>JYMV01030757.1_pt1 | contig 716714 bp, 641 predicted proteins | sample 338911 | NCBI WGS metagenome assembly JYMV01 (sample SAMN03354496, study PRJNA234377) | hydrothermal vent metagenome | biome: Deep sea; feature: Hydrothermal plumes at the Eastern Lau Spreading Center, Western Pacific Ocean; material: Seawater | place: Tonga | collected 2009 | depth 2000 m m
GCAGCATCGGCAGTACGCCCTGTTGCTGCCAGAGTTCACGGTAGCCCTGAAAGCGGTTGATCTCGCGGTCCAGCGCATTTTCGTCACTGAACAGACGGTCCAGCTCCTGATAAGCCAGGCCCATGGTGGGCGTGGCGAGTGCCGCGCGAATCAGCGGAAGCTGGCCCGGTTCGGCGCAGGCCTGCAGCCACTGCAACATCTCCACTGACTGGACCGACTGCAGCACGGAATTACGGTCTGAGAGGTACACACTGCGAACGCCCCGGGCGCCCAATGATCGCCGGACGGCATTCGCCTCGTCACGTTTGTTGACCAGCACAGCAATGTGCTCCGGTCGCACGGGCTCAAACGACGTGCCCTCGGCCCCAAAGCCCGCCTCGCCGCTCTGCCCCAGATTCAACAGGCGGGCAATCTCCGCCGCACAGGCCTCGGCCATGGCCTCCCTGCCGGTTTCCTTGGCGATAGGGCGCTCATCGGTCAGGGTCCAGAACGTCAGTGGTGGTCGCGGCTGCCCGTTAACAAGCCATTGCTGGCTGGTACCTTTGGCCTCCACGGGGCTGAAGGGCAACGGGTTGTCGTCCCCGGCTCGAAACAGGAAGGCCCCTTCGGGAAGGGACTGGTCGGCCTGGGCGAATACCCGGTTGACGCCGTCTACCATGGCGACAGCTGAGCGGTAGTTGGTCCCCAGCGTGTAGGTTCGGCTGCTGACCGCCCGACGGGCATCCAGATAGGTGTAGATATCAGCACCACGGAAACCGTAAATCGCCTGCTTGGGGTCACCAATCATCAACAGGCTGGTGTCCTGGTCGTTGCTGGCCACCCGGTATATACGGTCGAAAATCCGGTACTGCACCGGGTCGGTATCCTGGAATTCATCGATCATCGCCACCGGAAACTGCCGACGAATAGTGCCTGCCAGGCGTTCGCCCTGGGGGCCGCCCAACGCGGCATCCAGTCGTGTGAGCAGGTCGTCAAAGCCCATACTGGCCAGGCGCTGTTTTTCGCTGTCCAGGCGACGGGCGATCCAGCAGGCGGCATGATTGAGAATGTCCGCTTTCGCCACCGGCATGGTTTTCAATGCCGGTTTGAGTTCGGTGATGGCGTCCATGGCAGGATGATGCGGAGGCTCATCCTCGCCGGTCCATTTTTCGGCAAATGCGTCCGCCTCCAGGGTATCGAAACCCTTGGTGCGCTTGCTCGACAGGAACTCATGCGGTTCAGCCGCATCGGTTGTGGCCCATTCCCGAAGGTGTTCCACGGCTTTTTGAAGGGAGTTTTTGGTGGTGCCATGCAGCGGTTTCGGCTTTCGCTTCGTGGTTTCCGCCAACAGCTCGTCCAGTTCGTCGCACCAGGCCGGCCAGGGGGCTTTCAGAGCCTGCAGTTCCACCTCCCGCAGGCGTTTCGCTTCCGGCACTGGCAGGGCATCAACGTGTGGCAACAGGTTGCGCACTGACTGGCGCAGGCTTTCCGGGGTTTTCCAGGTGTCCAGCACCTCCCCCATCAACTCCGGTGGCATGGGGTAGATAAAGGTGCGCCAGTAATCCCTCACAACGTCATCCAGCAGGTCCGTCTGACTGGTCTCCAGGGTCTGACGGAACAGGCTGCCGCTGTCGAAGGCATGCTCGCTGAGCATGCGATTGCACCAGCCGTGGATGGTGGACACGGCAGCCTCGTCCATCCATTCCGCGGCCAACAGCAGCTTGCGGCGGCAGGCTGGCCAGTCGGCCGCTGGGCAGGCGTTGCGCAGATTCACCAGTGGGTCTTTTGACATCACCGTGGTGTCGACGGTGTCCGGTTCAGCCGCGAATAACGCCGCGGCTTCGGTCAGACGGGCGCGAATCCGGTCCCGGAGTTCCTTGGTGGCGGCCTCGGTAAAGGTCACCACCAGCAGGTTGGGCGGCATGATGCCCTCACCGAGGGGTTCTTCCACGGTGCGATGGCCCAGTACCAGGCGCACGTACAGCAGCGCCAGGGTAAAGGTCTTGCCGGTGCCGGCACTGGCCTCGATCAGCTGGCTGCCACGCAACGACAGTGTGAGGGGATCCAGCTTGCGGATCTCTTCCGTCATTTTGTCGACTCCTTTCCCGCACCGCCAGGCTTGGCCCGACCGGCCTGTTCGGCGTGCCAGAGTGGCTCATACAGTGCCGACACCAACAGCGGGAATTCGTCATCCGCCAGCAGTTGTTCTACTTCCGGATAGGCCCGGCGCAGGTAACCACTGTCGCGTTCCAGAGCCTTTGCGTAGGCGTCTGTCGCCTTCATCAGTGCTTTGTCCTCACTGCCCTCGCCCCTGGCGGGATAAAGGCCCCGCAAATAGCCGAAGGCCGCACCCGACTCTATCGGCAGCGGCCGCGTCTGGCCCTGAGTCCAGTAGCCCAGGATGCCGGCCAGGTATTCCCTGGCCTGGTCGGTGTCCAGAGGCAACAGGTTGACGACACGCTTTTCCTCTTTGGCGATCACCAGGGTGTGTAAAGCGTCGTAGCGAATATTACCTGCCAGGTGTGCCACCCAGTGTTCCAAGAGGGCCGGGAACTTTAGCTGGCGAGCGCTTCCGGCCCCTTCCAGCAAATTGCTACTGGCGATCACCACCCGGCAGAGGTCACCGCCCGGGCGGGCACGCAGGTTGCCCAGCCTGTCGTTAACAGTGACCGCCGCGTCGCCATGCTCATGGCGGTACTCAAAGCCTGAGATATCTTCCACCGGCTCAGGCCAGAGCGCCACGGCCTCCTGATAACGCCGGTACAGGTCTGGCATGCGGCTTTCCAACTGCCGGGTCAGGGCGGTTTCGGTCACTCCCATGCCCAACTCACCTCGCCGGGCCATACTCGCCAGGGCAGCCTCCAGCCGCTGATGCAGTTCGTCCTCGGTGCCCGATTTCATCACCGCATGACGGATCAATTCGTCCTCCAGGCGCCAGTGGTGCAAGCCGTCCATGGCGAATGCCTCGTTGTCGGTGTCCAGGCTCTCCACATCGGTAAACCGGACCTGCAGCCGGCGCTGGTAAAAGGTGTCCACTGGTCGCTTGAGGAAAGCGCCAATATCAGCAATCGTCAGTGGCTCCGCCGGAGGCAGGAAAGGCAGTTCGACGCCCACCACATCGGTTTCCCGTTGCTGGTGCGCACTGAGCCATTCACTGTCATAGGTGAACAGGCGCCGCGTTGCCAGCACTGCGTTCACGTCGGGCGAGCCATTGTGCCCGGCTCCGCGATTTCCGGCGGGAAAATACTCACGGCTGAACGGCTGCAGCGGGTGTTTGATCGTCAGGGCCGGAGAGGCTTTTCGGTCCGACTCCTCCACCTGCCACACCGCATCAAGATGGTCACAGAGCTGGCTGACCAGTACGGAGGGTGGCCGTTCCGAGTCATCACGGATGCTGCGCCCTACCCAACTGATGTAAAGCTGCTCCCGCGCGGAGAGCAATGCCTCCAGAAACAGGTAGCGGTCGTCCTCCCGGCGGGAACGGTCGCCCGGCCGGTAATCCACGGCCATCAGGTCAAAATCCACCGGCGGTCGCGAGCGCGGGTAGTCACCGTCGTTCATGCCCAACAGGCACACCCGCCGAAAGGGGATGGCGCGCATGGGCATCAGGGTTGCAAAATTGACCTTGCCGGCCAGGAAGCGCTGATTGAGGCCGCCTTCTTCCAACCCTTCCAGCAGAATTTCCCGCACGATGCTCAGAGGCAGTTCCACGTCTTCCATGCCGGCACTGTTGCAGTCCTGGAGCCACTGCTCTGCCTGTCGGCGTAGCCGGTTCACCAGCAGCAGATCGTCGTCAGACAGTTCAGCGAAGAAGCGTTCGAGGATGGACTGCAGCCGATCGAGCCAGCCGGCAGGCGTTGCAGTGGACCTGAGTTCGTGCCAGAGCTCTTCCAGCCGATCCACAAAGCGGTAGAGATTGCCCGCCACACCCGCCTGCAGGCCGCCGATTTCCTCGAACGGTTCGATGCCCTGCCAGGGATCGTCGCGGCCAGCGCCATAGCCCAACAGCATCCGCCGCAGCCCCGCCTGCCAGGTGTTGCGTTCCAGTCCCTTAGGCAAGTCGAGACTGCTGCGATGTTCGCTGTGCAGGCCCCAGCGGATGTTGGCGCCGTCCACCCATTGGCGTACCAATGGAAGGTCGCCCTCGGCGATACCGAACCGGCTGCGTACGGCCGGCACTTCCAGCAGGCTGATGATCTCGCTGACGCCAAAACGGCTTTCGGGCAGCGCCATCAACGTGTCCAGTGCAATCAGCACCGGCTGACGATGCCGCTGGCCCTGGTCGGAAATGGTGAACGGGATGTAGCGCCGGGACGACGACGGGTAACGGCCAAACACCGCCTGGATGTGAGGTGCGTAGGTGTCGACGTCTGGCACCATGACGATCACGTCGCGGGGCCGAAGCTGCGGGTTGCTGTTGAATGCCGCCAGCAACTGGTCGTGAAGAATCTCCACTTCCCGTTGCGGGCTGTGGGCATTGTGAAACACCACGGAATCGTCCTGGAACGGATCGAGGGTCCGTGCCTGCCCCAGCATCTCTGCCTGGGAAGTGAGCGAACGAATGTCGTTCTGGATCTGGTGCAACAGCGCAGGCTTATCCGGATCTCCGTGGGGCGTGAAAATATCGATCCGGCCCTCCGGAGTTGCCACGCGGCCCTGGTACGCCTCGGGGTTGTCGAACTCGTCCAGCAGGCGAATGTAGTCCCGCCCCTGTTTGCCCCAGGCCGCCAGCAGGGGGTTGGCGTGCTGGTGGAGGGCATCAGGGTCGGTCAGTGCCGCCAGTTCCGGGTGGGTCTTGCCGCGCTTGCGGTCCGCCGTCAGCAGGTCACGGTCGCTGATGATGTCGGCCCAGTAAAATTCGCTGGGATTATGGACACAGAGCACCACCTGGCTGACCCGGCTGAGAACGGACAGGGCTTCCAGCGCCTGCTTCGGCAGGGATGACACACCGAAGACCACAATACGACGGGGCAGGTTTGGAGGCCGGTCTGCGGCTGTCAGTGCCTGCCCTTGCGCCATGAACCGGGTGTGAATGCGTGAACGGCTGGTACCCGCGAGTTCGCCCACATCGGCCACCAGCCTGCGCCACAGTACCGCCTGCCAGCGCAGCTCATCGCCCAGCTCACGGTATTCGCCGCGCGCCATCCGCAGCCGGTCATGGCCGGCTTCCCAATCCGCCAGCCAATCGGCGCGGAAAACCTGATACTGGTCGAACAGGTCCGCAATCTTGCCGGCGAGCTGGTAGCGTCGGGTTTCAGTATCCGTTCCGGCCATGAATCGTCGCAACGGCGCAAACACGTCGTCGTCCGCGATCAACTCCGGCAGTAGTCGGAACAGGCGCCAGACCAGTCGGGACTTATCAAACGGGGACTGTTCCGGTACGCCCTCCGAGGTCAGTACCGCACGGTAGGCCTGCCAGATAAAGCGGGCGGGAAACAGAAAATCCATGCCGGCCGCAATCCCCAGGCCGCCGACCCCGACATCAGCACCCTCCTCGGACGGGTCTTCAGCCAGTGCCAGCTTGAGCCATTGGGCAATACCATTGCTCTGCACAAGAAAGGTTTCACTTTCCAGCGGTGGCAGGGGGCTTTGCCGGCAGATCCAGACCACAGCCCGGCGCAGGTCTTCCAGATGATTCGCGTGGATGGCGTGAAAGCCGGGCTCGATGGATGGCGTTACTGGCATACCTGCCCTGTGTGTTGTTTCCGGTAAGAAACAAAAGCCTACCACAACTTGCATGGGCGACCGGAACGCGTCGCTTTCGGCCCCAGGTAAATTCGCCAATTTCTTGCGAAATCGGGATTGTTTTGCCAGTCTAAATAAATGTAACAGATCATTTCAGCAAAAAAATAAGCGGAGACAACGCGATGAGCACCATGAGCAAGTTCAAGAAACTGGCCGGATTTTCTGCGTTTGCCTTTGCCGCAATGACAGCGGCGAATTCGGTGAATGCTGCCAACTGGCGCTATGCGCACGAAGAATATGAAGGTGATGTCCAGGACGTATTCGCTTACGACTTCAAGGAATACATCGAAGACAACTCCGACCACACCTTGCAGATTTATCGTTTTGGTGAGCTCGGCGAATCCGACGACATCATGGAGCAGACCCAGGCTGGCATCCTTAACTTCGTCAACCAGTCTCCCGGCTTCACCGGCTCGCTGATTCCGGAAGCGCAAATTTTCTTCATTCCTTACCTGATGCCGACCGACATGGACACGGTGATCAAGTTCTTCCGTGAAAGTGAGGCGATCAACGAGGACTTCCCGGAGCTGTATGCCCAGAATGGTCTGGAGCTTCTGCAGATGTACCCGGAAGGCGAAATGGTTGTAACGGTGGACGAGCCCGTCAGCAAACCGGAAGACTTCAACAACAAGAAGATCCGTGTCATGACCAACCCGCTGCTGTCGGAAACCTATTCAGCGTTTGGTGCAACCCCCACGCCGCTGCCCTGGGGTGAAGTTTACGGTGCCCTGCAGACCAACATGATCCAGGGTCAGGAGAACCCGATTTTCTGGATCGAATCCGGCGGTCTTTATGAAGTTTCCCCGAACCTGGTCTTCACCAGTCACGGCTGGTTCACCACTGCCATGATGGCCAACAAGAACTTCTACGACGGCCTTTCCGACGAAGACAAGAAGCTTGTTGAGGACGCTGCGGATTACGCGTTCGAGAAAATCATCGTTCACATCGATGGTCTCGCTGAAGAAGCCCTTGAGAAGATCCAGAAAGCCAGCGACGAAGTCACCGTCACTCGCCTGAACGACGAACAGATCGAAGCCTTCAAGGCCCGCGCGCCGCAGGTTGAAGAGAAGTTCATCGAGATGACTGGCGAAAGCGGTAAAGAACTGCTGAACCAGTTCAAGGAAGACCTCAAGGAAGTTCAGAGCAACTGATCCTGAAGGAACCATTCCCGCCGGCCCTGCCCGGCGGGAATCTGTTTTAACCCCGCCCCGCCGGGGACCTCCTGCCGGCTGGGAGCGATATGTTCTGGAGCACCCCCCCATGTCCGAGAACTCCCCGGATCTAGAAGACGATACCGGCACCTACGAGTCCGGCCTGCCCGGGTTTCTGGGAACCATTGATGAAGTTATTGCTAAAACTGAGGCCGTGATGCTCGCGGTTGGCGTCATCCTTATGGCCGTCAACACATGCATCAACGTTATTGCACGCTTTGTCTTTGGAGAAGGCCTGTTTTTCTCCGGCGAGATTAACCGGATTCTTATTATCCTGATTACGTTTGCCGGCATCGGCTACGCGGCCCGCCATGGCCGCCATATCCGCATGTCTGCGGTTTATGATGCGATCCCGCCAAAAGGGCGCAAAGTACTGATGATTTTCATCGCCCTGTTTACCTCTTTGGTAATGTTCTTCCTCTGCTACCACTCCTATGGATACGTCGAGACCCTTTACAGCCGTGGGCGAATTCTCCCTGCGTTGGGCTTTGAGATCTGGTGGATTTACGTTTGGGCGCCAGTGGGCTTTGCGATTACCGGCATTCAGTATTTCCTCACAGCGATCAAGAATCTCACCAGCAAGGATGTTTATCTCTCCACTGGTGTGATCGACGGCTACTCTGATAGTGAGTCGGAAGTCTGAACCTGCAGCTGCTTTAACAAAGGATAGAAACTCATGGCGACTATAATGATGGTAATCATGATCGGGCTGCTGCTCCTGGGCTTCCCGATGATGGTTCCGCTGATTACCGGTGCGGTGGTCGGTTTTGTAATGATGTTTGATGGCTTCGGCCAGATGGGCACGTTCGTCCAGCAAATGATGGGAGGTATCCGTCCAGCCTCTTTGATTGCTGTGCCCATGTTCATTCTGGCGGCTGATATCATGACTCGCGGGCAGTCCGCCGACCGCCTTATCCATATGGTGATGGCCTTTATCGGGCACATCAAAGGCGGGCTGGCGATCAGTACAGCCACCTCGTGTACCCTCTTTGGTGCGGTATCCGGCTCCACCCAGGCGACGGTTGTGGCTGTTGGTTCTCCCTTGCGTCCCAAACTGCTTAAAGCGGGCTATTCCGACTCGTTCTCCCTGGCGCTGATCATCAATTCCAGTGACATTGCCTTTTTGATCCCCCCCAGTATCGGCTTCATTATCTACGGGGTTATTTCCGGAACCTCCATTGCCGAACTGTTCATTGCAGGCATCGGCCCGGGCGTCATGATTCTGATGATGTTTTCAATCTACTGCCTGATCTATGCCTACATTAACAAGGTCCCCACCGAGGAAAGGGCCGGCTGGAGAGAACGGGGGGTCGCCGTCCGCGAAGCACTATGGCCTCTTTTCTTCCCGGTCATCATTGTTGGTGGTATCTACGGCGGTATTTTCAGCCCTACGGAGGCCGCCGCTGTGTGCGTGCTGTACGCCTTCTTACTCGAATTCGTGGTGTTCCGCTCGCTGAAATTGCCGGATATCTATCGGATTGCCAAGTCCACCGGCCTGATTACCGCTGTGGTTTTCATACTGGTTGCCGTGGGCAACGGCTTTTCCTGGATTATCTCGTTTGCACAGATTCCACAAACAATACTGGAAGCAGTTGGCGTCAATGAAGCCGGCCCGGTAGGTGTCCTGATTGCGATCTGTATCGCCTTCTTTGTTGCCTGCATGTTTGTTGACCCGATCGTGGTGATACTGGTGCTGACGCCGATCTTTGCACCGGCGATCGAAGCCACCGGTCTGGACCCAGTGCTCGTCGGGGTTCTGATTACACTGCAGGTCGCCATAGGCTCTGCAACGCCACCCTTTGGTTGTGACATATTCACCGCCATCGCCATATTCAAGCGCCCATACTGGGAAGTAATCCGTGGTACGCCACCGTTCGTCTTTATGCTGGTGGCAGCGGCCGGGCTGATCATCGCCTTCCCGCAAATTGCGCTGTTCCTTCGTGACGTTGCGTTCCGCTGAGGGATATAGAGACCGGACTTCAGGGAGAGTGAAATGTTCAAGAAAATTCTGGTGGCCGTTGACGGTTCCAAGTCATCCTTCAAGGCCATGGACAAGGCCATTGAGCTACAAAAACTCATGGACACCGAGATCTATCTGATCTGTGTTTACAAGCATCACAGCCTGTTTGAGGCATCTCTGTCGATTGGCCGGCCGGATAGCATGGATATCCCTGACAAGGTGCTATCGGAATACGCCAAGGAGATCGTCAACCATGCCAAGGAAAAGGCCAAGGAAAAGGGGGCGGTAAAGGTTCGGGGCTTTGTTAAAGCCGGCCGTCCTTCCAGCGTGATCGTCAAGTTTGCCAAGGACAAGGAAGTAGACCTGATTGTGGTCGGTACCCGGGGCACTCACAGCGATAAAGAGGGTATGCTGCTTGGCAGCGTGTCCCACCGCGTCGCTTCCAAGGCGAAATGTCCAGTGCTGGTAGTTTAACGACAACTGTTTAAGGAAGAACTATGACCACTATCGTAGATTCGCTGAACTCCATTCTGTGGGGCTACGTTCTGGTCTACGGCCTGCTGGGCGTTGGTGTCTTTTTCACCATCCGTCTGGGTTTTCTGCAATTCCTCAATTTTGGGGAAATGATCCGCGCCATTCGTGGCTCCCGTGACAGCGATGTCCACGGTATATCGCCGTTCCAGGCCCTATGCACCAGCCTTGCCTCTCGCGTGGGCACCGGCAACCTCGCCGGTGTCGCGGTGGCCCTGTATCTTGGCGGTGCTGGCGCCATCTTCTGGATGTGGATGGTCGCCCTGGTCGGTATGGCAACCGGCTACGCGGAGAGCACGCTGGCACAGCTCTACAAGGTACGTGATGGCAAAGGCCAGTATCGGGGTGGGCCTGCGGTCTACATAACCAAGGGCCTGAAGGCGCCGTGGGCGGGCAGTATTTTTGCCGTCTGCCTGATCCTGTCCTTCGGACTGGTCTTCAACGCTGTTCAGGCAAATTCCATTGCCGATGCCATGCAGGGTGCCTTTGGGGTGCCCAAGATTTGGGTTGGCATTGTGATCGCTGTTCTCGCGGGCATTGTCATCTTTGGTGGCCTGCGCTCCATCGTCCGGTTCGCAGAACTGGTAGTACCGCTGATGGCGGGTCTCTATGTGCTTATTGCTCTGGTGATTATGGCCATTAACATCACCGAAGTGCCGGGCGTGCTGATGACCATCGTAAAGAGCGCCTTCGGGCTGGAAGAAGCCGCCGGCGGCGCGGCGGGTTCCATCACCGCCGCCATGCTCAATGGTATCAAGCGCGGGCTGTTCTCCAACGAGGCCGGCATGGGCTCGGCGCCCAACATTGCGGCAACGGCCACACCAGCGCCCCACCACCCGTCATCCCAGGGATTGGTGCAGGCGTTTGGCGTGTTTGTCGACACCATCATTATCTGCACCGCAACAGCAGTGATGATTTTGCTCTCCGGCGTCATGGAACCGGGCTCCGGCATTACCGGAACCCAGCTTACCCAGGATGCCATGCAAAGCCACATTGGCGAGTCTGGCGCCTATTTCATCGCCATTGCCATCCTGTTCTTTGCATTCACGTCCATTGTCGCCAACTACACCTACGCAGAGAATGCCCTGATTCACCTTGGCGGTGACAGTACCATCGCCATTACACTGCTTCGCTCTGCCGTCCTGGGGATGGTTGTCTGGGGCAGTTACGAGGCAGTGGTGACTGTTTTCAACGCCGCTGACGCATCCATGGGTCTGATGGCAACCATCAACCTGATTGCCATTGTCATGCTTTCAGGTACGGTGGTGAAGCTGACAAAAGACTATCTTGCCCAGCGCAAACAGGGAGAGGTACCCCACTTCAAATCAAAAGACTACCCTGAGCTGCACGAAAAGATCGACGGCAACATCTGGCATTAGTACCCGTTCCGGCGCCTATGAAATTTCTACCCGGTCCCTGCCCGCCTCCTTGGCGCGGTAAAGGGCCCGGTCGGCAAGTCCCAGCAAGCTGTCTGGGGAGTCGCTGCACTCGGGCCAGCTGGACACCCCCACCGATATGGTTACGTGGCCCAACTCAAAGCCACCATGTTCCACCGGCATGGCACGGACGGCATGGGCCAGTTCTCGCGCCTTATCGTAAGCGGCTTTTGCGGTGGAGCCGGCCATGATGATGACAAACTCCTCGCCTCCAAAACGACAGACCACATCGCTGTCGCGGAAATGCCGCGCCAACACACCGGCCACGGCTTTCAGAGCGGAATCGCCGGCTTCGTGGCCATGAGTGTCGTTAAAGCGTTTGAAATGATCGATATCCACCATCAGCAGTGACAGCGGCTGGTCACCACGCAAGGCCACCGCCGACTCGTGCTCCAGAAGCTGATCAAAATAACGGCGATTCTTCAGGCCGGTGAGCGCATCCTCATACGAGTATTTCTGCAGTTCCTCCCGCAAGCTGATGCTTGAGAGCGCGATACCGATTTTCTGCACCCCCTGACTTAACGTCTGGAACAAGCGGGCCACGCCGTAATCCGTGCCGTCAGCCGCAAACTCGTCCGGCACTTCCACAAACAACAGCGCCATTGTCACCGCCCCCTCGGTTGCCGACTGCAGATTGATCCACAAACACAATGACTCATCCTCGTCCTTCTGCCACCCGGACCAGGACTGATCCAGGTCCTGAACATGGCGGGCCGGTATCTGGCTATGGGGCGGCGGGCCCTCAGGAGTTTCGATGCGCAATGGTGATTCCGGTTCCCCGGCATACCCCCAGCGAGTCAACAGTTCATAGGCGCTGCCGTTTTCCACACGCTGATATAGCCTTCCCCGCAGAGGGCTGCACAGGTCAGGAAGTCGTCGCGCCAGGATATGGAACGTCTGGTTGAGGCTGATGCAATCCTGCAGCTCCCCGTTGATGTCGTTCAGAACACGGGTTTTTTCATTCTCGAACGTGAGTAGCCTCACCCTGGCCTGCTCACGGCGAGCCAACGATTCCGCCTTCTGGGTTCGCTCTGTTACCTGCTGCTCCAGCGACAGGTTCAACCGATGGAGCGCCTGTTGGGTTCGTGCATAATGCCAGAGGGAAATCATCACTACGGCCAGCGAGAAGACCAGCGTTCCCCAACTGACCGGTACCCGCCCCCAGGGCAGGACGCCGTGGGCAACGGCCATATCCACCACCAACAGGCTGCAGAACACGCCATAAGCGGCGAGGATGATCTGCTGTTCAATCTTCAGTTGTCTGAACCGCTTTACGACAACGACCGTGACGGTTGCAAGGGACGCTAACAGCAGCGCATCAAACGGCGGGTACGTTGATGACAGGTCAACCACACCCATTAATGCCAGCCCTATCGCCACCACCGCGTAGACAAGGTGAATCTTCCAGACCAGATTAATCAACCAGGGCCGGCGATCACTGAACCACTGCTCCAGCAACAATGCCATGGCCACCGGCAGCATGTAGTAAGAACCAGCGGCCAGATAGTCCCACATCATCGGCAGGTTCCAGATCAACTGACTGGCCTGGCTGTCGGACAGAAGCAGAACAGCGGACGACAAAGAGAACAGGGCAATGCTGCCGAAACTCTTCTTTTCCGTTTGCAACAGGGCAAAGATCATCGCTAGCAGGGCAATCAGGGCTGAAAAGCCGGAAATGACCAGGGCTTCGAGGGAGTTTTTCACGATAAACAGGGTCAGGGCCGGCCGCTCCATAATGGAGACTTCACCCCACAGACCAATGTCGGTGTAATCAGAGAAAATGCGAAAGTAGATCGGCGTACCCGCAAACTCCTCGGGCAGCGGAATCGCGTGCCAGGGCCAACCTTCAAAACGCCCCCGGCCCTGATCATCAAACGTGCCGTACTGGTAGATGTTCTCGCCGTCGAGCCAGACCTGGACAATCAGATCGACACTGTAGATATACAGAACCGGCTCCTGCCACTCGCCCTCCGGAAGGGTGATGCGATACCACACATGTTCTTGTCCGTTGCGACCAGGCGGGTTGGATGGAAAGCTGATAGCGTTCCATTGCCAGGGGGCCTGACCCAGAGCCCACTCCGGCACCCCCTCCTCGGTCAATGGAGAATCGCCCCACCGATATTCCCATCCCTCGTCCAGGTCCACTGCCGCATACGCCGCCGAAGGCACCAAAAAGCTCAAAGCGATCAGGAGCATCAGCCTTACGGCGTTTAGGGAGTACAACATCTGCATACAGTGGGCTTGCCTGTCGCCAAATAGTACAGTAGTGCAATTATACAACATCTATGGAGTTAAACTCGCTCAGGCGCGCCATAAAAACAAGTGCTAACTGAAGCCATAGCAACGCTTTCGCGTTTTTGCCCGTTCCACCTGTCACAAAACCATCACACAGTTTCCGTAGTGTCATATTCACGTCATCAACAGGACACAAGGAACTGCCTCATGAACCGTACCATTGCTGCTATCACCATTGCTTCAATACTCCTGCCCGCCGCTGCCCACAGCGCCTTCAAGCTGGATTCACGATACCAGGATCGTGATGGCGACCTTGTTGCCGACATCCCAGAACAGACCGAAAAGCAGACCGACCCGTCCACCCTCGTATTTGCCTATACACCGGTTGAAGATCCAGCGGTCTATCGTGAGGTGTGGTCCGGTTTCCTGGACCACCTGTCGGACATCACCGGCAAGCAGGTGCAGTTCTTCCCGGTTCAGTCCAACGCCGCCCAGATTGAAGCGATGCGTGCGGGTCGCCTTCACATTGCCGGCTTCAACACCGGCTCCAACCCCCTGGCCGTTGCCTGCGCTGGATTCCGTCCATTCACCATGATGGCTGCCGCCGATGGCTCCTTCGGATACGAGATGGAAATCATCACCTTCCCGGGCTCTGGCGTGGAAAAGGTGGAAGACATTCGCGGGGGAGAGCTGGCGTTCACCTCCCAGACCTCCAACTCCGGCTTCAAAGCGCCGTCAGCCATTCTCAAGGCCGACTACAACATGGTTCCTGACCAGGACTTTGAGCCAGTGTTCTCAGGCAAACACGATAACTCCATTCTTGGTGTCGCCAATAAAGACTACCAGGCCGCGGCGATTGCCAATTCGGTACTCAACCGAATGTTGCAACGGGATGTCGTGAGTGACGAACAGATCGTCAGCGTCTACAAATCACAAACCTTCCCGACCACCGGCTACGGCATTGCCCATAACCTGAAACCGGAACTCCAGGAACAGATCCAGGAAGCCTTCTTTACCTTCGACTGGAAAGGCTCCGAACTGGAAGAAGAGTTCTCCAAATCCGGCGAGGCACAGTTCATTCCCATCACCTTCAAGGAACACTGGGAAGTGATCCGCAAGATCGACGATGCCAACGGCGTTGAATACAACTGCCGTTAATCCGGCCACGGCAGGTTACTGTGCTCGAACTCAAACACCTTTCGAAAACCTACCGCACCGGCGACCAGGCCCTGACCGACATCGGCTTTACCGTGCCGGCAGGGCAGGTCGTTGGCCTGATTGGCCCGTCCGGTGCGGGAAAGTCCACACTGATCCGCTGCATCAACCGACTGGTTGAACCGTCCCGGGGCTCAGTCGTCCTGGGCGATACCGAACTGACAACCCTCCGCGGCCGGGCGTTGCGCAAAGCCAGAAGGCGTATCGGTATGATTTTCCAGGAATACGCCCTGGTGGAACGACTGACCGTGATGGAGAACGTCCTGTCGGGGAGACTGGGCTACGTGGCCGGATGGCAGTCGTTTTTGCGCCGTTTCAATCGCGAGGACATTGCCCTGGCCTTTTCGTTGCTGGAAAAAGTCGGCCTGGCAGAGCACTACAATAAGCGCGCGGATGCCCTGTCGGGCGGCCAGCGACAGCGTGTGGGAATCGCACGGGCGCTGGAGCAGAACCCGGAGCTGCTTCTGGTGGATGAACCCACCGCCTCCCTGGACCCCAAAACCTCCCGTCAGATCATGCGCTTGATCCAGACGGTTTGCCGGGAACGCAACCTGCCCGCGATCATCAATATCCACGATGTCATGCTGGCCCAGCAGTTCTCCGACCGTATCATCGGCCTGCGCGCAGGCGAGGTGGTGTTTGACGGCAAACCGGAAGAGCTGACGGACGACGTGCTAACACGCATCTATGGTGAGGAAGACTGGGCCCAGGTACGCAAGGACCAAACAGATGAAGACAACGACAGGGCATCCCCAGCCGTTGATCTGGCGGAGGGTGTCTAGTTTTGTCCAACGCCACGCCCTCTACCTGGAGACGCCCGCCCGTTCTGCTGAAAAACCCGCTCTGGCGACGGGCATTCTACCTTGGCGCGATTGTCTATCTGGCACTGGCCCTGCAAAGCGTCGAGGTCAACTGGATGCGGGTGTACGATGGCCTTGAACGCGGCTGGCGATTTGTGGAAGGCTTCCTTGTACCCGATTTCACGTCTCGTTGGACCGATATCCGGGCAGGGCTGATCGAAAGCCTGACCATGACGGTTACTTCTACAGTCGCAGGCATCCTGATCTCGGTGCCCATCGGCATAGGCGCTGCCCGCAACCTGGCGCCTGCACCCGTTTACCTCGCCTGCCGGGCCATTATTACCCTATCCCGCTCCTTCCAGGAGGTGATCATCGCCATCCTGCTGGTGGCAATGTTCGGATTTGGCCCCTTTGCCGGCTTCCTCACCCTGGCGTTTGCCACCATCGGCTTTCTATCGAAGCTGTTGGCCGAAGATATCGAGGCCTGCGATCGCAACCAGATTGAGGCGATCCGCGCTACCGGCGCAGGCTGGTGGCAAGTGGTTAACTACGCGGTGCAACCCCAGGTGATGCCCCGCCTTGTGGGTTTGTCCCTGTATCGTCTGGATATCAACTTCCGAGAGTCAGCGGTGATCGGCATTGTCGGGGCCGGAGGTATAGGCGCCACCCTCAACACCGCCATCGATCGTTACGAATACGACTCCGCTGGCGCCATCCTGATTATCATCATCGCCATTGTACTGGCGGTTGAGTATTCCTCTTCACATATCCGCAGGTGGGTCCAGTGATAGACGTGAGCGCACGACACCACGCAGACTGGCAGTTCCGTTCCGGTAAACAGCAACTGGCGCGATGGGTCGGATGGTTTTGGCTGGTGGCCCTGACGGTATTCTGCTGGGAGTTGATGAACCGGAATACCATTTGGGCTTTCGTATCGGACGCACCGGACCAGGCCGCCGATATTGGTGAACGGATGTTTCCACCCGCATGGAGCTACGTGAACCAACTCTGGACGCCACTGTGGGACACTCTCAATATCGCAACCCTGGGCACGATTATCGGTGTGATTATCGCCATCCCAGTAGCCTTTCTGGCCGCCAGCAACACCACGCCCAGCCGTCGTTTCGTGCGGCCAGTGGCACTGCTCATCATCGTCTCCTCCCGCTCCATCAACTCGCTGATATGGGCGCTGTTGCTGGTAGCCATAATCGGTCCTGGTCTATTGTCGGGTATTGTCGCTATCGGGCTGCGCTCCATCGGGTTCGTCGCAAAGCTTCTGTACGAAGCCATTGAGGAAATCGACGTCAAACAGGTTGAGGCGGTGCGCGCCACCGGAGCCTCCGGAGCACAGGTCATTGATTATGCGATTGTGCCGCAGATCCTGCCCGCCTTCTGGGGCATCAGTGTTTTTCGCTGGGACATCAACATCCGCGAATCCACCATCCTTGGGCTGGTGGGCGCGGGCGGGCTCGGCCTGCAGCTGCAAGCATCCCTGAGCACCCTGGCGTGGAATCAGGTCACCATGATTTTCGTGGTGATACTGGTCACGGTGGTGGCCTCGGAATGGGTTTCCGCGAGGGTGCGCCAAGCGGTACTCTAGGCCAATGATCGATACCCACCCCACCTCGTTTAATGGCATAACACCCACTCCAGCCTGGGCTTTCCACCAGTATGAGCAGATCCGTCGCTGGCTGCCTGCGGGCCTGCCGACCTCAGAACAGCCTCGACCAGTCACGCTGGAGAATATGGCGTCGCTGGCGGACCGGTTCCAGGTATACGTGTTCGATGCCTTTGGGGTGCTGAATGCCGGACCCAGGGCCTTCCCCGCAGCCATTCAACGGTTTCGCGAGCTGCAACGAATGGGCAAACACGTCCAGATTCTCTCCAACGCGGCTACCGCCAGCCACGCCAAACTGGTGGAGAAGTATCGGCGCATGGGGTTCGACATCACGCCGGAACAGTTGATCTCCAGCCGCTGGTTGTTGGAGCAGTCTCTGTCCGACCGGGGACGCGAAGGCCTATGGGGTGTCATTGCCCCGGAGAATTCCGAACCGGACACGCTGCCGCTAGACTGGCAACCGGTGCGCCCCCCCGTCACGGAGCAACTGAAACGAAAACTGGATAGCTATGACGGCCTGATCATGCTCAGCAGCGAGGATTGGAACGAGGAGATGCAGGCGGCACTGGAGGCCACACTGACAGAACGGCCGAGGCCACTGGAAATCGCCAATCCAGATCTGGTGGCCCCCCGCGGCGACTGCCTGACGCTGGAACCCGGATTCTTCGCCCACCGGGCCCGTGAGGCCAGCGGTGTCCAACCGCAGTTCTACGGCAAGCCCTATGCACCTGCTTTCCAGGCTGTGCTTGAGCGCTTCGCGGACGTGCCGCCGGGGCAGATACTCATGGTGGGCGACACCCTTCATACGGACATCCTGGGCGGGCAGAACGCCGGCATGAAAACCCTGCTGGTGACGGCCGAGGGCTCCCTGCAGGGTATGGATATACCGCGCTGCATCGCGCAGTCTGGTATCGCGCCTGACTTTATCGCCCCGGAGATCTGATTTCCGGGGCGGATCAAGCCGTTTGCGGGTTTACTGCCCGGACTTCAGCATTTCCCAGTATTTGGTATAGACCTGCATGGCATCGTCACCCACGTCCTTCTGGAACTCGGCGTTGGTCAGGTCTTCCGGTGTCGGGTAGCTGGTGCGGTCGTTGGCCACTTCATCGCTCAACAATTCGCGGGCCGCAAGGTTGGGCGTGGCATAGCCGATGTCTTCACTGATCAGCGCGGAGATTTCCGGCCGCATGACAAAACTGATGAATTGATGGGCAGCGTCTGCATTCTCGGCGTTCTTGGGAATCACAAAGCTGTCGAGCCAGACAATGATGCCCTCTTCCGGATAGACGTATTCAAGGGACGGCATGTCCTCCTCACCCATCACGGCTTCACCATTCCAGATCATGCCGATGTCGGTCTCGCCTTCAAGATAGGGCATTCGCGGTGCATCCGAGTTGAAGGTACGCACCGCAGGCATCAGTTCGGTCAGCTTGTCATAAGCCGCCTCGATCTCTTCGGGATCGGTGCTGTTGCCAGAGTATCCGAGCACTCTCAGCCCGATGTGGAACACCTCGCGCATGTCGTTGGTGAGCATCACGCGGCCTTCGTATTTCTCGTCCCACAGATCCGACCAGGCCGTTACCTCTTCGCCCTCAACATCATTGGCATCGTAGGCCAGCCCTGTGGTGCCCCAGAGGTAGGGAACGCTGTATTGGTTTTCAGGGTCGATATCCAGGTTCGTCAGCTCGGGGTCGAGCTTTTCGAAGCCTTCCAGTTTCTCGTGGTTGATCTTTTCCAGCAGCCCTTCCTTACGCATTTTGTTGACGTAATAGGTGGAGGGCAGCGCAAGATCGTACTGGCCGCTGTCATCCAGAAGTTTCAGCCGCGCATACATAGCCTCATTGCTGTCATAGGTGGTGTAGACCACCTGGATACCGGTTTCCTCCTCAAAGCGGTCCAATACCTCCTGGGGCATGTACTCAGACCAGTTGTAGAGGTTCAGTACCTGCGGCTCTTCCTGCGAGCTGCATCCGGTCAGGGTTGCAGCCATCAGGCCCGCCAACGCCAGTTTCTTCATCGTTTGCTCCTTGTCAGTATCCATTGGGACAGCATCAACATTGCCAGGGAAAACACCAGCAGCAGGGTGCCCAGGGCATTCACTTCGGGTTTCAGGCCCACACGCACCATAGAGTAGATGCGAAGTGGCAGAATTTCATAGCTAGGACCACTCACAAAGGTGCTCACCACTACATCGTCCAGTGACAGGGTGAAGCCCAACAGCCATCCAGCCAGCAATGCTGGCATGATTACCGGAATCAGTACCGTGCGGGTCATGGTGAAATCATTGGCGCCCAAATCCCGCGCCGCTTCGGGCAGGCTTTCATCGAACCCGCTCAATCGTGCCATTACGGTGATCACCACAAATGGCAGGCAGAAGGTAACGTGGGCCAGCAGCAGAGAGACAAACCCCAGTTGCAGGCCCACCAACAGGAACAACGCCAGCAAAGAGATGGCCAATACAATCTCGGGCGACATCATCACCACAAACAGCATCCCGCGCAGCACACGCTTGCCACGAAAGCGATACCGGTGAAGAGCCAACGCTGTCAGCGCGCCAATAATGGTCGATACCGTGGCCGCCGCCAGTGCCAGCCAGAGGGAATTCCACATGGCCTGGACCATGGCGTGGTTATTGAACAGCGACTCGTACCATTGCAGACTGAGCCCGCCCCAGCGGTACCCGGTGCGGGAACTGTTAAACGAAAACACCACCAGCACCAGGATCGGCAGGTAGAGCAACACATACACCAGGGTGAGATAGGTTTTCGGCAGCCAGCGATTCATGCCCTGGCCTCCTCACCGAGCCGCCGCTGGCTGAGCCGGTGCGCAAACAGCAGGACAGCCATGGCAACCGTCAACAGAATGCTGGCGGCGGCACCGAAGGGCCAGTCACGGGCGTCCAGGAACTGGTTCTTGATGACATTGCCGACCAGCAGATTGCGGGAACCACCCAGTATGTCCGCCACGAAGAACAGGCCCATGGCAGGCAACAGCACCAGCATCACGCCCGCCAGCACGCCCGGCAAGGTCAGGGGTATCGTCACGTGCAGGAACGTCGAAAGCTTTCCCGCTCCCAGGTCGTGCGAGGCCATCAGCAGCTCTTTCCTCAGGTCATCGAACACGGAGTACAGAGGCAGGATCATGAACGGCAGCAGCAGGTATACCAGCCCGATGATCACAGCACCTTCGGTGTAGAGCATTCTCAGCGGCTCGTCGATCAGCCCCAACCCCATGAGTGCATTGTTGATCAGGCCGTTGGTGGCCAGCAGCAGTTTCAGGGCGTAGGTGCGCACCAGGGAATTGGTCCAGAAAGGCACAATCAACAGGAAAATCAGCAGCATCTGGCGCTGTTTGCCCAGGCCCGATAATGCCCAGGCAAAGGGATATCCTATCAGCAGGCAGAAGACGGTCGTCATGCCGGCCATGTAGAGGGAGTTCAGGAACACGTCCAGGTACAGCGGGTCGAACAACTGCCGGTAACTGTCCAGGTTCAGCGGCAACGAGAGGAAGGTGCCGGGGTCTCGTGTCATCACACTGGCACCCACCACCAGTAGGTTCGGGGTGAGCACAAGAAGCAACAACCAGCCCCAGACCAGAATCAGCACTGCGGTTTTGAAGGGCTGCTGTAACACCCTATGCATTCGTACTCAGCCCTTCTTCTGCGTCGTTGTTGACGGGCTCCAGTTCAACCGGCAACAACCATTCCCAGCCGTCGACCCAACTGACCCGCACGGGCTCGCCCAGTTTATAGTCAAAGGCAGGATCGTCCTCATCAAAAAACTCACTGGCCAGCACTTCAGTACCGTCCTCAAGATGAATCACTGAGTCCAGCGTGCTGCCCTTGTAGTTTCGCTCCACAATCCTGCCGGCCAGACCCTTTTCGTCTTCAGGAGCCAGCACACGAATATCCTCCGGACGCAGCAGGACATTCACCTGCTCACCTTTGCGCAGCGTAAACCCGGGCTTCTGAAGGGTACGGCTCAGGCCCAGGATATCCAGGGTAATGCCAGTATCTTCAACCGAGGTCAGATATCCCGGAAAGAGGTTGGTCTCCCCGACGAAGCGCGCCGTAAAAAGATTGGCGGGCCGCTCATAGATTTCCCGGGGCGTACCCAGCTGTTGAATCGCGCCGTCTTTCAGGACCACCACCCGGTCCGACATCGACAGGGCTTCTTCCTGATCGTGGGTCACGAATACAAACGTGATGCCCAGCTCCCGTTGCAGTCGCTTCAACTCCACCTGCATGGTCCGGCGCAACTTGTAGTCAAGCGCAGACAGAGGCTCATCCAGCAACAGAAGTTGCGGACGCTTGACCACGGCACGGGCAATGGCCACCCGTTGCTGCTGTCCACCAGAGAGTTGATGCGGTTTGCGGCGGGCGAAATCCTGCAGTTGCACCATGGCAAGCACTTCATCCACGCGCTGGCGAATTTCGTCCCTGGGCCGTTTCTCCATCTTCAGGCCATAGGCGACGTTGTCGTACACCGACATATGGGGAAACAACGCATAGTTCTGGAACACGGTATTCAGGGGGCGGTGTTCGGGGGCGGCATGGGTAATGTCATGGCCAGACAGGCTGACTGCCCCGGTGTCTGGCTGCTCAAAACCCGCCATCAGGCGCAGCAGGGTGGTTTTGCCGCAACCCGACGGCCCCAGAAGGGTGATGAACTCGCCGTCCAGGATGTCCAGGTCCAGCGAGTTCAACACGGTTTTGTCGTCAAACGCCTTGGAGACGTTTTTCAACGAGAGAAGCGTCTCTTTCATTCACCCGAAACGCTGTTCAGATAGGCCTTATCGGAAATGTTGGTCCACTGACGAACCTGCTTCAGATAATCCTGCTGGGAAGTGATGATTTCCCGTGCCAGTTCATCCTTCTCCGCCTCTTCGGCCAACAGCTTCTCTGTGGCATCACGAAGCGCTTCAATGACCTCTGGCGGGAAGGTTTTATGGGTGACATCCGGATAGTCTTCCTTCATACGATCCCAGGCCACGCCACTTTCATGCATGCTCTGGATGTACATGTCGTAGGCGGCGGTCCGCATAGCCACCCGCAGTACTTCCTGGAGCTCTTCGGGAAGCTTGTTCCAGGTTTTCTCGTTAATCAGGAACTGAACTTCAGCGCCAGGCTCCTGCCAGCCGGAGTAGTAGTACTTTGCGATCTGATGGAAGCCCATCTGAAAATCCAGTGCCGGGCCGACCCACTCCAGAGCGTCAATCGTGCCTCGCTCCAGCGCGCTGTAGAGCTCCCCGGGGGGGATGTTGGTCACCGCAACGCCCACTTCGGACATCACTTCGCCGGCGAACCCGGGTGTGCGCATTTTCAAACCCTGGAGGTCCTCAACACTGTTGATTTCCTCGCGGAACCAGCCACCCATCTGGTTGCCGGTATTGCCACCGGGGAACGACAGCAAGCCATGGGGACGATATACCTTTTCCATCAATTCCATGCCGCCACTGTAGTAAAACCAGGCGTATTGCTCAGGTGCAATCATCCCGAAGGGAACGGTGGTGAAATACATGGCATTGGGAATCGAGCCTTTGTAGTAATACGAGGCGGTATGCCCCATATCGTACTGGCCCGCCTTCACCATATCGAAAATACCGAATGGCGCCTTGTGCTTGTTGGATGAGTCAATGCGGAACTGCAGGCGGCCGCCCGACATCTTCTCAGCCATCGAGGCCATGTGGCGCGTTGTTTCACCCAGAATCGGAGAGTTGGGCCCCCAGGTTTCTGCGAGGCGAAGCGTATAGGTTTCCTGGGCCGACAGCGACGCGCTTGCCAGCGCGAACACCAATGCCAGGACGGTCATGAAAGATTTGCGAATAGTCATAGCGAGGTCAGGTTCCGTTTTTTGTAGTGGTCGGATCAGATCGCCCACATCATAGCTTGCTGGCCGGCTGACGCCAATCGTCGACCGACCAGAAGCAACGGTTCTATACCTTGAACTGGCCTACCAGCTCACGCAGACTCTCACCAAGCCGCGCCAACTCGTGGCTCGCCTCGTTGGTCTGGTTCACACCAGTATCGCTACGCTGCGCCGCGTCCACGATGCGCACCACGTTCTGGTTGATTTCCTCGGCCACCTGGCTTTGCTGTTCCGCCGCGGTGGCAATCTGGGTCACCTGATCATGAATATGGCCCACAGACTTCTCAATGGTGCGCAGGGCGTCAGTGGCGTGGTTAATGCGCTCAACCGTTTCGCTGGAGCGTTGGCGGGACGCATCCATCCGCTCCACCGCTGCGCGGGACTCGGTCACGAAGCCGTCAATCATACCGCGAATCTGATCAGCGGATTCCGCACTGCGTTTGGCCAGCTGGCGGACTTCATCGGCAACCACCGAGAAACCACGGCCATGCTCACCGGCCCGGGCGGCCTCAATGGCTGCGTTGAGGGCCAGCAGGTTGGTCTGGTCAGTGACGGCGTGGATGACGTCCAGCACCTGGGTAATCTCGTCGGTTTTCTCAGCCAGATTACTGATACGGCCAGAGCTGGATTCAATCTCCTCCGACAACTGATTGACGGACGCCTGTGCGTTGGCAATGGTCTCGCCGCCATCCCGTGCAAGCCTGTCGGCGTCAGAGGCGGCGCTTTCCACCGAGTTGGCATTGCCGGAAATCTGCTGGATCGTGGCCGCCATCTCATTAATGGCGGAGGCAATCTGATCGGTTTCCGAACCCTGTTCCTGCACCGACGCACGGGTTTCATTGGCAACACGGCTGAGCTCTTCCGCGGCCGAGGCAACCTGGTCAGTGGTCGCGCCGACATCGCGGATGGTGTCCTGGATTTTCACCACGAAGGCGTTGAAGCGACGCCCAAGCTCGGCGAGTTCGTCGTTTCCTTCGTCCGGCAGACGGTGGCGGAGGTCGCCCTCACCCTCGGCGATGTCCTTCATCATGGCAATAACGGTGTTCAGCGGCTTCGTTACCGTACGGCCGACAAACATGCCGATGAGCAGTGCGATAATCACCACAACCACCGTAACCAGAACGATAAAACCGAGGGTTTCGGCTATCTCCGCTTCAATATCCGCGCGAGCGGCAGAAACAACCCGGTCAATGTCAGTGACATAAACGCCAGTGCCAATCATCCAGTCCCAATCTGGAATAATCGTTGAATAAGACACCTTTGGTTCTACCTCGCCTGACTCTGGATTGGGCCAGTCGTATCCGAAAAAACCACCATCCTCGGCCGCATTGAACAGTGACCGAACCAGTTTCTGCACGTCTGGATTGGTTGTGGGGCCTTCGCGAGAAGGGTCGGGGGCGTAGGCCAGATTTTCCAGGTCGCGAGCATATGCGAAAACATAGTTTCCGCCCTCGTACCTGATTGAACGCAGACGCTTCCGTGCTTCCTCCTTCGCTTCGCGATCCGAAAGATCCGGATTGTTCTTGGCGTTCAAAACCAGAGAGCGCGCAGTATCCACAAGGTTCTTTACACCTTCCTTTCGTGCCTCAAGCAAACTTGCTTCAAGGCGCTCAAGCTCAGCCTCACCACCGCTTTTGATCTGGGCGACCGTAATCCAGGCAAGGGTTGCCGCCGTTATTACTACCGGGATCAGAACGCCCAGCAGAAGACGGGAACGAATGCGTAACCGGCTCAGCAATGTCATCAAGAAGTTCTCCGTATGAGATCAAATGTTCAGCGTAATTATCCACAACCGGGCACCCAGGGTGTGTTCCAGTTTGTAATACCGGTGTGTGCGACTTCGGGGTGTAAAGCTGCGACACTGCCACAACTCATTCATGCATTTGCTTTTATTGTTAAAAGTCTTAACGGCCGGTAGCGGATGGACTTGAACCAGCGTTAGACTAAAGGTCTAGCCCCAAACGTCCGATTCATCAAACCTGGCCCAATAAAACCAGTTTCAGGGGCACGGATGAAACACCTCTATTTGATTCGCCACGCCAAATCCAGCTGGGCCGATGATGGCCTTCGTGATCACCAGCGCCCCCTCAACAACCGGGGCCTGAAACAGCTGGCTCCCATGAGCAGGGCAATCCGTGCGGATGGGGCGTTCGATGGAACGGTCTACTGCAGCAATGCCACCCGCGCACAACAAACCCTGGAAGGCCTGATCCCGAGCAACCATCAACACGCCGTCAAACTGGCGCCTGTTCTATACACGTTTAACCATGAGGTCGTGCTCGACTGGCTGCGCGACCGGGACGAAGACAGCATTACCCTGATTGGCCACAACCCTGCGCTGGAGGATCTGGCAGGCTTACTGCTAAAGCACGCACCCAATACCTTCCCCACGTGTAGCTACATGCACATCACCCTGCCCATAGAGCACTGGCGCGAGATCGGCAAGAACAGGGGCCGACTTGAACGGTTCCTGACGCCCAAAGACGTCAGCTATAAGCAGTTTCATCGCAAACGGACGAAAATCCGTATCGACGAGCACTCTCCGCTGGCATGGCACATCCCGGAATCGCTGTTACACCAGTATCAACGCATCAGGGATCTGGAACCGGGCGTATTCCAGGGGTACGACGACGAGTTTCTGCATCAGTACCGTATTGCCATTCGCCGCAGCCGGGCCATCGCCGAAGCAGTTGTCGACATCAGTGGTGACAGCGATTTACGCAAGGCCGTCAAGAGTCTGAAACGGCATGGCCAAGCCACCAGCCGGCTCAGAGACCTTCACGTATTACTGGGTGACCTGGCGCAATGGCCACTGGAGGAAGATACCCGGTTGGCCCTGGTGAGCTCCGGCGCCCACAGCTATTTTGCCAACCTGGCAGACATTGAACACCAGGAGTTGACCAAACGCCTGAACAGCGGCCAATACCGCAAAGACATGGATGAGTGGTACCAGCTTATCACCTCCCGCCACTTGAAGAAGATAACCCGGAAACTGGCTATCGAAGACATCCACAAAGCCCTGAAAAAGCACATACACAAGCACGACGCCGTGGCGCGGCAACTGAACGAACAGTCCCCGGACGATCACTTTCACGACCTGCGCAAACGGCTGAAACGTATACGCTACCTGGCCGAGTTGAACAAACCGGCGTTTCACGACAGGCTCAGGCCATTAAAACATCGACAACAACGGTTCGGAGACTTTCAGGACCTGCACGTGCAGATTGACATGCTGCTGGCCTTTCGCAACAGCATTGCCACGGAGCCGGACATGCTGGCGCCCGTGGCGGGCCTGAACACGCTGATTTCAGACCTTGCCGTGGAGAAACATCGCGTACGGGCTGACATACTGACCCTCGGCGGTATTGCCTGACAACCCACTAGGCAACCCACTATTTGGGGGTGGGATTCATCCCACGCCCCATCCAGGCCGACCAGGAATAAAGCCCCAGCGCCACCCAGATCATCACGAAGCTCGCCAGCTTCTCCCCACTCATGGGTTCATCAAACACAAACAGCGCGATGAAGAACTGCAGCGTGGGGTTGATGTACATCAGGAAGCCCACGGTTGCCAAACGTAGCCGGCGGGCTGCACCTGCGAAGAACAACAGGGGGATGGCCGTGACGATACCGCTGGACATCAAAAGCAAGGCAATGGTGATGTTGTCATTGAAGTGGGATTCTCCGGCCGAGCCCAGAACCCCGAGAGCCAGCAGGCCGACCGGTAACAGAAGCAGCGTCTCAACAAACAGGCCCGAAAGACCATCCAACTCCACCTGCTTTCGAAGCAGGCCGTAGGTTCCGAAACTGAACGCAAGTACCAGGGTGATCCATGGCACCACGCCCAACAGAAAAAGCTGATAAAGGATGGCGATGGTCGCCAATACAACCGCCACAATTTGCAGTCGGGTAATGCTCTCCCGCAGCACCAGCATGCCCAGACCGACATTCACCAGGGGCGTGAGGAAATACCCCAGGCTCGCCTGGAGCACATGACGGGTTTCCACGGCATAGATATAGACCCCCCAGTTCAGCGCAATGAATACCGCACAGCCGAATACGAAACCAAGCTTTTTAGGGCGTGCCAACGCAGCAGTGATGGGTTTCCAGCGCCCCAGGAAGCTCACCACGATGGCGAGAAAAACACAGGACCAGACGATCCGGTGAACCAGCACCTCGTAAGAGGGCACACCCTCGAAAAGCGCGAAGTAAATGGGGAAACAGCCCCACAAGGTATAGGCGGCCAGGCCGAAACCCACGCCTTTTGCTGCATCAGGCGTAGCATGTTTCACAGACAACAGGCCTTGTATTTTCTGCCACTTCCGCAGGGGCAGGATTCGTTCCGGCCAGGCTTGAGGGTCCCTTCGCGCGTATCGCCGGACACGTAGTACCAGCGCTCATCGTCGCGGACGAAGCGGGAGTTCTCTTCCAGATACCCCCAGCCGCCGCCTGCCCGGTAAAGGGCGCGAAAGTGCACCGTGCCTTCGTGTTCACCTTCATCTGACGACAGTACCTGCAGCGACACCCACTTCGGCGCCTCGGTCAGATCAAGGTCTTGGGGCCGGGTGCTGGTGTGCCATGTGGCTTTCAGATAGTCCGTCAGATTCAGTACAAATGCGCTGTAGCGAGATCGCATAAGGGCTTCCGGTGAGGATGCCGGTTTGCCCTGATGGCATGGCTCGCAACAAGTACTGTACGGTTGGCGGCTGCCACAGGGGCAGTCGTCCGGGGTAATCTCTGGCGCCATCGGGTCGTCCTTATCGCCGGTTAGTGCTGTTCACGGACCCGGCAGACCCAGGACACGTAAATGATTCATTTTAACAGTTTTAGTTGCCCTGCGGCTGTGCTATCAACGATCATCAACTGACCTGATCGAGTAGCCCGATTGTGACTGACCTCTCCCTGCTGCAGATACTCCTTGCTAACCTGGCTTTGCTGGCCGGCGCCTGTTTGCAGGGCGTGGCAGGTTATGGCATCGGTACGCTGGCGGCACCATTGCTGTTCCTGATCAGCCCCATACTGATACCGGCGCCGCTGGTTCTGAACGCCGTGGTGCTGACGATTTTCATGCTGCTGCGGAACCGGGGCGCCTTGCAGGTCCGCGAAGTGCGCTTTGCCATTGGCGGGGGCGTTGGCGGTATGATCCTGGCCGGGATCACGCTGATGCTGATTTCACCCACGGGATTCGAGCTGGCGTTCGGCGTTCTGATCCTGATTGGCGTATTACTGAGCGCAGGGGGTTTGCGACCTGCCCTGAACGCTCGCAACAGTATCCTGGCCGGCGCTGCCTCGACCTACATGGGAACCATTACCGCCGTTGGCGGCCCACCGATTGCACTGATCTACCAGAACCAGAAGGGGCCGCTGGTGCGAGCCAATATGTCGGCCTTCTTCCTGGTGGCGAGTTTTTTCAGTATTGCCGCCCTGGTGGTTTCCGGCTACCTGGGGCAGCGAGAGCTACAGTTGTTTGCGGTCACCTTTCCAGGGGTTCTCATCGGCTTCTGGCTTTCCGGCAAGCTGGTCAACCGCATGCCTTTTGACGGACTGAGGCCGGTCATTCTTGGCATCGCCGCCGTTGCGGGTGTGGCGGCACTGGTTCGCGGGCTGATGTCGCTCTGACCCCGGGACTACTCGGCCCACAGCCTCGCCCGGAAATGGCTCTGTTTCCACAATACCGCGACCCATATCGCATGAAGATTGATCAAAAACGCCAAAATCCACTCGAAGGCGTCGTCTATCTGGCTGTACACCCCTGGCACAACGGCTGTGAGGATAACCGATAGAATACCCACCGCCAGTATCAGCTCACACAGCCACAACAGTCGCTTGCCACTGGCATGCCATCGCGGGTGTCCCTTCAGGGCCGAGCTGATCAGCAACTGTGCAATGAACGTCAGCGAAAAATACAGCACGACACCTATCCGGCGAATCAGATTGAAACCGTCTCCTTCGTGCCCCAAAGCCAGTGTGTATGCAGCCAGCGACGTACACGCGACGAAGCCCAGCCAGGGAATCCAGGGCCGACCGCGGCTGGTGGCACCCAACTGCTGTAGCCAACGACCGTTGAGAGCCCAGAACAGAATGCCGAGAATCGCCGCCGGCAACATGGTGCCCTTGAAAATGAAATAGCTGGTACCGTATCGGCCGGTGCGGCTAATGCTCGTGCAACTGTCCCAATAGGGAATACACCAGGAAATATGCCCCTCCAGCACCGACACCGCGAAGGTTGCGTGAATGGTAATCAGCGGCGTCAGCGTGGCGGCCAGCGCCAGCCACCACAGGGGGATGCCATTCCTCACGGAGGCCATAACAATATTCTCTCATTACAAAATGGTTGGAAAATCGAGTGCTTGCAGACTGTCATCTATAATAGATTAGCAACGTATTACTCATTCGCGATGACTTTGTGCGCATCATTCAGTCGCTTCTCTACCTGATTCCGGTTCCACATGATAAGACGACACCCTCTGCTTCAGCTGCTTGCAGTCGCCCTACTTTTACCCTTCGGTTTTGCCAACGCTGTGGGTCAACCGCCTAACATCGCGTTCTATTACGGTAACGAAGCCCCAATAGGCAGCTTGATGGCCTACGACTGGGTGGTACTGCAACAGGATCAGGCTAGCGACGCACGTATCGACCTGCTGGCCGAAGCCAGCACAATGCCCATTGCCTACGTCAGTGTCGGAGAGATGGCCCGCAGCCACCGCCTGTTCGCAAGCCTGCAGAACAGCTGGCTGATCGGCAAAAACCCGGCCTGGTCGAGCGCAGTGCTGGACCTGCGCAACCCCGAAGTCCGCGCCTTTCTGCTGGACAACCTCATTGACCCGGCCTTCGAACGCGGCTTTCAGGGGGTGTTTCTCGATACTCTGGACAGCTTCACGCTTGCCGCCAGTGGCGAAGCGCAAATGCAAGCCTTCGCAGAAGCCCAGACAAAACTGATTTCAGACATCCGCGCCAGGCACCCGAACGGCAAGATCATCCTCAACCGCGGTTTCCACCTGCCGGACAGCGTTATCGGCCAAGTCGACGGGCTTGCCCTGGAGTCCTGGCGTAATGGCTACAACGCCAAGGACAAGCGTTATTACAAAGTCTCTGAAACAGATCGCCAGTGGCTGGACAAACAGCTACAGCGCTGGCGTGAGGCACGACCTGACATGCCCATGATTGCCATCGATTACGTCGCGGACGCCTCCCAGGCCGAGGAACTAGCAGGCCAGCTACGTCGCGACGGTTTCGTGCCCTGGGTGGCCAACCCGGCCCTTGATCGCCTCAGCCCGTCCAAACCCGTCCAGGTGAAACGCCACGTTCTGGTGATTCATGACTTGCCGGAATTCAACATGGACCGAAGCGCTGCCCATCGTTTTGGTGGCATTATCCTGGAGCGTTCCGGATTCATCCCACAGTACCATTCCGCGCTAGAGCCCCTACCGACGGAGCCCACCGAAGACCGGTATGCGGGTATTCTGGTGTGGTGGGAAACCGGGGATCGCCACAGCGGCCTTTGTTCATGGCTTGCCCGGCAGCAGGACAAGGGCGTACCCGTGGTGCTGATGGGACTGATTCCCGGCAACCCGGCGTGCAGCGGCGTGATGGCCGCCAGCAGTACCGCTGTGCCCGCTGCGCCTCTGAGTCATGAGCGCGTACACCCATCGGTGGCCAACTACGAAGGTAGGCGGCTTCCTTCCCTGACCACACAGGCCATGCCGAAAGTAGAAGGACACACGCCCTGGCTGACCATCACCGACGCGCAGGGCCAGCAATTTTCGGCCATCTACACCCATGACAAAGGCGGCGTGGCCTCAGCGCCCTTCCTGTTCGAAACCGGCCCCGACGACGAAGCCTACTGGCTGTTCAATCCCTTCGAGTTTATCCAGCAGGCCTTCAGTGCACCTGCCATGCCGGTAATTGATACCACCACGGAGAGTGGCCGCCGCATACTCACCGCCCACATTGACGGCGATGGCTTCGTCTCGCGGGGGGAATTCCCCGGTAGCCCGTTGAGCGCCCAGGTCATCCAGGATGAGATTCTGTCACGGTATGAGGTGCCCCACACCGTTTCGGTCATCGAAGCGGAAGTTTCACCCGAGGGCCTATACCCGCGCGCCAGTAAAGAGGCGGAACGCATCGCCAGGGCCATATTCAGATTAAATTCGGTGGAAGTTGCATCTCATACCTACAGTCATCCGTTCTTCTGGCAGTCGATAGAAGGTGGCCCCGCCCCGAGGCTTGAAAACACGCTGTATGGCTATTTCATGAACATCCCGGATTACCAGGCTTCCCTTGAACGCGAAATCGAAGGCTCGGTGGGATACATTAATCAACGCTTGGCCCCGGCGAACAAGCCCGTATCGGTGTTCCTCTGGACAGGCGACGCCCGGCCCGGCGCCAATGCCCTGAAACGGGTTCGGGAAGCCGGCCTGGTCAACGTCAATGGCGGCAACACCAAGCCATTGCCCTACGCTTCCGAGCTGGCAGAAACCTGGCCTGACGCTCGCCCAGTGGGCGATGAGCTACAGGTGTACGCACCGGTGATGAACGAAAACGTCTATACCAACGACTGGACAGGCCCTTACTATGGGTTCCGCAATGTGACGGACACTTTCCGCATTCTCGAAGATAAAGGCCGGCTAAAGCCCATGGGCATTTACTACCACTTCTACTCGGGCACCAAACCCGAGGCCCTGGGCGCCTTACACGAGATCTATCAATACGCCCTTGATCAACCCGTCACGCCGCTCTATCTCAGCGACTACGCCAAGCGCGTGCAGACCCTCTATTACTCGGCGTTGCTGAGGGGCGACAACGGTGGCTGGCACTGGCGCGGTATTGGCCAACCCCACACCGTCACCATTGAGCAGGACCGGTTTCCCGACCTGGAGAGAAGCACTGGCGTCGCCGGTTTCCACGATGCTGCCGGCCACCGCTACGTGCATCTGACCGGTGATTCGCCCCGCCTGCTCCTGACCGACTCCGCCCCGAAAGGCCCCTGGCTGGCCCACGCCAATGGGGTACTTACCCAATGGCAGCGCGAGCAGGTAGCCGGGAAATGGCGGATAACGCTGGGTTTGCAAAGCCATCGGAACGTGGAATTCACCCTTGCCGGAACCCGCCGATGTACAACCAGCGGCGGTTCGGCACGGATGTCACGGTCGGGTGAACAGGTGCGGATTGTTCTCAGCAGCCGGCAAACAGAATCCCTGATGCTGGAGTGCCAATAGCGTTATGCGTCGGAACAGGGAGTCCTTTTTCAGCTTGCCCGCGCTGGTCCTTATGGGAGCGCTTATCGCGCTGGCGTTGTATCTGCTGTTTCCGCGACAGGCAGTGTTCGAGAACCCGGAGTACCTTGAAACGCCAGACGCCCTTTCCATCGCCTATCTGGAAGTGCTACTGCGTTCGGATTCAGACAACGTTCCCTTACGCCTCAGCCTGGCCCGGGCCCTGAGCACAACCGGCCAACTGGAACGCGCAGACCAGGTGCTGGCCCCCTTGATGGCACAACAGACGGTGCCGGAGGAGGCCTTTGAGTTTTACCTGGAACTGCAGGCTCAACGCCTGTTTGCAATCCCAGAAGGCCCCCGGAGGGAGGCCCGGAAAGACCAACTCTTTGCCGACGCCCAGGCGCTGGTCCGCCAATCCTATGAACCGGAACGCATTCTGGAGCTCTTAAGGCCAGCCTCCAGCTGGCTGAGCCAGCCCCGTTACCTGACACTGCTGCAAGGCGTCGAGGACCGGATGACCAGCCCCGGCCAACGGCTTCAACTGGCCCGTGAAATCGCTCGGCTGGAGGAAGCAGAGGGTCGGCCTGGAATGGCTGCAGCGACCTTGCGCCCTTATATTGACACCGTCCGCCCCGAGGCCCGCGATGAGTTCATCGACAACATCATTCGCCTGGAGCTTGCCGGCGGTAATCCAAAAGCGGCGCTGGCACTCTTCAAGCAAAAGCTCCCGGACACCCGGATGTCGGAACCAGCACAGACCGAAGGTATCCGGCTGGCAAGACTGGCTGGTTCGGCTACGGACGAAGCCACCTGGATTCGGCAACGGGCGGACCGGCATCCCGACAACACAGAGTTCCAGCGAGAATTGCTGGCCTTTCAACTCGCCTCCGGGAATCTGAAAGCAGCGCTCAATACTATCCGGAGGCTACAGAAGACACCGGACAGACTCACTCGCGAAGATCGGCAAACCATTGCTCAAGTGCTGGAGTGGAACGGCCTGCCGCAGGAAGCGCTGCCTGTATGGGTGTCCCTCTATCAACAAACCGGTTCCGCGCAAGCCTTTCAACGATCGGTGGATCTGGCGCGCGGGCTCTTCCAGTGGGACACACTGCGAATGCTGTTAACCGAGGGGGCCAGGCAGGAGCGTTTGCAACCGGAAGGCTATATCACCCTGGCCGACGCATTGGTGGGTTCCGGGCGTTTCAATGATGCAAGGGAATGGCTAACGGAAGGCCGATCACGATTCCCCCGGTCCGACACGCTTAGGGAACGACTACTGACGCTGCTGGTTAACCTGCGTGATTTCCCCGCCGCCATTGAACTGCTGGAAAACGAGCCACGGTTATCCGACGCCGACCGCATACAACTGGCCTCTCTTTACTGGCGCACACGGCAACCTGAACGCGCCCTGGCGCTGTTGAATTTCGAGCCGCAAGACCGGCAACTGGCCGAGACAGTTCAAATCATGCGGATGGACCTGGCCAACAGCCTGGGTAGAACCGACATCCTGAAGCGGGATTATGAAAGTCTCCTGGCCAGAAGCGACTCTGAGCTTACGCCGAATTTGAAGGAGCGCCTGCTCAACCTGGCAGCCCTTTTCGAGGACTACCCAAGGGCCCTGTCGTTGAGCGAACATCTTTTCCTCGAAACCGGGGAACCCCGGTTCCTGGCCGCTATCGCTGAATACCAGTTGGCGCTCGGGCAATGGCAGGAACTGGAGCAAACCCTCGAACGCTGGCAAACGGACGTTCCCACTGCCCGCAACAACCCGCGCTACTGGTCACTTCGGGCATTGATTCACCAACGCAACGACGAGGTCCTGGCAGCAAACGATGCCTACCGCGCCGCGTGGGAGCTGGCACCCGACGATGAGAACCTGATGATCAGTTGGGCCTGGCTGCAACTTGCCAATGCGGAACAGTTCGCCGACACCCTTCCGGCCCTGCTGGCCCGAATCGGTGATACACCTTCTCCCGCCGCCTATCCGGTCCTGGCGTACGGTTACAGTGCCCTGGGCCAGCCGAGACGGGCTCTGAACTGGTTTCGTCAGGGTATGGATACCCGCAGTGATGACATTGAGTGGCTTCTGGCGACGGCAAGACTGCTGGATCAGACCGGTGCACCCGGCACCGCAACCGATCTTCGCCAAAAGGCCGCGAAAAGATTACAGGAAGACCCATCCACCCGCTCCAGCCGCTTTGCGGTGTACAGTGAGGAAGGGTTGCTCAAACTGGCCTGGCAAACCTTGGCGACCTTTCCTCGCAGCGGCGAAGGCGACGACCCTGACCAGAGGGGATTACGCGAAACCCTGGCGTACTTTGCGTCCAATCAGGGTGACACGCTGGTCGCGGAGGCCCTGCTACCGGCACCGGACGGCCGAAACGCAGCGGTGCGCCAACGCATCGGACAAACCCTACGGTCTGCGCCGGAAAACCGCGAACAACAGACAGGCCGCTATGTTCGGCAGCTTGATCGACTCAACAGTCCGATGACGGCGGAACAACAGAGGGTGACGATGCAGGACACGGTAAATCTACACCAGACGTTCAACCGTGCCATTCAAGTGGGCAGCCGCTGGCAGAACCTGGGTAACTTTACCGTTCAGCGCAGCGGGATAACCGGGCAGTTCAGCGAAGACGAGTTTCGCTGGAAATTGTCTGCCAGCACACTCAAGGCGAGCGATTCCGGGCGCCTGATAAGCACCCCCGGTCGCAGCAGCGAGACTTCTTTCGAGGTGGACAGGCGCTCAGGCAATAGCGCCTGGTCGCTATCGGTCAGCCAGTTGCCACGCTACCAGCAGGATGACCTGGCCATCAGCGCTGCCTTCGACCAGCAATGGTCTGACCGCATCGCCTTCGGCGCCGGCTACCATTTCCAGGAACGCACACCGGACAGCGCCGAAGCCTGGTGGCTGACCCGCCGCGACCGCGCCTACGCCAGCGCCAGCTACACCCCTTTCTCCCGGCTTAACCTGAATGCCCAACTTGAGCAACTGACGGTCAACAGCCTGGAGAACGATCAACTGGCGGACGGCTACGGGCTGGACCTGAATGCCACCTACACCATTTTTCGCAATGACCCGGCCTGGATTATCAGCGCCGGTTATCGCAACCAGCAGCTATCCCTGGCCGAAACCCTGCCCTCATCCACCCTTGCGGCACTGGATCAGCCACTGGAAACCGCCAGCCTGCTGACCGAGGAGTATGAACGTATCGGTGTGGGCACACGTTGGTTCCATGGCTCACCCCACGCACTGTATCGCTCGACACCCTCACCCCGCGCATTTCTCGGTTTGGACGCCGGTTATGTATTATCCACTTCAACGGCGGAAATCGGTGTGGAAGTGGGCCTGGGTTGGCGGGTGCTGGGGGATGATGAACTGGCCTTGTCTGGACGCTGGTCGTCGGAAGGGCTGGACGGCAACGGCCGAACCGAATTCAATCTTACATACACGATTTACCCTGGTCGCTGAAGGAGACCGTTATGAAAACACTACGCCATAGCCTCTGGCTCACCCTGTTACTTCTGGCTGGCTGTTCGGTTATCCAGAGCCAGGAGGGCTCGCCGATTCCGGAGGATGGACAGTTTGCGGTGCTGCCGCTGATTAACCTGTCACAGACACCCCAGGCCGGAGACCAGGCCGCCAGTGTGCTGTCCGCGATCCTGAGAGCCAAGGGCAGCGAAAACGTGACCCTCTACCTGCCCGATGACCGCAACCCCCTGCTGTACGAAAGCAGTGAACGACAGCAAACAGCTCTCGCCACGGCCCGCAACGATGGCGCGGACTACCTGTTCACGGGCACCGTGGAAGAATGGCGCTACAAAAGTGGGCTGGATGGCGAGCCCGCCGTAGGCATTACCCTGGAAATACGCAACGCAGACGACAATCGCGTCGTCTGGTCCGGCACCTCGGCCCGCACGGGATGGGGTCGTGAAAGCCTGAGCGTGGCGGCCCATAAGGTTCTGGACGAGCTGGCCAACGCCATGCCACTGATCGAAAGCCAATAATACCGCCTGAGCAACAGGGTTCACTATGGACGAAGCAGAGCAGATAACGGGCGAGAAGGTACGGGTACCCATTGCACTGAAGTGGCTGGAGACCCTGCTGATTACCGCGTTTTTCCTGGCCTTTAGCGTTTGGCACCGGCCGGATGATCCGTTCTATCTGACGGGAAACTTTCCCTGGCCCGTGCTGGGACCGCTACTGGTAGGCCTGAGGTACGGCTTTTTCATGGCGCTGATTTCAGCCCTGATCATCATCGCCGCCCTGGGTTTTCACTTGCGGTTTGAGATCACCAGCGGCACCCGTGATTTCCCCTACGTGTGGACCACCGGGGTACTCGGCATCAGCCTGTTGGCGGGTGAGTTTCGGGACTACTGGGGCCGCCAGCAACAAAAACTGGAAGCGAGCAACGACTACCGCGGTTCCCGCCTGGAAGAGTTCACCCGTAACTACTATCTGCTCAAGGTGTCCCATGACCGACTGGAGCAACAACTGGCCGGCAGTTCCAGCAGCCTGAGAGAGGCGCTTAGACGCCTGTACGCACAGATTGGCGAAGCCGGTCAGGCCGGCCTGAATCAGGAGACGGCCTCATTGATGCTCCAGCTACTGGGGCGTTACGGACAACTGCAGATTGCCGGCATCTACGCCGTCAATAATGGCGTACCCGAACCGGAACCACTGGCAACGGTCGGTCGCTTCCGCAAGGTGGACCTGAAAGATCCACTGCTGCTGCACGCACTGGCGGAACGGAAACTGGTGTCGGTGCAGACTGAGTTCCGCCAGCGTATGGGCGACCTCGACACCGATCTGCTGGCAGCCATTCCCCTGATTGACTCCGAAGATCGCTTTATCGGCCTGTGTGTTATCGAGGCCATGCCCTTTTTCAGCTTCGAGGCTCGCTCGTTGCGACTGCTGGCGATCCTGGCCGGGCACATGGCAGACATCGCCCATGAACAGTCGGAAATACAGGCCGGCGGATCACCGGAATGGCGTTACTTCCGGCGCCATCTGGCCCGTTCAGGCCGCGACGCGGAATTCTTCAACCTACCCGCAGCGATGGTGGGCTTGCCGCTGGCCGACAGCCGCAATGGCCAGTTGATTGCCGACCATATTCAAAAAGTCCGCCGGGGCCTTGATGTGATTGCCGAGCATCGGGCCGGCAATCAGCGCTACATCGTTGTTTTGATGCCGCTCACCGATGAACTGGGCCTGGCCGGCTATCTACAACGGCTGGACGACGGACTGAGGGAACAGCTGGGGTTGCATGCCAGTGACCTGGTGACACCGCAAACCCTGCAAGTCCGTAATCGAGCCCAGGCCGATGAGTGGGTGCAGGCCTTCCTGTTCGACAACCAGGGAAAGAACAGCCATGGCCAATAGCTGGTTTGCACTGCTCGCCCTGGCGCTGGAAACCGGCGGCGTCACCGGACTGCTATCACCCACCGCCGGCAACCTTGAGCTGGCCGCTTACCTGATCGCCCATGCCATGGCCTGTGCGCTGCTCACCCTGATCCTGCTGCCATTGATGCCGTCGCGCTATCGCGGGCAGCCCATTACCACAGGTGTCTTCCTGTTCACCCTGCAGTTTGCCATCCCTTTCATTGGCAGCGTGGGCCTAGTACTGGGCATGTTGCTGGCACTGTATCTACCGCGGTCCAGTCGCGACATACCCTGGCAGGAAGTGGACATCCCCGAACTGCCATTCCAGCCGATCGATATGGATCTACAGGTGGTTTACAGCCAGGGCGGCCTTCGCCAGGTACTGCGCGAAGCCATTAGCACCGACAAACGCCTGAAAGCACTGATGGCCACTCGCCAGATGAACGACCGGGACGCCATTGAAATTCTGCGTGAAGCTCTGAAAGACCCGTCTGACGATGTGCGATTGCTGGCCTATTCCATGCTTGAGCAAAAAGAGAAAACCCTGGCCCAACGGGCCGGCACTCTCCAGCAGTCACTGCAGAACGCCGACGACCTGACCAGTGTTTCCCTTCAGCGGAGGCTGGCACAGGTTTGGTGGGAAATGGCTTATCTGGGCCTGGCCCAGGGCGGCCTGCGACACTACTACCTGGACAGTGCGGGGAAACTGCTACGACGACTGGTGGCCCGACGCTCCCAACACAACGACTGGCGCCTGCTCGGCCGTGTGGAACTCGCCCTGGGTAACATCGACAACGCGGAAGAGGCCTTCCGTTCGGCGCTTGCCGGCGGCTCGTCACCGGAATTGATCATGCCCTACCTGGGGGAAGTCGCGTACCTGCGCCGGGACTTTGCTCAGGTGCGCCAACATCTTTCGGCCTGCCCTCTTGAGCGTTTCCACCCCGCCAACCGACCGGTTATCGAGTCATGGCTATGACATTACCCAAAACCAGCGTAACGCCCAAAGCTGACATCGCCCTGTTGCTGGAAGGCACCTATCCGTTCATCCGGGGCGGGGTGTCCTCCTGGGTGCACCAGGTCATTACCGGCTTGCCGGAATACACCTTCGCCCTGATCTTTCTGGGCGGCGACCGCGCACATTACGGCGAGCAACAGTATGTCCTGCCAGACAATGTCACTCACCTGGAATGCCACTACCTGATGGACACCGAAGCTGCTGGCAAACCCCGGCCACGTCGGGGTAACAAGGCCGCCTTCGAGGCCCAGAAGTGCCTGCACGAGCAGTTCAAGTCCGAAAAGTCAGTACCGCCAGACATCCTCCACAAGGTGTTTGCCGACCTGGGCCAGAAGCAGGGTATCAGCCGTGACGACTTCCTCTACAGTGAAGAAAGCTGGGAGATGATTGACGAGAACTACCGTAAATACTGTACGGAGCCGTCCTTTGTCGACTATTTCTGGTCGATCCGTATCATGCACGCGCCATTGTTCCAGCTCGCCGAAGTGGCGCGAAAAATGCCGGCCGTGCGCATGCTGCATTCCATTTCCACCGGTTACGCGGGCTTGCTCGGCGCCATCGCCAGCGAGCAGCGGGGCATTCCCTTCGCGCTCAGTGAACATGGCATCTACACCAAGGAACGCAAGATTGACCTCTCCCAGGCCCAGTGGATTCACGACCCCACGGACCAGGTCAGCGGTACGCTGAATGAGCAGTTGGGATACATTCGCCGGCTCTGGATCCGTTTTTTCGAGGCCCTTGGACGACTGGCCTACCAGCAGGCGGACCCGATCGTGTCGCTATACCAGGGCAATCAGCAACGGCAGTTTCAGGACGGTGCACCGCCTGAACGTACCTGTATCATTCCCAACGGCATTGAGCCCACCCGCTTCGACGCCGCAAGGAAGGCCCGCCCCGACCACATCCCGAAAGTGCTGGGACTAGTCGGGCGGGTCGTTCCCATCAAGGATATAAAAACCTTTATCCGTGCCATGCGCTCGGTCAGCGAAACCATTCCCGACGTGGAGGGCTGGATCGTCGGTCCGGAAGACGAGGACGAAACCTACGTACGCGAGTGCAAGGAACTGGTGGATAGCCTGGGCCTCAACCAACGAGTGAAATTTCTGGGGTTCCAGAACGTCAACGACATTCTTCCTCAGCTTGGGCTGATGGTACTGACGTCCATTTCCGAAGCGTTGCCGCTGGTAATCCTGGAGGCCCACGCTGCGGGCCTGCCCTGCCTGGCTACCGATGTGGGCGCTTGCCGCGAATTACTGGAAGGCGCCAGCGACGAAGACCGTGCACTGGGCGCCAGCGGTGCTGTGGTGCCCATCGCAGATCCTGAAGCGACGGCGCGGGAAGCGGTGCGGCTGCTGTCGAACCCCGAGCAATGGCAACAGGCTCAGAAAGCGGGGCTGGAGCGGGTACAGAAGTTCTATACCCTGGAAAGCATGTTCGGGGCCTACCGCTCCATTTACAACAAGGGGCTGAACGGCTAATGGCAGGCATCGGTTTCGAGATACGCCGCATCCTCAAGCGCGACAGTTTCCTGAACCTGTTCGAGGCCTACGGCCTGGCCGGTATCATCAGCTCCGGCCCCTGGGTGCTGTCGGTGCTCGGCGTCATGATGATCGGGGTGATCAGTTTCACACTGGCGGTATCTGATACCGAGGTGGTTCAGTTCCTGGTATCGGTGACCTACCTGATGGCCGTCTCCCTGACCCTGTCGGGCCTGTTCCAGCACGTCTTCACCCGCTGGGTGGCAGACCGGCTGTACGCCAAGCGCAATGACCTGATCCTGCCCAATTTGATGGGGCTGATCTGGGTCACTACGGTACTGTCATTGGGGCTGGGGTTGATGGCCATGGTGCTGTTCTTCAGCGACACTTCGGTGCTGTACCGCCTGCTGATGCTGGCCAACTTTGTCGTGCTGTGTAACCTGTGGCCGGTGACAATCTTCCTGTCCAGCATGAAGTCCTATCGTCGCATTGTGGTGGTGTTTGCGCTGGGTTACGCCACCGCCGTAGTCAGCTCCATGGTGCTGTCACAATTTGGCCTTGAGGGGTTGCTGGCCGGCCTTCTTCTGGGCCACAGCCTGCTTTTCTTCAGCTTCTTCTACACCATTATCCGGCAGTATCCGGGTGACCACTTCATCCGATTTGATTTTACCCGGCGGCGGCAGATTTTTCCGGCGCTGATCCTCACCGGCCTGCTGTTCAATGCGGCGGTGTGGGCCGACAAATTCATCTTCTGGTTTCACCCGGACACCTCACAGCCTATTATCGCCAGCCTGCGCGCGTCGGTGATCTACGACTTGCCCATCTTCCTGGCTTACCTCTCGATTATCCCCGGTATGGCGGTCTTTCTGGTTCGCATGGAAACCGACTTTGCCGAGGCCTACGAGCGTTTCTACAACGCGGTACGGGAGGGCGACACCCTGGAACGGATCAATCGCTTCCGGGACCAGATGGTCATCGTGGCCCGCAACGGCATCTACGAGATCTTCAAGGTGCAGGGGCTGACGGTCATCGTAATCTTCCTCTGGAGCGAGGAAATCCTGGCGGCCATCGGAATATCCCCTCTGTACCTGCCGCTATTCCACATTGACCTGGTCGCCGTTGGCATCCAGTTACTGTTGCTGGCGATCCAGAACGTGCTGTTCTACCTCGACGCGCGAGGCATCAACGTCACTCTTTGTGCACTGTTTTTCTTCGGCAATATTGCGTTTACGTTCATCACCATCGAACTGGGAGCGTCTTTCTACGGCTATGGTTTTGCCGCCGCAGGCCTGCTCGCAGCGCTGACCGGCCTGTGGCTGCTGTCGCGCAAGTTCGACAAGCTGGAGTACGAAACCTTCATGTTGCAGGGACGGTAGCGCATGCTAGTCTGAAATGACCGGCACGTTTTCTTTTGGTTACAGCATTTGACACTATTTTAGGATTCAAGCGATACACGGGCGGAGCGTTCACTCATACTTTGGTTGGGGCGCACAAACCCGGAGTTTGATCGGGCGATCGCGCCAATCCTGGCTTCGAGAAAATCTACTATGCCAATGGGCCGCGAAGACATCGTAGAGACTGAAATTCCGGTATCCCAACTGGCAATAGGGATGCATGTGATTCGTCTGGACCGGCCGTGGGAGGATACCGATTTCCTGCTGCAGGGCTTCATTCTTCAGACTGAGGAAGATGTGCTTGCCGTGCAGCAACAGTGCGAAACGGTCATCGTGGAAGGACGTGTACAAGTCGCTCCAACTGCCGAGAGACACGCGCCGCTGAGCCGACGTAAAACATCAACTAAAACCAGCAAACCCAACGTTTCTCAACAGCCTTCGGCCATCCCCAAGCGGAAAGTCACCTACGTCAATAAAGTGGACGCCAGCCGGGAAATGGCAACGGCACGGATGAACTATGCCGATGCCAAAGCCACGGCTAAAAACATCATGTCCAGCCTGCGGCTCGGGCGGACCCTGGAAATGAACCAGATCCACCAGGTGGTGGATGATTGCGTGGATAGCGTACTGCGCAACGACAATGCTCTGCTACTGCTCACCAAGATCAAAAACAAGGACGAATACACGGCCGAACACTGCATCAACGTATCAATCCTGTCAGCTGCGTTTGCCAAGCACCTGGGACTGCTGGAAGGTGAGATTCGAACTGTGGCACTGTGTGGCCTGCTTCACGATGTCGGCAAGATGCGCATTGATGACGAGATCCTGAACAAGCCCGGGGCCCTCACGCCCGAAGAGTTCGCGGTGATGAAAAACCACACCACTTTTGGTCGCGATGTGCTTGCGGCACTCCCCCGACTGGCACACGCGGCCGTTGATGTTGCTTATTCCCATCACGAACGAATGGATGGCAAGGGCTATCCACGAGGCCTATCCGGGCAGCAGATTCCACTGTTCGCGAAAATCGTGGGGCTGGTCGACACCTACGACGCCATCACCAGCTCCCGGGTTTACGACAAGGGGCGGGCGTCCATGGAAGCGTTGCAGATTATCCACCGCAACAAGGGCGCCCAGTTCGATGCGGAGCTGGCGGTGGAGTTTATCCGCATGGTTGGCGTTTACCCGCCCGGTTCCATCGTGGAAATGACCAACGGTGAGGTAGGCATCGTAGTGGCCACCCATCCCACCAGTAAACTCAAACCGCGGGTGCTGCTTGTGCGAGACGCAAACAAGCAGCCGCTGGCCATCTTTCGCGAAGCAAACCTGTTAAAAGAAACGCAGGACAGCTCCGGACAACCCTACAAGATTGCCCGGGAAGTGCCGGACGAGAGCTTCGGCATCGTAATGAAGGACTTCATCGAACAGGGCATTCTCAACCGTAAAGCACCTGACGTGTCAGCTTCGGTCGATGACGGCCATGGTGAGTCTTGAGATACAGGTCAGCTTGCCTTCCTCGTTTTCCAGCTTTATTTCCCAGACCTGCGTTGTGCCGCCGATATGAACCGGGCGTGCGGTTCCGTATACCCAGCCCTTGGTAACGGAGCGGATGTGGTTGGCGTTGATGTCCAGCCCCACAGCAATCTGGTTCTCCTTGCGCAAGCAATAATTGGCCGCCATGCTCCCCAGGGTCTCCGCCAACACCACTGACGATCCACCATGGAGAATGCCAAACGGCTGAACCGTGCGTTCATCGACCGGAATCCGGCCAATCACGTAGTCATCACCAATCTCCACGTATTCAATACCCATGGTCTCGACAGCGGTGTTTTTACTGGCTTCGGCCATTTGTTCGAGGGTGGGGATACTGCGGGTCCAGATTGCCATCGACTGCTACCTCCTAGTGTTGTGGGCCCTGTAAGCTGAGGGGCCCCAAAGCTCTTTAGTGTATACAGATAGGTAGCGAACGACCATAGGGTGGGTATCCAATAAACGTATGCCATCAGGCAAGATCAACCACACTTCAAATTGTTATTGATAATCGTTTGCATTAAAGATTATTACTGCTAGTCTTTCAGTGAGTCGATGCAAACAGGAGACGGTGTGATGAGCCGAGCAGCAACTCAACTGGCCGGCAACGCCAGCAGCATTTTTCAGGCGTGGCTGGATCTGAAACAGCAGTCCCGCCATGACACGAAGCGCCCGGCCACCCAGGCCAGTCACTCGACCGGCGTCAGAGCTCTTCCCAGGCCGGGAACGGATCGTTGAGCGTTTGCCAAAACGCCTTCCCTGCCAACAACTGCTCCTGATCCACCAGTAGGTCAGTCACACTTCGCTTTTCTTCTTCCCCAAGGTCTATCTCTGGGTTGAGCACAAAAGGCGAAAGCTTGGCTTTCGCATTCATTATGTTATAACATAACATTAATGTCGAAATCGGCAATTGGATGGGTAATGAAGGGAAAGGGCTGGTCCACAGGTCGCCTTCACCTGGCCGCCATCCACGGTTGGTTCTGGCGCTGGACTGGCTTTGAGCTACCTCTGAAACGAAATGTTATAACATTTAATACAACAAGGAGTTTGGAATGACAATTCAAGACAATTCGAAAGCCGAACGGAATTGGGCTCTTTCAGGCCGTTCATCCATGGCCATCGCCTTTTCCGCCATCCTGATCGCAGGGTGTGGCGGCAGCAGTTCGGATGACGATGATTCCCATGAGCATACCGACATCGATACCGCCGGCCGTCTAGCGCTGTTCGATACTGACGCTAATGCCGTAAAGGTGTTGGACATCGACGACAACGGTCAAACCCTGGCCACGTTTGAACTGACGGGGGAAGCCCCCAGACTGTTCAGCAGCCCCGATAGCCGCTATGGGGTCGTTATTCAGCGTGGCGACGATCTGGTTTCTTTTTTCGACAGTGGTCTGTATACCGAGGACCACGGCGACCACATGCATGATTACGCGGAAACGCCAACCAAGCTCAACCTGACGTTGAACGATAACCGCCCCACTCACTACTCGCTGGGCGACGATCGGGGCATCGTTTTCTTTGATGGCTCAGACGCCGCCAGCTCCAAAGTCACCGTGTTCACCGACGAGTCGCTGGGTGGAGGAACCGCCGAAGCCTCCCTGGATCTGGACAACAACATGCACGGCGTTGCCAAACTTGCTGATAGCAAACTGTTCGTTACATACCGCGATGCCTCTGTCACCGACACCACCTTGCCCAGCCAGGTCGAGCGCTACGATTTCGCCAACGGCGCATTCGCGTTCGAGGAACGCTACAGCGAAACCTGCCCCCGGCTCCACGGTGCAGCGGCCAACGATCACGTTGTCGCCTTTGGGTGCAGCGATGGCGTCCTGGTCATTGATCTGCACGGCGTCTCTTATCCGGCGACCAAGCTTGGCAACCCTGACACCCTGGAAGACGGCAGCCGGATCGGCACACTGGCGAGCCACCACAACGTTGAGGAAATGGTCGGCATTGCCGGTGATCAACTGTTTGTGATCGATGCCGAAGCGGCCACAGATAACTACAGCGAACTCGCGCTTGAAGACGGAGTTGGCCGTATCGCCCAGGGCTTTGATGCCCACGGCGAGGTTTTCTATGTCATGGGCGACGACGGCAAGCTGCGGATTTTCCATCCGTCCAACGAATGGGCCCTGGCCGCAACCCTTGATATCACGCCCCCTCTGGCGGAGACGGATGCGGCTCCAGCCATCGCACAGTCCGCGTCGGAAGACCGCTTGTTCGTGCTGAACCCCAACGATCAGACCATCATCGAGATAGACACACACGACGGTGACATCGTTCGCACGATCACTCTGGACTTCGCCGCATCCGGACTGGTCTGGCTTGGCTTGCCAGACCACGATCACGATCACGATCACGAAGAATGACACCAGAGAACGCTCCATCCGCACACAATCCTGCAGTCAGAGGACCTCTATGACACACCGATACATTGGTGCCAGCGCTCTCGCGCTGGCCCTGTTCCCGCTCGCCACCATCCAAGCCAACCAGGCCAACGAACTGAACCCTGACGTCAGCGTGATCCTGGACGGCTATTACAAACAGAACCAGACGGCCCTGTCACACCGTGATCAGGGTTTTGGTCTTGGTCATACCGAACTGTCCCTGTCTTCGCCCATCGATGACCTGTTCGAGGGCCGTCTGACAGCGGTTCTGGAAGATCACGAAGGTGAAACCGAACTGGAGCTTGAAGAAGCCTTCCTGCAGACCACCGGCATGCCCTACAACCTTAGTGTTCGCGGCGGGCGGTTTCTGTCTCAAGTGGGTTACCTGAACAGTCGCCACCTCCACGAGGACGACTTCGTCGAACGCCCTGCCGTGTATCGAGCCCTGCTGGGAAGCCATTATTTCGACGATGGCCTGCGCCTCAACCTGTTACTTCCCACGCCTTTCTATTGGCAGATTGGCGCTGAGGCCTTTGATGGCGGCAGACTCTCTGAGGGTGACGAAGACATCGGCGTGTATACCGTCAATACACGAGTCGGGGGCGACCTCTCCCGGTCACAGAGTTGGCAGGCGGGCTTCTCGTATCTGAACAACCGTCAGACTCACAGCGAAGCCCACGAGGAGCACGACGACCATGATCATAAGGGAGACCACAGTGGGCACTCTCATGGTGCCGGCTACACTGGCGAAAACCTCTACATCACCGATCTGGTGTGGAAATGGGCCCCCGGAGGCAACAACCGCCAGCAGCAACTGACCCTGAGTGGTGAATACCTGTACGCCGACAACCTGAACGAGCATGCCACCTCGGACGATGTTCATGAAGGGTGGTATGCGTCGGCGGTATACCAGTTCGCCCCCCAGTGGTCCACGGGTGCCCGCTACGGACAGGTGGAACTCCAGGACGCTCACGGCGACCACTTTCATCATCAGGAACTGAAGGAAACGGACGTCATGCTGGCCTGGTCACGCTCGCACTTCTCAACGGTACGGCTGCAGTACACGCACCAGGAGGCAGAAGGATTTGAGCAAGCCGACAATACCGTCATGCTGCAATACGTAATGAGCTTCGGAGCGCATGGTGCCCATGGATTTTAAGCGGTTACTATCGGGCGTCCTGCTGGGGCTGGTCATAACGCCAGCCCAGGCAACTCTCAACGTGTTTGCCTGCGAGCCGGAGTGGGCAAGCCTTGTACGGGCCCTGGTTCCGGATGCGGACATTCACACGGCGACCACGGCCATGCAGGATCCCCACTATATTGAAGCCAGGCCAAGCCTGATTGCAGCCATGCGACGTGCCGACCTTGCCGTCTGTACCGGCGCGTCGCTGGAGGCCGGCTGGCTTCCAGCTTTGATCAGCAGGGCATCCAACCAGGACGTGCAACCCGGGAAACCGGGATTGTTCTTTGCGGCAGAACAGGTCCACCTGCATCAGCCTCACCAACATGTAGACCGCAGCATGGGCGACGTCCATCCGGAAGGTGATCCACACATCCATCTGGACCCACAACGTGTGTCAGTGATCCTGAATGCACTGGCAGACAGAATCGTTGATCTTGCGCCCGAACAAACCAATGGTATCCGTTTGCGCCAGCAACAATGGAAGGTTCACTGGCATCTGAAAACGACGCAATGGCGTAATACAGCGAGGCATTTGGAAGGCATGTCTGTGGGGGTTCAACACTCCACCTTCGGATACCTTCTGCGTTGGCTTGGCATTGACACTGCCATTGACCTGGAACCTAAACCGGGGCTGCCTCCAAGCGCATCCCACTTAAGCAATGTGCTTTCAGACCCGGCGATTCCAGAACTGGCGTTGATCCTGATTGCCACTTACCAGGACGAGCGTCCCGCACACTGGCTAGCCGAGAAGGTCGATCTTCCGGTTGAAGTGCTCCCCAGCACCGTCACCAATGACGCGGACACCGATCACCTTGCGGCGCTGATCAGCCACATCATTGGTCGCCTGGAACATTATCGTTCGCAGCGCCCGAACGAGAGTGCCAGCAATGACTAGCTGGTTGTGGCTACTGACACCCCTGGGGGCAAGCATGCTGATGGCCCTGAGCCTGGTCCCTCTGGGCTACCGGGTACTGGCGCGGGGCGTAGTGTTTGCAGACCTGGCGATTGCCCAGTGGGCGGCCCTCGGGTCGCTGGCCGGGATGTCCCTGTTACCAGACCACACCGTTGCAGGTCTTCCTGTCAGCGGGCTGTTATTTGCACTTGTAGCCGTCGCGATGGTGCACCTGATCCTGAAATGGGTGCCCGAACATCGCGAGGCCATGATTGGCATTCTCTATGTCGCCGGGGCAAGCTTCGCCACTCTGGTGGTCAGCAACGATCCCCATGGGGCGCAGCAACTGGCCAGGACATTGAATGGGGATCTACTGTGGGTCACCGGCCCGGCGCTGATACCTCTGGCCACCATCACCGGTGCCGTGTTGTTGTGGCAGGGTACAGTGTCGGAACGCACACGCTCGTTGTGCTTTCTGCCTTTGTTTGCGGTGGCCGTGACCACGACCGTCAACATGGCGGGAATCTACGTCGTGTTTGCAACCCTGATTGTCGCGCCGCTGATGCTTTGTTTCCTTCGTGGACGTGGCCTTTTCGCAGCCTCGGCATACTGTTTTTCAGGGCACAGCGTCGGGCTTTGGTTATCCGCCAGCCTGGATATCCCTGCGGGGCCTGCAATCGTGGTTTCTATTATTGCCTGCAGTCTGTTCGGAGCGATCGCTACCCAAAAGCTCCCTTCACTCCGTTCCTCTATATAGCCGGGTGTAGTCATGAATCAACTGCCTGGCCCGGCCCGCACTCACCAGTTTGTACAATCGGTCGGCTATGGCTTCCCGCAACTCAAACGTGTTACACGGTGATGCCTTTGAGAACGTAAAGAATAGGCCCTCCCTGCTGACAGGAGGCTCCAGCGCCTCAAACCGGTCCGCAACACCCAGGCTGTCCAGCTTCACCTGCCCCTGCAGCACTTCGTAGAGAACATAATCCACCCTGCCGGCAAGTGCCATTTTGAAAGATTGCTCGATGCTTCTCACCCCTTCGATTTGAAGGTTGTTGTCTGCGTAACGATCAAAGTTCTGCCCAAAGCTGTTGTTGATCAGCGTGCTGCCGCGCTTCCCCAGCAAGTCCGGCCAGTGGCGGTAGATGAATTCACCACCCTTGGGAACCCAGACAGCCGTGGGGAGATGTGTGATCGGAGGGAGCAGGTAATCCATGTAGCCGATACGCTCTGAGGTAATGAACGCGCCCGCGACCATATCGATATCACCCTTGCGAGCCATATGCTGAACCCGGGCCCAGGACCCCAGGTCCCGGACCACAACCTCCAGCCCCATGGGCTCGACGATTTCCCGTAACAGCGCCGATACGGCACCAACCAGAACCCCCTCCTTCTCTGTACTTCGCCACAGCAGGGGTGGGTATTCGGGGTTACCACTCACCGTCAGCGTCTTGCAGTCGGTGTCCTCAGACGCCTGGACAGCAACTGGCACGGCCAGCACCGCAGTCCAGACACACAGCGCACAGAACAGTCGCAACGTTGGTTCAAACAGTTTATTCAACATCATTCCGCCATGAGTGTTCTGGTGCGATCGCTCGTCCACACGGTTGAATTCCAGCCGGATCACCGCAACAAAGAAGGTTATAAGGCAGTTGTCAGAATACATCCCTTGATCAAAAAGGACAGGTTACATGAAAGTACTGATGGTTCTCACCTCGCACGATCAGATGGGAGATACCGGCCACAAGACCGGCTTTTGGCTGGAAGAGTTCACCGCCCCCTATTACGTTTTTAGGGATGCCGGCGCAGACATCACCATTGCCTCTCCCAAGGGTGGGCAGCCCCCCGTCGACCCCAACAGTGAAACTGAGGATGCACTGACGGAAACCACCCGTCGCTTCCAGCAGGACGCCCATGCCAAGGAAGCGCTCGCCAGCACGAAGAAACTGGCGGATGTGGATATGAACGACTACGACGCCCTGTTTTACCCCGGAGGCCATGGCCCATTGTGGGACCTGGTCAACGATGACAAGTCCGTCGCTCTGATCAAGGCAGCCTACGAACAGGACAAGGTCATTGGCGCCGTATGCCATGCCCCGGCGGTCTTCAGAGACGTCGAGATCAAACCAGGGCAGAACCTGGTCGGCGGTCGCAACGTGACCGGCTTCAGCAACAGTGAGGAAGACACCGTTGGCCTGACCAACGTTGTGCCATTCCTGCTGGAAGACATGCTGAAGGAGAAAACTGCCACCTACACCTGCGGGGATGACTTCACACCGCACATCGTGGTGGACGGCAAGCTGATTACCGGGCAAAACCCGCCCTCCTCGGAAGGCACCGCCAAGGCGGTGATGCAGGCCTTGCAGCAGGGCTGATCAGCGATCCTGAACCTGCTCCCCGGCGTGACTGATCAACACGCCGGGAGCGCCTTCCTCCAGCGTTTTCCGGATCGCATCCGGCACTGGCGTCTTCGTCATTGTCGACGGCTGGATCAACACGTAAGTGATATCAGCCTCTGCCACCAGCAATCCATCCCCGTACCGATAGAATTCAAGGTGCACCGTGAATGAGGTGTTACCGATACGGCCAGCTCGTATCCTGGCTTCCAACACATCATCAAATCGCGCAGGTGCCCGATAGTTCACGGTGAGACTCACTACCTGAATGTCCAGATCCTGATCCAGCAGATTCTGGTAATCCCCGAACAGAACGCGGATATATTCATTAACGGAAATGTCCACGTAATCCGCGTAGCGTGCATTGAACACCACACTCTGGGCATCGCATTCACCGTAGCGGACGCGAAACCGAAACCGGAATGGCAGGTCGGTCGATTCAGTCATGGTCACTCAGCCCCAAAACCCGAGAAGCCCCCAGCCTACCCCATCCAGAAATCATTTTCTGCCGGTACTGCCATTCAGCACCAGGTAGCAACCATAGCCGATTACAACACCCCAGAACGCAGACGACAGCCCGAACACCGACATGCCAGAGGCCGTCACAATAAAGGTGATCAATGACGCTTCACGATGGCTGGCATCTTCCAGCGCGGAAAACAGGTTGCCCGCAATAGCCCCCAGCAACGCCAGCCCCGCAAGTACCGCAACAAAGGCCGCAGGCAGTGAGGTGAACAGACTGACGATGGTACCGGCAAACAGGCCACCCACCAGATAGAACACGCCGTTAAACACACCGGCAACGTATCGACGGGAGGGGTCTTCGTGGGCATCCTTACCCGTGCAGATGGCGGCGGTGATTGCCGCCACCACCGTGGTGATACCGCCAAAGAACGCCATCGGCAGCGATACCAGGCTGGTCACCCCGATGATCGGTTTGGCCCTGACGGAGTACCCTGCCCCCTGCAAGATTGCCATGCCTGGGAGGAATTGCCCGGTCAGGCTTACCAGTACCAGCGGAATCGCCAGGCTCAACGTTGATCCCAGGTTCCACTCCGGCTCAATGAACTGTGGGACTGCAATACTCCAGCGCACGCCAGACAGTGATGCCCCTTCCAATACCACCGCCAGAATCACACCGGCAATCAACAGCAAAACCAGGGTGTACTTGGGAAACAGACGACGGAACACCACGTAGGAAAGCAGCATGCCAATCGCCAGCGCCGGGGTTGTTTCAATCGCGGTAAACGCCCCCACGCCGAACTGGAACAGGATGCCAGCCATCATGCCCGCCGCAATGCCCTTGGGAATGGCACGAACGAACGTGTCAAAGGTGCCTGAGACACCAATGATAAAAATGATGACCGCCGCCGTAATATAGGCGCCTACGGCCTCGTTCAGCGACAGTTCCGGAAACAGCGCCACCAACAACGCGGTGCCGGGCGCCGACCAGGCAGTGACGACCGGCGCCTTGAGCCAGATCGACAGAATGATGCCGGAGATCGCCGCCCCCATGGAGATTGCCCAGACCCAGGACGTCATCATCTGGTCGGAAATACCAGCACTTGCTCCGGCCTGGAAGAGAATGGCCAGCGGACCGGAGTAGGACACCAGAACGGCCAGAAACCCGGCCACAATGGCCGGCAGAGAAAGGTCTTTCAGAAATCTCGACATAAGCGCAATCCATTGTTGGTTTTATGATTCTGCTTAACGAAAAAGGGCCCCAGGCGCTTACACGCCGGGGCCAAGGAGGGTCAGACTGACTGTCTACCCTGGGGTCACATCAACACTCCAACGCTTTAGCTACCGCTAACAGCCATACCGTCGCTCGGAGCCACCGGCTCACGCCGGAAGCCAAATCCACGACTACCGACCAGAGCAATGGCCACCGTGGCAATGGCACCCGGCACCGCCAATGCGAGGAAGTTCATCTGGTGCGGCAGCGCCATGGCCAGCAGCGCGCCACCTAACAGTGGCCCGACAATAGCACCATTGCGACCAATGCCGGATGCCCAGCCCAGCCCGGTGGAACGGATACTGGTCGGGTAGTACTGGGCAACATAGGCGTAAAGCAGGATCTGGGAGCCGATGGTTGTCGCACCGGCAATGCCCACCAGGATATACAGGAACCACATCGGGCTTTCGTACCCCAACAGCACCAGTGACCCGGAGCCCAGAATAAAGAAAGACACCAGCACCGAGCGCAGCGACAGTCGGTCGGCCAACCAGCCACCGCCGACGGCACCTATGATCGCCCCGACGTTCAATACCATCAGGAACATCAGGCTGGAGCTCAGAGCATAACCGGCATTGGACATCAGCTTCGGCAACCAGGAACCCAGCGCGTACACCATCAGCAGACAGCAGAAGAACGCCACCCAAAACATCATCGTGCTCATTGCCCGCCCATCGCGAAACAGCTCGAGCACCGGGGCCTTGCTGTCGGTGGTTGGCGGCACCGTCAACACGTCCTGTTCGTTGATGTGCTTGAGCGGAGCTACCTGGGTCAGGATATCGCGGGCTTCACCCTCGCGTTTCTGTGCCATCAGGAAGGCCACCGATTCCGGCAGGAATTTCAGCATGAACGGCAGCATCAGCATCGGCACCACCGCCAGATAGAACATGATTTCCCACCCGTAGTTGGGCACGATCCAGATGCCCAGGCCGGCAGACATCATGCCGCCTACCGCATAGCCACTGAACATCAGCGCCACCAGAGTGCTGCGACTCTTCTTGGGTGAGTATTCACTCATCAGGGACACCACATTCGGCATAACACCGCCAATACCGAGGCCGGCAATAAATCGCAGGATACCGAACTGCCAGGGCGTGGTGGCAAAACCGTTAATAACCGTGGTCACACTGAACAGCACCACACAGGTGATGATGACTTTCTTGCGCCCGAGCCGGTCCGACAGCATGCCGAACCCCATGGCCCCGAACATCATGCCAAACAGAGCGCTGCTGCCGAGCAAACCGGCTACGTATGGGTTCAGGTCCCACTGGTCCATCAGGATGGGAAGCACCACCCCGTAGATCACCAGATCATAGCCGTCGAAGACAATAATCAGAGTGCACCAGAAAAGGACTTTCCAGTGGAATTTGTTGAATGTGGCGTTATCAATAACGTCGTTTACGTCGATGTTTCTCATGATCTCTCACTTCCGCTCTTGTTCTTGTGCGGAGCTGTGTAATGGGTTATCCCAGGTCACCACCTGCCACAGGCAGCACGGTACCGGTCATATAGGAAGACGCATCCGATGCCAGGAACAGGATAGGTTCGGCCTGTTCGTCCAGGGTTCCATAACGATTCATGAAGCTGTTTTCCGTGGTCTGGTCAATCAGCGTCTGATACCAGGCCTTCTCCTGCTCACTCTGCTCTTTTGCATTGCGCGGCGTCAGGCGCGGGGGCGCTTCTGTGCCTCCGGGGGCGGCGGCATTTACCCGAATATTGTGCGGCGCGTATTCATAGGCCAGGTTCACCGTCATCGCGTTCACGCCGCCCTTGGCCGCGCCATAGGGCACACGCATCAGCCCGCGCGTTGCCACCGACGATACGTTCACGATGACACCACCCTTCTGCTGAAGCATATGAGGCAGAACCGCCCGGCAGCACCACAACGTGGTAAACAGTGAACGCTGGATCTCCTTCTCGATCTGCTCCGGGGTGTAGTGTTCAAACGGCTGCGCCCAGATCGTACCGCCGACATTGTTGATCAAAACATCGATGCGACCGTACTGCTTCTGCGCTTCTGCCATAACGCTTTCAGCACCGTCCCAGGTTTCCAAGTTGGCCTGGACAGCAACGGCATCAGCACCCTGGTCACGCAGTTCGGCGGCAACGCCCTGAACGTAATCCGCAACATCAACCAGAAGCAGCCTGGCGCCCTCGGCGGCGGCCAGTTCGGCCACGCGCTTGCCAATCCCCTGGGCGGCGCCGGTAATCACCATGACCTTGTCGGTGAAGCGGTCTTTCATGCGACCTTCTCCCTGGCCGACGGTGCACTGGGTGTGAACTTCTCGTAGTGGAAGGAGTTCGGTTCAATGCCCTTCTCACGGAAGAACCCGAGCACGGAATCCACCATGGGAGGGGGACCACAGAGGTAGACATCCACGTCGCCGTCGTTCACCGGCGCTTCGTCCATATGCTGAGTGACATACCCCTTTCGCGGATGGTCACTTTCTTCGCCGGAAACAACCGTCACGTAGCTGAAGTTATCCAGCTCCGCGGCAAAACGGTCCAGAATATCCAGGCACACCAGGTCATCGTCATTGCTGACGCCATACACCAGGTGAGTTGGCTGATCACAGCCATTGGCTTTCAGATACTCCAGCTTTGCCAGCATCGGCGCCAGGCCGGTGCCACCTGCCAGCATCAGTATCGACCGTTCAACGGGACGTAGATAGAAGCTGCCCATGGGGCCGGTCAGGGTCACCTTGTCACCGGTGCGGGCCTCGCCCACGAGCCACGAACTCATCAGCCCGCCCGGCACGTTGCGAATCAGGAAACTGAGATCACGGCTGCCAGGTGGCGAGCTGAAGGAGTAGGCCCGGGTCTCTTCGGAACCCGGAACCTGAATATTCACGTACTGTCCCGGCAGAAAGGCAATGTCTTCATCGGCCGTGATTTTCAGCTCGATCGACGTGGGCGAGATCAGGTTCACCTCGGCCACCGTTCCCGCCACTTTCGCATTGCCGGTCTTGCACATGGTGGAAGCGACAGGCACTTCCACCACACAATCACTGGAGGGCACCATCTGGCAGGTCAGCACCATGCCCTGCTCGGCTTCCTCGTCAGACAGCGCTTCGTCAATGTATTCATCACCCATGTCGAACTCGCCCTGATGACAGGCACCCTTGCAGGTGCCGCAGACGCCATCGGAGCAGTCCATGGGCAGATTGATCTGCGAACGGTAGGCGGCGTCCAGAACCGTCTCGCCTTCGTTGCAGGACACAAAACGGGTAACGCCGTCTTCAAAGTTAAGCGCGATGTTATAACTCATGATGATGCTCTCCCCATCAATTACAGGTGATAAACGTCCAGCACCTGATTGATGCAATCGTTGTTCAGGACCATCCTCTTCTCCCGGATCAGCGGCTGGTCGCCGGTGACATCCAGGGTGTAGAAAGACGTTCCAAAGAATTCCGCAGTTTTCTTGTAGCGATAGGACTTGGTCAGCCAGTTAAACCGCAGCGTCACTTCACTCTCGTTCTGGGACAGAATCTCCAGATTGCTGGTGAAATGGGTCGTGCGCGGCTCGGGCATGGAGCTGGCGCCGGAACGCTCGGTTTTGATCCGGTAGACCCGGTCTTCCAGGCCTTCCTTGTTGGGGTAGTAGATGAGCGAGATCTCGCTTTGCGGATCTTCTGTCAGCTCATCGTCATCGTCCCAGGCCGGCATCCAGTAGGTGACGTCCTCGTGGTAGCACTCCAGCCACTTGTCCCACTCCCGGTCGTCCAGAAAACGGGCCTCACGGATGATGAACTGTTCGATATCGTGATAGCTCAGGCTCATGCGGAAGCCTCCTCTGAATCAGTTGAACTCGAAGCCAAAGGAATGAAACGGGCACGCTCGGCCTCAATGGAGCGAGTCATTTCCACCTGCCAGTGTTTGTGGTGGTTCACATACAGGCCTTCGTCGTCCGGGCGGGCGCCGCTCATGGTCGGCTTCATGTCGATCTGGTTGGCGTGCTCATCCGGGCCGTCGATCCAGTGAGCGGCACCGCGGCTCATGTCGTTCCAACGCATGTCACGGGCTTCGTAGCCGTTCTGGCAGGCACGGAATTCCTCCAGATCGTCCGGAGTGCCCATACCGGTCACGTTGAAGAAGTCCTCGTACTGACGGATGCGCTTGGCGCGCAGCTCTGCCGGCTCATTCTTCGGGCCAAAGGCGTAAATGGTGACTTCCGTCTTGTTGACATCGATCGGCCGGGTCACACGGATCTGAGTCGAGAACTGGTCCATCAGATAGACGTTCGGGTACAGGCACAGATTTTTGGTGGTACGAACGATGGAATCGGCGCGAGCTTCGCCGTAGGTCTTCTCCAGACGTTCCAGCTGGCTGAAGATCGGGCGCACTTCCGGGTTCAGCAAGCGGGTCCACAACATCATGTGGCCGTTCTCGAACGAGTAAAAACCACCCTCGGCGGACCAGCTCTTGGCATCCACCGCTTCGGTGCCGCCCTTGTCGTAATTACGCTGACCCATGGTGGAGAGATAGTTCCAGTGCACGGTGCCCACGTGGTAGCCGTCCGCACCGTTTTCGGCGGTCAGCTTCCAGTTACCTTCATAGGTGTAGGTCGAACTGCCCCGCAGAATTTCCAGGCCGTCTTCCGACTGATCCACGATGTTGTCGATGATCTTGGTGGTTTCACCCAGATGTTCCTCGAGCGGAAGCACATCGGCATTGAGGCTGCCAAACAGGAAGCCACGGTAATTGCCGAACTTCGGCATCTGCTTCAGATCGTGGGAGCCGTCGGTATTGAACTGCTCCGGGTAACCGCCCTTCTTCTGGTCTTTCGCCTTCAGCAACTGGCCGTCGTTCCGGAAGGTCCAACCGTGGAACGGGCAGGTAAAGGAGGTCTTGTTGCCACGCTTCTTACGGCAGAGGGTGGCGCCACGGTGCGAGCAGGTGTTCAGTATGGCTTTGAGCTCGCCATCCTTGGTGCGGGTGATTACTACCGGCTGGCGACCCACGGTCACCGTGAAGTAGTCGCCCGGCTCCGGAATCTGGCTTTCATGGGCGAGGTACACCCAGTTGCCTTCAAAGATGTACTTCATCTCCAGATCAAACAGTTCCTGGTCGGTGAAGATACCCCGATCACACTGATAACGGCCGGTTTCCGGATCCGCGATCACCGCGTCGCGTACTTTGTCTGCAAGCTTGTCGAGTTTGCTAGTCATGTCGTTCACTCCGTCTTGTTCTTGGGTGGCGCTTAGGCAACGTCGGTTTCCAGGGCGCGACGGCGTGCGTGGCGTTCCTGGAGCTCGGGCTTGTCTGTCGCAACCAGAGTGACGTTGAACTCAACCTCGGTAATCGGTCCGTTCACGCCATGCTGTGCACCTGTTTCCGACTGCTCAACACGATTGGCGGCAACCACCAGTTCTTCGCGGGTGGCAAATGCAAAGTCGTCGTAGGTGTACTCGTCACCGGCAATGTTGATCTGCGTCGTCAGGTGCTTGTAACCCGGCTTCGACACAAAATAATGAATGTGCGCGGGGCGTTGACCGTGACGGCCCAGATGATTCAGCAACTGCTGAGTGGAGCCTTCCGGCGGGCAACCGTAACCGGACGGCATGATGCTCTGGGCGGCGTACCGGCCTTCGGCGTCGGTTTTGATACGACGGCGCAGGTTGTACTCGCTCTGCGATTGGTCGAAATAGGAGTAGGCACCCTTGGTATCCGCGTGCCAGATATCCACGACCGCGTTCGCCAGCGGCTCACCGTTTTCATCGGTGATTCGGCCCTTGATCAGGATGGCTTCGGCGTCCTTGTCGGAGCCGTCGTCCATGCGATCAAAGCCTTCGCTCATGGGGGCGCCGGCAACGTACAGCGGGCCTTCGATGGTGCGCGGCGTACCGCCGGTCAGGCCGGCCTGCTCGTCTTCGGCGTCCTGGCGAATGTCCAGGTAACGGTCCATACCCAGGCCCGGCGCCAGCAGGGCTGCCTCACCATTTGCGCCCAGTTCGCCCACGTAATAGACGGCGCTCCAGAACTCCTCGGGCGTGACATCAAAATCTTCCACGATCTGGAAAATATCGTGCATGACGCGATGAACGATCTTCTTCATACGCTCATTGCCACCGTCCTTGTCGAAGCCGGCTACTTTCTCCAGCAGTTCCTTCACATCTGCGGATTGCATGGTCTTAACGGTCATTGTTGGTCTCCTCGGTCTTTTGTTGTTGTTGCTCCAGACATCCCAATCAATTGGCAACAAGTTCTGTGTGGCGCCTGAAAACATTGGGCGCCGGTATTGGCTGATTACGCCCGTTAGCGGTCATCCTCGCGAATGGATGACGGGTGACGGCACAGGGGCGCAACGGTGATATCCATGTACGGGAACAGCGGAAGGTTGCCGACCAGGTCCTGCAGCTCGGCGTTGTCCTCCACATTAAAAATACTGACGTTGGCGTAGCTACCCGCCACACGCCACAGGTGGCGCCATTTGCCCTTTTCCTGCAGGTCCTGGGCGTAAGCTTTTTCCCGGGCCTTGATGTCCGCTACCACATCGGCGGGCATGTCGTGGGGGATGTTCACTTTCATCTCAACTTTGAACAGCATGTGCTTTCCTCCGTTATCCATTCTTGCTGCGTACATACGGCCGGCGCCCTATGCGTCTCTGCGATAGACCGCCAGCTTGTCTTCATCAATCTCGACACCCAGGCCCGGGCCCTGCGGCAGGTCCACGCCGTTGGAGTGGAAGTTCAGCGGGCGCACCACGATGTCGTCTTTCATCAGTAGCGGGCCGAACATCTCTGTTCCCCAGTGAAGGGTTTCCAGCGTGGACCAGGCGTGCAGGGACGCGGCGGTACCGATGGTGCCTTCCAGCAGGGTGCCGCCGTACAGTCCAAGCCCCGCAGACTGGGCAACCGTCGCCTGTTCCAACGCTCGGATCGGACCGCCTGCCTTGGCAATTTTCATGGCCACCGCACCGGCGAATCCTCCGGCCGCCAGGGCAAACAGATCCTTGGCGTCGGCTACGGATTCATCGGCCAGAATCGGGATATGGAATTTTTCGGACAGTCGTACCAGGGCTCCGAAATCCTTCATCGGAGTCGGCTGCTCCACCAGATCAATGCCCGCGGCTTGCAACTCAGCCATACCCTTGGCTGCCGTGGCTTCATCCCAGGCCTGATTGACGTCAACACGCACACTGGCCTGCTCCCCCACGGCTTCTTTGATAGCCGCCACATGGCGCACATCATCCATCACCGCGCGAGAACCAATTTTCAGCTTGAAATCGCAATGGCGTTGTTGCGCGATCAGACTGTGCGCCTCATCGATATCTTTGGCGGTATCACCACTGGCCAACGTCCAGAGCACCGAAATGTGCTGATGCAGAGCGCCGCCGAGCAGATCGGAAACCGGACGATTCAGGCGCTTTCCCTGCAGATCCAGCAGCGCGGTTTCAATGGCGGACTTGGCCAGGTTGTTTCCGCGGGTCGCACGGTTTAGCCTTACTCTAAGAGTATTGATGGCATCCGCTGGTTGATCGATCAGCAGTGGCTTGAAATACGTGTCGATGGTAAGTTTCACGCTTTCGGGGCTTTCCGGGCCGTAGGCCAGGCCGCCAATCGTGGTGGCTTCACCCAAACCTTCCAGGCCATCGGAGTCCTTCATCCGCACGATCACCATGGTCTGAACCCCCATGGTTGTCATGGATAGTTTGTGCGGCCGAATGGTCGGGATATCGACCAGGATGGCTTCAATGGACTGAATGGTGGCGGACATGTGCTCTCCGAATCGCAAGTTAAAATGCCTGTCATTCGGACAGTACGAAGTTTCACGTATGGGAACCAATATTGATTAAGTACGAAGCGATACCCTGGAGGTATGGATGGAGCTGAGACACTTGCGCTACTTCGTGGCGGTGGCAGAGGAACTGAACCTCACTCGTGCTGCGGAAAAGCTGTTTATCGCCCAGCCACCTCTGACCCGTGCCATCAAACAGCTGGAAGAAGAAGTGGGGGTTGCGCTGTTCATTCGGAAGCCCCGGGGGCTGGTATTAACGACCGGCGGTGAATACTTTCTTGAGCAGGCACGGCAGATTCTCGACAAGATGGCCGCAACCGTCAGCGACACCCGCCGGATCGCCCAACACCGCAAAACCGTTTTTTCCATCGGCTTCGTACCCTCCGTGTTCTACGGGCAACTGCCACTGATGGTCCGGCGCCTGCGGCGCAACAAGAACCTGGAAATCATCCTGCACGAACTGAAAACACGGGAGCAGGTAGATGCGCTGAAATCGGGGAAGATTGATATCGGTTTTGGCCGGGTGCGCATCGAAGACCCGGATGTTGATCAGGAACTGTTGTTCGACGAACCCATTATCGCGGCCATTCCCGCCGGTAACCCCCTGACCCGGCATCCGCCATCGATGAAGGAGCTGTCGGAATGGCCGATGATCACCTTCCCGTCCGGCCCGGGACCGAACTTCGCCGATCTGACCCAGGGCCTTTTCCACCGCCGAGGCCTGCGAGTCAACGTGATGCAGCAAGTCAACGACGTGCAGACGGCGCTGTCACTGGTGGCTTCGGACATGGGTTTTACCCTGGTGCCGGAGCAGGTCCGACGGCTGAACCGGGAAGGTGTGGACTACATGCCTTTGGAAGATGACAACATCAGCGTACCGGTCATTGCGTCACGGCGACGGGGAGAAAACCCCAATGCGGTGATGCGGCTGGCGAACACGATTCTGGATGAGCTGGTGGAAAACCGGCTGACGGGCCGGTATCCGTGATTTCAGCGGGTCGTTCGCCGTACCGCCTCGGCCGCCTGCTGCAACCGGGGCAAATACCCCCCCATCAATGTCTCCATATCCACTCGCGCGGCATTGGTACTGATATTGATCGCACCCAGCAGCTCGCCATTGCCGGCAAACACCGGCACCGCTGCGGAACGAAGGCCTGAGTCGAGCTCCTGATCCACAATCGAATAGCCCTGCTCCCGAACCTTCGCGATGTCTTTCTTCAGGGCATTGGTATTGGTAATGGAAGAAGCGGTATAGGGCACGAGCTTCACCCGAAGAAGAAACGCCTCCAGCTCCGCTTCCGGCAACTGCGCCAGCAGCACCCGGCCCATAGAGGTATAGGCCGCCGGCAGACGTGTGCCCACAGAAAGGGTAATCGCCATCAGCCGGTGTCGGGCCGAAGAGCGCACCACGTACACCACATCGTCACCGTCCAGAACCGCCAGTGAGGATGACTCACCCAACTCGGCCGTAACGTCCTCAAGGTATTGCTGGATTACCGCCCGGTACTGATTCGACGATTGGTAGGCATAGCCCAGCTGCAAGACGCGAGGGGTCAACTCGAACTGTCGGCCGTTACGTTTTACGAACCCCAGCGCGTGAAGAGTAAGCAGGAAACGACGCGCCTTGGCCCGGTCCATATCCGTCCGTGTCGCCACCTCGCTCAGGGTCATCCGTGGATGCTCAGCGTCAAACGCCTGCAACACCTCCAGCCCTGACGCCAGTGCACCTACATAGTCCCGGTCTCCGGGCCTGAGAACCTGATCGTCCATTCCTGCTCCTTACTCGCCTGAACACAGCCTCCGCAAATGGTAACAGCTCGTTCGCTATCCGAACATCCGTGCATTTTTGGCAACTGGTGAAAATTTGTACTTGACGACGCCAAAACCTTCGAGTCATTATGTTCGCATATTAAACTTATGTTCGCATATCGAACTTTTCAACAATGCACTGCACTGGAGATTCTGTAATGGCTGAATTTCTCTCTCTCAAGGAAGCCGTGAGCCGCTATATCAGCAATGGCGACACGGTCTGTATGGAAGGCTTTACACACCTGATCCCCTTCGCTGCGGGCCACGAAATCATCCGCCAGGAAAAGCGCGACCTGACGCTCATCCGCATGACACCGGACCTGGTTTACGACCAGATGATCGGTGCGGGTTGCGCCCGGAAACTGATCTTCTCCTGGGGCGGAAACCCAGGCGTGGGCTCACTGCATCGCCTGCGAGATGCCGTCGAGAAAGGCTGGCCGAATAAACTGGAGATCCTGGAGCACAGCCACGCTGCCATGGCCTGCGCCTATGAAGCCGGTGCTGCCGGCCTGCCACTGGCAGTGCTCCGTGGCTACGTGGGCAGCGATCTGCCAAAGGTGAATGACCAGATCAAATTCATCGAGTGCCCGTTCACCGGAGAGCGCCTGGCCGCCGTGCCATCGGTACGTCCGGACGTTGCTGTGATTCATGCCCAGCGGGCCGACCGCAAAGGCAATGTACTGATAGAAGGCATTGTGGGTATCCAGAAAGAAGTGGTTCTGGCCGCCAAGCGCAGCATCGTTACCGTTGAAGAAGTGGTGGACGATCTGGGCGCTTCGGTGAACGCCTGCGTGTTGCCGTCCTGGGCGGTTACGGCCATTGCCGAGGCCCCGAAAGGCGCCAGCCCGTCCTATGCGCTGGGCTACTACGACCGCGACAACGCTTTCTACAAAGAGTGGGACGGCATCGCCCGGGACCGGGAAACCTTCCAGAGCTGGCTGAAAGACAACGTATTTGAAAAAGGAGCTGCGTGATGAGCCTTGAATTTACCTCTTCGGAAATGATGAGCGTCACTGCCGCCCGCGCACTGACCAACGACATGACCTGTTTCGTCGGCATCGGCCTGCCCAGTGAAGCCGCCAATCTGGCACGCCTGACCCACGCGCCCGACGTCACCCTGATTTACGAATCCGGCACCCTGCAGACCAAGCCGGACGTTCTTCCGCTGTCCATCGGTGATGGCGAACTGTGCGAATCGGCGTTGACCACCGTCGGCGTTCCGGAAATGTTCCGCTACTGGCTCCAGGGCGGCCACATCAGTGTCGGCTTCCTGGGCACCGCCCAGATCGACCGTTTCGCCAACCTCAACACCACCCTGATTGGAGACTACCGCGAACCGAAAGTGCGACTGCCAGGCGGTGGCGGTGCCCCTGAAATCGCCACCAACGCGAAGGAAGTGTTCATTACCGTGAAGCATTCCAAACGCACCTTCGTGAAGGACGTGGACTTCGTCACCACCGTTGGCTTTGGACGTGACGGCACCGCACGGGATAATGTCCCTAATATCGGTCGCGGCCCCACGGTGGTGATTACCGATCTGTGCATTCTCAAGCCCGATCCGGACACCAAAGAACTGGTGGTCACATCCTTACACCCGAACGTAACCCGGGAAGAAGTGATCGAAGCGACTGGCTGGGAGATCCGGTTTGCGGAACAGCTGGAAACAACGCCGGAACCCAGTGCCAAAGAGCTGGACATCCTGCGTGACCTGAAAGCGCGCACCAACGCGCATCATGCCGGCCAACAGTGAGGACTATCATGACTGACGTTTATCTCTGCCACCCCCGCCGTTCGGCCATTGGCCGTTTCGGCGGCACCCTGGCCAGCGTTCGCCCCGATGACCTCGCGGCACATATCTTCAAGGCTGTACTGGAACAGGCCCCGGAACTCGACCCCGCCGCCATCGACGAAGTGATGATGGGGTCTGCCAACCAGGCCGGTGAAGACAACCGCAATATTGCCCGGATGTCTGCCCTGCTCGCAGGCCTGCCCACCTCCGTGCCCGGCACGACCCTCAACCGCCTGTGTGGCTCCGGCATGGACGCAGTGGGCACCGCCTTTCGCGCCATACGCGCCGGCGAAATGGAGCTGGTACTGGCCGGCGGCGTGGAATCCATGTCCCGCGCGCCCTATGTGATGGGCAAGGCTGACTCGGCTTTTTCACGGGGTCAGAAGATCGAAGACACCACCATCGGCTGGCGCTTCGTGAACCCGCTGATGAAGAAGCAATACGGCATCGACTCCATGCCGGAAACCGCGGAAAACGTCGCCGAGCAGTACCAGGTGTCGCGGGAAGATCAGGACCTGTTTGCCTTCCGTTCCCAGGAAAAAACCGCCCGGGCACAGAAGGAAGGCCGCTTCGCAGAAGAAATCGTGCCGGTATCCATTCCGCGCCGAAAACAGGACCCGCTGGTATTTGATGCCGACGAACATCCCCGTGCAAGCACCCTGGAGAAACTCGCCTCCTTGCCAACCCCTTTCCGGGAAGGCGGAAGCGTGACCGCCGGCAATGCTTCCGGCGTCAACGATGGTGCCGCGGCTATGCTGGTTGCCAGTGAAAACGCGGTAGAAGCCCACGGCCTGAAACCCATGGCCCGCATCCTGGGCATGGCCACGGCCGGCGTGGAACCGCGTATTATGGGCATTGGCCCAGTCCCCGCCGTTCGAAAACTGCTGGAGAAGCAAGACATCGGCATTGACGACATCGACGTGATCGAACTGAACGAAGCCTTTGCCGCGCAAGGACTGGCCGTACTACGGGAACTGGGCGTTACCGACGACGACCCCCGGGTCAACCCGAACGGCGGCGCCATCGCCCTTGGGCATCCACTGGGCATGTCTGGCGCACGACTGCTGCAAACGGCAGCCCACCAGCTGCAACACACCGGCGGCCGATACGCGCTTTGCACCATGTGTGTGGGCGTCGGCCAGGGTATTGCAACACTTATCGAACGCGTCTGAGGCAAGGAGCTACCATGGCTTTTCTGAAACATAACGGCCGCACTGTCTGTTACCGCCTGCTCGGTGATAGCGCGAAACCGCTGCTGATGCTGGCACACCCCCTGGGCATGACGCAGGCCGTGTGGGACGACATGCTCCCTGCACTGCTGAACAGCTTCCGGGTACTCACCTGGGACTTGCCAGGACATGGCGCCAGCGCGGCCTGGCCAGAGGCCAGTGACCAGATCGCCCCTGAAGATCTGGCACAGGAGGCCCTCGCACTCGCCACTGCCGCCGAGGCACAGCGCTTCCACTTCGCGGGCACGTCCATCGGGGGCGTGATTGGCCAACAGCTCGTCAGCAAGCATGCAGACCGATTGCTGTCCGCCACACTCACCAACACCGGAGCCGTCATCGGTACCCCCGACGCCTGGAACACCCGTTCTGCGAGCGTTCTGGAACTGGGCCTGAGCACCATGGCGGTGGATATTGTGCCGCGCTGGTTCGGCCCCGCCGTCTGCGAACAGCAACCAGCGCTGGTGGAAGGCTGGCGCGTGATCATGGGGCGCGGCGATAACCGTAGTTATGCCCTGCTGTGCGAAATGCTGGGGCGGGTCGACTTCCGCGAAATGCTCGGCGAGCAACGCGTACCACTCCAGTTGGTGGGAGGGTCCGACGACGTGGCCACACCGCCAGACACCCTGAGGGCGCTGGCCGACGTCAGCGGCGCGGCGGAGCCGGTCATTCTGGAGCAGGTTGGCCACGTGCCTTCCGTTGAGTGCCCGGATAAGCTAACCCGGATCCTGGTCAACAACCTGGCCTGATCGACATACAAGCCAGGCCCGTGTGTCTCCCGGCCTGGCTTTCATTCCCGTCCGCACCCAACTTCACTGTACGGACACACCTCTGCACTCTTCGGATAGTGGCGCCGCCAAAAAAGCCTTAGCGTTTCAGCACAATCAGAACTATTGCCCTGCGGAAACACCACTATGGCTGACACCCTCGCGTTCGAACAGGAACCGACACACTCCAGAACCTCCAAAACTCCCATCTACGGCGCACTGATCCTGGCGTTAGCGGGCATCGTATTGCTGCTTGCCACGGCAGCCAGCCTCCTTCAGGTTGTTGCCGCAACTCTGACCCTGGGCCTTGTTGCCTCCGCTTTCACCCTGTGCGTCAAATGGCAGCCAGAAGTTATCACCGTCCGTGAGGAAATACCGGTGCCCGTACCGGAACCTGTCGCAGAGCCGGTGCCGGAAACCAACCTGCAAGAACAACCGTTAGCCCCCGACCCCATGCTCATCAGCCACCTCGACGATTTGCGCAATAATGTCGAGGTCATCCTGGAAGAAATGGGCGAGGCCGGCAAACTCGCCAAGGCATCGGGCGCCAAAGTCACCCACAGCGCCAGCTGCATTTCCGACTCCGAAGCCTCCATCCGGGAACTGGCCGATTTCATGGGACGCATTGACGAGGTCTTCACCCAACTGGGTACACAGTCCGAGGAAATTGGCACCATCGTCGGCAACATTCAGGATATTGCCAAACAGACCAATCTGCTGGCCCTGAACGCTTCCATTGAAGCCGCCCGGGCGGGGGAACATGGCAGAGGGTTCGCCGTGGTGGCAGACGAAGTGCGCCATCTTGCGGTTCGTGCCAACGAATCCAGCGAAGGCATTCGCGCCATCGCCAACAGCCTGACAACCACGTCGGTGGACGCGGGCAATGGCATGGAGAGAATCCGCGAGTCGTGCAACCAGTGCCTGGGCCAGTCCGGTGAAGCCTTACAGGCAATGAAGGATATTCAGGCCGGGGCCGTGGCCCGAATGGAAGTGGTGCAGGGAATTACTGATCGTCTACAAGTTCAGCGTGAGCTGACCCATCAGCTTTATACCGACCTCAGTACTGCACGCTGATCCGTGTTTCCGGGCCCTCCCTCCGCCGAGTGACAACCACAGACACTAGGGCCCGTTCTCACTGCCGGCTTTGAAGCGGCGATACAGTGTCGCTCGACCAATGCCCAGCCGTTTCGCTGCCCGGCTGACATTGCCCCCCTCAATAGCCAGCGCCTCGTCAATAACAGCACGTTCCAGGGTCTTGAGGGTACCGCCTCTATTCACCGTACGATTGCTTCCAACGGCCACGGTTGTCGGGGCCGCTATTTCTTCCGGAAAATGGCAAAGTTCCAGCACTTCATCAGGCTCCGCCAGTGCGTCGGCATGGGTCAGAGCGTAAATGAGCTCACGGACATTTCCCGGCCAGTCGTAACGGATCAATCCATCCAGACAGTCTTGTGAGAGCTCGCGACTGCCCTGTGTCAGAACCCGGCACCGGTCGACAATGAAGTTTTTCAGGTCCGAACGTTCCGCCAGCCTTGGCAAGCGTACTGTCATACCTTTAATGCGATAGAGCAGGTCTTCGCGGAAATCCCCGTTTTGGGCGGCTTCCGATAGGTTCCGATGGGTTGCGCAGATCAACTGGAAACGGACCGGCTTTGGTGTTGCACTTCCGAGACGGGTCACTTCCCGAGTTTCCAACACTCTCAATAACCGCGACTGAAGTCCCAACGGCATGTCACCAATTTCGTCCAGAAACAGGGTGCCACCATCCGCATGCTCAATCTTGCCAGGAGCACCCCCTCGCCGAGCACCCGTGTAGGCGCCCTCGGCATGGCCAAACAATTCGCCTTCAATCAGCGACTCCGGGATGGCGGCGCAGTTGATGGCAACGAACGTGCCGGAGGAAGACATGCTGCCACTATGAAGCGATTTCGCCATCACTTCCTTCCCGGTTCCGGTCTCTCCCAGTATCAGCACCGGCAATCCCTTCTCCATCGCTCTGCCTGCAAGGGTGGCCTGACGGCTGATGGCAGGATCACCAAAATCCGTGGAGTCCGGCAAACGCTTCGCCGGAGGATTCGCAGAACTGCGCCTGACTGTTTTTCGAGCATCGGTATTCACCGGGCGAAGCGAAAATGACAGCCCGGAGTGCATCCTGGCCGTCATCGGCTGCTTCCGACCACGAAACCCATCGACCAGCTCATCAAAGCGCAGGTCAAACAGATCCTGAAAGCACAACCTCTCATCCGTTGAGGCCAGCCCCGTCAACTCACGCACCCGCGGCGACAGGCCCAGCACCTGCCCCTCCTGCCCAAGCGCTACCAGTAGATCACCAGAGGCACGAAGATCATTCTGCTCCCAACCTAGGCTGACCATGAGCCAGGGCGACAACATCCCCATCAACTGGCGTTCGACCCGAGCCGAACACTGTTGCACCAACGAAAGAGCGCTTCCCGGCTCCAGCGGATTACCACGAGTAATATCGATGGCACCTAGTACCCGGCCCATGGGGTCGACAATGGGAGAAGCCGCACAATTGAATACCCGGTTGGCATGCAGGTAGTGCTCAACTCCAGAGACCAGTACAGGACGCCGTTCTGACACGGCACAAGACATCGCAGAAGTGCCGATGGTCGCCTCGGAAAGGTTGACGCCCTGCCGGAACGCACCGTTAATCAGAGTGTTAGCGCATCGCCCCGAACGTCGCGCCGCTAGAGCAACCCCTTTGTCATCCGTCAGTAGGACGGAATAGCCGGCGCCATTAACGGTCTGGCCTAACTGTTCCAACGGCTGGGTGGCCGCCTCCAGCAGGATTTGGTTGCTGTCCATGAGCTCCAACAGACCACTTCTGGACACAGTGTCGAATTGAACCCGTTCACTGACGTTTTTGCTCGCTGCGGAACAACGCTGCCAGGAATTGACAATAGCATCGTCAATCAAGCCCGTTGGAATCTGACCATGTTCGAAAAACGTTTCACGTGCCTTGGCTCGCCTGTGGTCGGCAGGAATAATGGCGTTCATAATGTTACCTCTCTCGCAGGGCTGATTATCTTCGTTTGATGCGACCCTGCGTTCTGGCCATGTCGGCTCTTGTTGTCATACCCGTGAAACTTTAACACGTTTATTTGTAACGATTGCGCGGAAATTCGTTGGTATGCCACGCACTGTCTCATTATGAGACAGTGTCTCCATGTTTCCCGAATTGAGACATTCATGACCCTACCCAACCCTGCCCCAGAAATAGCGATAAATACTTAACTAACTGTATATAAGATATTTTTTTGAAAATCCGATTTTCTGGCACGATCGTCGCTATCCGTTTTCGCGTTGACAAAAACAACACGATATCTGGAGACCAACCATGCGATCGACGCTGAAGAACACACCGTTCAAATCATTGGCCATGGGTTCTGCCCTGGCACTTACCACCGGCTTTTTCTCCGCCACGACCCAAGCAGCCGAAATTGCCACTGACCCAGGCGACTACACGCCACTGCCTGCGGGCGTGAACCTCGGCATCCTCTATGGCCAGTACGCAACCCGCGATACTGTCTACGCCGATGGCGACAAGGTACCGGTGGATGCTGGACTAAATACCATCATCGGCCTCGCCCGTTTCGTTCACTACATGGACATTGGCGGTGTGATCGTGGACCCACAGATCATCGTGCCTTTCGGCAAGGTGGAACTGGAGGAGCCGTTTGGCCCGCTTCAACCCACCTCGGAAAGCGGCGTCGGCGATCCCATCATTGGCGCAACTGCCTGGGTTCTCAACAACCCCGACGATCAACAATGGGTTGGCCTGTCCGCTTTCGCCTCCGTACCTGTCGGCCAGTACGATGACGACAAGGGACCAGTGAACATTGGCGAGAACCGCTGGAAGGGCATTTTTCAGGCGGCCTATGTCAAGCATTTGAGCAACAGTGTGGTTCTGGATCTGATCGCGGAGTATTCCGTGTACGGAGACAATGATGATTTCCTGGGCTTTAAACGCGAACAGGAAGACGCCCAGAGCCTGCAAGGTCACCTCCGCTACCTGTTATCCAAGCAAAGTCATGTGGCGCTTTCCTACTACCATTCCTTTGGAGGAGAAACCACCGTTGGCGGACAGGATCAGGACGACCGCGTCAACACCAACCGCTGGTTGGCCACCTATGCCACCTTTGTCGACCCGACCGTGCAACTGCAGGTCCAGGCCGGCCAAGACATTAACGTGGAAAACGGTTTCGAAGAGGATACCCGCGTGAACTTTCGCGTACTGAAGGTATTCTGAGCCCATATTCACAAGTAAGAGCCTGCTAACCCAGGCAATGATTCCGGAGAAGACTATGAGTCAGATGAGCGATCAAACAAAAGAAGCCATCGACCAGATCAACGGCCTGAGCCGCCGCAGCTTCCTGAAGGCCGCCAGCGGCCTCGCGGTGGCGGCTTCCGTAGGCACCGGGCTTCTCGGTGCTGCGAATGCCTTCGCCTCAATGCCAGAGGGCATTAAGGTAATGTCCGCCAGCGAATACCAAGTCATGCATCGGCTCATGAAGGTCATGCTGGTAACCGAAGGAACTGGCTTGGTTCCCGCCAGCGAAATTCCGGTCATGCAGACACTGGACGCCGCGCTGCTGGCCACCATGGAACCTCATATCCTTGAAGGCCTGAAAGGCGGTATCGCCTATTTCAACGACGGCCCCAAAGCCGAGTATGGCAAGCCCTTTGTGGACTTATCCGACGAGCAGGCCGCTACCTTCTGTGACACCTGGGCCGATTCCGATGAGGTGCCTCATCGGGCACTGGCCATGGGCCTGAAAAAACTGGTTGGCCTGTCCTACTGGGCGAACCCGCCAACTTGGGCACCTCTGGGCTACGGCGGGCCCGTAACGGATAAGTGGAACCTGGAATCGTTGGGCAACGCCCCTCTACCGAAAAGCTGAAAGGCGGGAGTAGACCATGCAAGAAACAATCAAAGCTAAAACGGTGCCTGCCCATGGTTTGCAGGTCACCCAAGCGTCAGATGTCACCAATGACAACATCGAACTCAATGCTGACGCCGTCATCATCGGCTCGGGTGCCGGTGGTGCCATTGCCGCCTACGAGCTGGCGAAAGCAGGCAAAAAAGTGGTGGTACTGGAAGCCGGCCCTTACGTGCCTTCCGAGAAATTTACCGAAATGCACGCTGTGTCTATGGACACCCTCTATGCCGATCATGGCGGCCAGTCCAATTCCGCGGGCGACATATCGATTCTGCAGGGTGCCTGTGTTGGTGGCTCTACCGTCGTCAATGCGGCATTGTGCTTTCGCACTCCGGACTACTATCTCGATCGATGGGCGAAAGAGTTCGGTCTAACCAACCTGACGCCCAAAGTCATGGCTCCTTACTTTGACAAAGTCGAAGCCAACCTCGGCATCGCCCCCAATAAGGCGTTTGAAACCAGTGCCGGCGCCCAACTGCTCAAAGGAGGCATGAAAAAACTGAACCTTCCCGAGGGCAACGCCAAACGCAATATCCGTAACTGCGCCATGACCGGCTTCTGTTTCGCTGGCTGCAAGTCAGACCGCAAACAGTCCATGCTCATTACTTACCTGCCCTGGGCCGTAGCCTATGGCGCTACGATTTATTCCGATACGCGAGCCACTCAGATCCTGGCCAACAACGGCAAGGCAACGGGCGTACTGGCGGAAATCGTCGATCAACAGAGCAAAACGGTTAAAAGCAAACTCAGGGTCAACGCGCCGATTGTGGTCGGTGCCGCCGGCCCGATCCAGATGCCGATCCTGCTGCAGAAAAGCAATCTGGCCAACGGTAACGGGCAGGTTGGCAAGAATTTCGCCTGCCATCCCACCATGTCAGTCACCGGCATGTTCGATGAGGATATCGATAATTTCTACGGCGCCACCCATTCCCTATACATGGACAAGCACACCATGCCAAAAGACGGTGGTTACCTGCTTCTGGACGCCATTCAGGATCCAGTAGAAGCCAGCTTCCAGGTGGAGCCTGGCACCGGAAAACCCTACGCGTCCTACATGTCCAAATACCGGAACACCGTTCGCCTGATCACCCTGATCCACGACCAGAACGTGGGCGAAGTGAACTGGAAAAACGGCGCCAAGGAGATCAAGTACTTCGTCGATGATGGCGATTTCGACATCATGAAGGAAGGCCTCAAGACCAACGCGAGAGTACTGTTTGCGGCCGGTGCCAAGCAGCTTTATATTCCTACTTCCCAGAAACTGACCATCGACAGCGTCGATCAGATCGATGCCGTGATCGACAGCCTCGACAACGAGCCCGCTCGCTATCGGTACACGTCGTTCCACCCCCAGGGCACCTGCCGCATGGGCGCGGACCCCAAGACCACCGTGGTTTCACCCATGGGCGAAACCCACGAGATAAAGAACCTTTACATCGTGGATGCGAGCCTGCTGCCTACGTCGATCGGCTACAACCCGTCGGAAACCGTGTACGCACTGGCACATTACATCAGCGACCAGATCAACCGGGCCCACGCCTGATCACGACGGAAACATTAAGGAGGACAGATCATGGATATGCCAGCAAACCCCGTGTGGCAGCAGCGCCTGTTCCTGGGATCATGGAAGAGCGGGAACGGCGAGCAGATCAACGTTACGGAACCCGCGACCGGAGAGGTTATTTCACAGCTGAAAGCCGCGACGCCGTCTGACGTTGACCGGGCTGCAACCACTGCCAGGGACGCCCAGACGCAGTGGGTGGCGGTTCCCTTTGATCAAAAAGCCGAGATCCTGCGTAAAGCCGCCACCCTGCTCAAGGAACGCGCGGATGAAATCAACGGATGGAATACCCGTGAGTGCGGCTCCATCGGTCCAAAGGCGGACTGGGAGTTGCAGGCCACCTATGAACAGGCTCAGATGGCGGCGGCCCTGCCAATGCAACCCAGTGGCGAAATCTTCCCGTCCAATATGCCAGGAAAACGAAACTACTGGAAGCGTGTGCCCATTGGTACCGTGGGCGTTATCGCCCCCTGGAACTTCCCTATCCTTCTTGCCATGCGGTCCGTATTTCCGGCGTTGGCCATGGGTAACTGCGTGATACTGAAGCCCGATCCCAAGAGCAGTATTTGTGGTGGTGTGCTGATGGCAAAAATTCTGGAAGATGCCGGGCTCCCTGAAGGAGTATTCCACGTGCTGCCTGGTGGCCCCGACGTCGGCCAGGCACTGGTTGAGCATCCGCTGGTCAAGATGATCTCATTCACCGGCTCAACCGCCGTGGGCAAGAAGATCGGTGAAACCTGTGGGCGAATGCTGAAGAAAGCGGCACTGGAACTCGGCGGCAATAACGCCCAGGTGGTGCTTGAGGACGCAGACTTGGACATCGCCAGCTCCTGCGGGGCCTGGGGCTCGTTCCTGCACCAGGGGCAGATCTGCATGCAGACGGGGCGTCACCTGGTGCATCGCTCGGTGGCGGATGAGTACATTGAGCGTCTGGCCGCCCGTGCTGGAAACCTCGCTTGCGGTAATCCTGCACAGGAGCAGGCTCACCTTGGCCCCCTGATCAATGAGGCTCAGGCAAAACGCGTCGAAGACATCGTCAATCGCTCGGTCGAGATGGGTGCCAGAATTGTCGTCGGCGGAAAACGCAACGGCAACTATTACGAGGCTACCGTCATGTCCGACGTTACCCCGGACATGCCGGTTTTCTCCGAGGAAGTCTTTGGCCCGGTAGCACCTGTGATGACCTTCGACTCTGATGACAACGCCTGCAGTCTGGTCAACGAATCACTCTACGGCCTGGCGGCAGCCATCCACTCGAGATCGACAGAGCGCGCCCTGCAAATCGCCAACCAAATCCAGGTGGGAATGATCCATATCAACGATCAAACGGTGAACAACGAGTTCCAGGTGCCCTTCGGCGGCCTGGGCAGTTCCGGCAACAGCGGCCGCTTTGGCGGACCTGCCAACATTGAAGAGTTCACCACCAGCCAGTGGGTCAGTGTGATGGAGAAAGGTATCCAATACCCCTTCTGATACTCGACCTGAACCTCGCTTTCCTTGTTGAGTGGCGATCCCTGAGGGGATGATCTGCTCTTGCCCGAGGAGCTCCCCTGCTCTTCGGGCTTTTTTATCCTTCAAATACCTGAATTTCAAAGTGTCGTTAATAGCGCTGCAACCACAGGACACCGGTGTGCAGAAAACGGATATTGCTCTTTCGCCTCGAAGACTCTAATGACAGAACCGCAAAACAAAAATTTCGAGGTGTTGAAATGAACAGGACCAAATCCCTTGCCAGCGCTGTACTGGCAACTACCCTGACCGCAGGCATGAGCCTTGGCGCACATGCCGCCGGCGATCCGGTAAAAATTGGCGTCATGCTGCCGTTCAGTGGCATCTACGCACAACTGGGCGAAGCCGGGCGCGACGGCCTGAAGCTGGCGCTGAAGGAAAACGCCGCCAACCTGCACGGCGCGGACATTGAATTTATTGAGCTGGATACCGAAGCCAAACCATCACGGGCTCCGGAACTGGCGTCGTCGCTGCTGAACCAACACGAAGCGGACTTTATAATTGGCCCGGTTCATTCCGGTGTTGCCATGGGCATGATCAAGATGCTTCGTGGCAAGGACACCGTGATGATCATTCCGAACGCAGGTGCGGCAGCGGCCACAGGCCCATTGTGCTCGCCCAACATGTTCCGGACGTCCTTCTCATCCTGGCAGCCATCCTACCCCATGGGCAAAGTCGCTCTGGAAAAAGGGTACAAGAAGGTTTATGCCATCAGCTGGAACTACGGCATGGGCCGCGAGAGCCTGGACGCTTTTGAAGAGTCGTTCACTGCCGGTGGTGGCGAGATTGTCGAGAAAGTGCTCCTGCCCTTCCCATCTACCAACTTCCAGTCCCACGTGAGCTCCATCGCGGATACAAATCCCGATGCTGTATTCACCTTCTTCGCTGGCGGCGGCGCCATCAAGTTCGTGAAGGACTACGATGCCATGGGCCTGCGCGGCAAGATTCCGCTGCTGGGGTCCGGCTTCCTCACCGAAGGCACTCTGAAGGCGCAGGGCGACGCTGCCGAAGGCGTGATGACCGGTCTGCACTATGCAGAGCAACTGGATGTTCCCAAGAACCGGGAATTCCGCGAAGCCTTCAATACCGAATACGGCCACTACCCGGACATCTACGCCGTACAGGGCTATGACGCGGGGCAGGCTATCGCTAACACCATCGACCAGCTCAAGGGTGACATTTCGGACAAGCAGGCCGTGATCAGCACCATGGAAAAGCTGACCATCGACAGCCCGCGTGGAGAATTCACCTTCTCCAAGGCCCACAACCCGATCCAGAACGTCTATCTGCGGGAAGTGAAGGACGGCGTGAACGTGGTGCAGAGCATCGCCGCCGAAGCGCTGGAAGACCCTGCCCGTGGCTGCAAGCTCTAAGCACGGGTTCTGAATCCCCCGGCGAAAGCCGGGGGCTCATCTGAAGCTCCCTTGCCCACACCTGAACTGACTTATCCGTAAAACCGTTGGGTATCACTATGTCTACCGAACTTTTCTTCGTGCAACTTATTAATGGTCTCCAGTATGGGTTGCTTCTGTTTTTGATCGCCTCCGGCCTGACCCTGGTGTTTGGTGTCATGGGCATCCTTAACCTGGCCCATGGCTCCATGTACATGGTCGGTGCCTATCTGGTGTGGTACTTCGTTGCGGTAACCGGCAGCTTTACGGTATCCGCCATTCTCTCGGCGGTCATCGCCCTCGGCCTGGGCATACTGATCGAACGGATATTGATACAGCGATTGTATAACCGCAACCACCTGGATCAGGTACTGCTGACCATCGGCATGATCTTCGTGTTCAACTCGCTGCAAAGCATTCTCTGGGGCAACGACCCTTATGGCGTCGCGGTTCCTGACGCGCTGAGCGGCTCCGTACCCTTCACCGACAACTCCAGTTACCCGGTTTACCGCATCTTTGCGGCATTCATCTGTATCGCCATCGCCGCCGCGCTTTATTTCGTGGTGAGCAAGACCCGCCTGGGCATGCTGATCCGTGCCGGAGAATCCAACCGGGAAATGGTGGAAGCCCTGGGCGTCAATATCAAAAGCCTCTACACCATCGTGTTTGCGATTGGCGTCATGCTGGCCGCGGTGTCTGGCATTATCGCCGCCCCCATGCGCTCCATTGTTCCGGGTATGGGCGAAAGCGTCCTGATTACCTGCTTCGTGGTGGTGGTCATCGGCGGCATGGGTTCGATCAAAGGCGCCTTTGTGGGAGCCCTCCTGGTGGGGGTTATCAGCACATTTGCTGCGGTACTGATGCCCACCATGTCCAACATGATTATCTACATCTTTATGATCCTGGTGCTGCTGGTGAAGCCCCAGGGCCTGTTCGCCAAGTAAGCGGGAGCCGAACATGATTTTCGAGAAACGCACCGAGCGCATCTTTCTGGCGATCTTCTTTGTGATCGCCCTCTGTATTCCTCTGTTCCTTGAGGACAATTCGTTCTTCGTCGGCAAAGCCACCACCATCCTGATCCTGGCGGTGTTCGTGATGTCACTGGATTTTCTGGTAGGGCGTGTTGGCCTGGTGACCTTGGGGCACGCACTCTTCTACGGCTTGGGTGGATACCTGTTCGTGATCGTTACGCCGGAATACGAAGCCGTCAATTTCTGGCTCTACGCCCTGTACATCATGGGTATCAGCGCTGTGGTCGCTCTGGTTGTTGGTGTTGTGGTGCTGCGAACCTCTGGCATCTATTTCATCATGATCACCCTGGCGATATCGCAGATGGTGTACTACTTCTTCTTCGACTCCCTGGAGTTCGGGGGTAACGACGGTCTGTTCATTTTCATGAAGCCGGAAACCAGCATCTTTGGCCTGAACTTCCTGAACCTGGACAACCCCACGCACTTCTATTACCTGTCGCTGCTGGCGGTGTTGGTCACCCTGCTGGCCATCAAGATCATCCTGCGTTCGCGCTTTGGCCGCATTGTAGAAGCCAGCCGCCTGAATCCGGAACGCACCGAGGCCCTGGGCTATAACATTTTCGCGTTCCGCCTGATCAGCTACATCATCGGCAGCACCCTGGCGGCCTACGCCGGACTGTTGTTCGCCCTGCAGTATGGCTACGTCAATCCGCAATTCATGACCTGGGAAATGTCCGGTACCGCCCTGGTGATGTCCATCCTCGGTGGTATGGGCACCATCTACGGCGCCATTCTCGGCACTATTACCTATGAAGGTCTGCAGTATTTCTTCGAGCACATGAGCGAAGACTGGATGCTGTTCATGGGCGGCGCGATCATCCTGATGGTCCTGCTGCTGCGCAAAGGCCTGGCCGGTTACCTTGAAAAGCTGCTGGAGAAATAATCATGGCCAACGACATCATTCTGGAAACCGAATCCCTCAGCAAACACTGGGGCGGCATCAAGGCACTCAACGACATTTCCCTGCAGTTTCATGACCGACAACTGCACGGCGTGGTCGGTCCCAACGGCGCGGGCAAAAGTACGCTGCTGAATATGCTGTGCGGCACACTGACACCGACCAGCGGGTGTATTTTCCACAAGGGCGATCAGATTGAGGGTATGAAACCCTGGAAATTTGTGCGCCGGGGCATTGGCCGCAGCTTCCAGAAAACCAACATCTACGCCGATGTCACCTGCCTGGAAAACTGCGCCGTGGCCGCTCAACGCCGCTTCACCGGCAGCTTCAATCTGTTCGCGTCGCGTCATTCCAACAAGCTGGTTCGGGAAGCGGCTGAAAAAGCGCTGTGCCAGGTGGGGCTCGAAAGCCGCATCCACACCGTCGCAGCGGAAATATCCTACGGTGAGCAACGCCAGCTTGAGTTGGCGATGGTGCTGGCAACCGACCCCTGCATCCTGCTGCTGGATGAGCCTATGGCGGGCATGGGACACGAGGAATCCCAGCGCATTATCGCGCTGCTGAACGAACTCAAGCAGACCTACAGCATTGTGCTGGTAGAGCATGATATGGATGCCATCTTCGAGCTGTCTGACCAACTGACCGTACTGGACAACGGCACCCATCTGATCACCGGCACCGTGGATGAAGTACGTAACGAGCCCCGGGTGAAAGAAGCCTACCTGGGCAAGGAAGACGAGGAGGAAGCGGCATGAGCAACAGTCTTCTGGAAGTTAAAAACCTCAACACCCTGTATGGTCGAAGCCACATCCTTCACGATCTGTCGTTCCGGCTGGATAAGGGGCAGTCCATGAGCCTGATGGGGCGTAATGGCATGGGCAAGACCACCACGCTCAAGTCCATTCTTGGCATCGTGCCGCCCCGCAGCGGTCATGTGTATTTCGACGGACAGGACATCAGCAACCTGCCGACCTGGAAGCGGATGCGCCGCGACATAGCCTATGTTCCCGAAGGCCGGGGCATGTTCCACAATCTGACGGTGAAGGAACACCTGCAAATGGCCGCCCGCCCCGACAGCAACGGCAACACCGGCTGGAATTTCGATCGGGTCATGGATACCTTTCCGCGCCTTCAGGAGCGCCTGTCAAACCTGGGCACGGAGTTGTCCGGGGGCGAGCAGCAGATGCTGGCGATCGGTCGCGCGTTGGTCACCAATCCCCGACTGATGATTCTGGACGAGGCGACCGAAGGTCTGGCGCCGCTGATCCGCCAGGACATCTGGAACGTGATTGCCACCATTCGTGAGTCGGGCATTTCCACACTGATCGTGGACAAGAACATCAAGGCGCTGAAAAAGCTCTGTGACCGTCATGTGGTGGTGGTGAAAGGACAGGTTCACTTTGATGGCAGCTCCGAAGAGCTGGACCAGAATCTGGAAAAGGTCGAAACCGCGCTCAGTGTCTGAATACCCTGATTGGGCTTAGCCCCAATCAGGCGTTTGGCACGCCCAGTGAATCCACAAAGTAGTCCAGCAGCATTCTCACCTTTGGCGACAGGTGACGGTTATGGGGATACACCGCCCAGATACCGTCATCGTCTTCCTGGTAATGAGTCAGAAGAGGTATCAGTGTACCCGCGTCGAGTGCCGGCCCAACGTAATAATCCGGCAGCTGGACAATACCAACCCCCTTCAGCGCTGCATCCAACAAGGCTCTGCCGCTGTCACAACGCACATTTCCACGAATCCGGACATTGCGGGGATGACCCGCATCCTGAAATCGCCAGTAACCCAGATTCCCCTGAAGGCAATTATGGTGTTCCAGCTCAGACAGAGAGTGCGGGGTGCCATGGACAGCGAGATAAGCTGGCGAGGCGCATACATACAGAGTCCGGGAAGCAAGACGCCTGGCCATCAGGCTCGAATCGTCCAGTTTACCAAGCCGTACCGCAAGGTCGTAACCTTCCGCCACCAGGTCCAGTTGCTGATTGGTCAGTTTCATTTCAACGTCGAGTTCGGGATACCGCAGTACAAAATCGTTGACCAGCGGTGCGATCGACTTCTCTCCGTAGGTTACCGGCGCCGTCAGTCGCAGCCGGCCCTGGGGCACCAGCTGCATATTGGTCATAGAGCGCTCCGCCTGTTCAAGGGCGTCCAGTATCTGGCGACAATGCTGATAGTAGATCTGCCCGGCCTCGGTAGTGGAGACGCGCCGGGTCGTTCGATAGAACAGACGGGTGGATAACCTGTCTTCGAGCGCGCTGATCTGTCGGCTGACGTGAGCGGTCGAGACGTCCAGGCGTTTTGCCGCCCGGGTGAAGCTCTCCGTTTCAGCCACCGCCACGAATTCGTTTACACCTTCCCAGCGCTGCATGTCACCACCCTACTTTTGCTTCAGCAATTCTGATTATTACACATGAGTAAAAGTGATTTCACGAATATGGTCATTATCAACATCTGTGCAGCAAATATAATGACCAGGTCATTCGGGCAGTGTCCAAATACAGATGCATCACAAACGGAGAGAATTATGAGCGATATGATCAAATCAAAAGCAGCCATTGCCTGGGGACCGGGGCAACCACTCTCCATTGAAGAAGTGGATGTAATGCCGCCGAAAGCTGGTGAAGTTCTGGTGCGAGTGATCGCTACCGGCGTCTGTCACACCGATGCGTTTACGCTTTCCGGAGACGATCCCGAAGGTAATTTCCCCGCGATTCTGGGCCATGAAGGCGGCGGCATCGTTGAGGCCATCGGCGAAGGTGTCACGAGTGTCGAGATTGGAGATCACGTTATTCCTCTGTACACGCCAGAGTGTGGGGAATGTAAATTCTGCCTCTCCGGTAAAACCAACCTGTGCGGGAAGATTCGGGAAACCCAGGGCAAGGGCCTGATGCCCGATGGCACCAGCCGTTTCTACAAGGATGGCCAGCCAATCTATCACTACATGGGCTGCTCCACCTTCTCCGAGTACACCGTGCTGCCGGAAATCTCTCTGGCCAAAGTGAACAAAGAAGCGCCACTGGAAGAAGTGTGCCTGCTGGGCTGCGGAGTAACCACCGGCATGGGCGCCGTCATGAACACTGCCAAGGTGGAAGAAGGTGCCACCGTGGCGATCTTCGGTCTGGGCGGCATCGGCCTGTCTGCCATTATTGGCGCTACCATGGCCAAGGCCAGCCGCATCATTGCCGTCGATATCAATGAGAGCAAGTTCGACCTCGCGAAGCAACTTGGTGCAACCGATTGCATCAACCCAAAAGCCTATGACAAACCCATTCAGGAAGTCATTGTCGAACTGACAGATGGCGGCGTGGACTACTCCTTTGAGTGCATTGGCAACGTCGACGTGATGCGTTCTGCCCTGGAATGCTGCCACAAGGGCTGGGGCGAATCCGTCGTCATCGGTGTCGCAGGTGCTGGCCAGGAGATTTCCACCCGCCCATTCCAACTGGTGACCGGTCGAGTCTGGAAAGGCTCCGCGTTCGGCGGCGTCAAAGGCCGCTCCGAGCTTCCTGGAATTGTCGAGCGGTATCTGCAGGGCGAGTTCAAACTCAACGATTTCATCACCCACACCATGGGGCTTGAAGACATCAATGAGGCGTTCGAACTGATGCACGAAGGAAAGAGCATTCGTAGCGTGATCCATTTCGATAAGTGACCGGCGCGGTCGCCTGCCACCCATGGCAGGCGACTCACCCACGGAGTTCTTGATGAGCATCGAAAACCTGAGCAGCAACAAAAGTTTCGGTGGCTGGCACAAGCAGTACAGCCATCAGTCCGACACCCTTGGTTGTGTCATGCGTTTCGCGATTTACCTGCCACCACAGGTGGCTAGTGGGCAAAAGGTACCCGTCGTTTACTGGCTATCGGGCCTGACCTGCACCGACGAAAACTTCATGCAGAAAGCGGGCGCCCATCGGGTGGCCGCCGAACTGGGCATTGCCATTGTGGCCCCGGACACAAGTCCCAGAGGCGACGACGTCGCCAACGATGACGGTTACGATCTTGGCCAGGGGGCGGGGTTCTATGTGAATGCTACCGAGAGCCCCTGGAACACGCATTACCGCATGTACGATTACGTGCTGAATGAACTACCGGCACTGGTGGAGTCGGTGTTCCCAGTGACCGGCCAACGCTCTGTCGCGGGACATTCCATGGGCGGGCATGGCGCCCTGGTGCTGGCATTGCGCAATCCACAGACATACCAGTCGGTGTCTGCTTTCAGCCCGATCAGCAATCCGGTCAGTTGCCCGTGGGGCAAAAAAGCCTTTGCCGCCTATCTCGGCAACGATACCGGGCGCTGGGCTGCCTACGATGCCAGCCTGTTAATGCGCAAGGCACAGCAATTCGTGCCGGCCCTGGTGGATCAGGGTGACGCTGACAACTTCCTGGCCGAACAGCTTCGCCCCGAAACCCTTGAGGCGTCAGCCCATATCAGCGGTTACCCGCTGGAACTGAATCTGCGCGAGGGCTACGACCACAGCTACTACTTCATTGCCAGCTTCATTGAGGACCATCTGCGATTCCATGGACGCCATCTGGAACGGTGACGGAACCCTGCACCGTGCCGGAGATAAGTACAAAAAACGGATAGGGATGTTCATTAACCGGATATTTGCCCACGCCTGAATAACCGATAGTTCAAATGCCAAACAACAAGGAGAAGGCAAATGAACTATCGACATTCATTACTAGCGCTCGCTATTGCATCCGGTCTCAGCGCGGCCCCCGCCGTTCACGCTCTCGAACTCGGCGAGTTCAACGACACCAAATTCAGCATCGGTGGCTATTTCAAAGCCGAAGCCATCTATGAAAAAGTCGATGATGGGGATTCCCGCATCTTCGGCCGTTCCAACCAGTCCCGCGTTAACCTTAAAACAGTCACCCAGAAGGAAGGCCATACGATTGTCGGCTTTGTGGAAGGCGACTTTTACGGCGGCACCTTTCCTGGCGAGAATAACGACCTACGGCTTCGCCACGCGTTCATCAAGGTGGATCAGACCACCGTGGGGCAGACCTGGACCGGCCAGTTCTGGGCCGTTGCCTATCACGATTACCTGGATTTCCTGGGCGGGCCGCGAGGCACCCTGGGCGGGTTCAACTTCCGCACTAACCTGGTTAGTCACGAGGTTGCCGGCTTCCGTTTTACTGCACAGGACCCTGTCAACAACGACGCCGACACGCCTGATCTTGCGGTTAACTACAACCTGAGTCTCGACGGTGGTCACCGTGTTATCCTCACCGCATCAGGTCGCGAAGTTGAAAATGGCGACTTCGTGGGTGGCGGCGCCATCGGCTCGAAGTTCATGATCGGGCCTCACAGCCTGAACGTGAATGCTCACTACGGTGAAGGGCTTGGTGCATTCACCGGTGTTGGCGTAAACAACAGCCTGTCGTCACCGGATGTCGAAAACGACGACGCTGTCAGCCAGGCAGGGTTTGACGTTGGCTTTCGCTACGTCATCAACAACGAGTGGCGGGCAAACGTCGCTTATACAGCCGTCGAAGTGGATGACGACGCCGACACCAACTACGAAGCCCATCGCGTTAACCTGATCCACAACATCACCCAGGATCTGGAAGCCGGGATAGAGTGGCGAAAGTACAATCTCGCCTTCGGCCCACTGTTGCCGGAAGGCCAGCAGGTTGAGGTCATGGCCAAGTACAAATTCTGATCCGGACCTTCAGAATTGGTATCCTTGCCAACAACCCGCAAAACAGGTGCCCGCCGTCTCCAGGGCACCTGTTTTCCGCTGGTACAAGGCAGCACCAGTCAATTGCAAACGGTAACGTCCATGGCAGAAGAAAGCCCAAAGCGGCAGGGAATCGGTTCGCTGGAAATCGGATTGCATATCCTCAACTACATCTCCGTGGCTTCCAGGCCACCCACCCTCAAAGAGCTGTCGGGGGCCCTGGATCTCTCACCCAGTCGTGCCCACAAATACCTCGTCAGTTTGCTGAGAGAGGGCTACATCAATCAGGTAAACCAGACCCAATACACCCTGGGTAACTCCAGCCTGACCCTCGGCATTTCCGCGCTCCGTCGCATCAATCCCATTCAACTGAGCTATGAAGCCGTTGACCGGCTCAACGAGGAAACCGACAAAACCGTGTCGGTCACCGTCTGGAACGGGAACGGCCCGCTGATCATCAAGTGGCTGGATTCAAGCCAGCCGATCTCGGTCAACGTCCGACTGGGCGCCGAACTGTCGCCACTGAATTCAGCGTCAGGAAGGATTTACCTGGCTCACCTGCCGGCAAAACGACGAAAGGAACTGGTGGACCAGTATTACAAGAGCTCCAAGTCACTCCCGAAACATCGGGGCAAACCCATTACCCGGGAAGAACTGCAACCCCATCTGGAAACTATCAAGCGGGATAACTACTGCGCGTTTTTCAGTGACTATCTACCCGAAATCAATGTGCTGAGCCGTCCGGTCTTCGACATCAACGGCAGCATCGTCACCGTCATCACCCTGTTGGGCCTTGATCGGGACACCGACATCAGCGAAGGCTCATTCCTGTTCGAACAGGTCCGGGAATGCAGTGACCGGGTGACACGGCAGATCTGCGGGCAACAGCGGGAAGGCAATGGCCGGGGTTAACCGGCCATTCGCATGGTTTCGGAGGGCAATTCGCCAAAGGATTTTCGATAGTCCGATGAAAACCGGCCCAGGTGGCTGAAGCCATAGTCCAACGCGATCTCGGTGACGTTCCTGCATTTTCCCTGCAGGAGATCTTCCCGCAACTTCTGAAGTTTAAACTGCTTGATGTAACACTTCGGGGTTGTTGCGAAGGCCTTCGAAAACGCATTGTAGATGGATCGAACACTCATGTTGGAGACACTGGAAAGCTCTTCAATATCAATGTTGCGATGCACGTTCTGTTCAATGTAACGGAGCATTTTACCGAGGGTAGGCGTACAGGCCGGCCCCTTTTCCTGAGATGACCAGTTGCTGGGAAACACCTTCAGCAGCTTCTTGAGGATGATTTCACGATAGGCGCCGCAAACCGGGTTGATATCCTCGTCTTCGGCATCTTCAAGCTCGGAGAGCACGGCCTCCATGATATTGATCAGTGCCGGACACAGCCGTAGCTCCACAGGCGCCCGAGTAAAGCGAATGCCATCCTCCGGCAACCGACCGTGTGACAACTCACGGGCATTATTGAGCACATGCTCCGGAACCTTGATGATCAGCTTTTCGCAATCATCCGAATACTCCAGATCAATCTTTTCATAGGGGTTCACCATAACCGCCTGACCACTGCGAACCTTCATACGCTCGCCCGCCTGATGCCAGACACACTCACCCCGGGTGACCACCTGAAAGTGGTAGATGGACTCAAGTTCGGGGCTTTTTACCCGTACATGGTTACCGTAGCTGAGCTGGGACATCCCAAACCCGGCAAATTCCCTGAAGCTGAGACTGGACTTCCGTTTCTGCTCTCCCAGCATTTCCAGGCGATGCTGCCCGATATGCTGATTAACGAACGAAGACACCTCTTCCGGATGTGCCCCCTGAAGGACGGTAGCGCCCGCAAGTGATTGACCAAACATCTCTCGCCTCATTTACTTATTGTTAATGAGTTCACTTTATATAAATTTAGATGGTCAATCAACAACCAATGATGGCACCACCTAAACAGCATACGTCAGGTCATCAAAGAAGAACGCGAACATGAGATACAACGGGGTATACGAGAGCGGCAAGTGCGCCAACTCACTTCAGGAAGGTCAGGAGGCCTGTTGCTTCAACAAAGTGGCGATGGTCGAGGTGTATGGGGAATCGATGCCAAGACTGGTGCAACGTTTGAGTACAGCACCGGCAATACTGTCCAACTCAAGGGGGCGCCCCTTCTCTCTGTCTATCAGCATGGACGTTTTGATTGCATTGAAGGAACTGATCAACTCGAACATTTCGTGGAGATCTTCCTTCGTGAGGTTTACATCATCGGCCCTTGATGCCTCAACGGTTTCCGCCATCATGCCATACACAATCCTGCTGAACTCGGGACGATGAGTCAGGCTGCGGGTATCCAATCCTGTCAGTGCCGAGAGGGGATTTACACCATTGTTGATCACCAGCTTACGCCATAGCTCGTAGCGAACGTTGTCGGAAAGCGTGGTGGGAATACCCGAGCCGTCGAATGCCGCCGCGAGTTTCTCCAGCAGCAACGAGCGCGCGCTGCCGGGCTTACGCGCCGCAGGCCATTCGCCCATCACGATCTCAGCAACGCCCTCTGCTTCGACAACACCTGGCCGCACAATATGCCCGCCGATCCGCACCGCAAGCCCGCCGATGATCCGCTCGGCCCCGATGGCTTCTGCCAGCAATGGCTCATTATCAACACCATTCTGGAGGGACAATACAGGAACCCGGCCCTGCCTCAGCCAGGCTCCGAGCTCATCTACGACCGACTCGGTGGCTGTCGACTTCAGGGCAATGACAATGACGTCAAAGTCGTCAGGATGGAATCGGGCGACCAATTGCTGGTGGCTGAAGGCCTCTGGACGATGAATCAGTTCCCTCCCCCCGTAGTGGACCTTCAGGCCGTTGCTGACAAGGGCATCCAGATGGGCTCCGCGAGCAGTGAGCACCACCCGGTGCCCCGACTCCAGAAGCCTTGCTGCGTAGTAGCTTCCAATACCACCGGCCCCAACCATCAGTAGTTTCAGCATTCACGGAATCCTCTGCGTTTTCGACAGATTATTGCATCCATCCATAACCTGCGAGGGACTGGCTATTCTCATTCAGAGAGAAGCCAAACAGACGCTGAGGTGCCTGCATTCCACCTAGACTGAAGGCGGTATTGAGCACACATAACGTTGGGTCGGCAACGGGGGCTTCGGCCCCCGGAGTAGAATGAGAGGCGCGCAGGTCAGATTTCGACATGGCTTTTACCCATCTGTGCTCATCTTCCCACTGACGAATCAGATTACGGAGATAACTGTCATGTGGCTGAGGATGATCCTCGTTATTGCCGACGTTTTCCAGCCGGTCCAGGCATATCAGCAACACACCCTGGTCTCTCAAGGCTTCCAGGCAATGACCAATATCCCTGTAGTGTTCACTGGTCATACCGGTGTTGAGCCGCAGTTCAATCACCTCCTCAGGCGCAAGATGCGTCATGCTTTCAGCCAGTTCCTTCAAACCCTGTTCCCGAGACCCGCTAACGGCGACATCAAACCCCCGTTCCGCCATTCCGGATTGCAGGCGTCTGGCAAGAATCCCCTCACCACACTGGTGAAAGATTTCCGGCTGTGCGCCCCCTTTTTTCGAGGTAATAAATGCCACGTTGACAACTACGAGATCGGGCCGTATCAGGCGGCGCAGGCTGGCCTGCCCTTTGGGGCCTGTCAGCGCTTCTGTTTCACAGGACAAGTACAGCACGGGCAGCTTGGTCATGTTACTCACCGGCAATAGGCGTTGGTTCGAGGACAGCGTTAGGGCCGTACTTTGCTGGCCGGCTCACCGGCTATCCCGAAATGGCTTTTAGGCATTTCGGTAATGATCACCCGTACGCGTTCAATCGGTGAATCAATTGAGCGTGACATGGCTTCCGACACCTCACGAATAAGGCGCTCTTTCTGTTCGTCCGTGCGACCTTCAAGGATATACAATTGGGCTATCGGCATTATGGTTCCTCACGCAAAATCAACAAGAATGTTCCTGACCCGCTCAGGGCTCGAGGACAAGAAAGCCGGGTGGATGGCCTGGCGACCAAACCATTGGCGAGTTCGAGGAAAATCAGCAGGGATATCCACGCCATAGAGCAGAGCCAGGGCAAACCTTGGGAACAGGGCGCACTCGGCCAAGGTTGGCCAGTTTCCGAGAAGGAAGTTTTCGTCTCGCAGCGCCATCTCCAGTGCGGGCAGCCCACTCAGGAATCCGCGTGTACCCCTGCGAATCCTGCCTTGGTCCCATTCGCTCTCCGGTTTATCGCGTTTCTCAAAAACCACTTCCCGCAGGGATCGCCCCAGAACATTATCCCCATACACAATCCAGCTTCGTGCTTCCGCCCTTCGGCGTGGAAAATCCGGGAGCAAAGCCGAGCCAGTTTCGGCCAGGTACTCAAGCATCGGGCCGGAGTCGGTCAGTACCAGGTCATCCTCAATCATCACTGGCACCGTTTGACTCGGCGATAACCGCTGCCACTCGACGAGAACATCCGGGTCTGACCTGTCCATGCTGTGCATCGCCCGCCCTTGCAAAGCCGCGGCAATCCGGACTCGCCAGCAAAACGGGCATTCGGGCTTATCAATCAGTCGTATCCTGCTCATTGGCGTGCCGCTCCCAAATCCCTCAGGTGCTCCCCCACAAAATCCAGCCTGTCCTGACCCCAGAAAATCTGGTCGCCGATAACAAACGTGGGAACACCCAGGGCACCTTTTTCCTGTGCTTCCTGCCAGTTCCGGTCAAGTTGGGTATGGAGTTCGGGATCATCGACCGCCCTGGCGAACGCCTCCCTGTCTAGTCCAACGCTTTCGGCAACTGAGGACAGGACCGCTGCATCCCCTATGTCCAGGCCGTCCGCCCATTCGGCGCGCATCACTGCCACCACATAGGGTTTGAGCAGTCCTTCCTTCTCTGCCAACAGTGAGCCAGCCCCGGCACGGGTAGGATCCGTACTCTTCGGAGGTGGGGTCAGAGGCATGCCAAACCGACGTGCCCAGCGTGCCACGTCCTGCCTGGCGATAGGCATCTTGACCTTTGCCCGGTCCGGATCCGAGCGACCGTGCCATCCTCCCAGAGGCCTCCAGAGCAGATTGACTTGGTACTGGTCAAACAGCTCGAACATACGCTCGCTGGCCAGATAGCAGTACGGGCTGCGAAAGTTGAAATATAAACGTAGATCAATGGTATCGCTCATAATTCCCTGCTCCGTTGGCAGTGCCTTTGAGGCTTAGATAAACCTTCCGGTTACGGTCCCCAGCCCCTGATAACGCACGGTGATATTATCCCCAGGCTCCACCGTGATGGCGGCGGTTATGCCACCGGTCATGATGAAGGTGCCCGCGGGAATGTGCTCACCCCGCTCTGCCAGCAGATTCGCCAGCATCGCCACGCTGGAGGCCGGATGGCCGAGCACGGCGGCACCCGCGCCTACATCGACAACTTCACCGTTCTTCTCGACCACCACGCCCAGGGTTTTCAAATCCACATCCGCCACATCGGCCATCTGGCCGCCAGTGATAAACCGGGTTGATGAGGCGTTATCCGCCACGACACTCACCAGGTCGAACTTGAAGTTCTCATAGCGGGAGTCAATAACTTCCACGGCGGGAATCACAAAGTCCGTCGCCGCCAGCACTTGGCCGATATGGCAGCCGGGGCCTTTCAGGGGTGCCTTGGTGACGAAGGCAATCTCGGCTTCGATTTTCGGATGGATCAATTCCTTGGTGTTGACCACGCCGCCGTCCGGCACACTGAAATAGTCTGCCAGGAAGCCATAGATCGGAGTCTCCACACCCATCTGGGCCATCTTTGCCCAGGAGGTGAGGCCCATTTTCATGCCAACGATCTTGTTGCCACGCTCTTCCTTGCGGCTGCGTATTTCCCACTGCACGTCGTAGGCATCCTCGAAGGTCATGTCCGGGTAGTCATTGGTGACCTTGGTGATGTCGTGGGCCTGCAACTCGGCGTTTTCCACGTGTTCGGCCAGGGCCAGCACCTGTTCACGGCTCAGTGTCTTGCTCATGTGTTCTGCTCCTTTTGTGCCGCCAGCAGATCCAGCGCCACGTCCACGATCATGTCTTCCTGGCCACCCACCATGCGGCGTTTGCCCAGCTCCACCAGAATGTCCACGGTTTTCAGTCCGTACTTCTGCGCCGCCACTTCGGAATGGCGCAGGAAGCTGGAATAGACTCCGGCGTAGCCCAGGGCCAGGGTTTCGCGGTCAACTCTGACGGGACGGTCCTGCAGCGGGCGTACAATGTCATCAGCGGCATCCATCAGGGCGTACACATCGGTGCCGTGCTCCCAGCCCATCTTGTCGAAGGCGGCGATGCACACTTCCAGCGGGGCGTTACCCGCGCCTGCGCCCATGCCGGCGAGGCTGGCATCGACACGGTCACAGCCTTCCTCGACCGCCACGATGGAGTTGGCCACACCCAGGGCCAGGTTGTGGTGGGCATGGATGCCGGTCTGGGTTTCGGGTTTCAGAACATCCTTCAGGGCCCGGAAGCGGTCGCGGATGTCGTTCATGTTCATGGCACCGCCGGAGTCGACGACATAGAGGCAGGTAGCCCCGTAGTCTTCCATCAGCTTGGCCTGTTCCGCCAATCCTTGCGGGGTCTGCATGTGGCTCATCATCAGAAAGCCGACGGTGTCCATGCCCAGTTTGCGGGCGTGCTCGATGTGCTGCTTCGACACATCCGCTTCGGTGCAGTGGGTGGCCACTCTGACGATTCTTGCGCCGGCGCTGTAGGCGTTGTCCAGGTCGTGGACGGTGCCGATGCCGGGCAGCAGCAGGGTGGCAATTTTCGAGTGGGTGACTACGTCCGCCACCGCTTCGATCCACTCCAGGTCCGTGTGGGCGCCGAAGCCGTAGTTGAAGCTGGAGCCCTGCAGGCCGTCGCCGTGGGCTACTTCAATACTGTCGACTTTTGCCTTGTCCAGGGCCCGTGCAATGTCCTGCACGTTCTTGATGGAGTACTGGTGACGAATGGCGTGGCTGCCGTCCCGCAGGGTCACGTCGGAGATGTAGAGTTTCTTGCCGGGGTTATAAGTCATGGTTCAGTCTCCTCACTTGACCAGCGATTCGGCGATGCGCTCGGCAGTACCAAGAGCCGCGGAGGTCATGATGTCCAGGTTGCCCGCGTAGGCCGGCAGGTAATGGGCAGCACCCTCCACTTCCAGGAAGATGGAGGTCTTCAGGCCGCTGAACTTACCCAGGCCCGGGACGTTCATGGGCTGGTCTTCAGGAATCACATCAAACTGCACTTTCTGCTTGAGGCGATAGCCGGGCACATAGCGGTTCACCGCCTTCACCATCTCCTCGACGGAGGCTTCCACTTCGGCTTTGTCGGCGGCATCCGAAAGCACGTACACCGTGTCCCGCATCAGCAGGGGTGGTTCGGCCGGGTTGAGGATAATGATGGCCTTGCCCTTGCCGGCACCACCGACCACTTCGATGGCCTTGGAGGTGGTCTCCGTAAACTCATCGATGTTGGCGCGGGTACCGGGGCCGGCGGATTTACTGGAAATGGATGCCACGATTTCCGCGTAATGAGCCTTGGCGACTCGGGACACCGCCGCGACCATGGGAATGGTGGCCTGGCCACCGCAGGTGACCATGTTGACGTTGCCCTCGGCCAGATGTTCCTCCAAATTAACCACGGGCACGCAGTAGGGGCCGATGGCCGCCGGAGTCAGGTCGACCACGCGGATGTCGGGTTTGTGTTCCCGCAGCAGTTTGTCATTGTGAACGTGGGCGCCGGCCGACGTGGCATCAAACACAATGCCGATGTCGGCGAACTCGGGCATCTTCACCAGCCCTTCCACACCCTCGGCGGTGGTGGCCACGCCCATACGTTTGGCACGGGCCAGACCATCGGACTCGGGGTCAATCCCGACCATCACCCCCATCTCGATGTGCTCGGCGGTGCGCAGGATCTTGATCATCAGGTCGGTGCCGATATTGCCCGAGCCGATGATCGCCGCTTTGATTTTGTTGCTCATGATGTTGTCCTCTTCAATCCGGGTCAGGCGAAGCGCACGGAAGCACTGCCTATACCACCGATATCCACACGCATGTAATCACCGGCCTTGACCGGCTCCAGCGGAACCAGGGAACCGGACAGGATGACTTCACCGGCTTTCAGGGTGATGCCGAACTCGCCCAGGGTGTTAGCCAGCCAGGTCACGCAGTTCACTGGGGAACCCAGGGCCGCGGCACCGGCCCCGGCGCTCAGCACACTGCCGTTCTTTTCCACCACCATGCCGCAGGTCACGAGATCGACCTTGCGGGGAGAAACCGCCTGATCGCCCAACACAAACAGGCCACAGGAGGCGTTATCCGCCACCGTGTCCTGGATGGCGATCTTCCAGTCCTGGATGCGGGAATCGACGATCTCGAAGCAAGGCATCACACACTCGGTGGCGGCCAGCACATCGGCATTGGTTACCCCGGGGCCGCTCAGGTCTTTCTTCAGGATGAAGGCAATTTCGCCCTCGGCGCGGGGCGCAATCAGCCGGTCACTGATGGGCATGACTTCACCGCTGTTGAACACCATGTCGTCGGTCAGGTACCCGAAATCCGGCTGGTGCACGTTCAGCATGTTCTGCACCGCCTTGCTGGTGACACCGATCTTCTTGCCGATGACGGAGGCGCCATCCGCCAGCCGGCGTTCCAGCATGCGCAGGGAAATGTGGTAGGCGTCGTTGATGGTGATGTCTTCGCCACGGTCGGTCAGCGGTGCGACCGCCTCCCGGTTCAGCATGGCCTGGTAAAGCTCGTCACCGAAGGCCTGGATGCGTGTCTGTTCCATTACTCTGCTCCTGAAGCCACTTGATCGGCCTCGGTCAGGAAATCGTTCACCAGCCGGGCAAACCGGTTGGCATGTTCAATCTGGGTCCAGTGGCCGCAACGCCCGAATACATGCAACTGGGCTCGGTCGATCAGTTCAGCCAGTTTCAGTGAGGCGGCCAGCGGTATCACCTCATCTTCGCGGCCATGAAGAACCAGGGTTTCGTGGGGCAGCGCCCGGATGTCCTTCTCCTCGCTGGCCAGGTTGTCGACCCAACGCTGACGCGGTGCCGGGAACATGGCGGCAAAGGATTCCTGGAAACCGGGGCGGATACTGGCCTGATAGCGCATCTCCGCCAGTTCGTCGGTGAGCAGGCCTTTGTTGAAGGCAAACACATCCATCAGGCGACGCATGTTTTCAAGGGAAGGCTGGTAGCCCCAGACGTCATCCAGGCCCTCGGTGATCGGAAAGCTGACGCCGGCGGAGCCCATCAGCACCAGACGACGAACCCGCTCCGGGTACTCGATCGCCAGCGCCAGCGCCAGGCCGCCACCGAAGGAGTTGCCGACCAGATCCACCTGTTGCAGATCCAGTGCATCCATAACGCCGATGGCATGGGCCACCCAGCGCTCCCGGTTGTAGGTGTTGTCTTCCGGGCGTTGGGTATACCCGAAGCCGAGCATATCCGGCGCCACCACACGGCGATTCTTCGCCAGCTCCGGAATCACCAGGCGCCAGTTGGCCCAGGCGGTCACGCCGGGGCCGGAGCCGTGGATCATCATGACAGGAACACCGCCCTTGCCATGGTCATGGACGTTGGTGCGGTAGCCGGCGGCGGATATCTCACGCCCGATTTCCGGGCTGTTTTCAGGTGCAGTCATGGTTAGCTCACAATTTCACACAGATGTTTTTCATCTCGGTGTAGAACTCCAGGGAGTGCACACCACCCTCGCGGCCAATGCCGGACTGTTTGCTGCCACCGAAGGGTGTGCGCAGATCCCGCAGGAACCAGCTGTTGACCCAGATGATGCCAGCTTCGATCTGGCCCGCGACCCGGTGGGCGCGGGTAATGTTCTCGCTCCAGATTGCTGATGCCAGTCCGTAGGGAAGGCTGTTGGCCAGTTCGATGGCTTCCTCTTCGGTGTCGAATGGGCACAGGTGGACACAGGGGCCGAAGATTTCATCGGTAATCACCGTCGAACTTTCCGGCAATCCGGTCCAGATGGTGGGCTGAACCCAGGCACCACCGGCCAGCTCGGCCGGCATATCGGGAACACCACCACCGGTCACCACCGTGGCACCGTCATCAACGGCTTTCTGGTAATAGGACAGAACCTTCTCCCGGTGTTTGAGGCTGACCAGCGGACCCATATCCGCCTCGGCATCATCCGGCGGACCAATCTTCATGCCTTCCGCGGCTTCTTTCAGTCGGCCAACGAACTCGTCGAAGATGGAACGTTCTACATAAACCCGCTCAGTGCCCAGGCAAACCTGGCCACAGTTGGCGAAGGCTGAGCGCATGGTGCCCTCGATGGCCTTGTCCATGTCGCAGTCGGCGAACACTAGGCCGGCGTTCTTGCCACCCAGCTCCAGGGAGATATCCCGGATGCCCTTCGCGGCTGCCTTCATGATGACTTCGCCGGTGCCGGTTTCGCCGGTAAAGGTGAAACCATCCACTAGCGGATGCTCGGTGAGGAAAGCGCCGGCTGAATCCCCACCGAAGCCGTGAACCACGTTGAACACCCCGTCCGGTACGCCGGCGTCTTTCATCACTTCGCCCAGCAGGGCGGTGGTGGTGGGGGTTTCCTCGGAGGGTTTGACCACCACGGTGTTGCCACAGGCCAGAGCAGGCCCGACTTTCCAGGTCATCAGCAGCAATGGCAGGTTCCACGGGCTGATCACCCCGATCACGCCCTTGGGGCGGCGTACGGCGTAGTTCAGCGCGCCGGTACCGTCCGGCGTGGGCATTTCGAAGGATTCCGTGGGCACGTTCTTGATCATGTCCGCGAACACCTTGAAGTTGGCCGCGCCCCGGGGAATGTCGATGTGGCTCGCCAGGGATTTGGGCTTGCCGGTATCCAGGCATTCCGCTTCCAGGAACTCGTCAAACCGTGCGTTGATGCCGTCAGCCACCTTGTGCAGGATGCCGGTGCGTTCCTCCAGTGTCATCTTGCCCCAGGGGCCGCGCAGGGCCGCTTTCGCGGCTTTGACTGCGGCGTCCACCTCGTCACGTCCGGCTTCGTGAACTTTGCTGATCACCTTGCCGTTGGCCGGGTTGACGTTGTCGAACAACTTGCCGCTGGCCGAGCCAACATACTGCCCATTGATGTAGTGCTTGATGTCTTTCATTGCTGCCTATCCTGTTAAATTAGCCCTGTTGAGTCGGATATCAATCAGGTCAGAACCGTCAGGAACCGTTCGTTCAGTACCCGGTCGTGGTAGAAGATGGCCTTACCCAACTGCTCGGCCTGCCAAGTCACCGGTTTGTGATCCGGGTAGATGTAGTCACCACCACAGAACACCTCATTACGGTTACCGGACGGGTCGAAGAAGTAGATAGTCTTGCCGTGGGTCAGGCCGTGACGAGTCGGGCCGATATCGATGGAGGTATCAGTCATGGAGATCAGGTCCGCGGCGCGCAGTACGTCTTCCCAAGTCTCCAGGAAGAAAGAGGCGTGGTGGAACTTGCCCTTCTCCTCGTGGTGAATGAAGGCAATGTCGTGCTCCTTCATGGACACGGTCAGGAACTGGGCAATACGAGTGCCGTCGCCATCCAGAACCTGCTCTGCGAGATGGAACCCGAGCACGTTCACGAAGATGTCGTACACCGCCGCCAGTTCAGGCCCGTAAAACAGACAGTGATCAAACCGAACGGCCTTCATACCGTCCAGGCCACGGGGCCATGCTTCAGGGTTAACGTTATTGATGCCCCATTTGCCGGTGTAGAGCTTGTCGGCATAGAGTTCGAAGGCGTGACCGGAAGGCACGGTAAAACGAACCCGGCGGCCACAGTCTTTCAGATCACCTTCGGGAACCTGCTCAACATCAACGCCGAAGTCCACCAGGTCTTTCTCCAATTGAACCAGAGCGGCTTCGTCCACAACCTTAAAGCCCATAAAGTCACAGCCAGGCTCGTCCGCCTCGCGAAGTACCACGGAAAACTTGTCCACTTCGGTCCAGGCTTTGAGATACACACGGCCCTGGTCGTCGCGGTCGGTTTCGATAAGACCCATCAGGTCCGTGTAGTGTTTGACGGCTTCATCCATATCGAGAACACGGATCTGGACGTGGCCGGGACGCATTACACCTTTTTTCATGACAGTTACCTCAACGCTGTTGTTTTTGTCTGCTTGCTTGCGAGACCGGGCTGCGATGGCGGCCGGCACTCGATGGTCAAATCAGTCAGGGGATACACCCGGCAGGCCAGGACCTCCCTTTTTTTCAGGGCTTCCGGCGGAACATGGACCTTGCTCATCTTTCCGCACTCGAACTCTCCTGCCAGAACCTGGATCTTGCAGTAGCCACAGCCACCGCCCCGGCAGCCCACGGGCACGCACTTCATGCCCCGTTGTTCCATGGCCTTGAGCACACTCTGGCCTGCCTCGCACTCAAAGGACTTGCCGCTGCACTGCTCGGTAATCCGATAGACCTGAGCCATGCTTCACCTCCGGTCAGATCTTCTTGAACAGGGCCGAGCGCTGGGTTTCTTCCGCGCCGTCTGCCGCTGTCAGGAACTTCTCCATGAAGATGTCCCGCTCAAACAACCGGCCCTGCATCAATGCGGTAATCGCGGCATCGATCATCGGCGGCGGCCCGCACAGATAGGCCTTGTGCTCGGCAAAACGACCACCGAAGTGTTCCCTGGCCGCATCGTGTACATAGCCCCTGAATCCAGACCACTCACCGTCTTCGTCCGCCTGGCTCAGCGCCGGTACGTAGGTGAAGTTGTCGTTGTCCCGGGCCAGGCCTTCGAACAGCTCGCGGTTGTAGAGCTCGGCAAGGTTACGGGCGCCCTGGAACAGGGTGATCTGGCGGTCGTCGCCCTGCTCCAGCAGGTCAATGATCATGGATTGCGGGCTGGAGAGACCGGAGCCGCCGGCAATGAAAATCAGGTTGCCGGGCTGCGAACTGCGCACGAAGAACTGGCCGTATGGACCTGACAGATGCAGTTGCTCACCCACGTTCAGTTGCTGGTGAATGTAGGTGGTTGCGGCACCCCCCTCGACCAGTCGCACATGAAGCTCTACCTCACCCGCCTTGCTCGGCGGATTGGCCAGGGAGAACGCCCTCGCGCCATCCACACCGGGCAGTTCGATATTGATGTACTGGCCGGCCTGGAAGGTCATCTGGCGGTCCAGCTTCAGATGGATGCCCTTGATGGTTGGAGACAACTCGACGATGTCTGTGACGGTTGCGGTGTAGTCCTCCACCGGATAGCCCTCGAAGTCTTCGTCGACATCGATATCCGCCTCGATGGTGACGTCGCTTTCAACTGTGGCACAGCAGGCCAGCACCTTGCCTTCGTCCCGTTCCACATCCATCAGGGCAAACGGCGAGGCATCGCCGATTTCAACATCGCCCTCGATGACCTGGACCTTGCAGGTGGCACAGGTGCCATGGCCGCAGGCAAAAGGCAGCCAGACACCCTGGCGCAGGGCGGCGGCAAGGATGGTCTGGCCATCCTCGACCTCGATCTGCTCACCAATGGGTTCGATAGTAACGGTGTGACTCATAGCGCTACCCTCAGAATCCGGCGCCGGCAAGGCCGTTAAGGCCCGGCGTGGTTACCGTCAGCATGCTCTTGTGATCGATGCCGTTGTCTATAAGGCTGGCATCTGCATCCGGCGTAAACGGTTCATCATTCAGCAGCCACTGCGCCGCCAGGAAGTCAGCGTTCGCTGCATCCGGATGGGATGCCGTGGCCGGTTTCAGGATCTCTTCAACCATGGCTCCGAAGGTCATGTCCGGTTGCACCAGCAGGGCAAACGGAGCACAGAACATCAGATGATTCGGCCAGAGCACATACAGCAACTGCATGCCGTTGAAGTTCTCGACCTTATCCCGTGGTTCAAACTTGTAGTCGTATAAAGCGTTAACACTCATGGTGGTCACCTTGTTGTTTTTTGCGGGCGAATCACCCGGCGTCAGATGACACCGGGTAATCTCCGTATCAGGCCGCGTCCTGCTTGGACCCTTCAGCCTTGTCATCAGACGACTTGCCCTTGATGGACAACCAGCGTTTGTGGTCCGGCGAGCCGACATACTCGAAATTGTCCTCGCCAATATTGATGTGGTAGTACTTCTGAACCACCGTCTCGACGTCGCCGCCTTCACAGTTGCCCTGGTAGATCTGGTGTACCGGCAACCACGCCTGAACGTACTTCTCCGGCTCGTGCTTGAAGATGTCGCAGCAGGCTTCCGAGCAGAAGTGGTAACGCTCACCTTCGTAGTTCATCTGGCGGTGGCTGAGCTTGGTGGGCTCGCCCATCTCGGTAAACAGCGTCGGCACCTGGCATACCTGGCACAGTTGCGGCAGGGTGTTGTTGTAGAAGCGGCGGCCTTCAGCATGCTCTTTGGCCCAATGCTCGTAGCGCGGGCGGTAGTACTTGTCGAAAGTCTCCGGGTACTTCTCGGACATCCAGTCCATTTCTTCCTTGCCGGGAATCCAGGTATGGAAGTTGGTGGCCTGACTGTACTGGTAGAACGTGCCCCATAGCTGATGGCTGATGTGGTGCTTGGCATCGTTGGCCACATCCTGATATTTGGGCGGGCGGATGCCGTAGCGCTCAAGGTCTTTGAACAGGGCGCCGCCGTTTTGCTCGTAATACACTTCCCAGGCTTCCGACCAGGACATGACCTTGTTCGGCAGCATGTAGTCCATCATCATGCTGACCAGGCTCAGCAGGCGGAAACCGCGCCAGAACCATTTGTCGATCCAGCGCTGGACGATGGGCACGTTGTCCTCGTGCTGCTCGAGGATGAACTTGATCACCTCAAGACCCAGGGTCATGTGCCGCGCTTCGTCGGACTGCGCCGAGAAACCGAAGGTGACGGTGGCCATGTCGCCGTTGTAGGCAGCGCCGGACATGAACGGCACGAACAAAAGGTTAGTCAGCACATACTCGAAGGAGAACGAGATCGCGGTCAGGAACTCGAACGGACCGGCCGAACGGGCATCATCGAAGAACGACTTGGGCACCGACAGGAACCACACCCGGTCGTGCATGTAAGCCGCATCGTGCAGGCCATTAAAATGCTTGTTGTAATGGCTCATCGCATGCTGCTGGGTCTGGGAGTGGCGCAGCTCATCAATCGCCTGCATCTGACAGGCAACACGCGCCCCGGCCCCACTGAACTGGCGACCCACTTTGGCGTAGCCCTGGAAAGCCGCGTGTTCCAGGGGCGACACACCGGTCAGGAACAGTTTCAGCGCATTCACATAACGGGCGTCCGAGATGTTCTGGTGGCCGTTGTTCTGGGCAAAGGCATCGAAAATGGCGTACAGCTTTTTCTCTTTTTCAGCCTGGTACTTCCAGTAGGCGTCCATGGTCAGACGGAACGGATCTTCCCATTGGGACCAATCGGTAATCTTGATACCTTCAAAGTCCTCGTCCGGGAAAATGTCCTTCTTCTTTTGATAGGTTGGTTCCCAGGCCATGTCCCGGGTCAGGTACTGGTACTTGTCCTTGAGATTCAGCTTCTTGTTTTTAACAGCCATGATAAGTCTCCCAATTAGGTCCACTGAAGAATGAAGTGGTCGTCGTCTTCGTCGACATTGCCGCCGATACTGATCACGTCGATGAGCATTTCCTGAACATCCCATTCGCGACCGAGCTTCTCTTCCATCGTTTCCCGGTTGATCACCAGGCGCTTCTCGGCCTGGATCCGGATCATTGCCGGCTGGTGCTGAACTTCCGCTTCCGGATTGTCTTCGGCGATGGCTTCCACCAGGTAGCGGGCGTTGTCGTTGTCCTGAAAGGCAATAAATACGAGCTGGCTCATGCGGATACTCCCTGGCTCTGCAGCTGGAATTTCTTGAGACGGGTGGAGAGTTGAGCCCGGGTTTCATCCAGGGCCTCAATGCCGGTGCTGGCCTCGGCCAGGGGCTTGAGTGCGCTGTACACCTGAGGTTCCCACTGATCGATCCAGGCCTGGAGCTGTTCGCGGTTGGCATCGCTTTCCGCTGCCACAACCTTGATCATGGCGTTGGTCCAGCGCAGGGATTCCTTGTACCAGTCCCGCATGAATTCGGTGAGCATGGAAACATCTTCGGCATCCTGCTCGCCCAGCCACTGGTCCATCCTCTCGTACACCAGGGGAAACAGCAGGCCATCCACCAGCACGTTCTGGACCAGCGTCAACTCGAACCAGTCATCCACCACCAGGGTGTCTTCCACCAGCTTGCGCATTGGCTGCCACAGCTCGTCATCCATCCAGTAGCACTTGGATTCGTCCAGTGCTGCACCGGTACTGCCATCCAGCATCAGGGCAATTCGAGACAGGTACTGGCCAATGCCCAGGCGATCCATGGCGGTATATATGTGCATCTGCGAGACCGTCGTGGCGTTAACATCGCCCGCGATCTTGCTGTTGTTCATGTTGGCACCCAGCTCCACGTGGCGCAGAGGCACCAGCAACCTCAGGATCTGCTTCTGAGTGGCTTCGGGAAGTCGGGTCAGCAGATTGCGCTTTTCGCAGAACCCGAAGCTGGTCTCCGCGGCCTCCTGCATCTTGGCCCGGTTACCAACATAGGCGCCGTAGTAGAACTGGCGGGGATCGGTGACGGCGTACCAGTCTTCCATGCGGATCGACGTGCGTGTGGGGTCGTTCAGCGTGTGCTTTGAATCCCACAGCGGGCGGTAGTGAAAGTTGGTTTTGGCTTCCAGGTCATAGCTGGCTTCCTGGTAGCGGGAGGCCGGCTTGTCGCCGAAGCGACGGGCGATGTGCCCGTATGTCTGGCGGATGGGTTCCACCGAATTGGTTTTGATCTCAATGCTCATATCAACTTACCGTTTGTTGTTTTGAGTGGATGATCGATTTGGTGACGTTCAGCGGTGACCCTTCTCGCCGAAGCGCCACTTGACCATGTCCGCATCAATCTCGCGGATCATGTCGGAATCCATGTGAACGACATTGTTGTGCTTGCAGAAGATTTCGAACGCTTCGCGGGGAAGGACAAGCTCAACAAACAGTTCGGGATGTCCGATGGCAAAATCGAACTCTACGAATCTGTCCTCTGGCCCACTTCGGACCCGGATGTAGCGGGTCAGCTCGTCGAAGCTTTTTGCATGCTCAGTCATCGTTGACACCCTTGTGTTTGTTATGGGTTGCCACAGCTGGAGCAACGGCTGTGCCAAGCATCGAAACCTGCCGTCAATAAAAACCCAGACTTCTGTTTTAAAAGGCTTTATATAGAAAGGCGGGCGCTGATACAGAGTGGATTATCGAAGGGTGAGATCAGGAAGCCAGACGAATTTTTCATCATTTGATCAACATGAAATCGTGATCTGAGCAAATGCTCAGATCAGCAGCCAACCGTGACTTTCGCCTGAAATTTCATCATTTGATTGATTTGTGACAAGGATAGGGTGTTATATGAAAAAGGCGGCGTTCGGCTGCCTTCGCGCTGGACGACCTTTCCAGGACGCGACCCCATACAATTACAAACGGGGCTCCTGAGTATGGCTATTACCTACAAACCACAATTGCAGTATGTGGATTTTCAGGATCTTACGGAGCAGATCCGGTTCCAGAGCACGGAAGGCAAAATCTGGTTTGGCGAGCAACGCATGCTACTGATGCAAGTCAGTGCCATGGCCGCCTTTCGTCGCGAAATGGTGAATACCATGGGTATTGAGCGCGCGAAGGGCTTTCTCCTGCGCCTGGGATACCAGTCCGGACTGAAAGACGCCGAACTGGCCCGGAAGCTTCGCCCGCACTGCAGTGAACTCGACATCTTTCTCGCTGGCCCCCAACTGCATTCACTCAAGGGCATGGTCAAAGTCGTTCCCATGGAGATCGACATTGATCACGACTCCGGCAGCTTCTATGGCGAGCTGGAATGGGTTGATTCGTTTGAAGTGGATATCTGCCAGACAGAACTTGGGCAGATGGATGAACCGGTCTGCTGGTCACTGCTTGGATACGCCTGCGCCTACACCTCCTCGTTTATGGGCCGGGAAATCATCTTTCGCGAGGTCAGCTGCCGTGGCTGTGGTGACGAAAAATGCATGATCGTGGGCAAGCCTGCCGAGGAATGGGAGGACGCCGCCGAATTTGCCCAATACTTCAAGGCAGACACCATCATGGAAGAACTGTATGACCTCCAGAGCCAAGTCAGTTCTTTACGCAGCAGCCTCGAAAAGCAGGAGGGGCAGTATTACGGCATAGGCCAGTCCGCCTCCTACAACAAGGTCTGCAAGATGATCGACAAGGCCGCTCTGGGTAAAGTGTCGGTCTTATTGCTAGGCGAAACCGGCGTAGGCAAGGAAGTGATTGCCCGCAGCGTTCACCTTCGCAGTGAACGAGCCGAACAACCCTTTATCGCGGTCAATTGCGCCGCTATTCCCCCGGACCTGATCGAAGCGGAACTGTTTGGCGTGGAAAAAGGCGCCTACACCGGTGCCAACCAGTCCCGGCCGGGCCGGTTTGAACGAGCCAACACCGGCACCATTTTTCTCGACGAGGTGGTTGAGCTCACGCCCCGGGCTCAGGCCACACTGCTGAGGGTGCTGCAGGAAGGGGAGTTGGAGCGCGTGGGTGACAACCGCACACGGGCGGTCGATGTCCGGGTTATTGCGGCTACCAACGAAAGCCTTGAAAAAGCCGTGGAAGAGGGCCGTTTCCGTTCCGATCTGTTTTACCGACTCAATGTGTTTCCGGTGAAGATTCCACCGCTCAGGGAACGGCTGGAAGACCTGCCGCTACTGGCCGAGCATTTCCTCAATAAATTCCACTCTGAGTATAACAAGCGCACACTCGGACTCTCCGACAAGGCCCTTGAACTCTGCCTGCACTACCATTGGCCGGGAAATATCCGGGAGCTTGAAAACGTTATCGAGCGTGGCGTCATCCTGACCGACAACAATGAGTCCATCAGCCGCGAATCCCTGTTTGCAGGTGTTCCCGAGCCGCAACCTAGCCAGCCCCAGGGTATTGTCGACAGCCACGGACAACTTGTTGAAAAGACATCTGAAACGTCCAGGGGCGACTGGGCCAGCCAGATACTGGGCAATGGCATCGGCCTGGACGATGTCGAGGAAACGCTGATGCGGCGTGCCATGGAAGAGGCCAACCAGAACGTTTCCGGCGCAGCGCGTATCCTTGGTCTGAGCCGCCCCGCTCTCGCCTACCGGCTCAAGAAATCCGGCATTCTCGCCGAAAGCTGAACCACAACCGTCGCGCCATGACAGGGATGTCCACGGTTCGTTTTCTGGTTTGACGATATCAACAAACGCCCCACCCGTTTCATCATTTGATAAATCTCAATCCTATTAACTGCCCCACCAAACTTCCCTAAAGCTCTCTAAAACCGTCACCTTCACCATTAAATACAGACAGTTAACAGCGCGAAAACGTGCATGGCACACGCGTTGCTAAATCACCGTCAGTCGCGTTATCCACAAAAACAAAGACGGTGACATAAAATGCGAAATGCCCCCCTGCGCAAATGGCGCACTACCGGCGCAGCCGTATCGCTGGTCGGATTGTTTTCGGTTCTGTTAACGGGTTGCGAAGCGCCCCTGGATCTTGACGCGGTTCGAGATCAGTCGGGACAGGCCGTTAAACGGACCGATTTCTATCAAGCCATTGCTCGCAATGACGAGGTTATCGTGCTGACTGGCAACAACGGTGTTGTGTTGGTCAGCTCAGACAACGGAGAAAGCTGGAAACGGCAGACGCCAACGTCGGAAAGCTTCCTTGCGTTGGACGTATGCCCGGACAACAGCTTTATTGCGCTGACGTTCAACAACGAAATCTGGCATGGCGATACCAGCGGAGATAACTGGACGGCGCATTCCCTGCCCAGCCAGGAACAGATGATGACCGCCGCTTGCGCTCCGGACGGCAACTGGTGGGCAGCAGGTGCTTTCACCACTATTCAGGGCAGCGCTGACCAGGGTGAGACCTGGACTGAGACTTCACTCAACGAAGACGCCATCCTCAACAACCTCCAGTTCATCGATGCCGACCATGCTTTCATAACCGGTGAGTATGGCCTGGTACTCAAAACCACGGACGGCGGAGAGAACTGGGACTATGCCGGCTACCTTCCGGATGAGTTTTACGCCCATTCCAGCTATTTCCGTTCAGACAATGAAGGTTGGGTTGGCGGCCTGAACGGTTTCATCTACCACACCGCCGACGGCGGAGAGAACTGGGAGAAATCCCCCACCGGCATCAACGCCCCGATATTCGGTTTCGTTGCCGGCCCTTCAGGGTTATACGCCCTGGCGGATAACGCCACCGTATTGCAGCAGACGGGGCGATCCTGGCAGAAGATCTCCGCGTCCGACCAACCCCTGTATTTGCGTACCGGCCTGATTCTCCCCGACCACCGACTACTCGCCGCTGGTGGCCGTGGCCTGCTGCTGAACCTTGAAACTCCCGTGGCCCACTCGGCCAGCACTGACTGAGGAACTCCGCCATGCCTGGACTGCATCGATTCACCCATCTCCTGCATTCGCTGGAGCTATGGATCTTCAACAACCCGCGCAAGGTATTGAGCGTGATCGCCATCCTCACGCTGGCGTTCGCCCTGCGTATCCCCGGGCTGAAAATCTACACCGACTTCGCCGACCTGCTGCCGCAGCAACATCCCTATATCGAACTGCACAACAGCATCAAGGACAGCTTTGGCGGCGCCAACGTTCTTACGGTGGGTGTCGAATTCGAAGATGGCGACATTTTTACCAACGAGAATCTCGCCAAGATCGACCGAATCACCCAGGCCGTGGACAACCTGCCTGGGGTTAACCACAACCTTGTGTCCAGCGTGACTCACCGGAATTCCCGCAAAATCTGGCTTACGGAAGTCGGCAGCATCAACTCGGAACCCTACTACGACTCCACCTCCGGCGAGTACTCACGGGAAGCACTGGCTGCCATGAAAGCCGATGTGGCGGCCAACCCACGGGTGTACGGCCCCCTTGTGTCTCCAGATATGAAAATGGCCCTGGTCAAGGCGCAACTGATTGAAGGCAAGCTGGATTACGAAAAGACGTTTGCACAGTTACAACAGCTGCGTGAAGCGGAGGAAAGCGCGGGAGTCAGGATCTACGCCACGGGACAGCCAGTCCTGGTGGGGTGGGCCTACACGTACATGGAGCAGATCCTCCAGATCTTTATTTTCACCGTAATCACCATGCTGGCCTTACTCGTTTTCCATTTCCGCAAGGCCTACGGTGTGCTGATCCCCCTGGGCGGCGTTTTGGTCTCCACGATCTGGGGGCTTGGGATCATCAGCCTGCTCGGTTACAACCTGGATCCGCTCGGGCTGGTGATCCCCTTTTTGATTGCAGCCAGGGCGATGAGCCATGGCGTACAGCTCGTTGAACGCTACTATGCGGAAACCCGCGAACTGGGTAGTGGCCCCAAAGCCGCAAAAGCGACCTTTGACAGTCTTTTCCGCCCTGGTTCCCTGGGTGTTGTGTCGGATGCTATTGGCCTGTCGCTCATTGCCATCGGGTCCATTCCGTTGAATACCCATCTGGGCATCTATGCTTCCCTTTGGGCGATCACTGTTGTGTTCACGGTGCTGATCGGCGTGCCACTTCTGTTATCCATTCTGCCAACGCCCAAAGACCCGAACCTGCGCGAAACCGCCCTGCGCCATATCGGCGCCAGTTGCTCACGCACGGTTGCACGGCCAGGTGCGGCGAAAGTGGTGTTGAGTGTCGCGGCACTGGCGATGGCCGCAGGACTATTAGCGGCGTCCAACGTGCAGATTGGCGACTCGGAGCCAGGCTCTCCCATCCTGTATCCCGACCACGACTACAACGTTTCTTCCCGCGTGGTAAATGAGCGCTTCCCGGGCTCCGAGGAGCTCTACATCGTGGCGGAAACCGAAGAGAAAGGGGGCCTGAAACGTCCAGAGGTACTGGCTGCCCTTTCTGATCTGCAATCCCACATGCTGAAGGACCCGGAAGTAGGCGGCAGCAAAGGCCTGCCCGACCTCGTCAAGCAAGTTAACCGCCTGATGCACAACGACGACCCCCGCTGGTACCAGATTCCTCACGATGCGGGCTATGTCGGCGGGCTGATGTTTACCTACATGGCCTCCAGCCCGATTCCCGGGGCCCTTGATGAATTCAACGACACCGACGACCGCGTTGCCAACTTGGTGTTCTATTACAAGGACCGCCAGGGCGAGACCATCCGCCGTGCCATTCACATGGCCAAGGATTGGATCGCGGAGAACGGTGACAGCGTTGAGGGCCTGACCATCAAACTGGCGGGGGGAACCCTTGGTGTTGCCGCCGCAATGAACGAATCGGCCTTCGAGACCAATGTCATTGTTCTACCACTGGTTTTCCTGCTGATCTTTGCCTTTGTCATGCTGTTCTACACCTCATTGCACGCCGGGCTGATGATGCTGTTGGCGATGATTTTCGCAACCACTCTCACCTACGCCTATATGGGCTTTAATGCGCTCAATATCGACATCAATACCGTGCCGGTGATTGCCGTGGGTATCGGCGTCGGCATCGATTATTCCATCTACATGATGGACCGGATACGGGAAGAAATGGCCCGGCTTGGCAATCTGCGGGACGCCGTCAGGCGAGCCATATCCACCACCGGCATGGCCATCAGTTTCACCGCGCTGACGTTGATGGCGGGCATCATCATGTGGGTCATTTTCTCAGACCTCCGATTCCAGTCTGATGCAGCATTGCTGCTGTGCGTCATGATCGTGATCAACGGCATCGCGGCCATGCTTCTGGTGCCTTCTTGGGTACTGGTCTTCAAGCCTCGCTTTGTTACCGATGTTTACGCCGACGAAGACGGCATTCTCCATGCTGATCGTCATCCACCAACACCATCTCCATCGTCCGGTTCCCCACGGGAACAAGAGGATGGGTTCGTGCCGGGAGAGCCGTACCGGGCCTGAGCCCGGTAGGACACTCCACTAAAACCTGTAACGAGGACATGCCATGCAAACAACAATAAAAGGCCTGAGGCTCTGGTGCTATACCCTTGCGGGAAGTGCCGGCCTGGCGCTGTTACCAATCAACTCCGCCGTCGCCCAGGAAGATACCCGGGTAAACGGCTTCTACGAGAATGCAACCTACGGCCGGGATGGCGTAGGGCTTTCAAAATTCCGCAACACACTACAGCTGGAAGCAGAGAAACGGGCTGGAGATGTCGGCATTTTCAGTAATGTCTCCGTCAACGCCACGCTCCGTGGTAGCTATGACGGTGTTTACGACCTTAATGATGACGAATACGGCCGCAATGCCGGTGGACCGGTCCGCCTGGAAAACCGGGCAGCGGGACCCAACGCCACCGTGCCCCACGGTGGCGGCCTGAAGCTGCCGAACTCCTTCAGTGAAGCGAACAACCCCAACGAAGGCATGATCGTGTTGGGTGAAAACCTGCATGATACCGACGGCGGTGTAGCCTTCGGCGTGCCGGTTCGCCCCTGTGACGAGGACGAACGAGGGTGTATCGACGGTTATTTGGACAAAGACACCAACGACATGCGATTCCAGGAGTTCAACGACCGCGCCGATTTCATCCGCGAACTCTACGTGGATTTCGATTACAACTTCTCGAACGGTAATATCCTCAGCACCCGATTGGGCAAGCAGCAAGTCATCTGGGGACGTACCGACCTTTTTCGGGTGTTGGATGTGATCAACCCGGTGGATTACTCCCGCAACAATATCTACGACGAACTGGAAGACATCCGGATTCCCATGTGGATACTCCGGACCGACTACCGCATGGGGCCAACCGAGGTGTTCGATGGCCTCGCCTTCGACGACCTTAATTTCCAGCTGGTATGGAACTTCGACAAGTTCCGCCCGCACGATATCGGCCAGTGCGGTCAGCCCAACGTTATTCTCGATGCCGGCTGCTTCTTCCGCGGCATGAACAGCCTCTGGGAAAATGGTGGCACAGTGGCCAACTTCGCAGGCGGCGAAGCGGCAACGGATTTCGGCCCCGGCCAGATCGGTATCCGCGAAGCGCACATGCCAAGCTGGAGCCTGGCGAATACCCAGGTCGGCCTCAAGATGGAAGGCGTTTATGGTGATCTGGGCTTCTCGCTCAACGCCCTGACCTATCGCTCCCAACTGCCCTCTCTTCGGGGCGGTATTCCCGCACAAAACGGCTTTACCGGTGAAACCGGTATATGGCCAAGCCTGATTGCCTTCGATATCCACTTCCCGAGGGTCAACCTGTTCGGTGGCTCCCTGGATTATTACGCCCAGAGTGTTGATACCGTCCTCAGGCTTGAAGCGGCCTATACCACCGGCGAGGAATTCGCCAATACGCTGGAGGAAGATCTCTACTCCGAGAGCGACGTGGTTCGCTACGTGGTCGGCGCTGACAAGAACATCTTCATTCCCCTCCTGAACGAACACCAGGCATTCCTGTTCTCCGGCCAGGTATTCGGTCAGCACATCCTGGATCACGAGCGCGAGCAGCGTCGGTTTGGTGAAGCCGGTATTCCCGACTGGAAAGAAAACTGGACAGGCACCCTGCTGATCAAAGGCTTCTACATGAATGGCCGCCTCAGCCCGCAGATCATCACCGCACATGATTTCCGAGCCGGGGCAACCGCGATCGCGCCGTCTGTTGAGTGGCTGGTCAGTGACAACTTCCGTGTCACGGCCGGTGCAAACATCAAGGTGGGTACCGGCGCGCGCAAATTCGATGACTGCCGTAGCTGCAACCCCTGGGATCCGTTCACCGCCACCTATCCGGGGCAACCGGCCGGGGAGTCTGCCGGCCTGGGTGGATACGAGCCGCTGGGCCGCTTCCAATCTGGCCCCATTGGAATGGCTCAGGAAGAAGACGAGCTTCAACTGACCATGCGTTACAGCTTCTGATATAGAGGAAACATCATGAAACGAGCATTCCGAAAATCCGTGTTTAATGGCCTGGTGATCGGTCTTACGGCGGGCGCCTTCTCCGCTGGCGCCTTTGCCAGTGACAAGGTCATCAACGAATCGTTCCATCCATACAAGGATCAAATGCCAAGCCACGAAGGGCTTAGCGCCGGCATGACCATCGACGAATCCAACGTGGCACAGTTCAAGGACGTGATCGATCCGGCCTTCTATACCTTCATCGAGAACGGCTGGACATCCATTGCCGTGGGAAAGACCACGTCCTTCGACCTGCACCCTGCCTATGTGGACGCAACCCGCAACGCCCTGGGTGAGGTTTCCCTGGGTGAGCAGGTCGGGGAAATTAACGGCTGGAAAGCCGGTCGCCCGTTCCCGCAGGAGCCGGATGCGGATGACCCCCGCGCCGGCGAAAAACTGGCCTGGAACTACAAGTACGGCTACAACTGGGGCGACAGTGCCGCCATCATGCCGTTCTACTGGAAGTACCGGGACATGGAATCAGCCAAGGTGGAGCGGACCATCAAATTCAACTTCCACTTCCTGAATTACAAGGGCCGAGTGATACAGGAACCCACCCCGGAAATCACGCCCAACCCGTCTGACCTGTTCCGCGCCATCTATGTACAGGTACTCGACCCAGCGGACGTCCGCAATACGCAACTTCTGATTCACCGGGCCGCCGACGACCTCAAACGTGATAACTCCTGGCTCTATTTGGGCTTCCAGCGCCGCGTGCGCCGCCTGGCCACAGGCCAGGTTACCGATGCCTTTCTCGGTTCGGACCTGATGATCGAAGACTTCGAGGGCTACAACGGCCGCATTTCCGACATGGACTGGACCTATAAGGGCACCCGTTACATGCTGATGCCGTTCTACAACCACAACGAGCTGAAGCTGGACGAAGAAACCCACAGCGACAGCAATGGTTACCAGGTGGTGGCTTTCAGTGGCAAGGGCGGCTGTTTCCCGGACATCACCTGGCAGCTCAGAAAGGTGTACGAAGTGGAGGCGAAACCGGTGGATGAAAGCCATCCGCTGTCGAAACGTATCCACTACATGGACGCCCAGACGTTCACCATTCCCCGCACCGTCGCCTATGACCGTAAGGGCAGCCTGTGGAAAACCTTCACCATCGGACAGGCCCATCCAGACCACCACCTGCCCAAGAACGAGGGTACCGGTGTATCCATTGACGACAGCTTCAGCATGATCGACGTGCAGGCCAGCCACTGCACCACCGGCCAGTTCAAGGGCCAGGTCGACCCCGAGCTGTCCCCCCCCAATATGTTCAACGTGCAGCATCTCCGCGCAACCGGCAGCTAAGCCTGGTGCTAGCCCTTGGGCCCGCTTTGGCGGGCCCCTTTTTGGTTTCGGAGGATAAGATTTATGTCCCGATATGAGCCCCTACCCGACGCCCTCCACGAAGACGACCAACTGCTGGTACTCACTGACAGCAAGGGTGCCATTACCTACGCCAGCAACGCCTTTTGCAGAACCTGCGGCTTCTCGAAACAGGAACTGAAAGCCATGTCTTTCAGCAAACTGCGGCACCCCGACATGCCCGGAGCGCCGCTGAACGACCTGTGGGAAACCATTGGCCGCGGAGAATCCTGGATGGGCATGATCCGCAACCGTAGGGCAGATGGGACCAACTGGTGGCTGGATGCCTTCGTTAGCCCGATTACCGACACGGACGGAACACTGTTGGAATACCAGGCCATTTACCGGTTACCCGATGAAGCCACCATTCGGAGAACCGAACAGGTTTACCATGCCCGCAGCCAAGGCCGGCAGCCCCTTGCCCTCAGGATTCCACGGCTGCCCCCTGCTACCCTGCAGTGGCTGGTCGCCAGCCTCTGTTTTGCCCCCGCCACAATGGCTGGAATGTTCGGCACTCCAACGCTGGCGGTCCTCTTGTTCCTTCTTGGCAGCACACTCTCCCTCGGCCTCTTCTACCAACTCAATCGCCCACTGGCGCGGCTGTTCACGCGTTGTCGAGCTGTTGTCAGCCATCCCATCAAGCAACTGGTCTACACCGGAAACGCCGGCGTCGCGGGCCAGATTGAGCTAGCTATGCGGCTGGTGGAAGTCCGGCTGAAGGTCATGGTGGCACGTATCAGCGACAGCGGCGGACAGATCGAAGACAATGTCCTGCGGGCCAACTCTCTGCTACAAGGCGGTTCCGAGGCCTGCGGTCAGCAGCAATCAGCACTCTCCTCCGTGGCGACCTCCATCGAGGAATTCACCGCTACCATTCGCGAAGTTTCGGAGAATACCCAGCAGGCTGCTGGTCTCAGTGCGCGAAACCGTGATTCCGGGGAAAACAGCGCCCGTTCTGCAGCCGCCGCGCGCGACAGTATTCTTGCCCTGGCGAGTGAGCTCGAGGAAACCAGCCAAACCGTGGAGGAACTTGATCAGAACAGCCAATCGATTGGCCGGATTCTGGATGTGATCGTCGCGATCGCTGAACAGACCAATTTGCTGGCCCTGAATGCCGCCATTGAGGCCGCCCGGGCCGGCGAAAGTGGGCGCGGTTTTGCGGTGGTTGCCGATGAAGTTCGTTCCCTGGCAAAGCGCACCCAGGAATCCACCAATGAAATCCAGCAAATGATCACTGCCTTGCAGGAAGGCTCCCGCCGGGTGGTCGAATCCATCGCACAGGGAAAACAGCAGTCCGAGAGGAGCGTGGAGCAGGTATCCGCCACCGCAGAGGCAATCCGTAATATTGTGGCGGGCATTGCCGAAAGCGACGGCCTGAACCAGCAGATTGCGGCTGCCAGTGAGCAACAGAGCCAGACCGTTTCACAACTGAACGAGGAAATTCACGACATCCATCAACTGGCCATCAAGACAAGCGAACAGCTTCAGGATACCGTCGAAGCAGGCCAGGCGGTTGGCTACCATGTGGGGCGCCAGCAGCTGTTAGTACGACACCTGGTACCTGGGCGGAGGGGCTAACCGAAATGCGTAGAAATCTGGAATACGGGCGTCCCTGCCCGGACTTTAAGAATGGTTTTGTGCCCTATCAGAAATGAATCACCGACCGAATACTCTTCCCCTCATGCATCAACTCAAACGCCTCGTTGATGTCCTCCAGGGTCATGTTGTGGGTGATGAACACATCCAGCGGAATATCCCCTTTCTCGGCCTTTTCCACAAAACCTGGCAGCTCCGTCCGGCCCTTCACGCCACCAAACGCGGAGCCTTTCCAGACCCGGCCGGTGACCAACTGGAACGGACGAGTACTGATTTCCTCGCCGGCGCCGGCCACGCCGATGATGATGGATTCACCCCAGCCTTTATGACAGCACTCCAGGGCTGAGCGCATCACGTTGACGTTGCCGATACACTCAAAGGAGTAGTCCACACCGCCGTCTGTCATTTCAACGATGACTTCCTGAATCGGCTTGTCGTAGTCCTTGGGGTTCACTACGTCCGTGGCACCCAGCTGTCTGGCGATATCGAACTTGCCGGGGTTGATGTCGATGGCGATGATGCGGCTGGCCTTGGCCATGGTGGCGCCAATAATCGCCGCCAGGCCGATTCCGCCGAGACCGAAGATAGCGACCGTCGCGCCTTCCTCCACCTTAGCTGTGTTCAGCACCGCGCCGATACCGGTAGTGACGCCACAGCCCAGCAGGCAGACTTTGTCCAGTGGTGCATCCTTGGGTATCTTCGCCAGGGAAACTTCCGGCAATACCGTGTATTCCGAGAAGGTGGAGCACCCCATGTAGTGATAGACAGGCTCACCCTTGTAGGAAAAACGGGAGGTACCGTCCGGCATCACTCCCTTGCCCTGGGTTTCGCGCACGGAACCACACAGGTTGGTTTTGCCAGACGTACAGAACTTACATTTTCCACATTCGGCGGTATAAAGAGGGATCACGTGATCGCCCACTTCGACGGAGGTGACACCTTCTCCAACCGCCTCAACAATGCCACCGCCTTCGTGGCCCAGGATGGCCGGAAAATTACCTTCGGAATCGGCGCCGGACAGCGTGTAGGCGTCCGTGTGACAGACGCCGGTGGCAACGATACGCACCAGCACCTCCCCTTTCTGGGGCGGGGCAACATCCACTTCCACAATTTCCAGCGGTTTGTTGGGGGCAAACGCCACCGCAGCACGGGATTTGATCACTGGCAGACTCCTTGAACGTGGTTCGGAATAAAATGTCTCGGGTTTTACGGGTTTGACGCTTACTAGACGACCGGTCTAATATACCAGCCATGACATCGAACGACACCCGCAATCACATCATCCACACCGGCGCCGACCTGATTGGTCAAAAAGGCTTCGGCGCGACGGGCATCAATGCCGTGCTGACCGCCGCCGGTGTACCCAAAGGGTCGTTCTACCATTACTTTAGCAGCAAGAACGATTTCGGGTTGGCTGTCATCGACACCTTTGCGCAGGAATACGACACCAAGCTGGATCGGATTCTGAACGACCACACCCGCTCGGCGGTGGACCGCCTTAGGGCCTACTTCGACACTGGTCTGGAAACCATGACCAGCTGCGAATTCACCCGGGGCTGCCTGATTGGCAATCTTGGCCAGGAGCTGGCCGGGCAAAACGAAACCTTCCGCAGGCGCCTGGACACCGTTTTCCAGGGTTGGGAAAAACGCTTTGAGCGTTGTGTTGAAGAGGCTCGCCAGGCCGGCGATATCGATGCATCCATCGACCCTGCCGACGTCGCCAGCTTTCTGCTTTCCGGCTGGGAAGGCGCCATTCTCAGAGCCAAGGTTCTGAAGTCTACCGAGCCCATGGAGCGGTTTGTGCGGGTCTTTTTCCGCCAATGTCTTGGCCTTCACTGAACGCCCACATTTTTTTCAGTCATTACTAGTAGACTGGTCTAATTACACTCAGTTAATCCTCAAGGAGAGTGATCAATGAACAACGTAAACGACGCACTGTTTCAACCGCACGATCTCGGCACCCTGACGCTGCCCAACCGCGTTCTGATGTCTCCCCTGACCCGTTCGCGCTCCAGCCAACCTGGAGACGTACCGAACGACATGAACGCGCAGTACTATCAGCAGCGCGCCGGTGCAGGACTGATCATCAGCGAAGCAACCCAGGTGTCACCTCAGGGTAAGGGCTATGCATTCACGCCAGGCATCCACTCGGAGGAGCAAATCGAAGGCTGGCGCAAGGTCACCAGTGCGGTGCACATGGCGGGCGGACGCATTCACATGCAGCTCTGGCACGTTGGCCGAATTTCCCATACGGCGCTGCAGCCGGAAGGCAACAAGCCTGTAGCACCATCGTCGATCAAACCCGAGGGCGCCAAGACCTTCATCAGCGCCGACTCCGGCATGGTGGACGTGCCCGAGCCCAGGGCTCTTGAAGCCGGCGAAATGGCGGACATCGTGGAGCAGTATCGCCAGGGCGCGCTGAACGCCAAAGCGGCCGGATTTGATGGCGTCGAAGTACACGCCGCCAACGGATACCTGCTGGACCAGTTTCTCAAGAGTGGCAGCAACCACCGCAGTGATGAGTTTGGCGGCTCCGTTGAAAACCGGATGCGCCTGCCACTGATGGTGATCGAGGCCGTGATCGACGTCTGGGGCAAGGACAATGTCGGCGTTCGGGTCAGCCCGACCGGCAGCTTCAACGCCATGTACGACGAGGACCCGGTCGAAACCTTTGGTGAATTCGCGAAGCGGCTGAACGACCTGGGCATCAGCTACATCGAGGTCGTGGAAGACTCGTTCCAGGGCAACCATGCGAACGGCCGCCCGGAATCGGTGATCGATGCCATCCAGGCTGGATTCCACGGCACTTACATCGCCAACGGCGCCTACACCGCTGAGGAAGCTCGCAAACGGATCGGCAATGACCGCTGTGATCTGGTGACCTTTGGCCGTCCATTTATCGCCAACCCCGATTTGCCCGAGCGTTTCCGCCAGCATGCGGAACTGAACAAATGGGATGACAGCACCTTCTACGGCGGCGATGAGCGCGGCTATACCGATTACCCGACGCTGAAGGAACTTGAACCCAGCGTCTGAACATCACTTTCACACGAGTAAGGAGTCAAACCATGAGCAATACCAACGACCCAATCAATAGCAAAGTCGTGATTATCACCGGCGCCAGCAGTGGCCTGGGTGAGGCAACTGCCCGCCGCCTGGCAGCGCGAGGAGCCCGGCTGGTGCTTGCAGCCCGTCGCGAAGACCGCCTGTCCAAACTGGCAGAAGACCTGAAAGCCGAGGGTGCTGAAGTCACCTGGAAGGTTACCGATGTGACTGACCGAAACCAGGTGGAGTCACTGGCTGCCACCGCGAAAGAAACCTTCGGCCGGATCGACGTACTGATCAACAACGCCGGCCTGATGCCACTGGCACCGCTGGACGCTTTGAAGGTTGATGAGTGGGACCAGATGGTGGACGTCAACATTAAAGGCGTGATGTATGGCATCGCGGCTGTGCTGCCGACCATGCGGGAGCAACACAGCGGGCATGTGATCAACCTGTCGTCCGTTGCCGGACACAAACTGTTCCCCGGCGCCGCTGTGTACTGTGCCACGAAATACGCGGTGAAGGCGCTGTCTGAAGGCTTGCGCATGGAAGCCGGCGACGAGATCCGCAGCACCAATATCTCACCGGGCGCCATCGACACCGAGCTGACCAGCACCATCACTGACCCGAACGCCAAACAGGCAGCGGATGAACTCTACAAGGTGGCGATTGATTCCGATGCAGTGGCGCGGGCCATCGTCTATGCCATCGAACAGCCTGCGGACGTGGATATCAACGAAATTATCCTGCGGCCAACGGCTCAGGAGCTCTAAGGCTGTTGCTTGCTGAACGCTGTCGGCGTGCATCTGGTTGATGCCGCCGACAGGCGGGTGTGATACTGGTTGTTCCATTCCAGACGGACACACCAAACATGACCACTGTGCAGCAGGCCCTGGCCCGCATTATCGATACCTGCCAACCGGCCACACTGGTGGTTTGCGGCGAGATCGCTGGTGAGGTTGGGGATCACTGGTGCCGGCACCACAGCGAGTCGGCCATGACCACCCTGGATACCAGCGCCCCCAACGATGCCTTCCCTCTGCCCGAGACCCAGGACCTGGCCCTGGTGACCAACACGCTCGAACACCTGAACCACGACGAGGGCCAAGTACTGCTGGGCCAATTGCGCAACTACGGCACCCACCAGATTGCCGTTGTGGTGAAAGACTGCCCCGGTTGGTCGTTTACGGATTTCATCGGGCTGGGATTCCGCCGGCAGGCTGAGCTTGGTGACGAAGACAGCCCTCTCACGCTCTACACCTACAACATCGACAGCTACAACCACAAACGCGCCTGGAACAATCCCGACAACTGGGCCAATCCGGAAATGTGGGACAAGGCCTGGTGGTAGCTGCCACGCTTACAGCGAGGCCACCACATCCAGGTTGTGGCGACAGGCGCTCAGATAGGATGCCCCAAAAAGGTTGTAGTGATTGAGGGTGTGGTACAGGTTGTAGATGGCCCGCTTGGTGTTATAGACATCCGTTCTGGGGTAGCCCCGGTCATAGGCACGATAAAAAGCCGAGGAGAAGCCACCAAACAGCTCTGTCATGGCAATGTCCGCCTCCCGGTCACCGTAATACACCGCCGGATCAATGAGCCAGGGCCCGACGCTGTCGAACAGGACATTCCCGGACCATAGGTCGCCGTGGAGCAGGCTTGGGTGTTCGCAATGCTCATTCAGAAACCCGGCGAGCGTGTCGCCCTGACGCTCAAGCACCGTTTCAAACTCTTTCCGGACATGGTCATTGCCGACCATGCCTACCTGCACACCCAGTCGATCTCTCAGGAAAAACGCACCCCAATCGTCCGTCAGGCGGTTCTTCTGGGGTGACATCCCAATCATGTTGTCGGCGTCGAATCCGTACTCGGGCTGACGTACCGCATGCATTTGCGCCAAGCCTTCGCCAAGCGCGGCCATGGCTTCCTCGCTCGCCGGGCCGGGGTGGATCTTCGGAATCACCAGTTCGTGGGCTGAGACAGCTTTCACCTCCGGCACATGCACTCTGCTGACACCAGCCGCCTTGAGAGTGTCTGCCAAAACCTCAAGGCCGCGGGCTTCGCACAACAACGCATCGGGAAAGGACGAAGGATTCTGTTTCACGTAATCGGTCATGCCACCAGTATAACCATGATCGGAAATCGCCTCGCAAACATCCTTGGCTTTGTCACAGGCTTCATGGATCATGGAGCTGCAAGGCCATCCCACACAGGAATAGCCCGATGACAGGTTTTAGCAAGCGCACGGCAAACGAACAGTTGAATCAAGAGGCGGACAAGGTTCACCGCAGAGATGTGGGCGCCCTGCTCGACCGCCAGCAGGCCATCGAGGACAAAGTCAGGAACAGTGGCAAACTGAGCCGGTTCAGCACTGACATCCGGCTGATGTTTTCCATGCTCAGGGACTACTGGCAGGGCAACTATCGCGAAGTACCCTGGAAAAGCATTGCGGCGATCGCCGGTGCCCTTGTTTACGTACTCAATCCCCTGGATTTGATTCCGGACCTGCTGCTGGGATTCGGCCTGCTGGACGACGCCGGTGTGGTGGCCGCATGCCTGGCCCTGGTGGAATCCGACCTGCTTCGTTACGCAGCGTGGAAAGATCTTAAAATAGAAACACAAACGCTTACGGATAGCGATTGATTCAATAGTGGACTACCGTTAATCTTCGAAAGCCCTCTGAATCACAAAACCCTTTGGAGCTAATGTGGATTTTGCCACCCTGATCGGCCTTGTTGGGGCCATCCTGCTTATAGCCTCAGCCGTCATTCTTGGCGTGTCGCCGGATGTTTTTATCAATCCCCCCTCCATACTGATTGTGGTCGGTGGCACCATGCTGGTTGTGCTGGCGAAATTCAGCTTCAACCAGTTTTTCAGCGCCTTCAAAGTGGCCGCTCGAGCGTTCAAATTCCGCTTGCCGGACACCCGTGAAAGCATTGATGAACTGATTGAGGTAGCCAATGTTGCCCGCAAGCAAGGCATGCTCGGCCTGGAAGAGCGCGAAGTTGGCTCGCCGTTTCTCGGCCAGGGAATACAGATGCTGGTCGATGGCCAGGACGCTGAAACCATCAAACACCTGCTGTCCAAGGAGCGCCTACTGACGCTGGATCACAACCGGTCTGGCGCAAAAGTCTTTACGGCAATGGCCGATGTGGCCCCTGCCATGGGGATGATCGGAACCCTGATCGGGCTGGTGCAGATGCTGTCCAACATGGAAGACCCGAAATCCATCGGTCCTGCCATGGCGGTTGCCCTGCTAACCACACTCTACGGCGCAATGATTGCCACCATGATCGCCACCCCCATTGCGGACAAACTCTCGCTGCGAATGACTGAGGAAGCGCGTCTGCAATCGCTCTATATTGATGCGCTGGTTGCTATCAAGGAAGGCACCAATCCGCGGATTATCGAACAGATGCTGTCGAGTTACCTGACCCCGAAAGAACGTGAGAAAAACTCAGAAGCCGAGACCGCAGGCGTTTAGCCATGGACGAATTACCAGAAGAGGAAAAAGCGGGCATTCCCGCCTGGGTAGTGACATTCGCGGACCTGATGTCGCTGCTGATGTGCTTTTTCGTCCTGCTGTTGTCGTTCTCCGAGATCGACGCACAGAAGTTCAAACAGATCGCTGGTGAACTGTCGAAAGCGTTTGGTGTGCAGCGCGAGGTGCCCGTCCTTGAGGTACCCATGGGCACCAGCCCGATTTTCGATCAGTTTTCTCCGGCACCGCCCGAGCCCACCGTCGTCAACGAAGTCAAACAGACAACCACCGACGAGCAGCCCGAACTGGAAACCCTGAAAAGCCCTACGGATGTGGCTGTGGAATCCGCCATCCAGGAAGAGCTCGAGAAGACCCTGGAGCAGGTTCGATCGGTTCTTGAGACAGCCATCGAAGACGGCCGGGTCAACCTCATCCAGGACAATCATAGAATCATTGTTCGCGTTGAGGAGAAGGGGGCGTTTCCCTCCGGTTCGGCGGACCTGACCTGGGAGTTTGAAGGTCTGTTGCTGGAAATGGCCGACATACTGGTGCAGATCCCCGGCAAGCTGACCATCGAAGGCCATACCGACGATGTTCCCATCCGTACGCAGCGGTTCTACAGCAACTGGGATCTATCCGCCGCCCGGGCGGCAGCGGTTGCCAATGCGCTCCTCGCCGAGGGTAATCTGAAGCCTGCCCGGCTGGCGGTCACCGGTCTCGCTTATACCGAGCCACGAGTACCAAACACCTCTTCGGAGAACCGCGCCAAAAATCGCCGGGTGGAAATCATTATCGATCTGTCCGGACCGATCGAGGAACAGGAGATGCGGTTAAGGGAACTCATGAACCCCGAAGCCGATGTGTCTGCTGCACCGGATTCCCGCAGTTCCGACGACTCCGACCAGGACGAATTACTGTGGTAGACGGCCATATTGGTGCACTCGGCCCATTAATGCACCATTGAAGAGCGCAAACACCCCGTCTTCAACTCAACCCCGCCCAATTTCAGAGCGGAAAATCACCTAATCGACTACCCGCTCTGAATTCGCCTCAAAATGGAACACTCCTTGCTTGGTGTGCACGCTATCAATGCACAACCCGCCCGTGACAGGTGGATAAAACCAAAAAATCAGGAGCAACCAACCCGTGGACATCACGAGTGCAGTACATACCCTGACCGAAAGCGCCAACACACTGTTCATTCTGATCGGTGCCATCATGGTACTGGCCATGCATGCTGGCTTCGCCTTCCTGGAAGTCGGCACCGTGCGCCACAAGAACCAGGTGAATGCCCTGGTAAAAATCATGACCGACTTCGGCATCTCCGCCGTGGCCTATTTTTTCATTGGCTACTACATCGCCTACGGCAGCCACTTTATGGCCGGCGCTTCAGAGCTGACGGCCGCAAATGGCTATGACCTGGTCAAGTTCTTCTTCCTGATGACCTTTGCCGCCGCCATTCCCGCCATCGTCTCCGGCGGTATCGCCGAGCGTGCGAAGTTCTACCCCATGCTTATCGCCTCCGGGCTGATCGTGGCATTTGTATATCCCTTCTTCGAGGGCATGATCTGGAACGGCAACTACGGCTTCCAGGCCTGGCTGAAGAACCAGTTTGGTGCAGCCTTCCACGACTTTGCCGGCTCGGTCGTGGTGCACGCCGTGGGCGGCTGGATCGCCCTGGCCGCCGTGCTCCTGCTGGGCGCACGTAAAGGCCGTTACCGCAATGGCCGCGTGGTGGCGTTTGCCCCCTCCAACATTCCATTCCTGGCGCTGGGCGCCTGGATTCTCACCGTCGGCTGGTTCGGCTTTAACGTGATGTCCGCCCAGACTCTGGATGGCATCAGCGGCCTGGTGGCGGTGAACAGCCTCATGGCCATGGTGGGTGGCGTTCTGGTGGCCATGCTGGTCGGCCGCAAGGACCCGGGCTTCATCCACAACGGACCGCTCGCCGGCCTGGTGGCGGTGTGCGCCGGTTCGGACCTGATGCACCCGGTCGGTGCGCTGATTACCGGTGGCATCGCCGGCGCCATCTTCGTGTACATGTTTGAGTGGGCCCAGGACAAGATTGAGCGCCTGGACGATGTACTGGGTGTATGGCCCCTGCACGGTGTGTGCGGTGTATGGGGTGCCATTGCCGCCGGCATCTTTGGCCAGGAAGCGTTCGGGGGCCTGGGCGGGGTCAGCCTGATGTCGCAGATCATCGGTGCGGTTGCCGGTGTTGTGGTGGCTTTTGTCGGCGGCCTGATCGTCTACGGCATTGTTAACGCCATCTCCGGCCTGCGTCTCACAGAAGAAGAGGAATTCAACGGTGCGGATGTCAGTATTCACCGCATTGGCGCTACGTCCCTGGAATAACCCTTGCCCGCCAGCCGCCTTTCCCGGCGGCTGGCAATGCTTTTTATTGACACTTCCCTCCGTCTGGCCTTTTCTTAAATAACCCGTTCCGGTGATAAACCCACGGTTTGCCGCCAGAGTGGCCTGCCTTTTGCTGTTCCTTTACATCATGGGAATGGCTGAATACCGACCGCCCACATCCGGTGGACGGCGTGTTCAGGAGAGGGTCATGGTTATGTTGATACAAACCCCACCCGAGGGTATCTACGACGAACTGTTCGACCAGAATAATCGGGTACGACCCAGCTGCAGGATGCTGGAGGACTGGCTGATCCGATCCGACGAAGCCCTGTTAGCCGAGAAGCGCCGCGAGGCAGACGTGCTGTTCCAACGCCTGGGCATCACCTTTAATGTCTATGGCGAAGACCAGGGGGCCGAACGGCTTATCCCGTTTGATCTGATCCCACGAGTAATCTCCGCCAGCGACTGGCAACGTCTGCAAGCTGGTTTGCGCCAGCGGGTGCAGGCGTTGAACCGCTTCCTGTTCGATATCTATCACGAGTTCGAGATTATTCGCGCCGGTGTCATCAGTGCTGAGCAGGTATTCGCCAATCCCCAGTACCAGCCCGGCATGCAAAACCTCAAGCTGCCACGTAATCTGTATTCCCACATAGCCGGCATCGATTTGATCCGCCACAACGACGGCGATTTCTACGTGCTGGAAGACAATCTCCGCTGCCCCAGCGGTGTCTCCTACATGCTGGAAAACCGGCGCATGATGATGCGCCTGTTTCCGGAACTGTTTGCCAAGGCCCCGGTAGCACCGGTTGAACATTACCCGGCCCTGTTGGGCGAAACTCTGCGCGCGGCGTCTTTGAACCCCAATCCCACCGTGGTGGTGCTCACCCCCGGCCGTTTCAACAGTGCCTATTTTGAACATGCCTTCCTGGCCCGGCAGATGGGTATCGAACTGGTGGAAGGGGCGGATCTGTTTGTACGGCGCAATAAAGTCTACATGAAGACCACCATCGGCCCCCAGCAGGTGGACGTGATTTACCGGCGGGTCGACGACGACTTCCTTGATCCGCTGGCTGGCAACCCGGATTCCATGCTGGGCGTCCCCGGGCTCTATGCAGCCTACCGCACCGGCAATGTGGTGCTTGCCAACGCCATGGGCACCGGCGTCGCCGACGACAAGGCCATTTATCCTTTCGTACCCGAGATGATCCGCTTCTACCTGGGGGAAGAACCGATCCTGAAAAATGTCCCCACCTGGCAGGGCCGCAAGCCAAAAGACCTCAAGTACATCCTCGACAACCTGCCAGACCTGGTGGTCAAGGAAACCCAGGGCGCTGGTGGCTACGGCATGCTGATCGGCCCCAAGGCCAGCAAAAAAGAGCTGAGCCATTTCCGCTCACTGTTGCGGGCCAGGCCAGACAACTACATTGCCCAGCCCACGCTGAGCCTGTCTACCTGCCCGACGTTTGTAAACGAAGGCGTAGCGCCCCGACACCTCGACCTGCGGCCTTTTGTGCTTTCGGGTAAGAAAGTGCAGATGGTACCTGGTGGATTGACCAGGGTGGCCCTGAAAGAAGGGTCGCTGGTGGTGAATTCGTCCCAGGGCGGCGGCACCAAGGACACCTGGGTACTGGAGGGCGAGGAATGCTGAGCCGAGCTGCATCAAGTCTGTTCTGGATGGCCCGCTATCTTGAGCGGGCGGAAACCCAGGCCCGTCTGCTGGACGTCAGCCTCACCATGGCGTTGATCGACGTTCCCGAAGACCGCGAGGAACAGCTATCCGTGCCATTGCTGGTGACCGGTAGCCGCGAAACCTTTCACGAGCTCTACCCGGAAATCACCCCCCAGAACCTGATTGATTTCCTTCTTCTTGACGACCGCCACCCTGCCAGTGTGTTCAGTGTGATCCGCAGCGCCCGGGATAACGCCCTGCACGTGCGAGGCAATCTCTCCGCAGATGTCTGGGAGAGCATTAACCTGGCCTGGATGGAGCTGAAGGAACTACGCCATAAAGGGGTGACCGAATCCAACGCCAGCCGGGTGTTTGACTGGACCCGCGAACGCTCAAACGTGTTCCGTGGTGCGGCCTATGGCACCCTGCTGCGCAATGACGCCTTCCATTTCCTGCTCCTGGGTACGTTTATCGAGCGTGCAGACGCCACCGCCCGCGTGCTGAACATCCGCCACCACATGGCCACCAAATCCCTGGAAGGGCACCCCACCCAGTCGTTCTTCGAATGGACGGCGCTGCTGCACTCGTTGGCCGCCTTTGAGGCCTACCAGAACACCTACGGCCACAATATCGAACCGATGAATGTGGCCGAACTGTTGATTCTCAAACCGGATGTTCCCCGTTCGCTCCACGCCTGCCTGGAGGAAATCGCGGATCTTCTGGAGCAGATCGAAAGCGGCGAGGCCCGCCGGGCCCGGCGCCTGGCCACAAGCCTGTATGCCAACATCCGCTACGGCGACCGCGAGTACATTGCCGAGCGCGGCCTGAATGAGTATCTGACCGACTTCCTGCAACGCATCCAACGCATCGCCGGCCAGATCCAGAAAGACTACATGGGGTGGAAACAATGAAGCTGAATATCCGCCATGACACCACCTATAGCTACGACGAACCCATGCACAAAGGCATCCAGTATCTACGCCTGACACCCCGTAACACACCCCAGCAGAAGATACTGGAGTGGCACCTGAGTGCCCCCGGCGAAACCAGCCAGATGACAGACGGCTTCGGCAATATTGTTACCGTCATGACCATGGACAAAGCGACCAGGGAGATCACCCTGACGGCGGAGGGCGTGGTTGATCTCACGGGCAAACCATTAACCAAGGACGACTCACCGTTTCCGCCCGAGGTGTTCCTGCGCCACACTCCGTTAACCGACGCCGACAAAGCCATCAAAGCCTTCGCCAGCCAGTTCTCCGCCAACAAGCGCAGCCTGGTGCGAATGATGAATCGTATCCTCGAGCACATCGAATTCACGCCCGGCGTCACCACGGTGACCCACACAGCCGCCGAGGCCTTCCAGCAGAAGGCGGGGGTGTGCCAGGACCATACCCATGTATTCATCTCCTGCTGCCGCCACATTGGGGTGCCGGTGCGGTATGTCAGCGGTTACATCCACACGTTCAGCGATGACCACCTGGCCACCCACGCCTGGGCCGAGGCCTGGCTGGGCCACAACTGGCATACCTTTGATGTGGTGAACCTGCTCAATGTTGCTGAAAGCCATATCAAGCTGGCAACCGGACTGGATTACCGGGATGCAGCACCCGTGCGGGGCATTCGCAGCGGCGGCGGCATGGAGCACCTGCAGACCCGTGCCTGGGTCACCATGGCCGGGGAAAGCCAGTAACAAAAAGCTGTGCAAATTCCACACGCCGCCCCATGCTTTCTGCGCAGAAACGGGTAAACTGAGCGCATTCAGTACGACCCGAGGGTAGCCCCATGACCTATTGTGTGGCGATGCGCCTGGCCGACGGCCTGGTTTTCGCATCCGACTCCCGCACCAACGCGGGCTTTGACCAGATTTCGACCTTCCGCAAAATGCATGTCTTCGAACAGCCGGGGGAACGGGAACTGGTGATTCTATCGGCGGGCAACCTGGCCACCAGCCAGAGCGTGATCAGCCTGCTGGAAAAACGCGCCGGCTCCGAAGACCCCAATGTGTTCTCCACCGCCTCCATGTTCGAGACGGCAGAGGTTGTCGGCAGAACCATCCGCGAGGTTATTCACCGCGACAACCCCGAGGGCAAAGTGAACCATGTGGACTTCAGCTGTTCACTGATACTGGGCGGCCAGATCCGGGGCGAACAGGTACGCCTGTTCAACATCTACCCCGAAGGCAACTTCATTGAAGCCACTGAAGAAACGCCTTATTTCCAGATTGGCGAGTCGAAATACGGCAAGCCCATCCTCGACCGCGTCGTGAACTACAATTCCTCACTGGACCGGGCCTACCAGTGCGCCCTGATTTCCTTCGACTCCACCATGAAGAGCAACCTGTCGGTGGGGATGCCGCTGGATGTGGCCATATACCGCAACAACGAACTGAAGCCCTGCTTCGTCGACCGGGTGGACGAACACAACGACTACTTCCACCAACTCCGCCAACAGTGGCACCGGGGCATCCAGGAACTGATCAGCGGTCTGCAGCCGCCGGCGATCCGCTAGCTCAGTTGCGGTAACCGGTCAGTTCCATATACCCCACACCATCGTGGGAACCTGTCACCGTCACCGGGCTTTCCCAATACGGGTAGAGCCCGGCGTTCCAGTAGTCGCCGGGCGGCGCGGCAACCTGTACATCCACGTTTTGCTGTGGCATCCGCAGGCGCCACTCCACAGGAACCCTGCCCTGCGGCGAGGATTGCCAGTCGAGTGGGCTCAGGCTGATGTCGTTTCCGTTCAACGTTTCAACCTGCCCATTGGCGTTTATCCAGCTGCCAGACACGAAGGCGCCTTGGTCTTCCCGCAGGCGAAACGCCATCAGTTTATGGCCGTCATCCAGATGCAGGGCGAACCAGTCCCAGCCCTGCTGGCCAGCCTTCAGGAACTGACTGCTCCACTCGCGATCGAACCAGCCCTTGCCGGAAACGGCCAGGGTTTCATCGCCAAGGGTCACCGTACCCTCAATGTGCAGATCCACCAGGCTGAAATACATTGAGCCCTCGCCACTGGCGGATTTGGCACTGAACCCGTTTTTCCCATGGGGTACCGGTTTGCCGGTGTTGCTCAGGCGCAGATCGTAGCGCCAGTTACCGCCCTCAACCTGCAAATGCCACTGTTCGGAATCCGGTTGCGATACCAGCCGCCAGTCATCCAGCCATACCTGTAACGGGTCCGCCCTGGCCCCGGCATGCCCCAAATCACCCCGGGCCAGCTTTTCTTCAAACCAGTGCTCACCCTCAAATGACACGGCGGCGTGTGCCATCCACGCCGCGTCCAGGGGCCAGGCACTGGCCTCTGGTGGTTCCGCATTGGCGGGTCGCGGTTTCAAAGCCTGACGGAACTGTGTCCACTGCAGCCCCAGCGGTCTGCCGTCCTGGGTTTCCAGGTTTGCGGTCAGGTACCACCATTCAATACGGTGTTGCGGATGGGGCCCCCAGTCCTCGGGAAAAGTCAGGGGGTCGCCTGGCTCCGGCTGCTGGAATTGCGATTGCTCCACCTCGCCTGTCTGCTGCGCAAGCCCCGCGAAGCCGGTGTCGTTCTCCGAATCCGTACAGCCCGCAAGGACGACCGCCAGTAGGCCGGCAACAACGCCGGTTTGGATATTCATGGCTCCACCTGTTTAATGCTGTCCATGTGGCCAAGCTGCCGGCGCATCAGATGGGCGATTATCAGCCCTGTCGCCACGGCCACCAAACCCAGTTCAATCCAGAACAACGGGTACAGGTCCATCGGCAATGACCACCCAAAAGCCAGCGGGTTGATGCGACTGACCAGCACCCAGGTCAGCCACACGCCCAGTGGTAGCGCAGCAATGGTCACCGTGAGGGTCAGCGCCACCGACAGGCGCCGGAGCTGACGCCTGACCTTCGACGCAGGCAGTCCCCAAACGCCCAGCAGCTGAAAGTATTTCACCCGGGTAGTGAAAAAGACCCATCCCATAATCAGCAGGGCCATCGCCGCCAGCAACAAGGTCAACAGGCTGATGGCGCGGGTAAGCAGGAACGTCTGGCTGAAGACCTTCGACGCCAGGGCCCGGATGCTGTTGTTGTCCCTGATGGTGAGTTCCGACGTCTGCCAGGTGTCCGACAGGCGCCCGCGGATGTCGGACATCGCCACGCCGCCGGGTGTCACCGAAAAGCTTTGGAAGTGGGGCTTGAAAGCCGCCGGCAGCGCAGAACCAGCCATCAAAATTTCCCCCGCAGGCCGCCCGTAGTCGGCGTAGATAGCCACCACTTCTGCATTACGATTGGTATCCGCTACTCTGATGTCGAGGGTGTCGCCCACCTCAAGCCGGTTGCGCCGGGCCAACTGCTCATTGATCATTACGCCATCGGATTCAAGCTTTAGCCAGGGCTCCTCAACACTTTCCAACAGAGACCATTTTGTCACCAGATCACTGATTGGCATCAGGGCAAGCAGGTCCACCGCAATACGCTCATCGCCAAGGCCGCGTTGGCTCCCGGAATCCGCCCTCGCAATGTGTGCCTGGCCACGGATTACCCGATGCCACGGCCCGATGCCGTCCAGGCTCTGCAATTGCGCAGCCGCCATGTCGGCGTCTGCATTCGCAGGCACCTCCACATAGAACTCCGCTTCCAGGCGCTGGGCCAGCCAGGTTTCGAAGGTGCCCTCAAAGGTCGTCACCAACGCCTGCACCGCCAGCACCGTGGCCATGGCAAATTGCAGTGCCACCACCGGCAACGCCAGGTGCCGGAACATCACCGCCAGTTCCCGTTGCCGCCAGCGGGCAAGTGGGTCTTCTCTTCGTGAGCCAGTGCGATTGGAAAGCCGTTGGGCAAGCAGCGCCAACCATCCAGGTGTCAGCCAACCGGCACCTGCAAACACCATCGCCGTTGAGGCAAAGACCCAGACCAGGTCCGGGGCCAGGGCAACCCCCACCAACCCGACCAGAAACATCAGGAAGGCAATCGTTCGCCCCCGGGCCTGGACCTGGCCAGCCATCGCCCGCCAACGCGCTGGCACCACCCAGTCCACCAGACAGACCGCCGGCACCAGAAAGAGCATGATGCCGGCCGCCCTCCAGGGCAGTGCTCCTTCGGCGCCGGCATAGACGGCCACATCAAACAGGCTGTCGAGGGCCTGGCCGAAACCGCTACCCAGCATCCCGGCAAGCCTTGCCCCCAACCATAACCCCGGCACAACGCAAATACCGGTCAGCACCAACAGCTCCAAGGTCAGCCACTGCGTTATCCGTTGGCGAGGCACTCCGAACCGGTGCAGCAGGGAAAAGCTGCCGTGCCGTTGAGCAATCCCCAATCGATGTACGCTGCGCACCAGAAGGCCCGTAATCAGAAGCACCAGGAGGCTCAGGGCATCCAGATTCAGCAGGAAACTGTCCGCCAGTTCACCGGTGGGTGGGCCCATGGAAAATTCACGCAGAATATAACCAGTTGGTAAATCCCTGTTCTCATCCCGCGCCAGCAGGTAAAGCCGGCTGCCGTACCCTTCTTTCGAAAGTTCTGCGGCCTCGCTGATATCGAGGAAAGGCGCACCATCCAACGTGTCGGCACCACTGCCGAAGCCAGTGTCACCGAAACACCCCATCGCCAGCGGGTCGATGCCGATCACCCGCCCTTCCGGCGGCGGTCGCTGCAGCTCCAGCCAGGGCGCCACACACACGCCGGCCATACGCAGGGCAGCAAAGTCATCCACACCCACCGGTCGCCCATCCGAGCGAATCACATGAGCGCGAGCCGCCACCGCATTCTCGCTCTGCAACAGACTATTGCGGGCCTGGTCGGTCAGTACCGTCACCCCGGTCCAAAGCATGGTTGCCAGCACAATCATCAACGCCAGAGCCAACAGCTGGATGGGGTGGCGGCGGTAGTGGCTGACGAAGGCGCGCGCAAGCATCATTGGTCAAACAGTCGTGCTGAGATCAAGCAAGTGGTCGCAGCGGGACGCCAGTTCCCTGTCGTGGGTAGCAAGCACCAGTGCACAACCGGTTTGCTGTTGCACAGTGAACAGGCAGTCCGCCACCTCATCAGCGGTGTGACGATCAAGGCTGCCAGTGGGCTCGTCCGCCAGAATCAACGCCGGAGCCATGGCGAACACCATGGCCAGCGCCGCTCGCTGGGCCTGGCCACCCGACACCTGATCCGGGTAACGGTCAGCTTCGGCCCCCACACCCAGGCGCTCCAGCCACTCACGCTCGCCGCCAGCATCGTGGCCGGCCAAATGGGAGCGCAGGCGAACGTTGTCCAGCAGCGAGAGCGCGGGCATCAGATTAACGTCCTGGAACACCACGCCAATGGTGCGCCGGCGGAGTTCTGCCCAGCGCACTTCGGCGCCTGCGCCAGTTGCTGCAAAGGACTCACCCGCGACGGCGATGCGTCCGTCATCCAGTGTCTGCAGGCCACACAACAGGTTCAACAAAGTGCTCTTACCGGAACCTGATCGTCCCACAACCGCCAGGGACTCCCCCGAACAAACCGACAGGGACAGATCCGCCAGCACGGACACCCGCTGGCGACCGCTGATATAACCTTTGCTTAACCCTTCAACGGCCAATACCGGACTTCCCATCATGCGCTCCGCTGGACAGTATCTTTAAGTACTATACAGCCCGAATGCCCTTATGGATCCGGGCCGGGACGTTGGTGAATTTGGATTTAGAGGCAGAAATGCTACGACTTTAGTCTTAACTCCCCTCACTTTTTTGTTGAAAATCTGATCTAATTCGCCCCTCTTTACTTGTGCTTACATTACCTACATATTTTTACCGCCTGGATACATTGAGTTACCGGGCCACCAAAGATCTCGCCTCATGGATAGCTACAAAGAACCCCTGAAAGCCCTGGCTCGCCCCTATCGCAAGGCGGTATTAAAGGCGTTGCTGGTTCTCACCATGCTCGGGGGCGCCCTGTTTGCCATGCTCAACCTGCTCACAGGCAGTTATCCGTTAGCCATCGTCGAACTCGCAATGGGTGCATACGCCATTCTCGTTTACAGGGCGGTACGCAACACACAGCATCTTGAGCGCTGGATCATTGCTTACGCCATCCCGTTTTTCACCGCCATGATGTTCGCCATGACCATCCCCAGAGCCTCGGCCACCGTACACGCCTGGATGCTCCTGATTCCGATCGTCTCTCACCTGCTGATGGGGCGTCGACTTGGCCTGGCTATATCCGTGTTCTACATGAGCGTCGCCGGCATTATTTTCCTGCTCAGGTATCACGATGAGCCGGCCATGATGCAAGCGCTGCCAGTTGCCAACATTGCCGTCATCTCCCTGTGCATCCTGGTGTTCTCCCACGTCTACGAAGTGACCCGGGAACAGTCACAGCGCCAACTGCTCAAGATTGCCCAGACCGACACCCTCACTGGCCTTGCCAACCGGGCCAGGCTCAGTGACATCTTCAAACGGGAGCAACAGCGCAGCCGACGCTATAACACGCCGATGACCCTGCTCGCGCTCGACCTCGATCATTTCAAAGAGGTCAACGACCGCTATGGCCACGACACCGGCGATCTGGCCCTGCAACACGTTGCCCGTATTTTCCGGGAATGCCTGCGTGCAACCGATCTGGCGGCACGCCTGGGAGGGGAAGAGTTTGGCATACTGCTGACCAATACCAATGGCCAGCAAGGCCTGGAGGTGGCTGAAAAAATCCGCATTGCGGTCGCCTCTACCCCATTGACCGTCAACAACGACGTTATCCGTCTGACCCTCAGTGGTGGCGTCGCGGAGTTCGGGCCAGACGGCGAGACCCTGCGCCAGTTGGTAAGAGAAGCCGACAAACGTCTGTACGAAGCAAAGGACCGGGGCCGCAATCTGATCATACCTGCGGAGACAACGGCCAGCCTTCTGGAACCGCTGGAGTCAGACACCCACCGCGCATGAGACAGAATGCCGCATCCGACTGAAGACATTCCCGCAGTAGCACCGTCGAAAACCCGCTAGAATGCATGCCATGGAATGGCTGACTCACTCACAAACCGGTTTTCAACAGGCGGCGCGCTACCTTCTCACCATGCGCCTGGCCATCGTGGTCATTCAGTTGGTCGCCGTTGCCATCGCCGACACCATGGTCACCCTGGCCCATCGGCCAGAAGCCCTGTTGATCTGCCTGCTCTACACCGTACTGGCAACCCTTGGCTGGCTCTGGTTTACCCGCCGGCCTCCCCGTTTGACGGTTACGGTCAGCCTCGGGCTCGCCCTGGATCTTTTCCTGATCAGCGCCTGGCTATTCCTCACAGGAGGCTATACCAATCCGCTTGTCTCGCTGCTGCTGCTTCCCATTGCCGTTGCCATCATCCTGGTCCCCTTGCGCGAAAGCATTGCTCTGACGGTCATCGGTTTTGGCTTCTACACCGCCATGGTGCTGTGGCACACGCCGCTTACCCACGAACATCACAACGCCAACCTGACCCAACTGCACCTGATGGGCATGTGGGCCACCTTTGCCATCACTGCCACCATGCTGTTGCTGGTGGTTGGCTCACTGGCCCGTCGGTTGCGACAGAAACAGGGACAACTGGCCGAATTCCGGGAGAACCGGCTCAGGGATGAACAGGTGATTGCCCTGGGCCTGTCCGCCGCGGCGGTGGCGCATCGGCTGGGTACGCCGCTGAACACCATGGCCCTGCTGGTGGACGAAATGAAATCCGTGCACACCGACCCTTCGCTTGCAGACGACCTTGGGTTGATGGAGAAGCAACTGGGCCTTTGCAGCAACCACCTGCACCAACTGTCTACTGCCGCCATGCAGGCCAAGGCCGCGCAGCAGGAAATCCTTCCGCTGCACTTCTGGATGATGCGGCTGCGGGAGTCAGCCACGCTGTTGTGGCCGGCGTCGCCCATCCACTGGCAGGCGCCATTCCCCGACCAGCCCGTCGCCGTGGATGCCACCCTGGACCAGGCCATACTGAACCTTCTGGCCAACGCCCTGACGGCCAGCCCATCGTGGGTCACGGTCAGCGCGGGGGACAGCGACGAGGGACGGGTCGCAATCGTGGTTGAGGATCATGGCAAGGGTCTGGAACTCTCACTGCAGAACACCGCCGGCGATGGCGTTGTAGACTCCGAACATGGCCTGGGCGTAGGGCTGTTCCTCTCCAACGCCACCATCCAGCGCCACGGCGGCACCCTCAAAGCCAGGGCCGACCGCACGGGCACCACCATGATCATCGACCTGCCACAAGCGCAAGCCCATACCCAGGGCGACAAGGAGGCGGAATGAACGGCCAGCCGACCTGGTTGCTGATCGACGATGACGAAGCCTTCGTGCAGGTGCTACAGCGTTCCCTGAAGCGCCAGAACATCGAGGCCACGTGTGCCCTCAACCGTCTGGAGGCCATAGCAGCACTGGAATCACAGACCTTTCATCGCTGCGTGCTGGATCTCAACCTGGCCGGCGAAAGCGGCCTGCAATTACTGCCGGAGCTGCTGGCCCTTCAACCCGAACTGGAGGTGCTGGTACTGACGGGGTATGGCAGCATCGCCACCGCCGTGGAAGCCATGCGCCGGGGTGCCGTCAACTACCTGTGCAAACCGGTCACACTGAGCCAACTGACGGCCGGTTTCAGCCCACTGGACGGCCCACCGGCAACCCGTGAAGAACCCCCAACGGTGGAGGAAATGGAGTGGGAACACATTCAACGGGTGCTGAACGAGCACGACGGCAATGTATCCTCAACGGCCCGGGCGCTGAACATGCACCGGCGAACCCTGCAACGGAAGCTTCAGAAGCATTCCCGCTGGCGGAATCAGTGATGCTATGAACACGCAGCGTTGGGTGCGGGTTAAACGGCGTCAGGCCAGGCGCCGTAGCCAGGTTTCACGCTGCAGGTAGATCACCATGATAACGGCTTTCACCACTTCATCCGCAACAAAGCCGGCAAACACACCCCAAAGGCCAAACCCAAGATAGAGCCCAAAATACCAGGCCACGGGCACCCCGACACCGGCAAAGCCAATCAGGGTGATCACCATCGGTGCGCGGGTATCGCCACCGGCCCTCAGAATGCCCGGAATAATCATGGTTAACGCCGTGGCACCGCTGTAAAGAACGCTGAGGGCCACCATCCAGATCACCCGCTCCCGAGTTAAATCGCTGATTTCGTAGAACTGCAGGAACAAGGGGGTAAGCAATGCCACGATCAACGTCAGCAACGGCAGCACCAGCAACACCATGCGGATACCCATGGCGGTGTACGCTCGTGCCCGCTGCGGATGCCGGCCACCCAGCGATTCCCCCAGGGCAATGCTGGCGGCTTGCTGTAATCCGACACCCGGAGCCAGCGAAAACCCACGAATAATCGACGCCACCAAAAAGGCCGCGTAGGCTTCCGCACCCACCCGGTTAAACATCATGGTGTAAATAAACGCCGACCCTTGCCACAGAAAACCATCCACGGACAGCGGATACCCCAGGTACAGGATTCGCCTGAGCCGTTGCCACGCCAGCCCGGAGACGTCCCTTACCCGAGCATTGACCGCCGGATGGCGGAGAACGGCGCGTAGCATGAACACCGCCTGAAACAACCACGCCAGCACAGTGGCGATTGCAACACCGGGAAGCCCAAGAGGTGGGAACAGGGGCTCGGTTACGCCCTGAATGGCACCGCCAAACAGCAACAGGTAGTTACCCAGGGCGTTAAGCACATTGCCATACAGGGCCAGTCGCATGGGGGTGCGGGTGTTGCCGAGGGACTGGAGCACATACATGGCCACATGGGCAATCACCAGAGCAGGCAACCCCAGCCCGATGATCCACAGATAGCCATAGCCAATGCCCGGCAGCCCGGAGCGCTCCGCCGGAGCACGGAACAGGTCCGTAGTCAGCAAAGCCAGAAGCGACTCGCCAAAGACAATATACAGAGCCCCAATGGCCATGCCCGTAAACAGGCCGGCGGTCAGCAGGGTTGCCAGGGTCTCACGGATCTCGGCGTGCTTCCGGGCGCCGCGCAACTGGGCGGTAATCACGGCGCCACCCTCGGTCAAGGCCGCGTAGCAAAGCACCACCAGGAAGTTCAGCTGCAGGCAGATTCCCAGCGCTGCGATGGTCTGCTCACCGAACTGACCCACCATCAGGTTGTCCACCACGCCGGTGAGCTGAAACAGATAGAACTGGATAATGATGGGCCAGGCCAGGGTCATCAACCGCTGGCGCACGGGGCCTGAACTGGGGACCATAGGCCGTTCCGGAAAGGGTATTGCCAGATACTAACAAGCCGGGGCTGGCTTGCAGTCCTCCCCGAACGCCTTTTGGGGGGCGTAGGTTGCTCCTGGGCTATCGGTTGCTGAAAACAACACCCAGGATTCCTCACCGCCGCTTTTGCGGCAGTTTTCCCGTGTTTTTACTACGAATCGCCCCACTTTGCGCCAATCCCAGCAGGCGGCGAAACTTGGGGCACTCCATATGACTGGGCGCAGAACAAATCGCGGCATGCCTAAGACCATCGCGCATCGCTACCAATTCGTGAATGGTCCGATCCAGTTCGTCGGCCTTACTCACCAGCAGTTCCCTGTCGATGTTCGGATTTCCCTTCGACCCAATCATGCGGGCGATTTCATCAAGTGAAAACCCCACCGCACGTCCCAGCGCTATCAACGCCAGCCGCTCCAATATGCTGTCGTTGAAAACCCGGCGCAACCCTTGTCGGCCAATGGAGCTGATTAGCCCTTTCTCTTCATAGAAGCGCAACGTGGACGCCGGCACGCCAGACCGTTTAGCGACTTCAGCGATATCCATAAACACTCCTTGACCTCAAGTTGACTTGAAGTTGTACGATCTCAACAACGCGAAATCAAGAGGAATAAAGGACGAGTTATGAACCAACTACTTTTTATCGTATTCATCGGCATCGGAGCGACGGCTGTAACGGACTTGTGGGGGATCGTACGCAAGACACTGCTAGGCATTCCGCCCCCAAACTACGGGATGGTAGGACGCTGGATTGCCCATATGGCTCACGGGCAATTTCGCCACGACTCTATTGCAGCATCGTCTCCCAAGCGTGCGGAACACTTCATAGGGTGGGTAGCCCACTATCTGATTGGCACGGCCTTCGCTGCCTTACTCATTGGCATCTGGGGTGAGTCTTGGATTGATAACCCAACGATTGGTCCTGCACTCGTCGTTGGCATCGGAACCGTGGCTGCACCGTTCTTGCTGATGCAACCGGGCATGGGCGCAGGATTTGCCGCCTCCCGAACAAAAGACCCAACGGCAGCGCGACTGCAGAGCCTGATAACGCACACAGTGTTTGGTCTCGGCTTATTCGTATCCGGCTGGGCCACCCAAATCACTCAGTCACTGTGAACATCTCAGTCAGCAAACGATATCCAGGAGAACAGAATGCATATTCCAGCACGATTTTCCTCAATCTTATTCAGCGCCATGCTCTCGGCCATCATGGTCTGTATCGTATCCGCCTTTGTTCTTGCGACCTCGCAGGGGCTCCATTCCGGTTTCGCTGCACAGTGGCTCAAAAGCTGCCTGACAACCTGGCCAATCGCCTTCCCGACAGTCGCGATTGTGGCGCCGTGGGTGCGGCGGATCGTTGGGCGACTGACCGGTTAGATTCGGAGGTGATGATCACTCGCTGTAGGGCGACCGGTTAGTTGTAATGACTACCCTAGTTCCCTAAAGCGTGTAAATGCTGATGCGATCAGCGCTCCATAGATCGGAAGAAAAACCACTAAAAACAGCATGCGCGCCCTTGGAATGGAGCCGAAGTCGCAATGAAAAGGGCGTCGCTGTGCCTGCGCTGGTTAGCCATTTTTGGCGACACCCATGAGTACATCCAAAGCGCTACCTTCACTTTGCAGAGAAAAGGGAACCGATGTCGAACACTCAGCAAACCCCGCTTCCGTCAGTGCCGATTTAATCTGTTGCTCTGTGAATCCATACCCTTCATCGCCCTCTTCTTTGAGCCAATCCCACTGAACCAAGCAACCACCTTTGTTAAGTAGTTGTTTCAAAAGCCTGAGCGTTTTTACGTAATCGGGCACAAAGGCCAGCGCTGAGGAAGCCACCACAAGATCAAACTTCGGTGACAAAAGATTATTATTTTTGATCAGATCTTGATCTAGCTCTGATGCGATTGTTGCAACATTCTTCAGGCACTTATTTTCGAGTACTGAAATCATTTTTTGCGAAGCGTCGAGACCCACCACTGAGCTCGCTGCGTTCGACAACCTTTCGGTAAGCAAGCCCGTGCCGCAACCAAAATCAAAAATGCGAAGCCCCTCTAGCTCCACAGTATTTTGCAAGGCAAGGTAGGCGTTATCGGCATAATCAATGACGGCTTCATTGCTGTCCCACTCAGCTGCGTATTCATCCCAACTTCCACTCATTCTAGAAGGTTCCTTCGTTTATCTAATCTTTCCTAGCGCCAGCCGCAAAACGGCTGCTTGGGCGTCCCTCTATCAGCCTTTGTTAGGCGGACATGACTCGCTACGGCCTAATTTGAACTTTCTCATCTGGCGGAGCGCCTTCCTCGCACTTCTTACAGTTAAGAAGATGTCCGAGCATTTCATTCCGCGTATCTAACGTTTCCACCCAAGGTCGATTCTGCCAGGGCGGATTGTGCCTCACATGCTGAAAATGCCCGCATGACAGTTCCGCAACCCAATCGTCGAACTCATCTTTGTGGAATCCCGTGATTGGTTGGTTCATGGGTAACTCGGCTACCTAACGCTGAGGTAACCGGCACCGGAGCGCAAGCGGAGGGAACCAAATCCCGCCAGGGGGTTGGTGTCCGGTTGACCGTATGGTTAGCTGCTGGTGCCGTTTACTCGCTGACAATTTTGATATCCCCAATCTCTGTAGCCCGCAGAGGCCTTGTTGCACCTTTGATAAGGACAGACTTAGGTCCAAGCCACTCAACCTCAATACCGGAGTTTTTCGGATGGCCTGTTTCGATGTAGAAGTTCCCCGCATCATCCGAGTGGAGCTCCTCCCCAGAAGCCAAAATCGATAGCTGAGTTGAGAAGCCAGTGGTTGCACCGCAGTCCCGCTGAAAGATGACAACCTTATTCGCGCGATTCGGGGCCCATATTTCTGATTCAACTTGATTCCCGCACATGTCATCAAGCGAAAGCCAAACAGCTGCCAAACCGCCAATGGCAATCACCACCAGTACTAGTAAGACGCCAAAAACAGCTTTGATAACCTTGCTCATCCTGTACAGCTAACGCCTGCGCAGCGAAGCGGAGCGAAAGCCGTCAGGTGGCGGCCCATCGGGCCGGAACGAATTTGAGCACTTGTTATGAGTTGTCATTGCCGTGCAGCTCCTCCCTAATTTCCTGCCACTGCTCCCACGCCTGTTCAGGGTCAATATCAGCGTAGCCGCGGCGCTCTTCAAGCTTCGGGATTACTGAAATAGGCATTGCGATACAGGCAGCACCGTCACGGATATTGATAACTTCGTCTTGCGTTAGCGGTGAACCCTTTTCCTTTTCTTTGTTGAGTAACACTGCAACCAGGGCAGGAACGGGAACGATCTCAATCGATTCCTCAGCTTCTGATTTCTTTCTAATCCGATTTAAAATATTCCCGAACATCTTGAGGCCTCAAGACTCATAACGCGGAGCGCACCAGCGGCCTGACAAGGCCGTTCGAGTAACGCGGCTTGTTATCAGTGTCTCAGTCATACTCCGCACTCTGAGGCAGATCGTCCGTAATCTCGAACCAGGGAGCCTTGCTGCCCACGAATACGTGGCGCCCTGCTTTTACTGCCGGATCGGTATCGAGTGTTCCGAGTGGGAAGCCGTAGATCTCGGGGTTTGCATCGAATTTTGTGTAGAGGCTAGAACCGCAATTTGAGCAAAAGCCCTTGCGCTCACCCGGAGAGGATTCGTAGAACTTCATCAGCTCCTGACCTTTGACGGTGTGCCAGTCAGAAGACTGCACCTTTGCGCGGGTTCTGAACGCTGAGGCGTGTAGCTTCCTGCACATTGAGCAATGACAGTTCAGGACATCGGTCAGCGGACCGTTGATTTCGTATTGAATGCCTCCGCAGAGACAGCTACCCGTTTGCTTCATTAATGCACTTCCTTGTGTGATAACGCTTGCAGCATGCGCGCCCATGGAATGGAGCCGAAGGCACAATGTAATGGGCGTTGCCGTGCCTGCGATTGTTAAATAATTATTTCTCAATCTTCAACGACGCGAGAATATCTTGAATCTCTTCACGGCTTCCAGTCCTTTCATCCTGGCGTGTTCCTGCGCCAATCATGAAAAAGTAATCTCCGCGAGGAACGATCCAGAGTTCTGAAGTGGTTTGGAAGGAGCGGCCGTCAGGAATTTCCATGGTGTAATTCATGCGGGCGTAGGCCGATTCAATACCCGAAACAAAGACCTCTTTGGGTGGTTGAACAAGCACAAAATCTTGGAACGCGTTCTTAAATTGGGGCATCACCAGGCTGATAATATCCTGAGGCGACTTTCCCTTGAGACCGCCAAATGGTTTGAGATTAACCTTGAAGCTTGGATTTACGTCGTCATACGGCATCGGGTATTTGGTCATCGCAACAAGGGGGGCTGTTGCATACTTCTGCATGGCCGCATGAAACTCCTCATCCTTAAGTTTGACGCCCTTAATGTTATCCATGTTTTGGGCGGCCGTTACGTAACTCCAGTCTGCTGGCTTAGTCACCTCAAGGCCAGCAGTCGGGTTGTTGTATACATCTGGCTCCGCCGCGACCGCCGAACCCGCACCCAAAATCAGAACTGCGGCGACAAACATATTTATATACGGTTTCACAAAACTCTCCTTGTTATCTAACGCCCTGGCTTTGCGGCGTGGATTTATCGATGCGTGTCTACTGAAGTGGGGGAAGTCCACATCGCTGTGACTGCGCTTGTTATGCATTTATATATTTAATATGGGTATTAATACGCCAAAAAAATCCAATTTGAATTATTGACACAAAGCCAACCATAATCCATTCCATAGCAGATTCAGGTAATGATAAAGCTTCACTTAAAATCCCAACTAACACACCAAATAATAGCGACAACAAAAATAACTTAACTAAAATTGGGAAGGTCAGAGCCGTCATTCTAGATATGTAATCAATGCCACTATCACCGTTATTAGAGGTGTACGTAATACTCACTCCAAAAATAAGTATGCCTACCATCGCTACGGCCTCCACCAATACCGAAACCAGATCTTCTCTGGGCGATAAGGCGGTAAGGTACATAGCTAAAGTCATAAATATTGATACGGCTAAATAGTATTTCTTCCACTCCCTTTGCCCAATCGAATTATTTTTTATATCTTCGGCAAGCGATGATGTTTTCCAAATATACATGATTACTCCTTAGTTTCAGATTGATTGCATAACGCTGCGCACAGCGGCGGCTGAAAGCCGTCCGGTGGCCGAAGGCCACCACGTACTGATGCGCCTTGTTAAATATTCTTATTGATTCTCTGAAAGCCATTCTTTGGATAGCTCTTTGCTTTCAGCAATTTGCTCTTTAGTCATAAACTTACTCAGCTCATCTAAAGCACCACGAGATGACCATTTTACGTCCATATCTGATGATTTCTGAGTTAAAAAGCGCGCGATATCGAACCATTTGTAAGCTTGAATATAGTCTTTCTCAACGCCTGTTCCCGCGACGTACATTGACCCTAGGTTTATCATACCTCTCGCTGATCCTGCTTCCGCGGCAGATTCATATAGCTCAACCGCTTTAGAGTCATCTTCATTCGTGCCTAAACCTAGGTCATACATATAACCGAGGTTCGCCTTCGCCAGAGGTAGCCCTTGCGCGGCAGACTTTTCATACCACATCAGGGCTTTTGCAAAGTTTTTGTCAACTCCATCGCCGAATTGGTAGTGACTTCCTAAATCGTTTTGAGCTTGTGGATCACCAGAGCTAGCTTTCAATTCCAGACCTGAAATATCAACTTTTGGCGCAGAAGCACAACCCACTAGAAACACCAGAAGGGTCGATGCAAAAATAACTTTAGGTTTACTCATAAACTCTCCATTTACGAGATATTTAACGCTGAGCACAGCGGCGCCACGACAGTGGCGTCCGGCGGCCAACGGACGCGTACTGATGCGCCTTGTTAATGGCCGGTTACCCGGCGATTGATCCCTGGCACCCAAGCCCGAATGCCCTCTGCCATGCAGCTTGCACCCAGCCTAGCCCATGGCGAAAGGAACCAGAACACGAAACCTAATGATTTTGCAGTGTTTTGCGGGGAGACGAGTTGGACGGTGGTAAACATTTGAAAGCAACTCCCTGCTTTACTGCCTGAATCCTTCCGAGGCCTTGGCCATTAACACTTGGCTTTGCGGCTTGCAGGAGCGCCAGCGAAGGTGCGTCCGTCAACAGCCACTTGTTATACCCAATAAGGTGGTTCAAACCCGGCCTCCACATTTCGCAGTTTGCACCTGACAACCATCGCAGGCGGTTGAAAATTCCCCGCTGCTGATTCATGACAGCGGATGGCGATAATCGGAGCAGTCAGTTCGTCAGATCGTCAAACCTTTTTTTCGTTTCGAAAAACGAATGGTCTGGGATAATTCTGCAACTCTTGTCTCGCCGGTTCATCTCTATTGGCGAGTCGGTTTCGAAGGTGATAGAGGATATCGCTTCAAAGATTGACGTATCATTGAATTCGTCGCGAACCCGATTTAAATGGTTGCGGGGAAGCTGTTTGTTAATTTTTCGTTTTGTCCGTCTCAAAATTTCCACAATGTCTGAGACACCGAATTCATAAATCGCCATGTAGTGAAACAACCGAACAAGCATCAATACAATATTCTCATCAGACTCTTTCATTAGTCTGGGTAGTTGCTCCATGATTTGTTCATGGCTGATTTCTTTGGCAAGCCCGTATTTTGCTGGTTTCACGACATTGTTGTTTTCGGCTCTTGGAGTCGATTCAATCAACTCTGCTAAGCCATCAAAATCACCTTCTTTATATCGCCAGCTTTTCGTCAGATGCTTAACGAAGACCTTACCCTTATCATTCTCAATGTGCGGGTCCGCCCCCTTTTTCAGAAGTAACTCGATTATCGGTCTGGCGAGGGTGCGTGGCTTTCCAGTGCCGATGTTAGGCTCTGAACCAGGCAAGCAATGCCAGATGGGGGCTTGACCACCGTAATCTTGCAAGTTTGGGTCAGCGCCATTATCCAAAAGCCACTCAACCAAGGCATAGTTGCTCCACGCGCACGCCAAATGCAGTGCGGTGTATCCTTTATCACTCGAGGACCGATTGATTTTTGATTTGATGTCTGGGACGTTGCGCAAAACACCAATAGCCATCTCGGTCTCTTTCCCCGCAGCGCCGTGAACGTTGCACATTTTCGCCACGGTAAAATCATCTCCCTCCCCACAATACGGGTCGATACTCACCAAGCGGGACGGTAAGTAATAACACCCAAAAAACTTACTAGCCAAAGTGACCGATCTAAGTTTTCGTAGGCGAAAGTCCAATCCATCAATAGCCAAAGCAGCGTCCACCAAAGGTCCTAACTTTTTTTCCCTAGCACCAAGCGTTTTGCTGGTCAGGTATAAGCGTTCGCAATTAATCAAGATGTAAAGCCATAGAGGAACCTGATAAGGGTGGAGACCCATAACTCTCATGTTCACGGGCTCATTCAGGTTTTCGATGCCATCGGAGAAGTTTTCAAAAATACCAACACAGAAATTGACGACATCCTTTTTCTGTTTCTGTGTTGCCGTTGTGGAAAGAGAGTCTAAGGCTTCATTTACCTTCGAATAATATAGGTTCCTAGGAACTTCCAGCTGTGGCTCTGATGGACCACAGAGCCATTCCAAAATTTGGTCGAGCATAAAACAAACCTCAGCATTAAAAAACGCCAATCAAACTAGTCGCAAAGTGGGCATTCGGATGGTTGTATAACGCTGCCAGCATGCGCGCCTTTGCAGTGAAGGCGAAGCCGCAACGAAAAAGGCGTCGCTGTGCCTGGCCTGGTTATGAGTTGCCGCGTTCAGCTCAGACACGATCGTTTGAGATCCAATGCCCGTTTCGCGATGCTCAGATTCCGGGAAACATCTGGCTCCAAACCCATATGCTCAGTCGCTTCCGACAAGTAATTAGCTATTGGCTCCGGTTCACTCTGACCTAGGCAGAGCTGAAAAACCACAGGTAGGTAAGAGTAGTATTCGTCTCGGCCTCCTTCCATAGATGAAATGCCGATCGGGTCCCACTCGAAGAACAGAAGCTCATCAAGAGACAGGTATAGTTCTAGCTGATCCGGTGGAAGCTTTTTACCCATAACTACTCATAACAGCGTATTATACGAACCCGTTCGTATAACTCCAATTCCGGCCGCCCCTTCCAATCCAATAAATCTCTTTAGAATCAACATCTAAACAGGAAACACCACGGCTTCCGCCGGAGTTATACGCCCTCCTTGGTCTCTAACGCACCCACGAATAAGGGCGTATAACTCCACAATGCTCTAAACCAGCTTCAACAGTATCAGATACTTGCGAACCGGTTCGTATAACTCCAGGCTGCGAGGTCGATTTTAGACCAAGCCCGTTCGCCAATCAGGGGCCACGGGTAACGCCGAATTTCCGGTGTGGAACAGGCTCACGCAACGATAATGCTAAACTGGCCGCAGACTCACACCATCTCCAAAGGCAGGACAGCGCATTGAGCCAACTGAAACCTCTCGTTTCCAGGGAATGGCAAGCCTTCTGGCTGGCCATCGGTTTCCTGACACGCATTCCCATGCTGGTGCGTATCGACTATTCCCCCCGCCTGATGAATCAGTGCAGTGTCTATTTCCCTCTGGTTGGGCTGGTGCTCGGCGTCATTTATGCGGGGCTGTACATGGCTGTGGTGCAGCTTTGGAGCCCGCTGGTCAGTCTAATTCTTATTCTGGGTTTTCACCTGTGGATTACCGGCGCGTTCCACGAGGATGGATTGGCCGACAGTGTCGACGCGTTGGGCGGCGGGTATACCCTGGAAGCCAGGTTGCGGATCATGAAGGACAGCCGCATCGGCACCTACGGTACGGTGGCGCTGGTGGTCGCATTGGTGCTGAAACTTGCGCTGCTGGATGAAGCTCAACCGGTGTGGCTGGCGCTGATCCTGGCCCCGATGGTGTCGCGTCTCGCGCCACTGATGATCATGGGCTTCCTGCCGTATGTGACCGACCCGGACAAGAGCAAGAGCAAACCGGTGGCCGAAGATTTCTCGCGTTCACGGCTGGCGATTGCCACCGTGTTCACCGCGATTGTCTCTCTGGCCCTTATCCCGTTTGAGACCAAAGCTCTGCTGTGGCTCGTTATCGCTACGCTGGGTACGGCCATTGTCTGGGGCGGGTACCTGCGCCGGCAACTGGGTGGCTATACCGGCGATACCCTCGGGGCCAGCGTGGTGTTTGCGGAACTGGTCCTGCTGCTTGGGCTTGCGATGTAAAGGCTCAACGATCAGTTCCGAATCCGGCGAGTTTTTCCGGATTTCGCTGGTACACTTTCCATCATGGACACATTAAACGATGACCTTTGCTACCAGGCACTGAAAACCCGTGACGCCCGATTCGACGGTCGCTTCTACACCGCTGTGTTGACCACCGGGATTTTCTGCCGCCCCATTTGCCCGGCGTTGACGCCCAAGCGGGGGAACGTGCGTTTTTACCCGTCTGCAGAAACGGCCATGGCCAACGGCTTTCGACCCTGTCTGCGGTGCCGGCCAGAAGCGGCACCTGGTAGCCCGGCTGCTGCCGGGGTTCACACCACCGTTGCCCGGGCAGTGCGGCTGGTGAACGAAGGTGCCCTGGATAATGGCTCCGTGGCGGAGCTGGCCGAGCGGCTGGGCATTACCGACCGCTACCTGCGCCAGCTCTACAAACGCCACACCGGAGCCACCCCACAACAGCACGCCCAGGCCCGGCGTTTACTGCGGGCCCGGCAGTTGATTGTCGACAGCAACCTCAGCATGACCGAGATCGCGGAGATTGCCGGTTTCAGCAGCCTGCGCCGCTTCAATCACACCCTGAAAGAAGCCTACGGCAATGCACCGACGGCATTCCGCAGAGGTCTCAAGCCACCGCTCAAAGCCACACAGAACGGTGCAGACGATCTTTTTCTGCCGGCACACGACGACCTGGTTCTGTTCCTGCGGGCCCGGCCACCGTTCGACAGTGAGCAGTTACTGACCTTCTTTCGGGCACGGGCCATTCCGGGCCTGGAAGCGGTTGGCGCGCACCACTACGCGCGATCGCTCTGCATTGCTGGGCAACCGGGGCTGGTCATCTGCCGCCCAAGCGACAATCCCCCGGGGGTGCAGGTTATCCTTCGTGGGCCGGCACGGCAGTCCATTCTGGAGGTGAGTGCGCGGATACGCCGTTTGCTTGATCTGGATGCGGACCTGCCCGGCATCAGCGAACACCTGGCGCAGGACCCGCTATTGGAACCACTGGTCGCACGGCATCCCGGACTGCGCGTTCCGGGCAGCTGGGAACGGTTCGAGTTTGCGGTTCGGGCCATTCTGGGGCAGCAGGTGTCCCTCTCCGCGGCGCGAACCCTGGCTGGGCGGCTGGTGGTTCGTTATGGCCAGGCCCTTCCCGACGATCTTGCCGGGGGCACGGGTATTACCCATAGATTCCCGGAACCGGCAGCACTCGTCGGCCAGCCGTTGAACAAACTGGGTATGCCCGGCAGCCGTGCAGACACCCTGGCACGAATCACCGCCCGGTTTGCCGAACCCGGTTTTGCCGAGCAGGAAGGCAACACCCTGCTGGCGCAGTTGGCCCCCATGCGGGGCATCGGCCCCTGGACACTCCACTACCTGGCCCTGCGCGGCCTGGGGGATCCAGACGCGTTTCCCGCCAGCGATCTGGGCATACTCAAGGCTTCGGCCCATCTGGGCGGCCCGCAAGACGCCAAAGCCCTGACGCGCCACGCCGAACGCTGGCGGCCATGGCGGGCTTACGCAGCGCAGTACCTGTGGACATCACTGAACACCCATCCACCCCGGCAGGAGACACCATCATGACAACTCAAATTCATGTCAGCCGCTTCCCCAGTCCCGTTGGCCCCCTGAGGCTGGCCACGGTGGATGACCAACTGGTGCACCTGGACTTCGACGACAACGAAGAGCGCATGCACTCGCTGCAAAACCGCCGGTTCCGGCAGCCGGAGTGGCGCGAGCAACCGAACAGCGCCCCCGAGACCATTATCGAGTGGCTGGACGCCTACTTCTCAGGGGTGATCAAGCCCCTGCCGTGGAAGGACATCCGCTTGACCGGCACTGAGTTTCAACAACAGGTCTGGCAGGGGCTGACCGGGATTCCAGCGGGTGAGCACCGCTCGTACAGCGCGCTGGCAAACACCCTGGGCAACCCGAAGGCGGTGCGTGCCGTGGCTCGTGCCAATGCCCTCAACCCCATTGCCATTCTGATCCCCTGCCACCGGGTGATCGGAGCCAATGGTACGTTGACGGGCTACGCGGGCGGCCTGGAGCGCAAGGCGTGGTTGCTGGACCACGAATCGCGGAACCTGAAGAGGGTTTAACCCCACGGGGCTGTGCATTTGTGGCGATAATGGCGACAATCACCGCACGGATTTACCTTGCAAGGATCAGGAGCCCAGCCCCACATGTCATCGCAATCGCCTGTCGCCCCCACACAGGGCAAGCCGGAAGACAAACGCGCGCTCTGGTCCTGGGCGCTCTACGACTGGGCCAACAGCGCCTTTTTCACCATCATTCTGACCTTTGTCTTCGCTCAGTACTTCAGCGTGTCAGTGGTGCAGGACGAGGTAAAAGGCACGGAAGCCTGGGGCAACATCGTTGGCATTGCCGGTGTGTTCATCGCAATCCTGGCACCGATATTGGGGGCCATTGCAGACCAGTCCGGCCGTCGTAAACCCTGGTTTATCAGCTTCACCCTGCTTTGCGTGGTCTCCTGCGCCATGTTGTGGACGGTCACGCCGGAGCAGAATCAGTTCTGGAACGCAGCACTGTGGGTCGGCCTGGGTACACTCGGCGCCGAGTTTGCGTTCATTTTCTACAACTCCATGCTGCCGGATCTCGCAAGCCCGGCGCGAACCGGGCGCTGGTCAGGCTGGGCCTGGGGGCTGGGTTACACCGGCGGCGTGCTGAGCCTTATCGTGGCGCTGTATGGCTTTATCGAAGCCGATGCCAACCTGTTCGACCTCAATCGGGACAGCGCCGAGCACGTGCGTGCCACGTTTGTGCTGGTAGCGGTGTGGTATCTGGTATTTGCCCTGCCGGCCTTTATCTTTGTTCCCGACCGCCCATCCACCGGCCTGGGAATTGCCGCCGCCACCCGCGCCGGGTTCCGGCAACTGAAGGAGTCCATCGCCCAGGTTCGCCAATACAAGGACATCGTGCGCTTCCTGATCGCCCGCATGCTCTACACCGATGGCCTGGCCACTATCTTTACCTTCGGCGGGGTGTACGCGGCGGGTACCTTCAATATGGGCTCTACGGAAGTGCTGCAATTCGCCATCGCCCTGAACGTCACCGCCGGCCTGGGCGCACTGGGCTTCGCCTGGGTGGATGACGCCCTCGGCGGGCGCAACACTATCCTGCTGTCACTGGTGGGATTGGGCTGCAGTGCCCTCGCCATTCTGGTAGTGGACGGCGCCACCGCGTTCTGGGTATGGGGCATGATCCTGGGCATCTTCGTGGGGCCATTGCAGTCCGCCAGCCGCTCTCACCTGGCCCGCATTGCGCCGCCGCACCTGCAAACGCAGATGTTCGGCCTGTTCGCGTTCTCTGGCAAAGCCACCGCGTTTGCTGGCCCGCTGTTGGTGGGATGGGTCACGGCCGTTACTGACAGCCAGCGCTGGGGCATGAGCACCATTCTGGTGTTCCTGGTGATTGGCTTCCTGCTGATGTTGACCATACCGGCCAGCGAAACACGGGAATCTGAAGCGGCAGGCTGACACCTTCAAGGCGCGGCGCTGGTTATCCATCCGATAATGGCGACCGCGGCCAACAGCCCGAGCCACAACCACACGCCGCGATGTACAAGTTGGATCGCCGCATCAATGGTCTCGGCCGATGCCGGTTCACCTTCACCGAGCATGGGCCGTTGCTTGATGCCTGAGGCGTAGGGCGCAGGGCCACCGAGTACAACTCTCAAAGCCCCGGCCCCTGCCGCCATGACCGGGCCGGCGTTCGGGCTGTCCCAGGCCGGCGCCTGCGCCCGCCAGCAACGAAAGCCGCCACGGACATCGCCAAGCAGGCTGTAGGTCAGCGCCGTGAGGCGAGCGGGTACCCAGTTCAATACGTCGTCCAGCCTCGCCGCAGCGCGGCCAAAATACTGGTAGCGATCAGTTCGATACCCCCACATGGCGTCCAGGGTGTTCACCAGCCGGTGAAGCAATACGCCCGGAACGCCGGCTACGAGAAACCAGAACAGGCTGGCGAACACGGCATCGGCGCCGTTTTCCAACATGGACTCGGTCGCGGCTATCGCAATGCCATTGTCATCAAGCGCCGCTGCATCACGACTGACGATACGACCGACCTGTGCCCGGGCATTCTCAAGATCGCCCCCATGCAAGGCATCAGACACTGCCCGGCCATGCTCCGTCAGGCCACGAATGGACAAGGCGAAATACAACACCACAGCCTGAACCAGCAAGTATTCCCAGTTCCCCAACCACCAGCGCAACCACTCGGCTGCCGCCAGTACGGGTATCACAGCGATGAACAGGGCCAGGAACCCGAGAACCATCGATCCTGCCATTCGCTCAGGTAGACGATTCATTCTCTGTTCGAGGAAGGCGGCGACATGCCCAAAACCAACGAGCGGGTGCCACCGTCGCGGCTCACCCAGCCAGCGGTCCAATACAACGGCGATAAAACAGGCTGTCACGGCGAGAATGAAGGCGTTCAAATCAGCAATGTCTCTTCGAGCGGGCGGTGGGTTGTCGTGATCGAAAGGAAGTCTAACCGAGTGGCTGCTATCCTTGACACTTTTTCAGGCCGGATAGACCATCTTCGGCTCCCGACACTTTGCCACCTCAGGATCCAACCATGCCGCTGCCTTCCTGCTGGACACAGCCGTTGCCACCCTCCGACACCCATTTTTGCGAGCGGGCACGGCAACGCCAACACGTGCTCACCAAGCCCCGGGGGTCTCTGGGACAGCTGGAAGACGTAGCAATTACACTGGCGGGCCTTCAGCGCACGCAACGACCACAGGTCGACCCTCTCCGCATCGCTGTTTTCGCGGCGGATCACGGCGTCTGTGCCGAGGGCGTATCCGCGTATCCGCAGGAAGTCACCGCCCAGATGATTGCGAACTTTGCCAGCGGGGGTGCGGCTATCAGCGTGTTGGCTCGGGAACTGGGAGCCTCGCTGGAAGTGGTGAATCTCGGAACCGTCGGCGACGTTCCGCCGTTGACCGATGTACGTGATGAGCAGATCGCAGCGGGCACCGCCAATCTGGCCACAACCGACGCGATGACGCCGGGCCAGCTTGAACAAGCGCTGGCCAGTGGTGACAGGGCCGCCGCCCGCGCCGCGGATGACGGGTGTCGACTGTTTGTGGGTGGCGATATGGGCATCGGCAATACCACCAGTGCCACCGCCGTTGCCTGCGCGTTGCTGGAACAAAGCCCGGAAAACCTGGCTGGGCCGGGCACGGGGCTGGACGCAGCCGGCGTGTCTCGAAAGTGTGAGGTCATCGCCCGGGCGTTGGCCAGGCATGGCAACAACCGCGACCCCCTGGCGGTGCTGGCCTCCCTCGGCGGGTTCGAGATTGCTGCGCTGGCAGGCGCCATTCTGGGTAGCGCGGCGCGCGGCATTCCCGTACTGGTGGACGGATTCATTGTTTCCGTTGCCGCCTTAGTAGCTGTTCGCCAACAACCACAACTGCGGCACTGGCTTGTGTTCGCCCATCGTTCGGCGGAACCGGGGCACCAGGCGGTGCTCGACGCCATGAATGCCAGGCCGTTGCTCGATCTGGGTATGCGCCTGGGTGAAGGCAGCGGCGCTGCGGTGGCGGTTCCGCTGCTGCGCAGTGCCTGTGCCCTGCACAACCAGATGGCCAGCTTCGCTGACGCCGGCGTGACCGACAAGGACGAGGGCTGAAGCGGGGATGACCAATAACCAGAACACCACTGCGTTTTTCGACCTGATCCGTCATGGTGAACCTGCCGGCGGGCCCATGTTCCGGGGCAGCAAGGATGATCCACTGAGCGACACCGGCTGGCAGCAGATGAACGCGGCTATCAGGGACGATGACCAGTGGGATGTGATCATCACCTCCCCACTGCTGCGCTGCCGCCTCTTCGCAGAACAGTTGGCGGAGCAACGTCAGATTCCGTTGCACCAGGAGCCACGGCTGAGGGAGATTGCGTTCGGTGACTGGGAGGGCAGAACCTCCGAGAACATCATGGCGGATACGCCCGAGGCGCTGACCCGCTTCTGGAGCGACCCGGTTCGTTATCCTCCGCCCGGTGGTGAGGCTATCACCGAGTTCCGGCAAAGGGTCAGCAGCGCCTGGCAGGATTGGCAAACCCAAGCGGCAGGCAAGCGGGTACTCGTAGTGTGCCATGGCGGCGTGATTCGCATGCTCCTGGCGGAGGTGATGGGTATCCCCACTGAACGCTCTTTTTCAGCGTTAACGGTACCCTACGCCTGCCGCAGCCGTATCCGCGTGGACATCTCGGAGCATGGCCTGCTCAGTTGCCTGCAAACGCACGGCGCATAATCAGCCTTTCAACGTTTGCGACAGCCCCGCCACGCTCATCAGCACCCGCTCACAACGGGCGGCAAGATCCTGGTTGAGCCACCCCAGTTCATCGCAGAAACGGCGGGTGAGCGGGTCCATGCCGATGGTACCCAGGCCCACTTCATTACTGACAATCACGATTGGGCCCGGGTAGTTCTCCAGTGCCCGCAGGAAGGCGGTACGCTCACGGGCAAACACTTCATCGCCGGCAAACAGCAGGTTGCTCACCCACAGGCTCATGCAATCCACCAGCAACAAGGATGGTTGTGGTTCCCTGGCGTAACCATCCAGCAGGGAGGCCAGCTTCAAGGGCTCTTCTGCCAACCCCCATTCCGGCGGCCGATTCTGCCGGTGGCGGGCCACCCGCTGGGTCATTTCCTCATCGTCGGCGGTCGCCGTTGCAACATAGACCACCGGTGAACCGGCGTCACAGGCAATACGCTCCGCCAGCGCGGTTTTGCCGGATCGAATGCCCCCAAGGACCAGTGTATGAATAGCTGACAAAACCCAACCTCTCGTGTGTAAACCAACGCTATCTTGCCCAACATCATGGCCGTAAAACAGCGCCACTGCTATATTGCGTGATAAATTCCAGAGGCGTAACCGGTGCGAAAAGGAAGCGAACAATGCAGGCAGAGCTGATCGAGATACGCAACCACCTGGCCCAGCACGCCCCGTTTGATGAAATGCCGGAGAATGTCCTGGATCGTATCGTCTCCAGCATCGAAGTCGCCTATTTCCGCGCTGGCACAGACATTCTCACGCTGGGCGAACGAAACACCTACCTGCACTATGTGCGCAGCGGCGCCGTCGAGATTTATCGCCGCTCTGGCGAGCTATACAACCGCATAACCGAAGGTGAGATTTTCGGTCAGTTTGGTCTGCTGATGAACAAAACCGTGCGGTTTCCGGCCAAGGCTATTGAAGACTCCCTGATCTACCTGATTCCCGACGAAATATTTCAATATTTGTGGGAAAACGACGAGAACTTCACCGATTTTGTCGAAATTGAAGACCATTCACGTCTGCGGTCGGCACTTTCACGGCGGGAGAAATCGAATCAACCGATGACAGCACGGGTGACCCGGCTGATTTCCCGCGAGCCGGTTATGGCACCCAATACCGTGCGCCTTCAGGAGGCCGCCCGAATCATGACGGACCGGGGAGTGTCGGCCCTCTTGCTGATGGACGAGAGCGGCAAACAGCCCCGGCTTTCAGGCATCATTACCGACCGTGACCTGCGCACCCGCGCCCTCTGCGAGGCACTGCCGTCGGAAACACCCATCAGCGACATCATGACGGAAGAGCTGATCACCACCCGTTCCGACGCCTTCATTTTCGAGGCCATGCTGACCATGCTGCACAACAACGTGCACCACCTGCCGGTAATGGAGGGTGACAAGGTGCGGGGTGTGATTGCACTGTCGGACATCGTCAAACACGAATCCCAGAGCAGCCTGTATCTGGTCAGTAACATCTATCATCAGCAGGATGTGAAGGGCCTGAAGCGCCTGAGCAAGGACGTGCCCAACACCTTTGTGCGCATGGTCCGTGAAGATGCGAATTCCCATATGATCGGCAGTGCCATGGCTGGCATCGGGCGTACCTTCAGCCAACGACTGCTTGAGCTGGGAGAGGAGAAGCTGGGGCCACCACCCGTGCCTTATTGTTTTATGGCACTCGGCTCCATGGCCCGGGACGAGCAACTCGTTGTCACCGACCAGGACAACGCCATGGTGCTGGACGACAGCTTCGATCCGGCCCAGCACGACGAGTATTTCCTCGCCCTGGCGAAGTTCGTCAGTGATGGCCTGGCAGAGTGCGGCTACAGTTACTGCACCGGCGATATCATGGCCACCAACCAGAAGTGGCGACAACCGCTGCGGGTGTGGAAGGAATACTTCGCCGACTGGATCGAAAACCCCAAGGCAGAGGCGCTGCTCAACAGCAATATCTTCTTCGACCTGGACGGCATCCATGGCCGCACCGAATACACCGAAGAATTGAAAACCTTCATTGCGGACAAAGCGAGCAATAGCCAGCGCTTCCTGGCCATGCTGGCCCGCAACGCCCTCAACCGCACGCCACCGCTGGGCTTTTTCCGTACCTTTGTGATGGAGGAAAGCGGCAAGCAGGCCAAAACCTTCAACCTGAAGCGTCGCGGCACGGCACCGGTGTCGGATCTGATCCGGGTGCATGCCCTGGCTTGTGGCTCACGGGCACAGAATACCTTCAACCGGCTCAAGGCCATTGGGCAAACCAAACTGATCCCGGAAGATGGCGTTGATAACCTTCGGGATGCCTTCGAGTTTATTGCCATAGTACGTATTCGACATCAGGCCCTCTCCATCGAAGCAGGAAGAGAGCCGGACAACAATGTGCGGCCGGAAGACCTTTCGCCATTCGAGCGCAGTCACCTGAAAGACGCTTTTCAGGTGGTCGGCCAGGCACAAAAGTTCCTCAAATTCCGCTACAACCCCCAGGCTACCCGGAATGTCTGATGGTAAGGCAGCACAGATCGACACTTTGTCCTGGCCCGAACAGTACCGGGAACTGGCAACACAAACGAAAGACCCGCGACTGAAGACGTTCTACGAGGCAGGTTGTGTGGCGCCGGAAACGCCTCTGAGCGACGTCCCGTTTGTAGCCGTGGATTTCGAAACCACCGGCCTGGACCCTGACAGTCACTCCATCGTCAGTATCGGTGTGGTGCCCTTTACCCTTGACCGTGTGCAACTGGGTGGTTCGCGGCACTGGCTGGTGAAACCGCAACTGCCGTTACACCAGACCTCTATCACGATACATGGCATAACCCATGCCGATATCGACAAGGCCCCTGATCTGGCCGACGTACTGGACGAATTTCTGGAAAGCATGGCCGGGCGCGTACCGGTGGTGCACTACCGCAATATCGAACGTCCGTTCCTGAACATGGCACTGAAGTGGCGAATCGGGGAGGACATACGCTTTCCGGTGATGGATACCATGGCCATTGAGGCTTACCTGCATCCGAACCGGAAACGCTCCTGGTGGCAGAAGTTGAAGGGTCAGCAGCCGATCTCAATTCGGCTGGCAGACAGCCGGCGGCGGTATGGGCTGCCACACTACCCACCGCACAATGCCTTGGTGGATGCGCTGGCCAGCGCCGAGTTGCTGATGGCGCAGGTCCAGCATCACTTTTCGCCAGAGACCCCCATCGGGGATCTCTGGCTGTAACGGGTTGGCTTAGTTGGAAGCGGTACGGCTGGCTTCTTTCACTTCACTGATCAGCGCGCCATACCCTTCCTTCTCCATGTTCTCCAACGGGATGAACCGGAGCGCGGCCGAGTTCATGCAGTAGCGCAACCCCGTTGGCGCCGGGCCGTCGTTGAACACATGCCCGAGGTGGGAATCCGCATAGCGGCTACGGATCTCCGTACGGGTCATGAAGAAGCTGTTGTCCTCTTTCTCCACCACCATGTCCGGGCTGATCGGCTTGGTAAAGCTGGGCCAGCCAGTGTTGGACTTATACTTGTCACGGGAAGAGAACAGCGGCTCGCCGGACACAATGTCCACGTAGATACCGGCCCGTTTTTCATCGTAATACTCATTACGATAGGCAGGCTCGGTGCCATCCTCCTGGGTGATTTCGTACTGCGTCTCGGTCAACCGTGCCTTGAGTGTTTTGTCGTCAGGCTTGGTGAACGTGTCCGGATTGAATGCCTCAACCCGGCTGAGGTTCATGCCGGTATTGCCCTCAGATGCTTTGTTAACAGTGGCCTGTGCGGAACCACCGTTGTTCTCGGGGCGATACTGCGCATAGTCCACTTTCTCGTCCTCGCCCCAGACTTTCTCGATAAACTGGTAGCGGCCGGAGTTGAAGGTGTAGAACTGGTAGCGCACCGGGTTCTTCTTGTAGTAATCCTGATGGTATTCCTCGGCATCGTAGAACGCTTCGAAAGGCACCACTTCAATCTTGACCGGATGATCGTAACGGCCGGATTCTTCCAGTGCCTTTATCGAGGCTTCGGCAGCGCGCTTCTGGGCGTCGTTGTGATAGAAAATCGCCGGCCGGTACTGTTTGCCCCGGTCCACATACTGGCCTTTCACGTCGGTCGGGTTGGCCGTACGCCACAGAGCCTGGAGCAGGCCTTCGTAGGTGATCGTGTCAGGCTCGTAGTACACCTGGACCGCCTCGGTATGGCCTGTGCGGCCACCAGCTACCTGTTTATAGTTCGGGTTCTTCTCGTCGCCGCCACTATAACCAGACACCGCCTCAACAACGCCGGGTACTTTCTCTTCATACGCCGCTTCCACGCACCAGAAACAGCCACCAGCGAACGTAGCAACCGCCAGGCCTGGGTCATCCGGGGCGTATTGTGATTCCGTCCCTTTGGAGGCGCCAACCTGGAAACCGGTCAATGCGAACGCTGCCGCAATAGACGTCAGTAACAGATACCGTTTCATAACCTTAACCTCTTGCCTTTTGAATACTGAGACCAGTTTGCACGGGATTCATCACATCACTTTCTCCAGTTTATTACGTTTGTATAACGCCGGAGAGATCACTATGGATGCAGGCAGCCTATTCGGGTGGCCCTACCGGTAAGCGTATGCAGAAGGATGCCCCGCCGGAGCTCAGGTTCTCAACGCAGATATCACCGCCTTGAAGACTCATAATCCTACGGGCGATAGCCAGCCCCAGGCCGGCGTGGCCGGAACCGCCGGACGATTCGCCCCGGTAGAAAGGATCGAAAATGTGGGGCAGGTCCTCCTCCGGAATACCGGGGCCACTGTCGTGCACACAGACCTGCGGCAGCCCATCCGCCTGCCCGAACACCACTTCAATGCGGCTCTCTGAGGGACTGTAGGCAATGGCATTGCCGATCAGGTTGTCCAGTACCCGCTCGGTCATGGCCAGGTCCGCGTACGCCAGGGGGAGGTCCGGATCGCCATCCACCACAAGTTCCAACTGCCGGGTGCTGGCTTCCTGTCCATGTTTCTGGACTACATCGTGCACCAACTCCGCCAGCGGAAAGGGTTCCGGCACGGGCTGCTTTTCCCGGGCCTCGAGAGCAGCAAGCTCAAACAGCTCGTCCACCAGGCGGCTCAGGCGTCGGCCCTCCTTGAGGGCAATGTCGAGAAAGCGGTCTTGCTCTTCCGCTGTCAGCCGGTCACGCCTGAGCTTGAGGCTTTCGATATAGCCCTGCATCGAGGCCAGCGGCGTACGCAGGTCATGGGACACCTGGGCCACCAGTTGCCGGCGCTGGGCGTCTTTTTCCGTCAGCAATTCGATCTGGGACGCAATGCGGCTGGCCATGTCATCAAAGGTGGCACCCAGGTAGTCAATTTCGTCGCGCACCACTGGCCGCCGGCCCCGCCAGGTGCTCTGTAGGGCCTGTCGACTCATGTCACTGTGCTCGAAATCTTCCACCAGCCGGGTCAGCAAGGTCAGCCGGCGTGTCAGCAGCCGGAAGACCGCCAGCCCCGCAATCATCACCACCGCCAGACTGATAATCAGAGCCCAGGCGCTCAACTCCACCAACTGGCCACCCCGGGCCATGGTTTCGGCAGCATCGTATTCCTCGCCGCGCAGCACCACATAGAGATACCCTTCAGGGTTTTCAGCCGACGGCACCGGCGTTACGGAAAAGACTTTCTGCCGGTCATGGCTGCGGGGGTCGTCGCCCAGTACCGGGTAGCTGTCCATATCGTTCATCAGGCGGCGGATGGGTTCGAGCGAGACCTGCTTGCGTTTGATCTTCGCCGGATCAGCGGAGTAAGAGAGGATGGTGCCGTCCAAATCCAGCAGGTAGATTTCAATGCTGGGATTGATGGTCATGTACAGCGCAAAGAGTTCTTTCAGGGCGCCGCGGTCGAGTTCCCCTTCACTGACCAGATTCCTGTCTGCCACCAGGTCTTTCGCCAGATCCCGGTGCAACTCCTGATTAACAGACGCGTTGTACTCCCGCAGGGAATACAAGCTGAAAAAGGTGTACAGCAGACCAACGGCCAGCAGGAGCAGGAAAAGACCTAACGTCAGCCGGGTGTAGAGTGTCTTCAGCATGGTTCAGTCCCGGAAGCGATAGCCAACCCCCCAGACGGTTTCGATAAACTCCGGGCGCGCCGGGTCTTGCTCAATCTTGCCGCGCAGACGGTTAATGTGGGTATTGACGGTATGCTCGTACCCTTCGTGGTTGTATCCCCAGACCTTGTCCAGCAGCTGAACCCGACTGAAGACTCGTCCCGGGTGGCTGGCAAAGTGCCAGAGCAGGTCGAACTCGCGGGCCGTCAGTTCCACCTCCTGTTCCCATACGAACACTCGGCGCCTGGCCGGATCGATACGCAAACCTTCAGTGTCCAATTCACCCAACTCTTCGGGCCCGGACGTTTCGCCTGACGAACTCGACATGGCGTCCACCCGCCGGAACAGGGCTTTCACCCGTGCCGACAGCTCGGCCACGCTGAAGGGTTTGGTGAGGTAATCGTCCGCCCCCATCTCCAAGCCCAGTACACGATCCAGCTCCGTGCTTTTCGCTGTCAGCATCAGCACCGGCACATACCCGGGGCCGGAGCGAATCTCCCGACACACCGAGAGACCGTCCATTCCAGGCAACATCAGATCAAGCACCACCAGGTCGATGTCCCCTTCGCGAAAACGCTCCAGCCCGGTATCGCCCCGGTCACAGAGAACAGCATTCATGCCAAGGTCCGCCACGTGCATTCGCACCAGCTCCCCGATACCCGGGTTATCCTCAACAATCAGTACGTTTCGTGTCATAAGTTACTGGCTCTGGAAGCTCGCAAATTACCGTTAGTTGATACCAGTGTAGAGCCAAAAGTTCACAAATGTATCACGCCGATATCAGGCCTCCAGGCTGCTCAGCAGGCGTTGACGGATAATATTGTCTGCTTCATCCATAATGCGGCCAATCAGTTCCTCACAACTGGGAATGTCGTGAATCAGTCCCGCCACCATGCCACAGCTCCAGGCGGCCTCATCCATCTTACCTTCCTGAAGCACCAATCTGCCTTTCACTCCAGTGACCAGATGGCGAATGTCATCAATGGTTTCGGTACCGGCTTTCGCGTGCTCGATGCGGATGATTTCTTCCACGGCAGCGTTGTTCATTACCCGCTCGGTGTTACGGAGGTTCCGCATAATGAGGCGGGTCTGGAGTTCGTCCGCTTCGACAATGGCCTGCTTGACGTTATTGTGGATGGGGGCGTCTGTGGTGGCCAGAAAACGGGTACCCATGTTCATGCCCTCTGCACCCAGTGCCATCGCGGCTACCAGGCTGCGACCGTCCGCCATACCACCTGACGCAACAAATGGAATGGTGAGTTCTTCCGCAGCGCGGGGCAGCAGGATAAAGTTGGGAATGTCATCCTCGCCCGGGTGGCCGCCACATTCGAAGCCGTCCACACTGACCGCATCGCAACCAATTTTTTCGGCCTTCAGGGCATGGCGCACCGAGGTGCATTTATGGATAACCTTGATACCCGCGGCCTTGAGCTGCGGCATGTATTGCTCGGGACTGCGCCCGGCGGTTTCCACCACCTTGACGCCACCGTCGACAATGGCCTGGATATAGTCCGGATAGGGGGGCGCCTTGAAGGATGGCAGGAAGGTCAGGTTTACTCCGAAAGGCTGGTCGGTCATCTCAGCACAACGTGCAATTTCCCGAGACAGGTCTTCCGGGGTAGGCTGGGTCAGCCCGGTGATTATACCAAGACCACCGGCGTTGGAGACGGCTGCTGCCAGCTCTGCATAACCCACGTGATGCATGCCACCCTGGATAATCGGGTGACGGATACCAAACAATTCGGTGATTCTGGTCTTCATAGCGGGCTTCCTGTTTTGTCGTTAGAATGAAATCGAGTACCGATACGAGGTTGCAGTGACAGAAAAAACAACAACAAGGGCGACACCAGCAGATGCCTTCCGGCGTGCACGGAGAATGTGGCTGAAAGGTGAACGAATTCATCTGGCATCGCTGTCTGCAGAATTGAATATTGGCAGGGCCACCCTGTTTCGCTGGGTTGGCAACAAGGATTTACTGCTGGGGGAAGTGCTCTGGTCACTCTACGAACCCCTGAGGCTGGAAGCGCTGAACGCAACACCGGGGAACGGCGTCGACTTTGTCGTCGGGGTATACCGTCACATTAACTCCACCCTGTTGCACTCTGAACCTTTGCGGCGGTTTATCCGCGAAGACCCGGAGTACGCACTCAAAATCCTGACGTCATCCCAGTCCACGCTTCACAGCCGTACTGTTGAGGCCAACACCCGCACCCTTCGGGATCAGATTGCGGGCGGACATATTAATCCACCCCTGAACGTGAACAGCCTGTCCTACTTCATGGTGCGCCTGGCCGAATCCTGCCTGTACAGCGACATCATCAACGGCCGCGAACCTCGTGAAGAGGAACTGGAGGACGCCTGTACCGCTGTTCGTGTAATGCTTGGCGGAACGGCCTGACGAATGGTGGCTGGCCCCGAGGCGGGGGTACCTTTTCTTCTGGGAAAAATAACTCGCTTCGCTCAGACATCTTTTTCCCGGCAGAAAAGGTACCCCCACCCCGTGACCGACCTGACTTCGGTCCAATTGCCATTAGAGCTGTAACGACCGCACTTCCAGAAACTCTTCAAGCCCCCATTTGCCGAATTCGCGCCCAATACCGGAGTGGCCGAAGCCGCCAAACGGCGCCAACGGGTTGAAGTCCCCACCGTTGACGAACACCTGTCCGGTGCGCAGTTTGCCTGCCACTTTTTTCGCGTGGGCGTCATCGGCCGACCAGACAGCGCCGGACAGGCCATAGGCCGTGCCATTGGCGATCTCGATGGCCTCGGCTTCGTCCTCATAGGGGATCACGCACAACACCGGGCCGAAGATTTCTTCCTGGGCAATGCGGCTGTCGGGTTTGACGTTACCGAACACCGTGGCCTTCACGAAGTAGCCCTTGTCGCAGCCTTCCGGTGCTTCCGGGCCGCCGGCAATCAGGGTGGCGCCTTCTTGGATACCGATTTTGATAAAGTCGATGACCTTGTCCCGCTGCTGGGCGGAAGCCAGCGGGCCCAGACGCGTGGTTTCTTCCAGCGGATTGCCCGGCGTCATTTTCGCCACCGCATTAGCGGCCAGTTCGCAGGCTTCGTCATGCTTCTGGGCCGGCACCAGCATGCGGGTCAGCGCGGTGCAGGTCTGGCCTGAGTTCAGCAGGCAGTTGTTAACAGTTCCCTTGACCGCTTTCGCCAGGTCGGCATCCGACAGGATAACCGAGGCGGACTTGCCGCCCATCTCCAGGGCAAAGCGCTTGAAGTCATCGGCAGCAGCGTGGGCAATCAGGCTGCCGGTGCGGGTGGAGCCGGTGAACGACACCATGTTGACGTCCGGATGTTTGATCAGGGTGTCGCCCACGGTGTGGCCTTCGCCGCAGACCAGGTTGAAAACACCCTCGGGCAGGTCTGTCTGGTCCAGAATATCTGCCAGGATATAGGCACTTTGGGGGGCGATTTCAGACGGCTTGAGCACCACCGTGCAACCGGCGGCAATGGCCGGAACCACCTTGAGGATGACCTGGTGCAGAGGGTAATTCCAGGGGGTGATGCATCCCACCACACCCACCGGCGTGTACTGCACCTCGGAGTTGCCGACCTGTTCGGCAAAGGTGAATTCCGGCAGCATTTTCAGGTAGCTTTTGGTGATGGTGGCCGGCAGCCCCGCCTGAATACCGGTGGCCAGTTTGATAGGCATCCCCACTTCCCGGCATACCGTTTCGGCTATCTCACCCGCCCGTTCTTTCAGGCCGGCATGCAATTGCTCCAACACGTGCAATCGCTTTTCCAGTGTGCTTTCCGACCAGCTTTCGAAAGCAGTGCTGGCAGCGGCGATGGCCTTTTCCATTTCCTCGCGACCGGAGGCGGGAACCTTGGCAATCACGTCGCCAGTGGCCGCTTCGTGAACATCAATGGTCTCACCATTCCAGTTCTGCCATTGGCCGTTGATGTAGTTTTTGCTGAGATCATTCATGGTTCTGCTCCTGAATCAGTCGAACACGATCACGCCACGGGCGTTCTTGCCAGCCAACATATCATCGAAGGCCTGGGGTGCGTCATCAATGTGGTAAGTGCGGGTGACAAGTTCGTCGAGTTTGAGCTTGCCCGCCTTGTAGAGCCCCAGGATACGTGGGAAATCGTATTGTGGACGGGCGGAGCCCAGCCAGCTGCCCTTGAGGGTTTTCTCGTCGGCTGGAAGCGTCAATGTGGTGATAGAAGTTCTATCCTTTGGGTCTGAAACGCCCACCACCACGGCGGTACCGCCCCGACCCAGGCATTTGTAGGCCTGTTCAACCACTGCGCCGGCGCCCACGCATTCGAAGGCGTAGTCCACGCCGCCCGTGAGTTTTTTCACGGCTTTGGCGCCGTCCTCCACCTCGCTGATATTGACGGTGTGCGTGGCACCGAACTCACGGGCCATTTCCAGCTTTTTCTCGTTGTTGTCCACTGCCACGATCATTTCCGCGCCGGCGGTGACGCAGCCCTGAATGGCGTTCAGCCCCACGCCGCCTATACCGAATACCGCCGTGCGGGACCCCGGTTCAACGTTGGCGGTGTTGAACACGGCACCAACGCCGGTCATCACCGCGCAGCCCACCAGAGCGGCGTTCTGCATGGGCACGGATTCATCCACTTTGACGCAGTTGTCCACGTGCATGGTGGCATATTCCGCCATCACGCCGCAGGCGCCGAACACGTTGAGATCCTCACCATCCGCGCCTTTGGTGCGAACAGTGCCATCGGGCAGGGTAAACATGGCTTTACGGGCGTTTTCACAGAGCACCGGGCGGCCACGAACACACTGACGGCATTTGCCGCACATGGAAATAAAGGAACTGACCACGTGGTCGCCTTCCTTGAAGGCGGTGACACCCTCGCCCACTTCAATAACGACACCGGCGGCTTCGTGACCGAGCACCAGGGGCGCGGGGTAGGGAATCTTGCCGGTGGTGGCGGACTGGTCACTATGGCAAACGCCACAGGCTCCGATCCTGATGGTGATTTCGTCCCGCCTCGGACCTTCCACGGTAATGGTTTCCACCTGAACGGGTTGGCCCCATTCGCGGCAGACGACGGCTTTGGCTTTTCTGTCCATTCTGTTTACACCACCTCGAAAAGACCAGCCGCGCCCTGGCCACCGCCAATGCACATAGTTACGACCACATACTTGGCACCACGGCGCTTACCTTCGATCAGGGCATGACCGGCCAAACGAGAGCCCGTGACACCGTAGGGATGGCCAATGGAGATAGAGCCGCCGTTGACGTTCAGTTTTTCCATGGGAATGCCCAGGCGATCACGGCAGTAAACTACCTGCGACGCGAAGGCTTCGTTCAATTCCCACAGGTCGATATCGTCCATCTTCAGGCCATTCCGCTCCAACAGGCGTGGAATCGCGAAAACAGGGCCAATACCCATCTCATCCGGCTCACAGCCCGCCACCGCGAAGCCGCGGAAAATACCCATGGGCTCGATGTTGTTTTTCTCGGCATAGGTGCTGTTCATCACCGTACACACGGACGCACCGTCAGACAGCTGGGACGCGTTACCGGCGGTGACGAACTGATTGTCTCCGCGCACCGGGTTCAGGCCCTGGAGGCCTTCCAGAGTGGTGTTGGGGCGGTTGCACTCGTCTCGGGTCAGGGTGACGTCCTTATAACTGACATCACCCGTCTCCTTGTCCTTCACCATCATAGTGGCGTCAAAGGGCACGATTTCATCGTCAAACCGACCCGCTTCCTGAGCTGCGGCGGTGCGCTGCTGGGAGATCAACGCGTACTCATCCTGAGACTCACGGCTAACGCCATAGCGCTGCGCGACAATGTCGGCGGTCTCAATCATCGCCAGATACAACTCGGGCTTGTTCTTCATCAGCCAATCGTTGGTAGCGTGGAAGCTGTTGAGCTTCTCGTTCTGCACCATGGAAATGGATTCGACGCCACCCGCCACCATGGCCGGTACCTTCTCCGACACCACCCGCTGGGCAGCAATAGCGATGGACTGAAGGCCGGAACTACAGAAACGGTTGATCGAAAGCCCTGCCGTCGTCACCGGCAGACCGGCACGAATCGCCGCCAGCCGAGCGATGTTCTTGCCCTGGGCGCCTTCATGGAACGTAGCGCCGAGGATGACATCTTCAACAATATTCGGGTCGATACCCGCACGCTGCACAGCCTGCTGGATCACATGGCCGGCCAGATCCACGCTGTGGGTGTTGTTCAGTGCGCCACGGTAGGATTTACCAAGACCGGTACGGGCAGCGGACACAATAACGGCATCAGACATAACAAACTCCTTCGTAAACGTGTAGGTGGCTCAAACCTCGGCAGTATGGTCGGTCACGGGGTGGGGTGCCTTTTCTGCCGGGAAAAAGATGTCTGAGCGCAGCGAGTTATTTTTCCCAGAAGAAAAGGCACCCCGCCTCGGGACCAGCCACCACACCAGCAGGCCAGGCTTTTAAAGGTCCGAAAACTTGCGTCCTTCACTGACCAGTTTTTGCAACAGGGCTGCTGGCTTCCACTGCTCGCCCCCCAGTTCATCGTAGAACTGTTCAACGGTGCCAAGTATGTTGTCCAGACCAATCTGATCAGCCCAGAACATCGGCCCACCCCGATAGGCCGGGAAGCCATAGCCATAGATCCAGGTAATGTCGATATCCAGGGACCGGTCCGCAATGCCCTCCTCCAGAATCTTGGCACCCTCATTGACCATCACGTACATGCACCGCTCCAGAATCTCCTGGTCGGTGATCTCGCGGGACTTGATACCCTGCTCCTGACGGAACTCGGCAATAACCCGGTCCACTTCCGGATCGGGAATCGGCTTGCGGTTACCCTCTTCGTATCTGTACACGCCCGCCTGAGTCTTCTGGCCAAGGCGCCCCTGCTCCGCCAGCTTATCCATCCAGCTCGCCGGCACGTTTTCACCTGCCTTGCGACGCTCCTGACGGATGCTGTAGCCAATATCGATACCGGCCAGGTCCGACATCGCAAACTGCCCCATGGGGAAGCCCAAGTCGGTCAGTACCTTGTCCACCTGTTGCGGGCTCGCACCTTCGTTGACCAGCGCCATGGCCTCTGCACCTCGCTCGTGCAGCATGCGATTGCCGACGAAGCCATAGCAGTTGCCCACCATGACCCCGACCTTGCGAATCTTCTTCGCCAGCGCCATGGCGGTAGCCTTGACCTCATCAGAGGTTTTTTCGCCGCGCACAATTTCCAGCAGCTTCATCACGTTGGCGGGGCTGAAGAAATGCAGGCCAATCACGTCCTGCGGACGTTTCGTCGCCGCCGCAATGTCATCAATACTGAGGGTGGAGGTGTTGGACGCCAGAATCGCACCCGGTTTGCAGGCGTCGTCCAACTGACCGAAGATCTTTCTCTTCAGGTCCATGCTTTCAAACACCGCCTCGATCACCAGATCCACATCGCTGAAATCGTCATAGGTCAGGGTGCCGCTGATCAGGCTCATGCGCTCCTCAACCTGGGCCTGGGTGATACGGCCTTTCTTCGCGGTGTTCTCGTAGTTTCGGCGAATCACTGCCAGACCCTTGTCCAGCGCCTCCTGCTTGACCTCGGCGATGGTCACGGGTATCCCGGCGTTGGCGAAGTTCATGGCAATGCCGCCACCCATGGTGCCTGCACCTATAACACCCACTTTATGGATGTCACGAACAGGTGTTTCCTTGGGAAGACCTTTCACTTTGGAGACTTCCCGCTCGGCAAAGAAGGCATGAATCAGGCCCGCACGCTGTGGGGACTCCATGCACTCCATAAACAGTTCACGCTCACGCTTCATACCGTCTTCAAAGGGCAGGCTGAAGGCGGCTTCCACCGCATCCACGCACTTGAACGGGGAAAACTGGCCCCGAGCTTTCTTCTGCAGGCCAGCGCGGAACTGTTCAAACACCTCGCTACCCTTGTCGGCCTCAAGCTTATCGGTCAGATCCCGTACGCGACGAACTGGCTTTCCTTCATCGGCAATGTTCTGTGCGTAGGCCAGGCCAACAGCCTTGATGTCATTGCCATCTTCAACCGCATCAACAATGCCCAGGGCCAGAGCGTCTTTAGCGCCAACAAACTCACCGGAAGTGATCATTTCCAGGGCTTTCTGCGCACCCGTCAAACGTGGCAGGCGCTGAGTGCCCCCGGCTCCGGGCAACAAGCCCAGCTTTACTTCCGGCAATCCCACCTTGGCGCTGCTCAAGGCCACCCGGTAATGGCAACCCAAAGCGGTTTCCAGGCCACCGCCCAGCGCAGTGCCGTGAACAGCCGCAACAATTGGCTTATCGCTGTTCTCATATTGGTCAACAACGGACGGCAGCCCCGGATCCTGCATGGGCTTGCCGAACTCGCTAATGTCGGCCCCGGCAATAAAAGTGCGGCCTTCGCACACCAGCAACAGTACCTTGGCGTCGGCGTCTTTCTGGCCCTGCTCCAGTGCAGCCACCAGGCCGGAACGAACCGCATGGCTGAGGGCGTTCACCGGCGGATAGTTCACGGTGATCACGCCAATGGAGCCTTCCCGGTTATAAGTCACGACCTCAGACATAATATCTCCTAGCCATATATGGAATGTAGTTTTAACAAGCGAAACATAGTCACGATTTAATACAAGTTTTCGGCAGGTTTCAACCATGAACTAAAATGCAGGCATAAAAAAACCCCAGAACGAATTCTGGGGTTCTTACTCCAAGGCCGCAGGGAGACGGCGGTGAGGGCGTTCCGAAACCGTGCGGAGCCATGGATGGCGGAGCCGAGCGTACAGGGACGTATTTACAGCGTGTTTCGGAACGCCCTCACCGCCGGCTTCTTCACCAGGACCCGGTCAAACACCAAGCGATTCAATATCGCTGGCCAGCATCGCCAGTTGGTGAGCAATGGATTCCCGCAGCTTTTCCCCGGAAATCAGATAGGAAGGCGCCGCACAAGTCAGCGCCATAATGGTGCCATCCTGCAGGTGAATGGGCACACCCGCAGAGTTGATGTTGCGATCCCACTCGCCGAGCGACAGGCAGAAGCCATACTTCTTGTAGTCTTCCATAGAACGTTCGAGGCCCTCCTGCTTCTCAGGCCAGGCGTCGCCATACTTGGCTTCCATGGCATCCGTGATGACCTTGCGGCCTTTATCCGAAATGGCACAGTAGTAGGCTCGCCCGGCCGATGTCGTGGCCATGGGCAGCTTCAGACCGATATCCATACGCAGCAGCGATGCTTCCGGCGGCAGGCGATTTTCCACATAGATCATGTGCAGACGATCGCGGCAAGTCAGGCCCACGGACATGTTGGTCTGACGGGCAAACTCGTCCATGTAAGGCTTAGCCAGCTGGCGCACTTTAAGGTTGGAAACGTAGGCGTAACCAAGAGCCAAGACACCGGAGCTGAGCTGGTACTTTTCCAACTGGGCGTTATAACTGAGGTAACCCAGCTTGGTCAGGGTGTAGGTCATACGCGAAACGGTGGGTTTCGGCAGCCCGGTCAGGCGCGCGATGTCCTGATTGCCCAGAATCACCGAGCCCTGGCTAAAGGCGCGAAGCACATCCAGGCCACGGGAAAGTGCCTCTACAAACTTGCGATCTTTCTCAGGCTTTACCGGTTCACCATCACCGGATGCTGCCAGGAGTTCCGGCGGGGTGGCTTGTGCTTTTGTCATAAACGGGCGTCCTCCAACAGCTGCGCCTGATCCGCTGTGCCCGGACTACCGGGGCTATGTTCGGATAGTAAGAAAAGATGCGGTATTTTAATCGCTGCAGATATCAAGTACCAGAAACCATTATCAAAAGTCGTGCCAAATATGAAACACTCTTCCTTTATGTTTCAATTCTCTTCCAATATCGCGACACAAGACCCCGGGTTTACGGATAGTTTGCGGTATATTATTCTGCAATGTGAAACTTGGTAACTGAATTAGAAGCCGATGACAACCCCGGAGAGCACATGAAAGTTCTATTTGTAGCAGGAGACCCCAAACCGGAGCGCTGGACCGTTCCCATAAAGGAGCTGCTTCCGGAAGCCGAGGTTCACGTATGGGACGCCAACGACCCGGCGGTGGATGCCGATTACGCCATTGTCTGGCAACCACCGGAACAACTGTTTGAGCGCGAAAAAAAGCTCAAAGCCGTGTTTAACCTGGGCGCGGGAATCGACGGGTTGCTGGCCGTGCCCAATCTGCCACCTCAACTGCCCATCGTGCGTCTGGAAGATGCCGGCATGTCCGCGCAAATGGCGGAATACGTGTTGCACCAGCTACTGGAAGCCAGCCGGGGCATGGAAACCTACCGCGAGCAGCAACGCCAGGGTACCTGGAAAATTCATCGCCCGATCAAGCGCAGTGAGTGGCCAGTAGGCGTCATGGGCCTTGGCCATATTGGCAAGCGGGTGGCACGTACCCTCGCCGGCCTGGATTACCGGGTCAACGGCTGGGCCCGCAGCAAGCACGACCTGGACGGCGTCTCGACCTTTTCCGGTACCGAAAACCTGACCGATTTCCTGCAATCAACCAGGGTTCTGGTGAACACTCTTCCACTGACCGACGAAACCCGGGACATCCTCAATCATAAGCACCTCAGCCAACTCATGCCCAATGCCGTGGTGATCAACGTGGGCCGGGGAGAACACCTGGTGGAAGAGGACCTGATCAAAGCCATCGAAGACGGCCATGTCGCCCGGGCCTCCCTGGATGTGTTTCGCCAGGAACCCCTGCCCGCGGATCACCCCTTCTGGCAGCGGCCGGAGATCACCATTACGCCACATATCTCGGCGCGCACCCTGAGGGAGGCCACCCTGGAGCAGATCACCGGTAAGATCAAAGCACACCACAACGGTCAGCCGATTTCCGGCATCGTGGACCCCAGCCGAGGCTATTGAAACCCTATACATTTGCGCCGGTCAGCCAGTGGCCGGCGCCACCACAAATATCCCCCACAGCATCAGCAATAACAACGGAATGGAGAGCAGGACAAAAGCGCCGTTCCAACCAAACGCCACCAGCCAGCGTGACACCTGCCCGAATCGTGACAGCAGCATAACGGCCGGGCCGAACGGCGACAGCATCATGGCAAGGGAGAAACCAATCACCAGGGCGACCGCAATCGGCAGGGGGTTCACGCCCTCGGCGACCAATTGCGGCATCAACCCTGCCTGAACACTCAGCACAGTAATCGGGATGATGCCGATGGCTGAGAGCATCGGCATCATTAATAACCCACCCACAGCCAGTAAAAATACGCCCAGCTCACCAGTCGCCATGCCTGCCAGGGCATCCGCCGGAATCACCGAGACCAACGCCACGCCCAACCCGGCGGAACCTGCGAAGATCGACATCTCGTTGCTCATACCGAGCATATTGTCGGTGGCTTCCCGTACCGCCATAGCTGGCGAGCGATCGTGCCAGAACATATAAAGAAGGGTGACCACCGGCACCGTCAGCATCGCGGCCACTGACACCTTCAGTTCCGTTAACTGCACCAGCAGGCCCATCGCCGTAAAGATGATCAATACCAGCAGCAACAGCCGCCCGCTTCCGGCCGGCCAGGCTTCCAGCGGTTCGCGCTCACCGCTGACCCGACGAAAACGCTTGTGCTCCAACCGCCATCCCACCAGAACCAGCAACACCGCGCTGCCAATGCCATAGGGCAGCAGGCCCGACCAGCTCAGGGAGGGTACTTCACGGGTAATAATGGCGACCGCAACACTGGTTGGCGCAACCAGCGGCACCAGCGCAAATCCTCGCAATGTACTGATCAGCACACTGCGCAACCAGCGCACCCGCGAAGCCCCGGTAATACCCCGCTGCCGCAGGGTATCCGACAACGTGCCGCAAAGCAGGTTCATCACGCCGAAGTTCAGCACTGACGCAATGCCGCAACTCACCACCGCGTATTTCGGGTACAGCAACGCCGGGCGACCACCCAGCAACACGTCGTGTATACGCTGCAGCACCTCAAGCCGTCGAACCAGGCATTGCATCATCCCCAGGCTTCCCAGGAACGCTGCATAAAAGGCAGCGTTGGACGCGGCACGAATCAGATCCTCGGCGGCCAGTTGCCGGATAACCCCCAGATAACCGATCACAACCAGCGAGATCAGGAACAGGTAACGGGAATACGATTGCAGCCGCCTCAGCGCCAGCGTGAAATAAAGCACAAACAACACACCCGCAAAGGCACTGACCTTTATGCTGGAAAGGCAAAGCGCCAAAAGCTCCAGAAAAACCGCAGCAGGAACCAGAAAACGGCTCATAGCAGATTACTGACCTTGGTTGGTGGTATCGGTTGCATTTCAAACAGACCCGGATTAGTCTTCAACAACCAATATACAAAACTTAGTTCCGCTATACGAAACTATATCAACACTAATGACATGACAAGCCCACCCCTTCCCTCCTTACAAACGGAAGATCACAATGGGAACCATGTCTGATCAAATGGGAGATGCCATGAGCGCTTTCATCTACGATGGGCTACGAACACCCTTCGGTCGACACGCCGGCGCACTGGCCAGGGTTCGCCCCGACAACCTTCTGGCCAGCGTTATCAAAGCGCTGGTTGAGCGCAACGCCTTTGCCCTTGAGGCCTACGAAGACGTTATTGCCGGTTGCACCAACCAGGCCGGCGAGGACGCCCGAAACCTGGCCCGCCACGCCGGGCTGTTGGCCGGCCTTCCTGTTGAAACCGGTGGCCTGACCGTTAACCGCCTGTGTGGCTCTGGCCTGGCAGCCATCATCGACGCCGCCAGGGCGGTTCGCTGCGATGAGGGCGAGCTGTTTGTCGCCGGCGGCGCTGAAAGCATGAGCCGGGCACCGTTTGTGATGGCCAAGAGCGAAAGCCCGTTCAGCCGCGACTTTCGTGCCTTTGACAGCACCATCGGGGCCCGCTTCCCCAACCCTCGCATTGAGGCCGACTTCGGTGCCGACACCATGCCCGAAACCGCCGACAACATTGCCAGGGAGCTCAACCTCAGCCGGGACACCGTGGATCAGTTTGCCGCTCAGAGCCAGGCCCGATACGACGCTGCCCTGAAAGATGGCTTCTATAATGAAGAGATTATGCCCATTGATGTCCCTCAGGGCCGGAAAAAACCACCCGTCAGCGTGAACAGCGATGAGCATCCGCGGCCTCAGTCCACCCACGAGGCACTGGCCGGCCTGCGCCCGCTGTTCGAAGGAGGCGTGGTGACTGCCGGCAACGCCTCGGGCATCAACGATGGCGCCGCGGCCCTGATCATCGGCTCTCGCAAAGCCGGCGAAAAGGCCGGTATTCAGCCCCGTGCCCGTATTGTATCCGCAGCGATCGCCGGTGTTCCGCCACAGGTCATGGGCTACGGCCCGGTACCCGCCAGCGAGAAGGCCCTCGCCCGCGCGGGCCTCGGCATCAACGATATGGACGTCATCGAGATCAACGAAGCCTTTGCGGCCCAGGTTCTTGGCTGCACCCACAAACTGGGCATTGACCCGACCGATTCCAGGCTGAACCCCAACGGTGGCGCCATTGCGGTTGGCCACCCCCTTGGGGCGTCCGGTGCACGGATTGCATTGACCGCCACCCGCCAGCTTGAGCGCAGTGGCGGACGTTACGCATTGATCAGCATGTGCATTGGCGTTGGCCAAGGCATTGCGGCTGTTATTGAGCGAGTATCTGATTAAAAGAGCAACCGACTAATTTTCTGAGGAGACACACCATGGCTTCCGCACCCTGGGATGACCTGCTGCAGTTCGACAAGCAACTGGATGAAACCGAGCGTCAGGTACGTGACAGTATCCGTTCGTTCTGCGATCAGCGCCTGATGCCCGGCATTACCGAAGCGAACCGGCATGAGAAGTTCGACCGTTCCATTTTTACCGACATGGGCGATCTGGGCATGCTCGGCGCTACCCTGCCGGAAGAATACGGCGGCCCCGGCCTGAACCACGTGTGCTACGGCCTGATTGCCCGCGAAGTGGAACGGGTTGATAGCGCCTATCGTTCAGCCCTGAGTGTCCAGTCGTCATTGGTTATTCACCCGATTCACGCCTTTGGCCAGGAAGCCCTGAAAAAACGCATCCTGCCCCAACTGGCATCCGGCGAAAAAGTGGGCTGCTTTGGCCTGACCGAGCCCAACCATGGGTCTGACCCGGGCAACATGGAAACCCGCGCCAAGAAAGTCGACGGCGGCTATCTGGTCAGTGGCTCCAAAACCTGGATCACCAACTCCCCCATTGCCGATGTTTGCGTGGTCTGGGCCAAGCTCGAGGGCAAAATCACCGGTTTCGTGATCGAACGCGAAGGTGCCAAGGGTCTGGACACGCCGAAGATTGAGGGTAAGTTTTCCCTGCGGGCTTCCGAGACCGGGTCCATCTTTATGGACGAAGTCTTTGTCCCGGACGAGAACAAGCTCGACGTGGAAGGCCTGAAAGGTCCTTTCAGTTGCCTGAACAAGGCCCGTTTCGGCATCAGCTGGGGCTCCATGGGCGCTGCCGAGTTCTGCTGGCACGCAGCCCTCAATTACACGCTCGAGCGCAAGCAGTTTGGCAAGCCTCTGGCGGCCAACCAGCTGATCCAGAAGAAGCTGGCGGATATGCAGACCGAGATCACCCTGGGCCTTCAGGGCGCCTTGCAACTGGGCCGTATGATAGACGCCGGCAACTACTCGACGGACGCCATCTCCATGCTCAAGCGCAACAACTGCGGCAAGGCCCTGGACATTGCACGGGTAGCCCGTGACATGCACGGCGGCAATGGTATCGCCGACGAATACCATGTCATCCGCCACGTGATGAACCTGGAAGCGGTGAATACCTATGAAGGTACTCACGATGTCCACGCCCTGATTCTGGGCCGCGGACAGACCGGAATTCAGGCTTTCAGCTGATCCTGCTACCCATAGCTCCAAAAGCAGAGCTCCGGCTCTGCTTTTTTTATGCCCACAAAAAAGCCCCGGAGCGGGGGGAGCACTCCGAGGCAAGGATGCATAAAAGCACCTTAGAATTGGTTTATGTCAGACGTTTATCGATCAGAAGCTCAATTTCGCGGAGGCCATGACCTGCTCATACTGCGTGCTGCTACTGGTGGCAATCTCACCGAAATCCCAATAGGCGTACTCCAGCCCCAGCGTCAGATTGCGGTGGGCAGACCATAGTATGTTGGCGTGAACCGAGGTCGACGAGTCGAAGTAACTCAACGTTCCGGCAGGCGGTGCAACCAGATCATCAACAATTTCCGTGTGCGAGACCGTCAGGGTGCTACGCCATGCAGGCGACCAGAAGTGGCGATAGGCCGCTGTGGCACCATAGGTCTTGAGAGGTTCGACATCGCCTTGGGCGAGAGCTGCCAGATCCACGTCCGGGTACGTCAGCAGGCCCATGTACCGGCCGAGCGCGCCATAGCTGTACTGCAGGCGCAGATCATCACGGCCAACCGTCGGAATGCGGGCACTCAAAGATACGGCTCCGTCAGTTATGGTTTCATCCGCTGCGTTGTCTTCAAAATTCCGCAGCAAACCGGCAATGGAGTAGAACCCATAGTTACCTCGGATCTGGTACCGCATTGCGAGATCCGGGTAGGACTGATCGTCGTAGGAGTTGCCGTAGTAGCCGTCTTCGGGATTCTCCAGGGAAACCATTAGCTTCCCGCCTGGCGCAGCCATGTTGTAGCGAATCATGGGCTGGGTTGCGTAGATAAAAGCCGCTTGCTTGCCCTGATCAAGGATTTCCGGCATGGCCGCCAGGTCGGTGAACGTGGTGTAGGTCTGACCAAAATCCCAGCCGTTCCAGGAACCGTAGGCCTGGCGCAAACGGGGGGAATAACTGTTGGACACGATCTCGTTACCGGTTTCATTCATGCCGTCGTTAAGGTCCTGGTTAAAGTCCATCTCCAGGTAGGTGGTCAGCGTGTGACCGACGACATCCTCGGTTTTGGTGCCGATACTGATCCGTGATTCCCGGGCCGAGAAACCGGTCTTCCAGTCGCTTTCATCCGAAGCCGCGGCACTCGCGAAGGTTCTCGGCAAACCAATGCTGTAGCTGTTCAGACTGCCATTCCCGTGGGAACCAAAAATAGCGTCGGCCTTGATAAAACCACCGAATGAAATCGTTGTGCTTCCAATCTTGATCCCGTCGCCGTCTCGCAGCAAATAGGGGTTGTCTTCTGTCAATTCAGGCGCGGTAGACACCGCGCCTTCCAGTTTGTTTTCCAGCTGTTGGACCCGCTCTCGCAGTTCGTCCAGCTCAGTGCTTTGCGCCAGCGCGGAGCCGGAACCGATGGCCATCAGCGGCAGCCCGGCAATAACCACGGCTCGGAGCAAGGGACGCACTTGGGAAGGTATTGTTGTTGTCATCTCAAACCTCTTAACGGAGTTGATTTCATGTCGTTGTTATTGGACGTTCCGGTGCCGGCACTGGGACACACCAAATCAATAACGCTGTTTCACTGTGCGGTATTTTGTGATTGTTAGGTTTCGCATAGCAGTACCAGCTTCCGTGTTTTCGAATATAGACAATACTTTTGTCATCAACAAGTGAGTGAAACCAAATTTTAATGAAATCGGTAATTACTCTGTGTTTTGTTGTTTCATTAGCATTGACAGACGAGCAACCCATGAAAGATCATTGAGTAATTCTGCTATGCGGTATATATTTTCGCTGTAATGCATTAACGAGGTTGATTCGATGAACATGAACTACACCGCCGAGGAACTCGCCTTCCGTGACGAAGTGCGTGCGTTCCTGGATGAAAAGCTGCCGGCCGACATCGCCGCCAAAGTGAAAGGATTCCGCCGCCTGTCCAAAGAGGACCATCAGCGCTGGCAGAAAATCCTTTGCGAGCAGGGCTGGTACGCGACCCACTGGCCGGAAGAGTACGGCGGTGTAGAGTGGACGCCCGTGCAAAAGCACATCTGGGACGAAGAATCCTGCCGTTACGGCGTTCCCCGCTCCATCCCGTTCGGGGTGAATATGGTGGCGCCGGTGATCATCAAGTTCGGCAGCGAGGAACAGAAGCAGACGTACCTGCCGCGCATCCTCAGCGGCGAGGACTGGTGGTGCCAGGGGTATTCCGAACCCGGCGCGGGCTCTGACCTGGCGTCTCTTAAAACCCGTGCTGTGCGTGATGGCGACCATTACATTGTTAACGGCCAGAAAACCTGGACCACCCTGGGCCAGCACGCCAACATGATCTTCTGCCTGGTGCGTACCAACACCGAGGTCAAGAACCAGGAAGGTATTTCGTTCCTGCTCATCGATATGGACACACCGGGCATTACCGTGCGCCCCATCATCACTCTGGATGGTGAGCATGAAGTTAACGAAGTGTTCTTCGAGGACGTGAAGGTGCCGGTTGAGAACCTGGTGGGCGAAGAGGATAAAGGCTGGACCTATGCCAAGTATCTTCTGACTTACGAGCGCACCGGCCTGGCCGGTATCGGTATGTCCAAGGCAGCACTGTCGCACCTGAAAAACCTGGCATCACGCCGCCTGAAAAACGGTCGGCCGCTGCTTGAGGACCCCTCATTCAGTCAGCGCATCGCCAAAGTGGAAATCGACCTCACGGCAGCCGCCATCAGCAACCTGCGTATTATTGCCTCTGTTGAAGGTGGCGGTGTGCCGGGTGCGGAAAGTTCCATGCTGAAAGTAAAAGGCACCGAAATCCGCCAGGCCATCAATGATCTCGCCCGCCGCGCGATCGGGCCCTATGCCCTGCCGTTCCTCGAAGAGGAGATGGATATGGATTACGAGGGCGACTTCCTGTCGGATAAAGATGCCGCTCCCCTGTCGGCCCAGTACTTCAACAACCGCAAGCTGTCGATCTTCGGCGGATCCAATGAGATCCAGAAGAACATCGTGTCGAAAATGATTCTCGGGCTTTAAGGAGACGACCATGGATTTCCGACTTAATGAAGAGCAGCAGATGCTGCAGGACACCGTGGAACGGCTGGTGCGCGGTGAGTACAGTTTTGAAAAACGACTGGCGTTCAGTGAGACGGAACTGGGCTTCAGCGCCGATTTCTGGCAGCAGCTTAGCGAGCTGGGCCTGACCGCTGTACCTTTTCCCGAGGAACTCGGTGGCTTTGGCGGCAGCGGTGTGGAAGTTCAGTCCGTTATGACTGAGCTGGGCCGCGGGCTTTGCCTGGAGCCATATGTGCAGTCCATTATTCTGGGCGGCGGCCTGATTGGCCAGGCAGGCAACGACAGCCAGAAAGACACCTGGCTGGCCGGCATCGCCAGCGGCGAACTGAAAGCCGCTGTAGGCCTGCAAGAGCCCCAGAGCTTCTATGACCTGAATAACGTGGAAACCCGTGCCGAGAAAAACGGCGAGGGCTATGCTCTGAACGGCCGCAAGGCCGTGGTGATCAGCGGCCACTGTGCCGACCTGATCGTGGTGTCCGCACGCACCTCAGGCGACGCCCGCGATGCCGACGGCATCAGCCTGTTTGCCCTGAGCCCGGATACCGCTGGCGTTGAGCGCCGAGCTTACCCCACTATCGACGGCTCCCGCGGCTGTGACATTACCTTGAACAACGTCCAGGTCGGTGCCGACGCGTTGCTGGGAGAAGAAGGCAAGGCTGCCGGGGTGATCGAGTATCAGGCCGGTCGCGCTATCGCCGCCATCTGCGCCGAGGCTGTGGGCGTCATGGAAATGGCCAATGAGCTGACTCTGGATTACCTCAAACAGCGCAAGCAGTTTGGCGTGCCTATCGGCCGGTTCCAGGTGTTGCAGCACCGTATGGTGGATATGATGTCGGAACTGGAGCAGGCTCGTTCCATGGCAATTCTTGCCGCCAGCGTCGCCGACAGCGAACCCAGTGATGAACGCCGCCGCGTGCTGGCCGCCGCCAAGAACGTGATTGGCCGTGCCGGTCAATTCATCTCCGAGGCCGGCATTCAGTCCCACGGTGGTATCGGCATGACCTGGGAGTACAACTTTGCCCACTACGCGAAGCGGCTGATCGCCATCAATCACCAGTTGGGGGATGACGATTTCCATCTGGAGCAGTATGCCACTTTGTTGCAGGCAGGCTGACAACTGAGGCTCTCATCATGACGACAACCGACGATCAGTCATCACAACGGGATCTGAGAAAAGCCGAATGGAAGGTCCGTACCGAGCTGGCCGCCGCCTATCGCCTGGTGGCGCTGTTTGGCTGGGACGATCTGGTGTTCACCCACCTTTCGGCACGGGTGCCGGGGCCGGATCATCATTTCCTGATCAACCCCTATGGGCTTCTGTTCCATGAAATCACCGCGTCGTCACTGGTGAAGGTGGATAAGGATGGCCAGGTGGTGGAGTCTGGCGGCCTCGCCCGTGTAAATCCGGCCGGATTCACCATTCACAGTGCCGTTCACATGGGCCGCGAGGATGCCGGAGCGGTGATGCACCTGCACGCGCCGGATGGGGTGGCTGTGTCAGCGCACCGGGATGGTCTGTTGCCCCTGAGCCAGACGGCGATGCTGTGCCTGAATCATCTGAGCTATCACGATTATGAAGGTGTGGCGCTGAACCTGGATGAGCGCAAGCGGCTGATCAGGGATTTGGGTGACAAGTCGATGATGATGCTGCGCAATCACGGGGTGCTGACGGCGGGCAAGGACGTGCCGGAGACGTTCACCTATCTGTATTTTCTGATGAAGGCCTGCGAGATCCAGGTCAAGGCCCAGAGCTGCGGGCCAACCTGTATGCCGTCAGAGCAGGCCATTCAGACAACCGCTGACCAGTCTCAGGAACTCGGCAGTGCGGCTGCTTTGACCTGGCCCGCATTGGTTCGGCTTCTGGATAGCAAGAATCCCGGGTACGCTGTTTGAGTCTCTGACTTTGCACCTTGTGCACCATGGAAGCAGATATGCTCTCTGTTGAATTAAACGATCTTGAACATTTTTGCGGCACTACCATTGGCCACAGCCCTTGGAAAACCGTCACCCAGGAGATGATTCAGGCGTTTGCGGACGCCACGGGCGATCACCAGTGGATTCATCTGGATGTTGAGCGGGCCACGCGGGAAACGCCGTGGAAGAGCCCCGTCGCCCATGGGTTTCTGACCGCGTCGCTGATTCCACTGCTGAATCAGGAGGTCATTGACGTGCAGGGCAAAGGCGCCAGCATAAACTACGGCATCAATAAGCTGCGCTTTCCTGCGGCGGTGAAATCCGGGGCGGATATCCGTAGCAAGATGGAATTGCTGGATGTGTCCAGGGTGGATGATCAGCGCACGCTGGCCACCTACCGAACCACCGTGGAAATCCGTGGAGAGGACAAGCCTGCCTGCGTGGCAGAGAACCTGGTGATGTACGTGGCCTGAGCGGTCAGACGCCAGAAGCAACACTAAAAAAGGGGCCCTTGGGCCCCTTTTCTCATTCAGATGGGTGCTGATACCCCCATCACTTGATCTCTTCCCGAACAATCTCGCCGTCTTTCACCACGGCCAGGGTCGTCTCCGTCACGAAACCACCGTTTTCGGTGACTTCGGTGACTTCGTACGGGTTCTTGCGGGTGTCCATGTTTTTCAGGGCATCGCCGATCGCAGCGCGGATGGTTTTCGGGTCAGTGGACTCGGTGGCGTCCATGGCTTCCACCAGGGCGTGCAGCGCCAGGTAGTTGTAGGCGGCTTCGGATCCGGGCATTTTGTCGTACTCGGCCTTGTAGCGCTTGATGAAGTCTTTGGCCGCCGGGGTGTCATAGACGCTCAGTGGAACCACGCCGATGGCGCCTTCCACCATGTCCAGGCCACCGGCTACCTGGGCCACTTCGTCAATCTTGGCCTGGTCCATCACGATAAAGCCGCCCTGAAAGCCCATCTGGCGGGCCTGTTGCACCACCAGACCGGTCGGCTCGGAGGCGCCGCCCACAAACATCACGTCCGGGCTTTCTGAAATGATACGGCTGACGCCGGTAAAGAAATCCGCCGATTTGTTGTAGTCCATGGGGTTGTCAGAAACCACTTCTCCCCCTTTGGACTCCCACTCTTTCTTGATCATGGCACCCCAGATTTTGGCGTATTCGTGGGTTGCGCCGCCCATGCCCAGCTTCTTGCCCTCGTGCTCAAGGGCGTAGTCGGTAAAGGCCCGCACGTAGCCATCAAAGGTAGGAGGAATACGCAACGTCAGGCTGTTGCCCTTTTCGGTGATGCTGGGCACGCTGGAGTAGGCCATCACCAGAAAATTGTCTTTCTCGTTGAAGTCCTGGAGGGCAAAAATACCACCGGAGTGAGGCACGAACACCGCCGACACGTTGGACTCCTGCTTCAGTCGCTTGGCATTGGTCGCCGCCTGCGCCGGTGAGTAACGATCGTCCAGGGGGACCAGGTTGACCGTGGTCTTTTCGCCGTTCAGGTCAAAACCGCCCGCCGCGTTGATTTCCGCCACCGCCATTCGCAGCCCGGACAGCGTGTTTTCACCGTATAAAGCAGCGCCGCCACTCAGCGGGCCGGTGAATCCGATGTTGACTTCGCCCGCCATTGCACCGGCGGACAGGCTCATCCCAAGGGTTGCCGCCGCGACAGCCTGACCCAGTTTTCTGACTATTTTCATTGTTGTCTCCTGGTTGTGTTGTGCGTGTCACTCTGATTGTTGTTATAGGCCGGTCAGGCCCCGATATACGCCTTGCGAACCTGTTCGTTGCCCAGCATCGTCTCCCGGTCGCCTTCCATGACCAGATGGCCGTTCTCCATAACATAAGCACGGTGGGCAATCTTCAGGGCCGCAAACGCATTCTGCTCTGCCAACAGCACGGTTGTGCCCAGGCTGTTGATTTGTTTGACGGTTTCGAACACTTGCTTGACCACCAGGGGAGCCAGGCCAAGGGATGGCTCATCCAGCATCAGCAAGCGGGGGCGGCTCATCATGGCGCGGCCGATGGCCACCATCTGTTGCTGCCCCCCGGACAGAGATCCGGCAGGCTCATCGGCCTTGTCTGCGAGGATCGGGAACAGCTCCAACACTTCGTTCAGGCGCTTGCGGTTGCCCTGCCGATCACGTCGGTGCACGTAGGCCCCCATCATCAGGTTCTGCATGACGCTCATCTGCGGAAACAGTTTTCGGCCTTCGGCACACTGCACTACGCCGCTGGCGACGACCGCGCTGGCTTTCATACCGTTGAGCTGTTTGTCTTCGAACTGGATCTCGCCGGCCGTCGGCTTTACCAGACCACTAATGGCATTGAACAGGCTGCTTTTACCGGCGCCATTGGCCCCGAGTAGAACAACCAGCTCCCCGGCATCCACCATCATCGAAATATCGGTCAGTGCCTTGAAGCTGCCATAGCAGACGTCGACATGGTTAAGCTGCAGCATCTTCGTCACCTCCCAGATAGGCTTCGATCACCACCGGGTTGTTGCGTACTTCTTCCGGCGTGCCCTCGGCAATCTTTTCACCGTGATCCAGCACCATGATCTTGTCTGCCAGGCTCATGATCATGTCCATCTTGTGCTCGATCAGGCACACGGTGAGTCCTTTTTCATCCACCATTTTCCGCATCAGCGCGGCGAATCCGACGGTTTCTTCCGGATTGACCCCGGCCGCCGGCTCATCCAGCAGGACGATCTTGGGGTCGGTCGCCAGTGCCAGGGCAAAGGCCACCCGCTTGCGTTCTTCCTGGGTGATGTCGGCAATAAACTGCCCGGCAACGTGGGCAAGGCCCACAAATTCCAGGGCTTCCATGGCCTTGTCCCGCGCCGCCTTCTCTTCACGTTGCAGGCGTTTGCTGTTGATCAGCACGTCCCACAGGCCGGATTTCGTCCGCAGCCGGTGCCCCACGATCAGGTTGTCCAGCACGGTTGCCTGCTCAAACAGGTTGGTCGTCTGGAAGGTCCTTCCCACACCCAGGCGTGCGACCCTGTCGCTGGGCAGGTTAGTGACGTCCACGCCGTCCAGCAGGATACGGCCGGAGGTGGGCTGGTGCAGGCCTGAAATAAGGTTGAAAAAGGTGCTCTTGCCAGCACCGTTGGGGCCGATAATGGCGTTGATCCTGCCGGCTTCGAACTCCACCGACACATCGCTCACCGCCGCCAGACCGCCAAACATTTTGGTGACGTTTTCTACCTTAAGCATTGCTCTCTGCCTCCCGGTTCTGTGCGGTGTTGACCTTGTTCTCCTGGCGCTTTTTCGTAGGCGCCAGTGCCTGGGACTTGCGATGCATCCAGGTCAGGAAGGAGCCGGTAATGCCCCGGGGGAAGAAGATCACCAATAGCACCAGCAGCGGCCCGAAAATGATCATTCGGTACTCTTCCAGGAACTGCAGTGACTGGGTAATCCACACAATGCCCACGGTGCCCAGCAACGGCCCCATAATGGTGCCGATACCGCCCACCAGCAGATAGGTGATCATGTCGAAGGTGTGGTTGATATTGGCCTCTTCCGGGCCGATGAAACGGACCATCCCGGCATACAGGGCACCTGCCAGACCGGCATAGGTCGTGGACAGCACAAAGGCGAGGACTTTATTGCGCATCAGGTTGATCCCGAGGGACTGGGCCAGTTCATCACCGTTGCGGATGGCAATGAAGGTACGACCCAGCAGGGACTTGGACAAACGCCCCATGAACCAGATTGCGAACACCAGGAAGGCCAGCACCAGGTAGTAGAACGGGGTGGTGTCTGTAAAGTCCACCAACCCAAAGCCATAGGGTGCGGCGATATCTCGGACACCGATGGCACCATGGGTCAGCTCTTCCCACTTGTCGATCAGCAGGTAGATGATAAAGCCCACACACAGGGTGAATATCGCAAAGTAATGCTCTTTCAGGCGCAGCGAAACGATGCCCACGAGAAACCCGAGCACCGCCGTCATCACCAGCGCACCTAGGAAGGCAGGCCAGAAACTCCAGCCATAGTCGGCAGTCAGCAGGCCAAGGGTGTAGGCTCCGATGGCAAAAAAACCGCCGTGGGCCAGGTTCAGCTGGCCGCAAAAACCGGTAATGATGTTCAGGCCGTAGACCGCGATCGCCCAGACAAAGGCGGTCGCCATCACGTACACCTGGTACTCATTCGCGGCGACCAGCGGGAACAGTATGGCGAAGGCCAGCATCAGGTACTTGGCGGCTGGCGTCATCAGCAGGGAAGCGACTTTGAACATGATCAGTGCGCCCCCTTCGCGAACAGGCCCTGTGGACGAACTGACAGAATCAGCACCAGCAGACCAAAGGCAATAATGTCTTTATAGGACGTCGAGATGTAAAAGCCGCCGAGGGCTTCAGCGAAACCGATAATCATGCCGCCGGCAATGGCGCCAGGCACGCTACCCATGCCACCGAGTATGATAATGACGAAGGCTTTCATGATGACCAGGTGCCCCATGGCGGGATACACCAGATTGATGGGCGCATAGAGTGTGGCGGCAAACGCGGCCAGCATGCCCGAAATCGCAAACGTCATCATCGCCACCCGGTTGGCATCAATGCCCACCAGGAAGGCACCTTCACGACTCTGCGCCATGGCGATAATGGTCGCCCCCGTCATGGTCTTGCGCAGGAAAAGCTGCAGGGCCACTACCAACACGAACGCCCCCGCAATGATCAGCAGGCGCTGTTCAGGAATAATCAGTCCGTCGAAATTCATGATGCCGGTAAATGGCGATGACATACGGCGGAAGTCCGACCCCCAGAACATCTGCACCACCGCTTCCAGAAACAGCAGAATACCAATGGCGGCGATCTTGTCGTGGATCGGTGGCGAATGCCTCAGTGGGTGGAACACCAGACGCTCACACAGTATCGCCAGGACAGCGACCACCGCGGCCGAACCGGCCATGGCAATCCAGTAGTGCGCGCCCAGGTCCACCATGAAAAAGTAGGACATGAATGCCCCGACCATATAGAGCGCGCCATGGGCAAAATTGGGGATATGAAGTATCCCGTAGACCAGGGTCAGGCCCAGGGCTACGAGACCGTAGATACTCCCCAGGGTTAACCCGTTGATGATTTGTTGTAGGAAAAGGCTCAAGTGTGCTCCTCCGCTGTTTTGTTGTTGTTGCGAGTTATGCGGTTTTGGGCAGGGCCTTGCGACCCATCTATCAGCTTAATGAAACAATTGCACCGAACGTCTCGTATGTCAATATTTAGAACGTTATTCCGCAGTGCGGAATAATTAGCATGAATTAACGCTTAGGCTTTAGCCTTCCACTCTTCTTCCTGCAGCGCTCGCCACATCAACTTGCCCGTGGGTGATTTCGGCAACTCATCCACGAACTCGATGATTTCTGGCACTTTGTAGGCAGCCATCTGCTCCTTACACCAACTGACGATGTCCGCTTCGGTGGTACTGGTCTCCGCATCCGGTGTCAGTACGATGCAGGCTTTCACAGTCTCACCGCGTTTGGGGTGGGGCGATGAAATGACGCACACTTCGTGGATGGCCGGATGCCGGTACATCAATCCTTCCACTTCCGAGGGCCACACCTTGAAGCCTGATGCGTTGATCATCCGTTTGACCCGGTCCACCATGAAGAAATAGCCCTCTTCGTCGTAATAAGCGAGGTCACCGGTGCGGAAAAAGCGTTTGCCGTCGATGTCCACGAACGCCGCCTCGGTTTCAGCCGGGCGATGCCAGTACCCCTGGGTTACCTGAGGACCATTGGAAACAATCTCCCCCACTTCGCCCGGGCCTTTCTCTTCCAGGGTCTCAACGTCAATGATGCGGCTATCCACATCGAATACCGGAATACCCAGGCACTGGGGCTTGGGATGATCCGACGGGTTGATGTGGGTGGCGGCCATGGTTTCCGACAGGCCATAACCCTCGATGTAATCCAGGCCGGTCATGGCTTTAAGCTTGGCAGCCACCGCTTCCGGCATTGCCGCTCCACCACCGCCAATGGTGTTGAGGCTGGAAAGGTCGTATTGCCCGATGTCCGGATTCGACAGAAAATCCACCGCCATGGTGACAATGTTGGTCCAGCCGGTGACCTGGTAACGTTCTATCAGCCGGGCGGCGGTTGTGCGATCCCAGCGCGTCATAATGATGGTAGTTGAACCACTGTAGATGGGGCTGTTCATGGAGCCGGTCATACCGGTCACGTGGAAGAACGGCAACGTCGCCAACTGGACAGTGTTGGCGGTGCTCAGATTCCAGAACGCCCGGTGAACCGCTGTGGCCATGACACTGCAGTGCGTATGCATGCATCCCTTGGGCGCGCCGGTGGTCCCGGAACTGTAGGGGATCACCGCCAGGTCGTCCGGGCCTGCGGTGTGCTCTGCCGGCTTGTGATTGCCGGCCAGCGCCTGTTCCCAGCTCACCACGCCGGGTACGTCTTTGGACCAGGCCGGTGCAGCCACCTCTGCCGGCAAATCCAGGTCGGTGTCCTTATTGATGTAGGTGTTATAGGACGCCACCACCACCCGCTCAAGATCCGTGCTGTCCAGCATCGGCAGGATAAAGCCGGCCAGTTCCTGACCGGCCAGGCATACCCTCGAACCGGTATCGGCAATGTAGTGTTCCAGCTCTGCAGCCCGGTTCATCGGATTCACCGGAATCACCACCGCGTCGGCTCGCAGTATGGCGTAGTAGGCAATGGCATACTGGGGGGAGTTCTGCATGTAGAGCAGAACACGGTCACCTTTCTTCACTCCTTGAGCCTGAAGATAGCCGGCCATCGCTTCCACTTCCGTCAGCAGCTGCCTGTAGCTCATGGGCGCATCGTAGTAGATAGTCGCTGTATGGTCCGGATACCGCAGGGCAGATATTTGCAGGTTGGTGAAAACGCTGGTGTCAGGCAGCGTCATGCTCTTTGGTAACTCTTTTGGCCAGACGCTGTGGTGGCGTGTAAATGTCATTGTTGTCATCCCCTCAGTCAATTCAGTGAGCCGCAGCGGCGGCCAGATCGAATATTCCAGTACCACCGGGCAGGGCTTCCCGGTGACGCAATGGCGTTATCGCAATGGCTTTTTCCCGCAGCACGGTGACGTCTTCATCCGGTGCCGTAATGTGCCGGGAACTGCGATCGAACCCCAGCCACCAATAAGGCAGGCTACGGGCATCCTGCCCTGCCAGCAGGCGGGGCCGCTGAATGGAGCCGGTGGATTGGTTGCACCATTGCGCTTGCCGGATCACACCGGCGTCGCAGGCCGGAAAGTTCACATTCCAGGCCCGGTTTTCGCCCGGTTGCCAGAGCTTGCGGATTACCTGCTCCCCGAACGCCGACACCGGCGACCAGTCAACGCCTTCCCGGCTCAGGAAGGCCTGGCTCAGCGCAATGGCGGGTATGCCCATATGTTCGGCGCTGAGCACCGCGCCCACGGTTCCGGAGTACTGCACCGAATCACTGATATTGGCGCCGCAGTTCACACCGGACAGCACCAGATCCGGCGGATTATCACCAAACCAATGGGCCAGCGAGTACAACACACAGTCTGCGGGCGTACCGGACACGGCGTAGCGTTTCTCACCGTTTTCATACACCCGCAGCGGGTCGTGAATGGAGATGCTCTGCCCGGCGCCACTGCGATCATGCTCCGGCGCCACCACCCAGACTTCTTCCGCCAGGTTGCGGGCAATCCGTTCGAGAATCGCCAGCCCCGGTGCGTTGATGCCGTCGTCGTTGGTGATCAGGATGCGACGGACCATCGGTTCCGTGATTGCAGCAGGCTGGCTCATGACCGGTCTCCTTCACTGGCTATTTTCCAGCCCGCTTCCGCCAGCTGGCTCGCACGTTTGCCAACCTGCAGGGCATCGGCATTGGCGGCATTACCCTGCAGCGCGCGGGCATAGACCCCCTGAACAATCGCCGCCAGACGGAACAGCGAAAACGCCAGGAACACATGCCAGTCGGCAATGCCATCGCGACCGGTCTGTTGGCAGTAACGGGCAATGGTTTCCTGCTCAGTGGGAACGCCCAGGGCTTCCAGATCCTCCCCCAACAAACCGCGGGAACCTTCCATGTCCGAAGGCAGGTGGTACGGCAGGCAGTAATAGGCAAGATCCGCCAGCGGATGACCAAGAGTAGACAACTCCCAGTCCAGAATGGCGATCACGTCCGGTTTGTCCGGTGCCAGCATCAGGTTGCCAAAGCGGTAGTCACCATGGGCAATGGCGGACTCATCGGTGGACGGCAGGTTCTCCGGCAGCCACTCCATGAGTTTGTCCATGGCGGGCATCTCGTCAGTTTTGGACGCCAGGTACTGCTTGGTCCAACGGGATACCTGCCGTGCCACATAGCCTTCCGGACGGCCATAATCCCCAAGGCCGATTTGGTTAACATCCACCGAGTGCAGTGCTGCCAGGGTGTCGATAGCCGACCGATGGGCCGACATCCGCTCCTGACGATCCAGCGCCCGCAGTGCCGGATGACTAACGATGCGGCCTTCCAGATAATCCATAACGTAGAACGGCGTACCGATGATGCTGCTGTCTTCACACAAAGCCCGGGTGGCCGGCACGGGCACGCTGGTGTGTTCGGACAAAGCGCGCATGACTTTGTATTCCCGCTCCACCATGTGGGCGGAGGGCAGTGTTTTCCCGGGCGGCTTTTTGCGCAGAACGTATTGGCCGCTGTCGGTGTCCAGCAGAAACGTGGGGTTCGACTGTCCGCCCTGGAATTGCTGTACGTCCAGCTTGGTACCGAAACCTGGTATGGCTTGCTGTAGCCAGGTACGGAGGCTGTCTTCATCAAATTGGTGGGCTGGCAAAACGTCTACCAACTCTGGGTTCATGGTCATCTTTTCTGTTGCCTTCATTTATTACATAGTTGCCCGGCATTGGGGGGCAGCGGCCGGCGGGTGGGGGTGTCTTTCTTCCGGGAAAAAGAACTCGCTGCGCTCGGACACCTTTTTCCCTGCACAAACGCACCCCCACCCACCTGCCTCGGCGTGCTTTCGGTGATGCCTTCTTAACAAATGGTTTCGCCGCCGTCGGCTACGATGACCTGTCCGGTGACGTAGGCACTCGCCTTTGTTGACAGGAAGACGGCCAGGCCGGCGATGTCTACCGGGTCACCGATTCTGCGCAGCGGGGTTTTGTCTTCGGCGCGTTTGACGCGGACCGGGTCTTCCCACAGGGCTTTGGCGAAGTCAGTTTTGATCAGACCGGGGGCAATGCTGTTCACTCGAATGCCCTTTGGCCCCCACTCCACTGCCAGATTCCGGGCCAGCGCTGCTTCGGCGGCCTTGGATACGCCGTAGGTACCGATGGTGGTATTGCCACGGATTCCGGCGATGCTGGACAGAAGAACAACTGCACCTTCACCTTTCTCGGCCATCTGCGGCAGCACCATGTTGGTGAGCCAGAAGGTGCCTTTGACGTTGGTGTCCATGATCTTGTCCCAGGCTTCGTCGGTCATTTCGGCGGTGGTGCCGTAGACCGGGTTGGTGGCGGCGTTGCACACCAGCACATCGATGGAACCCCAGGCTTCGTTGGTTTTATCCACCAGGTTCTGCAGGTCTTCCTTCTTACCCACATGGCAAGGAATGGCGATGGCTTCGTAGCCCTGCTCTTTCAATTCATTGGCAACCTGTTCACAGGCATCGGCCTTGCGGCTGGAGATCACGACTTTGGCACCCAGGCGAGCCATTTCTTCGGCGATGGAACGGCCGATGCCTTTAGTGGAACCGGTGATCAGGGCAACTTTTCCGGTCATATCGAAAAGCGGGTTGTTCATACAGACACCTCATTGTCGAAAATCTTTCTCAGAGCTATGGGAACGAACGGGGAGGAACCTGCCGGGACCGTCAAAAACATGGATGTTTTTGTCGAGCGTACATGGACGTATTCACAGCGCGTCCCGGCAGGTTCCTCCCCGTTCGTTCACGCACCCGACAAAGCGGGCCAAAACAATTACCGGTATTGTTTGAGCTCCAGCTTGGCAACAGAATCAAGATGCACCTCATCCGGCCCGTCCGCCAGTCGCAACGTCCGCACCTTGGCCCAGGCTTCGGCCAGGAAGGTGTCCTGAGACACACCCGCGCCACCGTGAACCTGAATCGCCCGGTCCAACACCTTCAGCGCCATGCTCGGTGCGATCACCTTGATCATCGCAATCTCCTGACGAGCCACCTTATTACCAACGGTGTCCATCATGTGCGCCGCTTTCAGCGTCATCAGCCGAGCCTGTTCAATCTCCATGCGGCTGCGGGCAATATCCTTGCGAATGGAATCGAAACTCGACAGCGGCTTACCGAAAGCCTCGCGGGCATTGGCACGCTTGCACATCAACTCAAGGGCACGCTCGGCAACCCCGATGGTGCGCATACAGTGATGAATACGGCCAGGCCCAAGGCGGCCCTGGGCAATTTCAAAACCACGGCCCTCACCCAACAGAATGTTGTCCACCGGCACCCGCACATTGTCATACTGAATCTCAGCGTGACCGTGAGGGGCATGGTCATAGCCAAACACCGTCAGCGGACGGATCATCTTCACGCCCGGCGTGTCCAGCGGCACCAGAATCATCGACTGCTGCTTGTGCTTCTCAGCCCCCGGATCGGTCTTGCCCATGACAATGGCGATTTTAGAGGTGGCGGTCATGGCACCGGACGACCACCACTTACGGCCATTGATCACATACTCATCGCCTTCGCGACGGATTTCACAGGCAATATTGGTGGCATCGGAAGAGGCCACGTCAGGCTCGGTCATGGAGAAACAGGAGCGGATTTCGCCATCAAGCAGGGGCTTCAGCCACTTGTCCTGCTGCTCTTTGTTGCCGTAGCGGGCGATGGTTTCCATGTTGCCGGTGTCCGGCGCGGAGCAGTTGAACACCTCCGGCGCCATGGCCGAGCGCCCCATGACTTCACACAGATGGGCGTACTCATAGTTGGTCAGACCGGCACCGAATTCACTGTCGGGCAGGAACAGGTTCCACAGCCCCGCGGCGTTCGCCTTGACCTTCAACTCCTCGACGATCGGTACCGGCGCCCAGCGATTCTCCGCCTGCTCGACCTGTTCATGGTGCTTGTGCTCATTCGGGTAAATATGGGCGTCCATGAATTCGTGAAGCTGCGCCTGCAGTTTTTTGGCTTTGTCAGACAGCTCAAACATTCCAGTACCTCATTGGTTGAAGGATCAGATTGGCACGCCTTCCGGTTTCTCACTCCCGGAGCGAATGCGGAAGGTGCCTTCGGCGATGGCCAGGAGGTTACCCTTGTCGTCGTGAACCTCTCCGGTGCTGTTAAAAATTCGGGTACCGCCGGCCCGTTTGCGGCCGGTGACCCGGATAGTTCCACCGGAACACTGTCCGGTGAACGTTGTCGTCAGCGACAGGGTAATGGCTTTGCGTATCCGGCCGGGATACGGACAGTAGGTGCCGGCCTCCGCCATTGCGATATCCAACAGCGACGTCAACACACCGCCATGAATCACGCCGCCCAGATTGAGATGGCAGGGCTGCAGCTCCAGGCCAATCACCGCTTCGTTCTCCTCCCAGGACACCTGGTGATACCCCAGCAGATTGTGAAATCCAGGCAGGTCCTGGCCACCACGGATATGCAGGCTGTCTTCACTCATTACACTTTCATTCCAGGCAGGTTAAGAGAGGCGGTATTACCACCGTCTACGGGCAGAGACTGACCAGTGATATAACTAGCGTCATCACTGGCCAGGAACAGGATGGCGGCGGCAATTTCTTCCGGTGCACCATAGCGCCGCAATTCACACCGTGATCCCAGTTTATGGGCTTTCTCATTGGCGCGGGCATAGTCAAAAACAGCCTGGGTCATGCCGGTTTCCACCAGCCCCGGGCACACCGCATTCACGCGTACATTGTCGTTACCCAGATCGCAGGCAGCAGTCATGGTGAGGTTAACCACACCAGCCTTGGACGCGCTGTAAGCGTTACCACCGGCACCAGAGCGAAGACCGGCCACCGAGGCGGTATTAACAATCGAGCCCAGCTTGCGGGCCTGCATGTGGGGCGCGACATGCTTTATAAACAGCATGGTGCCAATCAGGTTCACCGCCAGCACCTGTTCCCATTCACCCCGGTCGTTACCGGTAATATCGGGGTGACCACCACTGGTGCTGGCGATGCCGGCAACGTTACACAACACGTCAATGCGACCGAAGGTCGAGACAGTTTCGCCCACCAGTGCGCTGACCTGCTCCTCATCAGCCACGTCTCCAATGCGATGCAGGGTTTCCGCTCCCGCGGGCATCAGGCCCTCGGTATCCAGCAGGCCCGCTTCGGACATATCCATCATCACCACCTGCGCGCCCTCCCGCGCCAGGCGAACGGCCGTGGCCCTGCCGATACCACTGCCGGCCCCGGTGACGATGGCTACCCGCTTGTCGAAACGCCCCATGCCGATGCTCCTTTTTATAGTTTGTTGCGTCGTCGCGAATTCACCTTCTACTGTAATTTGTCACGCCTTCCGGTTTTGAGTCAATATATTCGGAAGTAAATTTCACTAGACAAAACACCAGAACTACAATTGGCGAAAAAATGAAAAACACGCAGCACATGCCCGTCTATGCCCCCACCGACCCCGATGAGTCCATGGACGCCATTGGACAACGCATCCAGCACCTCGCCCTCGAACGCCCGGACCATATCGCACTCATCGATGGGGAGACCCAACTCAACTGGCAGGCGCTTGTCAGGCGAGCCAACCGCATCGCCAACCGGCTGCGATCCGCCGGCCTGAAACAAGGTGACGCCGTAGCGGGTTTGTCAGAAAACAGCATCCATTATGTTGCTCTGTACCTGGGGACGTTGGTGGCCGGCGGTTGCATGGTGCCGCTTTCAGGCATGGCGAGTGGCAGCAGCCTGGCACTGATGCTGAATGACTGCAGAGCCCGCTTCCTGTTTGTTTCCAAGAAGAACATCGAGCTGTTTGAAGGCATTGCCGACAAGCTCGATACGCTCGGGCGCGATCAATGTATAGGGCTCGACGGCCACAGCCCGGGAATACGTCAGGATCTTGAGTCCTGGCTGGGCGATATTGGCGCGGAGGCGCGCCCGGCCACGGTCACCCTGGATGATCCGTTCAATGTCATTTACAGCTCGGGCACGACCGGCACCCCCAAGGGCATTCTTCACGATTACCGTTTCCGCCAGCGCCAGATGGTCCGAATGAGTCGCTTCGGGCTTGATGGCAACGCCGTTAACCTGGTGTCCACGCCGATGTACTCCAACACCACGCTGGTGTCCGTACTGCCAACTCTGTTCTACGGCGGCACCCTGGTGCTGATGGCAAAGTTTGATGCCCGGCGGTTCCTGGAAATGGCTGAACGCTATCGCGTGACCCATGCCATGCTGGTGCCGGTTCAGTACCAACGCATCCTCGCCGATCCGGAATTCAATCGCTTCGACCTGTCCGCGTTCCAGCTCAAGTTGTGCACCAGCGCTCCCCTCAGGGCGGACGTCATCCGGGAAGCCATGGAGCGCTGGCCGGGCAACATCCGCGAGGTGTATGGCCTGACCGAAGGCGGCATCTCCACCAGCCTGGACTGCGCGGCCCACCCGGACAAATGGGACTCCGTGGGAAAACCCACCGAAGGCGCGGAAGTTCGGGTAATTGACGAGGAGGGCAACGAGCTGCCCCGGGGCGAGACCGGGGAGATCGTGGGCCGCGCCATCTCCATGATGCGGGGATATATCAACCGCGAGGAACAGACCCGGGACATGCTCTGGACCAGCCCCGAGGGCCTGGTCTTCTATCGCAGCGGTGATATGGGCCGAGTCGATGAAGAAGGTTTTGTGTATATCCTGGACCGACGCAAGGACATGATCATCTCCGGCGGTTTCAACATCTACGCGGTGGATCTCGAAAAGGTACTGCTGGCCCATCCGGCCGCCGCCGACGTTGCGGTGATTGGCATTCCCAGCGAACAATGGGGCGAAACCCCGCTGGGGCTGGTGGTGCTCAAGCCCGGCTGCACAGAGGATGAGGCGGAGATCCTCGAGTGGACCAATGGTCAACTGGGCAAGGCCCAGCGCCTGACGGCCATTGAATTCCGCCCGGAGCTGCCCCGTTCCACCATTGGCAAGGTGTTGAAGCGCGATCTGCGGGCGCCTTACTGGCCCTGAACTAGCCCTTGCCCATGCGCGCAAGGGCGGCCCGGCAGTCCTCCGACCGTAGTCTGTCGGCAAACACGGAGCGTTCCCTCTCAAGGGCCTCGCTCACCGCTTCCCGCCAGGGCGCCTTGATGAGGCGCTTGGTGGCCCGCAGGGCTTCCCGGGGTTTAGCCGCGAGCGCGTCAGCCTGTGCCAATGCTTCATCCACCGCCAGCCCATCATCAACCACATGACTGACCAGGCCACATTCCCTAGCTTCCTCGCCGTTCAGAGTGTCTCCCATCAGTAGCAGATCCGCAGTACGCCGGGAACCCAGATGCAACGGCATGGTCACGGTAGAAGCCGCCTCCGGCACCAGCCCCAGATCCACAAAGGCGGTTTTGAAACGTGCGGAGCGGCCAGCGATGACGGAGTCACAATGCAACAACAGGGTAGTGCCGATCCCGATGGCAAGTCCTTCCACCGCAGCAATGATGGGCGTATCGCACACCATCAGGGCTTCGATAAAAGCCAGACCCGCAGAGGGCTTGGGATTCTTATCCGTAGCGCGGGCGCGGAAATCATCGAGATCATTGCCGGCGGTAAAAACACCACCGTCACCGCTGAGCACAATGGCATGCACGCTGGTATCTGCCGCTGCTTTGCTCACACCTTCGGCCAGCGCCCGGTACATATCGCGAGTCAATGCGTTTTTTTTGTCCGTCCTGCTGATCACCAGGTGGGCCACACCTGGCTGATTTTGGGTGATGATCACGATGAATGCCTCCATGAACTAAACTTTGGTAATGGAATATCGGCAACCATCCTATTGCAAAAAGCAAAGTGTGTGATAGATTCAGATACACGGATTCATTCTGCAGTCACTAATTCCGCACAGTGAAATCACAAACAGGACGTCCAACACAATAATGATCGAGGTCCAGCAATGAAGATACTAACAACCGCCAGAAAAACCCTGATCACGTACGGTTCTGCCCTGACCCTGGGCCTGACCGCCGCACTGGCCAGCGCTCCGGCAGCTGCCGCTGAAGAAAGCTTTACCTGGAAGGTCCAATCCCATTGGCCTGGCTCCAGCAGTTCCTATGAAGACAGTCTGGTTCGACTCAAGACCATTCTTGAAGAGCGCACCGATGGCCGTCTGGAGCTGGAACTTTACGAAGCAGGCTCGCTGTTTAAAGCCAAGGAAATCTTCAACGCTGTCAGCCGGGGCATCCTGGAAATGGGCACCATTTCCCCGGCTTACGCCCAGGACAAGATCACCCTCGCGGGTATTGCCTCGGGCCTGCCGTTTGCCTTCCGTAATGTCTGGGAAGCCGCCTATTTCCATCAGGGCCTCGGGTTCGAACAGATGCTTCGCGATGAAGCGGCTAAACACAATGTCTATTGGGCGACTGACAAGGTCTACCCGACCGAGATGGTGGTCAAGCAGCCTATTAATAGCTGGGAAGACTTCACCAAGCTGAAAATCCGCTCCTCTGGTGCGCTGCAAAGCTTTCTGACCGACGCCGGTGCCGCTGCATCCTACATCCCGGGCAGCGAACTCTACTCCGCCCTGGACTCCGGCATTGTTGACGGTGCCCACTGGGGAGCTTCTCAGGGCGCATTCAGTATGGGCCTGTATGAAGTGGCCAAATACCACGTGCAGCCAGCACTGAACATTGCCGGCACCGACGTCATCATTGTCAGCCAGAAAGCGTTGGACAAGTTGCCCGAGGATATGCAGAACATCGTCAAGCAGGCCCTTGAGGAACAGTTCTGGTTCCGTACCAACGAGTATCAGTACAAGGAACGCATCACGCTGGCCAAGGCCATCAGCGAACACAATGTTCAGGTCAACACCTTGCCGGAGGACGTTCAGAACCGTCTGACCCAGACCGCACAGACGTTGTGGGATGAGGAAGGCAAGCGCAGCGACAACGCCCAGAAGGCGCTGGACATGCTGAAAGACTACCTGTCAGAGCTTGGTTACCTGTAAACGCCTGACACCTGAAACCGGCCGGGCCAGCTTTTCAGGCCCGGCTTTGCTTTTGAACGAACCGTTTCCCGGAGAATACCAATGGGTGTGTTGAGCGCATTCATGAGAGGGGTTACCCGTCTCAATGATGTCATCGGGCGCGGGATAGCGCTGATCGTTTTTGCCATGTTCGCATTCCTGATCATGGAGGTGGCGTTTCGCTACCTGTTCAACTCACCCACGGTATGGACCAACGAACTGACCCAGATGCTGTTTGGCATCTACGCCGTCATGTCCGGGGGTTACATCATGGCTCACCGTGGCCATGTGAATGTTGATCTGCTGCACTCACACCTTCCGCCCCGCGGCCGTGCCGTGCTCGACATTCTGACTTCAACAATATTCTTTATATTCACCCTGGCCCTGCTTTACTTCGGCTACGACATGGCCAGTGAGTCCATTGCCAGCTGGGAAACCTCCTATTCCGCCTGGAACCCGCCTATCTGGCCGGTGAAAGCTGCCATTCCATTGGGCACTGGCCTGCTGGTTCTGCAAGGCATCGTCAAGTTACTGGAAGATATCGCAGTGGCCTTCAACCTCAATTACTACACCCCCGAACCCCAGGACGACGCCAAAGGAGAGCCATTGTGAGCATTGAAATCCTCACGCTGCTGTTCTTCGGCTCCCTGCTGTTTTTCCTGCTTCTGGGCCTGCCACTGGCCTTTGTGCTGGGCGGCGTATCCGTTGTCTTCCTCTACTTCACCTGGGGATTCGACTCCTTCTACATGGTGTCCTCGCAGATCTGGGGCACCATGGAAAGCTTTACCCTGGTGGCGATCCCCCTGTTTGTCTTCATGGCGATGATTCTGGAGCGAACCGGGGTTGCCAAAGACCTGTACCGCATGATGCATCTTTGGTGCGGCGGCCTGCGGGGCGGCCTCGCGATTGGCACCCTTGGCATCTGCGCCGTTTTTGCAGCCATGGTCGGCATCAGTGGCGCGGCGGTCGTCGCCATGGGCACCATCGCTCTGCCCTCAATGCTTGAACGGGGCTACGACAAGAAGATGGCCCTGGGTGTGATCAACACCGGTGGGGGCTGGGGCATACTGATTCCTCCCAGCATTCTGATGATCCTCTATGCCCTGATTACCGGTGTGTCGGTGGGCAAGATGTTCGCTGCCGGCATCATGCCCGGTATTCTGCTGATGGTACTGACCGCCATCTACATCCTGGTGCGCTGCCACCTGCAGCCCGAACTGGCCCCGGCGCTGCCCAAGGAAGAGCGTGGCACCTGGCCGGAGAAGTTGCGTGCCCTGCGGGCGGTACTGCTGCCCATCGGTGTTGTGATCATGGTTCTGGGCTCTATCATTGGCGGCATTACCACGCCAACCGAAGCCGCCGCCATGGGCGTGCTCGGCGCCCTGATATCCGCTGCGGTGTACCGTCAGTTCAAGTGGAGCATCCTGCAGGAAGCGGCGATCCGCACCTTCAAGCTCACCGGTATGATCATGTGGATCCTGTTCGCAGCCCACGCCTTCAGTGCTGCCTATCAGAGCATGGGGGCCCAGGATCTGATCGAGGGGCTGATGAATATGATTCCCGGCGGCCCCTGGGGCATCATCGTCGCCATGATGGTGATCGTGTTCCTGCTGGCCATGGTGCTGGACCCGGTTGGCATCATGTTGATCACGCTGCCGGTATTCATGCCCATCGTTGAGTCCCTGGGATTTGACCCGATATGGTTCGGCATCCTGTTCGTGATCAATATGGAAATCGGCTACATGACGCCGCCTTTCGGTTTCAATCTGTTCTATCTGAAAGGGGTGGTGCCACCGAGCATCACCATGAAGGATATCTACTCATCGATCATTCCCTTTGTGATTGTTGAAATTGTGGGTCTGGGGTTGATCATGATCTTCCCGCAAATTGCCACCTATCTGCCGGATCTGCTGTTCTGAGCCGACCCTGATCATGGCCGATCATAACCTGGCATGGGTTGTTGCAGGCGGTTTAACAGAGGACTACCTTTAGGGAATCCCGATCAATGGAACCGGGATTCCCAATCACAAGGAGACGTTCTCATGAACCGATTCAGCCCTGCCTTAGTGCCCCTGCTTCTCCTGCTCTTGCTTGCCCCCTTCGCGGCCCAGGCTGAGACCCTGACCGACCAGACCATCCGCTCATTCATCAGCAGCCTGGAAACCCTTCAGGGGATGGAGAGTGAATTCGATGAGATGACGGAGGATTTCCCGGCCGAGAAAGGTGAGCGCGGTGGCGAGATGCCAGACATGTCGCGAATATTCTCATCGTCCATCGAGCGCATGAAGGGTCATGACCTATATAACCGGCTGGAAGACGTGGTGGAGCAACACGGATTCGCCAATCCCGAGTCGTGGGCGAAAACCGGTGACCGCATCTTCCAGGCCTGGAGCGCCCTGGAAATGGGCGAGCAGTCCAACACCATGAATCAGGAAATGGCCAAAGCCATGGAAGAGATCAACAACAATCCACACATGAGCGAAGCCCAAAAACAGCAGATGCGGGACATGATGGGTGGCGCCATGTCTGCCATGGAAACGGCAAGCAACGCACCGGAAGCCGACAAGCGTGCCCTGCGACCGCACCTGGACGCACTGCGCGCCGCAACCGATTCAGACCGTTAAGCAGCACACGCCCCGAAACAAAAAACCCGGCCGCGTGGGCCGGGTTTCTTTCAATCCCCTGACGGCCTTTACGACATCAGGTTGTAGACAAACACGATCGCAACCGCCACCGGTGTTACGAAGCGAACCAGGTTGTACCAGAGCGCAAAGCTGCCTCCAGAAAGGGCCAAATTGCTCTGCAACGACTCTTTCGCCACGCACCAGCCGACAAACAGGGCCGTCAGCAGGCCGGACAGCGGCAGCATCACGTTGGCGGTAAAGAAGTCGAGCAGATCGAAGATGGTGTTGCCCTCGAAACGCTCGAACATGCCCAGGGGCGCGAAACCAGACCACTCGTTCAGGGACAGGATGGACGCAATACCCAGCAGCCAGCAGGCAACTCCCACCACCACCGTGCTTCCCACACGGCCAACGATCAGTTTGTCTTCCAGCCATTCAACCACTGGCTCCAGCAGTGAAATAGCGGAGGTCCAGGCCGCGAACAACAGCAGCACAAAGAACAGGGCACCAAATATGCTGCCCATCGGCATCTGGCCGAAGGCCAATGGCAGAGTCTGGAAAATCAGGCCAGGGCCCGCACCGGCTTCCAGGCCATTGGCAAAGACCACCGGGAAAATCGCCAGGCCGGCCATCAGCGCCACCACGGTATCCATGATGGACACGGTCACTGCAGTCCGCCCGACCGACACATCGTCTCCCAGATAGGAACCGTAAGCCATCATGATGGCCATACCCAGGCTCAGGGTGAAAAACGCATGGCCCAACGCTACCAGTACGCCATCCATGGTCAGGGCGCCAAAATCAGGCGTAAACAGGAAGGCGACAGCAGCACCGAAGTGGCCGGTGGTGGTGGCATAGCCCACCGCAACCAGCAGCAACACGAACAGGGCGGGCATCAGGATGGTGACGGCTCGCTCCAGGCCGGATTTGAGGCCACGGGCCACCACGAAAATCACCAATGCCATAAAGATGGTGTGCCAGATCAACAGTGTAACCGGGCTGGCCAGCAGGCCGCCGAACAGCTCACCGATGGCGTCCGCGCTCTGGCCGGTAAAATCGCCCATGGCCGCGTGGCCAACGTAGGACGCCGCCCAGCCCCCGATGACAGAATAGAACGACAGGATAATGAACGCTGCCAGCACACCCACAATGGCAGAGATCCGCCATACCGGTGACGCCAGGTTGCGCTCGGCCACCAGGCGGAAACTGGTGATCGGATTATGTCGGCCACTACGGCCGATATAAACCTCCGCCATCATGATGGGAATACCGACGATGGCGATACACAGCAGGTATACCAGTACGAAAGCGCCACCACCATTTTCGCCGGTGACATAGGGAAATTTCCAGATATTGCCCAGCCCGACGGCCGAACCGGTCGCGGCCAGGATAAAGGCCATCCGGGAGGACCATAGCCCACGATGGGCCGGGGTAGATTTGGAACCAGTCATTGTTTCATCCTGTGCTTTTGGCTGATGAATCGATTAGAAGAGGTATGCCGAAGGCCTGCTTCAGCAGATGGGGCGGGATTTTGCCAGCAGTATGCGCAGGATGCCAGCCAGGGCCGGCACCGGGATGTAAACATCTCCGGGGCCGGCCGATAACTAGCCGTTTTTACTCACGAACCGGGAGACCAGATCTTTTAGCCCGCGGGACATCTGGCTCAGACTGTTACTGCTGTCCTTGGCGGAATCCGCCTGCTGGGTACTGTGATCGGCCAGTTCGGCAATATTGACCACCTGATGGTTGATCTCCTCGGATACCTGGCTCTGCTCCTCAAAGGCCGCCGACATGCTGATGAAGCTGTCGGAAATATCATGGATCGAAGACACGATTTCCTGCAAGGACGTTTCTGCCTCCCGCACCTTCTCCAGGCCCTTGCCTGCATCCTGCTCCCCTTCACGGGTGGCCTGAACGGCTTGTTCCACCTGGCTACGGAAGTCGTCAATGACCTGCTGTATACGTACTGTGGAATCCCGGGTGCGGCGGGCCAACGACCGGACCTCGTCCGCCACCACGGCGAACCCTCGACCCTGCTCGCCAGCACGGGCGGCTTCGATGGCCGCATTCAGTGCCAGCAAATTGGTTTGTTCAGCAATGTCTGAGATCAGGCTGGCGGCCTCACCAATGCTTTCTGTTGAGGCACCCAGTTTCTGGATGGCCGTGCCAATGCCGTTCACCCGGGTGACCAGCTGTTCGATGGCCGTCAGGGCCTCACCGCTGCGCTTGCTGCCGGTGGCCGCCATCCGGTTGGCTTCTTCCGCCACTTTGGCGTTGCCATTCACGGTTTCAGTCACTTCCTGGATCGACACCGTCATTTCGTTAACGGCCGATGCGGTCTGGTCGGTCTCGGCCCGCTGTTTGGCAATCGACTCGGCGCCCTCGCTGATGTAACGGTGGCTCGCCCTGGCATGCTCATACAGTAGCTCCGCCTGGTCATCAATACGGGCCAGGGCGGTACGAATCCTCGCTTTCTCGCTCATGATCAGCATGGCCATCTGCGAGAACAGGCCGCTTTCATCACTGTAGGTCCGTGCCACAACGGCATCACGGAAGGCGTCAGGGCGCAGGTCAAGCAGGCTCTGCAGGCGGGCGGTTATGGACCTGAGGGTCAGCCCCGCTGCCAGCACGTGAGCTACCACGATCACGCCGATGGCCATCCCGGAATTGCCCAGCATGGTCAACGCCACCAGGCTCAGGACCAACGACAGGGAAAAGGGCCATCCTGACCGCAAGACAGATGCAATCCGACTTTGGACACTGACGACCGCCTTGCCGGCAGACAGCTTCGGATAGAGCTTTTCAGCCCGCGCCACTTGCTCACGGGTTGGCGAGACTCGTACCGACTCGAAGCCAATCATTTTTCCGTTTTCAAGAATCGGGGTCACGTAAGCGCTCACCCAGTAGTGGTCACCGCTCTTGGTGCGGTTCTTGACCACACCCATCCAGGGTTTTCCGGCCTTGAGGTACTCCCACATTCCCTGAAATACAGCCGACGGCATATCCGGATGACGGATTACGTTGTGGGGCTGGCCGACCAACTCCTCTCGAGAGAAACCGCTAATGTCGACGAACTCGTCATTGCAGTACGTAATGACGCCTCTTGAATCGGTGGTGGTAATCAGTCGACCGCTTTCGGCCATTCGGACTTCACGCTGGGTAACCGGAAGGTTTTTTCGCATTACAGGCTGTCTCCCTGACATGGCCATTCCACATTTGGTTTGGCAATTATGGCAACTCTAAGCGTAGACGCCGTCAGCAAACATTGTGAAATATCCGATATCCAGAGGATGTCAGAGTGAACCGGGACGACCGTTTACAGACAACGGGGAGTACCGTTACACCGCCAGCCTTGCCCGCGGATGAAAGCGCGCATTCAACCACAGTGACAGGGCGATAACACCGCCGCCTATGGCCAGTCGCAACAGGTCGGCATCCCGGTTCCAGATCACCAGGTTGACCAGCAACCCGGCGGGCACCAACATGTTGTTCATGATTGCCAGAGTGCCGGCATCCACATGGCATGCCCCCCGGTTCCACAGGTACAGCCCGATACCGGACGCTGCCAGGCCCAACCAGGCGAGGATGCCCCACTGCAACGAGGTCGTGGGCAGACGACTGGCATCGCCAAAGATCAGGAAGGATGGCAGGGCAATGATCAGTGCCCCGAAAAAGAAATAACCAAACGTACGGTAGGCCGGCAGTTCCGTCGGGAAGCGCATCATGGTGTGCTTATAGCCGACCTGGCCCGCCGCAAAGGTGAAATTGGCCACCTGCAACAGCAGGAAGCCAGTGATAAAGCCCTGGCTCAGGCCGTCGTAACGGATAATCCCCGCACCCAACGTTGCCACGGCCGCGGCAACCAATGCAATCGGCGAAAAGCGCCGGTACAGGGCGTCATCGATCAGGGTGACGTACAGTGGCGTGAAAATGGTAAACAGCAGAACTTCCGGCACGGTCAGGTAGCTGAACGAGCGGTACAGGCACAAATAGGTCACACCGAACTGCAGCATACCGGTGACCAGTACACCCAGCTTCAAGCCTCCGGGAACCCCACGCCAACGGGTCAGCGGCAGAAACACCAGGGCGGCAAGCACCACACGGGTCAATACCGCGAAATCGCTGTCCACACGCCCGGCCAGAAATTCGCCAATCAGGCTGAACGAAAACGCCCACAGGACTGTTACGAAAATCAGAAGACCCATATTACCCGCACCTGAAACATTGGAAGGCGGCACTTTACCCGCTACTGCACTGGGTTGTACACAGTGCCACGGAAACACCCTATGACATCCGGAGTGGAGAATGGGGTACCATCCAGCGCTCCTGACAGTTTCCAATTTATCTCTCCGGCCCGGGCTCACGATTCCATGGACGAAACCCACCAGCCATTACCAGAAGTCCGCCAGCCTCTGGTCCAGCGCACACTGACCGAGTGGCGCACGCTGGCCGTCCTGGGCGGACCGATCCTGATTGCCCAGGTGGCGCAGATGGCCAACGGGGTCATTGATACCGTGATGGCAGGCCACGCCAGTGCCGAAGACCTGGCGGCCGTGGGCATTGGCAGTAGTCTATGGATGCCGGTGTTCCTCTTTTTCATGGGCCTCCTGGGGGCCCTGCAGCCGATCATTTCCGGTTATAACGGGGCGCGCACCACCGAGAAGATCATGCCCGCGACCTGGCAGGGGCTTTATATCGCAGCCGGCGGCACGGTGATCATGATCCTGTTGCTGACCAACGTGCACCCGGTGCTGGATGCCCTGAATCTGGAAACCAACACCGCCCGCATCACCCAGGGCTACCTGGACGCCTTCGCCTGGGGCATTCCTGCGATGTTGATGATCATGGCACTGCGAGGGCTGACGGACGGGCTGGGCCATACCCGGGTGATTATGGCCTTCTCGGTGCTGGGAACCCTGATCAACCTGCCCCTGAACTACATCTTCATTTACGGCAAACTCGGCCTCCCGGCCATGGGCGGCATCGGCTGTGGGTGGGCCACCTCCATCTCCAACGGCGTTGCGGCCCTGGCGTTGCTGATCTACCTGAACCGCAGTGCGGTGTATCGCCGTTTTCACCTGCTGGCAGACTGGGCCAAACCGGACGCAGCGGGCATCCGCTATATCCTGCGCCTGGGCATCCCCATTGGTTTTACCATCTTTGTGGAAGCCAGCATGTTCTCGGTCATAGCCCTGTTCCTGGCACCGCTGGGGCCAGTGATTGTGGCGGGGCACCAGATCGCGCTGAACGTGGTATCGCTGGTGTTCATGCTGCCGCTGAGTATCGGAATGGCGCTGACCCTGCGGGTGAGTTTCCTGGTGGGTGCCAAGGCGCCGGATACTGCCCGGCTCATCGCCCGCAGTTCGCTGATTCTGGCGTCAGCGGTGGCGCTGGTATTTGCCGTGCTGCTGTTTGTGTTCGCAGAAGGAATTGCAGCGCTCTACACCGGTGAGCAGGACGTTCAGGCCGTGACGGTGACACTGCTGGTGTATGCGGCCTTCTTCCAGATTGCCGATGTGATTCAGGTGACCTGCATCAGCGCCTTGCGGGGCTACAAAGACACCAGCATTCCCATGCTCATCATGCTGTTTTCGTTCTGGGGCGTTGGATTGCCGCTGGGGTGGGTGCTGACCTTTACCGACTGGTTGCTGCCTGCCATGGGGGCCGCTGGTTTTTGGGTGGGGCTTACCTGTGGGCTGGCGTCCGCCAGTATCCTGTTGGGGCTGCGATTATTTCTGTACTCGCCAAAACCAGAGTAGTCTTGCCGGGGCGATCACGCAGGGCTGGCGACCATGTCGTCCGCGTAGACAATACGGTCGCGCCCGGTGTCCTTTGCTTCATAAAGTGCTTCATCCGCCCGCGCCAGCCAATCATCAGGTTTTTCGCCAGCCTGGAGCAGGGCAACGCCAAAGGAGGCGGTAACCTGCCCCCCGGGGTGACGCAGGAACTTGTGCATGATGTGCTGCAGGTTGTGCATGACCGCCTTCAACCCGGTTGAATCCACCCCGGGCATCAGCAATACAAACTCTTCACCGCCAAAGCGGAACAGTTGATCGGACTTGCGGATGTTCTGTTCGATCAACGCCACCATTTCCACCAGCACGTCATCCCCTACGTTGTGCCCATACTCGTCGTTGATCTTCTTGAAGTAGTCGATATCCAGCAACACCAGGGCGTAGGAGATGCCGTTTCTGGAAGCGCTGGCAACGGCCATTGCCAGCTCCTGATCCATGGAGCGGCGGTTTTTGACGCCCGTCAGGGGGTCGATTGTGGCCAGGTGTTCCAAGCGCTCCCGCTGGTTCTCGTTGCGATGGGCAAACACATAGGCGCAGCAGCTGACGACCATAGCCGTGGCGGCGAAGGTCCACATCTGGACAAGAGAACTGAAGGCCACGCCATGCACCATCAAGGCAACAACGGCGGCCAGATTGATAAAAATTGCGTAGCGGGGTTCCGTCAGGAAGAAGCTTGTCACCAGGCACGGATATAACCAGAACAGCCCAGGCTCTCCGACCAACGCTCCGACTGTCACCGCCCCGCCGCAGGCCACCAGGGCCATTGCAAAACCACTGCGAGCGGTATCGCCTGTTATCCAGGCGTAAATCATTCCGGCGGTGATCGCCAGCATAATACCCAGATCGACCACCCCGGCCAGCACGTTGCCCTGGACAAACCGCATCACCGCAAAGGGGGTTATCCCCAGAATGGCACTGATGGCCAACAACGTGATGATGGACAGCCTGAAATCTGTTTTCAGACGATAGAGCATAGTGACAGTACATTCCTACCAAGGTCTTATTAGCAAACTATCATAGCGCAAGATCCGATTACGGAAGCTGAACGCAACGAAATTTAACAAACGCACAAATGAAATACTTTGTTAAATCAAAGGACGCAGATTCCCATATCACCGCAAACGTCCCATTCCCGACCGTTCAACAACTGGAGTTGGTATCGGCTTAAGGGGTAAACTTAAGCATTGTTATAATAAGCACCAGGAAGCCATTGAGTGCAGAACCTTCTTCGTATCGCACCCGGCGCATTGACCATTGGAAAGCCCTTGCCCTGGACGGTCTATGACGCCGATGGCAATGTTCTGCTGAGACAGGGCTACGTCATACAGAATGACATTCAGCTGGAGCAGTTGTTCGAGCGTGGCCTGTTCCAGCCCCGGGTGATTGAGCGCCCCGACGAGGATATTCAGGAAGATATCCGTCTCCGCAACCCGTTTGCGGATTATCCCGTATTACTGCAAACCCTGGAATCCTCGCTGAACGCCATTACCAACCAGGATGACAGTGCCCGCCAACGGGTACTTGGCCTGTCACGGATGATTGACCAGATGTGCCAGGAATCCCCGGAGGCCAGCCTGGCACTGGTGCACCTGTACTCGATCGAGCCCACCATCCATGAACAGATACTGTTCTATGCCGTTCTCTGTCAGTTTACTGCACGGCGGTTCGGTCTCGATGACAAGCGGATCGCCGTACTGATCAGTGCTGCGCTAATGGCAAACCTGGCTCTGGTGCCGGTGGCCGACAAACTCAATGCTTCCAACCGGGTATTGACCGACGAGCAGCGCGCGGTGATACGCAAACACCCCGAACGCAGCGTTCAGGCACTCAAAGAGGCCGACATCACCAGCCCACTACTACTCAAAATCATTGCGCAGCACCACGAACAGGCGGACGGTTCGGGCTATCCCAATGGGTTGAGTGGTACCGACATACGGGGTGAGGCGGAAATCCTGGCGCTGGCGGAACGCTATGTGGCAATGATAACGAAGCGGGCTTATCGCGAACGAATGAACATAACCGAGGCCCGCAAACTGATCGCTTCGCTGGCCGACGGCAAACTACGCCCTGCCATTCCGCGGGCTCTGCTGGCCATTCTGACCGATCATCCGCCAGGAACTCTGGTGAGGCTCGCCAACAACGAAGTGGCGGTGATTGTCCGGCGCCCGCACCGTCACCGTGGCCCGTTTGCCAAAGCCATCATTGGTCCCAGGGGCAACCGTTACAGCGGCACCTTTGAGCGGGATTGCAGCCAGCCGGATTTCAATATTATCGACGTTGAACAGCCCGAAGTGATGCCCTCCATGGACTTCGGGCTACTCTGGGGTTTCCACTAACGCTCTACGCGCTCTGTATTATCTCAAGCCCAACGCCTGGGCGTGATGCTCCAGATGGTCATCGATGAACGAGGCGATGAAGAAGTAGCTGTGATCATAACCCCGGTGCATTCTCAGATTGATGTGGTGATGCACCTTCTCACATGCCTCGACCAGCGCCTCGGGATTGAGCTGACTTTCAAGGAAGTCATCCGCTGTACCCTGGTCCACCAGCAGCGGTAAGCGTTCGCTGGCGCCGGGAATCAACAGCGTCGCATCCCACTCTTCCCAGGTTTTCGGGTCGTCCCCCAGATAACCGCTGAAGGCTTTTTGACCCCAGGGGCACTCGCTGGGGTTGGCAATCGGCGCAAAAGCAGACACGGATCTGTACTGCCCGGGATTCTTCAGCGCCGCGATCAGTGCCCCGTGACCACCCATGGAATGACCACTGATACTGCGATCCTCTGTCACCGGCAAGTGGCCTTCCACCAGTTGCGGCAATTCCTTCACCACATAATCGTACATTCGATAGTGAGGGGCCCAGGGTTGGCGTGTGGCGTTCAGGTAAAAACCGGCACCACTACCGAAATCGTAACTGTCATGTTCACCGGGCAGGTCCAGACCACGGGGGCTGGTGTCAGGGCACACGATGGCAATGCCCAGCTGCGCCGCTTTTTTCTGGGCCCCGGCCTTCTGCATGAAATTCTGGTCGGTACAGGTCAGTCCCGACAGCCAGTAAAGAACCGGCACTTTTTGAGGGTTGCTGCCCACGGCAACAGGAGGAAGGTACACCGCAAACTCCATATCGCAGTCCAGGGCTGCCGAGTGGTGCTGGTAGCGCCGGTGTTCGCCGTCGAAACAGACGTTGGTGGAGAGCAGTTGCATGGGTACCTCTCAGTCGGAAAATTCACAGTCTTCTGACTACGCGTATTTCGGTACTTCTATGCCATAACCGGCCTTTGCAAACTCTGCCAGGATGGCAGTGCGGGTCACAATACCGATCAAACGATCATGGTCAACCACCGGGTAGACCTTGGGCTTGCCTGCGCCCAGGTTCTGGGCCAGATCCACAACAGACATTTCCGGGGATATGGTGACCGGATTGCGAAACATAACGTCGTCCACGATCGGGTCGCCTTCGTGGTGGTAGTTGCTCACCAGCAGGGCGTGGATGCAGTCCTGTTCGGACACAAAACCGATCACCTTGCGGTGGTCATCCACGACCGGCAGCCCCGTGACGTGGTTGTGAAGCAGTGTTTTGACCACTTTGGTTAAGGGCGTTCCACGACGAATGGGCTCGATGTGGTTCCACATGACATCGGATACTTTTAGCGATTGCATTGGCAGACTCCCTGACCAGTCATATTCTGGATTCGTCCCTCTTTAAACATAGGCAATGGGGGCGAAAACTGGAAGTATAAACCCGCAACCGGCCATCTCTTTCTGCGGGCACCGGCCGTCAGCCGTTGCCCTGCCTCGGCTGTTGCGCCATGGTTTCAAAGCCGATCTGGGCAAACCGCGACAACAGAGGTTCCGGAAGATCGTGCCCCATTCCGTCAATCATCTCAACGCGGGCATGAGGCATCAGGTATCCCAACTGCTCCGCAGCCACCGGCCGCACCAGCGGGTCGGCCTTGCCATGAATCACGGATACCGGCACCCGTATGCGCCGTGTGGCTGATGACAGGCTGCCAGTGGCAAGGATGGCACGGGTCTGGCGGAGAATGCCGGCGGGATGATAGCTGCGCCGGAACTCCCGTACGATCCGGTCCCTCACTTCCTGTTCGCGAGGTGGGTAGCCCGGACTCTGAATCGCCTTCCAGAAGTCCAGGGAGCGTGCGACAACTGCGGCTTCATCATGCCCCTTCGCGCCAATACCTGCCAGGCGCCAGATCAGCTTTGATTTTGGCATCGGCAGGCGCGGGCTGTTGGTGGAGGTCATGATAAGGGTTGCCGAGCGCACGCGTTCGGGGCGATTCGCAGCCACCAACTGGCTGATCATGCCGCCCATGGAAACACCCACCAGGTGAGCGCAGGTCAGGCTGAAGGCGTCCATCACCTTACAGACATCGTCCGCCATGTCATGCAGGGTATAGGGCGCGGCGATCGGCAGGCCCATCCGGTGCCTTGCCATGACCGCAACCGGATGACCCTCCAGGCGATCCTTCAGGTGCGATGACAGCCCGATGTCGCGATTATCAAACCGGATTACCCGGAAGCCTTCACGAACATACTGGTCCAGCAACGCCTCCGGCCAGAGCGTCATCTGCGCCCCCAATCCCATCACGAAGATCACTGGCTCCCCGGCGGGATCTCCCCGGGTTTCCACACAGAACGACAGCTCGCCTGCCTGGACGTGAAGGGTCTCGGGCATGGCGTTGACCGACGTATCGGCAGAACTCCAATCAGAGTGGCTTAGGGTTTCCGGCATTGAGGGACTCCTGAGATAACCAGTCCACAGCTTAACCCGAGAGGCTACGAATCCAATAGCTTTGCAGACCCACGTCGCGTCAGAACAGCGAATTCTTTGCAGCGAATATTTACAGATGGAAATAAGTATATAAACTCAATGAGTTATACGCTTCCGCCGAGCTCAGATCTGTACTACTCAGATCCATATCGCCGGTGTCGCGGAAGCTCCTCAATACCAAGGCACAAACACAGGGAGATTCCCATGGAAGCCTTTGAGTCGTTTATTAGCAGCATTAACGCACTGGTCTGGGGCCCGCCCATGCTGGTGATGATTCTTGGTGTCGGCCTGTTTCTGAGCATTGGCCTGAAGCTGATGCCGGTATTGAAACTGCGAGCCGGTTTCCAACTGATGTGGAAAGGCCGTACCGGGGCCGAATCAGAGGGCGAGATTCCTCCATTCCAGGCCCTGATGACCGCGCTGTCGGCTACCGTTGGCACCGGTAATATTGCTGGCGTTGCCACCGCGGTATTCCTGGGCGGCCCCGGAGCGCTGTTCTGGATGTGGCTGACCGCCCTCGTGGGTATGGCGACCAAATATTCCGAGGCGGTACTGGCGGTACGCTTCCGGGAAGTGGACGAACGCGGCGCCTACACGGGTGGCCCGATGTACTACATTCGCAACGGCCTGGGTAAAAAATGGGCCTGGCTGGGCGTGCTGTTTGCCATCTTCGCCGCTGTGGCCGCGTTTGGCATTGGCAACACCGTGCAGGCCAACTCGGTGGCCGATGTTCTGGAAACCAACTTCAACCTGCCGCACTGGGTGACCGGCCTTGTGTTGATGGTACTGGTAGGCCTTGTGCTGATCGGTGGCATCAAACGCATCGGGCAGGTGGCGAGCACGTTGGTGCCCTTTATGGCCATCGCCTATATCCTGGTTGGCCTGATGGTACTGGCCATTAACGCCGAGCAGATTCCGAACGCCATCGCCATGGTATTTACACACGCGTTCAGTCCGGTTGCCGCCGAAGGTGGCTTTGCCGGCGCCGCCGTCTGGGCCGCTGTCCGCTTTGGTGTGGCCCGCGGCATTTTCTCCAATGAGGCAGGTCTCGGTTCCGCCCCTATCGCCCACGCGGCAGCCCAGACCAAGAACCCGATCAACCAGGGCATGGTCGCCATGCTGGGCACGTTCATCGACACGATCATCGTGTGCAGCATCACCGGCCTTGTCATCATCAGCTCTGGCGCCTGGACGTCAGGTGAGACCGGTGCGGCACTGACCTCACTGGCCTTTGAAACCGGACTGCCCGGGTTTGGCAATTACGTTGTCGCCATCTCCCTGGCGATTTTTGCCTTTACCACGATTATCGGTTGGTCGTTTTACGGCGAACGCTGCATTGAGTTCCTGTTCGGCGTCAAAGCCATCGTGCCGTACCGCGTGATCTGGATACTGGCGATACCGGTCGGTGCCACCATCAACCTTGGCCTGATCTGGCTGATCGCCGACACGCTCAACGCCATGATGGCGCTGCCAAACCTCGTGGCCTTGCTGCTACTGAGCCCGGTGGTGTTCAAGCTCACCCGTGAGCATTTCGAGAAAGAGCGGTCAGTCGGCGTTAGCTGATACGTAAGTGAAGTCGGATGAGGCAAATCAAGACCCCTTGGTTTTCTCCCATCCGCCTCCACTGTTTATCGTATAGACTGAATTTTGTGCCGGCGCTTCGTCTGGCCGGGCTTTCGTATCATCAAAGGAGGAAACGCGATGAGTTTACGTCTGGGAGATACCGCACCGGATTTTGAGCAGGATTCCAGTGAAGGCAGGATCGACTTTCACCAATGGCTGGGCAACAGCTGGGGCATACTGTTCTCGCACCCTGCCGATTTTACGCCGGTGTGCACCACCGAGCTCGGCCTGACGGCCAAGCTGAAAGACGAATTCGCCAAGCGTGACGTCAAGGCAATCGCTCTGAGTGTGGACCCGGTCGATTCCCACAAGGATTGGATCAAGGACATCAACGAAACCCAGGGTTGTGCCGTTAACTTTCCGATCATTGCCGACCACGATCGCAAGGTGTCTAACCTTTACGACATGATCCACCCCAGCGCCAGTGAGACGCTGACCGTGCGATCGCTGTTCGTGATCGACCCGAATAAGAAAATCCGCTTGATGATCACCTACCCGGCCAGCACCGGTCGCAACTTCAACGAAGTGCTGCGGGTTGTAGACTCGCTGCAGATGACCGACATTCACAAAGTGGCAACACCAGGCAACTGGGAACCCGGCGGCGACGTGGTGATCGTGCCGTCCCTGCAGGATGAGGATGAAATAAAAGAACGTTTCCCGAAAGGCTATCGGGCGGTGAAGTCCTACCTGCGGATGACGCCGGACCCGGGATCGAACTGGAGTGGCGATTAAGCGCTGAACGCGCAATCCGCTGAATGCCTATCGTTCCTGGCCTCAGAATGCCGGAACCACGGCTCCCTCGTACTGCTTCTTGATAAACGCCTTGACGTCATCCGTTGTCAGCACCTTCGCCAGCTTCTGGATTGCCTCATCGTTGGCGCGGCTTTCATGAGCCACCAGAATGTTCACGTACGGCGATTCAGCCCCCTCAATAACCAGCGCATCTTCCGTCGGATTAAGGCCGGCTTCCAACGCGTAGTTGGTGTTAATGAGCGCCAGATCCACCTGGTTCAGGATACGCGGCAGGGTAGCAGCCTCCAGTTCCTTGAATTCCAGGTCTTTCGGGTTATCAGCGATATCACGCGGCGTAGCGGTGATCTTGCTGCCGTCCTTCAGGGTGATCAGACCGGCTTTCTGCAGCAGAAGCAATGCACGGCCACCGTTGGTGGGATCGTTGGGGATCGCCACTGTGGCCCCGTCTTCAAGCGCTTCCAGAGAGTCGATCCGGCTTGAGTAGGCACCAAACGGCTCAACGTGGACACCCACTACGCTGACCAGGTTGGTACCACGGCCATCGTTGAATTCGTCGAGGTACGGCTGATGCTGGAAGAAGTTCGCGTCCATTCGCTTCTGATCCACCTGCACGTTAGGCTGGACATAATCGGTAAACACCTTCACATCCAGCTCCACGCCCTGCTCCGCCAGCTTGGGCTTAACAAATTCCAGGATCTCGGCGTGAGGTACCGGCGTTGCCGCCACGGAAAGCTTTTCCGCAAGGGCTGCGGAAGAGAATGTCGCAATGGCAGCCACTGCCACCAGGGTCTTTTTGAAGTTCATAAGCACGTTCTCCTGTTGTTTAAAATATCATTCAGACCTCGGAAGCCAGCAAAGACTCCGGGCCCGTGGCGGGAAAGCCCTTCCGAAAACGTGGAGCGCCAGGGATGGCGCGACCGAGCCCTACAGGGACGTATTTACGGGCGTTTTTCGGAAGGGCTTTCCCGCCATGGGCTTGCACCCAAACTGAGCCTATTTGCGGCTGAAATACAGAACGAGACGGTCGCCCGCCATCTGGAGCAATTGTACAAAAATGACCAACAGCGCCACTGTAATCACCATTACGTCAGTCTGGAATCGTTGGTAACCGAAGCGGATCGCCAGGTCGCCAAGACCGCCACCGCCGACTACGCCGGACATGGCAGCGTAGGACACCAACGTAATCGCGGTAACCGTAATACCGGCGATGATGCCCGGCAGGGCCTCCGGCAACAAGGCTCCGAATACAATTTGTTTTACAGTCGCGCCCATGGCCTGGGTAGCCTCGATGATTCCCCTATCCACTTCGCGCAACGACGTTTCGACCAAACGGGCAAAGAAAGGAGCACCACCGGCCACCAGTGGCGGAATCGCGCCGGCCACGCCAAGAGATGTACCGATCAACATCACTGTGAACGGGATCATCACGATCAGCAGGATAATAAACGGTACGGAACGCAGCACGTTCACCACAAAGGACAGCACCGCATAAGCGATGGGCTGTTCCAGCAGTTGGCGCTTGCCAAACAGGAACAGCAGCACGCCTACCGGCAGGCCGATCAGCACGCTGAACAGCAGCGACATGCCCACCATCACCAGGGTGTCCCAACTGGCCCAGCCGATCTCGGTCCAGTCCACGTTGCTCAACAGGTCTCCCATCAAGGCTTCCATCAGCGCAGCACCTCCACGTGAACGTCCGCCGCCTCAAAGGCTTGCATGGCGGTATCGAGATTGCCGCCCACCAGCGAGAGGGTCAGCTGGCCGTAGGGCGTGTCCTTGATGTGGTCAATCCGGCCGGAGAGGATACTGAAATCCACGCCGGATTCCCGCGCCACGCTGCCCAGCAGTGGCGTGTAGGTGGATTCGCCACGGAAGGTGAGACGCAGAATGCGGCCTTTGGCGTGCTGCAGGTCCTGCTGCATTTCCTCATGGTCGATGCTTTCGCTCTCGAAGACGAAGTCCCGGGTGGTGGGGTGCTTCGGGTGCAGGAAGACATCACTGACCGCGCCCATTTCGACGACTTCGCCGGCATCCATCACCGCTACCCGGTCACAGACACGGCGTACCACGTCCATCTCATGGGTGATCAGTACGATGGTCAGGCCGAGTTCGCGGTTGATGTCCGCCAGCAACTTCAGGACCGATTGGGTGGTTTGCGGGTCGAGGGCGCTGGTGGCTTCGTCGCAAAGCAGGATCGTCGGGCGGCAGGCCAGGGCGCGGGCGATGCCAACACGCTGCTTCTGTCCACCCGAGAGCTGCGATGGGTACTTATTGGCCTGATCCACCAGGCTGACCCGTTTCAGCAACTCGTCCACCCGGTCACGAATCTCGGTGCGGGAATAAATGCCCGCGAGTTTCATGGGGAAGGCAATGTTGTCCGCCACCGTTTTCGAGGACAGCAGATTAAAGTGCTGGAATATCATGCCCACCTTGCGACGGAAGGCCCGTAGCTCGCTGGCGTTGTAGCCGGTGATATTTTCATCATCAATCAGGATGCGACCACCGGTGGGTGGCTCCAGAAGATTGATCAGGCGCACGAGGGTGGACTTGCCCGCGCCGGAGTGGCCGACGATGCCAAACACCTCGCCGGTGTCGATGGTCATACTGGTGGGGTGTAGCGCGGGGATCGCCCGCCCACCTACCTGGTAGGACTTCTGTACCTGGTCAAATACAATCACAACGTTGCCTTGTGAACGCTTTGTCAGCGCCTTGTGGGTGCAGAGGTAAAACGCGCGATTATAAACCAAACCGATGGCAAACCCGAATCCGCCACCTTGGTAAATCCCCTTACACCATTTGCCACCTGACACGAAGACCACGACTGAACTAGACTGATTCATTACAAGAACATGACTAACAATCCCGAGGCGCGCGCAATTTTGACCACAAAAACCGAGACTCCGCCCTCAAGGATGAACTCGACCCAGGCATGGGTGACCTACCTCAGCAAAGTGGAACTGCCGGTACTGGCAAACACTCTTCGCAGAATTGGTGAACTGACTGACAGCAGTAACAGCACGGTTAACGAGCTTGCAAACGTTATTCTCAACGACGCCCAGCTCACTTCCCAGGTGCTTCGGCTGTCCAATACGGTGTTCTACAACCAGACTCGCACCCAGGTAAGCACCGTAAGCCGCGCCATCACCCTGATCGGCTTCGACGCCGTGAAGTCCATGGCCATCTCGTCCCTGATCGTGGACTCCCTGCTCAAACGCAACGACCGCCCACACCTGCTTCGCTGCCTGGCCCGCGCCATCCACGCCGCCGTCCAGGCCCGCTGCCTGCTGCCAAAGCGCAACGAGCACGCCCTGGAGGAAGTGTTCATCGGGGCCCTGCTGATGAACATTGGCGAGTTGGCTTTTTGGTCCTGCGAGACCGAGCAGGCCAGTGAACTGGAATCCCGGCTGCGCGAGGGGGAGCCGACACTGGAAGCCCAGAAAGCCGCGCTCCACACCACCTTTACCGAAATTACCCGTGGCCTGGTGGACGCCTGGTCACTCGGCCCCTTTATTCGCGAGGTGGTTGCGCCCGGGCAGGCCAATTCGAAGGCCGCCAGCCTGGTGCGCCACTCCGTTGAGATGGCAAGAATGTCCGAGAATGGCTGGCGCGGCGACGACATGGAAAAGGTCATGGAAGCCCTGGGGCAGGACATCGGAGAGAACCCTGCAGCCGTTCGGGACCAGCTCAAGGTGAATGCCGGAGAAGCCGCGCGGGTCGCGGTGTCGCTGGGCATTCCCCAGGTGACCGCGCTGATGCCTGGCAGCCAGGGCAGCTCCGGCGAGGAGGCGGTGCGCGCACCAGAGGTGGACCCCAACCTGCAGTTACAGATTCTCCGCGATCTTACCCACAGCCTTACCGACAAACCGGACATCAACGAAGTCTGTCAGCTGGTCATCGAGGGCATTCACCGGGCAATCGGCATGCAGCGGGTTGTGTTGCTGATGAGCGACCGCAGCGGGCTTGAACTGGTGCCGCGCAAGCTGGGGGGCAGGGGCACCGAAGCCTGGAAGGACAACTTCACCATCCGCAAGGATGGCACCGGTCCTCTCGGGGCGCTCTTACCCCACGCTGATTGCAGTGTCTATCTGCCAAAATCGAAAACCGAAGGGGTTGCCTATGATCGCTGGCTGGGGAACGTGCCGGCGCTTATCGGCCCCCTGAAAGCGAAGGGGCGACTGGTTGGCCTGTTTTACGCGGACAACGCGGCGGCGGACTATGTGCCCTCCGACGATCAGCTGACGGCGTTCGGACACTTTGTCCAGAACGCCCAGCTGTGCATCACACTGCTATCGAGCCATTAGTCTGCCGAGCCATTCATCCGCACTCAACAATCAGAGCTCATACAGTTTCGCAACGTGCAGGATCGGCCCGGTCGGCTGGCCGGTGGGAGAGCCTCCCACCGGCTCCAGGCTGATCGCCAGTGTTCGGCTATTGCTGAGAAGCGCACGCGCCTCATCATCCAGAGTTACCTGATAGGTTCCACCCACCGGAATAACCCCGAGCGACAGGGGCTGGCCATCCGCCGGCACGATCCACAATTCGTAATCCTTGCCCTGCTGGGCCGCCGTCGCGGCAACGGGACGCAGTTTCAATTGCCTGTCGAGCGATGACTCACTGACCAACCATAGGGGATCGCTCACGTCCGCCTGTACGATGGCGCCTGAAAGACGGTCATCCACCTCTGGCTCTGGCTGTTGCACCAGGACAACGGCCAGCACCAGCGCCGCAGCCGTTGCCAGCATGCTCCAGCCAGGCCAGAACCAACGGCCGGACGCATCATTGGCCGCAACTGCCGACTCGGGTTTATCCTCCCGGGCCCAAAGCCGGCGTTCGATGCCAGCCCAGACCGACGCCGGAGGCTGTTCTTCCTCAATGCGTGCGCCCAGGTGCCCCAGCTTCTCTTCCCAGAACCAGACTTCCTGGCGGACTCGAACCGACTCCATCATCCAGCGCTCGAAACGCCGACGGGCTGCCCCATGAAGGGAACCAAGCACGTATTCCGCTGCCAATGCCTCTATTCTTTCCGGTGTCTTTTTCATCGTTCCAGACACCTCTTCAAAGCCATTAATCCGCGCCGAATCCAGCTTTTTACGGTTCCAATGGGAGAACTCAGGGCCTCGGAAAGCTCATCGTGGGTAAACCCCCGATAATAAGACAACAGGATACTGTCCCGCTGCGTCTCTGAGAGTTCATCCAGGCACCCGCGAAGCTCGGCGCTGCCCGCCACACGAAGTGATTCGTCCAACGGACCGTCACGTTCATCGGCAACACGCTCAAGGTGGGCATCGCCGGACGTCGGCCGCGATTTCCGATTCCTCATAAGATCGAGTGTGCGATAACGGGCAATCGTCAGCATCCAGCTCAGGGGAGCGCCACGCTCACTGTGATATTCACCAGCGTGGTGCCATATCTGCACAAAGGCATCCTGAACGGCCTCTTCTGCCAGATCTCGCTGACTGGCCAGTTTCAGGCAAAGCCCGAACATCCTGCCGGAAATTTTTTCATACAGCCGCTGAAAGGCCAGTCGGTCTTCCCGGGACACTGCGATCAGCAGTCCCATCAGATCATCCTGCTCAGAATTGCTGGTTACCATCTATACGATCCCTTGTTTTGTTCTACAGGTATTAGTCGACCTTACGTTCAGAATGCCCATCAGGATGCATGCAGGTCATCAGATCGGGCTCAAACACGCCGCTTTGATCAAAATCGTCCAGCGCTTTTTCCCACTTGGTTAACTCCAGGCCCTGGTTGGCAAGCCACGCGGGATTGAAGTAGGTGTCGGTGTAACGGTCGCCACCATCGCACAGAAGCGTGACAACCGACCCGCCCTCTCGGGCGCTTTGCATTTCACTGGCGAGACTCAGTGTGGCAATCAGATTGGTACCGGTAGAGCCGCCACAACGCCGGCCAAGATGACGTTCCAGATACCGGAGCGCGGCAAAACTGGCCGCATCGGGTACGCGAACCATGCGCTCAATCACCGTCGGGCTGAAAGAGGGCTCAACCCTGGGGCGACCAATACCCTCAATGCGCGAACCGCACTGGCCGACAATATCAGACCGCCCGCTAGCGAAGGCGTCATAGAACACCGAGTTTTCCGGGTCCGCCACGCACAGCTCACAGCCCCGGGCAAGATGGCCGCCGTAGCGGATGTAGCGCCCGATGGTTGACGACGTGCCACCGGTGCCCGCGCTGACAACAATCCAGCGCGGTATGGGGTGCGGCTCCCGTCGCAACTGCTCGAAAATGCTTTCGGCAATGTTGTTGTTACCCCGCCAGTCTGTCGCCCTCTCAGCGTAGGTGAACTGATCCATGTAGTGACCACCGAGCTCACGGGCCAGACGCTGAGATTCAGCGTAGATCTCACTGCCGTTCTCCACCAGGTGACACTCGCCCCCATAGAACTCGATTTTGGCAATTTTCTGTGCCGACGTCGTTCGGGGCATGACTGCGATAAAACGCAGCCCGAGGAGCTTGGCAAAATAGGCCTCGGAGACCGCTGTCGATCCACTCGAGGCCTCGATGATCGGGGTGCCTGGCGTAATCCAGCCATTACAGAGCCCGAACAGAAACAGTGAGCGTGCCAGCCGATGTTTGAGGCTGCCGGTCGGGTGGGTCGACTCATCCTTGAGATAGATATCAACGTCACGCAGGCCCGGCAGGTCCAGCTTGATCAGATGGGTGTCTGCAGAACGATTGAAATCCGCATCAATGCGGGCAATGGCGTCGGAAACCCATTGGGTGCGATGGAGCATGTTGTTGGCCCTGAAATCAAACAAACACCATGAAGCATAGTCGCTCTGGGTCGACTTGAAGAATAACGCTGTGTTGGACCGCCAGCCCCGCCACCTGACACACGCCTCACAAGTTGGCTGAACGTGATGCACTCACTATTCGTACTAAGTCAGCCTGCTTCCGGATAAGACGCTTTCAATTTTTTTTTGGTGAGAACTGCATCCTTTTCTCTAATCGCTCCGTAACCCCCTTTGCAACACCAACAATAGAAGAGGAAAACGGAATGAATACTTTACTAAAACGCTCCGGCCTCGCCATTGCGGTTGCCGGACTCTGTATCAGTGCCGGCGCAGCAAACGCCTCAAGCCACCGCGAAGCACCCTTTATCACTGAAGTACCCAAGGTGGACGGGACCGATTTCTACATGTTCCGCAGTTACGAGACGGGACGTGCGGATTTCGTCACCCTGATCGCGAATTACCTGCCACTGCAGGATGCGTATGGCGGTCCCAACTACTTCGATCTGGATGAAGACGCGGTTTATGAAATCCACATCGACAACAGCGGCAACGCACAGGAAAACCTCACGTTCCGCTTTCAGTTCTCGGATAACCTAGAGGATAAACAGTTGCCGGTCGGCCCCGACGGCGACCAAAGAATGGTGTCCGTACCGCTCAAAAACATCGGTGATGCCAGCGACGAAGCGAACGTACAGTTCAGCCAAGACTATACTGTATCGGTTATTCGGGGCGACCGTCGTACCGGTACTGTCGAGACCGCGACCAACGTCACGGATGGCACCGCCACCTTCGACAAGCCACTGGACAACATCGGCGAAAAATCGTTTCCCGGCGGATACCAAGCTTACGCCAACCAGCACATCTTCGAGATTGGCATTCCAGGCTGCGCCACCAACGGGCAGGTCTTCGTGGGTCAACGCAAGGAAGCTTTCGCGGTCAACCTTGGCGAGATCTTCGACCTGGTCAACACCAACCCGCTCGGCCCACGTGACGGCGAAGGTGCCGGTGATCTTGCAGACAAGAACGTGACCTCCTTCGCCCTGGAAGTACCGACCGAGTGCCTGACCGGCACCGCAGTCACCGGAATGGATCAGCCCGTCATCGGCGGCTGGACCACCGCCAGCGTTCGCCAGGCCCGAGTCATCAATCCGCAACCGACCGTTGATGGCAAAGGTGCAACCGTTGAAGGCGGCGCATGGACCCAGGTATCACGTCTCGGTATGCCGCTGGTAAACGAAGTCGTGATCGGCCTGAAAGACAAGGACCGGTTCAACGCCAGCGAGCCCATGAACGATGGCCAGTTCGCTACCTACGTGACTCATCCGACCCTGCCCGAACTGCTGGAAATATTGTTCAGCAGCGCAGGTGCTGAGGCACCGAATAACTTCCCGCGGACCGATCTGGTAACAGCGTTCCTGACCGGCGTACCCGATGTAAACATGCCGGTAGGCGTGCAAACGTCAGAAATGCTGCGACTGAACCCGGAAATCGCAGCCACACCTGCAGCCTCGCAAAATGACCTGGGTGTTCTCGGTGGTGACAACGCCGGCTTCCCGAATGGCCGTCGCCCGGTGGATGACACCGTGGATATTGCCCTGCGTGTAGTCATGGGCGCATTGACCACTGATGCCCCGAACAAGGACGCCCCGTTTACCGACGGTGTGCAACTTGACCCAGCTGAGCTCCAGGAAGTGTTCCCATATCTGGCAACTCCGCTGGCCGGCTCACCCAACTCATAAGGAGTGAATCATGAAACTCACTATGAAGTTAGCCGGAACGGGCCTGATAACCCTGGCACTGGCGGGGTGTTTCGACGGCTCCAGCAGCGGCGGCGGTGGCGGTGACAGGCCAGATCCGGCGGTGGATTTCTCAACCTTTGTGAAGGCTGAGATCGCAAACACCGACGACACCCGTGAAGCCGTTCAGATCAACGACAAGGAGTTCAGCTTCAATGACCAGAATAATGAACAGGCCTTCGACGATCTGTTCATCCAATAGGACCCCTTGCCGGCCTTCAGTACGCCTGAAGCCGGCAAGCACATTCCCTGCCCTTCGGGGCGGGGCTTTTTGTGTCGGGCTGTGGTTGATGGCCGGTTTTCCAAACGTCGCAACCGCTGCACCCGGACCTATCGAGACAGATTTTTCCGACACCGATATTCTTGTTGAACTGCCAGAGCCGGCACTGACCACGTCCGAATTACCGGATTCGCCCGAGCAGCTGGCAGACACCGTACAAAATCAGATCTCCCGTGCCAGAAGCACCGGAGACCCCCGTTTCCTGGGCTATGCCGACGGGATGTTGCAGCGATGGTCCGGAGAAATGACCGACCGGCTGCTTACCCTCAGGGCAACACTGGACCAGAGCCTCCACCGCTTTGACAGTGCCAGGAAAGACCTGGAAACCGTCGTAGCCCGATCCAGCGCCACACTCCAGAAAAACCAGGCTCGGTTGCTGTTGGCCAACCTGGAAATCGTTCAGGGCAATTATGAAGACGCACGAAAGCACTGCGCCCAGTTGCAACAATCCTACCCCGGATTGATTGCCGACAGCTGCACCGCTCAGGTTGATGCCCGCACGGGTAGCCCCGAAGCGGCCTACCAGAAACTCCAACGACGAACAGACGCAACCGATGCCGATGTCACCAGTCGGCTTTGGGCGGAGGGAACCCTGGGGGATATCGCCGCGCAGATAGGTAGCCCCGCTGCGGAGGATCACTGGCAAACGGTGCTCAGCATCGCCCCCGACGATCTCTATACCCGCACCCAACTGGCAGACTGGTATCTGGGCCGAAACCAGAACGACAAGGTACTGGCCCTGACCGACGGCTATGAACAAGTGGATTCGCTGGCCGTTATTCGGGCGATTGCCATGGCTGAGTCCGGGCACCCGACTGCAGAGACGTTGGCCGAAAGCCTCAGGGAGCGCTTCGCAGAGGCTCGTTGGCGCGGAAACCTGCTGCACCAGCGAGACATGGCACGCTTCCAACTGGACGTGGAAGGCGATGCCGAGACCGCATTGACCTTTGCGGCGGACAACTGGCGCAGCCAACGCGAGCCCCTTGATACCCGGCTACTGCTGCGTGCCGCCGATGCGGCGGGTGACAACGAACCAGTCCGGAAGGTGAGAACCTGGCTGAAAGAGCAGGGGCAGACGGATGCACGCTACCCGGAGGCTGAATCATGAGGGGTATGAAACAATGGGGCAGCCTGGTGGTATCCATGGTCCTGCTGGCCCTGATCTCCGGAACGGCATGGGCCCACAAAGCCAGCGACAGCTTCATCTACCTGAACCAGGACCGGGGCGAGATACGGATCGATGTGGCACTCCGGGACGTCTCGGTGGCCTTGCCGCTGGACCGGAACGGGGATCGCCAGCTCAGTGGTGCGGAGCTCCGTGCTGGCCGGGACCAGATTACCCGATGGGTAGAGCAGGGCGTAACCTTATCCAGCGCCCAGGCCGATTGCCGCCTGACCGGCCAGCAATGGGGGCTTGCCAGTCATAGCGACGGCCCCTATGCCGCCGGTCTCTACACCATTAGCTGCCCCGATGGCGCCACGCCCGACACCCTGACATACAACCTTCTGTTCTCACAGGACCCGCTCCATCGCGGCCTGATAAGCCTTGAAAGCGGCGGCACCAGCACGCTGGGGGTAGTAGGCCCTGACAGTCGCCAACTGGCGCTTTCCGCCGGAGACGCACCAGGAAGCCTGCAGCTGTTCGGAACCTTCCTGTACGAAGGTGTCATCCATCTGCTCATCGGCCTCGACCACATACTGTTTCTTCTGGTGCTGATGCTGCCGGCCACACTGAGAAAAAACGATGGCAGCACGCCGGTGGGGCTGAAGCAGCGGCTGTGGGAACTGACGGGGATCGTGACCGCGTTCACGGCAGCCCATTCCGTAACCCTGGCACTGGCAGCCCTTGGCATTGTTCGTCTGCCCATCGCCTGGGTGGAGACCATCATCGCTCTGTCCATAGCGGTGGCCGCCATGAACGTGATGTGGCCGATACTGGGCAGGAAAACCTGGAAGCTGGCCTTTGGGTTCGGGCTGATACACGGATTCGGGTTCGCCAGCGTTCTGGGGGATCTCACCAGCGGTGTTTCCCAGACCGTCGTGGCTCTCGCCGGCTTCAACATTGGCGTAGAGCTCGGGCAGTTGGGCCTGCTGGTTATTGCCTTCCCGCTGCTTTACCTCTGGGGTAAAACACACCTTTACGGCAGGGCGGTCGTTCCGCTGACACTGATTGCAGTAGGCGCAATCAGCCTTTACTGGGTAGCCGAGAGGGCAATGGCCATCTGAGCCTGGCCCCGGTGCCTTTCGACACCGGGGCTCCCAATGGCAGATTAATCAGTGCAGTGCACGGAGCTGCCGTGGATACAGAGCGGCGCTGACCTCCGGTTCATCCAGCAGATCCGCCAATTCCATATCCACCTCGGTTTCCTCGCCTTCATCAGGCAGCGGCTCAAACAGGGTGTTCAGCCAGGAGGTTACTGACGGTGCTTCGTCACGACCGTATTCGGTGGACAAGGCCTTGATCCGTCGGAAGCCGATAATGCGCTGGTGCTTGGGATCACGGATCTGCTCAAAGCCACGCCAGTAGATGCGGTCGCGGGTGTGCAACTGCACAAACAGTGTGTCGATGGGCTCTGCCGGATCCTCACCACGCGCAGGCTGCTCTTCGTCGCTATCTGCCACTGACTGGGTGTCCTCTGACCCTGCTTCGGCTTTCGCCGGTTTCTTGCTGCGGATGGTGGTCCACGCCGGGTACAGCACGGCAACCGCATCGGCTTCCACATGCTCTCGGGCCGCGCGCAGGATCAGTCCCCAGCGGGCCTTGTCGGCATCGGTTTCAAGAGAGTTAATGGGCAAGTCGTAGCTTTGTTCGCTGGACAGTACGATCGCCATCATTGGGGCATCAAGCTCCCCCATGGCCTCGGCCTGTGCTACAGACACCAGTTCGTCGATTGCCATCGGTTGGTTCATAATACGCTCGCCTCCTCGATGCCATCAGGGTCGTTCAGGAAGAATGGGCTCTTCCTGACTCACAGCATAGCCTGTTCCTGCCATAAAGATAAACGTGGATACGGTGATCCCGGATCACAATGCGTTATTTATTGTTTCAGTGCATGGCGTCAGATCATTGCTTCCAGCAGTTCGTAGCGCCCAAACCAGGGGTTGGCCTCTTCCAGTTGTGCCGCCAGCTGAAGTAGGGTGCCTTCGTCTCCGTGCGGAGCGCCAAACTGCACTCCCACCGGCAACCCGGCGGCTGTCCAGGCGAGCGGGACAGACATCGCAGGTGTACCGGTAAGGTTGGCAAGCTGGGTAAAGGGCGTGCGGGCGAGGCTTTCCATAGCCATCTGGTCGACTTGCCCACTGCGGTGTACCAACTTGCCGGCTTTCAGCAGCAACATCAGCCGGGCAGCCACCTGCAGATGGGATGGGGTATCCAACTCGCCAATCTTCGCCGGCAACTGGCCAGCCGTCGGGCAAAGGTACATGTCGTAACCTTCAAAAAACGCCCCCAGGGCGCGAGCAAAATCGTTCCACTGCTGGCGACGGCGCACGTAGTCCGGTAGAGGCATGGTCCGCCCCAACATACCGATCAGACGGGTATCCAGTTCGAAGTCGTCATCGCGGGCACCAAACTCGGCTTTCGCGCGGTCCATCAACGTAGACACTTCCCCGAAATACAGCCCCAGATAACAGCGGGCGAGGGCCATGCCGTCGAATTCCGGACGCGCATACTCCACCCGGTGCCCCAGGTTTTCCAGAGTGCGCGCCGTCTCCTCAACGGCATCCACACACTCCCTTGCCACGTCGGTTTCGTAGGGCGACGACGTAAATACACCAATCTTGAGGCTGCGTGGCGCCCGCTGCATCAGCTTGGCATAGGGGGCGGCCGGCGGTGCAATGGTAAAGGGATCTCCCACCGCGGGGCCAGCCAGCACGTCCAGCATGGCGGCGCTGTCTCGAACCGTGCGGGTGACCACGTGATCGGTCGAGGCGCCCGTCCATGCCTCACCCACCGAAGGGCCGGAGGAAATACGACCGCGCGACGGTTTCAGCCCGAACAGTCCGTTGTAGGCCGCCGGAATGCGAATCGAGCCGCCACCGTCATTGGCTCCCGCCATGGGCACGATACCCGCCGCCACCGCAGCACCGGAGCCGCCGCTGGAACCACCCGGTGTCCGATCCGTATCCCATGGATTACGGCAGGCTCCCCAGAGTTTCGATTCGGTGACTGCCTTCAGCCCGAACTCCGGCGTTGCGGTGCGGCCCAGGAATACCAGGCCTGCAGCCCGTACACGGCGTACAAACTCCGAATCCCGGGATGCGATGTTTTTCTTCAATCCCCGGCTGCCGTAGGTACAGGGCTGGCCTTGCTGTTCCTGGGCCAGATCTTTAAGCAGCATGGGAACGCCCGAGAAGGTACTATCCGGTGTAGGCGCCTGGTTCAGTGCATCGGAGAACTGGGGGTGGCAGATGGCGTTGAGCTTGTCATTCACCGTGGCCGCACGCTCAATAGCGGCCTCACAGATGTCACTGGTCGCGACTTCTCCGCGGCGAATCAGGTCGGCAAGCGCTACCGCGTCGTATCGGAGGTATTCGGATTGCTTCATGATCGATTCCGTTTGTTATTCTGTTTTCGGGAGATTGGGGAAACCGGTGTTTATGAACATGAGCTTTAAGCGTCACTTTCTTGCTGTCGTTATAATAGTCACATCTGTTATCGCGTCCACTTCGCAAGCGAGTAAAAAACCGCCGGAACCTGCCGAGAACTGGACCAGCGTTGTTCGCAGCTCACCCTACTGGTCAAGTCAGGGGGTATACCAGAACATCACAACCATCCGCCGCTGGGTACTGAAGGAGTCCGGTTATTGCTCTAAGCCCGATCGGCACATTCTGTTCGATATGCGCGGCCAGTTCCTTGGCTATATCGACGATGGCTCCGACCGTGAAGCCACCCAGGTTCGCCTGAATGATACCAGAGCCTCTCTGGCAGCCACTGGCCGCGCTGACGACTGGACCCCGGGCGGCCCCGACAGGACCGGATACCCCTTCGCCCTGTCCTGTCGACAGCCGCACGTCAACCTGGATGAAGCCGTGGCACGCTACCTTGGCACCCTGCCTTCGGAACTGATTTGGGGTGCCTGGGACGATCTGTCGTTCGCCTCTCAGGAAGCACCACAGCCACTCCACGAGGCACTGATGTACGTTTATGGCCTGCGTGAGCAGCAGCAACGCCTCGATCTGCCGGCGAGCCTGCCCAAGTACCTCGGCGGCCAGGTATTGATCGAGAGCAGCGGCCAGCAAAGGGCGCACTCTGCCGCCAACGCCAAAGGCATCCTTCAGCTCTCACCCTCGGCGCTCAAAGACTGCCGGATCAAACCCGCCAACCACTGGCATCGATTGGCACAGATTGACTGCGCCCTCAAACTGATGGATCAGAATGCTCGCAACCTCAGGCCGCCCTTCGAGGCGCGCTTCGGTCACCTGCCCGACGACAAAGGGGATCAGCTTTTCACGCTGCTTCTGGTTCAGGCTTATCACGGCGGTGCCAGCCGCGTTCAGTCCCTGCTGGAGGACGAGACACTGTCGAAGCCTGCGATTTATTTTGCCCAGGAGCATGAGCGATTCAGTGCGGGAGACATTGCCTTTGGCATGGTGTTCCACAATTTGGGGCGGGATCGCTTCGGGCTGGCTTCGCTGTATTATGTGGCGGATGTTCAACTCGCCACCGAGGCGCTGTGTAAAACCGCGCGACTCGCTGATACCCGCTTCTGCCAATAAACCCGGAGCCCGCCTTGGAACTGACGTTCATCCCGGAAGGCCTGAACACCGCAACGGCCGTTTTCCTGCTGCTGAGCTCTGTCATTACGTCGATGATTACCGCCAGCCTTGGCGCCGGGGGCGGGGTTCTGCTGCTGGTATTGATGGCGTTCTGGATACCACCGGCGGCGATCATACCGGTTCACGGTATGATCCAGTTGGGTTCCAACGCCGGGCGAGCCACACTGACCTGGCAGCACACCGACTGGAAAGCCATTGCAGCCTTCGCACCAGGGGTACTGGTCGGAGCGGGGCTTGGCGCCTGGTTGCTGATCGACCTGCCGCCCTATCTGTGGCAACTGACCATTGGCGCTTTCGTGCTTTACCTGTGCTGGGGCCCCGCTCTGCCAAAGGGAGCCTTCGGCAGCATCGGGATCTTTCTTGCCTCTGCGTTAACCAGTTTCATTTCCCTGTTTGTGGGCGCAACCGGTCCCCTGGTGGCCTCCTTCATCAAGCAGATGCACACCGAGCGTTTCACCACCGTCGCGACATTCGCCACGGCGATGACGCTCCAGCACGCACCCAAGGCGTTGGTTTTTGGACTCGCTGGTTTCGTTTTCCGCGACTGGCTGATGTTCATACTGGCCATGATCGGCTTTGGTTTTGCCGGCACCTGGCTGGGGCTCCACGTGCTCAAGTCCCTGAGCAATCGGCACTTCAGCCGCGTGTTCAACGTTCTTCTGACCCTGCTCGCTCTGCGCTTGCTGTGGCAGGCGGGCAGCTCTGCGGGGTGGTGGTGATCAATCCGGCTTCTGCCGTGACGGTAAGGGAACCGTCACCACACGATTTCGCCCCTGGGCCTTGGCGGCGTAGGTGCCTTCGTCAGCACGCGCAACGACTTCCCGGGGCCCTGTATCCGCGACACCCATCTCGGTCAGGCCGATGCTGGCAGTCACTCCAAACGTCCTGCCGTCCTGCTCTATACGCAAGGCTTCAATACCGGCTCGGATTTTCTCGGCAAGCTCGACAGCGCGCTGCTGACCACAGGCAGGCAGGATAATACCGAATTCATCGCCACCAAGACGTGCCACCGTGTCCGACTGGCGCACGGACTGCGTGAGCAGGTCCGATAGTCGCCCCAGCAAATCATCTCCCAGCAAGTGCCCGCCTTCGTCGTTGACGGGCTTGAAGTAGTCCAGGTCGATCAGCATCAGAACGCTGGCCGCCGTTTTCTTGTTGGTATCCGTCAGGCATTTGACCAGGGAAGAATTGAACGCCCGACGATTGAGCAAGCCCGTCAGGCTGTCGTGGGTCGCTTCCCAGGACAGTCGCTCTTCTTCGCGACGGCGGGCGCTGTCGTCCCGGATCACGAATACCATACGGTGATTATGGCTTTCCCGGCGAAGATGAAGCATTGCCAGGTCTATATCGAAGAGTTGGCCCGCCCTGTTTCGCAGGGTGGCATACAGGCTATCCACATCGGCACTGCGCAGAAAATCGTCAGCCTCCCAGCGATGGTTCTCGTCTTCAATCGATACCAGCGTGAAAAAGTTCTGCCGCTCGCCGTTTTCGGCCAATCCAAGGAACCCGGACGCGGCCTGGTTGGAGTACCGGATAATGCCTTCGGCATCCACCATCAATACGCCTTCCTGCAATACGCCCAGAATACTGTCCGCGCGTTTCTGTTGCTCGGCCAGTTCCGCCTCGATCTCCAGTTCGTGGGTGATGTCCCTGACTACGGTGATGGTACCCAGTGAACGCTCCTCCGTCTCAATCACCGCCGTCATGGCATCCGCCCACACCACGCCACCTCCGGAGCGGCTTTTCAGGCGGAATCGCCCTCGGAACACTGTTTTGCTGCGCAGAGCCTCTCGCCACGCTTCAACCGTGCCAGCCTGATCCTCTTCGTATACGCCTTGAATCAGGGGGGTATGCTGGAGGTCACTGGAGCTGACCCCGATGATCCGCTCAAACGCCGGGTTCACGAACTCAATCCTGCCCAGAACATCGGTCTGGATAATGCCAATCGGCGCACTCTGGGTGAGCGAGCGGAAAAACGCCTCGCGCTCGGCCAGGGAGGACAGCACTTCGTCACGCTCTTCCATCACGGTGTTGAAGGTCTCCGCAACCTGGCGGATTTCCGTGCCTCCCAGAACGTCCACCGGCTCGGTCCGTATCCCCAGGTGGCGCTCACTGATCTGGAACCCCAGATTTCGCATGGGCGCCATCAACCGACGAAACACAACCAGCGCCAAGGGTGCCACAATCAGAATCACGATCAGGAGAGTCTGCGCAAAGCTGTCCGTCAACCGGCTGAGCGGCGCATAGGCCTCATTCACCGGCCACACAGCGGCCACAAACCAGGGCACCTGTGACATCTGGCGCACCGAGGTGATGGTTTCGGTGCCTTCCTGGTCAAGCGTCTGCAAAGTGCCTTCGAAGCCCGCCATCGCCTTCTTGTGAGCCTCGTTTTCAAGCCTGAGCGGCACCATGGTTTCACCGGTACGGCCGTGGCCCAGGGTTACACCGGTACGTGTGGCAATGCTGATATAGCCGGTTTTACCAATACTCACACCGCTGGTGTCTTCCATGAAGTTGTCGCCGTCGAGAAAAACCGCCCCTCCCAGCACGCCGATAAACCGTTGACGATGATCGAAAATCGGCGCCGTCATCATAACGGCGGGCCGCTCCCGGTAGTTCGACACATAAGGGTCACTGATAATGGAGGTGAGCTGGCTTGAGGTCTGGCGGAAATACTCACGGCCGCTGACATCCAGCCCCGTCTGCCGGAAGCTTTCTGGATACTCCGCAATGACCTTGCCACTGGCATCAAATACGTAGATCCCGTCGAACATATGTTGCAACGCAATCTCGCGACGGACGAGAAGGCGGGAGCGGGAGCGTAGCACCACCTCTTCCATGGTGAATCCTTCCGCGACATGGGTCAGGGTATCCCGGCGCTGGGCCAGGCGTGCATCAAGATCGCTGGCAACCAGTTCCGCGATGGTCTCCACCTGCTCCCTTGTCTGCCCCGCCAGTTCCGAGCGTCCCACCAGAGAACTGACCACGGCCACCGCCAGAGCAGCCAGCACGATGGCCAGGATGACAAAGGCAACAGCACGATTAACCAGGCTTGCTAGCCAGCGTCTTATCATCACAGCGGAGTGGCTCCCGCTTCATGGACGCAGGATAGGTTCGGGTTGACGTCCCTTAATGCTAAATATCTGTTTTTCACTGGATAACGTGTCGATTACTGGAGGATTTAATATTGGTAAGTCTAACAGAGACTCGGGTTTCAGCAGGTTACAGAACTTGCAATTTCAATGATAATCGTTACTATTTAGACCTATTTTCTTAACTGAGGTTTCCCCAATGTCCGAGTCCCTGCTCGCCGACGCCACCGGAATCAGCGCCGGCCCGGTCAGTCAGCTGCTGGAAATGGGCGGCCCCGTCATGATTGTGTTGCTGGCGATTGCCCTGGCAGGTGTTGTCACCTTTCTTTACCTCATGTTATTCGGCACTTTTTTTGCCCCCAGGTTTACTGCCAAACTTAAAAAGGCCATTACAAAATGGCAACAAAGGCCTGGCGACAACGTGGCGGAGGATCTGCAACGGTCCGCTGGCCGATACGCCCGACTGAACCCACTGCACCACTTGATCGTCAACACCATGAACGCCCGCAATGCCGGCACCGATCCCCAGCAGATTCGGGAGTCCGTCGCCAGGGACGCCCATGAAGCCCTCGAGCCGTTCGAGGCACCGCTCAAGATCATCGAAGTGATTGCCGCGCTGGCACCGTTGCTGGGCCTTTTAGGCACCGTTCTGGGCATGATGGAGGCGTTTGGAGCCATGGCCGCCACCGAAGGGCGCGCCAATGCCTCCCAGCTAAGCGGCGGCATCTACGAAGCACTCACCACAACTGCGGCCGGCCTGGTTATCGCCATTCCGTTTGCCGCACTGGCCGCCTGGATTGAATTCCGCCTGCGGCGTATCCAGAAAACCATCAATAGCGCACTGGTTACCATTCTCTCGGTCCCCGTCGCCACAACGGAAAGCGAATCGGCGTTGGAGACCCACGATGAGTCGGCACCGGCCACCGGCACCAGGACCGGGCGCGTTGTGGAGTATTCCGGGGACGAGCATCAGGGTCGCCTGGCCAATGCAACTGGTTGAACCACGCCCGGCACGCCCGATCCCGATCCGCATCACCCCACTGATCGATGTGGTCTTCATTCTGCTGGTGTTCTTCATGCTCACCAGCCGTTTGCTGCCGGTCAGTTTCATGGAGCTTAGCAACAGCACGGGCGACACCAGTTCAGTCACCGGAGAGCCGATCCCCGAAGTGGTCGTCCAGCGTGATGGCCAGGCTCGCTGGCAGGGAGAAACCTATGGAGTGGACAGTCTGGTCCAGCAGCTCCGGGCCGGTGGCGTCAGCGAAATCAACCTCGCCACAGAGTCTGCCACCCAACTGACCCATTTCACCCAGGCCTACAGCCAGCTCACTGACAGTGGCGTTACCACCCACTGGAAGCGCACCCCTGACGCTGCGGAGCAGCCATGACGGATCTGGTACCGCCGCCCGTTACCTCGGGCAAATCATTGATGGAGCGTCTCGAGGACGCCCTTCTGCCGCTCATCAACCTGGTATTCCTGCTGCTGATGTTCTTTATCGTGGCAGGCCAACTGTCAGACACCCCGTTGCCAGAGCTACCGGGTACCGGGCAACAAGCCGGTAATGAGCAGCCCTATGCCGATCTGACCGTCACTGCAAAAGGCGAGTGGCAAGTCGACGGCCGCACCGTAACGACGCAGGGCCTTCCCAAGGCATTGCCAGCGCCGGATGAAGAATCCCCGTTGAAAATCGCCGCTGAACGCGAGATTGCCATGTCTGATCTGGAGTCGCTGCTTCGTGTGCTGGAGGACAACGGCTATCAGGAAGTCATCCTGCTGACGGAGCCCGCCAGTTGATGGGTGCCAGCAAGACCGTCCGTTGCCTTCTTCTGCTCGTTTCCGTTGTTATCACTGCAATTGTGGTGGTAATCGCCACGCCCGAGCGAATTCCTGAACTGAAACCGCTCGGAAACGCCGCCGTTAATTCCGCGCCTGCTATCAAGATTTCCCTGGCCGGCAAACCGGCGCCCGAAACGCCCGAACCCCAGCCCCCCGTTGAACAGGAAACGCCCCCAGAGCCAACTCCGAAGCCAGAGCCAGAGCCAGAGCCAGAGCCAGAGCCAGAGCCAGAGCCAGAGCCAGAGCCAGAGCCAGAGCCAGAGCCAGAGCCAGAGCCAGAAATTGTGCCGGAACCGGAACCCGAGCCACAACCCGAACCTGAGCCGACACCGCAACCCGAAGTAACAGAGCCTGAGCCCCAGGTTGATGCGACTGAAAGCGACACGAGCACGGAGCAAGTGTCCGAAAACACTGCTGAAACTGCTGAAGAAGAAAGCCTCAGCCAGCAGGTTGAACTCACTGCCGGACAGTCCTCCGATGTGGACCGCTACCTCACGGAACTGAGCCGGCATCTGGGGCGCTACTACGAATACCCACGTCGTGCCCGTCGTCTTGGCCAGGAAGGCGCTCCGGTGGTGGTTTTCGAGTTCAGCCGTGATGGCACTCTGGTAGACCACTCTTTGCACGCCTCCTCAAACCATGCGTTGCTCGATGATGCTGCGCTGGACATGCTCAAGGACGCCGAACCACTGCCGGAAGTACCCGACTCCATGAAAGGCCAGACCTTCACCTATACCCTGCCGATTAATTTCAACCTACGTTGAGCAATTTTTTGCTCGACCAGCAAAATCTCGCCCCAAAGCCAGCAACCGATTGCCTGGCCCAGCCTTAGGCTATCAACCTGGAGACCGTTACTTACTGTTATTAAAGACATTTATGTTTCTGGCACGGCCTTTGTTATGTGTTAAGTGTCCAGGGAGATCCCGAGGACACTTACTCATTCACACGTCATGGAGCAGACTATGCCAACTCCTTGTTATATCAGCATCGAAGGCCAAACTCAGGGCAACATCACCGCCGGCGCATTCACCTCCGACTCCGTAGGCAACATCTACGTTGAAGGTCACGAAGACGAAGTGCTGGTACAGGAATTCAGCCACGTTGTCACCGTTCCGACCGATCCCCAGTCCGGTCAGCCTTCCGGTCAGCGCGTTCACAAGCCGTTCAAGTTCACCTCCGCGCTGAACAAAGCAACCCCGCTTATGTACAACGCCCTGGCTTCTGGCGAAATGCTGCCGAAGGTTGAGCTGAAGTGGTACCGCACCTCTGTTGAAGGCAAGCAGGAGCACTTCTTCTCCACCATCCTGGAAGATGCCACCATCATCGACATCCAGTGCAACATGCCGCACTGCCAGGATGCCGCCAGCGCTGACTTCACCCAGCTGGTAACCGCGTCCCTGTCCTACCGTAAAGTGACCTGGGAACACGCTGTTGCCGGTACTTCCGGTGCGGACGACTGGCGTTCGCCGATCGAAGGCTAAGCCTCCGGTCCACGAAGTCACAACGGCCAGCCTTTGCTGGCCGTTGTTGTTTTTACGGCAAGACCAACACCCGGTATCATCAGGGCATGAGTGTTTCCCGCCACCTCCACATGCGCCTGATCGATGACTATTGAAGCACCCATGGCTCGCAGTATTGGCCAACTAATGTGCGATACAACGCACGCCATACTATGGACGCCCGCCCGACAATGGGTTCGCGATCAACTCCCTTCCACTACCCTGCTATGCCGTGTCGGCTCGGGCCAGGCCACCTACCATCGTTTTGACCCACGCCTGAAACAGCACCAGATCACCTACGGCAAGCGCATGATTATGGATAAGCACCAGCCTGATGCCGTTGGCGGCTGGCTATCCGGGCGGGAGATTCGCCAGAGAGAATATTTCGGGGGTACGGTCACCACATTGAACCTGCTGGCGCACACCTGTTGCCACGAATTTGCGCACCTACTCCAGCATGTGTCAGGCCAGCGCTACCGGGGCTCCGTCCATAATCAGCATTTCTACCGGATACTGGACGAGCTCCACGCCAGCGGCGGTGCTGAGGCAGCCAGGCGTCATCTCGCCATCCAGGCCGAAAAGGCAGGGCTTTCCGTGCCCGACGATCCCATTGAGGCGCCAGATACACGCCAACTCATAGCGAACTGGACGATCGGGGATGCGGTGAGCTTTGGCGCCGGCAAACGTGAGCTGGAAGGTCGGATCATTCGGGTGAACCGGAAAACCTGCACCGTGGAGGGCACCGGGCGCAGCCGTGGCTTGCGATACCGGGTCCCCCTGGTTCTGTTACGCGCTCTCGCGGACTGATACCGCAAGCAGGTCGCGCAACTCCGGAATGCAGGACCCGCAATTGGTGCCGCACTTCAGGCTATTACCCAGGGCTTCTATCGACTGCGCCCCTTCAGCAATGGCACCGGCTATCTGGTTTTCCCCAACCTGAAAACAGCTACAGATCATGGCGCCCGGATCTTCCACGTCGACGTCCCGTGCAGCCAACAGCGCCCGGCGGCTGGAGTCGCAAAGTTCTGTTTCGGCAAAACAGCGATCCAGCCAACTGGTCTCCGGTATCAACGCCGGATCGCTGTCGACCATCAACACCGCTTCCAGTTGCCCGTTGACCAGCCGGGCGGCGCGAAACCGCCCCTGCGCCACATCGGCCATTACCAGATGCGCTTTTCCGCCCAGCCACTCTGTCATCGACGCCGGCCAGTCAACTGGCTGCCGCCCGGCCAGCCACCAACTGTCGCTGTATTGCAGTGGCACCTGGCACCAGTAGTCGGCCTGCCAGCCCCGGGGCCGATTGCGCCTGACCAGCAATCGTGCATGCCAACGGGCGCGGAATGGCGTTATGTCGGCTCGCCCATGTTTGGCCTCCGGCTGGCCCGAAACTGGGTCTGTCACTGATTCGGTCAGCAGTGTTGCAACCCCACTGGACGCAAACTGTCGATTCCAGTGGATGGGTATAAATACCTCGCCACGACGCTGATCGGGGCTCTTTCGGACTCGCCCCACGTAACCGCCGTCACCGAGGCTCAACCGCGCCAGATGCCCCTCCTTCAGCTGGTGCGCAACCATGTCGTCGGGATGCACGTCGACATAGGGCTCTGAGCGGTGGGTCAGTAATCGTGGGGTGTTGGCGGTTCGGGTCATGGTGTGCCACTGGTCCCGTATACGGCCGGTATTGACCACCATGGGGTAGTCGTCACTGGTTTGTTGGGCGGGCAATCGGGTGTTGATGGCGACAAAGCGGGCACGCTGGTTGTCGGTGACAAAACGGCCATCGGAAAACAGTCGTGTCGAGCCTTCAGCCTCCACTCCAGCGCCCTCCATAACTGGCCATTGCACCGGGATCAGCGCTTCATAGCCGGCATCTGAAAGGTTAGCCAGCCCGGCAAGGTTAAACAGGCGCTCACCGTTGTTCTCATGGGCGGACAGGGCTGCGTGTTCGCGAAAGATATCCGCTGGCCGCTTATAGTTAAATGCCTCGCCGAACCCCAGTTTTCCGGCCACGGAACTCATGATCCACCAGTCCGGTTTTACTTCCGCGGGCAGGGGTAGGAAGCAACGCTGCCGCGAAATACGGCGTTCCGAATTGGTGACGGTGCCATCCTTTTCCCCCCAGCCAGCGGCGGGTAGGAGGATGTCCGCGAGGTCCGTGGTATCAGTGTGGGCGACGCAGTCTGAAACAATCACGGTGGGACAACGCGCCAAGGCCTCCCGAACCCGGGCCGAATCCGGCAGACTGACCGCCGGGTTGGTTCCCATGATCCAGATCACCCGGATATCACCACGGTGAACCGCCTCAAACATGTCCACGGCCTTGTAGCCCGGACCATCGGCCACCGCACCGGTACCCCAGAAATCCGCCACTCGTGATCGGGCTCCCGGGCTGTCGTAATCCATGTGAGCGGCCAGGGTATTGGCCAGCCCGCCCACTTCCCGTCCACCCATGGCATTGGGCTGGCCGGTCAGGGAGAAGGGCCCCGCTCCGGGCTTACCCACCCGGCCTGTCGCCAGGTGGCTGTTAATAATGGCATTGCCTTTATCGGTGCCGGCAATCGACTGGTTTATGCCCTGGGAAAAGCCGGTGACGGTGCGCGGCGTCTGAGCAAACCAGGCATAAAAGGTTTCGACATCCTCCGGCGCAAGATCACACTGCTCTGCGACCGATTCGACGCTTGGGGCCGCCGCCCGTGCACTTGCCAATGCGTTATCGAAACCCTGGCAGTGCGCATCAATGTAGGCCTGATCCAGGCCACCGTGATCGGCGAGCCAACTCAGCAAACCGTTGAACAATACCGTATCCGTACCTGGCCGCAACGCCAGGTGAAGGTCCGCCAGTTCACTGGTGGCGGTGCGGCGTGGATCAATAACAACCACTCGACGCCCATCCCGCGCACTGGCCTTCATACGCTGGTAAAGCACCGGATGCGCCCACGCGGCGTTACTGCCAGCCAGAACCAGCAGGTCCGCCAGTTCCAGGTCCTCATAGCAACCCGGAACCACATCCGCCCCAAAGGCCCGTTTGTGAGCAGCCACAGCCGACGACATGCAAAGCCGGGAGTTGGTATCCACATGAGGTGTGCGAATGAACCCTTTGGCCAGCTTGTTGGCGACGTAATAGTCCTCGGTCAGCAACTGGCCCGACAGGTAAAAGGCCACCGACTGTGGGCCGTGAGTCTTGACGCTGTCCTGTATCGCATGTGCCACCTCGTCCAGCGCCTGCTCCCATTCGCTGCGGCGCCCCCTGACAATCGGGAACAGCAACCGTCCGTCTTCCTGGCCGGTGGTTTCGTGAAGGCTGGCACCTTTCACACACAGACGCCCCTTGTTCGCAGGGTGGTCTTTGTCCCCGGCCACCGGTGTGCCGCCGTCGGAATAGGCCATCACGCCACAGCCTACCCCGCAATAGGGGCAGGTGGTATGAACCGGGTCCGGGCCAGTAGTGTTGAGTAAGTCCACGGTGTCTCCTGAGTGTTACACGCACAAAAAAGCCCGCAATGTCCGGAACTCCCTGAACAGGCAGGAACCGGGCATGCGGGCTTCGTTGCCAGCATTCAGTACCGGGATCAAGTAACCCCGGGCCTGGCAGTTTATGGTTGGCGTGTCAGCTTTCGCTACAAACGTTTCCCAAAGCCCGTGCAAATCCAGGGCCACTCCCGGAGAAAACCGGCCAGCAGGTGTTTCAGCAAACTCTGGGACCGCTCAATACCCCCGTGCCAGGAGTCATAACAGTGCAAAACGCTCAAAAACGCCCAATCAGAGCGCACAGTTAACGAATAAAAATATTTGCCCATGACCTTGAGAAACGGCTATTCCCCTGCTCGCAAGGCACTTCCCGTGACCCTGGCAAATTTATTGCACTGACACTGATGGAACCGTTTTGCTGACAGCGTTAAAGAGAAAGGCATCCAATGCCTGTACATCGAGGAAACCATCATGAATTCGCCAGAACCCCTTCGCATCCTTCTGATCGACAAGGACCCCGAACGGGCAAGCCAGGTTTGCCAGGCGCTCAGACATGAGGGCCATGAAGTCATTCGCCAGCGCCCGGATGCTACCGGCCTGACCGCAGCGGTTGCCCGCGACCAGCCGGACATGGTGATCATTGATATGGACTCGCCCGACCGGGATACCCTGGAGAACATGAGCACCCTCAACACTCACGCACCCCGGCCCATCGTTTTCTTCGCCGACCAGCCCGGTGATCGCGCCACCATCCATGCCGCAGTGAAGGCGGGGGTCAGCGCCTACGTTGTCGACGGCATACAGCCGGACCGGGTTCGCTCGATCATTGACTCAGCCGTAGCGCAGTTCGAATCCTTTCAGGCACTGAGGGCAGAGCTGGAGGAAACCCGCTCGGCACTGGAAGACCGCAAGGTTATTGAGAAAGCCAAAGGGCTGATCATGCGGCATGAAAACTGCGACGAGGAAACGGCCTATCGTATGCTGCGCAGCTCTGCCATGGAGCACAGCGAACGCCTGGCGGTGATGGCGGGGCGCGTTATCAAGCTGTTGGAACGACACAGCCAGGGCTCGGCCGGTGCCATCCAGAAAGCATCCTGATCAACGCTGTTAGGGAGCATCCATGGTTCGTCCAACCCCGCTTCACAAGCATCCCGGATTCAATGTCCGCCTCGGCTTTGTGCCGCTGCTCGATAGCGCACCATTGATTGTTGCGCGAGAGCTGGGGCTGTTTGATGCCGAAGGGTTGGACGTGGAACTGGTGCGTGAAGGCTCCTGGGCATCATTGCGCGACAAGGTCAGTTTTGGCCTGCTGGACGGCGGCCACATGCTGGCGCCGATGCCGCTGAGTATGTCCCTGGCGACCGACCGCCCCAAAGTGCCCGTTGTGGTCGGCATGGTGCTGAGCCGCAACGGCAACGGGATTACCCTCAGCGCTCGGCTGCATCACGAACTGACCCATTCAGCCACGGATCTGGAGAACCCCATTGCCACCGCTCGCGCGCTGATACGCGTGGCCAGGGGCAGAGGCGAGCCAATACGATTGGCCTCCGTGGCGCCCTGGTCCAGCCATGACCTTCAGCTCCGGGACTGGCTGGCCTCTGCCGGGCCAGACGCGGAAAAGCACGTGCAGATCATCCCCGTATCCCCGATACAGATGGTGGACGCGTTTCGATCAAATACCATCGAAGGCTGCTGCGTCGGTGAGCCCTGGAACAGCTTGCTGGAGTACGAGAAGCTGGGGCATATTCTCCATTCCGGCCACCAGATCTGGCAGAACGCCCCTGAAAAGGTTCTGGGTATGCGCGCCGACTGGACGGAGCAGCACAACGTGATGCACCGGCACCTGTTGCGGGCACTGCTTGCAGCCTGTCAGTGGCTGGATAACCCTCACAACCATCGCCTGCTACGGGACATCCTGGCCAGGCCCGAGTATCTGGGTGAACAGATCAACGTGCTGGATAACCACCCGTACAGTCTGTTCCATCCGCGATTGCATCAACACTTTTTTCGCCACTCCGCCAACTTCCCCTGGCTGTCGCAAGCCCATTGGCTGGCAACCCGCCTGACGCTCCGGGGTCAACTCGGCCCGGTGGACGGCGCCATGGTTCGTCAGGTCGTCAGGCCGGATCTGTTCCGCAACGCCGCAGCTTCCATGGGCATTGACGCACCGGTTATCGACAGCAAGACCGAGGGCCGGCACCAACTCCCCTTTACCCTGTCGGGGCGCTACGGCCCCGTGGATGTTGCCAGCGACCGCCTGTTGGGAGAGCACCTCCACGACTGGCTGGCCGACAACCCCATGGCTACGCCCAATAAAGAAGCGTCACGCACTAAAACAGCCACGAAATCCCGCCCTCAATAACACTCATTTTTGTGCTCATTCATTATTATTTATAAATATCAATAATTTAAAAACATGGCACGCAGACTGCTTTGTCAACATGGACGATCTTGCATTCACTGCGCGGGTAAACGGCAGTGACGAAAACTGACAGAACATCAGGCATTGAGGCCTGCATCCCGGAAACGGGGGGCAGGCTTTTTTTTGTCTGAATAATACTCCGGGAGAGCACCATGCAACTGAGAACACTGGCAGCGACATTCTTGATCTTGACGGCGGCGGGCTCAGCACACGCCGACATCGGCCCGGCCGAAAAGCCAGACCTGAAGCTCGGCTTCATCAAACTGACGGACATGGCGCCACTGGCCATTGCCTGGGAACAGGGATTTTTCCTGGATGAAGGCCTGTTCGTGGAACTCGAAGCCCAGGCCAACTGGAAAGTCCTGCTCGACGGCGTGGTGACCGGCACCCTTGATGGCGCCCACATGCTGGCAGGCCAGCCACTTGGTGCGACCATTGGTTACGGCACCCAGGCGGACATCATCACCGCGTTCAGCATGGACCTGAACGGCAACGGCATTACCGTATCGAACGACGTATGGGAGCAAATGCGCCCACACATTGAAGACGGCAGCGACGGCAATCCCGCTCATCCGATCAGCGCCACTGCTCTGAAACCGGTCATCGACCAGTACCGTGACAAGGGCGAGCGTTTTCGCATGGGCATGGTTTTCCCGGTGTCCACCCACAACTACGAGCTTCGTTACTGGCTCGCTGCAGGCGGCCTGAACCCGGGCTATTACGCTCCCCAGCGTGGTGACACCAGCGGCAACATAGACGCCGACGTTCACCTGTCGGTCACGCCGCCACCGCAAATGCCGGCCACCATGGAAGCCGGCACCATTCAGGGCTATTGCGTGGGTGAGCCCTGGAACCAGCAAGCAGTGTTCAAAGGCATCGGCGTGCCGGTCATCACCGACTACGAAATCTGGCCCAACAACCCTGAGAAAGTATTCGGTGTTACTGAAGCCTGGGCAGAACAGTATCCCAACACCCATCTCAGGCTGCTTCGTGCACTGATCCGCGCCGCCCACTGGCTGGATGAAAATGACAACGCCAACCGTGAAGAGGCGGTGAAAATCCTGTCCCGCTCAAGCTACGTGGGCGCCGACGAGGAAGTGATCGCTAACTCCATGACCGGCACCTTCGAGTACGAGAAAGGCGATGTCCGCAAGGTGCCGGACTTCAACGTGTTCTTTCGCTACTACGCCACCTACCCGTATCCCTCCGATGCCATCTGGTATCTGAGCCAGATGCGCCGCTGGGGGCAGATTGCCGAGCCGAAGTCCGACGACTGGTATATGGAAACCGCAGCCAAGGTCTATCGCGCGGATATCTACAAGGAAGCGGCCCGAACCCTGATCGAGGACGGCACGCTCAAGGCAGAGGATTTCCCGGACCTGGATGCGGAAAACTTTGCGCGCCCGCACCAGGGCGAGCTGATCGATGGCGTGGCCTTCACTCCGAGGGAACCGAACGCCTACATCGACAGCTTTGAGATTGGCCTGAAAGGCTCGCAAACCCCTTAAGACTTGAGTGTCAGGAGACATCACATGACCACGCTCAGCCAGACCGACTCGTTATCATCAGGCCAACGCTGGCTCCGTGCGTTGACGGAAAAGCTGTCCGGCCAGAACCTGGCCGAAACCTTCCGCCAGTTGCTGCTGCCAGCTATCGGTATCGCGCTGTTCCTCGGCTTCTGGCATCTGGCCGCGCCCCAGGTGCAAACATCGCTGGGGGCCTTCCCGGGCCCCGCCGATGTGCTGGAGCAGTCTGGGCAGTTGTGGCAGGAGCACAGCAACCAGCGGGACCGGGCGGCGCAGTTTGTCACCATGCAGGAGGATCGCAACGAACACATCCTGGCGGAGAACCCGGACGCGGAGGTGAAAATCCGCGACTATCCCGGCGCACCCACGTTCATTGACCAGATCTTTACCAGCCTGGGTACGGTGTTGGCCGGTTTTGTACTGGCAACCCTTATTGCCGTGCCTCTGGGCATCATTATCGGCCTGAACCGCCACTTCTCGGCGGCCATCAATCCTCTGATCCAGATCTTCAAACCGGTATCGCCACTGGCCTGGCTGCCGCTGGTCACGATGGTGGTCTCCGCCACGTATGTCAGTGATGACCCGATGTTCGAGAAGTCGTTCCTGACATCGATGATCACCGTCACTTTGTGCAGCCTCTGGCCGACGTTGATCAACACGAGCGTTGGGGTTTCAGCGGTAAATCCCGATCTTTTAAATGTTTCAAAAGTGCTGCAACTGTCATTCTGGACTCACGTTCGCAAGGTCGTGTTGCCGTCATCTGTTCCGATGATCTTCACCGGCCTGAGAGTGTCCCTGGGCATCGCCTGGATGGTTCTCATAGCGGCCGAAATGCTGGCTCAGAGCCCCGGCCTCGGAAAATTTGTCTGGGACGAATTCCAGAACGGCAGCAGTGAATCCCTGAGCCGAATAATGGTGGCGGTACTGGCCATCGGTTTTATTGGCTTCCTTCTTGATCGAATCATGTTGTTGATTCAGAAGCGGGTTGCCTGGAACGAGTAGCCTCTGACTTTGGTGAAGGCCGCACCGGGCGGTATTGGCCTCCCGGGACACGCGGTGAATACGTCCCTGTACGCTCGACAAAAACATCCATGTTTTTGACGGTCCCGGGAGGCCAATACCGCCCGGCGCTCCGCAAGTTTTGAGGAGATTGTTATGAGTAAGTCGCATCTTGAATTGACCAATGTGCAGATGGCCTTTGATACAAAAGATGGGCCATTCGTAGCACTGGAAAACGTCGACCTGAAGATTCGTAAAGGGGAATTCGTTTCCCTGATTGGCCACTCCGGTTGCGGTAAGTCCACTGTGCTGAATATTGTGGCCGGCCTGCTCCAGGCTACCCGCGGTGGCTGTGTGCTGGACGGGCATGAGGTGAACACACCGGGGCCGGAACGGGCAGTGGTGTTTCAGAATCACTCGTTAATGCCCTGGCTGACGGTGTATGAAAACGTTGAGCTGGCCGTTCAGCAGGTATTCCGCAAATCCATGAGCAGAGCTGAGCGAAAGGAATGGATTCTTCACAACCTCAAGCTGGTCAACATGGACCACGCCTTGGATAAACGCCCCGGAGAGATCTCTGGGGGTATGGCCCAACGGGTCGGGATTGCCCGGGCACTGTCGATGAAGCCCAGCGTACTGTTGATGGACGAGCCTTTTGGCGCGCTGGACGCGCTGACGCGTGCCCACCTGCAGGATTCGCTGATGAAAATTCAGCAGGACCTGAACAGCACGGTGATCATGATTACCCACGATGTGGACGAGGCCGTGCTGCTGTCGGACCGGATTGTGATGATGACCAACGGGCCGGCTGCCACCATCGGGGAGGAGTTGCGCATTGAGCTGGAGCGCCCCCGTAATCGGGTCACCCTGGCCGACCATCCGGAATATGTGCGCTACCGTCAGGCGGTATTGTCCTTCCTGTATGAAAAACAGCGCTTCCCCGGCAAAGGCGAGGATGAACAGGATAAGCCCACCGCTGAAGCCGAAGCGGCGTCGCAGGAAGACAGCTCACCGGATGTCGATAACGAGCATTCTGAGAGCCCGGTTCGCCGCATTGCATGAAATCAAACGGAGAAGCTCGCGCCCTTCAGAAGCACTCATCCGGTGCACGTCGCCCTGTCAGAGCGCACAGTTTTCGGGCCAAGCTCAAAGCGATATCTTTCAACTTACTGTAAATAAAGGACTAATAATTTTGGCACGGCGTTCGCTACTGTAGATACAGGGAAGAATGTCCCGGCTAAGGATCGGCCGGACCATCAGATCATTGTTGTTGGCATTGGCGCCGGACCATCGAGTTCCTTCGGGAATCAGATGCTCCGGCTTTTTTCGTTTCGGGCACAAGAAGGGCACCACGATCATGAGCGCAAAGGCAGAACAGACTCTCGTTATCTGCGGACACGGCATGGTGGCCCAGCGTCTGCTCGAAAAACTGGTTGCTCAACCGCATCGGCCTTTTGAGCGCATCGTGGTGTTCAATGGCGAGGCGACCCCTGCCTACAACCGCATCCAGCTTTCGGCCCTGCTGGCCGGCGATGCCAACGAAGACAGTCTGCAATTGCAGCAACCGGACTGGTATCAGCACAACAACATCACCTTGCATCAGGGAGATCCCGTTACCGCCATTAACCGGGAAGAACGCACGGTTACCACTGCCAGCGGGCGGACTCAACACTACACCAGCCTGGTTCTGGCCACCGGTTCCCGCTCTGCCAGTCTTGGCCTGAAGGGTGAGGAGTTGGACGGTGTGATGGGCTTCCGCGACCTGAAGGATACCCGCCGTCTGATCAACATCAGCCAACGCCATCGCCGCGCGGTGGTCATCGGTGGCGGTTTCCTGGGTCTGGAGGCGGCTGAAGGCCTGCGCAGCCGGGGTATGGCGGTGACCGTACTGCACCGTAGCGGCCATCTTCTCAACCGGCAACTCGACCCGGCCGGCGGCGCCCTGCTGGAAGAGGCCCTGACCAAACGCGGGCTGACCATTCGCACGCAAACATCTCCCGTGGCCCTGCTAGGTCGCAATGTGGTCCGTGCCGTGCAGCTGGACGACGAAACCCTGATCAGCACCGACCTGGTGGTGATCGCCGCGGGCATTACCCCGAACACGGAACTGGCTCTGGAAGCGGGGCTGGATTGTGAACGCGCCATCCGGGTGAATCCGCAGCTGCGAACCAGCGACCAATACATCCATGCACTAGGCGAATGCTGCCAGGTCGGCAGCCAGACCTTCGGGCTGGTGGAGCCCGGCTATCAACAGGCGGACGTGCTGGCACAGGTGCTGTGCGACGAGAACAGCCAGGCGACGTTTGAGCCATCCATCATCCCGACACGCCTGAAAATCAGCGGCATCCCGATATTTTCCTGCGGCCAGACCGACGCGGACGCTGAGACCGAATCCGTGGTCTGGCAGGACTACGACACCAATCGCTACTGCCGCCTGCTGATTCGCGACCAAAGACTCACAGGCGCCGTGCTCTTCGGTGAAACCAGCGACGGCCCCTGGTACAGCGAACGCATTCAACAGGCCGATGACATCAGCCCTTACCGGGCCCATCTGGCCTTTGGCAAGCACTACTGCGAAGCCGCGTAAAGCGGCCGGGAACAGAGAGAGGAATTACCATGAGCAAGAAAACCCTGATCGTGATTGGCAACGGTATGGTCGGCCACCACTTCCTGGAACAGTTGGTGGAAACCCCGGCAGCGGCCGATTTCGACATCAAGGTGTTTGGTGAAGAGAAACTGCTGGCGTATGACCGGGTTCACCTGTCCGAGTACTTTGGTGGTTCCACCCATGCCGACCTGGCCATGGGCACCGCCGACTGGTACGCCGAGAACCACATCGACCTGCGTCTGGGCGAACAGGTAACCGGCATCGACCGCGCCAATCAAACCATTACCACACCGATGGGCGATTACGGCTACGACGAACTGGTGCTGGCCACCGGTTCCTATCCGTTCGTGCCGCCCATCAAGGGCAACGAGCACCCCCACTGCCTGGTGTATCGCACCCTGGAAGACCTCGACAGCATCCGTGCCAGCGCCGACGGTGTTAAAACCGGCGTTGTGGTGGGCGGTGGCCTGCTGGGTCTGGAAGCCGCGAATGCGCTCAAGAGCCTGGGCCTGGACGCCCACGTGGTGGAATTTGCACCCCGGCTGATGCCGGTACAGCTCGACGCTGACGGCGGCGCCCTGCTAAAGCATAAAATCGAAGAGCTCGGGGTGCAGGTTCATACTGAGAAAGCCACCACTGAAATCGTTGAAGGCGAAGAAGCCCGCCTGCGGATGAATTTCAGTGACGACACCCATTTGGAAACCGACCTGATCGTGTTCTCCGCCGGCATCCGCCCCCAGGACGCCCTGGCCCGTTCCAGCGAACTGGCCATGGGTGAACGCGGTGGTATTGTCATCAACGACCAGTGCACCACCTCCGACCCCCATATCCACGCCATTGGCGAGTGCGCGCTGTGGAGTGAGAGGATCTTTGGCCTGGTGGCACCGGGCTACACCATGGCCCGCACCCTGGCCTCGGTACTGAATGGTGACCGTGAGGCCGCCTTTACCGGCGCCGACATGAGCACCAAGCTCAAGCTGTTGGGTGTGGATGTCGGCTCGATCGGCGATGCCCATGCCCAGACGCCGGGCGCCCGCAACATCCGCTTTAACGATGAGCAGGCCGGCCACTACCGCCGCATGGTGATCAGCGCAGATGGCAAGACCCTGCTGGGCGCCATCCTGGTGGGCGACAACAGCCACTACGACACCCTGCTGCAATATGCGTTGAACGGCATTGAGCTGCCGGAGAACCCGGAGACCCTGATTCTGCCGGAAAACCAGGGCGGTGCTCCCGCGCTGGGCCCGGATGCCCTGCCGGAAACCGCCTCGATCTGCTCCTGCCACAACGTGTCCAAGGGCGATATCTGCGGCGTGATCGATGCCGGCTGTACCGACCTTACTGGTGTTAAGGCAGAAACCAAGGCCAGCACCGGCTGTGGTGGCTGCGCGGCACTGCTGAAAAACGTGGTGGATAGCGAACTGGAAAAACGCGGCGTGGAAGTCAGCAAGGACATCTGTGAGCACTTCCCGTACAGCCGCCAGGACCTGTTCAATATCGTGAAGGTCAATGGCATCCGCACCTTCCGGACATTGATCCGTGATCACGGCAAGGGCCATGGCTGCGACATCTGCAAACCGGCCGTCGCGTCCATCCTTGCCACCTGCTGGAACGAGCACATCCTGGCCACCGACCACGTGCCCCTTCAGGACACCAACGATACCTTCATGGCCAACATGCAGAAGAACGGTACCTACTCCATCGTGCCTCGGGTGCCGGGCGGCGAAATCACCCCGGACAAGCTGATTGTGCTGGGTGAAGTGGCCAAGGAATACAACCTGTACACCAAGATCACGGGCGGTCAACGGGTGGACCTGTTCGGCGCCACCCTGAGCGAACTGCCCGAAATCTGGGAAAAACTCATCGCCGCCGGCTTCGAAACCGGCCACGCCTACGGCAAGTCCCTGCGCACGGTGAAGTCCTGCGTCGGCAGCACCTGGTGCCGCTACGGCGTGCAGGACAGCGTGGGCATGGCGATCTTTCTGGAGAACCGCTACAAGGGCCTGCGTTCCCCCCATAAGCTCAAGATGGCGGTGTCCGGCTGCACCCGCGAATGTGCGGAAGCCCAGAGTAAGGACATCGGCGTGATCGCCACCGAGAACGGCTGGAACCTGTACGTATGCGGCAACGGCGGCATGCGTCCGCGCCACGCGGATTTGTTTGCCACGGATTTGTCCGACGAGGAACTGATCAGCGCTATCGACCGGGTGCTGATGTTCTACGTGCGCACCGCGGACCGTCTGCAACGCACCAGTGTGTGGATGGAGAACCTGGAAGGTGGCCTGGACTACCTGAAGCAGGTCGTCCTGGAGGACAGCCTGGGAATTGGACAGGAGCTGGAGCATCACATGGCGGATCTGGTGGATACCTATCAGTGCGAGTGGAAGACGGCGGTTGAGGATCCTGAGAAGCGGAAGCGGTTCCGTGAGTTTGTGAATGCTCCGGAGAAGAAGGATCCGGTTCAGGAGTGGACTACCGAACGGGAGCAGCGTCGGCCTCTGCTTGAGGGGGAGCCTGCTTAGGACTGGTGGCTTGGGGTGGAGCGCGGGGGTCGATATTTTTTCCCTTGGGAAAAAGAACTCGCTGCGCTCGGACACCTTTTTCCTGGCGGGAAAAAATATCGACCCCCACGCTCATCGGATCACCAGTTATCGCTGTTTGAATGTTTATCCAGTAGCGGGTTATGGACTCGACTGGGCTAGAGCTGACACTTTGAATAACCGTATTGGAATTGGAGAACGTTATGAAAGCACGCACTTCCTGGGACGTTGTTTGTACCGTTGATGACCTTGTGCCGGAATCGGGAGTTGCGGTCTGGACGGAAGACGGGCCGGTGGCGGTGTTCTATCTACCGCATCGGTTGCCGGCGTTGTTTGCGATCAGCCATACCGATCCGTTTACCGGTAAGAACGTGCTGGCACGGGGGATTACCGGGGATCTGAAAGGGCAGCCGGTGGTGGCTTCACCGCTGTACAAACAGCACTTCAACCTGGAAACCGGTCAGTGCTTGGAAGACGAGGCGGTAGCCGTGAAAACGTACCCGGTCTTGTTGGACGGCAACAACGTCCGGATAGAAATCCCGGTGACCAACAAAGAATCAGCCGTGGCATAGACTAAGAATCAGTCCTCCAGCGGCGGACCACGCCATAGTGCGAAAAGCTGATTTGGGGGGTAGGGTTATTTTTTCTGCCAGGAAAAAGGTGTCTGAGCGCAGCGAGTTCTTTTTCCCAAAGAAAAAATAACCCTACCCCCCGAAGCGGCGACTCCCCAAAACCAAAAAAACAGGCCCATTCAACCACCCCCAGCGAGCTTCCACCAAGCCCGAAATACTGCAACACTGGCCACCAGACAATAATCATAATAAGGCGAGATTCGTACCGTGAAATCACTGAGCCCGGTAGACCAGGTATTCCTGTGGCTGGAGAAGCGCCAGCAGCCCATGCACGTTGGCGGCCTGCAGCTGTTCTCGTTCCCCGAGGATGCACCGGATGACTATGTGGCCCAACTTGCGGACCAGTTGCGGGAGGAAACCATCGTCACACCTCCCTTCGACAGGCGCCTGGGCAGTCGGTTCGGTCAACCGGTCTGGGTAGAAGACGAACAGCTGGACCTGGAGCATCATTTCCGCTTTGAGGCTCTGCCCACGCCAGGCCGGGTCCGGGAGTTGTTGTCGTTTGTCTCCGCCGAACACAGCCACCTGATGGACCGGGAACGGCCCATGTGGGAGTTCCACCTCATTGAAGGCCTGAAAGACCGGCAGTTCGCCGTTTACACCAAGGTACACCATTCTCTGGTCGATGGTGTGTCTGCCATGCGCCTGTTCCAGCGCATGCTGTCACAGGACCCGGAGCAGCGGGGTATGCCGCCGATCTGGTCGCTGCCGCGCCGCAGCCGCAGCCGCAGCGGTGACGACGATGAGGGCCCATCAATGTGGCGCAACGTTGCCCATCTGCTCGGGGAATCGGGTAAACAGCTGGGCACGGTTCCGGCGGTCACCAAGGCGCTGCTGAACACCGTTAACCGGGCCCGCAAGGACCCGGCCTACGATTCCATCTTCCACGCGCCGCGCTGCGTCCTCAACGGCAAGATCACCGGCTCCCGCCGTTTTGCGGCCCAGTCCTATGATCTGAAACGCATCCGTGCCGTATGCACCGCCTTCGGTACAACGGTTAACGACGTGGTCATGACCATGTGTGCCACGGCCCTGCGGACCTACCTGATGAATCAGGACGCGTTGCCAGAAAAACCGCTGGTCGCCATGGTACCGGTTTCCCTGCGCACGGATGACAGCTCCGGTGGCAACCAGGTGGGTATTATCCTCGCTTCCCTGGGCACCCACCTGAACGACGCGGCTGAGCGGCTGCGCTATATCCACGAAGACGTCAAAGCCTCCAAACAGCGCTACGCGGCCATGTCGCCGGAGGAAATCCTGAATTACACGGCGCTGCTGCTGGCCCCGGCGAGCTTCAACCTGCTAACGGGGCTGGCGCCGAAGTGGCAGACCTTTAACGTGGTCATCTCCAACGTACCAGGGCCCAAGGAACCCAGTTTCTGGAACGGCGCGAGGCTTGAGGGCATGTATCCGGTGTCCATCGCCATGGACCGGATTGCCCTGAACATGACCTTGACCAGCTATTGCGACCAGGTGGAGTTCGGGCTGATTGGCTGCCGTCGCACCCTGCCCAGCCTGCAGCGCATGCTGGATTATCTTGAAGACGGCCTGAGCGAGCTGGAGCAGGCGGCCGGGCTGTAACGCCTAGCCGAACTTCACTTCCTGATTCCGCTCCGAGATCTGGCTGTTCAATGTCCAGAAATCATAAAGCACACCCACCAGGAACAGACCGCCCGTCAGCAGGTATATGATTCCGGTGATCCACTTGCCCATGTACATCCGGTGGATACCAAATACGCCAAGGAAGGTCAGTAGAATCCAACCGATGTTGAAACTGACCTCGCCCTCACGGAACCGGTGATCCGCCTCCCGATCCATGGCCGGTATCAGGAACAGGTCGATGATCCAGCCAATGAACAGCAACCCCAGGGTGAAAAACCAGATAGTGCCGGTGATGGGCTTGCCGTAGTAGAAGCGGTGCGACCCCAGGAAACCGAAGATCCAGAGCAGGTAGCCGATGAGTTTGCTGTGGGTGTCCTGATTGTCTGCCATTTGCGTTCCTTTTGGCTCGGGTTTTGGCGTGAAATTTGGCCAAAACCGACAATAGATCAATCAGATGCAGGCTTCAAACAAAGCTCGCGTGTTTTCCGCTGTCATCTTCACCGGGTTGCCACCGGCACTTGGGTCTTCAAGTGCCATTCTGGTCATTTCCTCAATGCGATCCGTCCCCACACCCATGTCCCTCAAACGCTCCGGCACGCCAAGGGATTCCCGCAACGTCATGATGAACTGGGTGAACCCGTCAAAGCCATTGGCAATGCCCAGGTAGCGGGTAATGTCGTCGACCCGGTTTTCGATCGCTGGTCGGTTCATGGTGATGACCGACGGCAGCACCACGGCGTTGGTCATGCCATGGTGGGTGTTATAGATCGCGCCGACCGAATGGGAGACCGCGTGGGTCGCCCCCAGCCCCTTCTGGAAAGCTACAGCGCCCATGGCGGCGGCGACCAGCATCTGCCCGCGAGCCTCGATATCGGCAGCATCCGCATACACCCGGGGCAGGTTTTCTTTCACCAGCCGCATGCCCTCCAGCGCAATACCCTGGCTCATGGGGTGGAAGTTGGGGGAGCAGAAGGCTTCAAAACAGTGGATAAACGCATCCATGCCGGTTCCCGCAGTGATAAATGGCGGCATACCGACCGTCAATTCGGGGTCGGAGATCACAATTGATGGCAGTATCCGGGGATGAAAAATGATCTTTTTGACGTGGCTCTGACTGTTGACGATGACACTGGCTCGACCGACCTCCGACCCCGTGCCTGCGGTCGTTGGTACGGCGATGATGGGGGCAATCCCATCGGCATCCGCGCGTTTCCACCAGTCACCAATATCCTCGAAGTCCCACACCGGCCGGGTCTGACCGGCCATGAAGGCCAGCAATTTACCCAGGTCCAGCCCGGACCCTCCGCCGAAGGCGATCACGCCGTCGTGGTTGCCATCGAGGAAGACCTTCCGGCCCGCTTCCATGTTGATTTCCGTGGGGTTGGGATCAACCTCTGAAAACATGGCTCGTCCAAGGCCAGCCTTCTCCATTAAATCGAGCGTGTCCTGGGTAATGGGAAGGCTTGCCAACCCTCGGTCGGTCACCAGTAACGGCCGGGTTATACCTGCCTCCTTACAGCATTCGCCGAGTTCGGCAATACGGCCGGCGCCAAAACGAATATCCGTGGGATAGGACCAGTTTGCGGAGAGTGTCATTGTCAGCCCCTCGTCAGAGAATCGGGTTGTCTGTTGATCCGGATATCAGTTCACCGGTTTTTTCAGGTAATACGATTTCGGGCGCGTCAGGTTGTGGTAGCCGATGATCGAAAGCCCTCCACCGCGACCGGTGTTCTTGCAGCCGGTCCAGCAAAGCGCCGGGTCCAGATAATCACAACGGTTCATGAACACTGTGCCGGTTTCAATCTGATCGGCCACCCGCGTGGCGCGGTCAATATCTCTGGTCCACAGGGACGCGGTCAGGCCGAACTCGCTGTCGTTCATCAGTGCGACCGCTTCAGCGTCATCTTTGACTTTCATGATGCCAACCACCGGGCCAAAGGACTCCTCCCGCATGACCCGCATGGAATGGTCCACGTCGATAAGGATCTGCGGCATCAGATAGGCGCCGCCCTGTTCAGGGAAGAGTTCGGGGTCGATCAGTCCCCTGGCACCGCTGGCAACGGCCTCTGCCGTCTGCTCCCGGACATGGTCGGCAAAGCGGACATGCGCCATCGGGCCGAGCGTTGTGTCTCTGTCCAGCGGATTGCCAAGCCGGTAGCCGCTGACGATGGCAACAGCTTTCTCAACAAACGCCTCAAACAGGTTTTCGGCGACGTAAATGCGCTCAATGCCACAACAACACTGGCCGGCGTTGAACATGGCGCCGTCGATCAGTGTCTCCACGGCGGCATCCAGATCCGCATCGTCCATCACATAACCGGGGTCCTTACCACCAAGCTCCAACCCTACGCCGGTAAACGTGCCGGCGGCGGCCCGTTCTATGGCCTGCCCCCCATTCACCGAGCCGGTAAAGTTGACGAAACCGAAGGCCTTTTCCGCGATCAGCGCGGAAGTGGTGTCGTGGGACAGGAACACATTCTGGAAGATCTCGCTGGGGACACCGGCGGCATGGAACGCCTCCGCCATGTGCTCACCGACCAGGGGCGTTTGTGACGCGTGTTTGAGAAACACTGCGTTACCGGCAATCAGGGCGGGAACGACCGTGTTCACCGCCGTCATGTAGGGATAGTTCCAGGGCGCGACAACCAACACAGCGCCGTGAGGTTCGCGCTGAATGTAGCGATGAAAGGAGGCGCTGTTTTCAATCTCGATGGGGGCAAGTCCTTCTTCCGCCAGATCGGCCATCATCCCGGCACGCTCATCCACGCCGCCGAACTCGCCGCCGTAGCGCACGGGCCGCCCCATCTGCCACGCCAGTTTTTCCACGATGTCGTCGTTCATGTCACCGAGTCGGGCGATGCCGTCGCGAACCCGCTGAACCCGCTCTGACAGTGGCAGGGCGGCCCAGTCCGGCTGCGCGTTTTTTGCCCTGGCAACGGCCTCCCGCGCGGCTTCCAGGGAAAGCGTTGTGCGCTCCACGTACACGGAACCATCGATGGGCGATATGCATTGAATGGGTGTGCTCATAGCTGTGTCCTACGCCTGCTCAAATCCACGTTTGACTTCGTAATCGGTAACCACACGATCAAAATCTTCCTGCTCCCACTCCGCACAGCGCACGTAGTGATCAATGACGTCGTTACCCATGGCTTCCCGCAGCATGGTCGAGCCGCGTAACGATTCCGTGGCTGCCCTCAATGTGGCTGGGATACTGCGCGCAGACTCGGCGCCATAGGCATTGCCGGAGAACTCCGGCTCCAGTTCGAGTTTGCCTTCGATACCGGCGATGGTGGCGGCAATCTGCGATGCCAACGCCAGGTACGGGTTCAGGTCCGACCCGCCGATGCGACACTCCACTCGCACGGCGTCCGTGTTCGGTGCGACAACGCGGTAACCGGCCGTACGGTTGTCGATGGACCAGACAGTGCTGGTCGGGGCAAAGGTGCCGGCGGCAAATCGCTTGTACGAGTTAACGTAAGGCGCGAGAAAGAAAGTGGTGTCGTTGGCGTATTCCAGTAGCCCCGCCAGCGCATGCTCCATGGTTCTGGACATACCATGGGCACCATTGGGGTCATAGAACACTGATTTTCCGGCACTGTCCGAGAGGGCCTGATGAATATGGCTGGATGACCCGGCGGCGTTGTGGTTCCACTTGGCCATGAAACTCACGCTGCGCCCGTGCTGCCAGGCGATTTCCTTGACGGCATTTTTCACCAGAACGTGAGTGTCGGCCATGGCGAGCGGGTCGGAGTAGTGAATGTTGAGCTCGGCCTGACCAGCGTCGGCCTCACCCTTGCTGCTCTCGACCGTGATCCCCGCCTGGTAGAGCCCATTGCGGATGGGCCGCATCACATCTTCCTCACGGGTGGTCTGGAAGATGTGGTAGTCCTCGTTATAGGGGCTGATGGGCGTCATATGGTGATACTGACGCTTCTGCATCTCCTCAAAGGTCTCCCGGAAAATGAAAAACTCCAGTTCGGTGGCCGTGGTCATCTGCAGCCCCATGGCTGACAACCGTTCCAGCTGTTTTTTCAGCACCGCCCGGGGCGAGTGAGGTACCGGCTCATGGGTGGCGTGATCAATCAGATCACACAGAATAAAGGCGGTACCCTCGAGCCATGGCAGGCGGCGCAGGGTGGTCAGGTCCGGCTTCATCACATAGTCGCCATAGCCGGCCGCCCAACTGGTCGAGGCGTAGTTCTCCACCGTTGTCATTTCCAGATCGGTCGCCACCAGGTACTTGCAACAGTGGCTCTCTTCCCAGGCGGTGTCGATAAAGTACTGGGCCTGGAAGCGCTTGCCCATGAGACGCCCCTGCATGTCCGGAATCGCCGCCACGACCGTATCAATGGTGCCGTCCTCGACACACGTTTTCAGTTCCTTAAAAGACAGTTGAGCTGCCATCTCACCGCTCCGCAATATCAGTTAGGCTAAAAGGCGCCGCGCTCAGTGACGAGTAAATCCGGTAGTGATCGCCACTGAACGCAGTGTTTCTCTGCGATCCCATCAGGTGTATCGATAGGGCCGCCCCGCCTTCTCCATTTTCTCGTTGTATTCCTTGAGGATCTTGACCACCCGGGCCTTGGTTTCGGATTCCTGGGCAACCTCGTCCCAGAACACGCGCGCGGCCTTTTCAACTTCTGCCCACTCCTTGTCTGGAATGGTGGTCAACTTCATCTTCGTGCCGTCTGTACGCAGTTTGGCCTCGCCTCCCCAATACCACCACTGACGGTAGTAGTGGGAGCTGTCCATGGTCAGTTTGAGCAGTTCCTTGAGGTGATCCGGAAGCTCGTTGTAGCGATCCATGTTGGCAAAGAAGGATCCCGCCCAGGCACCGGAGATGTTGTTGGTCAGGAAGTAGTTGGTCACATCCGCCCAGCCCACCGTGTAGTCCTCGGTAATGCCGGACCAGGCGATACCGTCCAGCTCACCCGTCTGCACCGCGACTTCGATGTCTTCCCAGGGCAGTTGAACCGGTACCACGCCGAACTGGCTCATGAAACGGCCGGCAGTGGGGAAGGTGAACACACGCTTGCCCTTAAGATCCTCGAGGCTGTGGATCGGCTCTTTGGTGGCAAAGTGGCAGGGGTCCCAGGCACCGGCGGACAGGTGTTTCACGCCCACCTTGGAATACTCTTCATCCCAGATTTCATTCAGGCCGTACTGATTGAACAGCACGGGTACGTCCAGCGAATAGCGGCTGGCGAACGGGAAGTAGCCACCGAAAACAGTAACCTCGGTGGGTGAGGCCATGGAATCGTCATCGGACTGAACCGCGTCAATGGTGCCTTTCTGCATGGCGCGGAACAGTTCCCCCGTGGGCACAAGCTGATCGGCAAAATAGAGCTCGATCTGCATCTCTTTGCCGGCAATACGGTTGAAACTGTCGATCGCCGGCTTGACCACATGCTCTGCCAGGGCCGGCCCGGCGTAGGTTTGCAGCCGCCATCGTATTTTTGGCTCCTGCGCGTAAAGTCTGGGTGGCGTGAGGGCGGCGGCCCCGGCCAGTGCTGCTACGGATGCTGATGCGAGAAATTTACGTCTTGTGGTCATGTCGACCTCCTTGACTGACGCTTGTTATGGAAGCCGGCCGGCCTCCGGGGTGTTACTCGACATTCGTATTCATCCAAAAACGTTGACGGTTCACCTGTTGTAAACGTACTCCGGCAGCCAGAGCGCAATCTGTGGAAAGGCCATGATCAGCGACAGTGCCACCAGCATCACGCAGACAAACGGGAGAATTGAACTGTAGATATCGCGCAGGGAAATCTCAGGCGGCGCCATGGCCCGCATCAGGAACAGGTTGTAACCGAAAGGCGGCGTCATATAGGCAATCTGGGTGGTAATCGTGTAGAGAACGCCATACCAGATAAGATCAAAGCCAAGAGCTGCCACCAACGGCACGTACAGGGGCGCCACAATCACCAGCATTGCGGTATCGTCCAGGAAGGTGCCCATCAACAGAAACGACAACTGCATCATGATCAGGATCATCCAGGGGTTCAGCCCCAGCTGCTCGGTAAACAGGCTGTCAATGGCCTTTACCGCGCCCAGCCCATCAAACACGGCACCGAAACCCAGGGCGGCGAGGATGATCCACATGAACATGCAGGAAATGGCCAGCGTCTGGCGTACGGAGGCTTCAAACACGGCCCGGGTCATCCGGCGTTTGAGGATCGCTGCGACGAATGCCGCCATGGCACCGATGGCGGAACTCTCCACCAGGCTGGTCCAGCCTTTGACGAACGGCACCATCATGGAGGCGAAAATAACCACCGGCAGAACTCCTGCACGCAGCAGGCGTAACTTCTCGCCCAGGCTGACCTGGCGCTCCTCTTTTGGCAGCACAGGCCCGAGCTCGGGCTGGAGACGACACCGCACCGCAATGTAGACGATAAACATCACCGCCATGATCAGCCCCGGCACAACGCCCGCAAGCCATAGCTGCCCCACCGGCTGGCGGGCAATCATGGCGTACAGCACCAGCACCACCGAGGGCGGCACCAGAATGCCCAACGATGAACCCGCCTGAACCACGCCCGTGACCATACGCTTGTCATAACCCCGCCGAAGCAATTCGGGCAGGGCGATGGTGGCTCCAATGGCCATACCGGCAACCGACAAACCGTTCATGGCTGACACCAGCACCATCAGGCCAATGGTGCCAATGGCAAGCCCGCCATGAATCGGCCCCATCCAGACATGGAACATCCGGTAGAGATCGTCGGCGATTTTCGATTCCGAGAGCACGTAGCCCATGAAGATAAACATCGGCAGCGTCAGCAGCGGATACCAGTTCATCAGCTTCATGGCGGATGAGAAGGGGATATCGGAACCACCGGTCCCCCACAGCGCCAGCGCTGAGGCCGCGGCAACGGCACCAATGGCACCAAACACGCGCTGGCCGGTCATCAGCATCAGCATCATCGAGGCAAACATGAAAATGGCGATGAGATCGTAAGACATCAGATGTCTTCTCCCCGAATGCGGGCGATGTCTTTGAAAAGCTCCGATATCGCCTGCAACAACATGAGTGAGAAGCCGATGCACATCACCACCTTGATCGGCCACATGTAGGGTCGCCACGCGGATGCGCTGCGTTCGCCGTATTGAATCGCATAGCTCGTGCTGTCGTAGGCGCCGTAAAGGAGCACGCCCAGAAAGAAAATCAGGAAGAAAATGGTGAAGACATCGAACCAGGCTTTTCTACGGACGGACCAACCGCCGTAAAACAGGTCCATGCGTACATTGGCGTCCAGCTGGATGGAATAGGGACCGCCCAGTATGTAATACGCCACCATGGCGAACTGCGCGGCTTCAAGCGTCCATAACGAGGGAAGGAAGAACGCTTTGGAAATGGACGACCACAGCAGAATAGCGACCATGACAAAGATGCCGTACATCACCGCTCGACCAACACGGTAATTCACGGCATCCACGAAACGGATGTATCCGTTGACGAACGGTGGCATCCACAGACCCCACTCAATGCGTTAGTGAGCCAGTCAGACAGCCGAGTGGCCATGGACTGCTGTTTTTCTGTAGCAAACTTTTAAGCTAGCACAGCATTTTTATTCTGTCGCATGACCGGAAGATCGTTGTCAGGGACCAACCTCGGGTGCCGGGTCCGGACCGCCTTCGCGGAACTCGCTGGCCGACTTTCCGGTCCACTTGCGGAAGGCACGGCTGAAGTTGGACAGGTCAGCGTAGCCCAGCTCATAGGCGATCTCGCTGACGGACTGATTGGTGTAACGCAGCAACTGGATGGCGCGGTCTTTCAGTACCGCTTCGACAATTTCCCGGTAGGTGGTGTCCTTCTCCGCCAGCCGTCGCTTCAGGGTGCGGGACGACACGCAGAAGCGCTCCGCCATGGCCTCCAGGGATGGCAGCGGCCCGGGCATCATGTGGAGCATGTTGCGGATGGCATAGGTGATGTCGCCCTGGTCTTTCAGGGCTTTTTGCAGTTCGAACTCGCACTGGTCCCGTGCCATCCGGGATGCTTCCGCATCCGCCAGGCGCATGCGGGTGTCCAGCAGGCCCTTGGGAAACACCATGGTTTCCTCGGGCTGGCCATACTCGAAAGGTACCGGTAGCTGGGGCGCAAACCTGGGGTAATAGGCCGGCTCCGGAGAAGTCAGTTGTACCTTCACGCCAGGGAGCTTGCCATCCACCAGCGGGAATCCTCGTTTTTCCGCATCCTCCCGGTCGATCAGTTGTTCCGCCAGCATCATCAGTGTGGCACTGACGGTTTCCGCCAGAAAACGGTATTGGGTGGGCACGTCGAACTCGGAGCGCAACCGCACCAACACATGGTCGCCGGTGTCGGTCAGGGTCATAGTGAGGAAGGGCACACGCAACTGCAGGTAGCGCCTTACCGAATCCAGGGCGCCAGCGAGTGTGGGGCTGGTCAGGGCGGCGAAGCCGAGGGTGCCATGGATGGTGACCCGCAGTTCCCGCGCCAGCATGAAGCTCAAGCCGTCTTTGCTGGCCAGGTTCAGAGCCCGCTCCACCATTACAATCGCATCGGTGACAAACACCCGGCTGTCATTGGATTTCAGATCCTGGGGCGTGAATGCCATGCCTTCGTACAGAACACGGTCGTTGTGGCCCAACTGCCGCACCACATCCGCCAGCACCCGGAGGTACACACCGGGAACCAGGAACAGTCCCAGCATCTGCCGTTCTTTTTCCGGGCCCGGGTTCGCCATGCAGGTTCCTTTTCGTTGTGTGAGATTTGTTGTGGGAAGACTCACTGCCACCGATGCTATCAGAAGCCCGGCGCAGCCACACTGTGACTGGAGGCACCGGCAACCACGTCAGCATAGTCAATTGAGGCCGCCCCTGGCCCCTAATCCACGATGGCCGTCCCCTTTTCGCATTCAAAGCCCGCGTTGACTCACACACACTGGTCCCATCACATCAGCCATAGCGCCCAAGCGCAGGAGTAACGATATGCTGAGAACGAAAACCACTGAGTCAAAGCCGGTTGCACGCACCCCGGACAACGTTGCCATCAAGCCACAGCGCATGGGGTTTGAATTCGGGGAGAAGGTTCCCCATTACTGGCTGGACAACAGCTATATCCTGAGCCACACCATGAACGCCCTGTCTGTGCTGTTCCCGCAGGGCGAGCAGTTTTTCGTGGATTCGGTCCGCTACTATCAGGATCAGATCAACGATCCCAAGCTGAAAAAAGAAGTCAGAGGCTTTATCGGCCAGGAAGCCATGCACTCGCTGGAACACAAGTCCATGAACCAGCACGTGCGGGATCAGGGCATGCCAGTGGAGGAACTGGAAGAACACCTGGAAGTGGTTTTGGGCATTGCCAAGAAGCTTCCAAAACGGCACCAACTGGCCATCACCTGCGCCCTGGAACATATGACCGCGATGATGGCGGACATGCTGCTGGAGCGCAGCGACGTTCGCGAAGACATGCATGAAACCATGCGCCCGCTGTGGGTGTGGCACGCCATTGAGGAAACCGAGCACAAAGCGGTGACCTACGACGTGTTCAACCAGGTCGGCGGCACCTATGCCGAGCGCACGTTTTACCTGGCATTCAGTACAGCCGCATTGGGCGTGATGGCCAGTTACTTCACCACCCGGATGATGCTGAACGATCCGAAGAACTTCTCACTGAAAGACTCTGCCCGCGGCTTGTGGCGGATGTGGGGCAAAAACGGCACCTTCTCCAGCCTGATCCCCACCTGGCTGGAATACTTCAAGCCGGGATTCCACCCTTGGGACCACGACAACAGCGAACTGATTGCCCGCTTCAAGGAGCAGATCAACGAGTACATTGCCCCGCAGTATCAGAAGGGAAATCGCCGGACTATTCAGTAACCCTGTATGTCAGTAACCCTGGATGATCACTAAGTCCTTGCTGTCGCAAGCGGGCCTTTGACCGGCGAAAGGCCCGCCCTGGCGACCCGATTGCGCCCGGCCCGCTTGCTGCTGAACAGGCAGCGGTCGGCAATCCGGAACAAGGACTCGGCTTCGATGGCATGATCGGGATAATGCGCAATTCCGAACGATGCGGTCACCCGGATCAGGGCATCACCATAAGGAAGTTCGCTGTCGGCAATACGCTGGCGCAACTCGTCCATTAACTGGAACGAATCCTCGAGTTTCACATCCCGCAGAATCAACCCGAATTCCTCTCCGCCCAATCGTCCCACTGCGTCGGTGGTCCGCAGACGTTCGGTGAGCTGCTTGCCAATGTTTTGCAGAACGTGGTCTCCGGCGTCATGGCCCATGGTGTCATTCACTACCTTGAAGTGGTCGATGTCCATAATCACCAGGGCAAATCCCGAGCCACTGCGGGCACACTCTGCGATGGTGCGGGCCAGGGTGCTCTGGAAGTTCGCACGATTGGCCAGCCCTGTGAGTGCATCAGTCTGTGCAAGAGTGAACAATTTTTGCTCGGCTTCCTCACGACGGGCTTCATAAAGATGGATAAAACTCAGCATCAGGATGGCGCAGAGCACCATGTTTAGCAGGTCGATCACGCCGCCGGCATCAGCGACGAACTCCAGGTGGAAGTAGTAAGTGACGCAGCCCGCCACCACGAACGGCGCGCTGAGCAGGAAACCTTCTTTCTTTCCCAGCAGCAAATACGCCAGAACCGGTATCATCAGCACCCACACGAAGGCAGACACCGAGGCTTCGGGTACCAGCATGATCATCAAGGCGAAGGAAAATCCCGTCACCAGATAACTGTAGATCCAGACCTGGAGACGAGGTGTGCGATTGATTCGGGTAACCCCAAAGAAAAGGATAAGGCTCGCAATGAGCTCCCCCGTCGCGAGCCAGATATAGCCGTTCAGAATCTGCAGGCAGCCAAAAACCACCAGTGCAGAGGCGGTCACGAGAAACAGTGCTCGCATCAACGAACGACGGTGGGTGTCCCGGAGGCCTGAGCGGCTTTGTTCAAGCGACGCACCAAGGTCCGGGTGCTGGGGAGTGTTCATGCTGCCTCTTTCCCTGAAATACAGCGAGATTGGAATATCGGTGGCTGTATGCAAAATATACAGCGGCAGTCACTGGGCTTCAATCATCCCGGCGAACTGCCGCGAAACCACCGAAATACGGCAAGCATGAAAAAGGGTTTCAGACGTAAAGATTTTTCCGCGAAAAACGCTCAACCAGAGGCTGGTAGGCGGACCCCAGAACCCGGTTCAGGGCATCGATACCCCAGGCATCGGGCCCGACCAGAATTCGGGATTCATCTTTCAGAATGCCACGGACGATAATATTCGCCGCCTTTTCCGGAGTGGTCATGGCGATCTTGTCGAAGCCCTTGCGCTGGGCTTCGGCGTTCTCCGATTTACCCATACGCGCCGCATTCGCAATGTTGGTGCGGATGCCACCGGGATGAACGCAGCTCACCGCGACCGACTGCTTTTCCAGCTTCATTTCCTGGCGCAGTGACTCGGTAAAGCCACGAACTGCGAATTTAGCCGCGTTATAAGCGCTTTGCTTGGGTACGCCAATAAGTCCGAACACGCTGGAAATATTCACCACGTGACCATCCCCGGAGGCGATCAGGTGCGGCAGGAAGGCCCGGGTACCATGGGCCACGCCCCAGAAATCGATGTCCATGATCCACTTGAAGTCATCGTCGGTCATCTCCCGCACAGATGCGGACAGGGCAACGCCGGCGTTGTTAATCACCAGGTTCACCTGGCCGAAATCCCTGGCGACCTGCTCAGCATGAGCGTAGATGGCATCCCGGTCTGAGACATCCAGGGTATAGGTGCGAACTTCCGCCCCGCTACAGCCAGCTGCGGTTTCCGCAAGGCCTGTCTCGTTGACATCGGAAAGCGCCAGGCGACAGCCCTTTTCCGCCAGTGCCACGGCCAGCGCCCGGCCTATGCCGGAACCCGCGCCGGTAACCACGGCTACCCTGTTGTTCAGATCTTTCATGGACGATGACCTCTTGTTGTGCGATGTGTTGCTTACTCTAACAGGTGTCGGGCCGCTGGATATGGCAAAAGCGCGCCTATGACCGGGGCATTCGGGCCACCCGATACCCGGGGTTCAGCAACACCACGAATATCGTGACTCCGTCCCCACGAATGTGCACAATCCGGGACGACGTTGGCCGGGTTTGGTTACAATCTCCTGGCCAACCCTTTTTCCTGTCACTAGTGGATGTTGCTGTATGGAATGGAGTCTCACGCATTTCTGGCTGATACTCGCCCTCGTATTGAGTCTCGCAGAACTGACGTCTGGTGTGCTGGTGCTACTGGCACTGGGGATCGCAGCTGCTTTAACGGCGCTGTTGACCGCTCTCGGCGCGCCTTTCGAATGGCAACTGGTCGGTATGGGCGTGTTTTCGGGCATTCTGGTACCCATTGCCATTCGCTGGATCAAACCGAGGTTTTCCCCCAAGGGTGTCGCTTACGGGACAACCGGCACCGGCGTCGAGCAGGGCAAGCAGTATCGCACGCTGAAGCGCGATTTTGACGGCGCCAGTGGCATCAAGGTCAACGGCGACTTCTATCGCCTGCGTACCAGCGATACCGGCATGACCGAACTGCCCGCAGGCACCGAGGTTACTTTCGAACGTTTTGACGGCACCACTGCCGTTGTTCACACGATCACTAAAAAGGAGCAGTAAACATGGAAAACGTGGTTTCCCCGGGGCTGGTGATCAGCCTTATTTTCGTCGTCATTGGCATTTTCATCATCGCCAAGGGCCTGGTGATTGTGCGCCAGTCCGAAGTGATGGTGATCGAGCGGCTAGGGTCATTCAATCGCATACTGGAGAGTGGTGTTAACATCATCATCCCCTTCATTGAGCGCCCGCGCGCCATCACCATGACCCGCTACGTGCGCATCGGCGACGAGTATCATCCAAGCAGCAGTTTCGAAACCCGCATTGACCGCCGCGAAACCGTCATGGACTTCCCCGGACAGCCGGTGGTAACCACCGACAACGTCACCGTAAACATCAACGGCGCGCTTTACTACCAGATTATCGACCCACGCCGTGCGGTTTACGAAGTGGCCAACATGAGCCAGGCGGTCGAGGTTTTGGCCAAAACCACCCTGCGCTCCGTGGTGGGTAAGATGGAGCTGGACAAGCTGTTTGAATCCCGTAGCGAAGTGAACAACGCCATCCAGGCCGAAATGGAAGAAGCGGCGTCAAAGTGGGGTGTGAAGCTGACTCGCGTTGAAGTTCAGGACATCAGCATGCCGGAAGAGGTGGAAGAAGCCATGCGCCTGCAGATGGCCGCCGAGCGTAAGCGTCGCGCCACGGTGACCGAGGCCGAAGGTGAGAAGTCCGCCGCTATTGCCATGGCCCAGGGCCAGCGGGAATCCGCCATTCTCAACGCTCAGGGCGACAAGGAATCTGCCATCCTGCGTGCCCAGGGTGAGCAGGAGTCCATTCGCCTAGTCTTGAGTGCCATGGGCGACACCGAAGAGAACAAGCAGACCGTTATCGGCTATTTGCTGGGGCAAAGCTACATCAAGGTACTGCCGAACATGGCCAAGGAAGGGGAACGGGTCTTCGTGCCCTACGAGTCATCCGCCCTGCTGGGTTCCATGGGCATGTTCCGGGAACTGGCGGGCAGCCCCGAAGACATCGTGCGCCAGAGTGTGAAACAGGATGGCCTGCGCGGTGGCATGGTGGCGTCAGCCGGCAACAGCTAGAACATCCGGACACTCAGCGGCTTCGGCAACCTCTATTCCAGGAGGTTGTCGAGGGGCCGCTGATAACCCGGCGCAAACACTTCCAGGAAATACATCACTTCCGGCAGGGCGTCATCCTCCAGCTTTTTCAGGATGTGACCCGCCGCAGGCTCAAACTCCTTGTTGCCCGCCTGTATCTCAGCCTGGCATTTCAACAACGCCGAGAGCCGGTCGGCCGCCTTGATCAATTCCTTCTCCTCCTGCTCCCATCCGGATTCGCGAACATAGGGCGCAAAATCCTCCTGCAGGTCCGCCGGTAGCAGCGCCAGTAGCTCGGCCTCCGCCTTGTGCTCGATGTCTCCGAACGCTTCCCGCATAACCTGCGAATGATATTTGACCGGTGTAGGCATATCGCCTGTAATAACCTCTGTGGCATCGTGGTAGAGCGCTGCGGCAGCGATCCGGTCAGCGTTGACCTGCCCGCCAAAATGCCGGTTACGGATAATCGCAAGCGCATGGGCCAGGGTAGCCACCTCCCAGGAATGAGTGGCGACATTTTCCTCAATGGCGTTGCGCATCAGCCCCCATCGCTTGATCCACCGCAGGCGAGACACATAGGCAAAGAAATGACTGAGAGGGCGTTTCATAATGGGCGCTTCACGTTTTGCATGAGTTTATTGTTGGCCTCTTTTGACTAAGATTAAACAGTGGTAATGTGAATGGACGTTCAAATCTTGATGCCGGGAAGCACTCTACCTTGAAACACCAACTCGGATTAAAGCGCAGACATCCGCTGAAAGTCACCCTTCTGATACTGGGCTTAACGCTGACTCTCGGCGTTACAACCACTGTTTCGGCCCAGACCAACATCGCTGTCGGCGTCTATAATTTCCCTCCGGTGGCCAGTGTGAACAGTGAAAACAAGGTGGAGGGCTTACTCGGTGACCTGTTAAGAGAGCTGGATTCAACAAACGACAAGGTCACGTTCCGGATTGTCTACACTTCCCCAAAACGCAGACACCTAGATTTCCACGCCGGATTGTACGACGTTATTTTCTTTGAGAACCCGAGTTGGGGCTGGGAAAACCTGCCCGTTAACGCTACCCGACCAATTCTGATGGACGAAGACATCTATGTCGCCCTCAACAAACCCGGCCGTGACCAAAGCTTCTTTGACAACGTCACCGAGCGACAGCTCGTTGCTATCTCGGGCTATCACTATGGCTTCGCCGGCCTGTCTACGGATAACGCCGAGCTTGAGAAACGATTCAATATCGAGTTCTCCCATAGCCACAGCCGTAATCTTGACCTGATCAAGGCGGACCGTCCGTCACTGGCCGAAGTGGCTGTGGTCAGTCGCTCCTATCTTCAGAGCCACCTGAACGACAACCCCGAGGACAGTGACAGGTTCCTGGTGTCCGATACCCCCGATCAGACCTATCTCCTCCATATCATGGCACGGGACAACGGCCCCATCGACGCAACCACATTGGAGCAACTGCTGTCGCCGCTGTTCAAAGACGGGCGGTACCAGCAATTTGTCGATAAACGCGACCTCCAGTTGCCGCCGGGCATCCCCGAGCCAGCAGCGCCTTGATCCCAGCCGCTGTCACCGCACATCCAGCTCAAAGCTGACGGTGACAGTGCCGGCCTCATCGGCCGTCGCGTCGCGCACAGGGTCAAGCAGGTATACCTGATTTTCTGATGCTCCATGCTCCTGCAGCATTTGCTCCCGGAGCCATACGCCTCGGGATGTTGCCAGGTTGCCCAAAGCCTCCGGTGGCAGTTCCACATCGGCTATCAGTCGCTTCACCAGCGCCTGCTCCCATTCCTGTTTGCCGGGTTCTACGTTCCCGCCGGCAACGTCGTTTCGGAAAGCTTCCACCGACGCCACGTAATCCGAATCCGCGTACGCCTGCTCAAGCCGAGCGATACGTGTAGACGCGGAAGCTCCATCCGCTATGCCCAGTTGCTCGAACAGTTTCTGCCGCCGTAACGCGTCTCCGTCTGCCTCTGGTGCGACCGCTCCACGAACATTGAGCGCCAGACCAGGGCGTTCATTCAAGGCCTTGCCCAGTGCCTCCAGTTTGACGCCTTCCCCATCGGCAAGCTCGGTGCGCCCCGCTTCAAAACGCACATTGCCCAGTTCTTCTCCCGACAGGCCCGCAAAATCCGCAATCGAACCCAGCATGCTGAATGGCGACGTGGCGGCTTTGGCAACGAGGTTTACGAATGTCCTCATGACAACCTGACCGATACTGAAGTCCGGGCTTTCCAGATCTCCGCTGATGGGCAGGTTGATATCGATGACACCCTGCCGGTCACGCAGCAACGCCAGACCAAGCTTGACCGGTGCACTGACGGCCTCGTCACTCGGAACGGGGCCTCCAAGCTCCAGCCGATCCAGGATGACGCTGTTGGCAGCATCCAGACGGCTGCCGGAAAACTCATAATCCAGATCAAGCTTGAGCTTGCCACTGTCCACGCTGTATCCCAGGTAACGGCCAAAATACGGTGACAGCATGGGCAGAGAGACGTTCTCCATGGTCAGCTTCAGATCGCTGGTATCATCGGTGCCCAGGGCGCCCACGGAACCATCCAGCGTCATGGTTGCCACATCGCCAACCCGCCCCTGGATCGAGATCTGGCCCTGTTGCGGCGCCACGTTGCTAAGCCCGGTTACTGAGCCGCGCAACTGGTCGAACCGGGTTGCGAATGTCGGGTCCAGGGTCCGATCGGTGTAGGAGATGGCACCTTCTTCCAACATCAGTTGGCCAATGCGGAAGATGAAGCCGGGTTCGCCGTCACTACTGGTTGTTTCTCCAGCTGGCGCGGATTCGTCCGACGGCGAGGACCTGACAATCCGTTCAACATTATGAGTACCGTTGCTGTCACGGACCACGTTCACCGCAGGACCCACCAGGGTAATGGTGCCAATCTGCAGCCGTGCCGGCGCGACGTTGTACTCCAAAGGTTCCAGGCGCACGCTCTGCCAGCGGATCAGGGGCTGATCACTGTCGCCAAGACGCATATCCAGGGAGGCCACCTCGCCAGTGCCGCTAAAGGTACCCGTCAGCGGGTCTTGCTGTTGATCGAGATCCAGATTGCCATCGACAGACAACAGGCCATCCCTGACATCCAGGTTCGCCGCCTGGTTGATATAGGCGCCAAACTGCGACAGGGCAATCCCGCTGCCAGACAGCCCGGCTTCCAGCGTGAAAGGTGCCAACGTGGCCTGACCATTGATCGACAGTTTCCCACCACCGTTCAGCGCACCACTGGCGTTGTAATTGACCGGTTCCTCCAGGCGATGGGAGATCTCATCGATGCTGATCGACAGGTCCTCAAGGGCCAGTTCTGCGGGCAGTTGCGACTGCTCGTCCCGCCAACTGACCGCGCTGTTGGCCAGTTCCACGCCGGCCACCGTCCAGCGGAAAGGCGCTCCTGTGCCAGTGTCGTCACCACCTGATTCATCCGCACTATTCTGAAGTGGCGCCAGAAGATTGAGCTGGCCGTTCGCATCACGGAGCAGTGACAGGCTGACACCATCGATGTTCACGGTGCCAGTGGACAGCTCCTGTTCGCTAAGCCCGAAACGGATATCACCTACGCTCAGACGATCCGCACTCAGAAGCCCATCATCGGCATCAGCCTCAACGCCGAGATCGACATCGTCGATCGTGAGCTGGCCCTCCGAGGTGGTCAGATACAGTTCACCGGCAGAACGCAGTTCGTACTGCGAGCTAAGGGTCACACTGCCGTTACGAAGCTGATAGGGAAGATAGGGCTTGAGAAAATGCTGCAGGGTTTCGTGGGACACGTCACCCAGTTTGAGGAACCCTTTTGAATAGAGAGGGGCGATACTCAGACTGCCTTCCCACTCAATAGTCTGGCTGCCGACTGCCGCCAGCAGGTAATAGTTGCTGTCGGCGTCCTCACGGGGCCAAGTAGCCAGATCGTTCAATGCCAGATCCAGAGGCGTAACCCGGAACTCTTCCTCGCCTTGCTGGCTGAAATCCCGGAACAGCAGTTCGCCACCCGAGACCCTGATCCGGTCAAAATAGATTCTGGGCGGTTCTCCGGAATCCGCCTTCTCGGGCGCCGGTTGTTCGCCACCCGGATTATGGGCCTGCCAGTCCCGGGCGAAGTTGACACTGTAGTCCTCCAGCAAATCCAGGCGAACGTAAGGGTCTTCCAGTTCGATGTCCTGCAGCGCGACAATTCCGGTGAGCAATCGCCAAACCCCGAGGTTGGCATAAAGGCTGTCAAAGGCAACCACCGGTTCGCCTTCAGCGTCCCTGGCCTCCAGGCCGACGGCTTCAACGCTCATGGCGAAGGGGTTCACCTGGACCTCTTCAATCTCGGCCTTCCACCCCATGTGTAGTTCCAGCCGCTCCGGCAGCGTTCGCTCCAGCCACCACGGCAATAGCGCAAACCCGGCGATGGCATAGATCACCACCAGAACCAGTACCACTATCGAGATATTTCTGGCAGACAATCGTCGTTTGCGGTTCGCAGGCACCGGGCTCTCCTTGTTGTCCATTGCTGACAGGCGCGATCTGTCGCCAATCTATCCACCAAGGATAGCCCGCCAGTCACCGGTTTGTCAGCCGGATGGGTTGATGAGGAGGGTGATGGGGGGGTTATAGAGGGTGATGGACTGACATGGGGCAACGAACCCGATATTCTGTTTTCACTGACTCAGGCAACGAAATCCCTCATTCAGGAAACCCGGATGGATATTAGCGATATGCGCCGCGACTTCGAAAGCGAAGGCCTCGAGCGCGATGCCCTTGATGACAACCCAGTCAGACAATTCCAGGTCTGGTTCGAGGATGCCCGTGAGGCCGGCATTCTCGAGCCCAATGCCATGTCACTGGCCACCTCAGGCGGAGACGGCATGCCCGACATACGGACCGTCCTGTTGAAATACTTCGACGACGCCGGTTTCGTGTTCTATACCAACTACGGCAGCCGCAAGGCCCACGAAATGGCAGAGAATCCAAAAGCCGCCCTGCTGTTCCCCTGGATCGGGCTGAACCGCCAGGTGCGGATTCAGGGCCATGTGGAAAAGGTCAGCAAATCCGAATCCCTGAGGTACTTCACCTCACGTCCCCGGGGCAGCCAGATCGGTGCCTGGGTATCGGAACAGAGCAGGGCGATCAACTCCCGCGGTTTGCTGGAACAGAAAGTGGCCGAGATGAAACGCCGGTTCAAGGACGGGGCGATCCCGCTACCCGATTTCTGGGGCGGTTACCGCGTGGTGCCGGAACGAATCGAGTTCTGGCAGGGGCGACCAAGCCGCCTGCATGACCGCTTTGAATACGTCAGGCAGGGCGATGGCTGGCACATCGACCGTCTACAGCCGTAATCCGCGCGGCTCCACCAACTTCAGGCGAGAAGGCAGGACTATGGACAATCAACAACGCTGCCCCTGGTGTGGCGATGACCCGCTCTACGTTCACTACCACGACACCGTATGGGGCCGCCCCGAGTACGACGACCTGGCGCTGTTTGAGAAGCTGTGCCTGGATGGCCAGCAGGCGGGCCTGAGCTGGATCACCATACTCAAGAAACAGGACAACTACCGCGCCGCCTACGACCATTTCGACCCTGAAAAAATCGTCCGTTATGACGAGGCCAAAGTCGATGCCTTGATGCAGGACACCGGCATCGTCCGTAACCGCCTGAAAGTCGAGTCCATCATTCGCAACGCCCGGGGCTACCTGGAGCTACGGGATCAGGGCCACTCGTTCAGTGACTTCCTGTGGTCGTTTGTCGGTGGAGAGCCTATCCAGAATCACTGGCAGCGCTTTGCCGACGTGCCGGTTTACACGCCCGAGGCCGAAGCCATGTCCAAGGCACTGAAAAAACGCGGCTTCAACTTTGTGGGGCCCACCATTGTATATGCCTTCATGCAGGCCACGGGCATGGTCAATGACCACCTCGTTCAGTGCCCTCAACACGCCGCCTGCCGTGAGCTCGCGGACAATGTCTGACTATTGTTTCCTCGGCGTTACACGACTGGAATGATCCCAAACGATCCGTTGCTCGTAAGTCCGTGGGTAGCACATCATCCCCGCGTTTTACGGTGAGAGTCATACGGTGAGAATAACCCTGGAAGAACTCAGGCAGTCGATCAACCCGGCCATTGAGTTGGTGGGCACAGAGCCCGCCGCTATCGAACCAATGAGGATTCGGGTTCGGGGGAAGCACTCGTGATTGCCGTCGCCAGACTGGCGATCGTCGTGGGCATTGGCGGGCTGCTGCCTTTCCTTGCCGCCATTTTCGGACTCTTTGCGTTGCCTGAACAGAGCCTGGCCATCTCCCGCTATTTCTACCTGTACAGCGCGGGCATTCTGGCCTTTATGGCGGGCATCTACTGGCCACTGGCCATGCAGCTTGAGAATCGCTGCTACCCGATTTCCCCCCTGGTAACCATGTTGTTGAGCCAAGTGTTCTTCATCACCGCCGGCATTGGTCTGCTGCTGCCCATTGCCGGCCAGATCCTGGTTTACACGCTGGCCTATGTCGCGCTGTATGTGGTCGACGCTCGCTGGATGAGGGGTTATTGGCCGGACTGGTATCTGAAGTTGCGGCTGGGACTGACAGCTGTTGTCCTGGCGTGCCAGGTAGCGGCGGGCGCCTGGTTCATTCTGGCCCAGGGCTAAGCCGGTCGATACCGGCCCTGAATACTAGCCCCGGAGCTCGTCGTTAGGGTCGATAAAACGGCCCCGTAACTTTTTCAGGGCGCTTTTCTCTATCTGCCGCACCCGCTCCCGGCTTATTCCCAGGTCATCGGAGATCACCTGCAGGGTTTCCGGTTCTGGGAGACCCAGGCCGTAACGCCTGGCCAGGACATCCTTTTCCCGCGAACTCAGTTCCGCCAAGAGAGCGGTCAGTGTCCGTTTGCGGTCACGCTGGGCCATGTCGTGGTCCGGCGCGGACTGATCGTCTGCACTGAGGCTGTCACCCAGCGTAATGCCACCCTCCATGCCCACCGGCAGATCCACCGACACTTCCAGACTGGCCAGCGCCCGCAGCTCACCAATGCGGGAAGGCGACACCTCAATCTCCCGCGCCAGTTCGGTCTGCGACGGTGTGCGGCCCAATGTCTGGTGCAGTACCAGGGATTTTTTCTGCAACAGGCGGATTTCATCGACCACGTTTTCAGGGGTATGCACAAGCCGGGTTCCACGCTTCATGCACCGCTTCACCTCTTCGCTGATCCACCAGTAGGCATAGGTCGAGAAACGAAAGCCCTTGGTAGGATCAAACCGCTCCACGGCCTTGATCAGACCGACATTGGCATCCTGAATGACATCCGACATGGGAATGCCGCGGTTGGCGTAGCGCCGTGCGATGTGCACCGCGAGCCGGAGATTGCTGCGAATCAGCCGCTGACGACTGGCGGTGGCGAGATGGTAGGCACGACGACACCGCCTCGAAAAAGCACAGGCGTCGCCCAGGCTTCCAACCACTTCGCGGAATGTCTGAGGGGTGCCTTCCGGCAAGGCCAGCTCGGCAGATATGATCCGATAGCAGAAGGTCAGGCGCCGTGAAAGTCGGCGCTCGCCCTCGTTGGTGAGCAATTCGTAACGGGACGCATCCCTGAAGTACAGCCCTACCAGGGATTCCGTTTCGCCGGAATGGGCTATGGTCGGAGACGGCCCCGGGCTCTGAACGTCAGTCATGGCACAGGTTCCGATCGCGAATTTCCAGAGAATACGCGCGGAACAGCGTCATGGATCCCCCGTTGCCGGGGACACAGACTGTCCGTTGTGGCAATTACCGACGTAGAGAAACCAGCAGGTTACGCTGCAACGATCGCGTACTCGTGGTTGTGAGGCTCAATCAGCGCGCCATGAAGCGCCACAATGGTCTTCTCATAGGCGTCTTCGTCCACTACGAACTGGATGTCCACCTGCCGCATGCACTGGTGCAGGGCCAGAACGCTGATATCCTCGTCCGCCAGGGCCTTGACTGACCGAGCCAGGATGCCCGACACCTTGATATCGCTGCCAATGGCAGACACGATCGCCACCTTGCGAGTGCTGATTTCGGCGTTGGGAAATTCGTCTTTCAGCGCCCTGACCACCCGTTTGACGTGTTTGAGCGTACTGTCCACGTAGTGGGTAATGGTGTTGGCGTTGGTGTCCTTGGATACGAAACGCACCTTGAAGCGACCCAGCACTTCCAGAATGCGACGGTCGGAACCGGGCTCACCCTGCATGTCCTGATCGAACACCTCAATGGCAAACACGCCTTTGTTACCCGCGATGATCTCTACCTGAGGCTTCTCACTGACGTAGTCGCCGGTGATCAGGGTACCGGTGTGCTCCGGCTCGAAGGTGTTCATCACCCGCAGCGGAATCTCGTTCTGACGCATGCCCTTGCCAGCGCGCGGGTGGATCGCTTCCATACCGAGGTTCGCCAACTGGTCAGCAACGTCATAGTTGGTGCGCCCCAGGGGGACGACCTTGTCCGCACCGACAATGTTGGGGTCCGCGGAACTGAGGTGGTATTCCTTGTGGATGATCGCTTCGCGGGCGTTGGTAATCACCGCGACCCGGCTGAAGGTCATCTCGCTGTAGCCCCGGTCGAAGGTACGCATCAGGCCTTCCTTGCACTGGGCATACCCCGTCACGATCGGCAACTCACGGCTCAGGTCCACCGCGTCGAATGCCTGCTTGAGCTTTTCATCCAGCGGCAACAGTTCATTGTCGCGCCACCCGGTCAGGTCCACGAACCGCGCATTGATGCCTTCCTGCTGGAGCTTCAGGGCGGTGTTGAAGGCACTGTGGGCCTCACCGATACCGGCCAGCATTTCACGAACCGTCAGCAGATGCTCCTCAAGCTGGAACTGCCCGTAGGAACACAGACGTTGCAAATCAATCAGGCAGCCGCGAACGCCTTCGATGCGGTCAGTGATGAACTGGTCCGCCTGCTGCTTAAGCATGGGGTCCGGGAACAGCTCGCCATTGATGTCGGTCAGGAACTGGATCAGTTTGGTGAGGTCGTCGCCCCAGGCCCAGTCCGACTCGGCATCGGCGAACAGGGCATAGACACCCGGTTCTCCGGTTTTCTTGTGCTCCAGCAATTCGTCGGTGACACCGCCATAGGCGGAGACCACGAAGATGCGCTGGTACAGGTCGTCCTTGGAGCGCCCGCCGAGAATGATGTTGTCGCGCACCGCCTCATAATTGCTCATGGAGGTGCCGCCGATTTTCTCTACGGTATGTTGTTCGCTAGTCATAATGTTACCGTCGTTATCCTGCAGAATGAGTGTCGGGAGATGGCAGGCGTCTCAGGACGCCTTGCTCATTCCCTCCTGCATGATTTCGTCCACGCTTTGACCTAGAAGTTTAGCACCTTTGCGCAGATCGTCCTCGCTGGTGGTCAGCGGCATCAGGCATTTGATCACTTCGTCATTGGGGCCGCTGGTTTCAATAATCAGGCCCTTCTCAAAGGCGCGACCGGTTATCTTGTCCGTCACTTCAGCGTCGGTGGCTTCAATGCCACGCATCATGCCCCGGCCTTTCATCTTGAACTCGCCCGGGTACTTGTCACAGATTGCCTGCAGCCCTTCAGCCAAAACCTCGGTCTTGGCTTTCACTTCATTGGCAAAGGCATCGTCTTTCCAGTAGGTCTCGACCGCTGCGCGGGCGGTTACAAAGGCCATGTTGTTGCCCCGGAAGGTGCCGTTGTGCTCGCCCGGCCCCCAGACATCAAGCTCCGGCTTGAACAGCACCAGGGCCATCGGCAGGCCGTAACCGCTCAACGACTTGGATACCGTTACGATATCCGGCTTGATGCCCGCAAATTCGAAACTGAAGAACTCGCCGGTACGGCCGTTCCCTGCCTGGATATCGTCAACGATCAACAGAATGTCGTACTTTTTGCACAGCTTCTCGAGGCCCTGCAGCCATTCAGCGCGGGCGGCGTTCAATCCGCCTTCGCCCTGGACCGCTTCAACGATGACCGCTGCCGGCAGTTCAAAGCCGGAGGAGCCGTCGGACAACACCTTGTCCATGATTTCCAGGGTATCTACGTTCTCACCCAGGTAGCCGTCATAGAACATGAAGTCCACATTCCCCAGCGGGGTGCCAACGCCGCCACGGTGGTGCTTGTTGCCTGTGGCCGCGACCGCACCCATGGTGACGCCGTGGAAGCCATTGGTGAAGGACACGATGCCATTGCGGCCTTTCACCTTGCGAGCCAGTTTCAGGGCCGCTTCCACGCAGTTGGTGCCGGTAGGACCGGTAAACTGCATTTTGTAGTCCAGGCCACGGGGGTCCAGGATGTGCTTCTTGTACGACTCAATGAAATCGTGCTTGGCGGTGGTAAACATATCCAGGCCCTGGCTGACACCATCGCTTTCAATGTACTCGAGCAGCGCTTTCTTGAGAATGTCGTTGTTGTGGCCATAGTTTAGTGACCCGGCGCCGGCCAGGAAGTCCAGGTATTCCTTGCCATCTTCGGTGTACAGGTGCGCGTTCTTGGCACGGTTAAAGATCACCGGAAAGGCACGGGAATAAACGCGTACTTCGGATTCGGTCGACTTGAAAAGTTCCATTGTCTTGCCTCTTAGCATGTCAGGTTCGAGGTAACTGTGCGGTAGCACGTTGGTTGAAGCCGTTGTGACAGATTCACCTCAGCAATCTGCCGGCTAGTCCAAACAGGGGGATCGGTCGTTCGGGAAGGCTGCTACGCCGTCTTTGTGAAAGGCCCGATGCGGAGCAGGAACTCGGAGTCGTGCTTGCCGCCAAAGTGGGTGTCTTTCTCAAAGTGCTCGTGGTAAGTCAGTTCAGCACCCATGTCACGGGCAAAGGACCGGAACAGCGCCCAGGAAGCCTCATTGTCTTCAGTGATGGTGGTTTCCATGTGGGTCACGTCTTTACACGCGTCCCTGGCCACAATCGCCTTCAACATCCGCTTGGCAAGACCTTGCCCACGACCTTTCTCGTGAACGGCCACCTGCCAGACAAAAACGGTTTCGGGCTGTTGGGGGGGAATATATCCGGAAATAAAGCCGACCAGATCGCCGTCTATCTCCGCGGCCACGCCGGTTTCGGCAAAATGGCTGCACTGCAGGAGGTTGCAGTAGATCGAGTTAGGGTCCAGCGGGGGGCATTGTGCCACCAACTGGTGAAGCCTGTAGCCATCATCCTTGACCGGCGTGCGGAGGGTGATGGCGGTGGTATTCGAGCCTTCTGATGTCATAACGTGATCGATTCGCCTCAAAAAGTTAGCGTTAAATTATATAGACCACAAAATATATTTCAAGTCGGCGCTCTGGGGCCGCCAGCCCCGATGGCCACCTCTCACCTTCAGAATAGACATTATTACACCAACCGCCAGTGACAAATTCGTTACCCTATAGAGCCCCTTCCAGGGGGAAACGTAATATCGTCTGCGGTTATCGAAGTCCCTCCAACGATCCGGTCCCGGTACGACACAGCGGCGGCCGAACCCGCCGGCCAGAGCCGGTCAAACTGCTCTAACCAGGCGTCGACGTCATAGTCCACGGGTAACAGTGAGACATTCAGGCCCTGCCGCTCAAGACCGGCAACCGGCTCAGCCACGGGGCTCGCCAGACCGATCCGGGTGATCAACCCACGGGGGTCCTGCCGCAGATTCCCCATTCCGGCTGCCCCGTTGTTGGCAACCACACAACGTCGCTCGTTCACCATTCCCGACCACAGTACTGGCAGGCAGGTGTGGGTGGAGACAATCACATCAGCACCGCTGGCCAGGAACCACTCCGTCAGCTTCGCCTCGTTACCAGCCACAAAGGATTCATGGGCCAACCCCCAACCGGCGAGGGACTCCGGATCGCCGTGAATCACCAAAACCTTTAGGCCTCCAAATATCAGGCAACGGTAGCGGGGTAAGAGGGATAACCGCGCCTGAATATCGGAATGCTCCCCGGCCACCCCCTGCAGCCGCTCCATAATGGCGTTGGAACGTGCCACGACGCCCTCATCCACGAAATCCGGATAGGCACAACCGCAGCCGGCGCCATCATTGGGGTTGGCCAGTTCATAATCCACGTTGCCCAGGCTGACGGTGTGCTCCAGCACCCGATTGTTGATCTCCCGGAACAGCCCGTCGGTGGCGTTAAACCAGTTAAAATCCCCGTTAAACACCAACGTCACCCGGCGGCCCTGTCGCTCCTCCGCCCGTGCCAATCGCTCGATTTCATCCAGGGCAAGGGGATTTCCGTACAGGCCACCGATAACATACAGCACGTCCCCGGCCACCTGTTGCGGCTCAGCACACAGCGACGCCGGATCGTAGCGATACGCCAGCGGACAACTCCGGCCCTCGGTCACGACACCACCTCCTAAACCTCCCCGGCCGCCAGAGAGCGCCCGGCAAGTCGGCGGACGACCAGCGGCACAAAGAAACCGGCGGTGCAGATCAGGAAGCCGTAGGCGTTTACACCCAGCAGCATGGCGTATTTGCCGTCACCGATGGCCCAGCTGGCGGGAATCAGCCCCGTTGCCAGCAGCACACCCAGAGCCAGGCCGGTCCAGAAACTGAGATGAAAGCTCCAGGGCGACCAGCGGGTAAACCCGTAGAACAGGAACACCGGTGCCAGCCCCATCACCATGGTGCCGGAAATGGTGGTGGCCTTGAGAATGTCGGTGCCGGCAAACATCGGCAGGTTACCCAGCAGTGCGAACACAATCATGATGACCGCGCCCACGCGAACGCTCGGCAACCGGTCTTTGGCACGTTTCGCCAGCCGTGGCAGATCCACCGCCAGGGACTTGGCCAGTGAACTGAATGTGGAATCCAGCGTGGAGCCGGCGGAGGTCATCATCACCACACTCATGAAGAAGAGCGCCGCCAACCCAAGCGATTGTCCGACAGCCGCGGGCGCATTACCCATGGCCTCAATGCCATTGAGCCGTGCGTGAACACCGACGAGGCTGAAGATGAACACCGCCACAAAGCCCAGCAGTCCTGCCACCACGAAGCTCTTCAACATCGTTTTTTCCTTGTTCACAAAGCCGCGGTCGGTTAGCACCGGATCGTGGAAGGGGTAGCTGAACATCTGCAACAGCGCGACGAGCAACAGGTCAAAGCCGGCATTGAGCTTGAACTCACCGTCGGTGAGCAGGGCACTGGTGTCATTGGCCGGCACAATCAGGAACAGCACCGCGCCGACAAAGAACACAAACACGAACGCCTGAATCACATCCGTGAATATCGACGACCGCAGGCCACCTTTCAGGCTGTAGGCGAGAGTAAAGACGGTAAACAGCATCGCCGCGGAGTAGTACTCCCACTCACCCGGCAGCCCGAAATAGCCGCCCACCACGGCGGTGTTACTCCAGACTTCGTTATACAGACGGATCAGGATGGCCGCCGCAAACGCCAGACTGGCCAGCCGGCCAAAGCGCGACGTGAGGAAATCCTGCAGGCTGCGGGCACCGGTCTGGGTCCGAATCAAATATATGATGTAGCCGGCCACGGGAATCGACAGCCAGTAACTGGCGTACGCCAGACCGCCGGTGACACCATAAGCAGCCCCCAGGTTGGCCGCGTTGGTCACCGACTTGGCAAAGATCCAACTGATGAAAATACTCGCCGTCAGCGACCACTGACTTACCGGGTTACCCTGATCATCCGCACCTTTATAGAACGAATTGGCGTTTTTGCTCTTGGGCGACAACACATACATCACCACCCCATAAACCACCAAAAACCCCCAAAACAGGGTCGCTTCCGTGAAATTCATCGTCTGTCTTTTCCTCGTCCGTTCTTTGTTCTAATCCAGCGAATTACAGTCATTCAACCGCGGTCTGGGGGTGGTGTTTTATTTCCGCCAGGAAAAAGGTGTCTGAGCAAAGCGAGTTCTTTTTCCCCAGGAAATAAAACACCACCCCCAGACCGCCAACTCCCAGCAACCAGTCTTAGAAAAAGTCACCCAGGCGCCGAACAACTAGCCCCAAACCGATAACAGGCAAAACACCGGTGATGCCGCAACATAATCCGCTCATCCATGCTCTCCGCCAGCGTCCCGCCAAGGTCATACTGCGGATCGTCATCCACCAACGTACAGGCATACACCCGCACCTGGTCATCCCGCTTCACCAGCATGCGCGTATAAGTGCACATGAAGTGCGACCGCGCCTCTTTGGTGGGGTATTTCTCCATGCAGGTTTCGGTAATCTCCGGGCTGCCGTCTTCTGAGCCGGGCGTCCCCAGATCAGGGAACGCGGTGAATGCCAGCGTTTCAGGAATGCCCCAGTCCCGCAGAATCTCGCGGAAAGCCGCTTCCACATCTGCCGAAATCTCCTCCGGATCGGTCTGGCGAGCAATCGATACCTGAAAACCCTGGTCGACCAGCCAGCGAATACCCTCCAATGCCTTATCGAAACTGCCTTCACCCCGGTCCACGTCATGCCGGGCCCGGTCAGGGAAGTCCAGACTGACGCGGAAATGGATCGGGTAGGCGTTGTCCAGTAACGGCAGCACCTGATGACGGCGTTTGAGCAGTGGATCCGTGGCATTGGTCAGGACAAAGCAGGGACGGTGCTGGCTGGCGTAATCGAGGATATTGATGAAATCCTTGATCACTAAAGGCTCACCGCCGGTGAAGGAGAACTGCTCCACCCCCATATCCAGGGCTTCGTGAATAAAGGGTTTCACGTCGCTCAACTTCATGCCCGGAATACGGCCATCGCCGGGGTGTGACCCTTCCAGGCAAAACGGGCAGGCCAGGTTGCAGGCGGTGCCGGTATGAATCCACAGTTCCTTGAGCTTGTCGGAATCAATGTAGCCGCGCGGGTCGCCGTTGCGGGTGTGGGTCCAGCTGTCGCGGGCCCTCGGTTCCAGCACTTCCACGGCGGGAATACGTCTTTCGGCGGTTTGGGTCAGGGGCATAGCTGCTCCGTGTTGACGATGAATCTATGAGTGCCAAAAAAGGTGCAGGCCCTGTAACACCTGCACTTATTCTGTTTTACGTTGTTACTTCCCGGCCGGCCTTGTCGCCGGTCTGTTTGCCACGGCGCCAGCCGTGAAGTTTCTCAAGCAGTTTGAGAATGCCCTGGGGTGCGTGTTCGCGCTTCCACTCTCCAGCGGCATACTTGGCTGATTCGTTCCAGGTCGGGTAAGGGTGGATAGTGCCCAGAATTTTGTTCAGGCCCAGGCCGTGCTTCATGGCCAGGGTGAACTCGGCCAGTATCTCGCCGGCGTGCACACCGACCACGACGGCACCCAGAATCTTGTCCTTCCCTGGCGGCGTGAGCACCTTGATAAAACCGTAATCCTCACTCTCAGCAATGGCACGATCCAGGTCGTCCAGGCCATAGCGGGTGACTTCGTAAGCCACACCTTTTTCCTTGGCTTCGGCCTCGCTAAGGCCGACCCTGGCCACTTCCGGCGAGGTAAAGGTCACCCAGGGCATCACCCGGTAATCCACCTGGAAACGCTTGAACTCGCCAAACAGACCGTTCACTGCCGCGTACCAGGCCTGGTGAGCCGCCGCGTGGGTAAACTGATAGGGCCCGGCCACATCGCCACAGGCGAAGACGTTGGGGAAGCGCATGCTCATGTCTTCTGCCACTGGCACAGTGCCATTGGGCAGGGTTTCCACCCCAATCTTTTCCAGCCCCAGGCCGTCAGTTCGAGCGGCACGACCAACAGCAACCAGAACCTGGTCAAACACGATCCTCACGCGCTCGCCGCTGAACTCGCAGTAGGCCACCTTTTCTCCGTCCTCGACAGCGAACTCCTTGGCGGCGTGGTTAAGCCGCAGATCAATGCCATCCTGTTCAAACTGTTTCCGGATGACCTCGGAGACATCGGCGTCTTCCTTGGCCAGCAAACGCTCGCCCATTTCCACCTGGATCACCTTGCTGCCAAGCCTCGCAAAGGCATGGGCCAGTTCCGAGCCAATGGGGCCGCCACCAAGTACCAGCAAGCGCTCAGGCTGGGTCTGCAGGGACCATAGATTGTCCGATGTCAGCGGCTCCATGTCCGCCAAACCGGGAATGGGCGGCACTGCCGGCTTGCCCCCAGTGGCCACCACAATACTGCGCGCGGTCAGGCGCTCGGTGTGACCGTCGCTATGGACCACTTCCAGCTCCCAGGGCGATACGAAGCTGGCGGTACCGGAGATGCAGTCAACACCCAGTTTGCGGAAGCGCTCGGGCGAGTCGTGGGGTTCCACCTTGGCGATGACTTCTTTCACCCTCGCCATGATATTGGCAAAGGAGCCTTTTACCGGTACCGACTCCAGGCCATAACGATTCGCCTGGCGCAGGGTGTCGGCCGCCTTGGCACTGCGAATCAGCGCCTTGGACGGCACGCAACCGGTGTTGAGGCAGTCTCCGCCCATTTTGTCTTTCTCGATCAGCGCCACCTTGGCCTTAACCGCTGCGGCAATGTACGCCGACACCAGGCCCGCCGAGCCACCGCCAATCACCAGCAGGTTGTAATCAAACGACTCGGGTTTCTGCCAGCCGGCGTACACCCGGCGCTTGCGAATGAAACCGACAACAAACTTGGCGATCAGCGGGAACACCCCCAACAGCGCGAAAGACAGCAGAATATTGGCCGACACAATGTCGCTGGTGGTTTCAATCGTCGACAGCTGGGTGCCGGCGTTTACATACACAAAGGTCCCCGGCAGCATCGCCGCCCAGCTCACCAGAGCGTAGGTCTTCAGCTTCATGGCGGTCAGGCCCATCGCCAGGTTAATCAGGAAGAACGGAAATACCGGTACCAGACGCAGGGTGGCAAGATAGAACGCACCGTCTTTTTTGATGCCACGGTCCATCTTTGCGACGGTTTCCGCGTACTTCTCCCGCAAGGTATCCCGCATCAGAAACCTGGCCACCAGGAACGCAAGTGAGGCACCGATGGTCGATGCGATGGATACTGCAACCAGACCATAGACATTACCGAAAAAGGCACCGCCGGCCAGCGTCATGATCGCGGCACCGGGCAGCGACAGCGCCGTTACCACCACATACACTCCAGCAAACCCAAGCACCGCCGCCAGCAAATTCTGATTGATCCACTGTTCAATGGCAGACTGGTGTTTCTGCAGGTTTTCCAGCGTGAGTATCTCGTGACCGCCAAAACTGACAAACAGTGCAACCACGACACCGATAACCAGCAGCAAAACGAGCTTTTTGGAGTTCATAGCTAAATCCATAAATTAAAAGTGAAAACGGTTGCTCTGAGAGACACGCCAAAGCGCTGGATGTTACAGCAGCCAGGGTCTAAAATTTTTTTGAGCAGTGACTCATCATTACTGGAACTAATGGCTGCGACTATAGACATACCATTGTCCAGGCCGCTCTGGATGTCCAATAACATGTTTATAACAACGCTCTAACGCGGGTGTCCTGGGGTATACGGAATGGAAACCACAACGCACCAATCTGACGACATCCTCATCACCGGCCTGAAGTCGGGGAACCAGGGCGCCTTTCGCGAGGCTGTGCGTTTATACACCCCTGGCATGATGGCCGTCGCCCGCTTTTACCTTGATCACGCCTCGGCAGAGGAAATTGTCCAGGATTGCTGGGTGACGGTTATCGACGCCGTTCAGACATTTGAGGGCCGTTCCGGCCTGAAGACATGGTTGCACCGTATCGTGGCAAACCGGGCCAAGAATCATCTCCGAAAGACCAAGAGGGAAGTGAACGCGGATTTTTCGGAAGCGCTGGACCCGGACCTCGCCGCCCGCTTTGCGCCCAATGGTCGCTGGGCCACACCGCCGAGCCTGAAAACCAATGAGTCCGCCCAGGCACTGATGGAGAACGGTGCACTGAGCGACTGCCTTGATCGACACCTGTCCGCACTGCCGGAAACACAACGATCAGCATTGATGTTGTACGAAGCGCATCAGCACAAATCCGACGACGTGAGTAACATTCTGGATGTCAGCGCCTCTAACCTGCGCGTGCTCCTGCATCGGGCACGGCAGAAAATCTTTCTGATGGTTGAGACATTTCAGGAGACAGGCGAATGTTAATGTGCCGGGATCTGGCTCGCATCGCCAGCGATTACATTGACGGTGAGCTGGGCACCGGGAAAGTAATGTCTGTGAAAATGCACCTGCTGATGTGCGGTCGATGTCGTAGCTTCATTGGCAGCCTGCGGGCCAGCATAGAGCTTATGAACGCCCACTCGAGCCAGCAGCTGGACGAAGATCTGGTACGCCGGATTGACGAACGTGTCAGTGAGTCGCTCAACGCTCGGCACTCCGGAAACGACACGTCGGACCCGTGATGCTCTTCGCTTTCGTTTAACGACACCCGCCCCTTCCGGACGTTACACCAGGCTCTGACAGAACCACTCTTTTCGCTTGCCAATGGAACTCCCACACCGCCGCTCTGTCTCTGGAACGATCATTCAAAATTCGAAAGGAGATATGGAATGCCCAAGCAGTTACCCCTTGCCCTGCTGTTACTTCGACTTGGTGTTTTCGTTGTTTTTCTGGTCTGGACCCTGGATAAACTGGTTCAGCCCGAGCACGCTATCAAGGTTTTCGATTCATTCTACGGGCTCGATGGCCTTGGCGAGACAGCCGTCTACCTCATCGGCATCGCACAACTTGTGCTGATACTGATGTTTGTTGCTGGCCTTCTGAAAACCTGGACTTACGGCGCACTCCTGATCTTCCACGGTGCTTCCACCCTGTCCTCATTCGCGAAATACCTGCAGCCTTTCGATAACCTCCTGTTCTTTGCGGCCTGGCCCATGCTCGCCGCATGCGCGGCGCTGTATCTGCTTCGTGATTACGATACGCTTACGCTTTCGAGGCAACCGGCTCCCACTGCTGCGTAAAACGGCGCCAGGGCGTTGTAACAGTCAGTCCGGTTGTTTGTCCTTGTTGCTATCAACCTACCGCCAACAACCGGAGTACCGATGCTACTGAACTGGCTGTCACGGCGCCTGACCACCTATCTTTCAAAGCAGGTCACCCAACACTCGGTGCGCACCTCCGCCTGGGAGGCCCTGGAAAAAACTCTTCAGCCCGGCGACGTTTTACTGGTGGAGGGAAATACGCGAATCAGTGTGGCCATCAAGTACCTGACTCAGTCAACCTGGTCGCACGCCGCCCTTTACCTGGGACCGAACGCGGGCCTTGGCGCCGCCGGCAATGGCGAGCCACATGTACTGATCGAGGCGGATCTTGAGGAAGGTATTCGCCCGCTTTCGTTGTCGGCATACCGCAACACCCATACCCGCATCTGTCGCCCGGTCGGACTCACCGACAATGATATCGACAAGCTTGTGGATTACTCGAAAAGCCGGCTCGGCCACCAGTACGACCTGAAAAACGTCTGGGATCTGGCACGCTACCTGTGCCCGACGCCACCGGTACCGTCCCGTTACCGACGTTCGCTTCTGGCCCTTGGCAGCGGTGATCCCACGCGGGCGATCTGCTCCACATTCATCGCCGAGGGATTCCAGGCCCTCCGTTACCCGATACTGCCCGTAAGCCTGTCCGAATCAGAAGGTGATCCGGCTTGCGACGCGCAAAAGCGCGAGTACTTCCGGATTCGCCACCATTCTCTATTTGCGCCCCGGGATTTCGACGCCTCCCCCTATTTCGACGTCGTTAAACCCACGCTGGAACAGGGGTTTGATTACCGGGGGTTCCGGTGGGCGGAATGACACTGAGAATCGCCATCGTTGTTGTGGTAATGGCTGCCCTGGCAGGTGCCTGGTGGCTGCTGCAGATATTGGGAATACCTGCGGACCTGTCTCCAGATGCCCTTGCACAATGGCTGAAAAGCCAGGGGGCTGCCGGCCCACTGTTGCTGATGCTGCTGATGACGATGGCGGTTGTGATAGGCCCGATTCCCACACTTCCGGTCAGTGCAACCGCAGGTCTGGCGTTTGGTGTGCTTGAGGGAACCGCCATTGCAGCAACCGGTGCCCTGCTGGGCGCCATGGCGGCGTTCTGGGTTGCCCGTTGCCTCGGACGCGAGGTGATCTGCAAACGTTTTCCGGACAACCCTGTGCTTGCACGGGATGGCTCGCAACGCTTTCTCACCATTGCCATCCTGCTGACCCGGCTGATACCCGTTTTCTCGTTCGCCCTGATCAGTTACGCCGCCGGCGTCACTGCCATACGCGCCTGGCGCTTTGCGATTGCCACCTTCGTTGGCATGCTGCCAATGACGGTGGTGTTTGCAGGCCTGGGGAACACGTTCACGTTGAATCCGGTACTTACCGTCGCCGCAGGCGCGATTATCCTGGCAGTGATGGTATGGTTGCCGTGGTCCATCAGCCGAAACCCCGGCTCGCAGCTGGCGCGCTGGCTTCAACTTAACCAATAACAACAAAGAGACGACCTTATGCGCCGTCCGGTCAAAGCCGATGTTATGCCCTGGCTCGCCCGTGCCCTTTCCAGTGCGCCCAGATACGCTCTGCAACGATCCCTTCACAACATACGGGCAAAGACGCGGGGTGAGAGCGATCTTGTCCAGGTGTTCGTAAACCCCCGAGACCCATTTGGGCTGCCCCTGTTGCAGGCGCTTATCCAGCTACAGGAACGTTTTTATGTGCGTTTCCGGGTCCATACTGTCTGGCAACTGGACGACAACATGTACCCCGAGCCGGCTCTCTGGCGCACCTGGGCGCAACAGGACGCCACAAGGCTCGCACAACTATACGGCTTCACGCCTCCAGACCGGCCGACGGCGCCCTCCGAGACCGAACTGACGACAGCCACGGCCCGTCTGCTCAATGCAGAAAAAACCGGGGAAGGGCTGATAACCGCCGTGCGTGTGCTGGAAGATCTATGGCATTCACATTCCGGCTCGCCACCGGACACAGCGCCCGCAAGGTATGACCACGCACAGCTGTCCGAGAATGAACGGTTGCTCCGGAGGCTAGGGCACTATCAAGGCAGCATGACGAGGTACCTGGGTGAATGGTTCTGGGGTGTGGACCGCCTGGATCATCTTGAGCGGCGTCTAAACGAACAGGGACTGAACCGGGACGTCCCCGATGCGGTCCTTTTCACGCGCACATGGTCCGATTTGATGAGTAGCAGCCCCAGCCCGGCTGACGGCCATCGAGCGACCACCACCCTTGAGGTCTTCTTTTCCATCCGCAGCCCATACTCCTATCTAGGCCTGGAGCGAGCAGCCCAGTTGGCCAAGGCGTGGAATATTCATCTTCAACTGAGACCGGTTCTGCCCATGTTGATGCGCGGGCAGTCGGTACCGGATGCAAAAAAGTGGTACATCTTCCACGACACCAAAAGGGAGGCCAACAAGCTGGGCATTCCGTATGGTTTCGTCGCCGATCCTTTGGGGCCGGGCGTGGAAAGGTGCTATGCCTTGTTCGAATACGCCCGCTCACTCGGTCGCGAGACCGACTACATGCTGGCCTACGCCAGGGCCGTCAATGCCGAAGGCATCCGCTCCGAAACCGATGCCGGTCTTAAAATGATCGTCGAACGAGCCGGCCTGGACTGGCAGAAAGCCAAGGCTTTATTGAACGATCAAAGCTGGCGTGAGTGGGCGGAGAACAACCGCAAAGCCATGTATGACTGCGGGCTATGGGGCGTTCCCAGCTTCCGTTACGGGGAGGTCAGCTGTTGGGGGCAGGATCGGTTGTGGGTGATCGAAAAGAGCGTCGTCGCGGCTACCGCGACTCTCAATAAACGCCAAGGGCGCGTATGATAACTCCATGCTCGTCCCAACGTGGGCCGTGAAGGCGACAAACTCTGGAAGGAGGTTCTATGAAAACACTATTGATTCATTCGTTGATCATCGTATCCATGATGGTAAGTGCTCCGGCTCTTGCCCAGGGAGACCCCTTGAGAGTCGGAATGTCCGGCCAGTATTTCCCGTTTACCTTTGTGGAGCAGGATACCCTCAAAGGGTTTGAAGTTGATGTGATGAACGCAATTGGCAAGGAAATGGGGCGTGAAATCCAGTACCAGACCGCCAACTTCTCAGGCCTGTTTGGCATGTTGGAATCCGGGCGCATCGACACCGTTGCCAACCAGATCACCATCACCGAGGAGCGCCAGAAGGCCTACATTTTCAGCGAACCGTATGTCTATGACGGTGCTCAGGTAGTGACCAAGGAAGGCAACACCGAGGTTGAGGGTGTGGAAGATCTGAAGGGTAAAACCGTCGCGGTGAATCTGGGCTCCAACTTCGAGGCCCTGTTGCGGGAACTGCCCTATGCAGACCAAATCAACATCAAAACCTATGAGAGCAATCTGGAGCGTGATACCGCTCTGGGTCGCGTGGACGCCTTCGTTATGGACCGGGTCAGTGCCAGCCAGATCATCAAGGAGAAGCCACTGCCGCTGGAGCTCGCCGGCCCAACGTTCTCCCAGATCACCAACGCCTACCCGTTTCGCGACACGGACGCCGGACGAGCGTTGCGTGATGAAGTAAACGCGGCCCTGGCAGCCCTGCGTGACAACGGAACCCTGGCCTCCATTTCAGAGAAGTGGTTCGGCACCGACATCACCCAGCCCTGAGGGGCGCCATCAAGGCCTGACTCGCTATGGACGTGTTGAACGTCGAATACATGCTTGGGCTGGTACCTGTGTTGCTCGGGTACCTGCCTCTCACCCTGCAGCTGGCCGGCGTCGGGATGGTGCTGGCGCTGATCCTCGCCTGCCTGTTCGCCGTCGTCAGGGTGCTGCGCATCCCGGTGCTCAATCAGCTGACCATCGTGTTCATTTCCTTTTTCCGGGGCACTCCGCTGCTGGTGCAGTTGTTCCTGTTCTATTACGGGCTGCCGCAACTGGTCAGTGCATTGACGGTCATAGACGGCGTTACGGCGACCATCATGGGCCTGACCATGCATTTTTCGGCGTACATGGCGGAATCGATACGTGCCGCCATCGTGGGTGTGGACCGCAGCCAGACCGAAGCCGCCCTGTCGATCGGCATGACCAACGGCCAGCTGATGCGACGGATAGTGTTGCCCCAGGCCACACGTGTGGCACTGCCCACGCTGATGAACTACTTCATCGACATGATCAAGGCCACCTCCCTGGCATTTACCCTGGGGGTTACCGAGCTGATGGGGGCCACCCAGAAAGAGGCCGCCGGCAGTTTCCTGTACTTCGAGGCCTTCATTGTTGCCGCCATCATGTACTGGATCGTCGTTGAGATGCTCTCCAAGCTTCAGCACTACCTGGAAATCCGTCTGAACAAGGCCTACAGCCGATGATCAAACTGGAATCACTGAGCAAACATTTTGGCAAGGCCGTGGTTCTCGACGGCATCGATCTCGCCATCGAAGAAGGTGAGATCGTGGTGATCATCGGTCCCTCAGGGACCGGAAAATCCACCCTGTTGCGCTGCGTCAACTTTCTGGAACAACCCACCAAAGGCACCATGACCGTGGGTGATCTGACCGTGGACGTGAACCGCGCCAGCCGCGCGGACATTCTCTCCATGCGCCGGCGAACCGCGTTCGTTTTCCAGAACTATGCCCTGTTCTCCAACAAGACCGCGTTGCAGAACATCGCGGAACGGTTGCTCGTGGTGGATCGCTGGCCGAAAGAAAAAGCCTACCAGCGCGCACGGGAGATACTTGATCGGATCGGCCTCGCCGACAAGGCAGATGCCTATCCGGCGTCCATGTCCGGCGGACAGCAACAGCGGGTCGGTATCGGCCGTGCCATGGCGACGGGCGCGGAAGTCATCCTGTTTGACGAGCCCACCTCGTCACTCGACCCCGAGTGGGTGGAAGAAGTGCTGGGGCTGATGAAACAGTTGGCCTCGGAACGCCAGACCATGATGGTGGTTACCCACGAAATGTCCTTCGCGCGGGACGTGGCCGACCGTGTGATCTTTATCGACGGAGGTCGAATCGTGGAGCAGGGGCCTCCCAGTGAGATTTTCCATAATCCCAAGGACCCACGAACCAAGGACTTTCTGAAGAAAATCCTGGCCACCAATCCGGTATGAACGGCAGTCGGGCCGACCAACACCGATTATCGGAATTCAGAAAAATTGTCGGGCTTGTTAAGCGCCCAGTCGTAATCGATGTACTCCATCGCAGACGTTTGCGCGACGCGACTCGCCACTGACGCATCCGCCCAGGCCCTGATAAACGCCTTTGGTGTTCCCGATGCCTCTTCGAAATCCGTCGCGTACCACTTGAACAGTTCGGTGACATACGCAGTATCAGCATCTATCCTCAGATGCCGATCCGTATTGAACGCACGCCGGGTATTCTCTGCCAGCAGGTTTTCCAGATTGTCAGCCGTGTAGACAGTCTCCCGCAATGGCGGGCAGCCAACGGACGCACAATTCACCGCGAAGTGTACCCGCGCGTCTTTCCACCCTTTATCTGCGTATTCCTCCCCAAGAAGGATATCCTTCTCCATCTGGTTCAGGCTGTATTCCTGTCCGCCTATCTCAAACTTTTCCCGGTCAAAAACACTGTCCACAAAGGGATTGACGCGACCGCCGTAGTCCCAGACCGAGTCGACGAGTTCTCCGTCCGGTCGCTCAGTCAGGATCTGGTCGATCATGAAGAAATTATAGGCGTTGAGCCAGAAGGCGACGGATTCAGCCTCGCCATCGAGGGTGCCGGTATCGAAATCTGCAAGGCGGTCACGCTGGTCCGCCAGCAGGCCGTCGGTCTGCGATGAGGCCAGGGCCGCCTCATAGTCAAATGCAGAAACCAGGCCACCGTCGGTCGTTGTCGACTCTGTCAGGTACTGTGTTAGCAGACGCTGAAACGGGTCAAACGTTGCTTCAGCGGCGGCAGCGGTCACCGGCATGATGACGGCGAACATCATCAGGCCTATCAATCGTCCAGGTTTGTTCACGTCACTCTCCACAGGTCTAAAGGTTCCGAAGGTCTACAGGTTCATCGACTTTGCTCTTTCACCGACACGAAAAGCCGGCCATTGTTACAATGCAATTAGTATTGATAATCGATTACATTTAGTTTAGTTTCCGCATCGTGACGAAAAACAACCATCAGGTGCCGAGAACCATGCTCAAACAACCCAACCCTCTTCGCTATTCCCTGATCTTCGCGCTTGGATGCGCCACAACCGCAACTGCTCAGGAAGGCACCGATCAGGCACCGAAATCTCTTGATACACTTGAAGTAACCGCCACTCGCGGTCTCGACTCCCTCAACGTTAACCCCGGTGCGGTCACCGTGGTTGACCGCGACGCCATCGACAAACAGTCCTCATTGGGTGGCAACGTGGGCGATATTCTGGCCAAAACCGTTCCAGGCCTGTCGCCCTCTACCCACGGTTTAACCAGTGTGGCGCAGACGCTGCGTGGCCGAAACCTGTTCGTACTGATTGACGGCATCCCCCAGACCATCAGCCTGCGCGACGGGCTTCATTCCCTGAACTCCATTGACCCGTCATCGATCGAGCGCATCGAAGTGATCCGGGGCTCCAATGGTGTGTACGGCTTTGGCGGTACCGGCGGCATCATCAACATCATCACCCGCAAGAACGAGAAAGGCGCCCCCCTATACCGCACCGAACTGAATGGTGGTTTCTCGACCGAGCACATCAAGGACAGCGAACAATTCGGGCTATCCCAGAGCGTGACCGGTGGCTCAGGAGCCCTTGACTACCAGCTCCGAGGCTCCTACGAAAAACGCGCTAATGTCTTCGATGCCGATGGCGACCGCATCCCGCCGGACCCGAACGGCCAGGGTGGCATTGCCGACTCCCGCGAGTTCGACGTGCTGGCAAAGCTCGGCTTCGACCTGGACGCCGACAAGCGCCTGGAACTGACCACCAGCTACTACGACATCAAGCAGGACACCAATTACGTCCTTGAAGCGGGCGTGTACGGCGAGCAGAAAACCCGCGCCGTCAAAGGCGACCCGGGCGGCGAGGATCAGGGCACTGAAAACCTGAACGTGAACCTGACCTACAGCGACCAGCAACTGTTCGGCAATACCTCACTGGGTGCGCAGCTGTATTATCGCGACTACATGACCCGATTCGGGTACTTCGCCACCTTCTATCCCGGCGGTGGACAGTCGCTGACCGAATCGGAGCGCATCGGCTCCCGTCTGGACTTTGAAACGCCGTTTGACGTCATGTCTGGCGCCAAGTTGCTCTGGGGCCTGGACACCCTGATGGAAACCACGGCCCAGCCCCTGGAAGACGGGCGGACGTTCGTACCTGAAATGGACCAGAACAGTGTGGCGCCGTTCCTGCAGGCGGAACTTCGGCTGAATCCGAAGTGGACCGTTAATGCTGGTGTCCGCTACGAAAAATTCTGGTTCGAGGTGGACGACTACACCACGGTGTTTGGTGCAGACGTCGAAGGCGGTGAGCTGGAGTACAGCGAAACGGTCTTCAATACCGGGGCCCGATACCAGGTGAACGATGTCTGGGCAGCCACCGCCAGCTTCTCTCAGGGCTTCACGGTGCCGGAGATTGGCCGCACCCTGCGCCAGCCCCAGCAGGGCACATCGCTGGATCAGATCCGCCCTGAGCCACAGGTGGTCGACAACTACGAGGTTGGCACCGAGGCCGTCTGGGATCGCGCCGATCTTGCACTGACGCTGTTCTACAGTGAGTCGGAACTGGGAACCAGCCTTGCGGCAGCCAACGCCAACGAGCCCATTCCCGTGCTGCGCAGCCCTGAACGTATCTACGGTTTCGAGGCAGAGCTCAACACCTATCCCACCCGCGACCTGAGTGCCGGCGGCACCTTCACCTGGATGGAAGGCAAAGTCGATTCTGACGATGATGGCAGCTACGACACCTATCTTGCCGGCAACCGGATTTCACCACTCAAGCTCACCGGCTATGTGGAACACGATACTACTGCGCGCTGGAGCAATCGCCTGCAGGCCATGGTCGTGGGTGATCGCGACCGCTTTAGCGGTAGCGGTTTTGGCCAGGGCGAGGTGGAGTCCTTCACGGTTCTGGATCTGACCAGCACCTGGCGGACCGGAAACGGGGATATCACCCTGGCCATCAACAATCTGCTGAATGAAGACTACTTCCCGGTGATCTCGCAGATCTATAATTTCGACACCCAGTACACCGCTGCACCGGGCCGATCGGTCATGGTCAGTTACGGGGTCGACTGGTAAACGGAAGATTGTCGGGACCACACATAAGGCCGCTCACAGCGGCCTTATGTTTTTTACCACCCAGCAAAGCGACGCCGTAGGGCCCTCGTCCAGGTCCGCACAGGTATCGACGCGCATGACCTCCATGGTGCCGCATCGGGCTGTCAGTGCCCCGGAATCATCATTCGACGCCCAGTCCACTTGCACCGCAACCTCCTTGCTGTCATCACAGGAAGCTTCCGGACCAACTGACAGTGCCGCACAAATGTTTCTGTCTGAAAGCCACTCCAGGGCGGAGATTTCAGCGCACTGCTGGGCAGGCGTCAGCAGCGACTGGCCACGATAACAGGGCAGGTAGGGAAGGCCATCTGCCTCATGCTGCAGAAAAGGCAGCACCTGTTCCGGCGCAACGCGGCCGTATTTACGCATGGACGGGAACACCATGATGCTCGCCGCAAGCCGGCATCCGCCCAGATGGGAACTTTCCCAGACCTCAAACGGCAAGTCCCGGTCTGCGACTGTACGGGCGAGCTCCTGATAGGTCGCATATCCAAACTTGGCACAGCACTTGTCCTTGCGGCCATGGGTGCAACACAGCACCAGGGAGTCGGTCATCGCTGCGCCGGCCCACCCACTCAGGTCGTTGCCGGACTCCAGGGCCTCCAGAAACGCCGGCAGGTCACGCCGCTCAACGTCAAAGCTGCGGCCTTCCGGCAACAGGTAAAGTCGGTGACTGAGCGCCGGCCGACCACGCTGGTGAATCAGGTTCACCCGCCGTCCACTCGCCGCAAGACGGTTGACCCGTGATGCCAGGTCGTCATCCATATCACGGGCGATTCGCAGGCTTCGAGACCACTTCGGCCGCGGCCAACTGATCAGCAGATTACTCTCGGCATGGGTTGCTGTGCCGGCAAGAGGGTCGCCGGCCTCAATACTGTCGACAGCACAGAACCGATGGGCGGAGGCACTCATGCCGTTACCACCGGCGAGGTAAAGGAGGCGGTCTCTGCCACGGTTCGTTTTATCGGCACACAAACCGGCCGGCCCGCCAAAGGTTCACGGATAACCTGGGCATCAAGATCAAACACCTGCTTGAGGTTGTCGGCGGTAAACACGGTCTCCGGTGGGCCGTCGTGCAGAATCCGGCCCGCCTTCATCATTACCAGCCGGTCGGCGTAGGCCGCAGCCAGGTTGAGGTCGTGGAGCACTACCAACAGCGTCCGCCCTTGTGTGTGCGCCAGGGATACCAGTAGTTCCAGCAGGTCCACCTGTACCTTCAGGTCCAGAAACGTGGTGGGTTCATCAAGCAGAAGCAGATCGGTTTCCTGGGCCAGCACCATGGCAATCCAGCAGCGCTGACGCTGCCCGCCACTGAGCGCATCCACCGGCCGGTCAGCAAACGTCGCAACGTCCGCCACGGCCATGGCCTCCTCAACGGCGGCTTCGTCGTGCCGGGACCACTGGCGCATCAGGCTCTGATAGGGGAAACGCCCAAGCCCTACCAACTCCCTGACCGTCAGCCCATCCGGGGCGGTGGGGCTCTGTGGCAGTATTCCGAGCTGTTGCGCGACGGTGCGGGTGGGCTGACGATGGATGTCGTTGCCGTCAAGAAGCACCTTGCCAGCGCTGGGGGTCAGCGTTCGGGCCAGGGTTTTGAGCAGGGTGGATTTGCCCGAGCCATTCGGTCCCAACAGAACGGTGACACTGCCCTCGCGCACCGTGAAATCCACGTCCGTCAGCACCGGTCGGCCGTCGTATCCCGCGCACAATGAGTCACCCCGCAGTCGTGGCTGGCGATCGTAGTCCGGAGATGGGGAATGTCGATTCAGGGGCATATTGGCGTCGCTTTCGAGTGAAGTCAGATGATATTATCTCCCATTCTCATTATCAAATTGACCCCATCAAATCAGCCCATAGTTGCTGTCCGCTAAACAACCGGATTTATCATGCACCGCTACGCCAGCTTCCTGCTGATCGTTACCTGTCTCCTTCAATCCCCCGCAGCCATCGCTGCCATCACAACTACCCCGGTAACCACCGTGGAGCATGCCCTTGGTGAAGCTACCATCGCGGGCCGGCCTGATCGTGTGGTATCCCTGTATCAGGGCGCCACCGATACCGCTGTGGCGCTGGGGATCAACCCCATAGGCGTGGTGGAGTCCTGGACCGAAAAGCCGATGTATCAGTATCTGCGTGAAGACCTTCAGGGCGTGACCTATCTGGGGTTGGAAACCCAGCCTGACCTGGAGCGCATCGCCTGGCTGTCGCCGGACCTGATTGTTGGCGCCAGGAACCGGCATCGCACCATCTACCCCTTGCTGGAACGCATCGCGCCCACGGTTATACCGGGCAATGTCTACGACTTCAAGGCACTGCTTACGATGATGGCAAAGGCCACCGGCCGCACGGCTCGCGGTGAGGAATTGCTGACGCGCTGGCAGGAACGGGTTGAGGATTTCAGAACCCGAATCCGCCAAAAGCTGGGTGAACAGTGGCCCCAGGAGGTGGCAATCCTGAGTTTTCGGGCCGACCATGCCCGCATCTACTACGGCGGCTTCGCCCGCTCCGTGCTGGACGAGCTTGGCTTCACTGCCCCAGCCTCCCATCGCCAGGAAAGCTGGGGCATAAAGCTCACCAGCCAGGAAAGCATCCCGGCCATGGACGCCGAGGCCGTCTTCATCTTCATGGAGGACGATCCCGCCGTTCAGCGCACGTTCAACACCTGGACCAGCCACCCCCTTTGGAAAAACCTGAAAGCCGTGCGGCAAAACGACGTCTATCAGGTGGACCCGGTCACCTGGAACATGGGCGCTGGCATTATTGCCGCCAATCGGATGCTGGACGAGCTCTACCAGCACTACGACCTTCATCAACCCGAACGTCAGGGGTGCCCACGATGCTGACCACCCCACCGGCAAAAACGCTGGGAACCATACTCTGCCTGGGCCTGCTGCTGGCCGCTACGGTATCAAGCCTGATATTCGGTCACATTCCTGTGTCACTGGAGATGCTGATCAACAGCCTGACGGACTACGACCCCGGCTCCCTCGAGCATCTGGTCATTCACTCGGAACGCTTTTCGCGCACCGTGACCTCCGTGGTCGTGGGTGCCGGCCTGGCCATTGCCGGAGCGCTGATGCAGACACTGACCCGCAACCCTCTGGCGTCACCCGGCATTCTCGGCATCAATGCCGGCGCCATGTTTTTCGTGGTTATCGGCGCCACGCTGTTTTCGCTGACCTCGCCGTCGCAACTGGTGTGGGCGGCCTTTACCGGCGCCGCCACGGCCGCCGTGCTGGTGTATTTTCTGGGGCAGGAAGCCGGGCGCGGTGTTTCCCCCGTGCGTACGGTGCTCGCCGGCGTCGCGGTGACAGCGCTGTTCGTCTCCTTTGCCCAGGGGTTGCTGATCCTCAACCAGGACCGTTTCGAAAGCATTCTGTTCTGGCTGGCGGGTTCCGTTTCAGGGCGCGAACTGGATGCGATAGTGCCATTGTTGCCGCTGTTCGGCGGCGCCCTGATCCTCGCGTTGCTATTGTCCCGGCAACTGAATCTGCTCGGACTGGACGATGAGGTCATTCGCGGCCTGGGGCTCAGAGTAGGGCAGGTGCGATTGTTGATCGGTCTGGTGGTGATTGTCCTGGCGGGCACTTCGGTGGCCATGGCAGGGCTGATCGGTTTTGTCGGCCTGATCGTGCCACACATGGCCCGCGGCCTATTTGGTACGGATCATCGCTGGCTGCTACCCCTGTCGGCCATTATTGGCGCCACGCTGCTGCTGGCTGCCGACACCATCGCCAGGCTGGTGATACCACCCCAGGAGATTCCCGTGGGAGTCATGACAGCGCTGCTGGGCACACCGCTATTCCTCCATCTCGCCCGACATGTGAGGAAAGTATCATGAGCCGAGCCCTGATACTTCGCTCCCGCAATGACCGCTGGTCGGTCAAGCTCAATACCAGAGTTATGGTGGTCACCGGTGTGCTCACAGTGTTACTGGCTGCCAGCAGTGTTCTCGCACTTACATCCGGCAGCCATCCCACCTCGGTTATGGAGGTACTCGGCACACTGGTCGCCCCGAACCAGTCGCAGCTGGCATTGATTGTTCTGGAAATTCGCCTGCCCAGAATACTCATGGCCATCCTGGTGGGCGCTGCTCTGGGCTCAGCCGGCCTCATCCTGCAAGGTCTGGTGAGAAACCCGCTGGCGTCACCGGATGTCATTGGCATCACCAGTGGGGCCTCGGCCGCCGCGGTGCTGTTCCTCTGGCTCGGCGGTGTCACCGGAACCTCGCTGCTACTGGCGCCCGTCGCCATGGGGGGCGCCTTTGTCGTGGCCTTGGGCATTACCGCTCTGGCCTGGCACCGGGGAATCAGCCCCGCCAGGCTGGTGCTGGTGGGCATCGGGCTGGCAGCCGGGCTGACCGCAGTGACCACCCTGCTGCTGGTACTGAGCCCCGATGCCACCGCCATGAATGCCTATATCTGGCTCACTGGCAGCCTCTACGCCTCACAGTGGCACGACGTCACCGCCCTGGCACCCTGGCTGATGGTGTGCTGGCCCCTGGCGCTGATCAAGCTGCGACACCTCGATGCACAATCCATGGGGGAAGATATGGCGCTGGGCCTGGGTAGCGCCCTGCAAGGCCATCGTTTGCTGTTCCTGGTGCTGGCTGTGGCGCTCGCCGGCTCTGCCGTGGCCTATGCCGGCGCGGTCGGGTTCATCGGCCTGATTGCGCCACACATGGCGCGACGACTGGTCAACAGTGGCCACACGGGGCTGTTGCCCATCGCGGCACTGATCGGCGCATTGATTCTTCTCTATGCGGACTGGGTGGGTCGGGTAGCGTTCATACCCAGGGATCTACCGGCCGGCATTTTCGTTGCGGGCATCGGTGCGCCCTTCTTCGTGTACCTGCTGTACCGACTCAGGCGGGAACTGGGGTGACAGTAAAAGCCCGGAGCACTGAGGCCCCGGGCTTTGGGATGCCGACTGCTCAGAAGTCGAGCTGATAACCAAGGGTGACGGTGCGGCCACGGCCCTGGAAATAGTACTCGTCACTCACCCGGGCAGACTGGGAGTAGTACGTGAAGTAGTCCTTATCCAGCAGGTTCTCGATGCCCAGGGAGAACTTCCCGGCACGGGTCCGGTAGGCCATAGAGCCATCCACCAACCCGTATCCGTCGAAGTCCAGGTCATCTCCTTCGATGTCCCGGTCCAGGAACTGGGTGAACTGAAGGTGGCTCGACAGCCTCTTCGTCCAGGCAGCTGACCAGCTCAGTTTCAGGGTTTCCGGCGCAATATTGATGCCGCTCAGCTCAGTGTCTACATCGCCATCACCGTCGGTGTCGGACTCACCATCCGCATAGGTGTATGAGAACGCCAGGTTATGCGCGTCGTTCAGGTCCGCATCGGCGGTGACTTCCACACCCTGGATCTCGGTTTTTTCCCGGTTGCCGACCCAGGTGCCGTTCACTTCCGTCAGGCGCTCACCAAAGTCGGAATCCGACTCGTAGTAACTCACCTCAAAGTGATAGCGGTCCCAGTCGAAACGGCCACCAATCTCACGGTTATCAGTGATGATCGGCTCCAGTACCAACAGATTATCAACGTCCTGCCCCGCGTCGCTGATTCCCCTCAGTACACGGCCAACATCTGGCATGCCGAAGCCCTCGGAATAGTTCGCAAACAGCTGCAACTGGTCCGTCGCCTGATAGACAACACCCGCATTGAACAGGGTTTCATTGAAGTCCGGGTTGCCACCCTGGACGGTGACGTTATCCTGGGTGACATTGCTACGGTCGATGGTGTTGTAGGTGTCGACCTTAAGCTCCGCATGTTCATAGCGGACACCGGTGTGCAGGGTCAAACGGTTGGTGACCGCAACATCGCCCTGCAGGAAGGCTGCGTAGTTGCGGAACTGCGATTTGGGTACGTAGGTACGCCCGGTTTCCACCAGCGTCTGGCGGGTTTCATCCTGAAGAACATCCAGCCCCGTTGTCAGGGTCAGGTAATCGTTCAGCAGGCCGTCGCGGGTGAGGGTGAACTTGGCGCCCACCTTGTCGGATTCATTACGGGTCTGGTCGAGCTGATCGTTGCCGTTGGCGTCCACATAGGGGAAGAACGGCGTGGTGGCAAACCGGGCCCGGAAGGTCTGGCTGTATAGCTGGGTATCCACCTGGTTGCCCAGCCAATCGCCGTGCGAGTAAGAAAGGCGAGCGGTGGTGACTTCGTTCTCTCCCGGTTCACCATCAATGATGCCTGGACGTGCTGTTGTGGGTACTCCGTTGTCGCGGTCGCCGGGTACCGGTACGTAACCGCCTTTGCCTTCCAGTTGGAAGCGGTTGATGAAAAACTCCACGTTCTGGTCGTCATCCAGCCAGTAACCCAGCTTGGCCAATACGTCATAGCTTTCGGTGTTCTGGAGTTCACCGGGATAGGCCACCCCGATCAGGCGGTCCTCGCCATCGTAGAACACGCCGCGCTCCTGAATGTTCCCGCCCAGAAGATAGTCCCAGCGGCCCTGCTGACCGCTGATCCGGTAGCCCACTTTGTAACCCTGGCCATCGGAGTCCACGTTGTCGTCACTGGTCACGCTGGCCGACACAGACTGGGAAACCTCACCGCTGTCGGGCCTGCGAGTTACAAAATTGATGATGCCACCCGTCGCACCCAGGCCGTGCTCCGCACTGGCACCGTGGATTACTTCGATACGCTCGACCATATCCAGATCGATGGTGTAGCTGTCCCGCGCGCTGTCCCGCAGTGGATTGCTCTGCGGCACACCGTCCACCAGGAACAGGGGTGACCGGCCCCGGAAGGTTTCACCGGCGTTGGACAGTTTCTGACGGCCCGGAGAGTAGGAAGGAATCAGGTTGCTCAGCACCTGGCCGGGGTCATTGGAAATCGCCTGCTGTTGTTCGATCTGCTCGCGGGTAATGATGGTTGTCTTCTGCGGAGTCTCTCCCGCTGTGCTTTTGTTGCGGGTGGCCGTGATAACCAGGTCCGGTAACGCTTTGGCGTTGTCGCCGGATTGGGTATTGGACGAAGATTGCGCCAGTGCAGAACCGTGAACAGCCGCTATGGCCAGCGCCAGCAGCAGGGGACGTGACTCCGGAGTTTTCATAGACAAATCTCGAATGGTTAATGCATTTTGCCCGCACCCTTCAGGATGACAGACATTACCTCATGTTAACGAGGTGCAAATGCTAACAATTCTCATTGTCTAAATCAAAACCATCAGTTCTTACAACGAGAGGCGCTCGACGGCCAGCCGGGAAACGGCATTCAACTCTGCCCCGTCCGACGTTGCATAATCGCTGATCTGCTGTTTCATACTCCGGGCCCAGAACTTCCTGATGTGGGTGGCGACCACCTCCGCCGCCTCGCCCTCATCGCCATGATGGAGGTTGTTATCACTGATCTGGTTGATCATCTTGATCAGGTTCCGCAACTGCTGGTCACTCATGCTCGCGTTCCTCGGAAGGTTGGCCACTGTCGCCCCGATTGTAGATGACATGCCGCCCAGGGCGGGCGAACCCGATCAGGGTCATGCCGGCCGTTCGCGCTTCCCGGACCGCCAGTGCCGTGGCCGCAGAGACAGCCACCAGGCAACCGATACCGACACTGGCACTTTTCTGCACCATCTCGAAGCTGGCGCGACTGGAAACCAGTGCAAAGCCATCGTCGAAGGCCGACTCGCCCTTCTTGTGTATCCGTGCGCCGATCAGTTTATCGAGTGCGTTATGACGGCCGACATCTTCCCGAACCAGTTCGATGCGGCCCTGGCTATCGCACCAGGCTGCACCGTGGGTGGCGCCGGTCTGTTCCTGCAGGGGCTGGTAGTGCCGAAGGCTGCTCAGAGCGCGCTGAACGTCTTCATCATCCGGTATCGGGCGAAGCGGCACGCGTGGGATCGCCCGGACCGCATGGGCCAGGGATTCGGTGCCGCATAGCCCGCAGCCGGTTCGTCCGGTCATATTCCGTCGCTGTTGGCGCAAATGGGCAAAACAGTCGCCGGCGATGTGCATCTCGATAGCGATGCCCTCGTCGACGGCATGTACGTTCAGGTTAAACAACTGCCCGGGGCTGTCGATAATGCCTTCGGTCAGACTGAAACCCAGTGCAAAATCCTCCAGATCACAAGGCGATGCCATCATTACCGCATGGGATATGCCGTTATAAACCATCGCCACCGGCACCTCTTCGGCGACACTATCCTGACCGGGGGCGCCCTCAATACCGCCATGAACCTCCACCGGGAGGTCACAGGACGCTGGCGCACCCTTCTCAGGGTCCGGCCCCATCACTGGCATGACTGCCAGCTCCGGGTTATTTGAGTGCCGTGGCATCGGGTTGCTCCATATGGCTGGCCGACGGTTCCAACAACCCTTGCTGGCGCTGGTCAAACTGCTCGAAGTGGCGTTGCCATTCCGACGGCTGCGAGACCTTCTCCACCTGCACCGCAGTCACCTTGTATTCCGGGCAGTTGGTGGCCCAATCAGAGCTGTCGGTGGTGATCACATTGGCACCGCTGCCCGGGTGGTGGAAGGTGGTGTACACCACCCCCGGCAACATGCGATCACTGATTCTTGCCCGCAGGACCGTCTGGCCCACACGGCTGGTGATGCCCAGCCAGTCGCCCTCGCGGATGCCCCTGAGTTCGGCATCGCTGGGATGAACTTCCAGTACATCCTCCTGATGCCACTGGCTGTTCTCGGTGCGTCGGGTCTGGGCACCGACATTGTACTGGCTCAGGATGCGACCGGTGGTCAGCAACAGCGGGAACTTGCGATTGGTTTTTTCCTCGCTGGCAACATACTCGGTGACCGCAAACTTGCCCTTGCCGATCGGGAAATCGAGGGTGTGCATGGTGGGCGTGCCGTCGGGATGCTCGTCGTTACAGGGCCACTGGATGCTGCCCAGTTCGTCCAGCTTGTCGTAACTGACACCGGTAAACGTCGGCGTCAGGCGGGCGATCTCATCCATGATTTCGGACGGATGACGGTACTGCATCGGATAGCCCAGCGCGTTCGACAACGCCATGGTGACTTCCCAGTCTTCCAGGCCCGCCACCGGCGCCATCACCTTACGCACCCGATTAATGCGGCGCTCGGCGTTGGTGAAAGTGCCGTTCTTTTCCAGGAACGTGGAGCCCGGCAGCAACACGTGGGCGTACTTCGCGGTTTCGTTGAGGAAGATGTCCTGCACGATCAGGCAATCCAGCGAACTGAGCGCGGCTTCCACATGCTGGGTATTGGGATCGGACTGGGCAATGTCCTCGCCCTGCACATACATAGCCTTGAAGCTGCCGGCGATGGCGGCATCAAACATGTTGGGAATCCGCAGGCCCGGCTCATCGTCAATGGCCACATTCCAGGCCTCCTGAAACCTGGCTCGAACCGCCGGGTCGCCCACGTGCTGATAGCCCGGCAGTTCGTGGGGGAATGAGCCCATGTCGCAAGAACCCTGAACGTTGTTCTGGCCCCGTAACGGATTCACGCCAACGCCTTCACGGCCGATGTTGCCGGTGGCCATGGCCAGGTTGGCAATGCCCATCACCATGGTCGAACCCTGGCTGTGCTCGGTGACCCCGAGGCCGTAATAGATGGCACCATTACCCGCTTCGCCATAGGACCGCGCGGCCTGGCGCACCAGGTCGGCCGATACTCCAGTGACCGCCTCAAGGGCTTCCGGAGAGTGTCGCTCCTCGGCAATGAATTCCCGCCATTGTTTGTACTGCCTGGGCTCACACCGGCTTTCGATGAACGCTTTGTCTTCCAGGCCCTCGGTCACAATCACATGGGCCAGGGCATTGATCATCGCCACGTTAGTGCCCGGGCGTAGCGGCAGGTGAATGCCTTCGGTGCCGTGGGGTGTTTTCAGCAGGTCGATGCGGCGTGGATCAATCACAATCAGCTTCGCGCCCTGGCGCAGCCGCTTGCGCATCTGGGAGGCGAACACCGGGTGGGCGTCGGTGGGGTTGGCACCGATTACGATCATGGTGTCAGCCTTCATCACCGAGTCAAAGGTCTGGGTCCCGGCGGACTCGCCCATGGTGGTCTTCAGACCAAAGCCGGTGGGTGAATGACAGACCCGCGCACAGGTATCGGTGTTGTTGTTGCCGAACGCGGCGCGGATCAGCTTCTGCACCAGATAGGTTTCCTCGTTGGTACAGCGTGAGGAGGTGATACCACCGATGCTTTCCCGGCCGTATCTGGCCTGGGTGTCCTTGAGCTTTCTGGCGGAGAACTCGATGGCCTCGTCCCAGGACACCACTTTCCAGGGATCGTTGATGGAGTCCCGGATCATCGGCTCCTTGATGCGGTCCTTGTGGGTGGCATAGCCAAAGGCAAAGCGGCCTTTCACGCAGGAGTGACCGTGGTTGGCATCGCCGCCCTTGTAGGGAACCATGCGCACCAGCTGGTCGCCTTTCATTTCCGCCTTGAACGAGCAGCCCACGCCGCAATAAGCGCAGGTGGTGACCACGCTGTGCTCGGGCTGGCCGGCATCAATCACGCTCTTTTCCATCAATGTGGAGGTGGGGCAGGCCTGCACGCAGGCGCCGCAGGACACGCACTCGGAATCCATGAACGGATCGTTCTGGCCCGCAGATACCTTGGAGTCGAAGCCGCGGCCGTCAATGGTCAGGGCAAAGGTGCCCTGCACTTCCTCGCAGGCACGCACGCAACGGGAGCAGACGATACATTTGCTGGGGTCAAAGCTGAAATAGGGGTTGGAGTCATCCACTTCGGCGTTCAGATGATTTTCACCCTCGAAGCCATAGCGGACTTCCCGCAGGCCCACGGCGCCGGCCACGTCCTGCAGTTCGCAGTTGCCGTTGGCCGGGCAGGTCAGGCAGTCCAGCGGGTGATCGGAAATGTACAGCTCCATGATATTGCGCCGGAGCTTGGCCAGCTTGCCGTTCTGGGTAGTGACGGCCATGCCCTCGGACACCGGCGTGGTACAGGAGGCCGGATAGCCGCGGCGGCCCTTAATCTCCACCGCGCACAGGCGACAGGAACCGAAGGCTTCGAGGTTGTCCGATGCGCACAGCTTGGGAATGTTGATACCCGCCAGGGTGGCTGCCCGCAGCACCGAAGTGCCTTCGGGCACTGCGATATCAGTGCCGTCAATGGACAGGCTAACCAGGGTTTCGGAGGTGCTGGGCGGCGTACCATAGTCGATATCGGGGTTCAGGCCGCCTGTACCTCGATTACCCGTACCTCGATTTAAAGTGCCCGGATCAAAATATTGCAACATCGTTATTGCCCCCACTCGCGTCGGTCAGGCCGTCAGGTCGTCCGGAAAATGTGTCATCACGCTCTGGACCGGGAACGGGGTCATGCCCCCCATTGCACACAGGGAACCGTCGACCATGGTCTCGCACAGCTCTTCCAGCAGAACCAGATTGGCCTCACGGTTCTCACCGGCGCGTATCCGGTCAATCACTTCCACACCACGCACCGAACCGATCCGGCAGGGCGTGCATTTGCCGCAGGACTCCACGGTGCAGAACTCCATGGCGAACCGGGCCTGCTCTCCCATGTCCACGGTGTCGTCAAACACCACCACGCCGCCATGGCCGATACCCGCGCCAAGCTGGCCGAAGGCCTCGTAATCCATGGGCGTGTTCCACTGACTTTCCGGCATATACGCCATCAGCGGGCCGCCCACCTGGACCGCTTTCATGGGGCGGCCCGAGAAGGTGCCGCCACCGAAATCTTCGAGGATCTCCCGCAAACTAACGCCAAAGGCCAACTCGATCAGGCCACCCTGACGGATGTTGCCCGCCAGCTGGATCGGCAGGGTGCCCCGTGACTTCCCCATACCGTAGTCCGCATAAGCCTGACCACCTTGAGCCAGAATGAACGGTGCGGCGGCAAACGACAGTACGTTATTGACCACGGTGGGTTGGCCGAACAGCCCCTTGATCGCGGGCAGGGGCGGCTTTGCCCGAACCAGGCCGCGCTTGCCTTCCAGGCTTTCCAACAGCGAGGTTTCCTCACCACAGATGTAGGCGCCCGCCGCCAGCCGCACTTCCAGATGGAAGGCACGACCGCTGCCCCGGACATCCTGGCCCAGATAGCCTTCGGCTTCGGCACGGCGGATCGCTTCATTCAGAATGCGGTGCGCCACCGGGTATTCCGAGCGCAGATAGATGAATCCCTGGGTCGCCCCCACCGCCAGCCCGGCAATGGTCATGCCTTCAATCAGCATGTAGGGGTCGCATTCCATGGCGAGCCGGTCTGCGAAGGTGCCGGAATCGCCCTCATCGGCGTTGCAGACGATGTACTTCTGCTGCTGCCAGGGCTCGTCATGCACCGTCTGCCACTTGATACCGGTGGGAAAGGCTGCGCCACCCCGACCACGGAGGCCGGAGGCTTTGACCTCGTCGACAATGCCCTGGGGCTCCACGCTGATCGCCGTTTCCAGGCCGTCAAAGCCGCCATGATCACGATAGTCGGTAATCGACAGCGGATCGGTGATGCCAATACGGGAAAAAGTCAGGCGTTGCTGGCGTTTCAGGTAGGGAATATCGGCCACCGGGCCAAGAAACAGAGGATGGTCGGACGCACCATCGAACAACCCGGCCTCCACCAGCCCCTGAACGTCATCCGGTTCCACCGGGCCATAGCCGATCCGGCCGCTGGCCGTCTCGACTTCCACCATTGGTTCAAGCCAGAACAACCCTCGGGAACCGTTACGAACCAGTTCAATAGCCACACCCTGAACTCCGGCATGGTGTTCTATCAGTCTCGCCACGTCATCCGCCCCCATGGACAGGGCGGTGGTATCGCAGGGCACGTAGATTCTGGTTGCCATCATCGATGCTCCCGTGATTACCGGATGTCCAGCCTGGACGTGGTGAGCTTGTCCGCCAGGCGATCAAACTTCTGCGGCGTCATGCGGCCGTGGATATCGTCATTCACGCGGATGGAAGGGGCACAGGCGCAGTTGCCCAGGCAGTAGACAGGCTCCAGGGTAAACTCGTTGTCCGCAGAGGTGCCGTGATAGTCCACCCCCAGGCGGTCCTTGATATGCGCTTCAAGCATACGTCCACCCATGGCCTGACAGGCCTCGGCGCGACACACGTGAATCACCTTGCTGCCCACCGGATGAGTGCGGAAATGGTGATAGAAGCTGATCACACCATGGACTTCGGCACGGGTCTGCTGCAGCGCCTCAGCGATGATGGCCACGGCGCCCTCGGGGATGTAACCAATCCGGTTCTGGACGGCGTGCAGGATGGGGAGCAGGGCGCCAGGCTTGTGTTTCAGGGCGTCCACTTCCGCCCGGACCATGTCAGGTGTCCAGTCGCTGGCGTAAGCCATGGCGCCGAGTGATTGCTGATTCACCTCTGACATATGCATAATTGTTCCTATTATTTCTTGTTCTGTTACAGTATCTGAACAGTGATAGTCATACGCTACCACTCCATCATCGCCGACGGAATATGAATAGGAATGCATAAGAAAAGGCTGTCTATTTCCCCTGCCTGGGTCTTCCGAACCGATAACGGTGAGCTGTTCGAGCCGGTATTATTCCGCCTGCTCGAAACGATCCGAGACAGCGGCAAACTGACCGCGGCGGCAGAGGCGGCCGGCGTGTCTTACCGCCACGCCTGGAACCTGCTCAATCGCAGCTCCGATGTTTTCGGAATGCCACTGGTGATCATGCGCAAGGGGCACGGCACCGAGCTGTCCGCCCTGGGCGAGAAATTGCTGTGGGCAGATCAGCGGGTCAAAGCCCGGCTCGGGCCTCAGATCGACAGCATGGCGTCCGAATTTAACGACCAGATCCAGCAACTGCTGGCCGGTGAGCACCCGGTCCTTCGCCTTCACGCCAGTCATGGTTATGCCGTGGCCCTGCTCCCGGAGTTCTCAGACCGCGTTGAAGTCAACCTCCAATACCGCAACCCCGAAGAGGCACTGACCGCCCTCAATCGCGGCGAATGCGACCTGGCAAGCTTTCACTTTCCCACCTGCCCGGAACGGGCCCGGGAAATCATGGCCCATTACCAGCATCAACTGGCCGGCAAACGATTCCGGCTGATTCGTTTTGTCACCCGGCGCGAAGGCCTGATGATGCGCAAGGACGCCCCGGTGAAGGTCCATAACCTGTCGGAGCTGGCCGCTTCCGGGCTCCGATTTATCGGCCGTGACCGCCATTCCGGCACCCGCATCCTGTTCAACCTTCTGCTACGTCAGGCGGGTCTCACTGAAAAGAGCATCAACCGCTCGCCTCAGCACGAGTTCACACACACTGCCGTCGCTGCCTTTGTCGCGTCGGGAATGGCGGATGTAGGCTTCGGCGTGGAAGCGGCGGCCAGCCAGTTCAACCTTGATTTCGTGGAAATGGCCAGCGAGCACTACCTCCTGCTCTGCCATGAAGAGCGGCTGGGGCAGGACAACCTGTCGCACCTGATTGAGCTGATGCGCTCGCAGGCCTTTATCGATCGGATCGAACACCTTCCCGGCTATGAGCCGGACAGTCCGGGAACCATCACTACCTTTGAACAGTTACTCGCAGGCACAGGCTGAACCGAGTCGAAAATCCCCTTAAATGGTCTCGCATAAAAAAGCCGGACGTCGGTCACCCGACATTCCGGCTTTCTTGCGGATGGCGCCAGCCTGTGGCTGCTCAGTCTTTACGTAAATCCGGATTCAGCGTGTAGGTACCGGTCACCCGGGCGCTGGCCAGAACGTGACCTGCCATGGCTTCACGAACTGCGGCACCATCGAACTCACCATCCAGCCCCAGAGTTTCAACATCCAGCGCGTGCACTTCGTAGTGGTAATGATGGAGGATCTCATCGTTCCAGGGCGGACAGGGACCATCGTAACCGGCATAGGTTCCTGCCATGTCGGGATTGCCAGCCAGGAACTGGGTGTAGTTGTTCACGCCACGAATACCGATCGGGCCCGGACCGGGCTCCTTTCCCTTGGGAATCACACCATCGCTGTCCTCGCCCTCGGGGATGCGGGACGTGGCGGCCGGCACGTCCACCAGCAGCCAGTGGAAGAAATCCACCCGGGGAATGTCCTTCGACACGGTTTTGCCTTCCTGATTGACGTCGTCCGCCACGCTGGGCACGTCCGGGTCAAACATCATCACCACGAAACTCCTGGTGCCCTCCGGCGCGTCCTCCCAGACCAGTTCCGGGTTGCGGTTGGGGCCAAAGCTCATGTGGTCCTGTTCGCTGTAGACACCAAACGCGAATTTCTCCGGCACCGGCTGGCCTTCTTCAATACCTCGAACCTTGATTTTCACAGTCCTGTTCTCCTGTACCCTTGATGGTTTTGCTTACCTGATAGCACGGTTTTAACAGTGGCGTTGTGGGTCTGTCCAGATCCATACCGTACCCAAGTCCAATTCTTGGCTGGCTCCAGGCGTGTTACGGTTGCTCAAGATTCGCTATGAAACCAGAGGAAAACCATGAGCCACGACAAGCCAACCAGGCCCCAGAACCCCGACAATCAACAGGACGAAGACGCCATTGCTTTCGCCCAGGGGTTGTTCGAACTGGCCCGGAATGGTGGTGCCGGCCCCCTCAGCGTGATGCTCAACGCCGGCGTACCCGTGGACATCCGCACCAACACCGGTGACAGCCTGCTGATGCTCGCCTGCAGCAACGGCCACAAAGACACCGCGCGCCTGCTGCTGGAACAGGGTGCCGACCCCAACCTGGCCAACGACCAGCTACAAACGCCCCTGGCCAGCGCGGTGTATCAGGGCAATACCGACATTGTAGACCTGCTGCTGACCTCCGGCGCCGACGTCGACCATCGCCCGGCAGGCGCCAAAACACCGCTGATGGTCGCCGCCATGTTCAATCGGGTGGATATGATTGGGCGTTTGCTGGAAGCAGGCGCGGATAAATCGTTGAAAGATGAGGATGGGCAAACGGCAGAGGATCTGGCCCGGACCATGGAAGCGAACGAGGCTATCGGGGCGTTGTCGTCGTAGCGGCAGAATCACGAACAAAACGCCTCAGCGTGACTTCGACCGTCACCGCCAGGGTTTCGAGTGTCTCGGCACGAACCCGCCCCTCCGCAGGCGCCCGGTAAAAATGCGGCGTCATCGCCAGCAGATCGGCAATCGCCTCCTGGCTTTCCAGGGTCAGTGAATAACGAATCGTCTCTGTCCCCAGACTCAAAAAACCTTCAGGCACGTCAACAGCTGGCGGCTTTTCGGGTTTGAGCGACGGATAGATAATCTCCCGCAGTTCCCGCAGGTGATCGGGGCCAGCGTCGGCCTGGATCAGGATGCCGCCGGGTTTGAGCACACGGGCAAATTCGCTGTAGACGGGAAAGCCGAACAGGCAGAGTACGCGGTCCAGGGTGCCAGGCAATACCGGCAGGTTGGCATTGCTGCCCACCACCCAGCGCGGGCGCTTGTCCTGTTTGGCGGCGGCCAGGGTGGCCCATTTGGAGATATCCAAGCCCATCAGCGAGAACGACGCTTCCGGGTTTTCCGCCACCAGTTGCCGCAGGTAGTAGCCCTCACCGCACCCTGCGTCCAGACAGGCCAGCCTGGTGTCGCTGGCATTGCCGGGCATCACAGCTTTGCTGACGGCCTCGGCAACCGGCCGGTAGTAACCGGCGTTGAGGAAACGCTGTCGAGCCGCCACCATCTCCTTGCTATCACCCGGGTCCAGCGAACGCTTCTTCTGTACCGGCAGCAGATGCAGGTAGCCCTGGCGGGCGACATCGAAACTGTGGCCAGCCGGGCACTGCCAGCAAGTACCAGAATTGCTGAGAGGGTCACCATCCAGCGGGCAGGCGAGGGCGTTGAACGCGTCCGTGCTCATGGGCAGGAAACCTCCGGAGTTACCATCCGGCTTGAGAACCAGCGGGCAAATGCCCAGAATAACGACGCAGCGATCAGACAAGGGACGCCACCGTGAAGGGCGAGATTATCCATTACACCCGGGACGCACTCGGTGGCATTCTGGTGGTCGACTATCGCAAACATCGGGTGATGACCTTTGATTCGGTGTTTGAGCAAAGCAAGATAGATCGCCGCAGGCCCCATCTTCCCGTTCATGAGTACAGCCGCGCCATGCTGTTGCCAGTTGCCTTTGCACAGCCCGCACACGCCACGATTCTTGGCCTCGGCGGCGGCGTGATGGCCAGTGCGCTGTTGCACCTGCTGCCTGACTGCCAGGTACACGCGGTGGAATTGCGGCCCCGGGTGCTGGAGGTGGCCCGCGAATACTTCAGCCTGCCGCATTCCGACAACCTGACAATGACCATCGGCGATGCCAGGGACGCCCTCGGCAAAGCGCCGGACGGTAGCAGCGACCTCATCCTGGCCGACATGTACAACTCCGACCGCATGAGCCCGGCCCAGGCCCAGCGGCAGTTTATCAGACAATGCAGCCGGGTACTTGGCGACGACGGCTGGCTCGCCATCAACTATCATCGCACGCCGGACATCAATGGTCCGTTGTTCCACCAGCTGCGCGCGGGGTTTGCAGTCCTCCTGCTGTTCAAGAGTAAAACCAACAACACGGTGATCTTCGCCAGCAAGCGCCCCTTTGAAGCCCTGCACACCAAAGACCCCTCCCTGGTGGCGCTGGAAAACCGCCTGCCTATCGACTGGCGACGTTTAATGGGGCGGGTGATTCGCCTGAACTGATCGACCTCTGCTTTCCTTCTCAGCCTTCATTTCTCCTCACAAAGTAGCACCTGCCCGGCCCGGAGGTCGCATTGTGCCCGCATGGCAAATCTCTAGCATGGATCTGACCAACAACAAGAAATCGATGGAGAGAGACCATGCCCTTGCGGCTATTGCTGCTGTTGGTCCTAGCCTGTTTTCCCCTGGCGACGTATGGCGCCCTGGACGATGAGAAGCAGACGTTAATCCAGGAACTATTCCCCAAGGCCACAGACATTCGTGACCGGTTGCCGGACTACCCGGTGTACCCGGTGTATCAGCTTCAGGAGCTGATAGGCTACGCCTACGAATCCCGCGATATCAGTCCACTCCAGGGCTTTGCCGGGAAACCCGTCAGCATGTTGATCGGGCTCGACAGCCGCGGCCGCTTTACCGGCATTCGCATTCTCAACCATCACGAACCGGTTTTTCTCCACGGGCTGGGCGAGGAGCCACTGTTCGAGTTCATTGATCAGTACGAGGGCCGCTCACTCACCGAACAGATCATTATCGATACGTCGGGCTCTCGCAGCGGCAAAAGCCCGGATGGCAACGTGGTGCATTTCGATGGAGTGAGCAAAGCCACCGTGTCGGTGCTGATTATTAACGACACAGTTCTCTCGTCAGCTCTCAAGGTGGCGCGGAAAAAACTGGAGGGGTTTACCCAGGCACCTGCTACCCGGGCGAAAACCGATCTCTACCAACCGCTGTCGTGGGCGCAACTGATCGAACGGGGGTACATCGGCCACTGGCGTATCAGCTCTGCGGCGATCGAACAGAAACTGGGCTCGCCCCTGGTGGATTATCCCGAGGCGTCGCAACCTGACCCTGGCGAGCCTTTCGCCGAGCTGTTTTTCGGCTACATCAACGCACCAATGGTGGGCCGCAATCTGTTGGGCGACGAAGGTTTCCAGCGGCTGAAAGAAAAGACGGGGCCAGACGCCCAGATACTGGCCGTCATGTCCCGCGGACTTTACCCACACCTACCGGATGGCTTCACCCCAGGAAGCTCACCGGATCGCCTGGGATTGCAGCAAAATAGTCTGTCGCTGGACATTCGCGATATCAACGTGTTCGACCAGAACATACAGATCAACGCCGACGGCATGCCGGAGTTCGCCCGGACAACCCTGTTCCGGGTCGGCGGCAACGCAGGCTTCAATCCCGGTGCCGAAGCGACTCTGAAGCTGGGCGTCACATTGCGGAAGAATCACCTGGTTGCCGACAGCACCGAGCTGGAGATCCCGATGGCCTTTGCGCAGGAGCTGTTCGAAGCCGTCGAGGTGGCACCACGGCCAGAAGACAATCGCCAACCGGTGTGGATCGGGCTATGGAAGGAACGCTGGTTGACCATTTCCCTGTTGGTCCTCAGTCTCACCCTGTTGACGGTGTTCTTCGCCCGTCAGCGCACCCTGAGCCGATATCCGAAACTGGTGCATCGGTTCCGCTGGGGCTTTCTGTTCTTCACCCTGTTCTTTATCGGCTTCTATGCTCAGGGTCAGCTTTCGGTGGTGAATATCTACACCCTGTTCCTGGCCATTTGGGACGGTTTTTCACTCAACGTATTCCTGATGGACCCGGTGCTGTTTATCCTGTGGACCTACACCTTTATCAGCCTGTTTGTCTGGGGGCGCGGGCTGTTCTGTGGCTGGCTCTGCCCCTTTGGCGCGTTGCAGGAGATGGCGGCCTGGTTGGGCGAGAAACTGAAGCTCCGCCAGGTGAAAGTACCGGAAAAATGGCATCGGCGGCTGATTCTATTGAAGTACCCGATACTTCTGGTGCTGGTGGGAACGGCGTTCTATTCACTGGAACTGGCGGAGAAGCTGGTGGAAGTGGAACCGTTCAAAACCGGCATCACGCTCTTCTTCGTGCGTTATTGGCCGTTCGTCGGCTATGCCGTTGGCCTGCTGGTGGTGGGCATGTTCATCCACAAGTTCTACTGCCGCTACCTTTGCCCGCTCGGGGCCGGCCTGGCGGTTCTGGGCAAGCTACGCCTGTTCAGTTGGCTCGACCGGGTGGAGCTGTGCGGCAAGCCTTGCCAGCACTGCAAGAACAGTTGCGGAATCAATGCGATCCATAAAGATGGCCGGATTGACTACAACGAATGCATCCAGTGCCTGGAGTGCGTGGTGATTCTGAAAGACCAGAGCCAATGCGTGGACAAGGTGCTGGAGAAGAAACGCCAGCGGCAAGCGCAGATACTGGCAACGGATGCGGGCTGAACCGCACCCGTAGCGTCAGGGAATCGTTCCGTTACTTCTTCTTTTCCCAGGCAAACTTCTGGAATGGCTCGTCAACCGGCGTTTCCGCAATGTGGTTGATGTAGTTGCTCATGACTTTCTGGGACAGCACCAGGATCACTTCCAGTACCTGACGATGCTTGTAGCCAGCACCATAGAACGCATCCAGGTCTTCCTTACCGACATTGCCTTTCTTGTGCATGACAGCCAGCGTGAACGTCCTCAGGGCTTCAAGCTTGTCACTGGGCAGTGGCGTCTCGTCGCGCAGCGCGTTGATGATGTCGTCCGACACTTCCATCATCTTGGCGATTCCTGTGTGCGCCGGTACGCAGTAATGGCAGGCGTTCTCTACGTTGATGGTCTGCCAGACAACGGTTTTCTCATCATTGTCAAAACTGCTTTCCAGCACCAACCGGTGCAAGGTCTGATAACCCTCAAGAGTTCCTGGTGCTTCTGCCATGATCCCGTGCAAACTGGGAATCATGCCAAAGCCCTTGACTGAATTTTCCAGAAGCGGTTTTGATTTTTCAGGCGCCGATTCGACATCGTGAATGGTGAAATCCGTCATAACACTCTCCTTTCGGTTAATATTGAGCGTTCGTTCAATTACAGGTCCACGGTAACTGTTTTTGAGCGATCACTCAAGTTATCATTACGAGGAATTAAATCACCCGTCGTTGGCAGGTACCCATGGCCAGAAACGCTCGTTACGATCGACAAATCGCGCTAGACAAAGCAATGAACCTGTTTTGGGAGCGGGGCTATGCCGGCGCTTCCATGAAGCAGATTGAGCAGGCTCTGGACATGCGCCCTGGCAGCATTTATGCAACCTTTGGCAGCAAGGATGGACTGTTCAGCGAAGCGCTGGCTGCCTATGCACAGAGAAGCGGGCTGGAACTGCGCGAGCACTTGGCTGGAAGTCCGTCGGTGATGGACGGGCTGCAAGAGCACCTTCGTTGCATCGCACGACAGGCCAGCCCCGGCGGCGAGTCGCCATCCCGCGCCTGCATGGTCGTTAAAACCCTGCTCGAAGCCAGTAACACCAATACGGCCATTGCAAACCAGGCGAACTCGATCCTGAGCGCTATTGAGCAGGCCCTGACTGAACTTCTGGAGCAGGCGAAACGCCAGGGCGAGCTGGCACCAGGAACCCATTGTGCCCGGCTGGCAAGACTGCTTCAGGCACAGATCATTGGCCTCCGGTCTTTTGCCCAGCGGGAGATCAGCTCTGAACAGGTCGCTGAGCTTGCCGAAGACATGGCAGCCATGCTCGATCACTATCGTGCCCGCCACTAGACCCCGCCCGCTCAGGGCCTGCCCCGGATATAGGTACTAACGGCGAATTGTCCCTGTCACAACAGTGCGTTAGCATTACCGCTCTGTGTCGTTGCCTTCCCCAGTGAGGACAGCCAAGGGTTTTTGACGAGAGTTCTTGGCTATCTTCACTTCAGGAACCCTTGTCATGGATAATCTGCATCACATCGTCGTCGTAGGCGGCGGCGCGGGCGGTCTTGAGCTGGCCACCCGCCTCGGTAACAAACTCGGAAAGAAACGCAAAGCCCGTATCACCCTGGTCGACGCCGGCCTGACCCACGTCTGGAAACCCCTGCTTCACGAAGTGGCCTCCGGCTCGCTTGATGCCAACGCCAACGAAATCAACTACCGGGCCCACGCACGCAAGCATCACTATGAATTCCAGCTCGGGCGCATGAACGGCCTGGATCACAACGCCAGGGAAGTGATCATCGCGCCATTCCACGATGAGGACGGCGGCGAAGTCGTGCCGGAACGCCGCATCGGTTATGACACCCTGGTGATTGCCGTGGGCAGTACAGCGAACGACTTCGGAACCCCCGGCGCCCAGGATCATTGCCTGTTCCTGGACAGCCTCAACCAGGCCCGGCGTTTCCACAACCTGATGCTTAACGCATTTTTGCGTAAGAACCACGATGCCCAATCCGGCAATGGCCATGAACTGCCCATCACCATCATTGGCGCCGGCGCAACCGGCGTTGAACTGGCAGCGGAACTGCGACTGGCTTCCAGGGAACTGCCCATATACGGTATGAATCACCTGCGGCCGGAGGATGTATCCATTACCGTTGTCGAAGCCGCTGACCGCATTCTGCCGGCGCTGCCGGCCCGGCTCTCCGAGGCTGCAACCCGCGAACTGGATCACCAGAATGTCAGGGTGATGACTGGCGAACCCGTCAGCGAAGTCCGCGATGGCGTGGTGGTGCTCAAAGACGGCACGGAAATCGCCTCGGAGATGACCATCTGGGCCGCCGGCATCAAGGCGCCTGCGTTCCTGGCAACACTGGACGGCCTGGAAACGAACCGTGGCAACCAGATCAAGGTGAAGCAAACCCTGGAGGCCACCACGGCTCCGGACATCTTTGCCTTTGGCGATTGCGCGGAGTGCCCCCAGCCCCAGTCAGAACGGCCCGTACCACCGCGTGCTCAATCCGCGCACCAGCAGGCGGACACTCTTTTCAAGACCCTGTGTCATCGACTGGAAGGCCGTGAGGCGGTTCCGTTTGTCTACAACGACCATGGTTCGCTGATCAATTTCAGCCGCTACACCACCGTGGGGAACCTGATGGGGAATCTCTCCGGTCGCAGTATGTACATCGAGGGCAAAGTCGCGCGCCTGTTTTACCTGTCGCTCTACCGCATGCACCAGGTCGCGCTGCACGGCGTCGTTCGAACCGGAATCATCTGGTTGATGGACCGGATAAGCCGGGCCATGCACCCGCGCCTGAAACTGCACTGATCCGCTCGTGACCCTGCTATCATCGAGACATATTCCCAGGCCGGAGCAGGAATGGATCCGCTAGTTACTCTGATCGGCGCTCTGATGCTGGTCATCAGCATCATGCTCAGCCCGCTGTCCAGCAGGCTGGGCATGCCGGTACTGCTGATTTTTCTCGTGGTGGGCATGATCATGGGGGAAGACGGTCCCGGTGGCATCCTCTTCGACGACTTCGAGCTGGCGTTCCTGATTGCCAACCTGGCACTCGGCGTGATCCTGCTGGATGGCGGCATGCGCACCCGGGCAGAAACCTTTCGTGTCGGTCTCCGCCCGGCATTGGTCCTCGCTTCCGTTGGCGTATTCCTGACCGCCTCCGGGGCCGGCCTGGTGGCCTGGTGGGTGTTCGACATGCACTGGCTGACAGCACTGCTGATTGGCGCCATTATCTCCTCCACCGATGCAGCGGCAGTGTTTTCACTGCTTCAGGGGCGCGGCCTTCATTTGAACGAACGGGTCAGTGCAACCCTGGAAATCGAGTCCGGCAGCAACGACCCGATGGCGATTTTCCTGACCCTGATGCTGGTCACCATGATTGAGGCAGGCGGAACATCCGAAGGCTGGATGGCGCTGATGATGCTGGTGAAGCAATTCGGCATTGGCGGTGCGGTAGGCGTCGCCGGTGGTTTCATCGTGGTGGAACTGGCCAACCGGGTTCGGCTGACCCCGTCGCTATACCCTTTGCTGGTGGTGGCCGCCGGCATCATGGTGTTCTCCGGTACCAACGCGCTCGGAGGCAGCGGTTTCCTGGCGATCTATCTGGCTGGTGTGGTGGTTGGCAACCGCCCGGTTCGAATGATGCCGATGATTCTCCAGGTTCACGATGGCCTGGCCTGGCTGGCCCAGCTATGCCTGTTCCTGATGCTGGGGTTGTTGGTCACGCCCTCGGAACTGTTGCCACTCGCCGGGGGCGGTCTGGTCCTGGCGCTGGCGCTGATTTTCCTGATCCGGCCGCTGACGGTGATGGCGACACTCTGGCCGTTCGGCTTTAATCGACGCGAGCTGGGCTTTATCAGCTGGGTTGGTTTGCGAGGCGCCGTGCCCATTGTGCTGGCGTTATTCCCGATCATCGCCGGGCTGCCGGAGGCGCAGCTCATCTTCCATGTCGCCTTCTTCATCGTACTGGTGTCGCTGGTGGTTCAGGGGACCACCATGGCGCCACTGGCCAGGAAGCTGCGACTGGAAGTCCCCGCCGGTGAAGATCCCTACCGCCGCCTGCCCCTCGATGTCCCGGCCGCCGGGGATCACGAACTGATGCTGTTTCCGCTCCGGGGCGGCGCCTGGGAGTCACCCAGACCCCTGGGCCAGCTCCGGTTACCGGACAACACGGCCATTGCTGGCGTTTTCCGCAAACGGACGTGTTATCAGCCGAGCCCGGATATGGAAGTCGCCAGCGGCGATGTACTGGCAATGTTTGCAACGCCAGCGATGCTGCCCGAGCTGGGCAAAGCCCTCAGCGGTCGCCATGCCCCCAAATACCTCGCCGAGCGCGCCTTCTTTGGCGACTTCGTGCTTAATGGTGATGCTCTGCTGGGGGATGTAGAGCAGGTCTACGGCATCGAGTTTGACCAGTTGCCCCCGGAGCTTTCCCTGGCGGAGTGCTTTGCACGGCGCACCAAAGGGCATCCGGTGGTGGGCGACAAGGTGGTACTGGGCCCCGTTACCCTGGTCGCAAGGGCAACCGAGGCCGACCGGGTGACGAAGGTAGGCCTGAAAATGGACAACCAATAAAAATCTTTAACAAAAACACTCAAAACCCTGGTTCGATTAACAAAAGTCCTGTGCTATAAAGTGTACAAAGATTAATCATTGACTCCTTATGCTACTGAAAATGTCGATTTCACTCTCCGGCACCGGCCGGTCCTCAGTTGCCATTGCCAGCTTTCTGGCCTTTGCTTTCTCGTTGTTGCTGGCGCCCCTATCCCCGCTATCGGCATCGGAGCTGCCGATGGGTGCCATGGATGAAACGCCGGAAGTCAGCGAGGTTCTGGTTCGCAAGGAAGAGCGCAGGCTTTACCTGCTGTCCGGTGACCAGGTGGTGCGCAGCTACCGTATCGGGCTGGGCGACAACCCCTCGGGGCACAAGCTCTACGAAGGGGATAAGCGCACCCCCGAAGGTAAATATGTGCTGGATTGGCGGAACTCCAACAGCGATTTCTACAAATCCATCCACATTTCCTATCCCAATGCTGAAGACCGCGAGCAGGCTTCTGCCTGGGGGCTCGATCCCGGCGGTAGCATCATGATTCATGGTTTGCCAAACGAGGCCGGTGATATGGCATTCGCTTTCCTCGGATTGGACTGGACCGATGGCTGCATCGCCGTCAGTAACGAGGAAATGGACGAAATCTGGCAATTGGTGGCTGATGGCACGCCAATACGGATTGTCCCCTGACACTGATCCAATCCCCGCTTCATGCGTAGATTCTTGCTGCAATATTAAGTTGTTGTCATAACCTAGGAACTTTTACGTATCCTTAGTTAACATTTCTGTCTAGACTGATTTACACTGTTTGACGATGTCGTTGGCCAAACGCTAACGACCCCGTTTTGACAGAATGTCTGCACCAACGACTTCTGGAACGCAGGAAATAAAACGACCAATAAGGGGATATACAATGCGTAAACTGACGATCGCAGGGTTTGCACTGGCCACCGCACTGACCGCAGGTTGTGCGACAACCGACCAGGGCGCTCTCGACGAAGCAAATGCAACCGCTTCTTCCGCCGAGCAAACCGCTGAAAATGCACTGAACACCGCTAACAGCGCTTCCAGTGCTGCACGCTCCGCTCAGCGCACTGCTGACGAAGCACTGGCTGCCGCCAAGGCTGCCCAGAAGGCTGCTAACGAAGCCAACGAGCGCGCCAAGCGTATGCTCGAGCGTGCCAGCCAGAAGTAAGGCTGTTACGTAAAAAAAGGCCGGGATTCGTCCCGGCCTTTTTTGTGGGCGCCTGGTAGCACTCATCAGGATTCGTCGTTATCGCTCTTCGGCTTCTGTGGTGAGGGCGTTTTGCTCATAAAGGCAGACATCATTTCCATCGGCAGCGGGAACACAATCGTGGAACTGTTGTTGGTGCTCATATCCGCCAGGGTTTGCATGTAGCGCAGCTGCATTGCTCCAGAGTTGGCGGACATAACTTCGGCCGCTTCAACCAGCTTTTTCGATGCCTGCAATTCACCCTCCGCGTGAATCACCTTGGCACGACGCTCCCGCTCTGCCTCCGCCTGACGGGCAATGGCACGAATCATCGACTCGTTCAGGTCCACGTGCTTGATTTCAACGTTGGCGACCTTGATGCCCCATTCCTCGGTCTGGGCGTCGATAATACTCTGGATATCCGAATTCAGCTTGTCACGCTCTGAGAGCATTTCATCGAGATCATGCTTACCCAGTACCGAACGCAACGTCGTCTGGGCCAGTTGACTGGTAGCAGAGCCGAAATCCTCGACCCGTATAATCGCACGCTCAGGGTCGACCACCCGGAAATACAGCACGGCATTGACCCGCACGGTCACGTTGTCTTTCGAGATAACGTCCTGGCTTGGCACGTCCAACGCAATAACACGCAAATCCACGCGGGTTATCTGTTGGATACCTGGGATTACGATGATCAGGCCAGGCCCTTTGACACCCTGAAAGCGCCCCAGGAAGAAAACCACGCCACGCTCGTATTCCGGCAGAATCTTGATCGCCGACCCAAGAATCAGCAGGAGCACCACCGTGGGTGCGATATAGGGAATCAGGTCTGTGATGTTCATAAGGCCTCCTTCGTTGGCTTGATCGCCGGGTAACCTGTCAACATTCTCCAGGCCGGCGTCAGGGTTCCGCTTTGTCGGCTTCGACGTACACCGTCAAACCTTCCAATGCAGTCACCCTCAGCTTGTCACCGTTGCCTACTGGGGATTTACAGGCGGCATTCCAGCGTTCACCGCTCATGCGCACGTGCCCCCTGAAATACCCGTCGTCTTCCTGAAAGTCATCAAGTGCGGTCACTCTCTCGTGGACAATCTGTTCGCTTCCGCTGACCGGGTGCTTCCGGCGCAAGCCGATGAACTTGATGACGGTCCAGAGGATAAAGCCGGCCGCGACCAGTGCCGTGCCACCGATGGTGGGCAGTGAAATCTCCTGATGGCTGCCGTCCATCAGTATGATGGAACCGGCTACAAACGCGACAATCCCCCCTATGCCCAGTATGCCGAAGCTGGGCATAAAGGCCTCGCCGACAATGAAGGCAAGCCCCAACAGAATCAGCGCCAGGCCCGCGTAATTGACGGACAGCACCTGGAAGGCAAACAGTGCGAGGATCAGGCAGATAGCGCCAATCACACCCGGGAATATCGCCCCGGGGTTGGATAATTCGAAGATAATGCCGTAGAAGCCGATGATCATCAGGAAGTAAGCGACATTCGGATTGGTGATCACCGATAGCAGTCGCGTGCGCCAGTCCGGGTCTGCTCGCGTCAATTCAATGTTCGCGGTGGCCAGCGTTTTCTCGCCATTGGCCATTTTCACGGTGCGCCCGTCGATCTGCTGCATCAGGCTGTCCATGTTGTCAGCCACCACATCGACCACGTTCTGCGCCAGCGCTTCTTCGGCGCCCAGGTTGACGGCTTCGCGCACTGCCTGCTCCGCCCAGTCGGCGTTGCGGCCATGTCGCTCCGCCAGGCCACGGATGTAGCTGACGGCATCTTCCAGAACCTTACGCTCCATGGCCGTGCCGCCTCGGCGTTTATCGGAGGCGTCATCCTGCGCCGATTCCTCGTTTCCGGCACTTTCCTTGTCATCGGGATTGGCATCCCCGGCGTCTTCTGCAGGCTTCTGTTCCTCGGAACCGGGCAGCCCGCCCATCTGGACCGGCGTGGCCGAACCCAGGTGGGTGGCCCCTGCCATGGCCGCCACGTGACTGCCATAGAGAATGTAGGTACCGGCGCTGGCGGCACGCGCCCCTGCCGGCGACACCCAGGTCACCACGGGTACCTCTGAAGAAAGGATCTCCTTGATGATACCGCGCATGGATTCCATCAGACCGCCAGGGGTATCCATCCGGATAACAAGCAACTCGGCACCTTCGGACTCGGCGCGGCGAATGCCACGCACCAGGTAATCCATGGTGGCGGGGCCGATAGCCCCGTCGACGGTCAACACAAGACCTCTCGGAGCGTCATCCTGCTGGGCGATAACCGTATGGGACAGAGAGGCCAATGCCAGCACCAGGCCCAGCAGGAACAAGGCCAGCCACCAGTGCAGGCGGCCGGAGGGATTGGATTGGTTGGGTCGGTTAGCGATCATCACTCCTCCCCGGATCCGTTCAGCGGATCAGAGCCTTCGGTATCAGAACCAGAGGCGTTGCTTCTCACCTTTATTGCCATCTGGGGTACTTCGCATCGGCCCGGCAGACTCATCCGCGACGCGGGTCAGACGTTCACCCACCATCCGCGGCAGGCCGTCCGCCTGGTCCACAGCCAGTTCAATGGCCATGCGCTTCACTTCCACACCGGGCATTTTCTGGCGGAAGTCTTCCACCTTTTTCTGCACTTGCTTCCACAATTTTTCACGGTCCTGCTGACTGTAATCTTCTTCAGGGCGATGTACCTCCAGCCAGACCTCATTACCTTTCAGGCCGATCTTCACGGGCTCATGGATAACCTGCACCGGCGTGCCCTTACTAACTTCGTAGACAAACCGCGATATATCCTCGTTGTACATGCGGAAACAACCGTGACTGACCTGCATGCCCACTCCGAACAACTTGTTGGTACCGTGAATCAGGTACCCTTTCTCACTGAGCATCAGTGCGTGGGACCCCAGAGGATTACCCGGCCCCGGTGGAATCATCCTGGGCAGGTACTCTCCCGCAGCTTCGTATTCGGCACGGATGCTTGCAGGCGGATACCAGGCCGGCGACTCCAGTGGCATGGTCACTTCGGCGTTGGTCAGTGGCGATGGGTTGTCATCGGTGCCTACCCCCACCGGATAGACCTGTACCTTTCCCTCAGTAAAGTAGTACAAACGGTATTCCGCCAGATTGATGATTATGCCCTCGCGCTTTACATCCGGAAGCACGTAGTGCCGGGGCACGGTTATCCGGGTGCCATCACCGGGCAGCCAGGGATCAACACCGGGGTTGGCCTTAACGAGTTCCAGATAACCAAGACTGTTCTGATTGCCAATGGCCGCAAAGGTGTCTTCATAGCGGGTGGTCATCACCGACAGCTCCCCGGCCAGATCCCCGTCAATGGAAAACCGGGGAACACGGGGCTTCTCGGGGGTGTCGCTTTTTCCTTCGGCTGTAGTCAGTTCCTGACCCGCGGCCTGCGCTTCCGTTTCGGCACCAACCACGTTGGCCGACACCAGGGCCAGCAAAACCAGCAGAAAACCTGTCAACTGCGTTCGATACATAGCGTCTCAATCCGATATCCGGTCTGCGGCGACAACAACGCGCTTCAAACCGACGTCAGGGCTGTCCAAACGGTGGCAACAGCCAGAATCATAAATAGAAGGCTGGCTCCAATTCTGGCCGTCGCCAGTGGTAACCGCTCCATCAACCATTTACCAGCCATGATAACCGGTATATTAGCCAGCAGCATACCAACGGTGGTGCCCATAATCACCCAGAAGGTGTCCGTATATCGCGCGGCCAGCACCACGGTTGCAACCTGGGTCTTGTCGCCGATCTCCGCCAGGAAGAACATCACTGTCGTGGCCATGAAGGCGCCCATCCCCAGGAACGCCGAATCGCCGTTGTCATCCTTGTCCGGAATCAACAACCAGAGCGCAATGGCCACGAAGCTGGTAGCCAGGATCCAGGGTAGCCAGGCTTGCGGAATCCACTCTGCGATCCAGGCACCCAACAGCGCTGACAAGGCATGGTTCAGCAGGGTGGCGACAAGTATGCCAAGAATGATGGGCGCACGCTTGGCGTAACGGGCAACCAGGAAGAGAGAGAGTAGTTGGGTCTTGTCGCCGATCTCCGCAATGGCGACCGCAAACGTTGAAGCGAGAAAAGCGTCCATGAAAAGCTCCGGGGCGGACATTCAGACATGAGACAGCCCACCTTCCGCCCTGGGAGGTGAAACTGCCTCAGGTCTTGCCAATTTCACCAATGTACCGGTGAAACATGATAGCCACGGAGATTGAGCCCCAAGTATGTTGACTACCATCCGCCCCTGGAAACGGGTTCCGTTGCGGAGGCTACTCCCCTGAAGAGTGCCGAAATGTTAATCAATACCTGGGCGGATGGCAACTATACGCGCATTTTCCACACTGGAATGGCCGCCATCGCCACGAATACAGCCACCAGCCACCAGGCTGAATGAAATGCCCCAATGGTGGGGATGCCGCCACTGTGGTCACCAAATTCAATGGTCAGGGCCACGATATTGACGCCAAAGGCCCCACCCAGCTGGCGGGTAAAGTTAATGGTGCTCGAACCGGCACCGAGTTGCTCCGGCGCCAGTGGATTCAGGGCACCCGTTGAGAGGGCTGGCAGCATGAAGCCGATACCGATTCGCCCCAACACGGTCCATAGCGCCAGCCAGCCGAAGGCGAGCTCAATGTCCGATACCGCAAACAACATGGCAGACATGGCGAACAGGACAATGCCGAATATCACCAGCTTACGGGCGCTCAGGCGGTCCGCCAGTCTCCCGGCCAATGGAAAGGTCATGCCCAGCACAATGCCTGCTGGCAACATCAGCAAACCGGCTTCGGTGGCGGTGAATTCCAGGGCCGTCTGCACAAACAGGGGTACCAGGTAGGTGGAGCCAAACAAGGCGAGCCCCAACGCCATGGCGCCCACGTTGGCGTAAACGAAGGCCGGATTGCGTAGAAGCTCTATGTTCACCAATGGGTGTCGGGCGCGTCGCTCACGAATCACAAACAGCACCAGGGCGATGACCGCAACAGCGCCCTCGATGGCAATTCGTGCTTCCTGTCCCGCCAGTTCCTGAAGCCGGTTGAGGGTGTCCAGCGACAGACCGATGGCAGCGCCCAGGAGCACCAACCCAGGAAAGTCAAAACGGTAGGGAGCCGGGCGGGAGACCGGCAGCGGCAGAAAGCGCCATGCCATAAACACCCCGGTCAGGGTGACGGGCACGGGGGCGAACATCACATAGCGCCAGTCCAACTGATCCACCAGGAAGCCCCCGAGAACCGGGCCCAGGGCTGGAGCGAGAATTACACCCATGCCGTAGATACCCATGGCCTGCCCACGACGGTTGCGGGGGAAAATCCGGAACACCAGATACATACCCATGGGCTGCATGAGCCCCGCCATGGCACCCTGGCCAATGCGGGCGGCAATCAACTGTTCCGGGGAGGTGGCAAAACCACCAAGGAGGGAGATCACCGTGAACAGGAACATGGCCGTCGCCAGGGTCTTGCGCACGCCAAAGTGATCCAGAAGCCACGACGAGGCCAGCATGGTGGTGGTCATGGCCGCGATGAACCCGGTGGCCAGCCAGTGCACCTGGCCCTGCCGAATACCGAATTCCAGCATGATGTCGTGCAGGGCAACATTGACCACGGTTGCGCTGAGCACCGTTGCCATGGTGCCCAGCATGACCGTGGCAACCGCCAGCCAACGCCAGCGTTCGCCGTAACGGGCCCTTAACCCCTCAACCGTGTTATCACTCAGACCAAGACCCCTTCAGGCCGAGATATCGACCGCACACCATTACCGTTGCCGCTCCGCATTCTCCAGGATCCTGTGGAACACCTTGACGGCACCTTCGATGTCCCGGTCGCTAATACCCTCCAGCATCTCTTCACGCAGGCGGGCCGCACGCTCGGTCAGGACGTTCATGAATTCGGTCCCGTCCTTGGTAAGGTGAAGACGGCGGGCACGACGATCATTGGGACAGGGACGGCGCTCAATCAGGCCCTGCTGCTCCAGGCTGTCCAGCAATCGCACCAGCGTCGGATTCTCAATGGCCATCAGGCGGGCGAGCTCACGCTGGGTCAGCCCTTCGCCCCCTTGTTGCAGATAGACCATGGTGGTCCAACGAGCCTGGGTGACACCCAGATCCTTAAGGCGTTCATCCAGCAATTTGCGCCAGCGACGGGTGACCCGGGCTACGGCAAAGGGAAACTGATCTCTCATGATCTGGGACTCCGGTAATGGGGTATCGACTGCTGTACTACCTGTAACGAATACCACTGCCGAAACGGTGCAGTGACGGACAACGTTACCAATAGTAAGCTAACCATTACGATAAAAACAGATATGCAAGGTGAAACAAAATTGGGGAAAACCGAGAGACGCGGCCCGATAGGCGAGAAAGACCGGCCTATCAGCCGGTCCTGTGTAGGTCTTCGTGACGCTCCTGAGCCGCTGGTGACTCGTGAAATTCCTCGTTACGGGGGTCCATTTCCGTCAGCACCGGCGAGGTCTCAGGCATGGCAGGTATGAAGTGTTCCTGCTCCGCCACCGGCACGTCTTCCGTGTGGCTGATGCGATAACTGGTGATAATCGCCAACACCACCAGGAAACCGGCGTTGCCGAAGAACAGCCCCCTGGGGCCCAATATGCCCACCAACTCGGCCATCACGATGGGGCCAATGACACTGCCCACGCCGTAACTCAGCAGCAGTGTTGCGCTGGCGGCCACAATACGATTACTTTCCATCCGGTCGTTGGTGATTGCAACCGCGATCGGATACAGCGTGGCCGAGAGGCCCGTGAACAGGCCAACCAGCAGGGTCAGTAGCCACATCCGTTCAGCCCCGAGGATGCCAACCGACACCGCCGCGGTGCCCGCTGCCACCGCCACCCAGAACATGACGCGGCGACGATCAAACCGGTCACACACCAGCCCCAGCGGCCAGGCCAGGAGCATGGCCGCCACAATGGCACTGGCCATGAAGGTGGACACCCGGCTGACCTCCAGACCCACCAGGGTGGCGTATACCGGGCCGAGCGCATAAAAAGAACCGATCATGACACCGCAGATCAGCGCACCGGAAACCCCGGTGAACGACTCACGGGCCAGGGTGAAGAATGACAGTCGCTCGGACTGCTCGATCACCGGGGCATCCATACGTGTCAACGACAATGGAATCAGCGCCAGCGTCAACAGGACAGCGGCGAGCGAAAACGGTATGAACGAAGACGGCTCACCGACGTTGATCAGCAACTGGCCACCGGCGGCGGACAGGTAGAACACAATCTGGTAAACCGCAAAAAGGGCGCCCCGGTTGGCGTTGGTGGCGCGACTGCTGAACCAGCTCTCAATCACCACCAGAACGCCGGCCACACTGAAGCCCGACAAGGCACGCAAAATGGCCCAGAACACCTCGGACACCGCCATGGGATACAGCAGGGCGCACACCGCCGCCATGGCGGCAAAGACCGCGAAAGCCCGGATATGCCCGACACGACCGATGATGAGATGGACGTAGAGCGTACCCAACACGAAGCCAATGGAGTAACACACCAGGATCCAGCCGATAATGTTCGGCGAGACCGCTTCAATACTCAGTCGCACACCCAACAGAGTCATCAGAAAGGCGTTGCCACTGACCAGCAGGACAATACTGAGGATCAGGGCTGAAAGCGAGGTGACCATTCGGGTCATCGGTCTGGCTCCGGCGTACTTTAAACAGGTTGATACAGGAATGTAATGAAACTAGCAGCAACGCCGGAACATTGCAGAGCACGAATTAGAACAGGGCGTAATTCACAAAACCACTACGCAGTTCCCGAAATCCCCAATACCGCTTGCAGCGCCGTGATGACTGGATTTAACATCATTTTACATTAAGGTGACGTAACACACGCTGGCGGCCTGAAGGGTTAACATGTGGGTAGTTTGATCGCTGCCTATTTGAACCCACGAGAGTCTCTCATCTCATGCAATCCACGCTAACCATGAGCGCCTGGTTATGAAAAAGACGGACTGGCCCATTCGATGGGATCTGTTGCTTCGCTACCGGCTGATTGAAATCATCGCCCTATGGGAAGGACGGCTCACCACCAATCATATCTGCCACAGTTTCGGCATTGGGCGACAGCAGGCTTCCAAGGATATCAACACCTACCTGCGGGAACTGGCACCGGACAATCTGGTTTACGACCGCCACCTTAAAGGCTATGTGCCATCGTCCAGTTTCCGGCCGGTGGTCACCGCCGGCAACGCCAGTGAATACCAGGATCTGCTGGCTCGCCAGGACGCCCTCAGTGACACCTTTGAATCGCTTAATATCAGCTTGCCTGATAGCACCATCGTCCGTGGCCCGGAACGGGTTGTTAAGCCGGAAGTCATGCGTGCCGCAGTTGCAGCAGCTCGCCACGGCCGGGTGATGAAGGCAGAGTATGCCTCCCTAAGCCCCGCTGGCGTTTCCCAGCGCACTCTGGAACCCCACACTCTGGTGTGTGTCGGCCAGAACTGGCACCTCCGTGCCTGGTGCGACGCCAACCGGGAATTTCGGGACTTCGCCCTCAGCCGTTTCCGCGGCAAGCCGGAAACCACCCGGCAACGCAGCCGTCACACCATCCAGCATGATGATGACTGGAACCGTCAAGTCTCACTGGTGATGATGCCTGATAGCCGTTTGAACAAGGCACAGCAGGATATTGTTGCCACCGATTACGGCATGGTCAGCAACCGGCTCGAACTCACCATTCGCGCGGCCCTTGCACCCTACCTACTGTCCCGGCTCGGCCTGGGTTCAGACAGCCAGCACCCGGACCCAATGGTCCAGCAGCTGGAACTGGCCAACGAGGAGCAGCTGGGCATTGCCGAGTCGGCTCGCGAACGGGCTATTAAAGCAGTAGCGGGGCTCTGCTAGACTGAGCGGGTGATCACAACCAACCCTTTCCTGTTCTGGCGCCTTGCCCTCGCCCTACTCATAGGCCTGCCCGCTGTCGCGGCGGGGGATTGTGGTACCGGGGTTATCCCGGTTTCCCGCATTCAGGGCACGGGCGATCATTCCTCTTTCGCCGGCCAGACCGTTTCCGTTGAAGGCATCATAACCATGGATGCTCGCCAACGAGGCGGCTTCCGCGGTTTTTATCTGCAACAAGCCGATGGCGAAACGGACAACGATCCGCAAAGCTCCGAGGCCCTGTTTGTTTACACCCATCGCACCGACGGACAGCACGGGGATAGGGTGCATGTCTCAGGGCGGGTGAAAGAGTTCCATGGCCTGACCGAGCTCACCGATATTACCTCCATCACCCGTTGCGGGAATGGCCGTCTGCCTGAGCCTGTCTCCGTCACGCTGCCGTGGCAGGATGGCGAACCTCCGGAACACCTGGAAAACATGCGGATCAACGTCGCCGGCGAGCTAACGGTGATCAATCACTATAACCTGGCCCGTTACGGTGAACTCACCCTCGCGGCAAAGCCTCAGACGATGGCCACGGAAATCCTGGAACCAGGGCCGGGCGCTCAATCGCGCCACAGGTGGCAGGCGAACAACCGACTGTTGCTGGATGACGGCCTGGGGGCGCGCAACCCGCGCCCGATTCCCTGGCCTGGGCCACAACTGTCCGCAAACAACACGGTTCGCACCGGCGACAAGGTCAGCGGGTTAACAGGCATACTGGATTTTCGGTTCGGCGCCTGGCGACTGCAGCCGCAATCAACGCCGGCGTTCAGCCCCGCCAATCCACGCGCACCAGCACCCGAGCGACCGGAGTCGGCCACGCTCAGGGTGGTCACACTCAATCTTGGCAATTTCTTCAATGGCGATGGCCGTGGCGGCGGTTTTCCGGCAGCTCGGGGGGCCCGATCCGCCACTCAGTTTGAGCAACAGAAAGCACGGCTGGTTGCCGCGCTGACGGCGCCGAACCCGGACATCATCGCTGTCACAGAAATGGAAAACGACGGCTATGACGGCGACAGCGCCATTGCCGAATTGGCCGGCGCCTTGGGTTCACACTGGCGCTACGTGGAAACAAGCGACAACACTGGCAGTGATGCCATACGCACCGATCTGCTGTACCGCAGCGACCGTGTGGTCGCGGAAGGCTCTCCCAGCCGCCTGACAACAACACCATTTGATCGTCGTGGCCGGCCACCAGTTACTCAGGTATTCCGCCTCATTCACAGTGATCGAGCCCTGAGGGTTGTCGTTCCTCACTTGAAATCAAAGGCCTGCCGTGGCGCCAGTGGTCAGAACCGGGATCAGGACGACGGCCAGGGCTGCTACAATCACAGCCGCGAACAAGCGACCCGGGCCATTATCCGCTGGACCAATGCCCTGCCGCACCCGGATGGCCTGTCCGGCACCCTGATCACCGGGGATATGAACGCCTACGCCCGGGAGACGCCGCTGCAACTGCTGGAAGCGGCAGGCTTTATCAACGCCGTTCGTCACATCCACGGCTGCACCGACACCACCTGTAAGCACACCAGCTATAGCTATCACGGCCGTAGCGGAACCCTGGACTACAGCCTGGTCTCGAAAAGGCTGCTCCCACGGATCGTCGATGCCCGCACCTGGTCGATAAATTCCGATGAACCCCGGGCGCTGGGCTACAAGGGGCCGGTTACCGTACCCACCGGCCAGCCCTGGCGCTCATCGGACCACAACCCGGTCATCACCGACCTGTCACTCTGATTCCACCTTGCCCGCGAGCCGCAGCATCAGGGCAGGCAGGCCAAAGCCCGGCGCGGGATACGCGGTACACTGGCTCCAATCCAGTTGAAACGGAAACCGACCGTGAAAATACCCACTCCAAACTTATGGCCTGCCGCCCGCACCAGTCAGCGATGGCTGGTACAGGCAAAACGTCGTGAAACCGTGATCGATGGCCACCGCATGGTGTATCTGGAAAAAGGGACCCCTGCCGGGGACCAACCCACCGTTATACTGATGCACGGTTTTGCCGCCATGAAAGAGAACTGGGCGCTCTGGCTGCAGCGGCTGCCCGAACACTGGCACATTCTGGTTCCGGACCTGCCAGGGCTTGGAGAAAGCGAGTACCGTTCGGACGCCGATTACGGCTACGAGGCCCAGGCGTCAAGACTGGAAGCCTGGATCGATACTCTGGCCACCAACAACCTTCACCTGGTCGGCAGCTCCATGGGGGGTGCCATTGCCACCGTCCTCGCTCACAAAATGACGCCCGCACCCACTTCCCTGACGGTGCTGAACAGCGCCGGCATACCCGAACATACAAACGTGGACCTCGATGCCCCCTTCGAGTCCGACCGCGACGCCATTCTGATTCCCCGGGACTGGGCCGGTGTCTACCGGATGTTCAATAGCGTCGGCACTGGCAGGCCAACGGCTATGGGCGTCGCCATGACGGGGCTCCTGGGGCCGGACCTGCTGCAACGAACCGCGTCCTTGCGTCACATTTTCAACGATATGCTCGCCGACGCATTGGCACCAGCACGCTACCTTGGCCCCAACACACCTCCCCTTCAGGTCCAGTGGGGGGACCGGGACGTGATCACGCCCACACGCTGTGTGGACTGGTATCGAAAGGTGACGCCCCAGGCCGATATCCACGTGTTCCGGCGGGTAGGCCATCTTCCCATGCTGGAGAATCCCGGTCGCTCAGCCCGTAAACTGGCAGCCTTCATCGACCGCCACTCAGCGGGCGGCCAGCTCTGTTAATTGGCCTGCATATCCTGTTGACCCGTCAGCGAAGTCATGGGGTGGGAGGAACATTGCGTTCATAATCGTGGAAGAAGTTTCATCCCTGACATAACAACAACAGGAAACACGAGGAAATCCCATGCGCGCCTCAGTATCTACCACTCAGGATCTGGGCATGCCGGCCATTTACCTGCACTTGCTGGCGGAGTTGCTTAGTACCATCGGCGTCGATGAAAAAGCGCTGCTCAAGCGTGTCGGCCTGGACCCGGTGCGCCTGCAGTCAACCGATTTAAGAGTCAGTCAGTCACAGGCCAGCGAGTTCGTGACCCGAGCCATCATCGAAAGCGGCGAGCCCGGGCTCGGCATCATGCTGGCCCGGGAGCTTCGACTGCCACTGCACGGAGCCCTGGGCACCGCGGTCATGAGCAGCCGCACTCTGGCAGAGGCTCTGGACCTGATGACGCGATACCTGACCCTGCGCGCCCCGCACCTGCACGTCAAGCGCCGGCAGCAGGATGGCCAGTCTATCTACGCCATCTCGTGTGGCATTGATCTGGGCCCATTGCAGGGCTTTATCATGGACGCCATGCTGTTCGGCTGCGCGTCCATGGGCGCGCAGCTAACAGGCTCACCGGTCGCCGGCTCGTCGATTCAGCGACGCGGACCGGAACCGGCCTACTTCCATCGCTTTCGCCAGCAAATTCCCATCCCCGTGGTGTACGGCGCTGGCGAAGATGCGATTGTTATTCCCGATCCGCAGCTGGCATTGCCCATCCGCTTCTCTGACGATCAGTTGGCCGCCTCGTCGAAAGCCCAGTGTGAGGAGGCCTTACGCCTTCTAACGGAAAATGCCGGCTTTGCCTGTCGGGTCAGGCGGGTGATTGAAACCAGTCACCCGTTCCCGCCGAAACTGGCCAGGGTAGCCACAACGCTGTTTGTGTCGGAGCGCACCCTGAAACGGCGTTTACAGGCGGAAGAAGCCAGTTTTCAGCACCTGGTGGATCAGGTGCGACTGGAAAGAGCGGGGGAGTTGCTGCAGCAAACTGCCATGAACCTGAGCCAGATTGCCGACGCCCTGGGCTACGCCGACGCCGCCAACTTTACCAGGGCGTTCAAGCGCTGGACCGGACAGAGCCCCAGCCAGTACCGAAACCAGGAGTCATTGCCAACAACAACAACGTCGATCAAGAGAACACCAACCAGTGCGATGGCCTGAAACACTCAGTCGATGCCTATGATCTTGTGCATCTGCAGGGTCAACCGCCACTGCGGGTGGGTCAGGCAGTAATCCGTGGCTTTGCGGGTGTTACTTTGCTTGACGGGGTCAGTCTCACCTTCTGAGACAGTCGGCGACGCCATTGGCGAGAGGAAATAGTGGCTAGCGTTAATGTCGGTGAAACGCTCCGGCATCGCCAGGGGCTGAGGGTACACCACTTTCAGCTCGTCACACTGGCGCAATACCACCGGCGCGTCCGCCTTGGGGCTCACACACAACCAGTCAATACCGGACGGTGCCGGCAGTGTGCCGTTGGTTTCCACGCCCACTTCAAAGCCGGCCCGGTGAAAGGCATCCACCAGCTTGTCATCCAGTTGTAGTAGTGGCTCACCACCCGTGCACACCACATAGGGTTGCCCAGGCGCATCCGGCCAAAGGCGACGAATATGCGCCGCCAGCGCATCCGCGGTTTCAAACTGGCCGCCGTTCTGACCATCGGTACCTACGAAGTCGGTATCGCAGAAGCTGCATACGGCATTGGCCCGGTCCTTTTCACGGCCAGTCCAGAGATTGCACTTGCTGAAGCGGCAAAACACCGCTGCCCGCCCGGCCTGGGCACCCTCACCCTGCAATGTATAGAACGCTTCTTTTACCCGATACATCAGGTTTCCACCTCATACCGCAAGGGATCAGAAACGCCGTTGGCGGCAAACGCCTCCAGGCGCTCCACGCAGGAACCACAAACGCCACAGGCCCGGTCCCGACCGTTGTAGCAGGTCCAGGTTTTGCCGTAATCGAGCCCCAACTTCAGGCCCTCGGCCAGGATGCCCCCCTTATCCGAGCCCATGAAGGGCGCTTCTATTTTCACCGGCTCATAGTTCGCCACCTGACAGACGGCGTCCATTTTCTCCACGAACTCCGGTCGACAGTCCGGATAGATCGCGTGATCGCCGCCATGGGCGCCGTACCAAACAGCAACAGCACCGGCGGTAACCGCATAGCCGGTGGCCAGCGACAACAGAATCATGTTGCGGTTGGGCACCACGGTGGCCTTCATGTTGTCTTCTTCGTAGTGCCCCTCGGGCACGTCCACTGCGTCCGTCAGGGCCGATCCGGCCATGACTTCACTGAGCGCACGAATATCGATCACCTTGTGCGGCACCGATAATTCTTCGCACACCTGGCGGGCGCATTCCAGTTCGCGAACGTGCCGCTGGCCGTAGTCAAACGACAGGGCATGAACCTTATACCCTCGGGCACGGGCAAGGTGGAGCAGGGTGAACGAATCCATTCCCCCAGAGTAGATTACAACGACGGTTTCGGTCATCAGGTCATCCCGGTTTCAGACAGCCAGCAGGGCGTCACTGGATTGTTATAGGGTCGGAGTAACATCCGTGGACACATTGTAACAGTGGAATGCGACGATGGGTTCGCGTCTGCAGTAGCGTGCGGGTAAACTCTGATGACGGCACATCAACAAAAACCAGGCGGAATGAGAACCAGAACCAGCCCAGCCTTTATTGACTTCGAGGCCTCCAGCCTCGATCTGATCGCCAGCTATCCGATCGAGGTGGGCATATGCTTGCCCGACGGCACCTTGCACAGCTGGCTGATACAACCCCATGTACTTTGGCAGGACTGGTCAGAAAGTGCCGAGCAGGTTCACGGAATCACCCGGGAAACCCTGGAAACGGAGGGTACACCGGTGTCGGAGGTTGCGGCACACCTGAACCAGCTGCTCTCGGGGCAGGTATTCTGCGATGCCTGGACGTTTGACAGCTTCTGGCTTCATCGCCTGTTTCGAGCCGCCAACACCCGCGCCGACTTTCAACTGGAATCCATTTCCATGTTGCTGGATGCCAATCAGGTAAGGCACTGGTCGGCATCGCGTCAGCAGGTTATCAAGCGTCTGGGGTTGCCCGTGCACAGGGCGGCAAACGACGCGCTTATCCTCCACAGAACCTGGGAAGAGATCCAACTGTTCGCTGCGGACGACGAACCGCTTCACGGACGCAGCCGGCAGGTCTGAGGTTTCCATCATGGAGCACAGCGCGCCGGCATGGAACTCAGCGCTGGGAACTATTTACCTTGGGGACGAGGACTTCGAGTCACCTTGAGGGCGAGGACTTCGAGGCCATCACGCAAGGTGTTCAGTGTCCAGTAGGTCACCAGCACCATCAGCGCCGCCCCAATGACGGTAAAGGAAAAATTATCACCCACCATCTGGCTGCGGGCGATGAACAAGTATACGGCGAGCGCGAGGACAAGCAGCACTTCGACTATGGCGTGTGACTGTAACCGGTTTTTTGCAGATCCGTTTTCTTCGGACATCTTACTGGGTTTCAACCTCTCATTTCTGACGATACATTGCATTGATTAGTGTGCAAATTATCGCCAAATATGGTCCGGGCGTCTGTACGAACTAGTGGCTACGAGGTTTCCACAATGCCGTCAGGAACACACTTTTCGGACGGCCAAAAAAAACGCAGCCCCGAGGGCTGCGTATAAAGGAGAGATCCATGCGGTACGCCACAGATAAAAGGTGGGCACCGGAGGATTGCACAACGTAAAACACGTGACAGGACAAATTATGATCGCTTCGAGGAGCCGCGTCTGTAGGGGTTTGCCGAAGCACTCTGCCCCTTGCAAAGCCATGGGCACGCGATACACTGATGACAGTACCGAAACCGATATGCTCGGCAAACGATGCCGGAAAAGGCCCATGACAATGCTTCAGAAATACCAGTATCTGATGATTGACGCGATTGCGCACCGCAAGGGTGAGGCGTGTGCGCACTCCATGGTGAACGACATCTAACGGCTTTCGGTCAGTCCCGGGAGCCTTTGGAGCGACCGGGCAAGCTTCTCCGCGAGACCCCGGTTGCCCAGAGCGCCGGGGTTTTGTTTTTGCAGCCGCAAAACGACAAGGAGAAGATCATGAAGAGACATCCGACAAAAGCAGCAAACCAGCCGGCAAGCAGCCGCACGGGGCCTATTCGGCGCCCGGAAAAGCTGCCTCTGCTGGATGCCATCTGCAAAAAACTGAACCAGCGCGTCAACCTGGACGACGAACAACGGGTGCTGGGGCTGTATGAGCGAGGCTGGATATTCAAGGGTGTTCTGGGCAATCTGAACGATGGCGAGGCACGATACGTGCGTGCTCTTGCCACTCGCTACGGTTCCTGGATCGCCCGCCAGGTTGCGTAATGGGAAACCCGATGGGCCGAACCGTCAATGCTGGCGGTTCAGTCCCTGTATCATGGCGGCATCGCCGCCGTGCACCATGGCGTAGTTGTTCACCACGTCGTGAATTTTTTCCTGGGAATAGGGTTTGACCACGTAACCGTTGGCCCCGGCACTGATTGCTTTCTGGATGCTGTCGATGGAGTCATCCGCTGTCACTAAAACAATGTGCTGATCCTTGCGCTTGGCCTTGAACTCCTCCATCAACTGATGACCGTTGCCATCCGGCAGCCCCAGGTCCAGCAAGATGATCTGGAAGACGTCAGCCTCAAAGGCAGCCCTGGCACCCGCAATGTCCGGACACTCAACCACACTGCTTGCACCTGCCGTGTAGAGCATGTCTACCAACCGCTCCCTCATGACCGGCTCGTCTTCCACCACCAATATTCTCATATCACTCATACCCCGCCTCCTGATTCTATTTTATACCCGGCCCCACAAGGCACTTCAAAGGGAATCACCGCCGGTTCGCCGGGGAATCGCCAGCGGCTCATGCTGGGCAGTGGCTGGCGCAGGTTCTCCAGTCTCGTCCAGGCGAGCGCCAGCAGTGCGGGACGAACTGGCGTTTACCCCGCCGGACCGGGTCAGAATATTACTGATACTGACGGCCGTGGTGTAGAGGGAAATCGCGATGATCAGCAGGATAGGCTGAACAAACGCCACGAACCCGGGCACTTCGCGATGACCAGCGATACTGAGCATAAGGATGATGGCCGGCCCCAACACTACAAACAGCGTCAATGCGATAAAGAACACAATACGCTCCTTGAAACGGCCCAAGTCGCGGTTACTGACCAGCCCCAGCACGAATTTTCCGATGGCCAGCCCGGCCAGTATCGCAGCCGCAATGCTCAGATCGGGCCTGAGTAGCGTCTCATAAAGCTGGCCATCCCATAACCGTTGCATGCTGATGACCAGGAACGGAAAGAGGACAAACAGAATGTCGGCGTAGGTGCCATACATCATACTCAGCGAGTGCTGTTCGCTTTGCTGGAGGTTTTCACTCATCAATCACGATTCCTGTTTTATCGGTAGCCGAAATGTCGGTTGTCATAGACGTGCCTCCCGCCCCTGCAATGCCCTGTCGATCATGTCAGCCAGGGCTTGCAGCTGGCTGTGAACGTGGTCCCAGTCACGGTCTTCAACGTTCACGCAAGCCTCCAGTTTCCCTGCCTGCCGTGTCATGTCAGGGTAGCCCATGGCGCCGGCGGTGCCTTTGATCTGATGGGCTTCCGATGCCAATCGCTGCTGATCACGACGCGCGGCTGCGGCTTCCATGGCCACTTTTCGGGACGCCAACCCATCGAGGAAGCGTTCGACCAGGTGACCAATGTCCTCATCCTCCGTCGAGTCTCTGCTCGGGCCATTGGACTCTGGGAGGAAATGGTCCAGCGTGCTCAGCAAATGCCTACTGTCGATGGGTTTGTTCAATACGCCATCGCACCCGGCCGCCATCAACGCATCGGTTTCCGACTGGTCACCGGCGGTGAAGGCAATAACTGGCCGGCGGAAGCCCGTCTGCCGCAGTAACCGGGTAGCCTCCACTCCGTCCAGACCCGGCATATGGCGGTCCATCAGCACCATCTGCACCGATTCGGACAGCGCCGTTCGGACCGCATCATCGCCACTGGCAACGGTTATGACATCCAACCCCTGGGCCCCGAGCATGCGCTCCACCAGACGACGGTTGTCCTCGTTGTCCTCCGCGACCAGTATTGTGCCGCAATAGCGCCGGTGGCCATCGGATTCACTCTCCGTCCGCACCACCAGATATCTGGCCATGACTTCGTAGAAACGCTGTTTGTCGATGGGTTTGGCCAGATGGTCATTACAGCCTGCGAGGCGATAGTCTGCAATATCCTCCGCCATCACGTTTGCCGTCAACGCAATGACCGGGATATTCAGGCCAGCTTCACGAATGGCCGCCGTTGCATCCCGACCGTTCATGACCGGCATCTGTATGTCCATCAGAATCAGATCAAAGGGCTCCCTCAGCGCCAGATCCAGTGCTTCAGCACCATTGCCGACATGGACCAGCTCAGCGCCCGTGCGACCCACCAGCAGGGACACCAGGCGACGATTCACGTCATTGTCCTCCGCCAGCAGGATACGCCCGGAAAGCCTTGGCGCAAGCACCATGGGAATGCTGCGCCGACGTTGCGACAATTCCGACGCGTCGCGCAGAAAGTGGACATCCTCCAATGGGCCGGTGGCGATGGAAAGCTCAAACTCACTGCCTTCGCCATACGTGCTGGAAACGGATATGTTGCCACCCAGCAACTCCGCCAGCCGACGGGAAATGCTCAACCCGAGACCGGTTCCTCCATATTGCCGGGCAATCGCGGCGCTACCCTGGGCGAACGGGTCAAACAGCCGGCCCAACTGTTCGGGTTTCATGCCGATGCCGGTGTCCACCACCCTGGCCACCAGGGCCTGGCGCTCACGATCACATCGAACATTCAGAGAAATAGAGCCATTTTCCGTGAATTTAAGCGCATTTCCGCACAGATTGATGATGATTTGGCGAAAGCGGGTCGGGTCCGTGGCAACCTTTTCGGGCAGGGGATACTCACAGATGATATGAAATTCCAGCCCCTTTTCCCGCGCCCTGGGTGCGAAGAAAGCGCGGATTTCGTCAAGCAGTTCCGGCAAATTAACCGACACTATATCCACATCCAGCTTATTGGCGTCGATCTTCGAGTGATCCAGGATGTCGTTAATCAGGTCCAGCAAGTGACGGCCACTGCGCACCACCGTTTCCGCACTGGTGTGTTTCTCCCTCTCGGTCAGGTCGGGATCGAGCAGGGTTTCGCCATAACCGATAATCGCCGCCAACGGTGTGCGAATTTCGTGGCTCATGTTGGCCAGGAACTGACTTTTTGCTTCGGCCGAATTGCGCGCCAGTTCTTTTTCCAGACGTTCCTGCTCCCGCTCCCGCTCGATACGCTGGCGCTGATGGCGCTCGGTGGCGTCAATGCAGGTGCCCTCAAGATGGGCGGGATCGCCATCGGGGGTATACACGGTATGTAACGAAATGGTGGCCCAGCGCTCTTCACCGGAACGGGTGTAATAGCGTGCTTCGATACCCTTGACGGTGCCTCGGGATTCCAACTGCCCAATCACCCAGCGGCGCACTCTCTCATCCGCAAAACAGGTTTCCAGGACGTCCGGGTCAAGATCCAGCAGCTCCCGGCTGCTGGTGTAGCCCATCAACCTTGCCATGGCGGGGTTGGCGGTGACGAAACGCCGGCCCAGCGACATCTGGAACACGCCCTCTATGGCGTTGTCGAACAGCGACTGGTATCGACGCAGGTTGGCCAGAGCCCGCTGGCTCCAACCCAGGGCTTCGCCCTGCACCTGTTTGATCCGGTCAGCCAGGGCAAAGGAAAACAGGATAATCTGGGCCGTCAGGCCGAACTGCGGGGCGTAGGAAGTGAACATGTTCAACGGCAGGTAGCCCATCACGGTCAGGCCATAGATACCGAAACCCACCAGCGCCAGGGTCCAGGCAAAAAAGTAGGAGCGCGCAGCCGGGTTGTAATAGCGCCACGACAGGTAACTGACCACAATCAGGATGATGCTGAGCAGGATCGACGCCAACACGATCCATTCCATCGCCGTGTGATAGGGCAGGAACAGGGATAGCACAAAGGTCGCCACAATGGCGTACAGGCAAAGCTGGATCACCTTGTCCAGGTCCGCCGACCGCTCCCGGGTTTCCAACAGGGACCGGGCCATCAACAGGCCCCAGAACCAGGTATTGATGATCTGGTAATGGAGGTATTCCTTGTGCAACAGCGCAGGACGATTCTCCAGTAGCTGGATACCGTGCACCTGCTCGGTGGCGATGAATACCGTGGCTGATACCAGATACATCACGTAGTAGATATTGCTGCGCTCGCGAACCGACACGGCAACAAACAGGTTGTAGGCGAGAATGGCCAGGATGCTGCCTAGCAGAATGCCCCGCACGGCTTCATCGACCGACACCTTCTCAATATAAGCATCGGGGTGCCACAGGGTGATCGGCAGGCGGAAAGTGTTGGTATTGGTGATGCGCAAATAAATGCGGGTTGAGCTTCCTGGTTCCAGTGACAAACGGAACGTGGGGTTGGGTACGGCCAGGTCACGCCCGGACCAGTCGCCCTCGTAGCCAGCACGGCGCTGCTCTATCAGCTCACCATCCTGGACCAGATAGAGCACCACCTCATCCACCAATGGCAGGGCGAGCTCCAGTATCCAGTCTGTCAGTGCTGCGCCAGCTCCTACCTCGACATCAAATCTGGCCCAGTATGCAGATTCCGTGTAGCCAAAGTTCAGCACGCCGCCTTCGTGACGGGTGAAAGGCGCGGTATCGCCACTCAGTATATCGTTGAAATCGACGGCGTGTTCCGGGTCCTCCAGGTACCAGATACAACTACCCAGATCACGCACACTGCTGGTGGCGCTGTTCAGAACAATCTCGCCGTCCTGGCATCGCTCCTGCGCCGCGGCGGAGGCCGGAATAATAATAGCCAGAACCGCAAGCGCGATGAAACGGAACCATCGGGCGTGGCATTCCCATTGCTGCAAAATGTGATCTCCGCGAGGGCAGATGCCTTTTTTATGGTTTATTGTCAGCAGTCACGCAGGTGCCGAATGAATTCAGCGGCACCCTGGCTAAACACTTTAGCGTTTTACCGACAACGACGCATCTCAGGGTCACTTGAAATGAGACATTCCTGCATTTTCGCCACCGTTCCCCTGTTTGCCCTGACATTGGCCGGCTGTGGGCCAGATGACTCTTCAGACAGTAATTTCATCAACCCGGCAACCAGCGTGGCGTTGACGTTCGAAAGCTTTGATATCCAGAACGAAGATGGGCTGCCCCCCGTACTGCCCCAAACCATATTCTACGATTTTTACCGGGGCGTTGAGCCCGCTGACGGGGAGGACGACGAGGGAATAGCAACACAGCTGCGTGAGCGTCTTAATACGCTGATGGGCCTGACGCCAAGCAACGATGGTACCCGCTACACCAGTGCCCGCAATCCGATGGACTTCCTGCAACATGTCATTTCATCGAACCAGGTGGACTCATTCAACCGGGGCCGCCGACTGATGCGGGACAGCATGAACAGCGGTGACCCCGCTACCTACAACACACCGGACAAGAACGCGCAGATCCACTTTACCGAAACCGGTGGCAACAATGGAACCGAGCCTGAACCTGACCAGATCTGGGTCTATCCGCTACTGGACTGGACCAGCAACCCGCAACTGAACAAGATTTTCCGGTCCTTTCAGTTTATCGCCAGGGCGCCCGATCAGAATGACAGTTCACCGTCAGAGATTGCCAGTGCGTTCTGGAGTGGCCGCTTTGCAAATGAAAGCTTCTCGGTGAGCGGGTACAACCGGCCAGAGTTTGCGTCGCTGAGTTTTACCGGTCGCTCACTGGGCCACGGGGAACTGTTTCAGGAGTTCATCAGAAACAAATCAGACATGCTGACATTCCTGGACACATCCGGCATTACCGTTGACGGCCAGGAACCGGACTGCATTCGGGTCAGAGTGGACTATGAGGCTGCAGAAGTGCGCGTTTTTACATCCAGTGGCGAAGACCCTACCATCGAGGATGACGAAACCGGGGAAACCTCTCCCAATCCGGCACATTGCGGAAACCAGCAGAACGGCAGCGAGGCCATTTTCTACCAGTCCGTGACTATCGATGAGCGTCAGTAACCGGTATTGCCCTGCATATCCCAGTTCTTGAGGAACCCCTTCTTGCGGTCGATCATGCGCTCGTAGGTCGAGATCATGATGGCGGCGTGAGGGGCTTTGGTCAGTCGGAGGGTTTCAATACGGCGCTCAAGGCGCGCCACTTCGGTACTGACCTGCTGGCAGACGTGGGACCGAACACTGTCGTGATGGTCAAGCTTGACCGGGCGCGGCTGTTCCGGCCCAGGCTGTGGCTGCGTGTGTTTATCCATGATCGTCCTCTTCCACTGAGTATCCAATGATCAATACGCCGAAACCGATGATTCCGCCCATGTTTTAGTGGCTCTTTTTGGCCGGGCTGGAAGTCCTTTTATCCTTCTGTTTCGTCGGGCTTTTCCAAAGCCTCAGTACATACTGTAGCAGGCTTTGTCCACGTTGTATGATTTGGCGTAATTCTGCACAACTGTCGGACAAAACTCAATAAAAATGAATAGAGTTTCATATTTTTTGCAGCGAATACGACGCTGCTACCCAAACTACACGAACAAACCCCTGCTATAGTTCCCTTCAGATCACCATATATGCGCAGCCATTTGCCGTAACAGCCCCATTCCATCCCGGCCAGGAAGACCGCTTATGAACCAGACATCCGTTGCCGACACACTAAGGGAATACCTTTCCCTGCTGGAGCTGCTTGACGATGCGTACTGGGAGGCGAGCTCCATTCAGCACAAGGACATGCTTTACGACATCATCAGCATCTTCAGTCAGGAAGTGGCTGAGATCAACAAACTCAGCATCATGGACCACCATTACCCCTACGAAGTTATCACTGAGGGAATCCGGCGGGTGGTCCCCAAGCTGGAGCGGCTGGATGAAAGTCGGGAGGATGTGATCCAGCGAACCCAGACACTCACCGACTTCCGGGATATCCTGTCGTCAGTGCTGGGGATACTGGAGGAACAGCTGGCGACCCTTTAAGGGGTCAGGCCGCCACCAGGGGCCTGCGGTTTTCCGGTATCAACGGAAAACGGTCGCACACTGTGTAGACAAACCGCGCCAGCGCCGGCAGGTGGTGGCCAACAATGGGGATGCCGGTGTTGAGCAGGCTGACGGAAATGTCCCGGGCTGCATCGGCCCAGCACAGCTTGTTGATCAGACCAATATGACCAAAGGCATGCCTGCTTTGCTGGCCCCAAAGCCCCACGGGGTTGCCTCCAAGCATCATGCCCGCACTGAAGCGCATGGGGATCATCATCGTGCGGTCAATCTGTAGCGAGCCAAACTGTTGGATGGAGCGCCTCACGGTCATCTCGCTGCAAATACGTTTGCCATTCCAGACCCCACCATTAAGCATCATCTGAAAGAAACGCCCCATTTCCTCGGCGGTGCCACACAGGTTGCCTGCAGGGATAACCGCCTCCTGGAAGCGGGGATCATTGGAGACTCGTTCCACGGTACGTATATCGCCTCCCAGCGCCCGGTTCACAATCCAGGATACCGGAAAGCGCGGCGTTGGGCCGGTGGCATAGTTGCCGGCCAGCTTATCCACGTCTGCGGGTGCAATCCCATAGGTAAACCACTTCATACCCATGGGCTTGCGGAGGTGTCGGTCGATATACGCCTCAATGGTATCGCCGGTCACTTTCTCCAGTACCCGCTGCAACACAAAGCCCCCGGTGATGGCGTGGTACGCCACTTTGGCACCATCCACCTCCACCGGCTTCGCTTCACACAGCAGGCGCCAGATTTCGTCCCTGTCCCAGAGCACATCAATGGGGGTTTCCCGGGGAATCGCCGGAATGCCGCCACGGTGGGACAACACCTGGTGAATGGTAATGGTGCGCTTACCACCCCCCGCAAACTCCGGGCAGTAATACGACACCGGGTCCATCAGATTGACCAGTCCCTGTTCCGCCAGGATGTGGATTAGCAGGGCCGTGACTGCCTTGGAGGCGGAGAAATAGCAAATGGGTGTCTCGGTGGTCATCGGCACCTTCAGCGCGTCCACGGCGTCATGGGGCCCGTTGCCACTGGCATGGCCGATGGCTCGATGCAGGATCTGTTCGCCCCGGTGCCTGACCGACAGCTGTATGCCCGGATGCACTCCGGTTCGGTACAACCGCTCAACGCTGTGCCAGATGGCCTCGACAACCTCGGGGCCCACTCCGGCCAGCTCCGGTTTCTCGCCAGCCTCATCGCGGTGGGTTACTGACGCCAGGTCAGTGGGAACGGCGGAGGTGTGGAGCGCACGGCGGGCAATTCGGTTCATCGCTTGACCTTTGATTCCGGAGACTGTCTTTTCGCACATCCTGACGCTGGATATCACCCGGCACATTGGCCGGATAGCGGGCCTGGCTGCGTCAACTCATCCAGCACATCGTCTTCAGGGATTATGGGCTTCCTCGGTCAAGGGTGCCAGTACCACCTGATTGCGGCCATCGGCCTTGGCCTGATACATGGCCCTGTCGGCCGCCGCGCACAGGGTATCGGCGCTTTCACCATGGTCGGGAAATACGGAAACGCCGATACTGACGGTCAGTGCGACCGTGTTGCCATTCCCCAGAGATTGTGGGGCATCACTCACCAGCCGGCGCAGTCGTTCTGCGGTATCCAGCGCCTCGCGACGGTCCATTTCCGGCAGCAGAATAACAAACTCTTCGCCGCCAAACCGACCGACGCTATCGACACTCCGCACGCTCCCTGCCAGCAATGCGCTAGCCGCCTTCAGCACGGCATCGCCGGCGGCGTGCCCATGGTCATCATTGATAGCTTTGAAGTGGTCAAAGTCGATCCACAACAGGGCCAACTCACGGTCGTAACGTTTGGCGCGGGCGATTTCCTCTTCCAATATGCGGGTCATCTCCCGCCGGTTCAGCACCCCGGTCAGTGAGTCACGGGTTGCCAGTTCCGACAGTTCTTCCTCCAGCTCCTTACGATCCGAGATATCGAGAATAATCCCCTCGAGTACCAGTTCGCCCTCACCTTCAACGCCCCGTCCACGCTCCCATACCCATATTTTCCGGCCATCCTTACGGGTTATCGGGTATTCAATGGAAAATGGCTCGGCGTTACCGATGGCGGATTCTACCGTTCGCAGGATGGTTTCATTGCAGGCTTCGTCGATGAGTTTTGCATAGCTGACCAGGCTGTTGTTCACCAGCTCGTGTGGCTCATAACCGGTCAACTCAAGACAACCGTTGGATACGGACAGCATGGTCCAGAACTCATCGTACCGGCAGCGGTAGGCCATTCCGGGCAGGTTGTCCATGATTGTGGATAGCTGGCGTTCACGCCATCGAAGGGTGTTCTCCGCTTCGCGGATATCGGTTATGTCCTGGCCGATAGCAATGGAGCCGGTGATCTCCCCGGCATCGTTCCGAAGGCTGCGTGAGTTCCACGAGAGCTGACGCTCGCGGCCGTTGCGAGTGGTAATCCAGGTTTCATAACCCACCACCTCGCCTTCGTCACGTAGGATCTCATTGGCCCTTTCGCGAATTCGCACCCGGTTCTCCTCTTCCGGGTACAACCATTGCCATATTGCATCCGAATCCATGACCTCTTCTCTAGGATAACCGCTGATATCTTCAGCAGCCTTGTTCCAGAGTACGACCCGACCCTCCGGATCCAGCACATTGATCCATACATTGGCACGCTCAATCACGCTTTCGCGGAACTGGTTCAATTCGCGAATCTCTTCCTGCTGACGGACGTTCAGAGACAGCAATGTTCGATCACTCACGAATTGACGGATCAACGACAGGAAAAGCACGAGCGCAGTCACAAGGACGAAGAACGCTCCTTTGTAGGTCTGGACCCGGCTCAGTGTCTCTGGGTCGGGAAACCACTGCTGTACCAGATAATCTGAAAACGTAATCCACAGCCATCCTACCAGCAGATAGATGCCGACAATCCATAGTGATCGCCGCAGTGGCGTATGGCGCCCTTGAATCTTCTCCATTAAGTCTTTCCCCGGGTTCCGGCTGCTTCCCTGTCGGTGTGAACACCTCGGGCCAAAATCGAAGGCATTACACCCTGAAAATAGTCACAGACGGCGCTGCCGTCGAGGGAATATTGCAATTGATGAGGCATAAAAAAACCCGGAGGGTGTTTCCACCGTCCGGGTTTTGCCAGGCTTTATAAGCTTACTTCACCTGTGCGCGAGCCTCTTCAAGAATGCGGTTGAAGGTCTCGCTGGGCTGCATGATCTTGCAGACTTTCTCGGCCGGTGGGTGATAGTAACCACCGATATCGGCCGGATGGCCCTGGATCACACTCATTTCTTCCAGGATCTTGTCCTTGTTGTCTTCCAGTTGCTTCGACAGCTTGGCGAAGAAGTCCTTCAGATCCTTGTCGTCATCCTGGTTGGCCAGTTCCTCCGCCCAGTAACGGGCGAGGTGGAAGTGGCTGCCGCGGTTGTCCAGCTCACCGGTGTTGCGCGACGGCGACTGGTTGTTCTCCAGCAGGCGTTCAGTGGCTTTGTCCAGGGTCAGGCCCAGCAGGCGCGCCCGCTCGTTGTTCTGCTTTTCGCCCAGTTCTTCCAGGGAAACAGCCGTGGCCAGGAACTCGCCCAGCGAGTCCCAGCGCAGGTGATTTTCCTGCAGCAGTTGCTGAACGTGCTTCGGCGCGGAACCGCCAGCACCGGTCTCGTAAAGGCCGCCGCCGTTGAGCAGGGGCACGATGGACAGCATCTTGGCACTGGTGCCCAGCTCCAGGATCGGGAACAGGTCGGTAAGGTAGTCGCGCAGGACGTTACCAGTGACGGAGATGGTATCCAGACCACGAATCAGTCGCTCCATGGTCCAGCGAATGGCACGTACGGGCGACTTGATGAGGATGTCCAGGCCGTCGGTATCATGTTCCTTGAGGTACATTTCCACTTTCTTGATCAGCTCGGCGTCGTGCGGGCGCTCATCGTCGAGCCAGAACAGGGCTGGCATGCCGGTAGCGCGGGCGCGGTTAACCGCCAACTTGACCCAATCGCGGATTGGCAGGTCCTTGGTCTGGCAGGCACGCCAGATGTCGCCCTTTTCGACCTTGTGCTCGGTCAGCACGGCGCCGTCTTCAGCGATGACACGAACGATGCCGTCTTCCTTGATTTCAAAGGTCTTGTCGTGGGAGCCGTACTCTTCAGCCTTCTGCGCCATCAGGCCAACGTTCGGCACCGTGCCCATGGTGGTGGGATCAAACGCGCCGTGGGTCTTACAGAAGTTGATCACTTCCTGGTAGATGGTGGCGTAGGTGCTCTCAGGCATCACCGCTTTGGTGTCCTTGAGCTTGTTGTCCCGGGCCCACATCTTGCCGGAGTTGCGGATCATCGCCGGCATGGAGGCATCAACAATGACGTCACTGGGTACGTGCAGGTTGGTGATGCCCTTGACGGAATCTACCATGGCAATTTCCGGACGATGCTCATAGCAGGCGTGCAGGTCTTCCAGAATCTGCTCCTGCTTGGACTCCGGCAGTTGCTTGATTTTGTCCGTCACACTGGAAAGACCGTTGTTGGGGTTCACGCCCAGCTCGTCGAACAGTTCACCGTACTTGTCGAACAGTTCCTTGTAGAAGATCTTTACCGCGTGACCGAAGACGATCGGGTGGGAGATCTTCATCATCGTGGCTTTGACGTGCAGGGAGAACATCACGCCGGTCTTCTCGCAGTCTTCGATGCAATCATCGAAGAACTTGCGAAGTGCTTTGCAGCTCATGAACATGCCGTCCAGCACTTCGCCTTCCTGCAGTGCCAGTTCACTCTTGAGAACGGTCTGCTTACCCTTGGCGTTCTCAAAAACGATACGGGCGTTGGTGGCCTTGTCCAGTGTCAGAGACTGTTCGTTGGAGTAGAAATCACCGCCGCGCATGTGGGCCACGTGGGTGCGTGACGCCGGGCTCCACTCGCCCATGGTGTGGGGGTGTTTGCGGGCAAAGGCCTTGACTGCTGTGGGGGCACGACGGTCGGAGTTACCTTCACGCAGCACCGGGTTTACAGCGCTGCCCAGTACTTTGGAGTAGCGGGCATGGATTTCTTTCTCTTCGTCAGACTCAGGGTGTTCCTTGTACTCGGGAACGTTGTAACCCTGGTCATTGAGCTCCTTGATGGCAGCCCGCAGCTGGGGAATTGAGGCACTGATGTTGGGAAGCTTGATGATGTTGGCTTCCGGGTCCTTGGTGTAGTCACCCAGCTCTTTGAGGTCGTCCGGAACTTGTTGCTTTTCTTCCAGGTAATCAGGGAAGAGCGCGAGAATACGGGCAGCAAGCGAGATGTCGCTGGTGCCGAACTCGATGCCTGCGGGCTTGGCGTAAGTTTCGAGGATGGGAAGAAGTGACCGTGTCGCGAGGGCGGGGGCCTCATCGGTCAGTGTGTAAATGATCTTGGCTTTGGATGATGTCATTTTCGTCCTCAGGCTGATGGGTGAGTTCAGGACGGTCACCGCAGGGTCAGCCGTCTTGTGAACGTCTGGCTTGAGCGATGACTGATTCGGGAACTTTTGATAGACCTACTAAGATAGCATTTTTTTGCCAATTCTGGTTACGATCTTAGTATAAGAACCGACTAAAAGTTCGCTAAAAGCCGTTACAGGGTGATGAAAAGGCAGGAATTTACGAAACTTTCGGACATTTAGGTTTGGGAGTATCGCGCTGGGGGTAGGGGCAACCAAAACACGCTCAAGCACATCCCTGTGGCGCTTGGGCTCCGCCATCCATGGCTCCGCACAGTTTTGGTTGCCCCTACCCCCAGCGCTCGGCAAATTTCATGCATGCCCGCCGGTTACAGCAGCCACCGTAGGTCGGATTAGGCGAAGCCGTAATCCAACAACAAGGCTCAAACATCAGCCCCCGTCGCATTTCGCTACGCTCTATACGACCTACGAGCTAACTCACCCCTTCGGCAACAACCCCGCCTCGTCGAGGCATTCCCGAATCCGGTCCAACGCCTCCGGATTGCCAAGAGCATCCCGGTTGTCGGCTTTGTTGGAACCGTTGATCAGGCGTGCCACCGCCAGCTCCACTTTCTTACCGCTGCGCGTGTAGGGAATATCCGGCACCTGGATGATGTGTTTCGGTACGTGGCGCGGGCTTGCGCCCTGGCGGATGCGGGTTTTGAGGTTTTTCTGAAGGTCGTCGGTGAGGGCCTGGCCCTCTGCCGGGACCACCAGCAAGACCACTTCCACGTCACCTTCGATCTGACGACCAACAACCAGGCTGTCTTTGACTTCCGCCACGGTTTCCACCTGGCGGTAGATCTCAGCGGTACCGATTCTCACACCGCCCGGGTTAAGGGTGGCATCTGAACGGCCGTAGATGACGGCGCCGCCGTGTTCGGTGAATTCGATGAAGTCGCCGTGGGCCCAGACATCCGGGAAGGTGTTGAAGTAGGCGTCTTTATAGCGCTCGTTGCCGGGGTCGTCCCAGAAGGCGACGGGCATGGAAGGCAGCGGCTGCCGGCAGACGAGTTCGCCTCGGCCGCCACTGACGGGCTGGCCGTCGTCGCCGTAGGCCACGGCGTCAACACCGAGGAGGCGGCACTGGATTTCGCCACGGCGGACCGACAACAGCGGAGTGGAACCCACAAAGCAGCCGCAGATGTCGGTGCCGCCGGCGATGGAGCCCAGCAATACGTTGGGGGCGCCGTCGCTGTAGATCCAGTCATAGTCTTCCGGCAACAGGGGCGAGCCAGTGGAGAAGACGACTCTCAAGGCCGTCAGGTCCAGGTTTTTCGCCGGGGCCAGTTCAGCCTTGCGACAGCCGGCGATGAACCGTGCGCTGGTGCCGTAATGGGTGACTTTCTCGTCGGCCACCACCTGCCATAGATAGTTCAGGTCCGGGTAGCCAGGTGAGCCGTCGACCGTGATGACGGCCGCGCCAGTCAGTAGGGCAGACGCCTGCCAGTTCCACATCATCCAGCCGCAGGTGGTGAAGTACAGGAAGCGGTCGTCGGGGCCGACATCGCCATGGAGCATCAGTTCTTTGGCGTGGTTGACCAGCAGGCCAGCGTTGCCATGCACGATGCACTTGGGTTTGCCGGTGGTGCCGGAGGAATAGAGGATGTACACCGGGTGCTCCGGTGGCAACGGTGTGAAGGAGGGCGCCTGGCCCTGTCCCTCGGCAAGGGCCTCATCCCAGTGGGTGACCTTGTCGCCAGCGACGGCGGGTTCGCCTGGCAGCTGTTCGATGCTGACAACGCAGCGCAGGCTGGGCAGGCCGTCAATCAGGCCGGCGAAGTCATCCTGGCGGTTGAAGACCTTGCCGCCATAGCCGTAGCCGTTGACCACGATCAGCGCTGCCGGCTCAATCTGGCCGAAGCGATCAAGGATGGCGCCCACGCCGAAATCCGGTGACGCGGAACTCCAGACGGCGCCCAGGCTGGTGGCCGCCAACATACCCACAAGGGCCTCATAACCATTGGTGACCACACCGGCCACGCGGTCACCCTGTCGAATCCCTTTGTTGCGCAGGAAGGCTTCCAGGGCACCGGTGTCCGCTTTCAATTCAGCGTAGGTGCGGCGCAGTACCGGGCGGGTTTCGCAGTAGGCCACAACCGCTTCGCGCTCGGCGTGGTCGCCTTCCGCCAACCGCAGCAGGTTGGCCGCAAAGTTGAGTTTCATACCGGGGAACCACTCCGCGCCGGGCATATCACGTTTGCCCAGAACGGCATCGGCTGGCGTGTCGCATACCAGGCCACAGTAGTCCCATACCTTTTGCCAGAAGGTCTCTAGGTTCTCAATGGACCACCGGTGGAGGGCGTGGTAATCGGCAAACGGGCCGAAACCCTGTTGCTCCAGCCAACCCTGGAACTGGCCCATCTGGCAGTGTTTCAGTGTGTCCTGCGAAGGAGACCAGACCACTGGTGATTGTTCTGTGTTGCTCATCCGTCTCTCCTGTTGCTTACTGCATATGCCAGCCGTGACTGACCACAATGGATTGGCCAGTCAGTGCCGCCGAGGGGAAGGCCGCCAGGTGCACTGCCAGCTCGGCGACGTCTTCCAGGGTGGTGAATTTGCCATCGACGGTATTCTTCAGCATAACCTTACTGATGACCTCTTCTTCGGAAATGCCCAGCTCCTTGGCCTGCTCCGGGATCTGCTTGTCCACCAAGGGCGTTCTGACAAAACCGGGGCAGATGATGTTACTACTCACACCATGCTCGGCACCCTCTTTCGCCACCGCCCGGCACAGGCCCAGCATGCCGTGCTTCGCCGCCACGTAGGGCGCCTTGAGGGGAGACGCTTCCAGGGAGTGGACAGACCCCATATACAACATGGTCCCGCCCCCACTGGCGTACATCTGTTTGAGGGCTGCTCGCGTTACCAGAAACGCCCCGTCCAGATGAACATTCATCACTTTACGCCAGTCGGCAAAGGCCAGTTTATGCAATGGGTCGATATGCTGGATACCGGCGTTGGCCAGGGCCACGTCGAGGCCACCCCATTTTTCCACGATGGCGGCCACGCCTTGCTCAACCGCCTTCTCATCCGTAACGTCCATGGCCAGGGCCATGGCGGTGCCCCCTGCCTTTTCAATGGCATCAACGGCGTCCTGGGCGCTTTCCAGGGTGAGGTCGGCCACGGCCACCCGGGCGCCCTCACGGCCATAATGTTCGGCTATGGCCCGGCCAATTCCGCGCCCCGCCCCTGTGATCAGGGCTATCCGGTTTTCTAGACGCATGTTTCTCTCTCCTTAGTCGTAAGCCACGCTAGGCAGCCAGGTCGCGATTTCGGGCACCAGGAAGACAATCGCCAGAGCCACCAGCTGAATAATGATGAAGGGTATGACGCCCTTGTAGATGTCGGTCACCTTGATTTCCGGCGGCGCCACACCCTTGATGTAGAACAGTGCAAAGCCGACAGGTGGCGTCAGGAACGACGTCTGCAGGCACATGGCGAAGAGGATGGTGAACCACACCAGATCAAAGCCCAGTTGCTGAACCACCGGTGCCACCAACGGCAGGATGATCAGGGTGATCTCAACCCAATCCAGGAAGAAGCCGAGCAGAAAGACACCAAACAGGATGGTAAGAATCACGCCATAGGGGCCGAAAGGCAGTCCCAGCAGAGCGTCCTCGATAACCTGGTCACCACCCAGCCCCCGGAGGACGACAGAGAACGCCGTGGCACCCAGGAAAATGGCAAAAATGAACGCCGCCGTGCGGGTTGTCTGCTGCATGGAAGAGTTGAGCACTTTCATGCTCAGGCGACCCGACATCAGCGCCAACAGCAAAGCGCCCAATGCGCCAACACCGGAGGCTTCCGTTGGTGTTGCGATTCCGGCAAAGATAGAACCCAGCACGCCCAGAATTAACGCGGCTGTCGGCACAACGGCCTTTGCCACTTCCCAGACGATGCCCCAGGTCACTTTCTCAGTACCCTCGGGCACCGGCGCAATGTGCGGTTGCAGCATTGGGCGGATAATGGCGTAGGCCACGTACATGGCCCCCAGCATAAGGCCAGGAAAGAACGCACCCATAAACAGATCGCCAACTGACGCGTCAGGAACCGCCAGCCGATCCGCCATCAATACCAGCATGATGGACGGAGGAATCAGGATGCCCAGGGTTCCAGTCGCACAGGCCGTCCCCACAGCAAATCCCTTGTCGTACTTGTTCTCCATCATCACGGGCAGGGATAGCATGCCCAGCAGCACAACGGACGCACCGATGATACCCGTGGTCGCGGCCAGCAGTACGCCGATAACAATCACGGTTACCGCATAGCCGCCGCGAACAGCGCCAAACAGTTTGACCATACTGTTCATCAAACGCTCAGCCACCCCGGACTGGTCAAGCATGATGCCCATGAAAATAAACATGGGCAGAGCAACAAGAGTCTCGCTGTTTACAACCTTCCATATCCGCTCGGGCACGAGCCCCATGGAGGAGGAATAGTCAAACCACAGATTTGCTCCAAAATTCTCGACGGCGATTACACCGACAACGGTCCAGATAACTGCGGTGCCACCCAACACCCATGCAACCGGAAAACCGGTCATCAACAATGCTCCAAACGTCAGGAACATGCCGATTACGAAAAGGGTTTCAAGCTCCATCAGGACGCATCCTCTTTATTGTTATCCCCGGACTCGATCCGAATTGGCTTCGGAAAACCGAAAAGCAGAGCAGTGACTTTCAGCAGACGGGATAGCGCTGCCAGAATCAGGAGAACAAAAGACAGTGCCAGGATACTCTTGAGAATCCAGCGATAAGGAAGCCCGGCAGGCGCTTGGCTGGTCTCGCCCTGGGCCCAGGAACTGAAGGCATAGGGGATCATTTCGTAAACTGCCAGCCCGAGAAACGGTAACAGCAGGAATACAAGTCCGAGCAGTTCGATCCAGGCCTGGCCCCTGAGAGACAGGCGCTCATGGATCACATCGACTCTGACATGGTCATCCGTCACCAGGGTATAGCCCAACCCCAATAACCAGCCTGCACCGGCCAGATGCCATTGGACTTCTTCCAGAGTGACCGAACCCATGCCAAAGGCATAGCGACCTACCACTGCATAGATGATCACGCCGGTGACCACGATCCAGAGCCAGGAAGCACTCTTGCCTATTGCGGAAATTACACCGTCCATAAACTGGCTGAGCCAGGTCGTCGGGAATTCCGTGTGATGATGAATAAATTGACCGGCGTCCGACGCCGATGCATGCACATCGGGCGGTGAGCCTTTATCAGACACTGTCATACAACAGTTCCTCGTTCAGAAAGCCTGCCGTGAAACAAGGATGGCCCCGAAGGGCCATCCAGACTTTATCAGAGAATACCGACACTCTGGCCGGCATCTCGGGGTCAGCCCCGAACCTTACAGGTCCGCCGGAACATAGGCGCGAGTGTCCCACACCTTGTAGGATTCCATGAACTCCTGCTGGCTTTCATAGACGCGCTTGAAGTCGGCATCCTTGGAGGCTTCTTCCTCAAGCACTTCCTGAGTTACCTCCTTCAGCTTGAGCAGAACGTCGCGGGGGATCTGGTCGGCCTGAACGCCCTTGTCCTGGAACTCAGCCAGAACCTTACCGTTCTTGTACTCGCCCTCTGCAAGACCACGAGTGGTCGCTGCGGTGCAAGAAGCCTCAACCAGCGCTTTCTGCGCGTCAGTCGCACCAGCCCACTCATCCTTGTTGATCAGCATATACTGAGCCGTGAACTGCTGGTGCCAACCCGGGAACAGGTTGTACTTAACCACTTGATTGAAGCCGAGAATCTGGTCGATGGCGGGCATGGAGAATTCGGTGGCATCAATAGTGCCTTTCTCCAGTGCCTGGTAAAGCTCGCCGCCGGGCATCATGGTGACGGACGCGCCCAGTTTTTCCAGAACTTTGCCACCCAGGCCGGCGAAGCGGATCTTCAGGCCTTTGTAGTCTTCCAGTGTTTCGATGGGCTTGGAGTACCAGCCCGCCGTTTCAGGCCCGATGATGCCGCACAGTTGTGCGTGTACATCGAAGCCCTTATTGGCATAGGCTTCCTGCAGCATTTCATGACCACCACCGAAGTAATACCAGCCGATATAGGCGGGTGGCTTCATGCCGAACGGAACGGCGGCAAACAGGGGAATCGCAGGCACCTTGCCCTGGTCGTAACCAATCCAGGTGTATCCGGCAGAAACCTTGCCATCGGAAACCGATTGCAGAATATCAAACGCAGGTACCAGCTTTCCGGGCTCGTAGACCCGAACCTGGATGCTGCCATCGGAAGCGGTGTTGAGGTTTTCAGCGACCCAGGCGGCAGGTGACCCCAGGCCAGGCAGGTTAGTAGCGAAGGCGACCGGCATTTTCCAGCGCAGGTCATCTGCGAACGCCGATCCGGTAGTCAGGGCGATCGCACCGGCGATACCGGTAAGTGCCTTGAAGAGTTTCATTGGCAAGTCTCCTAGCATTGTTGTTGTATTCGGCCAAACAGGAACGTTCCCGACGGGCCTTATCTGAATGTAGTCAGACATCGCAGGAAACGAGACAGACAAGATGTGTTTTGGGTCCAACGATAGCGCCAGTCTTGTTTTCTGCGTTGTTCTGACGTCCTGCATCCGGGATATAGCAGGCACTGTGCCAATCACAATATTTTGTTATTTATCAAACAGATAAAAACAAAGAAAGACATCGCACATAATAGATAGTCCGGAAAACCGGACGCATATAGACATCCGTCGTAGGGGTTTGTACGGATAACAGGACAGGCGTCCTGATTTCAGGACATCTTGGCGAGTTTTTCGTAAAGCACCGAACGCGAAATACCCAGCAGTTTGGCTGCCCGGGTACGATTGCCACGACTGGCGACCAGTGCTTCTTCAATTGCCTGGGCTTCGGCATCGGCCAGGGTTTTAGCCAGTGGACGCACCGGCTGTGGCACCAGCGATGAGGCTGGCCGGTTGCCACTGCGGGGCAACACCTTGAAAATGGCGTCGGCGTCCAGCAGACCACCGTCTTCACCCATGGTCAGGGCCCGCTCCAGCACATTGCGCAGCTCACGGATATTACCGGGCCAGTCGTAACCGCCCAAAGCTGCCACACCAGCGTCGGTGATTTCACCCCGCATCTCCAGACCGTCGCAGATTTCACCCAGCAGGGCCTCACACAGCACGCCCAGATCGGCCAGGCGGTCCCGCAACGGAGGAATAGGGATTTCCAGCACGTTCAGCCGGTAATACAGGTCCGACCGGAACTCACCTTCGGCAATCATCGCCTCCAGGTTGCGACTGGTCGCGGCGATGACCCGCACATCCACCGAGGCCACCTTGTTGGAGCCCAGAGGCTCAATCTCACCTTCCTGCAACGCCCGCAGCAGTTTTGCCTGCAACGGCAGTGGCATATCCCCGACTTCATCCAGAAACAGGGTGCCGCCGTTGGCGAGCTGGAACTTGCCTTCCCGGGTGCGGCGATCAGCCCCGGTGTAGGCTCCGGGTGCCACGCCGAAAAATTCAGCTTCCAGCAGGTTGTCTGGAATCGCAGCCACGTTCACGCCCACAAAAGGCTTGTCGGCACGGGTAGAAACGGAATGAATGGCCTGCGCCAGCACCTCCTTGCCGGTGCCGGTTTCACCCAGCAGCAGCACCGGCATGTCACGGCCGGCCGCCAACCGGGCCCGGCGCTTGACCTCCAGTGCTGCGGGGCTGGCACCCACAAAGTCGGCGAGGTTGTAGCGAGTGCCACGCGCTTTCTTCGCCAGGGCCTTACGAGCAGCCGCCAGATCCTGATGCAGGCGACGGTACTTGGCCACCAACGGCGTCAGCGGTTGCAGGTCGTCATACAGCACAAACGCCACCGCCCCCATGATGCGCCCTTCGTCGTCATAAAACGGCAGCCGGGTCACCACCAGTTGTTGCTTGCTGTGCTCCATGATATCGAGCAGCAAGGGTTTTCCGGTTTCGACCACTTCCGGCATGCGGCTCTGGGGGATCACCTGGCGGACAGGTTTACCGATGACCGCCTTGGGGTCCTCCAACCCAAGCAGATGGGCATAACTGTTGTTGATCCAGGTAATACGGCTTTGGTGGTCAACCGCAATCGCGCCGGCGCTGGCTTCCTCAAACATGGGAAACAGCGCTTCGATCAGATCCCTGGTCAGGCCACTCTTGTTATTCTCAGTAAACAGCTCTGTCATGTACCCTGTACCACCGGGTTGGATGTTATTCATGGCAATATCCAGAGCACCCGGCGAGCCGGGTGCAGAGACGGAAGTATATGGCGCCCCCGGAATAGGGGCAAACAATGCCGGCCCGGAATCTGACCGGGCCGGCCGACAGGGGTGTCAGTCTGGTATCTGCACCTGATCGTCAGCGAACACGATGCGGTCGCCGGCATCCGGGGCAGGATCGATCGGGGTCAGGTTAGCCTCAGACAGAGGGGTGGCCATATCGCCACGCGGTACCGTTCTGACCACCTGACTGGGCGGCAATGCCTGCTTGTCGGCAAGGTTCGCCCACACCAGATCCAGGGCCTGGAAGAAGTAGTGATGCAGCGGCACGTACCGGTCCGCAATCCCCGGGAAGCCGTTGAGGACATCCAGGTGGTGGGCATTGAGAATCTCGTAATACCTCAGCTTGCTGTTGCTGCCCTCAACCCGCTGGTTCAGCCCGAAATAGGGCCGCGAGGTGTGGTTGATGGGCAGGATGGCGTCGGCACGACCGGTCACAAAGACCGTTGGCTTGCCCCGCAGGTTGCCAGACGCGCGAATTTGCTCAACGCCATCAGCAATACGCTCTGACCATTCCGCGGCATCACCCGACAGCGGGCTTCCGGTCACGGCATCGGTGCCCAGGGCAAGGCTTCTCAGACACAGCAGAGCATCCAGACCGTAATCCTGCTGACTGGTGCTGGGCGATGCACTGGCACCCAGATTGGTGGGCTGACCTTCGGCACCGTCGTACACCAGATTCACCCCGGCACTGGGGGGAATACCGTTACTCGCGGAGAACAGCGCTGCTTCCTGCGCCGCAGTGATCGGCGTGACCGCTCCGCCAGCCCCCGTAGCCGCCAGGCTGACATCACACAACCTGTCCTCAACACCGGCCTGACCGTAGGCGTTGGCATAGGTGGTGGAGATGCTCTGGGCAACCGCCAGCCCGAAATGAACCGGTGCCAGCAGGTTCTGCTCCGGCTGGATACCCACATCCTCTTCCAGGATGCGCAGCGCATCGGAGGCGCGGTCGTCGGTGGTAGCGCCTGTCACCAGGCCCTTGTTGGCCAGTGAGTTACAGATGTTCTCCGCAATCGTGAAGTTGTTGAATGTGGCGTTCAGTGGCGCCACATCACGCACTTCCGGTGCAATGTTCGCGCAACCCTGATACACCGCCAGCGCCGTGGTGTAATCCAGCAGGCTGCGGCTGTGTTCGGCCAGTTCGGGGCCACTGCCCTGGCGGATGGTAAAGCTGGTATCCACCTGCGGATTGACGTTGGGCTCCGACACCGCCACCCCGTCGATCAGCCCCTTATCGTCAAGCTCAGCGGCACGGACCGAAGCCCCACCGCCGTTGGAAACGCTGGACGCAATCACCAGGGTATCCTTCGGCTTCACCTTGATCACTTTGCGACCATTTCCGGTTTCCTGCCCGAATTCCTCGTTCAGCACATAGAAGCCGAATTCAATCGACTGCAGTACATGCCGCCCCCAGTCAGCCTCGGGGTTGGCCTTGGAGTGAGCGTGCTTATAGGCGAAACGGTCCGGCCAGGCGGCATCAAAATCAGCCCGCGCCTGGGCATCCAGATCGGCCCGGAACTGCACCGGCTCATCCGCCTGGGTAAGAGTACCGTCGATACGCTGGGCAGAGTTGGTGGCCAGGTTGTGGGAACCGGTTCCCGTGCCCTTGTCGGTGTAGACCACGGCGCAGCCTTTCTTCAGGCCCCATTCGCCGGCGGTGCCGATCGCGCCGTAAATGCCGCGGGAACCGGACGAGGGCGCCGTTACCATACAGGCCTGCTCGGGGTCGAAACTGGACGGTACCTGGACCATCACAGTCACCGGCACATCACTGCCATTAACCGTCATGTAGGCCAGGTATTCATTACCCGCAATCAGCCCCTCACCACTGCTATCGACCTGGGGACCGAAGAATTCGCCGTAACCACCACCCGGCACGGTGTCCACAAGAGCCCGGTAGTTGTTGTAGATGGCCAGCGTCCGGAGTTCTTCAGGCGTGGGGTTGAGCGGATCATCAAAGGCCGGTGCCGTTGCACTGGCCAGGCCGCTGGCGCCCAGGCCGCCGGTCAGGAGATCATTGGTGACGCCATCATACTGGGTGGAATGGACCTCTCCCTGGATGAATCCCGGGAGCTGGTTGAACGGTTTCTTGCTGCTGTCGTTGCAGGCGGTACCCGTCAGAGCCACCGCACCAATCAGCGTGTACTGAAGTAGCGTTTTCATAGGTTGTTCCCTGTTGTTTTTGTTAGACATGAGAACCCGGCGTACACGAACGAAGCCGGGTACCATGACAGGGGCCATGCGTATCCTGTGCCAATACAGCAGAACGTTGATTTTCATTGCTTTTTCTTGGAATCGCTCTAATTCTCAAGCACTATTTCCGGATTTCCGGACAGTGGTCAGAGGGGGAGGTGGGCGGAAATGCCCTCTACGGGCCGTCTCGCGACATTGTCCTGAAGCTAGGACAGTGTCCCGTTTTCAGGACAGCGCTGAGCACCGCACAATGCATCCGTGGTCATATTCAAGACGTATAAGTCTTCGTTTCCGCCCGGATGAACGGAGAGTCCATGCACGTCAACCGCCTGCTGGCATTGGCCGCCAGCACCTTGCTATCTGCCTGCGCCTCACACCTGAACGCGCCAGCAGAAACGGTGTCGGTCCCCGATACCGGCTTTCGCACCACAACTGGCATCACCTATTCCCCGGACAGCTGGCCTCAGGAGCTCCAGGCGGATCTTTATCTGCCAGACAGCCCCGACCCCGCACCTGCAGTACTCCTGGTGCATGGCGGTGGTTGGGAACGGCGTTCGCGGAAGGACATGACATGGATCGCAGAGCACCTCGCTGGCCGGGGCTTCGCCGTGATGAACATTGATTATCGGTTTGCACCTGAACACACCTTCCCGGCGCAACTCCACGATCTTCAGATAGCCATGAACTGGCTTCATGCCAGGGCGGGGGCCTACAACCTGGACCGGAATGCGATCAGTGCATTTGGCTTTTCTTCCGGCGCTCACCTGGTCAGCTTGTTGGCCGTGATTGCCGAAAGCCAACACCCGTTGAACCAACCACACGGAGGCGCGGACGCGCGGCCGGAGGCTGTTGTTGCCGGTGGCTTGCCAGCCGACCTGCGAACCTTCGGGTCCGGAAAGCTGATCCGTCAGTTCCTGGGCGGTGATCAGCAGGACATTCCGGGTGTTTATGAGGCCGCCTCGCCGATCACCCACATTACCGCCGGCACGCCTCCGTTTTTCCTGTTCCATGGCGCCCAGGATATGCTGGTGCCTGCGGATCAGGCGCGGGATTTTCGGGCACGCCTTGCGGAGCATCACGTTGAGAGTGAGCTTTACCTGATGCACCTACGAGGCCACATCACCAGTTTCCTGACGGCCGGCAATGCGGTTGAGAAAGCCACAGATTTCCTGATCCGGCACGCGGAAAAGCAGCCGGAGTGACTAAAGAGTCACAAACGGAGCAATTGTTAATGCCAGGATGACAACGATGGCCAGGCAAGCCGCCAGGGTCGTCACCGGCTTGCGGCGAAGCCGATGCCAGAATCCGCCGACCCGGCCCGCCGCCAGATCCTCCTCGTAAGCGTCACGCTGACGCTGCAGGCGCTCCTTCTGGTAGGTCTGCAGCAATTCCCGGGCTCGTTGGGCCTCCTCATTGTCGTGGACCCAGAATCCACCCATGCTGATACCCCAGCGACTGGGAGGCGTCTCGTAGTAGGACACGTTGTGCGTCTCGAACAGCTCGCGTATTTCGTCCGCCTCGTCGTCGGGGACGTGACGAAGGTTCATGAGGTGGTTGGTCATGGTAGGTCCGACACCGGTTTATGGGATACCCTTATCATCCTAGACCCTTATCCTAGCATTGATACTCGATGCCAGACAGCGCCATTCGACGATTACTGGAGTTCGACAATCAGGTTCAGCGCGACCGCGACCAGAACCCGGTGTTCCTGCACCGGCGGGATCGCCGTTTTGCCCTGGACTGCCACAACCAGGGCGTCAGCCCGGGTCCGGATCGGTGGCTTGAACATGTCAGGCGCCTGTCCCGCCGTAGACCGACCGATGACCCGTTGAAATTCTGGCGAAGGGTGACCACAGGTTTTGCCCTGGCGGGGCTCGTTGCCGGAACGCTGGCCATGCTGGGGCTACTGTTCTACGACGGTGGCCAGCGAATCAATCTGACGGTGATCCTGGCCTTCGTGCTGCTCCAGTGCATCCTCGCTGTGGTTACCACTGTCCAGGCCTTTGCAGTTTGCGGTCGCACGCCCCTCGGGCGCCCTGCGAACACTGCAACCACTGTTAATGGCCCGTGCCGCCCATACCGGCGGACTGGCGTTTGGTGTCGCCGGACTGATAACCCTGCTGGTACTGGTGGTGATCCAGGATCTCGCCTTTGGCTGGAGCACCACCCTGAATACCGGCACCGACAGCTACTACCGCATGCTATCCGCCATCGCCACACCCTGGCAGCATCTGTGGCCTGCGGCGATGCCGGACCGCGAACTGGTGGATGCCACCCGGTTCTTCCGCAGCCAGTCTTCCACAACGACCGATCCGGCCCTCTGGGGGAGTTGGTGGCCGTTCGTGGCAATGGTCTGGATGATCTATGTCGTCCTGCCCCGGCTCGCTCTGCTGGTGGTGGCGATCGTTCATCCCCAAATGCGCGCGCGTAAGGCGCTCCGAGCCCATCATGGCTGGGTCGCCCTCCAGTACCGCATGGAGACACCCACCGTGGACACGGGCAATCGCCACAATGACGCCGCCGACCAACCGGATACGACAACGTCTGCGAAATTGCAGCCTATCCCCAGGGCCCAGGCTATTATTCGCTGGGCGGAAGCCGGCAGGCCAGCGCTGCCGCAAACCATCATCGCAGGAGACCAGGAGCCCCTCGCCGCCGGCGGTAGCGCCTCGCTCGAGCACGACCATCACATCATCGAACTGGCAAACCAACGACTGACCAGTGCTCTCACTCCCGCGGCCATTATCGTCACCCGCAGTTGGGAACCACCCACCGGCGAGCTTGCGGATTTTCTACAACAGGCCCGCGAAACATGGCCAAGGCAGACCACCATTGCGCTGGTACCGATGGCAGCTCAACCAGACCAGTCGCCACCGGACCATCAACTCAGCCAGTGGCTGCGGTTTGCGGAGCGTACGGAGGATGAGAGGATGGTGGTCAGCACGCCGATTACAACACCGCCGGATATCCTTATGCACCGCGCACTGCAGGACCAGGACGAATAATGAAAGCCCCCGTGTTTGCCGTGGTCGGCCACCCCAACAAGGGCAAATCCAGCATTGTGGCCACGCTGTCCCAGAACGACGCCATTGCCATCGCGCTGGAGCCTGGAACCACCCGTAAACATCAGGCCTATCCGTTGGCTGTCGACGGCAAGACACTGTACACACTGGTGGACACGCCGGGGTTCCAACGCCCCCGGCGTGTACTGGAATGGCTTGAAGCCCACAGCGTGTCTGCCTCTGACCGGGCCGAAACCGTCGAGGCCTTTGTGGTCCAACACCGCCAGGACAACGGCTTTGTCGATGAATGCGAGCTCTTGCAACCGCTCATTGAAGGCGCGGGCATCATCTACGTGGTTGACGGTTCGGTTCCCTACAGCACCCAGCATGAAGCGGAGATGACCATCCTGCGCTGGACCGGCCGGCCGAGCCTCGCCTTGATCAACAGTATTGGTGAAGACGACTACAGCGACACCTGGGCCAGGGCGCTCGGCCAGTTTTTCCAGGTTGTCCGGACCTTTGATGCGGTGCGCGCGCCCTTCGAGCAACACCTCAGCCTGTTGCGGGCCTTTGGGCAACTTGAGCCGGACTGGGAGCAGCCCCTGGACAGCGCGACGGCGTTTCTCTCGGCGCAGAGACGGCAACGCCGCACCCAAGCGGCCACACTCATCGCCCGTAGCCTGGAAGACATGATGTCCTTCCGCGAAAAACGGACACTGACCACACTCCAGACCAGCGAAATCTCCGATCACGACCTGGCCGCACAGTTGCGCAAAAGCTGGTATGACAACCAGAGAAAACGGGAACAGCACCTTCGAATTGCCATTGAGAAGCTCTACGAGCATCACCGTGTACAACGACAGGAAGCGGAACTGGAATGGCACAGTGAACACGACCTGTTCAGCGAAGACAGCCACAAAGCCTGGGGAGTAAACCGCCGCTACCTGGCCACCGCAGGCTTCGGGGCCGGTGCCGTGAGCGGGGCCGGGGTGGATGCGTTGACCCTTGGCCATTCACTGGGCGCCGGAGCCCTGGTAGGCGGGCTGATCGGTGCCGCAGGCAGCTATTTTTACGGCGACCGCCTGGCACTGCCGGTGCTCAATACCGGTGTACTGAAAAATGGGCTCAGGACCGCCACCTTCGGGCCTGTACAAGACAGCCAATTCGGCTATGTTGTATTAGGAAGGGCCGTTAATCACTGGTGGCATATCAGCCACCGAAATCATGCCGGCCGGGAACTGCTGGATCTTGAACCTGCCGATGACCATTGGCTTGAGCAACTCGACCGCAGGCAACGCCGGACCATCCATCAGGCCTTTGAACGTTGCCGGAAAAAGCGCGCCCTGGATGACAAAATGAGGATAGCCTTTATAGCCGCCATCGAGCAGTCGCTGGACGCCTACGACGATTGGCGGTTGAACCGAACCTGACGGGGATGTTTATACTGTAAGGCTGCTCCATCACACAGCGAGGGATAAGTATGAAAATTGTACGAGTTCAGGACATTATCGGCTCCGAGCGCGAAGTATCAGGGCCGGGCTGGACCAGCCGCCGCATGCTGCTGAAAAAAGACGGCATGGGCTTTTCATTCCACGAGACCATCATCCCTGCGGGCGCCGAGCTGAACCTCTGGTACAAGCATCACCTTGAAGCTGTATATTGTGTCGCCGGTAACGGCAGCATCTACGACAAGGCCACTGGCGAAACCCACGAGATTTCCGATGGCACGCTTTACGCGCTGGACAAGAACGACCCGCATACGCTGCGTGGTGGCACCGAAGACATGCGACTGATCTGTGCCTTCAACCCGCCCGTCACCGGCCGTGAAGTCCATGACGAAGACGGCGCCTATCTCCCGGACACCGGCGACAACTAAGCCCGGCCCCAGTGGCTGACGTTTCAGGCACAACAACACCGCCACCGGCAGCCAAGCTGCTCCCGGTGGCGGTGTTGCTTTGGCTGGCCGGTGTTTATCTGCGCATACCGGTATTGGTTGCACCTCCCCTGGCGCCGTTCATCAGCGACGAACTCAGCCTGTCCCAGGCTCTGACCGGTGCGCTCACCACTCTTCCAATTTTGATGCTGGCTGTCGGTTCCATGCCCGGTTCCCTGGCCATCGCACGGATGGGCCCACGCAATACCCTGGCGCTGGCCATGGTGATTATGGTCATCGGTTCCGCCGGTCGCGGGCTGTCACCCGATACCATCACGCTTATGCTGGCGAGTGCCGTCATGGGCCTGGGTGTGGCCATGATGCAGCCCTCCCTGCCGGCACTCCTGCCACGCTGGCTCGAACCCAAACATCTGGCCATCGGCTCCGCTATCTACATGAACGGCATGCTGATGGGCGAATTCATCGGCGCCGGCATCACCCTCCCGGTACTGATGCCACTGATGGACGACAGCTGGCGCGCCACCCTGCTGGCCTGGTCACTGCCCGCGTTGCTGGTCGCTGCTGCTCTGTTCCTGCCCCGAAGAGAAATGGCCCGACCTGTAAAGAAACCGGCATGGTTGCCTGATTGGAAAAACCCACTGACTCTGCGAATTGGCCTGCTGCTGGGCCTGTCCGGCTCCCTGTTCTTCGGCCTTAACGCCTACATGGGCAATATCCTGGAGCAACAAGGCAACTTCGACATGCTGGCGGACGCCTTGTTCTGGTATAACTTCGCCCAGGTGATCGCCTCCCTGGTCATGCTGAAAATGGCGAGATATTGGGTAGGCCTCAAAGGCCCCATCATGGTGATGGCAACCTGCAGCATCCTGGGCACAGTGGGAACGGTCGTCTTCACTGGCTGGTGGTCAATAGCCAGCGCAACGTTTATGAGCTTCACGGCCGGCATTCTGCTGATCCTGCTGGTGGCTTTACCCCCTGTACTGGTGGAATCAAGAGAAACGGGGCGACTCTCAGCAGGAAACTTTCTGGTTGGTTACACAGTGGCGTTTTCTGTTCCCATGATCGGCGGGTTACTGGCCGATTGGGGCAACGACGCCCGATACGCCATTATCTTTATCATCGCCTATTGCGCTCTGGTTCTTCCCCTGACTTTTACCCTGGACCTGAAACGACAAAAGGGCCAACCCGAAAGTTGACCCTCTGTCTGGTGCCATTGATCTATGCTTTGCCGGGCCGCGGGGTGGGGGTATTTTTTCCTTGGAAATGGAACTCGCTTCGCTCAGACACCCATTTCTGGCGGAAAATATACCCCCACCCCACGTCCTTACCGCTGGCTTAGATGTAATAGTCCTTTAACGGGGGGAAACCGTTAAACTCTATGGCACTGTACGTCGTGGTGTAGGCACCGGTGGACAGCCAGTACATGCGGTCGCCAATGGCCAGATTCAGCGGCAGCGGGTACTTGTGGTGCTCGTACATGATGTCGGCGCTGTCGCAGGTTGGGCCTGCAATTACACAGTCCTCGCCTTCGCCGGATTTCTCGGTATAGATCGGGAACTTGATGGATTCATCAAGCGTTTCGATCAAGCCACCGAATTTACCAACATCGGTGAATACCCAACGGTGTAGGGCAGTACGCGATTTACGTGAAATCAGCACCACTTCACTTACCAGAACACCTGCGTTGGAAATCAGCGAGCGGCCCGGTTCGATAATAATCTCCGGCAAATCATCGCCAAAATCCTCATCCAGGAAACGCTTGATCTCTTCCGCGTAGGTTTTCAGGTCATTCGTACGGGTGATGTAGTTGGCCGGGAAGCCGCCGCCCATGTTGATCATCTTCAGTTCGATGCCGTCTTCTTCCTTCAGACGCTCGAAAATCACCTTCACCTTGCCCAGGGCGGCGTCCCACGCGCCGATTTCCCGTTGCTGGGAACCCACGTGAAAAGAGACGCCGTAAGGCACCAGGCCCAGATCGCGGGCCAGGATCAGCAGGTCCATGGCCATGTCGGTCTGGCAGCCGAACTTGCGGGACAGCGGCCAGTCAGCGGTCAGGGTGCCTTCGGTCAGGATGCGAACATACACTTTCGAGCCCGGAGCCGCCTTCGCGATGTTGCGCAGGTCCGCTTCCGAATCCGTGGCGTACAGGCGAACACCTCGCTCGTAGAAGGTGCGGATATCCTTGGCCTTCTTGATGGTGTTGCCGTAACTGATGCGGTCGCCCGTCACACCCAGGCCCATGACCTTGTCGAGTTCGTACACCGACGCGATATCAAAGCTGGCGCCCTTGTCCCGCAACATCGTCAGAACCTGCGGGGCAGGGTTGGCCTTCACCGCATAGTAGACGTTGGCATAGGGAAAGCCTTCCACCAGTTCATCGTACTGGCGGTTGATGGTCGCGGTATCAATCACGACGCAGGGCGTGTCCTTGGTATCGGCAAATGCCTTGATACGGGCAAAGGTCTCGGCGTCGTAGTAGTCAGTGATGATGGCGTTGGTGGATTCGGTCATGGATAGGGTTTCCCTCCAAAGGGCAAACGGGTCGTTCAAACAACATAGGTACCGATCCGGTACCCGTCAATCGCGCGATCATCGGTTCTTTTCCGGGGGCGTGATATGAGCATATCTACCCATAACCACCGTCTGGCCCGTTTGCCTTCAGCTCACACTGCGACTGGCCACAACGGCGCCGGCCCGGTGGGGCCGTTCGGGTCTTCGGGCTCGGCCTGGCGCTGCAGGTAATCCAGAATCGCAGTTTTCAGATCACTACCCTGACCGAGTCCCTGATTGCCGAATAGCCGATTGAACTCAAGCACGTAGGGATACCCCTCCACCAGGGCAATATCAAACCCCGCATGATCCACCTCCAGCTCCCGCGCAAGGCGCAGTGCCAGATCGGTTACCACGGAAGGCACTGGCCCCCGGTCGATGCGCCCACCCTGCGACACGTTGTTGTAGAACCCCTGGTCCGCCTGGGTTCGCCAGTAGGCGGATACCACGTTGTCCCCGACAATCACTACCCGCACATCCCGATCAATCGGCAGGTATTCCTGGGCATAAAGAACATGGGTCCGCTCGCAATAACGCTGCCAGTCGGCTTTGTTTTCGATTAACCACACACCTTCGCCCATGCTGGCTTTGGGCAGCTTGGCCACGAAGGGCACGACCATGGCATCCCACACCGCCTGCTGTTCCTCCGGGCCATTGGCTTCAATCAGAGTCCACGGAGTGTGTTCAGGTGCGACCGCCTGAAAAGCCCGGGTCATTTCCACCTTGTCGTGGCCGATGCGATAGCTGGCGACACTGGGGAAAACGCGGCATTTCAGCCCGTGTACGAGGGCATTCAGCTGCCAGTATTCCGGGAACAGCACCCAGTCTGCGTCTTTAAGCAGTTCTTTGTGGGCCAGGAACTGTTCGGGCTTGAGGGTTTTGGTGTCCGGGAAGCCGAGGGTGCGGAATATGTCGAAGGAAACCAGTTTCATTTGGGTTGGGTGCGTGGTTGGGTTGGTCGCATTTTATACAGGTTTGGGTTGGGTGCAATGTTTATTCTTTGCTTTGGCTTTGGGTTGGACTGGGGGTTTAGGGGGCGGGGCATGGGGGTGTTTTATTTTTCAATAATGAAAATGAACTCGCTGCGCTCAGACACCATTTTCTTTATTGAAAAATAAAACACCCCCATACCCTTAGTTAACAACAGTTGTCGCGACGATTTACCCTGATTTTTCCTGGGTTTGTCGGAGAGCTCGAAATCAAAGCACCGCCAAACCCTCGCTTTTCGTAACGACATCACCCTTTGCCAATAGAGCGGGGAGGACGCTTCTTAGTCCCCTGACTCGCATCCGCCGTCAGGGGATCTTCCGGCCAGGGGTGCTTGGGATACCGACCGCGCATGTCCTTGCGGACCTCCGGGTAGGCGTTCTGCCAGAAGCTTGCCAGGTCGGCCGTGACGGCCAGAGGGCGCTGGGCTGGGGACAGCAGGTGGATCACCACCGGCACTTGGCCTCCGGCAACCGTCGGGGTTTTGGTCCAGCCGAACAGCGCCTGGAGCTTGGCCGCCAATACAGGGCCGTTTTCTGCGGTGTAATCCAGCGCCACGGACTGGCCGGTTGGGATCGTCAGGCGGGGAGGAGCCAGCTCTTCCAGAGCCTGTTGTTGCGGATACGCCAGCAGGCTGGCAAGAGCCTGGCTCAGGTTGAGCTTGTCCAGGTCACGCCAGTGGGTCATCCCTGCCAGGAACGGACCAAGCCAGGTGTCCAGGTTATCTGTCAGCCAGCGCTCGCTGACCGTTGGCCATTCTCCGGGAAAGTATTCTGCCAGCAGGGTGACCCGGGCAAGCCACTGCTCCGCCGCCGGCGTCCATGGCAGGCTCCCAAGGCCCTTCTTGCGCACGGCGGCGAGCAGCCCCTGCTGCACCAGTTCCGGTGACGGGGCCGGCAAGGCTGTTTCCTCCAGCTCCAACTGCCCCAGTTTTCGGACGCGACGGGCCACCACGGTTCCGCGTCGCTCGTCCCAGACCGCCTCCTCGTACTCTTCAATGTGACCGGACAGGTCCTGTTCCAGCACCGCTGGGGTAACCGGTGCAGCAAGATAAATCGTGGCCTCCCTGGCCTTGCCGTCCAGTTCAGCGGCAACCAGCCACTCATAGCGAGCCAGCCGGTCGTCGCTGCGAAGGGCTGCGCCGCGGCCGTTGCTGAGCTGGTATCGCGGTGCTTCGCCCCGCCGTTTACGGGCAATCCGGTCCGGGTAGGCCTGTGCGAGCACGCGTCCTACCTCATCCTCGGAGGGCATTGCCTGTGGTCGTTCAAGCCCAGCCGCCAGGCGGGACACCGACTTGGTGATCGATATCACCCTGGCGGTATCCACACCCTGTCGCGGGCCAGAACCCCTCAGCACCCTGACCCGCTCCTGCATATCCGCCCCGGCTGATCGGCCCGCCAGATCCCGTTCTTCCAGCAGCGCCGCCAACTCGGCCGCGAGATAGCCATGGCCAATGTCCCGTCCGCGTAGAATCATGTGCGCCAGCCGTGGATGAACGCCCATGTCCCGCGCCGCCTTGCCATGTTCGGTAATGGCGCTGTTGGCATCCAGCATATCCAGCCACTGCAACAACGCCACAGCCTGCTGCCAGTGCGCAGCAGGGGGCGGGTCAATCCAGTCCAGCTGATCCGGCGACCGCGGGCCCCATTGCGCCAGTTCCAGCACCAGGGGTGCCAGGTCCGCTTCCTGTATTTCCGGCGGGGTGAACTCGGCCAGACCAAACTGGGCGGACTCGCTCCACAGCCGGTAACAGACGCCAGGCTCAATACGCCCGGCCCGTCCCTTGCGCTGCTCCGCAGACGCTTTCGACACCCAGCCCGTCACCAGCCGTGTCATACCGCTGTTGGCATCAAACACCGCCCGGCGTTGTTGACCGCTGTCGATGACGACGCGCACGCCTTCAATGGTGAGACTGGATTCGGCAATAGCCGTGGCCAGAACCACTTTGCGGTAACCTTCGGGCGCCGGCGCGATGGCCCGGTCCTGCTCCTCGCTTTTCAGGTTGCCGTACAACGGTGCCACGATCACATCATTGCCTGTCTGGTTCTGAAGCTGACGCTCAACCCGGCGAATCTCGCCCGCACCGGGAAGAAACACCAGCAACGACCCACTCTGATCCGCCAGTGCCTCATGAATAACGGACACCACCTGTTCTTCTACCCGGCCATTGCGCGGAATCGGACGATACGCCACTTCCACAGGGAACGCCCGGCCGTCACTACTCAGCACCGGCACATCACCCAGCAACCGGGCGATGGGTGCGGTATCCAGCGTGGCGGACATGACGATGATCCGCAGGTCCTCCCTCAAGGCCTGGCGGGCTTCCCGCACCAACGCCAGCCCAAGATCGGCCTGCAATGACCGTTCGTGAAACTCATCGAAAATCACAACGGCGTAGTCTTCCAGCGCCGGATCATTCTGGATCAACCGCGTGAGAATACCTTCGGTGACCACTTCTATCACCGTGGCAGACGTCACCTGCGTATCAAGCCGTGTGCGATAACCAACGGTCTGGCCCGGCTTCTCCCCCATCTGCCCGGCCATGTACCTTGCCGCGGACCTGGCCGCCAGCCGCCTGGGCTCGAGCATCAGGATTTTCCGGCCCTCACGCCAGTCAGCACCCATCAGGGCCAGTGGCACCCTGGTGGTTTTACCGGCGCCCGGTGGGGCCTGTAGCAGGACGGTTGTTTCTGGGTCCAGGGTGGTTAGTAGGTCCGGGATGGTTTTGTTGATTGGGAGCATTGGTTTTGCTTTGGTTAGGACTGGTCGGGTTGGGGGAGGGGCGTGGGGGTATTTTATTTTTCAAATGAAAATGAACTCGCTTTGCTCGGACACCATTTTCTTTATTGAAAAATAAAATACCCCCACACCCTTAGGTAACTCCCGTAATTCTCCAAAGGGTACTATGGTCTAAACTTGTTTTGCGCGAAACGTTGATGCGCTTACCTCAACAGACGCGACAACTGCCAGTTACATGAGAGTGGGGTGGTGGAATTATTTTCCGCCACCCCACTCTCATGCCCCCCTAACGATCAGTCCTGCCAGCCCCCCCAGGCAAAGGCACAAAAAACGCAAACACCGCTCCAAGAGCCAACGCCACCACCCCGATGCCAAAGGCTGTGGTCAGGGTGCCGCCGACTTCCAGCCATTGCTTGGTGAGCCACGGGCCGGCCATCTGGGTGAAGCCGTAGACCGACACCATTGCCGCTGACAGTCGCGGCCCCTGGTGCGGATGCAGGGCCCGGCCGATGCGTTGGGTGAGCATCACCGTACCCACGAACGTGCTGCCCACCAGGGCGGCACAAACCGCCAGGCCCAAGGCACCAGGCAAGATCACTGCTGCCAGGACGCCAGCAAGCTGTACCACGAAATTCATGCGCAATGCAGGGAGATCGCCGATTTTTGCACCAAGATAGTTCCATATCGAGGGTGATAGGATCGTCGCCACAGCCGCCAGGAACCAGGCGCCATCCAGCAGCCAGTGGTCGGCCGGTAACTGGTCCTTGGCCAGCAATGGCAAGAACGTCATCGGCAGTATGTAACCGAGACCAGCCCCGGCGTAGGAGAGAAACAGGGGCACACTTGCCCGGTCAAACAGGGGCGATTTTCCCGGCGGGGTTTCGCCGTCGCTTTGCGCCCTCACCGGTACGTCCAGTCGGAGTAACCGCGCCGTGGCCCACCAGGCCAGGGGGATGGAAAGCACGACGGCAGGCCACCAGCGCTCGGTCCCCTCAAGCCAGTGGGCACTGGAGCTGACCAGGCCACTGGATACCAGAAGGCCCAGGCCTACACCAATGTAGAGATGCCCACTCAGAGTGGCGCGGTTACGCAGCACCAGCCATTCCAGGATCAATGCCGGCGCCTGGACAAAGACAACGCCATTGGCGATGCCATTGAACAGGCGAGCGGCGGACATGGCCACAAGGTGGTCAGTCTGCGTCATGGCGAGGGTGGTCAACAGGTGAACCGCGAGGGAGGCCGGCAGCAGCAGGCGAATGTGACTGATGGTGTGCCAGCGGATGGCCAGCAAGGCGCCAAGCAGATAGCCAAGGTAGTTCCAGGTCGCCACAGCGGCACCCTGTCCGGCGGTGATCTGGCCATCGTCCACCAGATAAGGCAGTAGCGGCGTGTAGATGAAACGGCCCAGGCCATGGGTGACCAGCAACAGGATGGCACCCGCTACCACGACCAGATAAAGATCCCGCGGCGGTGTGCAGGAAGGATGGGAATTTGGCATCACAGAACCCCAGGGGAAAGCCGGTAGGCAGTCTAAGTCAGTGCAATCAGGAAGTCAGCCGACTCAAGGCGCAGGAGAGCGAGGTCATGACTGGGACGCCCGCGGATGATTTTCCCGGGCCCACTCATAGATTTCACGATAGGCCTCAACCAGATCTTCCGGCTTGTGGGGTGGCTGAAGCACGGCGGTCATTTCGCCGTCCGGGTTGATCAGTGTGAAATGTCCGCTGTGTTCCACCAGCCGTTCACCATCCACCTGACGATGGGAGAAAACCGCGTTCATGCTTCTGGCAAGCTCTCTCAGTGTCTCAATGTTGCCAGTCAGGCCGTGAAAGTCGTCGCCGAAAAAGCCCACATAGTCTTTCAGTCTCTGGGGCGTATCGTGTTCCGGGTCTGCAGAGATCAGCAGGAACTCTGGCTGCGGCAGCTCCTCCGACAGCATCTTGTCGGTTTTGCGCAGGGTCGCCATGGCGGCCGGGCAGATATCCGGGCAATTGGTATAGCCAACGAAAGCAAACGTCCATTTGCCCTGCAGGCTGTCCCCGGTGACCGTTTCGCCCTGTTCGTTAAGCAGCTCGAACTCTGCAAGCTTACGACTTTTTTCGTACACGTAAGCGTTGATACTGCTGAGTTCCGGCGGTGGTGAAGGCTGGTCATTTCCGACCAGCAACACCTGCCGTCCAACCACCAGCCCGAAGATCAGCACGACAACCAACAGCAGCAGGATCAGCGTCAGGCGAATCGAACGGTCCATGAAATCTCCGGTAAATCAGCATTCAGAAAAACACAAAGTGGTCGACCAGCAGCACCACAAACAGGGCCATCAGATAGGTGATGGAATATTTGAAGGTGTTGAGCGCAACACGACGGTCATCACCTCTGAGCAACCGCACGGCATACTGCAGGAAACGCAGGCCGAGGGCCAGTGCACCCACCAGATAGATAACGCCAGACATACCGGTGACAAACGGCAGCAGGCTGACAGCAAGCAGCATCAGGGTGTACAGGAGTATATGTAACTCTGTGTACTTGTTGCCATGGGTGACTGGCAGCATGGGAATACCGGCCTTGGCGTATTCTTCCTTGCGATGGATGGCCAGTGCCCAGAAATGCGGTGGCGTCCAGGCGAAGATGATCAGCACCAGCAACAGGGCGTGGCCTTCCACCTGCCCGGTCACCGCGGTCCAGCCCAGCAAAGGCGGCATCGCGCCGGCCAGGCCACCGATAACGATGTTCTGCGGGGTCATACGCTTGAGAAACAGGGTGTAGACGCCCGCATACCCCACCAATGACGCCAGGGTCAGCCAGGCTGTCAGCGCATTCACCTGCCACACCAGGATGACCATGCCGGCAACCGCCAGCACCGTTGCGAACAGCAGTGCGTCCAGCGGCGAGATTTTCCCGGTGGCGACGGGCCGTTTGCGGGTACGGGCCATGACCGTGTCGATTTTCTGATCCACCACATGATTGACCACGGCTGCCGCGCCCGCCAGCAGGGCGATGCCCAGGTTACCGTAGAGCATAACCTCCCAACCCGGCACGCCCGGTGTGGCCAGTAGCATGCCTATGACTGAGGTGAGGATCATCATCGCCACCACAGTGGGCTTGGTCAGCTCCAGAAAATCCCGCCAGGAAATGCCCGCGGCAGCGGACTCGTTGGTCGTTCCCTGCGCCGGCAGTGCCTTTACGTGCTCGCTCATGCCGTCACCTCTCGCTCGATTGTTGTTGTAGGTTCTGTTTTCGCTGCCTCTGGCAGGGCCTGTTGATGAAATCGCCAGAGCAGATTGATCACTGCCAGCAAAAGCCCTGCGCCCATTGCGTTGTGCGCCACCGCCACTGACAGAGGTATATGAAACACGATGTTGGCCAGGCCCAGCGCAATCTGCGCAACCAGGGCCACGGCCACCAGCTGCACATGCCACGCCAGTGGTGTTCGCTTTGTCCTGCGCCACAGTAATGCCAGAAAAACCGTGAAGTACGCAAGCACTATCATCGCTCCCAGCCGGTGACTGACATGGATGGCGACACGACCGTCAGCCGTTAGCTGCCCGCCCAGGTAATTCGGCCCCACATGCTGGGTGACATCGAACCCATGCTGGAAGTCCATCTCAGCCGGCCACCATTCGCCCTGGCAGGTGGGCAGGTCAGTACAGGCCACAGCCGCGTAGTTGGCCGCTGTCCAAGCCCCCAGGGCAATTTGCATAACAACCAGCGCCAGACCACCGTATAGCCACGGCCGGAAACGGCGCAACCCGGGGGGCCGGCCTGCGCCGGGTGATTCCCCTTCAGGTTGCGGTCTACGGCGTAGGCGAAGCGTGAGCAGTGTCAGCAGGCTCAGGGTGGTAAAGCCCCCTAACAGGTGCAGGGCAACCACCTGCGGCCAGAGCTTCAGGGTCACTGTCCACATGCCGAAGGCGCCCTGGAGCAGAATGAAGGCAGCAATAAACAGTGGCAACCGAAGCGGCACGCCGTCACGACGATGACGGAACGCGTAGGCCGCCAGGCCAAACACCACCAGCCCCAGCGTGCCGGCGGCGTATCGGTGGATCATTTCAGGCCAGCCTTTTTCCACGTCGACGGGCGTGTCGGGAAAGCGCGCATTGGCGATGGCCATCCGCGACTCATCATGGGGCACCGTCAGAAACCCGTAACAACCGGGCCAGTCCGGACATCCAAGGCCCGCGTCCACCAATCGGGTCCAGGCCCCAAGCATGATGACGACCACCGCTAGCAGGGTGGCCAGTAGCGACCAGCGCGCCATGAGGTGGGCCGGGCGGGAAAGACGGGGTTGGGTGGTGTTCAACGGGGCATCTCCGGTTACTGATGGTCAGCCGATCTGTGACAGCTTCAACAGGTGTTTCAGATCCTTCAGCATATCCTTTCCCGTGTGTTCGGTGCCGTAGTGCATGATCACGTTACCAAAGGGGTCCACCAGCAGAATCCGTGGCTGGTGCTCCGGGTTGATGCCGGACGGCCATTTCGGAGCGCGGCCCTCCAGGATACTCAGCCGTTCCATGGAGCTGTATTCGTCGCTCCAGCGAGCCGAAAGATCGTCAGGGATAGTGCCGAGCCAGGCCGAACGATTTACCCGGTTAGCATTCTTGCCCAGGGCAATATTGACCTGGCGCGCCAGATACAGAAGCTCTTCACACTCCGAGGCGCATTGCTCGGAAACCACCACCATCATCCATTCGGCGTCGGGTTCGTCAGGGCCAAAGCGGTCGACAAGCGGGTTGCCGCTGGCTCCCTGAAGCTGCATTTGAGCCAGGGGCGCCGGCGGCTGGATCAGCTCGCCATTATTGCTATTGCCGGCAGGATTCAGCCAGCCGGTGTAGTACATGATAGTGGCAAAAATCATCGGGCCGAAACCGATGGCAAACAGTAAAAGGGCGGTTCGCCTGCCGCGGCGTATCTGCTCTGGAGAGACGTTGTCGTCCGGGTCTTTCTGGTCCATGCGCTCAGCCGTTGTCATTGTGATTACGGACTCCTGTTTTGCGATAGCTCGCTACGACCGTCAATATAACCAGCGCGATGGCCAGTGAAAACCATTGCACCGCATATCCATAATGGGTTTGTGGCCCCATCCGGTCTGGAGCCCAGTCGGCGCGGTAGGCGCCAGGTTGCTCCGGCCCGGAAAGCCTGAGTACCAGGCTGGCAACATCATTGTCAATTTCCCGAGCCTGCCCGTGGGACAGCGACTGTGTTCGCTTCGGCCAGCCCGCTTTGTCAGATGGCACGGACTTGAGCACCGGGGGTTCCGGAAACTCACTCAACCGCCCCTTCACACTAAGCTCTCCGGACGGATAACTGACATCGGGCAGTTGATCACGTCGCCGGGGAGCTTGTACCCAACCGCGATTCACAACCACCGGGCGGCCCTGAACCGGGTGGAACAGGGTCAGTACCTCATAGCCCGGCGCGCCATCGCGTGTGCGGTTATCGAGGAGCCAGGATACCTCGCTGTAACGGCCGGACAGTGTCACCGGTTGCCCGGCTTCGAGGCCGGCCGCCAGATGTTGCGACCAGCTCAGGTTTCCGGCCTGTTGCTGCCACTGTTCAAGCTGGGCCTGTTTCTCTCCTGCTCGCTCCAGCTGCCAGATCCCCAAGCCTAACAGTACCGGCAGAAAGAAGCCGGCGAACACCAACAGGCGCCAATCGAAGTGCCATTGGCGACGAGAACGATCGGTTGGATCAGACATGCTCTGCTATAGTGGGCTCTGGATCTACATTCCCGTTTACAGGATTTCCCATGCTGAAGATTCTCATTGTCGTACTCATGCTGGCCGTTCTGGTGAGCCTGTTCAGCGGTCTGTTCTTCCTGATCCGGGATGGCGGGAAAACGAACCGTGTCCTGAATTCCCTGGCGTTGCGGGTCGCCCTCAGCGTACTGCTGCTGGCAGTCATTCTGATTTCGGTATGGCAAGGGGGCCTGACCCTGAATCCGACCCCCTGACGCGCGTCGTCAGAGCACGTAAACGAAGACGAACAGCCCGAGCCAGACCACATCCACGAAGTGCCAGTACCACGCCGACGCCTCGAAACCAAAGTGGTAATCGCCGGTGAAATGGCCTTTGTGTATGCGGATCAACATGATCGTGAGCATCAGGGTACCCAGTATCACATGGGCGCCGTGAAACCCGGTCAGCATGAAGAAGGTGCTGCCATAAATGCCGGACTGCAGGGTCAGGTTCAGATCCTGATAGGCGTGAGCGTATTCATAGCCCTGGACACACACAAAGATCAGCGCCAGCGCAATGGTGGCGCTCAGCCAGAGTTTGACCTTCTTGCGGTTGTCTTCCTTGAGGGCATGGTGCGCAACCGTAACCGTAAAGGACGACGTCACCAGCAGAATGGTGTTGATCAGTGGCAAACCCCAGGGGCCGATAATGCCTTCCGGTGCCGGGTAAGCGTCGGGGTCAGGATTGTTGATCAGCGGCCATGTCGCCTGGAAACCTTCCCAGAGGATATTGGAACTGCCACGGTCGCCTTCACCGCCAAGCCAGGGCACCGCGAACATCCGGGTGTAGAACAGGGCACCGAAGAAAGCCGCGAAGAACATGACCTCGGAAAAAATGAACCAGCTCATACCCCAGCGGAAGGAACGATCCATCTGTGGGCTGTACAGGCCTGACCGGCTTTCCTTGATGACGGTCCCGAACCATCCAAACAGCATGTAGGCCATGATCAGGGAACCGATCAAGAACATCACCCAGGAGCCGGTGGTGCTCTCACCCTGCTGGCCGTTCACCATAATGGCCGCCGCGCCGTAGAGGGTAACCCCCAGCCCGACGGTGGCGACAATCGGCCACTTGCTCTGTTCCGGAACGTAGTACGTCTGGTTTTCCGCCATGACAATCTCCGATGGCTTATCCGTTATCGTTTGTTGTTGTGGGCGCCAGTCAGCCTCTGTTTCACTTCACTTCCGGCGGCGTGGCAAAGGTGTGGTAGGGCGCCGGAGAGGGCACTGTCCACTCAAGGCCTTCGGCACCGTCCCACGGCTGGGCAGAGGCCTTTTCACCGCCTTTGACGCACTTGACCACAATCACCAGGAACAGGATCTGACTGGCACCAAACATGAATGCGCCAATGCTGGACACCATGTTGAAGTCGGCAAACTGCAGCGCGTAATCCGGAATACGCCGCGGCATACCCGCCAAACCGAGGAAGTGCATCGGGAAGAAGGCCAGGTTCATACCGATGAACGACAGCCAAAAATGCGTCTTGCCCAGTGTTTCGTCGTACATATGGCCGGTCCACTTGGGCAGCCAGAAATACGCCGAGGCAAAGATGCCGAAGATGGCGCCCGGTACCAGTACGTAGTGGAAGTGTGCTACCACGAAGTAGGTATCGTGATACTGGAAGTCAGCCGGTGCAATGGCCAGCATCAGGCCGGAGAAACCGCCGATGGTAAACAGGATGACGAAGGCGACCGCAAACAGCATCGGCGCCTCGAAGGTCAGTGACCCCCGGAACATGGTCGCCACCCAGTTGAACACCTTCACGCCCGTGGGCACGGCAATCAGCATGGTCGCATACATGAAGAACAGCTGACCGGCGATGGGAATGCCGACAGTGAACATATGGTGAGCCCAGACCACAAACGACAGCAGGGCGATGGCGCCCACCGCATATACCATCGAGGCGTAGCCAAACAACGGCTTGCGGGAGAACGCCGGAATAATGTGGGACACCGCCCCGAACGCAGGCAGGATCATGATGTAGACCTCGGGGTGCCCGAAGAACCAGAACACATGCTGGAACAGTACCGGGTCACCACCGCCGGAGGCATCAAAGAAGCTGGTGCCGAAGTTGATGTCCATCAGCATCATGGTGACGACGCCGGCCAGCACCGGCATAACGGCAATCAACAGGAACGCCGTAATCAGCCAGGTCCAGACGAACAGGGGCATCTTCATCAGCGTCATGCCTGGTGCCCGCATGTTCAGGATAGTGGCGATCACGTTGATAGCACCCATGATCGACGACACACCCATGATGTGAACGGCGAAGATAAAGAACGTGGTGCTCGGTGGGCCATAGGTCGTCGACAATGGCGCGTAGAAGGTCCAGCCAAAGTTGGGCGCCCCCCCTTCCATAAACAGCGTGGACACCAGAATCAGGAACGCGCAGGGCAGGAGCCAGAAGCTCCAGTTGTTCATTCGCGGCAGCGCCATGTCCGGGGCACCCACCATCAATGGAATCATCCAGTTCGCCAGGCCAACGAAGGCCGGCATCACCGCACCAAACACCATGATAAGACCGTGCATGGTGGTCATCTGGTTAAAGAATTCCGGCTCAACAATCTGCAGGCCAGGCTGGAACAGTTCCGCCCGGATCACCATGGCCATGGTTCCGCCGAGCAGGAACATCGCAAAACTGAATATCAGGTACATGGACCCGATATCTTTGTGGTTGGTCGTCAGCAGCCACCGAGAAAAGCCCTTTGCAGGGCCGTGGTGATGATCGTCCTGGGCGTGGGTATCTGCAACCGCACTCATGAAAAACCCCCGTTACCGCCGTATATTCAGGCTGGTGATGTCATTAATCTGGCGTCATTGGATAGGGTGGACTGGAGCCTTCGCTCCACCCCACCCGGTTCATCATTCCTGATTCTTGTACTCGAAGACTTCTTTTGGCGTCACCATTTCACCGGTGTCATTACCCCAGGCATTCCGCTCATAGGTGATGACCGCTGCGAGGTCGACTTCGCTCAGCTGACCGCCAAACGCTTGCATGGCGGTGCCGGAAACGCCGTTTACAACAATATCCATATGCGCCTGCATGTCTTCGGTCACGACTTTACTGCCCTTCAGAGCCGGGAATGCTGGCGGCGCACCGCTACCGTCCGCCTGGTGGCAGGCAGCACACGCGCTGGCATAGGCTTTTTCGCCACGTGCCATCAGCTCCTCCAGGGTCCAGTCTTTCTCGGTCAGCTCACGCTCACGCTGGGCCGCCTCCTTCTGCTCAGCCACCCAGGCATCGTATTCGTCCTGAGGCACCGCCTTGACCACCACAGGCATGAAACCGTGCTTTACGCCACACAGCTCGGTGCATTGACCACGATAGATACCGGGCTCGTCGACCCTGGTCCAGGTTTCGTTCACAAAGCCGGGAATGGCGTCCTTTTTCACGCCGAAGGCAGGCACCCACCAGGAGTGGATAACATCATTGGCGGTGACCAACAGGCGGATTTTCGCTCCAACAGGCACTACCATCGGGTTGTCTACTTCCAGCAGGTAGTTCTCGGTTTTCTCGGTGCGGTTGTAGATTTCGTCATCGCTGGTGGTGATATTGGAAAAGTATCCAAAATCATCCTCTATGTAGTCGTATTTCCAGCGCCACTGATAGCCGGTGACCTTGATGTCTACGTCAGCTTCGCTGGTGTCGTACATGTCCACAAGCGTTGCAGTGGCAGGAATCGCCATTACCACCAGAATCACGAGGGGAATGATGGTCCAGAGAATCTCGACCAGGGTATTCTCGTGAAAGTTTGCCGGTTTTCGGCCCGGGGACTTGCGATGGGCGAAGATGGACCAGAACATGACCCCAAACACCACGATGCCGATGACAACGCAGATCCAGAGGATCGTCATGTGAAGGCTGAAGATTTCATTGCTGGTACCGGTGACCCCGGGACTCATGTTCAGCGTCCAGTCCGCCATGGACAACGCTGGCGTCATAAGCCCGCCCAAGAGGACACCTGCCCGCTTAGCGTGCACGCGCATAATACTGTGTCTCCACAGAGTGTTATTCTTGTCGGATTTTGCGTCCAATCCCCCTGTTCCAGACAGTGCTCGCACACACTATCCAAGTCAGGGTGGAAGTCTGCTATGGATAATACACAACCCAGTATAGACACAGATCAAAAAAATGCGAAAGTCCGTCCACCCATAAATGTATTAAAGAAGGAAAGCCTCTCATTCCCATAGAATCCGCTCCGCAACTCGCCACCACCGACCGCAGGCTCTGGGCGCTGGCCTGGCCACTGATGCTCACCAATCTCACTGTGCCGCTGCTGGGGCTTGTGGATACGGCCGTGCTGGGACACCTCGATACACCGGAATATCTGGGGGCTGTCGCGGTGGGCGCAAACCTGTTCAGCATACTCTACTGGACCTTTGGCTTTATGCGCATGGGCACGACGGGGCTGGCTGCCCAGGCCTGGGGCAAACGCGATGAGTTTGCGCAGATTGCCCTGCTGCTACGCTCCGTGTTGCTGGCTATCGGTATCGGCCTGTTGCTGATTCTGTTCCATCAGCCGTTGATCAAACTGGGCCTGACTCTGATGAACCCCAGTGAACGTGTTGCCGCGCTGGCAGCAGAGTACGCCAGCATCCGTATCTGGAGCGCGCCGGCCGTGCTCTGCCAATACACGCTGGTGGGCTGGCTGATAGGCACCCAGTACGCGCGGGGCCCCATGGTCATGCTGATTGTGGCCAACGGGCTCAACATTGTTCTCGATGTGCTCTTTGTGACCGGTTTTGGCTGGAACAGCCGGGGCGTTGCCATGGCCACCGTGATGGCAGAGTACTCGGCGGCCGCCATCGGGTTCTACATGGTGCTGAAACGCATGCCGGACGGCCAGGGGTTTGAGCGGGCGCTGTTCGGGCAGCTGCGGGACTACCTCAGAATATTACAGGTCAACCGGTACATCATGGTGCGCACCATTGCCCTGCTTCTGGTGCTGGCCTTCTTCACCGCACAGGGTGCGCGACAGGGCGACACCATACTGGCCGCCAACGCGGTGCTGATTACCTTTCTACTGATCATTTCCAACGGCCTTGACGGCTTTGCCAATGCCGCCGAGGCACTGATTGGTGAAGCGGTGGGAAGAAACAATCGGCGCCAGTTCAAAAACGTCTTTCGGGTGGCATTCCGGTGGTCGTTGTGGGGTTCCGTGCTGTTTACCGTCGCCTTTGTTCTTGGCGGGCGCTTCCTCATCGGCTTGCTGACCGGTATCGAGGAAGTGCGCGCAACCGCCTGGGACTATCTGCCCTGGCTGTGGATGCTGCCGCTGGCCTCGGTGTGGGGCTTCCTTCTGGATGGCGTGTTTATCGGCGCAACCCGCACACGGGACATGCAGAACACCATGCTGTTTTCGGCGCTGGTGGTCTTCCTCCCGGTCTGGTGGCTGACGACCGGGTGGGGTAATCATGGACTGTGGTTCTCGCTGATCTGCCTGATGCTGGCACGGGCAATTTCCATGGGTTGGCTGTTTTTGAGCCATTCGCGGCACGATCGCTGGTTTTCAGAACAGTGAAGAAGCTTGAAGCCAATCCATGGACAACACGTTCAGGTTTAATGCACACACCACAGCAGCCTGTTAAATCTCGTCTACACTTGTGAGAAAAGGCAGGCATGTTGCGGTAGCCAGCCGCTTCCCCATGCCCCTGACGATCCCATGCGTATAACGGGAGGCGCCTTGCGACCCCATTCCGTTCAGAGACCGGCATCTCCTGAAATGACACCAAAGGTAGTTCTCGACATCATTGATCAGGCCCGACGGCAGGAAGCCCGTTCCGGCACCTTTCTCAAGCAGATGCGGGAAAGGGCGTCGTCGCTGCCTGCCACCATCACCATTGACGGTTACCAACCGGCGACCTGCCTGTTCCAGTTTGCCATTGAGTACATCGAAATGGCGCCACGACTGATTGAGTGCGTGGAAGCCTGTGCGAGAGAAGCCGGCAAGGCCGAGTTGTTTGCGCCTTTTGTAGAGGCTGCCATCGGTTATTTTACTCAACCGTCGGTTCTTCTGGTACGTTATGATGGCCTTGACGGGCTTCTGATACGAGCCTATCTCTGCCACCGCCTGATGGAGGAAATGTACGAGAACAACCGCTCCACCCGCGCCAGCGAACTGGTCGACGTGGAGGCAACACGGGCAAATCTGCTGGCGCATCAGTTGATCGGCGAACCGTTCGCCAACGAACTGGACCAGTCCATCACCGTCACCGTGTTGCAGATTGCCGGCTCACCGGACTATTACGAACTAAACTTGGACCCGTTCGTAGAACAGACAAGGAACGTTGCATGGGACTGGATGAGACACTATTGGGAAAACCTGCTGGTCCGTAACCACATACGCTTGTCGTTAGGAGCGGGTCTTTAGAAAATACGGATGAACAACATTGATGTACAAGCTGACCGTTACCCTGTTTCTGTTGCTTGCAGGCTCTCTCTGCAACGGCGCCGAGACCAACACCGTACCTCTTCAACTGACCGATAACCTGTCAGGAAAGCCGGTCGCCAATGCCGTGGTGATTCTGGAAAACGGCCTCTCGGAATCCCCCGTAGAAGCTGAGATTGTCCAAAAAAATCGCAACTTTCACCCCCATACGTTGATCATACCCAAGAATTCCAGAGTGGATTTTCCCAACCAGGACAACACTCAGCACCACGTCTACTCATTCTCACCCGCCAAGGCATTCAACATTGAGCTATACGCCGGACGTCCGACGGAACCGGTTGTCTTCGACAAGACCGGTGTGGTGGAAATTGGCTGCAACATCCATGACCACATGCAGGCGTTTATTCTGGTCACCGACAGCGCACCCTCCGGCCGAACCGATGAACAGGGCCGTTTGACGGTTGAGATTCCGCCGTCGGCAGACGATGGGTCCGGTAAGATTGAGCTCCAGATATGGCACCCCCGATTGACAGACAACACCCGTATGGCCCGATTCACCGTTGAGCAACCCTACCCTGCATCACTCGAACTGTCGGTGGAATTGTCCCCGGAACCCGCGAGTGATGACAGGCTGGATGGCCTGCAAGAACGTTTCCGGGAGCTTTGATGGCGGTCGCTAGCCGAATAGGGTTTCGTGGACGTTTGGTGACCGTCATGGTCACCATGGTGGCCATCGTCAGCCTGAGCATCGGTGCACTGTTGATGCTTTACCTGTTCGAGGATGAAAAGGCACGTGCACTTGAGCAATTGAGTCTCGGCGAGCAAGTGGCAGAGGAGGTGCTTGAGCGCCGCACCAGCCTGATTCTTTCCCGGCTGGACGTTGTGATCCGTGATTTTGGCTTTCGCTCTGCCGTCGCCAGCGGAGATCGCGCCACCACAGACAGTGCGCTGACCAATCAGGCCCGAAGGGTGAATGCCGATTTTGCCGTCTTGCTTGGCAGCGACGGGCATATCCTTGCCGACACCGATGGGCTGCCCGATGCGTTTGCCAATAGCCCGCTGGTTACAGAAATGCTCTCCAAGGCGCGACAAACAGGCTTTGCCAGCCAGATGAGCGTTTTCGGTGCGGACGGCTTTGAACTGCTCACCATTCCGGTGGAAGCACCTGGATTAAGGGCATGGCTGATTGCCGGTTTTAACCTCAACAATGATCTTACCGACATTATCGGTCGACTGAGCGGAACCGAGGTGTTGTTCAGGGCCTCCTCTGGTGAGGAAGGCAGTTATCAGATTCTTACCGACCCGGGTTCCATCAACGCATCGAGGCTCGATGAACTGAACAATGCCATGGCCAGGACGTCCGGCGAGGACCAGTTTCTTGAGAGTACACATTACTTCACCCGCATCATAAGCCTGACCGGGGACGAAACGCCGGCCCTGCAGCTGCTGCTCTTAATCAACCGTGAGGCCCGTCTCAGCAACTACTATGAGCGTGCTGTGGAAATTCTTACGCTGGTCAGTGCCGTTCTGGTGCTGGCTGCCCTGATTGCGCTCATTATCGCTCGCAACATGGGGCAACCAGTCCTGCAACTGGCGGACTATGCCAAGGCCATCGGCGATGGCCACACGCCCGCACCTCCCCGTATCCGCGCCGGCGGTGAACTGGCCGAATTACGCAGGGCGCTCGGCGACATGCTGAGCAAACTGCGGGACCGCGAGGAGCAGATACACTACGCCGCCAGCCACGATGAAATTACCGGGCTACCCAATCGAAACGCCTTCCTGTCGCGCCTGCGGGAGCAATTCGACAACCACCGCCCCTGCAGCCTGATGGGCCTGCGCCTCAATGATATTTCTGACGTCAATGACACTCTGGGCCTCGAGTTCGGGGACAAGGTTTTACAGGCAGTGTCGGCCAGGTTGGAGGAAGCACTGCCCGGCAGCTCAGCACTGGCAAGGACCGGAGGCGCCGAATTCCTGATGATGACTGGTCTCCAGCCGCAATCCGAGCTCGATAAACTTGCCACCAGGATCAGCGAAATCGTGGAATCGCCGTTGTTCATCGACAACACTCCGTTCTCCCTTCGCTGCACCATGGTTACGCTGCAGCTACCCCAGGACGCCATCGATACCGACCAGGTTCGCAGGCGCCTGAACCTCACGTTCGAACAGGCACAAAAAAGCCGGCTGCCCGTAACCCATTATCAGCCAGGGCAGGATGAGAACCACCTGAGGGAACTTCAGCTGATCTCTGATCTGCACCACGCCATTGTCAGCAACGGCTTGCATATGAACTACCAGCCCAAACTTGATATGGCGTCTGCCGGCTTTCATCAGGCCGAAGCACTGGTGCGCTGGATTCACCCGGACCTGGGGTTCATCTCGCCGGAAGAATTCATTTTCCTGGCGGAGCAATCCGGCCAGATCACCGAACTGACCCGACACATCCTCCGCCGTGTTGCCAACGATGCTGGCAAGTGGCACGCCGCGGGCCTGAATATTGGTGTTGCCATCAACCTGTCGGCGCTCGACCTGACCCGCCCGGAACTCGCCAAGGAAGTTGCCGAGGCGTTCTCCCAATGGCAGTTACCCATGTCCAGTATCACTCTGGAGGTAACCGAGAGCGCCCTGATGGAGGAACCCGAAACGGCCTTTGAAACCCTGCGGCGCTTACGCCAACTCGGTGTCACACTGTCGGTGGACGACTTTGGCACGGGCTATTCCTCGCTGTCGCAATTGCGCAACCTGCCGGTGCAGGAACTCAAGATCGACAAATCCTTCGTCCTGCGCCTGAATACCGAACCCCAGGACCAGCTCATCGTGCGCTCCACCATAGATATGGCCCATGGCCTGGGGTTGCGGGTTGTCGCGGAAGGAATCGAGAACGCCGAAAGCTGGGCGCTGTTGCGGGACTGGGGCTGCGAGATCGGGCAGGGGTACTTTCTCAGCCGCCCCGTCGCCGCTGGCGACCTGAAGGAGACAGAACAGTCGCTGACGGACCGTCAGCAGGAACTCAGATACGCAGGAGAAACCACGTCATGACACGCTTGGCCAGGGTACTAGGCACCGGTTTACTGGCATTAACGGCATCGGCGAACCTGTTCGCAGACACGGGCAGCAGACTCTGGGCCACCGGTGGGGTAACGTCCATCGGGGGTGCCGCCGGGGGCGGTCTGTCACCCTGGGCCCTGCTCGGCGGTTATGCCAGCGATGAAGAGTGGGGGGGCACGCTGACCCTGTCCCGCGCCGAAACCGACGACTATACCCTGTCGGTGGTCGGGACAGGCGTCACCTGGAACAATCGTGTTGAGCTCACGCTGGCACGCCAGACTCTGGACCTGGATAGCCTGGTGTTCACCCTGAAAAACGGCTTTGGCCTTGAAGAGGACGAACTGGTACAGGACGTTTTCGGGCTCAAAGTGAGACTCGCCGGCGACGCCCTCTACAGCCCCTGGGGGCAATGGTCAGCCGGGCTTCTGCACAAACGCAACCGCGAGTTTACCGTACCCGACGCCATCGGCGCCAAAGATGACAGCGGCACCGATATCTACGTCGGAGGCAGCAAACTCTTCTTCGCGGCGGTGATGGATCGCAATCTGCTGGTCAATGCCACCGTTCGCGGGACCAAGGCCAACCAGGGCGGCCTCCTGGGTTTCGGTGGCGACCGTAACGACAGCTACGAGGCGATGTTTGAAGGCAGTGTCGGGTTGTTTGTGACCCGCCAGTGGCTGGTGGGTACCGAATACCGCCAGAAACCGGACAACCTGGGTTTCGCCACCGAGGACGACTGGTGGGATGTTTTCGTAGCCTGGGTACCCGACCGTCGCTTGTCGGTCACGGCCGCCCTGGTCAATCTTGGTGACGTTGCCACTCTGGAAGACCAGCGCGGTGCCTACCTGTCACTGCAGGCCAGTTTCTGACAACCCGGGAGGATACTATGAAACATTCCGTCATCATCATGGTTCTGCTGCCCCTGCTGGTCCTCTCCGGTTGCCAGTCCATGGTTGAATCCAGTCAACAGAATACTTCTCTCTATCAGCAGCTTGGGGAGCGTTCCGGCATTGCCGATATCGTCGAAGACCTGCTCTACCGGATTGTCGAAGACGAGCGTATCAACGATCAGTTTCGTGGCATTGACGTGCGCCAGTTCCACACCAACCTGACGGACCAACTCTGCGAACTCAGTGGTGGGCCGTGCACCTATTCCGGGCGCGGAATGCGCGAAAGCCACGCCGATATGAACGTGACGGACACCCAATTCAATGCCCTGGCTGAGAACCTCATCCTGGCCATGGAAGAGAACGGCATACCCACGGGTGCGCAGAACCAACTGATCAAAAAACTGGTGCCGCTGTACCCCCAGATCCGCAACCTTTGAGCCGGGCGACAAACCGGTTAAGCTTGCCCGCTGACCAATAAACCTTTCCTGACGGGAGAATAAACCTTGCTCGACAACGCGGATCTGGGAAAACTGATTGTTCGACTGACCCTGGGCGGACTATTGCTGTTTCATGGCATCGCCAAGCTGTTCCATGGCGTGGGCTTCATCGAAGGCCAACTGGCCAGCCATGGGATTCCCGCCTTTTTCGCGTGGGGCGTGTTCATTGGTGAGTTGCTGGCACCATTAATGGTGATCCTGGGCTACCAGACCCGTATCGGCGCCTTACTCATCGCCTTCAACATGCTGGTGGCCATAGCGCTGGTACACAGCCATGAACTGATGACATTGGGCAATCACGGCGGCTGGGCACTGGAGCTGCAGGGTTTCTTCCTGTTCATCGCGGTAGCCGTTATTTTTCTCGGCCCCGGCCGCTACAAGCTGAAAAACTGACGTTAGGAACCGGCGATGGCCTCTGCGCCCGACTCCCGGAATACCATCACCTGGTTACGCCCTGCGCCCTTAGCGGCATACAGGGCCTCATCGGCCCTGCCGATGAGGTCCTCGGGGCGGCTGCCCGGTTCCGGCAGGATGGTGGCCACCCCGGCGCTCACCGACAGGTTCAATGGGCTGCTGTGGTCACCAACGTAAACCGATGTGCCCGCCACAGCCACCCGCAAGCGTTCAGCCACATTGGCGGCCCCGGCCTCCGGCGTCGCCGGCAGGAGCACACTGAATTCCTCGCCGCCGTATCGCGCCAGCAAATCTCCTGAGCGCTGGATTTCGGCGGCGCAGACCCACGCGACACTGACCAGGCAATCATCCCCCGCCAGATGGCCAAAGTTGTCGTTCACCCGTTTGAAGTAATCAATATCCAACAGGACCAGACTCAGGGGATGTCCCTGGCGCAGGGCACGGTGCCATTCTGCCTCCAGTTTTTCGTCAAACTGGCGACGATTGGCAACCCCGGTCAAGCCATCGGTAATGGAAACCGCCTTGAGTTGCTCATTGACTTGCTCCAGCTCTTCCGTACGCGCCTGAACGCGGGCTTCCAACGTCTGGTTGGCTTGCAGCTGGATGTCCAGGGCATGGTCCTGGGCCTCAATCCTGAGGCGGCGCTCAAGGTTGATTCTGTACGCCAGGGCAAACGACATCAAAATGACCTCCAGCGCCACACCCGTCTGGGGTGCAAGCTCTGTTACCGTGCTGGTAGGAATAAGGCCGATTTTACTGATCGACATAACCAGATGCCCGAGCAGTAACGGGGTCCATGCCACCACGTAGAACCCCGCCAATGCCTGGCCCTTGCGCCAGATGACCAGGCCAAGAATCCAGGTAAGGGGAGTGATTACCGCCGCGAATACGCTGATGATGGCTGTAGAGCTCTGGTAAGACCCGAAAAGGCCGTAGACAAGACTGCACCCACTGACCAATGCCACCAATTGCAACACGCGGTAGGACACCCGGCTGTAATTTCGGACGGCGAGAAAGTTCAGTGCAAACATCACCGCAAACAGAATGTTGGCCGATATGGCCGGGGCCGTGAAGTAACGGTTCAGAATCGGCAAATCCGGCCAAAGCCACTGGAACACCAGGCCGTTGAAGTTCAGCAACACCAGTGCAGAAGCAACCACCGTCAACACGTACCACAGATAGGCCTGTTGACGGACGATGACGAATACAAACAGGTTGTACAGGGCCATGGCAATCATGATGCCCAGGAAAACCGCCTGCCAGCCGTAGTCCAGTTGCTCACGCGCCAGAAAGTCCGCCGACTCGATAACCTGGGCCGGGATCTGCACCGCCCCCTCACTCTGAACACGGACATACGCTGTGGTGGGGTCGCTGTTCGAAGGTACCGGAAAAACAAAGTTGCGGTGGTAAATCGGGCGGGAGCCGAACTTGCGACTGTCCCCGGTGACATGGCGTTCCACCTGCTCGCCCCCGATATACCAGTAGACCCGCACATCGTCCAACAGGGGATAGCCGATTTCCAGCACCCGGTTAACCGGCTCAGCAGGCACCTCAACTCGTAGCCAATAGGTGCTTTTGGTGAAGCCAAAATTCAGGGTTTGTTTACGGGCAACTGGTTGCCATTGCGCTTCCGCCAGGCCACGGATATCCTCCACATCCGTCTCCGGCCCCGATGCTTCAAACCAGGCAAACGATGCCCTTTCACCGTAGGCAGGGCCCGCGGCCATGGTCAGCGCCAGCAACAGTATCCGCACCAGTCGGCAAACTGAAAAAGTGCTCATAGTGGCCGTGTTACCCGGAACAGGAAAACTCAACTAAACTGTCGATGCCAACAGTCAGTCCCAATGCCTCCTTGCGTTTACTTCCTGACAGTCTAGACGTTTACTGGGAGTAAGTCCGCCTCAAAAATACGTAGTTATCAACTACGTATGGAGAAACACGATGACCGATAAGAAATCAGAGCTACGCCCTGGCCGCTACCGCCACTACAAAGGCAGGGACTATGACGTTATCGGCGTGGCCCGCCACAGCGAAACCGAGGAACCGATGGTCGTTTATCGCTGCCTGTACGGCGACTACAGCCTATGGGTACGACCATTGGCGATGTTCCAGGAAACCGTGGAAGTCGCTGGCGAGGACGTTCCCCGGTTTACCTACGTGGCTGACGACCACACGTAAACACGATTTTTGACTGCAGCACGCGTTTCCGGCACATTAGCGCGCTTTCCTGAACCGCCCCACCTCCGGGGCGCTGAAAGCCATCCCCGACATCCCGGAGTCTGCCATGAATGCCGTTGTTGCTGCGGTAGCGATCATGCTCGTACTGAGCCTGTGCCGCATCCACGTTGTTGTTGCCCTGATTATCGGTGCCGTTGCCGGCGGCCTGATCAGCGGCTTGTCACTGGACGCCACCATTGCCGCGTTTAACGAGGGCCTGGGAGGCGGCGCAACCGTTGCCCTGTCCTACGCCACCCTCGGTGCCTTCGCCGTTGCCATCGGCAAATCCGGCCTGGCCCATGCCCTGGCGGACAAAGCCCTGAACCTGGTGGGCCGGCAGGACAACGGCAAAGCCGCTGGCGGCATCCGCCTGCTGATCGTTGGCCTGCTACTGGCCATTGCCATGTCGTCCCAGAATATCCTGCCCATTCACATTGCGTTTATTCCTCTGGTTGTACCGCCACTGCTGTATGTGATGGCCAAACTGAACATGGACCGCCGCCTGGTGGCCTGCGTGCTCACGTTCGGCCTGATCACACCCTACATGTTCCTGCCTGTGGGTTTCGGAGGGATATACCTCAATGAAATACTGCTGGCGAACGTGGGTGACAACGGCATCGACGCCACTGATCTCAATGTCATGTCCGCCATGGCCTTGCCAGCACTCGGCATGCTCTGTGGACTTCTCGTCGCCGTCTTTTTCAGCTACCGCGGCGACCGACACTACAACCTGGATGCCATCGCCCGCACCGAACGGGTGGATGTGACCTACAACGGCAGCACGCTGCTAATGGCCCTGGTCGCCATCGTGGCGGCGTTCGTGGTTCAACTGTGGTTGGGTTCGATGATCCTCGGGGCGCTGGCTGGCTTTGTACTGTTCAACCTGTCCGGGGTGGTGAAATGGAAAGAAGCCGACGACCTGTTCACCGAAGGCATGAAAATGCTGGCAATGATCGGCTTCATCATGATCGCCGCCTCCGGCTTTGCGGAAGTCATGCGCGAAACCGGTGAAATCGCCACTCTGGTGGAGGGCTCCGTCTCTGCCATCGGCGACAACAAAGCTCTGGCCGCCCTGCTGATGCTGGTCGTCGGCCTGCTGATCACCATGGGCATCGGCTCATCCTTCTCCACCATCCCCATCATCGCCGCCCTCTACGTGCCGCTGGCCCTGGAACTGGGCTTCAGCCCCCTGGCCATCGTGGCCCTGGTCGGCACCGCCGGCGCGCTGGGCGATGCCGGCTCCCCGGCCTCGGACTCCACCCTCGGCCCTACCGCTGGCCTCAACGTCGACGGCCAGCACAACCACATCTGGGATACGGTGGTGCCGACGTTCCTGCACTACAACCTGCCGTTGTTGGGCTTTGGGTGGTTGGCGGCTATGGTTCTTTAGGCTTTTGGAGTTTGCCCTCCTTTTCTAGCCTGGTTGGTGTGGGGGCTGCGAGGGGGCAGGGGGAGTTTTTGCTCTTGAAATGGAACTCGCTGCGCTCAGACACCCATTTCTGGCGAGTAAAAATCCCCCTACCCCCTCACGAACGAACCGCGTCAATATCGCCTAGAGAAAGCCGTGAGCTCGACTCGAACGGCGATATCCGTGTGGTTCAAACCGGAGGGTGTTGGGGTGCTTTCTGCCGGGAAAAAGGTGTCTGAGCGCAGCGAGTTCTTTTTCCCAGAAGAAAGCACCACGACGCCGTCCAGGCCTCCAAAACCAGCAGGCTACAACAGGAAGGCAAACTCCAAAGCCTCAATCATCCTTGGAAGAAAAGAACACCACCTGCTTAACGGTATGATCATCTTCGTTGCCGAGCTTGTTCACCCGGGTTTCCAGTTCGGGATTGGTCGGCTCCGGGGTATCAGACACCGCATCCGTGAAACCGCAGGCCACGCACTCGCGAACCTGATCATCGTCGTCGGTGGTAAACATCATGATTTTGTCCATCTCCGCACAGCGGGGACAGACAGCGCCGGCGATAAAACGTTTGGGGGTCGCCATGGTTAGAACTCCAACAATTCCAAAACCCGGCCAGCCACAACACTGACCGGGTGATATCGGCTTAAGCCGCGTCTTCGGTGATACCCGTCTGTTTCAGCAGGGCACCCACCTCCGGTTCACGGCCACGGAACGCCTTGAACAGTTCCATCGGTTCCTGGGAACCGCCTTTTTCAAGGATGTTCTGCAGGAATGCCTTGCCGGTTTGCGGATCGAAGATACCCTTCTCCTCGAACAGCGAAAACGCATCCGCCGCCAGCACCTCGGCCCATTTGTAGCTGTAATAACCCGCGGCGTAGCCACCCGCAAAAATGTGGGAGAAGCTGTTGGGGAAGCGGTTGAATGACGGTGCTTCCACCACCGCAATCTCGCTACGCACCTTGCGGTGCATATCCAGCGGGTTAGTGGGGGCATCCAGGGTGAATTCCGCGTGCAGGCGGAAGTCAAACAGCGAAAACTCCAGCTGACGCACCATCGCCATGCCGGACTGGAAGTTCTTGGCCGCCAGCAGCTTTTGCAGCAGGTCGTCCGGCAGCGGCTCACCGGTTTCATGGTGCGAGGCGATCAGGGCCAGGGACTCGGGGTTCCAGCACCAGTTTTCCAGGAACTGGCTGGGCAGCTCGACGGCGTCCCAGGCAACGCCATTGATTCCGGATACGTCCAGCACATCCACCTGGGTGAGCATGTGGTGCAGGCCGTGCCCGAACTCGTGGAACAGCGTGGTGACCTCATCGTGGGTCAGCAGTGACGGCTTGCCGTTCACCGGCGGCGTGAAGTTACAGGTCAGGAAGGCCACCGGCAGTTGCAATTGGCCGCGCAGGTTTCGCCAGCGTACCCGGCAGTCCGCCATCCAGGCGCCGCCACGCTTGCCTTGGCGAGCGTACAGGTCAAGGTAAAACCAGGCCAGGGGCTCGCCATTACGGCTGATGCAATAGGCGGTCGCGTCCGGGTGCCAGGTTTCCACGTCTGGTTTGGCTTCAATCTGCACGTCGAACAGCTTCTCGGCCACGGCAAACAGGCCCGGGACCACCTTGTCCACCGGGAACCATGGGCGCAGGGTTTCCGGGGAAATGTCGTAGCGTTCCTGGCGCAGTTTTTCACTGTAGTAGCCGATGTCCCACGCCTGCAGGTCGTCAACGCCGTGGGTGTCCCTGGCGAAGGCCTTCAGCTCGGCAAACTCCCGCTCGGCAATGGGTTTGGACTTGGCCGCCAGCTGGTTCAGGAAGTCCAGCACTTCGTCCACATTGCGGGCCATCTTGGTGGCCAGGGAGCGCTCGGCGTAGTTGTCGAATCCGAGCAACTGAGCCATAGCGTGACGACGCTTGAGGATTTCCGCCATCACTGGCGTGTTGTCCCAGGTGCCTGCATCCGGGCCCATGTCGGACGCTCGGGTCACAAAGGCTTCGTAGACCTCACGGCGTAGGTCGCGGTTGTCACCGTAGGTCATCACGGGGTAAAAACTGGGAAAATCCAGGGTGATCACATAGCCGTCCAGATCCTTCTGTTGTGCTGCCTGCCTGGCGCCATCGAGTGCGCTCTCAGGAACACCCGCCAGCTCTTCCACATCGGTGATGTGCTTGAACCAGTGTTGGGTGGCATCCAGAACGTTGTCGCTGAAACGGTTGGAGAGCTCCGACAGCTCCATCGACAGATTGGCGTACTGCTCTTTCTTTTCCTGGGGCAGATCGACGCCACCGAGGTGGAAGTCCCGCAGGGTGTTGTCCACGGATTTACGCTGTGCCTCGCTGAGTTCATTGTACTGGTCGCTTGCTGCCAGCTTCTTGTAAGCCTCGCAGAGCTCAGCATTCTGGCTCAGCTCGGTGCTGTACTCGGTGAGCTTTTCCAGGCAGTTCTTGTACACTTTGCGCAGGTCGTCGCTGTTCATCACACCGTTCAGGTGGGAAATCACCGACCAGGCTCTTTCCAGCCGGTCTTCGGTTGCCTGCATCGGTTGCGCCAGGGTTTCCCAGGTGGGTTCGTCCTGCTGCGCCAGTTGTGAGATTTTCACGCGGTTCTCGCTGAGAATCTGGTCGATTGCCGGTTCCATGTGCTCGGTGCGAACATGGTCAAACTTGGGCAACAGGTCGTCGGTCAATAACGGGTTATTCATAAGTCCCCTTCTCAGCTCCGGGTGTCTGATGTAATTTGAAGTAACTCCAACGCTTGGGGAGTCTCTGGGTGAGGCCTTTCCAAAACTGTGCGGAGCCATGGATGGCGGAGCTCAAGCGCCACATGGATGTGCCTGAGCGTGTTTTGGAAAGGCCTCACCCAGAGACTCCTTCCCCACAAGCAATAATCCATTTCAAGAGTATATGTAATGTCGAATGTACGAACACACAAGGGTAACACGCCACAATTTGGAGAACGCGCCTGGATTGCCCCAAGCGCAGTAGTCATCGGGGATGTCCAGACCGGGGATGACGTCTCTATCTGGCCGATGACCGTGGTGCGCGGCGACATGCACAAGATTCGCATCGGCAACCGCTGCAGCATTCAGGATGGGTCGGTGCTGCACATCACTCATGCCAGTGATTATAACCCCGGTGGCTATCCACTTCAGATCGGGGATGACGTGACCGTTGGCCACAAGGCGCTGCTGCACGGCTGCACCATTGGTAATCGGGTGCTGGTAGGTATGGGTTGCATCATCATGGACGGCGCCGTGGTGGAGGACGAGGTGATTGTCGCTGCTGGCTGCCTGGTGCCGCCGGGCAAAACCCTGGAGTCCGGTTACCTGTACGTTGGGTCACCCTGCAAACAGGCCCGGGCGTTGTCGGATCAGGAAAAGACCTTCTTCAAGTATACCGCGGCCAATTACGTCAAACTCAAGGACGACTATCTCAATGAGGTTTAGTGGAGAGATCCGCCATTGAAGCGACTGTTACTCACCACCATCCTGCTGAACGTTCTGTTTCTGGCGTTGCTGCTGCCTCACTATTCCCAAATGCCCTGGTTGGCTGCGGAAGCCCTGTTGATAAGTGGACTGTTCGCTCTTCTACCTGAAAGCACGGGGAAGCGTGTCGGAGCGGCAACTGTTGGCGCTCTCTTTGGCCTGCTCGCCTTCTTTGCACTGAGTGATGTTCTGGTTCGCCACAGCATCGGGCGACCTTTCAATCTCTATCTCGAGTTGGGACTTGCCGGTTCGGTGTTTAACCTGTTGCAGAGCAACCTGGGCGTGACGCTGTCGCTGGTGCTGATCGTCATTGCCCTGACTGTCTTCGTGGGGTTGGGCATCTGCGTGAGCCGGTTGCTCCGGCAGGTTGATGCAAACCGTTCCCGCGCCGCGGCAAGGGCTGTTGCGTCTCTGGGCATCGTCGCCATCGGGGTAACGTTTTTACCGCAACCATTCGTAGGCCTGACGGCAGCCCGGGCAGCCACTCAGCAAGTTGAACTGGCCGCTGATACCTATCAGTCAACGGCCTCTTTCCAACAACATTTGATGGATAACCCGGGCGCGAGCCAATCCAGGCCACTGCAAGCGCTTGCTCAAACCGATGTGATCCTGGGGTTCATTGAGTCCTACGGCATATCATCCGTCACCGACCCGCGTTACGGGCGCCTGATCCAGCCTCGCCTCCAGCAAATGGAGCAGGTGCTGGCGAACGCCGGCCTGCATATGGTCACGGGCCGCCTGCAATCCCCCGTTCAGGGTGGTCAATCCTGGCTGGCGCATACCACGCTGCTCAGCGGCCAATGGATCGATACCCAACTCGATTACGACACTTTCCTGGCCAGTGACTATCCCACACTGATTGACGATATGGGCGCGACTGGCCATGATTCCGTGGCTGTTATGCCCGCCATTACCCGCGAGTGGCCGGAGGGTCTTGCGTTCGGCTACAACCGCATCTATCACTCCACCTCCATGGGCTATCGTGGACCCGCCCTGAACTGGGTCACCATGCCGGATCAGTACACCTGGTCATGGTTCCAACGCCAGATTCGGGAGCGCGCCGATCATACCCCTGTGTTCGCTGAAGTGGCACTGATCAGCAGCCACGCGCCATGGGTCCCCATACTCCCGGTTCTGGACGATTGGGACAGCATTGGCGATGGAGAAATCTTTAACCGCTGGAAAGATGCCGGCGAAGCACCCGCAAGCCTGTGGCGGGACCCCGAGCGCGTACGCGATCACTACGCCCGCTCGCTGGATTATGCGCTGAACGTGGCCACCGAGTACGCCAAACGTCATGTGGATAACAAGACCCTGCTGGTGCTGACAGGCGACCATCAGGCGGCCCCTTTGATCACCGGTGACAACGCCAGCCGCGATGTCGTTGTTCATGTGATCAGCGCCGACCCCACAATGCTGGCGCCGTTTGTTGGCAGCGGTGATCAGGAAGGCTTACGCGGATTCCGTTGGGGCGCGCACCCCCACTTGGGTCAACGGGGGCCTTCAATGGCCAGTTTCCGGCCCTTCCTTCATCAGGCTTTCAGCGGCCCACACATTCCGGTAGAAATGTCTGCTTCAGGCATTGTTGAGCAGTAACCGGTAAAGAAGGAGAACGGCCAGACTCAGTTTCCGGCCTCCGCCATTGTTTTTGCGCCGGCTTTGCGAAGTGTCTCAGCGTAAGCGGTGCTACGACGGTGCCGCGACACCAGGTCCAGGATGGTCTCACCATTTTCATCAACTGCGTTGAGATCCCGCCCCGCTTCCACAAAGAAACCGACGAAACGGTCAAAGTCTTCGGCAATCATGGCCTGGTAGGCCTTGATCAGGGCATTGAAGTCAGGATTGATGTTGCTGTCGTAGGGCGTAATGGCCAGGAAGCTCTTTACCCGCTCATCGCTCCATTCCTCACCAATCACTTTCGGTTTGTCAGGTCCGCTCATAATCTCTCTGGCCTTTTCGTTACAGCTTTTTACAGCAAATAGTTACGACAAATGTGTTTGCGTTGGGCTGCACAGTATAAAGATCTAAAAGCGCCGGGGTTATATAAATTCACTATGAGGAGCTTCCCGGCAGGCATATGCGAACTTCACGGGTTAATTTCCACCGGTAACTGATCCGTCTCCACGCTGTCGTCGCATTGCGGGTTGCGGATGGCGATCTCCACTCTTCGGTTCTTGGCCCGGTTCTCCGGGCTGTCGTTGGGCGCCAGCGGGTTGGTTTCCGCCCGGCCCGCCGCGACAACCCGCTCCGCCGGCACCTGACGATTCAGCACCAGCTCGTGAACCACCGACACGGCACGCGCGGCAGACAGGTCCCAGTTAGAGCGATAGCGGCCACTGGCTATCGGGCGGTCATCCGTGTAACCCGCCACCAGAACGTCACCGGTGCAACCAGACAACACCTCTACCACCCGCTCGATGATCGGCACCATTCCCGGCTTGATCGCCGCTTCTCCGGAGCGGAACGTGGCTTCCTCCGAAAACCGGATCACCACCCGGCTTTCATCGTAGTTGACGCTCAATGCCTCCGAAGCCACTTCCGGTTCAAGCTCTTCGATCATTCGGCTGGCCAGATCGATCACACCCGCCGGAATTTTGGTCGGGGCATCCCCCTCCGCGCGTTCATCAATAAATTCGGGCTCGTCGGTCGCCGTCTCCATTGGCTCTGGCAGGGAAACCGTATCCGACTCAATCAATGTCAGCGGCGAGCCCCCCACCGCATTGCCGAGCACCTGGTTGCTGCCGAAGGCCACCGCCATGGAATTGGCCATAGCACGGTATTTTTCAACATCCATTTCGGCGAAGGACAGCAACAGGATAAAAAAGGTCAGCAGCAGGGTGGCCAGATCGGCAAAGGTGACGATCCAGGCCGGGGAGCCACGACCATGCTTCTTCTTTTTGACGGGCTGGCGGACCACCAAAACCTACGCCTCCCGCTCCGGCGCAAGACCGTTGCGCTGCTCCGGCGTTACGAAGGACGACAGCAGTTCGGTCATCACCCGGGGATTCTCGCCGCGCATGATAGTACGCATCGACGTGGTGATCAGTACCTGGTTACGTGCCTCATCTTCGGCCTTGAGCTGCAGCTTGTCGGCCAGGGGCAGGGCGATCAGCTGGGCGATGAAGGCGCCATAGAGCGTGGTCAGCAGGGCGATCGCCATGGCCGGGCCAATGGAGGACGGATCGTCGAGGGTGTTGAGCATCTGCACCAGGCCAACCAGCGTACCCAGCATACCGATGGCCGGAGCGGATTCACCAATACCACGAAATACCCTTTCGGAGACTTCGTAACGCTCAGCCGTCTGTTGGGTTTCCTGGGCCAGAGCTTCTTCAACCAGCTCCGGTGGGTGGCCGTCCACGCACAGATTGATGGCCTTTTGCAGAAACTCGTTTTTGGTGGGGTGGTTTTCCAGGCCCAGGATACCTTCCTTGCGAACGACAAGAGCCAATGTGCCAACTTCGCGGATCAACTCCGCCGGCCGTTCTACGCGGTCCTTGAATGCCGCTGAAAACGCCAGCCTGAAAGCACTCATCACCGAAGGCAGACGAAACTTGATCAGGGTAACGGCAAACGTGCCACCCAGCACAATCGCCAACCCCGGAAGGTTGAAAAAGGTCAGTATCGACGCGTTTGCCAGCATCGCAAGCACGACAATCAGTACGCCTGCCACCAGCCCGACAAGGGTGAGTATATCCATCAGAGACCTTAAATCAGCGATTAATCAGCGATCTTCGGGAACCGTTTGCACCTGCGAAGCATAGCCCATTCATCCGGGTTGGGCTCAGTCGTTTCGCAATTCTTCAATCACCGGACGGGTGTCCGGAGTTTTTCCACGCCATATCCGGAACGACTCCGCCGCCTGTTCCACCAGCATGCCCAGGCCATCGAACACCCGGGTGGCTCCCTGGTCCAGAGCCCACTGGTTGAAGGTGGTGGTCTGCAGAGAATACATCATGTCGTAGATCACCGTGTCGGCACCGATCACACTTGTGGAAACCGGCGGCAAATCTCCCTGCAGGCTGGCACTGGTGCCGTTGATGATAACGTCGAAAGCGTCGGCCGGCTGTTCGAATCCGCAGGCCTCCAGGTGCGTATCGCCGGCCACGGATTCAAAGAAACTGACCAGCCCCTCGGCTTTTGCCAGGGTGCGGTTGGCAATCGTCAGGGCAGCGGGCTCTTCAGCAAGAATCGGCCCCAGAACACCACGAACGGCCCCGCCTGCGCCCAGCACCAGCAGGCGTTTACCCGCCAGGCGAACGCCATGGTTGACCATCAGGTCGGTAACCAATCCTTTGCCATCAGTGTTATCGGCGGTAAGTGAGCCTTTACTGTCTTTGTAGAGTGTGTTCGCCGCACCCGCTCGCTCGGCGCGCTGGGTCCGCAGGTCCGCCAACTGCCAGGCCTGCTCCTTGAAAGGCACGGTGATATTCAACCCTTTGCCACCGCGTTCAAAAAAGCCTTTTACGGTATTCGCGAAATCGTCTTCCGGCGCCTGTATGGCCGTGTATTCCAGCTGCTCGCCGGTCTGGCGGGCAAACAGGCTATGAATGCGGGGGGATTTGCTGTGACTGATCGGATTGCCAACCACCGCATACAGATCATTGTGCATCAGCGCTCTCCAGCCAGTCCCGCCCGGTAAGAAAGTAGTCCGTCAGCCGCGCTTCCTCCGATCCGGGCTCCGGCACGAAGTCGTACTCCCAGCGCACCAGCGGAGGCAGCGACATCAGGATGGATTCGGTACGGCCACCGGACTGCAGGCCAAACAGGGTGCCCCGGTCGTACACCAGGTTGAACTCCACGTAGCGGCCGCGGCGGTACAGCTGGAAATCGCGCTCGCGATCGCCCCACACCATGGCTTTTCGTCGCTCGATAATGGGCTCATAGGCATCGATGAAGCTGTCCCCGACTGACTGCATCAAGGCAAAATCACGGCTGAAATCCCCGGTGTTGTGGTCGTCAAAAAACAACCCTCCCACGCCCCGCGGCTCGTCCCGGTGTTTGAGGTAGAAATAGTTGTCACACCAGTGCTTGTACTCACGATACAGTTGGTCGCCGAAAGGATCACAAGCGGCTTTCGCAACCCGGTGCCAATGGACGCAATCCTCGTCGAAGCCGTAATAGGGCGTAAGGTCATAACCCCCGCCAAACCAATAGACCGGCTCTGCATCCTCGGGGGTCGCAACAAAAAACCGGACGTTGGCGTGGGACGTGGGTACGTAGGGGTTCGAAGGGTGCATGACCAGAGACACCCCCATGGCTTGCCAGGGCGCACCCGCCAGGTGGGGTCTATGCGCGGTGGCTGACGCAGGCATGGTCTCGCCCATCACATGGGAGAAGTTTACACCGCCTTTCTCGAACACCTCGCCATCGGTGATCACCCGGCTGATGCCACCTCCGCCCTCGGGCCGGTCCCAGGCATCGGTTTCAAAAACGCCCTTGCCATCGACCGCAGCCAGCCGTTCGCAGATTCGATCCTGCAGGCCAAGCAGGTATTGTTTCACGGCATTGGTGTCGGGGTGCTGGACAGGGTGCTGAGACATGGGAACTCCTAGCGCAGTTGCTTTCCGCTGACGATATCGATGATACGGCTGGGTTGACGATTACCGCCCAGGTCTCCTGGCACCAGCCAATCCAGTTGGCCCTCGAAGTAACGACGTACCTGCCAGGAGGAACGGGCCGGCTGGCGTCCTGCCGGATTACAGGAGGTTGAAACCAGGGGAAAGCCGACCGCCTCGCACAAGGCGCGCACAACAGGGTGGTCACTGACCCTGACAGCGATGGAGCTGTGATGCCCCCGAACCTGTTGTGGGATTTGCTTGCGGATATCCGGCAGAAGACAGGTAACCGGGCCAGGCCAATGACTCATCGCCTGGCGCTGCTGCTCCTTCGGCAATGGGTCCAACAGGAACCGTATCTGATCAACAGACGCCGCCACAAGGATCAGTCCCTTCTCCATGGGACGCTGCTTGAGCGACAGGACCCGTTCAACGGCGTCCTGATCCCAGGGGTCACAACCCAGCCCCCAGACGGCTTCCGTGGGATAGGCAATGACCCCGCCACCAAGGACGGTGCGGCGGGCGCAATGAAGGTGCCAGTCGGACAAAGGTTGCTGTGGTAATTTCATGAAATCTTCAAGTCTGTAAACGTGGCTCAGCCAATCCGTTGAAACCCTCCCGGCGCAGAATCCACCAATCCCTGTAACTCCAGGAGAAGCAGCGACTGCATCAACTGATCGGCGGGAAGACCGGTCACTGAACACAAATCATCGGTTGACTGCGGATCATACCCTAAAGCCTCCAGCACCGCGATTTCCCGGGAGTCCAGGCCTTCGGGTGCTGGCCTTTTCATGATCACCGAAGAGGAATCGCCCTCGTTCTGACTGGTCCACCAGCCGCCGAGTTCCTCGCAGATATCGTCCACGGTTTCCACCAGCTTCGCACCCTGGCGTATCAGGTGATGGCAGCCCCGTGCCAAAGGATTGTGGACCGAGCCCGGAATCGCAAATACCTCCCGCCCCTGTTCCAGCGCCAGTCGGGCGGTGATCAGGGAGCCGCTTTTGAGTCCCGCCTCTACCACCAGGATACCTCGACTAAGGCCGCTGATAATCCGGTTTCGGCGAGGGAAGTGGCCCGCCTTGGCGGAGGTGCCTGGCGGGTATTCGGAGACAATCACTCCCTCTCCGGCGATGCGCTCACTGAGCGTGCGGTGGCGGTAGGGGTAAGGCTTATCAACACCATTGCCAATCACGGCGACGGTCGGGAAGCCGGCATCCAGGGCGCCGGCATGGGCGGCGCCGTCCACCCCCAGGGCCAACCCGCTGGTCACCAGCAAGCCTTTTTGGCCGAGCGCCGCGGCAAAGGAACGGGCATGTTCCAGCCCGGCCCGGGTGGCGTTGCGGCTACCTACAATACCGATCTGCTCGCGCCCCAGCAGGGAGCGATCACCGCGCACATAGAGGACCAATGGCCCGTCGTGAATATGCCTGAGAGGCTCGGGGTAGTCGGCATCGGCGATGGTCAGGATAGCCGTGCCGGTCCGCAGGCAATCCCGGTATATGCCGTCGGCGCTGGCGATCACAGGGTGAGCGCTGTCCTGGCGGCGCCATGCCTGGAGAGCGTCGATCGTTTCCGCCGCCAAACCCAGTGCTTTCAGCGTGGCGGCGTTATGGGTCAGGAGATGCTGGAAATCCGGAATCTGTTCGAGGATCGCCTGCTGGCGACGGGCTCCGAATTTCGGCAGACAGGACAGGAATATCCAGAACCCGTGTTCCGACTGGAACAGGTTCGGGACAGACAGGGGCTCGGTAGAGAGGGGCATGGCATCCTTCCGTGGATCAGGGTTGGCTAACGGGGCCTGCCTTCCTGGCAGGCCGAGGGTGAATTATGCCATAAAAAAAGGAGCCGGCGATGCGGCTCCCTTTCTACGGACGTCTTACGTTGTGATCAGCTCAGGGATTGGTCACCTTGTCACCAACCGACAACGGACGGGTGGCCTGCAGGATCAGGCCATAGCTCATTTTCTCGTAGGTCTGGAACACCATCATCAGCCCGGCACGCTCGGAGGGCAGTTCGATGGTTTCATTGGTGACCGGGTCCCGAACCAGATTGCCACTCTTCAGCACGGCCATGACATTGCCCGGCTTCAGACCTTCCCGTTCACCGCGGTTGATAGCCACCACGTCAAACTGCCCGATCTGGCTGACACCACCATCGACCGAGATCATCTGGGCCTCGATGTCACTGTCGGGAGAGCTGGGCACAAAACTGGTGGTGATGCGACGCTCTTCGCCAACCAGCAGACGGTCCCCGATGCGCACTTCCTCATTGGACTGCTTCAGTCGGAGTGTCAGAACGTCTTTATTCTCGGCAATGACTTCGCCGCGGGCAATACTCCGGGCCTCAAGGCCAAGGAACTCGCCGGTTTCCGGATCGCGGAATTCCTTGCTGCGGCGGAAGACGCCCACATTGTCAGCCGGCTTCTCACCACGGGCGTAAATCCGATCACCCGCGCCGGTAATTATCCGGCCGTCCTCGCCTTCCAGCACGTAAGGCGCGCCATTGAGTGCCTCAACGTCAACAATACGCGTGTCGGTCAGGAAACTGCTGATCGCATCCAGGGGAATCGCGGGAATCGGCGTATCGATGGGCTCGGAACGCACTTTTGGTGAAAGCTTCACCACCCGATCACTGGAAACCTTGGTAACACGCGGCTTGCCGTCAATATAGACCAGCGCCAGCTCGTCACCCGGATAGATCAGGTGTGGGTTTGCAACCTGTGGATTCACGTGCCAGATTTCCGGCCAGTACCAGGGGTTATTCAGGAAGCGGGCGGAAATATCCCACAGGGTGTCACCCTTCACGACAGTGTAACGCTCGGGATGATCGGACCTCAGTTCCGGGGCGGCGTGGGCCCAGGAGGTTAGCAGCAGCATGCTTGCTGCCAGAGCGTACAGCAGTTTCCTCATTGTTTAAGTCCTTGATCGCGTGCCTTGAATCGATAGATTCTGTTCTTGGTAAGCAGCCGGTACTCTGCCTTTTATACCACTACTATAGAAGATGTCTCGCAAATTGTGATGTTATCTTTTGTTCTTCCAGTAAATTCTACGCTATGGTCGAAAGCTTTTGACTATCAACTGATCAGTTTGTACTCAATGAGCGAGTTGAGGGATAATAGCACCATAAACGGCAAAAACCCGTTGAAACCGGCTCTTTCATCCCGATCATAATAGTCACGGGATGGAAAAATGCGCAGTACGCTGTCGCATTTCGGAGACAGTATTCACACCGTTACAAAAGATAACGGTGAAAGCCAGAATCAGACACCAAAAGTACGAGCGCCATGATACTAGATATTCTCGAATACCCGGACCCCCGCTTGCGCACCCTTGCCAAGCCAGTGGACGAGGTAACAGACGAGACCCGCAAGCTGATCGACGACATGTTCGAGACCATGTACGATGCGCCCGGCATTGGCCTGGCAGCCACCCAGGTCAATGTACACAAGCAGATCATCGTCATGGATCTGTCCGAAGACAAAAGTGAACCGCGGGTATTCATCAATCCGGAAGTGGAAGTGCTTGATGGCGAGCTTGAGGAGATGCAGGAAGGCTGCCTGTCGGTACCGGGTTTCTACGAGGACGTCTCCCGTATCGAACACTGCATGATCAGGGCTATTGGCCGTGACGGCAAACCCTTTGAGCTGGAAGCCCGTGGCCTGTTGGCGGTATGTATCCAGCATGAGATGGATCACCTCAACGGCAAGCTGTTTGTGGACTACCTGAGTTCACTGAAGCGCACCCGTATTCGCAAGAAACTGGAAAAGCTTCACAAGAAAAGCGCCTGAAGCCGCCAAAACAGCGTAAATCGGGACCGGGTGAAAACCCGGTCTTTTCGTATTCAACGGACCAGGAAGCGATACCCGTGCGACTTGTTTTTGCCGGCACCCCCGAATTCGCAGCCACCGCGCTGAAGGCACTGCTCACGACCCATCATCAGGTGGTTGGCGTTTACTCCCAACCCGACCGGCCCGCTGGCCGTGGCCGCAAACTGACACCCAGCCCGGTCAAACAGGTGGCGGTTGAGGCGGGCATTCCCGTGTTTCAACCAGAGTCCCTGAAATCGCCCGAAGCGCAGGAACAGCTCCGCAGTCTTAACGCAGACGTGATGATCGTCGCTGCCTACGGACTGATTCTGCCGCAGGCGGTGCTGGACCTCCCTCGTCACGGCTGCCTGAACATCCATGCCTCGTTACTGCCTCGCTGGCGCGGTGCCGCGCCTATTCAGCGCGCGATCGCCGCGGGTGACCGGGAAACCGGTATTACCATCATGCAGATGGACGCTGGCCTCGACACCGGCGCAATGTTGCTGAAAGCCATTACCCCAATCGAAGACGCGGATACCGGCGGCAGCCTTCACGACCGTCTGGCTGGCCTGGGTGGCGAAGCCATCGTCAAGTCGCTGGAGCAGCTTGAGAAAGGCGAACTGCAGGGCGAAGTCCAGGACGAGGCTAGGGCTTGCTATGCCCGTAAACTCAGCAAGGAAGAAGGGCATATCGACTGGACCCGGGATGCCCCCGCCATCAGCCGGCTGATTCGTGCCTTTAATCCCTGGCCGGGCACCTACACCGACCTGGACGATCTGCGCATCCGCATTCATCAGGCGGAGATTCTGGACGACACCAGCGACAAACATCCCGGCACGGTGATTCGCCGCGACCGCGAGGGCATCGACATTGCCTGCGGCCTGGAATCCCTGAGGATCACCCGTTTGCAGTTGTCCGGCTCGCGGCCACAATCGGTGAACGACCTGATCAACGGCGGCAAGGACATACTGATGCCCGGCCAGGAGCTGAACTGAATGAGCCAGCAGGGCCAGCCACTGCGGGCGGTTGCTGCCCGGGTTTTGCAATCCGTTGAGAACGGCCAGTCGCTGTCCCAATGCCTGCCCCACGCCATGGGTGATGTGGCAGACAACGAACGACCACCACTACAGGCACTGTGCTACGGCACCTGTCGCTGGTTTCACCGGCTCGATGGCGAGTTACAGGCGCGCCTGAAAAAACCGCTGCGCAAATCCGACCGGGTGGTCCACCACTTGATGCTGGTGGCACTGTTCCAGCTTCGCTTCAGTCAGCAGGCCACCTACGCGATTCTGAATGAAACCGTGGAAGCCTGCCGCGCCCTCGACAAACCACATCTGACAGGGCTGGTGAACGGCGTTCTGCGGGCTGCGGAGCGGGAAGGGGAGCCGCCCATTGCCGACGAAATCGGTCGTTTCAGCCACCCTCCCTGGATGCTTGAAAAACTGCGCCATAACTGGCCTCACGACTGGCAGGCTATTCTCGAAGCCAACAACACCCAGGCCCCCATGACCCTGCGGGTGAACGCCCTGCGCTTCAGCCGCGACGACTACCTGCAATTACTGTCCGATGCCGGTATCGATGCCAACGCAACCGTGTTTGCGCCCCACGGCATCCAATTGGCCGCCCCGGTGCCGGTGGATCTTCTGCCCTGGTTTTCCGAAGGCGCGGTCAGTGTGCAGGATGAAGCAGCCCAGCTCTGCACCACCCTGATGGACCTGGCGCGCGGCCAACGGGTGTTGGATGCCTGTGCCGCACCGGGAGGCAAAACCTGCGCTATCCTTGAAAGCTGCGGACAACTGGAAGAAGTGGTCGCTATCGACGAATCCGCTGATCGACTGCCACGGGTGCAGGAAAACCTGGAACGGCTGGATCTCGTGGCGACACTGAAACAGGCCGATGCCGCAGATATTGACCAGTGGTGGGACCGGAAGCCGTTCGATCGCATCCTGCTGGACGTTCCCTGCAGCGCCACCGGCGTGATTCGCCGCCATCCGGACATCAAGTTGCTGCGCCGTGAATCAGACATTGTCCCGCTCGCCAGCATTCAGCTGGGTCTGCTGGAGTCGATGTGGCAAGTGCTCGCACCCGGAGGGCGCCTGGTCTATGCCACCTGTTCGGTGTTTCCGCAGGAGAATCACCGTATAATTCGTCGATTCCTGAAGCAGCAGGACGACGCTGCCCTGGTGGAGCCCGATGTCCTTTGGGGGCGCGATATGGAAACCGGCCGCCAGATGCTGCCTGTTCCCGAAAGCCACGATGGATTTTTCTACGCTGTGCTGGAGAAACCCGAACCATGAAAATCCTGATTCTCGGTGCCGGCCAGGTGGGCGGGACCCTGGCAGAAAACCTCGCCAACGAAGCCAATGACATCACCGTGATCGACAGTGACAGTACCCGCCTGAGGGAGCTTCAGGATCGACTGGACATTCGGACTGTCCAGGGCATGGCCTCCTTTCCCACGGTTCTGCGCCAGGCGGGCGCTGAAGATGGTGACATGGTCATCGCCGTGACCAACAGTGACGAGGTCAACATGGTGGCCTGCCAGGTCTCCAAGTTGCTCTACAAAACCCCGACAACCATCTGCCGGGTCAGGGCCAACGCCTACCTGGCAAAACCAGAACTGTTCTACCAGCGAGATCAGAAAAAGGATCTGGACAGCCTGCGGGGTTTCCCCATCGATGTTCTGATCAGCCCGGAGCACCTGGTCACCAAGCACATCACACGACTGATCGAATACCCCGGCGCGCTGCAGGTACTGGAGTTTTCCAAGGGGCTTGTTCAGTTGGTCGCCATTCGGGCGACGGAAGGCGGCCCACTGGTTGGCCACGAATTGTCGTACCTGCGCAGCCATATGCCCAAAATCGAAACAAGGGTCGCCGCCATTTTCAGGAAAGACCGGGCGATCATGCCTCAGGGGGATACGGTGATCGAAGACGGCGACGAGGTTTTCTTCATCGCCGCCTCCGACCATATTCGCTCGGTGATGAGCGAGTTGCAGCCACTGGAAAAACCCTACAAGCGCATCTTCATCTGTGGGGGTGGCAACATTGGCCAGCGCCTGGCCCATACTCTCGAATCCCGCTACCAGGTGAAACTTCTGGAACGGGACCACGAACGTTGCGTGATGCTGTCTGAGAACCTTCGCAAAACCGTGGTGCTGGAGGGCAACGCCGCCAACAAGGACATTCTGCTGGAAGAGAACATCGAAAATACCGATGTTTTCTGTGCAGTCACCAACGATGACGAAGCGAACATCATGGCGTCACTGCTGGCCAAGCGCCTGGGCGCCCGCAAGGTACTGACCCTGATCAACAACCCGGACTACGTTGACCTGATCCAGGGCGGCGACATTGATGTCGCTATTTCGCCCCAGCAAACCACCATTGGCAGCCTGCTTACCCACATTCGCCGCGGGGACGTAGTAAACGTTCACTCACTCCGTAGGGGCGCTGCCGAGGCCATTGAGGCCATCGCCCATGGCGACCACCGATCCTCCCGGGTAGTGGGTAAGCGGCTTGACGAAATCAACCTGCCGGAAGGCACTACCATCGGCGCCATCGTCCGCCACAGCGAAGTCCTCATTGCCCACGACCACCTGCGGGTACAGCCGGATGACCACGTCATCCTGTTCCTGGTGGACAAGTCGCGGATACGGGATGTGGAGAAACTGTTCCAGGTGGGACTGACGTTCTTCTAGCGCAAAATCAATCTTCTGAACCCAACTTAGAAATACGCGATTGGCAAGCGTATAATGCCCTTTTTTTCCGGAGTGCCCCGGCCAGATGCCCGGGCACCACACACAGACTGACCAGCAGGCAAACGTCGTGACAGACAAGGCAACTTCCGCAAACACGCCGGACATCAAAACCTTCCAGGGCCTGATCCTCGCCCTGCAGAACTTCTGGGCGCAGCACGGCTGCGTGGTCCTCCAGCCACTGGACATGGAAGTGGGTGCCGGCACCTTCCACCCGGCCACCTTCCTGCGCTCCATCGGTCCGGAAACCTGGAACGCCGCCTACGTTCAGCCCAGCCGCCGCCCCACCGATGGCCGCTACGGTGAGAACCCCAACCGCCTGCAACACTACTACCAGTTCCAGGTGGTGCTGAAACCATCCCCGGACAACATTCAGGAGCTGTACCTGGATTCCCTGAAGGCTCTTGGGCTGGACCCACTGGTCCACGATATCCGTTTTGTTGAGGACAACTGGGAATCACCCACCCTCGGCGCCTGGGGCCTGGGTTGGGAAATCTGGCTGAACGGCATGGAAGTAACCCAGTTCACCTACTTCCAGCAGGTGGGTGGCCTGGAATGCTATCCGGTCACCGGCGAGCTCACCTACGGGCTTGAGCGCATTGCCATGTACCTGCAGGGTGTGGACAGCGTCTACGACCTGGTGTGGACCGAAGGCCCGGATGGTGTGGTCACCTACGGCGACGTGTTCCATCAGCAGGAAGTGGAGATGTCCACCTACAACTTCGAGCACGCCGACACCGAATTCCTGTTTCACAGCTTCGATGTGCACGAACGCGAGAGCGCGCGCCTGATCGAAGCCGGCCTGGCATTGCCCGCCTATGAGCAGGTGCTCAAGGCTTCACACACTTTCAATCTGCTTGACGCCCGCCACGCCATCTCCGTGACCGAGCGCCAACGTTTTATCCTGCGGGTTCGCACCCTGGCCCGGGCCGTTGCCCAGGCGTATTTCGACAGCCGCCGCAAGCTTGGCTTCCCGCTGGCACCGGATGCCCTGCGCAAAGAGGTACTGGCAGCGACCGAGGCCGCCGCCGAAAAGGCGAATGGCAAGAAGGGTAAGAAAGCGAAAAAAGCTCAGCAGGAACAGGGGAACGCATAATCATGGCAAAACAGGATTTTCTGGTCGAACTGGGCACTGAAGAGCTGCCTCCCAAGGCCCTCAAGCCACTGTCGGACGCGTTTACCCGTGGCATTACCAATGGCCTGGAAGAGGCCGGTATTCGGTTCGGCAAGGTGGAAGCCTTTGCTGCACCACGCCGGCTTGCCGTCAGGGTACGGGACCTGGAAGACGCTCAGCCGGACAAACCGGTGGAAAAACGCGGCCCGGCCGTGAAAGCTGCGTTCGACGATTCCGGCAACCCCACCCGGGCACTGACCGGCTTCGCCACCTCCCTGGGCGTGACACCGGACCAGCTTGATACGATGGAAACCGACAAGGGCGCCTGGGTAGTCTATCGCACCATCGAGAAAGGCCGTCCCACCGTTGAACTGATGCCGGAACTGGTAGACCAGTCCCTGGCCGCACTGCCGATCCCCAAACGCATGCGCTGGGGCGCGCACAGAACCGAGTTCGTGCGTCCGGTGCACTGGTCCATCCTGCTGTTCGGCAACAAGGTGATCGACACCCCGATCATGGGGCTGACTCCGGGTAACAAAACCCGCGGTCACCGTTTCCACTGCCCGAAATCATTGATCGTGCCCACGCCCGGCGACTACGAAGTGGTGCTGCGCCAGGAAGGGTATGTGATCGCTGACTTCGCCGAACGCCGCGAGCAAATCCGCGACGGCGTCACCGCCATCGCCAGGAAGGAAGCGGGCGGCCAGGCGGTTATCGATGAAGACCTGCTGGACGAAGTCACCGCCCTCAACGAGTGGCCTGTGCCGCTCATGGGCCGTTTCGAGGAACGCTTCCTGGAAGTTCCCGCCGAGGCACTGATTTCCTCCATGAAGGAACACCAGAAGTACTTTCACGTCGTCTCCGCCGACGGCCGGATGCTGCCGCTGTTCATCACCGTTGCCAACCTGGAAAGCAAGGACCCACAACAGGTCGTTTCCGGCAATGAGAAGGTTATCCGCCCACGCCTGTCCGATGCGGCTTTCTTCTATGACACTGACCGCAAGACCCGGCTGGAAGACCGCATCGACCAACTCAAGCCGATCGTGTTCCAGGACAAGCTGGGCAGCATTTACGACAAGTCCGTGCGGGTGGCCGCACTGGCGAAGAAGATCGCCGACGCCATTGGCAGCGATCCCGTTCTGGCTGAGCGCGCCGCCATGCTCGCCAAGACCGACCTGGTCACCGAGATGGTGCTGGAATTCACTGACCTGCAGGGCATCATGGGCCAGTACTACGCCGCCAACGACGGCGAGAACGAAGACGTGGCCAGCGCACTGAACGAGCAGTACATGCCCCGCTTTGCCGGTGACGACCTGCCCGCAACACTGACGGGCTGCGCCGTGGCCATTGCCGACCGCATCGATTCCCTGGTGGGGCTGTTCGGCATTAACCAGCCACCGTCCGGTACCCGTGACCCGTTCGGGCTGCGTCGAGCCTCACTGGGCGTATTGCGCATCATCATCGAGCGGGAGCTGCCGCTGGACCTGCAAACCCTGTGCGAGTGGGCGGTAGAGGAACACAACAGCATCACCGAACCGAATGTGGCCAACACGGTGGTGGACTACATGCTGGAACGGTTCCGTGCGCATTATGAAGAGCAGGGCATCAGTGCCGAAGTCTACCTCGCCGTGCACGCCCGCCGTCCAACACGCCCGCTGGACTTTGACCGCCGGGTGAAAGCCGTGGAAGCCTTCCGCCAGCTACCGGAAGCCCTGGCCCTGGCCGGCGCCAACAAACGGGTGTCCAACATCCTTACCAAGCAGGGTGGCGACAGCATTGGTGAAAGCATCGACAGTGAGTTGTTGCAGGACAAGGCGGAAATAACACTGGCCGACCAAATCCGCCAGCAAGCCGACAAGGCATTGCCACTGTTCGAAAAAGGCGATTACGCGACGGCCTTGAGCTCTCTCGCCAGCCTGCGGGAGCCGGTGGATAACTTCTTTGATGAAGTCATGGTGATGGCTGACGACGAGGCCGTGCGTAATAACCGCCTGGCCATGCTCAACCTGCTGCGTAACCTGTTCCTGCGGGTGGCGGATATCTCGGTATTACCCACTGCCAGTGGGCAGTGAAAATCATACGGGGGCTGGTAAAAAACCAGCCAATCCGTATAATACCGGCCGTTGATCGGCGTGTGGCGCAGCTTGGTAGCGCACTTCGTTCGGGACGAAGGGGTCGCAGGTTCGAATCCTGCCACGCCGACCATTTTCCCGCATCTCAGTCCCTTCTTTACCGACGAAATACTCCCCTTTAAGCGACTCTTTTCTTTCAATTGACATAAAGCTTTCACATTGGACATGTACAACGGTGCTCTCATCCCAACGGAGCAGCAGTAATGTCCGACCAATCCTCCCTTTTGGTAGAGAAGCTCTGGCGACTCAAACGTCGCATCGACAAGGGCCAGTGCCCGAGCGTCGACTTTGTCCATCTCAACGTCTTGCTGAGAGAGCCCAACTACCGCAATGACGTTCTGATGCGTGTGGAAGCCAATGGCACGCCAGAGCTTCAGGCGCTGGCACGCGAGATCATGGCCAACGATGATGGCCGTCCGCTGATGGCCAAGTCCTCGAACCAGAAACTTCAGGCCAGTCCCGTCACGCCGCAAAAAAGACGCGGTTGGTTTGCCCGTCATGCGCTGGTACTGGTTCCCGTTATTGGCACGGTTGTCGCCACGGTCGCCGGTTTTACCGCATTTGAGAACCGCAACGTGCGTATCAGCGCCGACATTACCGCAGACACCGTCTGGGAAAGCGGTCATCGATACACCCTTGAAAACACCGTGTTTGTGGAAGGCGCGAACCTGACCATTGAACCCGGCGTAACCATAGAGGGCGAACCCGGTTCCGCCCTGGTTGTCACGTCCAGTGCCAAACTGTTTGCCCGCGGCAGCCGCAACCAACCGGTGGTCTTTACCAGTAGCAAGGAACCCGGAGCACGGGCTCGCGGTGACTGGGGTGGCGTTGTGCTTCTTGGAAAGGCACCGGTGAACGAGCCGAACGCCCGCATTGAAGGCGTACCTGAAAACGACACCCGTGGGCAATTCGGTGGCAGCGACACGCAGCATAGTTGCGGCGTGGTGCAGTACACCCGCATTGAATTTGCCGGTTTCGAGGTCTATCAGAACAACGAGCTGAACGGCTTAACCCTGGGTGGCTGTGGCTCCAACACCATCATCCAGAACGTGCAGGTTCACCGTGCTCTGGACGACGGTATCGAAATGTTCGGTGGCACCGTCGACCTGAAAAACATCCTGGTGACCGGTGCTGCCGATGACAGCATCGACTGGGACTGGGGCTGGCGAGGCCGGGTACAGTTTGCCATTATTCAGCAGTACCGGGATGTTGGCGATAACGCCTTTGAGGGCGACAACAACGGTTCCAGCCACTCGACCGTGCCACGGTCCGAACCCACATTCTACAACGTCACCCTTTATGGCAGCGGCCGTTCCGCCAAAGAACATCGCGCTATTATGCTAAGAGAGGGATCCGGCGGCCACTTCCACAATATGATCATCGACAGTTACGCCATTGAGGCCCTGGATACCAGGGATGAGGTCACCGCGCTGGTGGGCATGAATGCCCTGACGTTCAGCCACAACCTGCTTGCCAACAACGGTAGGTTAGGCAACCTCACCATTGTTAACGAAACCGATGATGACGATTTCGGCTTCAACGAAGAACTGTGGATACGCAGCCCCGAACTGCAGAACACCGTACAGGTTGAAACCGGCTTGCAACCCTCTGTCACCAGCGAGTCGTCGCCGCATTTCCGCCCCAGAAGCTCAGTGCGCGCCATGACGGCCAAACGGCCTCCGAAAGCCGAATTCTTTGATGAGTCGGCGATGTACCAGGGCGCTGTTAACCCCAGGGCCACATCGACCTGGCTGGATGACTGGACGGCATTTCCGGAATCCTGACGAGCTTACCAATGCCTGGGAGGGTGGCTACCTCCACAAAGGAATGCAGAGGTCTGAACTTTTCTGTACCCTGCGCGGCTCTTCGCGAAAGGAACAACCATGACCTCCCAGACAAACTCCCTGGCTACCGAGGAACGGCCGGGCGCTTTCTCCGATAGCGACCCGATCGTTCTGACGCTTACGATTGGCTTCATCCTGCTGTTCGTTGGTGCTTCCATTATTGACAGCAGCGCCGTCGCTACAGCGATTGGCGCCGGATTCACCTGGACGGCAAAGTACCTGGGGTCGTTCTTCCAACTACTCCTGCTGGCAACCTTTTTCATCGCACTCGGAACAGCGGTCAGCAAGGCCGGCAATGCACGGATTGGTGGCCTGGACCGGCCGGAAATCAGCCGTTTTCGCTGGCTTTCAATGATCATGTGTACATTGCTGGCCGGTGGAGGGGTGTTTTTCGCCGCCGGGGAACCGGTCTATCACTTTGTGGTAACACCACCGGCGTTTGATACCGAAGCCGGAACGGCTGCGGCCACCGCTCCCGCCATGGCGCAGTCGTTTACTCATTGGGGCTTCCTTGCCTGGGCCGTGCTCGGCTCGCTGACCGCACTGGTTCTCAGCAGGGCTCACTATGATCAGGGCAAACCGCTGCAGCCGCGAACCCTATTGTATCCGGTGTTTGGTGAGAACGCTGTTCAAGGCAAGCTGGGTGGGGTGATTGACGCCCTTTGCGTCATTGCCGTGGTGGCGGGAACCGTCGGCCCTATCGGTTTCCTGGCAACCCAGGTGAGTTTCGGGCTGCACGAGCTGTTTGGCATCACCGATGGCTATGGCACCCAGCTCGCGGTACTGATCATTCTGGCCGGGGTGTACATGACCTCCGCCATGACCGGCCTGCATAAGGGTATTCAGCTGCTCAGCCGGTTCAACGTGCTCCTCGCCCTGGCCATCGCCGCAGTGATTTTCCTGTTCGGTCCCACACTGTTTCTGGCCAACACCTTTACCCAGTCATTCGGCGAGTACCTGACGTCTTTCATGGCGATGTCGACGATGACCGCTGAAACGGCGCCAGACTGGTGGATGAAATGGTGGACGGTGTTTTTCTTCGCCTGGTTTATTGGTTACACGCCTTTGATGGCGGTGTTTGTGTCGCGAATTTCCCGCGGACGCACGGTTCGTGAAATGATCCTCGCGGTTGCCGTATTGGCACCTATTGCCACCACAATCTGGTTTACGCTGCTGGGTGGCTCGGGGATCTATCACCAGCTGGCCGGCACCTTTGACCTGACCGAAGCGTTGAACAATTTCCGTTTTGACGTCGCCACACTGACCGTGGCCCAGGCGCTGCCAGGAGGCACCTGGATGGCCGCCGCGATACTGCTACTCACCACCATTTTTGTCGCCACCACCGGCGACTCCATGAGCTATTCCATTGCCATGGTGGGTGCGGGCCATGATGAGCCAAATCCTTGGATCCGGGTATTCTGGGGCGGTGCCATGGCGCTGATGGCCGCCATTCTGCTGTATATGGGTTCAGGGCAGATTGGCGTGCTACAGCAGTTCATTGTGATAACCGCCATACCGGTCTCCTTTGTCATACTGCCATCGCTATGGACAGGGCCGAAAGCGGCTATGGCCATGGCCCATGATCAGGGGCTTGCCTGACCATCATCACCAGTTCGATGCTGCTGTTCCCAGAGCCTGGCGTAATGCCCCTTCTGGCCCAGCAGCTCGACGTGGTTGCCACTCTCGACAATACAGCCGCCGTCCATCACCAGAATGGTATCCGCATCGCGCGTCGTCGACAGCCGATGAGCGATAACCAGGGAGGTGCGCTGGCGGCTGACTTCCTTCAAGGCCCCCAGAATCGCCTGTTCAGACAGCGAATCCAGAGAAGATGTGGCTTCGTCCAGAATCAATAACGGTGGGTTCTTGAGAAGTACCCGGGCAATGGCGACCCGCTGTTTCTCGCCGCCGGAAAGTTTCAGCCCCCGCTCACCAACCTGTGTGTTATAGCCATCGGGCAGGCTGTGGATAAACTGTTCCAGGTGCGCCATTCGGGCTGCCCGGTACACCTCTTCCTCGCTGGCATCAGGCCGACCGTAAGCCAGGTTCCGAAAAAGCGTGTCGTTGAACAGCACCGTATCCTGGGGCACCACGCCAATGGCGGAACGCAGGCTGTCCTGGGTGACCTCACGGATATCCTGACCATCGATGGTGATACTGCCCCGGTTCACATCGTAAAACCGGAAAAGCAGGCGGGCGAGGGTCGATTTCCCCGCGCCGCTGGCGCCCACGACGGCTACGGTGTGCCCAGCGGGAATTGAGAAACTCACGTTCCGGAGGATCTGACGGTTGGGACGATAACCAAAGTGAACCTGGTCGAAACGAACCTCGCCTTTGTCCACCACCAACGCTTTGGCGTTCGGCGCGTCCTCAATGACCGGTTCGTCGCCGAGCAACCCGAACAGCCGTTCCACATTCACCAGCGCCTGGCGGATCTCCCGATACACGAACCCCAGTGCATTGAGCGGTATAAACAGCTGTAACAGGTAGGCATTAATCATGGTGAAATCCCCCAGGGTGATCTCACCACTGGCGACTTCCTGCACTGCCATGGCCATGATGACGATCATCGCCACACCGATGATCAGGGCCTGGCCCGAATTCAGAGCCGCCAACGACAGCCGGTTTTTAAGTCGTGCCTGTTCCCAGTCATCCAGGTCCTTGTCGTAGAGCGCTGCCTCGAAGCGTTCGTTATTGAAATACTTTACGGTCTCGTAGTTGAGCAGGCTGTCTACCGCGCGGGAATTGGACTGGTTGTCCCGGGCATTGGCTTCGCGCACGTATTTCGTGCGCCACTCGGTAACCTTGATGGAAAACACCACATACACCACCACCGCTACCAGGATCGCCAGCACATAGCCCACGTTGAACACCACGAAGAGAATACCGGCCACCATCAGGATTTCGAGGAGGGTGGGGACAATGTTGAAGAGAGTGAAACGCAGTAGGAAGCTGATGCCGTTGGTGCCCCGTTCAATGTCCCGGGCCAGTCCGCCGGTTTTCCGGTCCAGGTGAAAGGACAGCTCCCGGTTGTGCAGATGTTCGAAAACCCGCAGTGACACTCGTCGCATGGCCCGTTCCGCGACTCGGGCGAACACCGCGTCCCGCAATTCGCTGAACAGGGTGCTGCCAAATCGGAGCAGGCCGTAGGCGACGACCAGTATGACCGGTATCCACAGCAGTACCTCGCCGCCCTGATTTTCGTCCAGATAGTCGACGATGTATTTCAGGGCGACCGGTGTAGCCACCGTCGCCAGTTTGGAGAAGATCAGGAACCCCAGTGCCAGCATGACTCGACCACGGAATTCCGCCAGATAGGGCCATAGGCCGGCGATGACTTTCCAGTCGGGTTTGTGGTTGGCGGGGTACTCGTTGTCAGCGTAGGCGCGCACTCGGGTTTCCCTTCAATAACGGAGTAGTCGAGCGCACGAGATGGGACTTGTCTGCCAGGACACGCTGTAAATACGTCCCTGTACGCTCGACAAAAGCCATCCATGGCTTTTGACAGTCCTGGCAGACAAGTCCCACCCCGCACGCTCTTACGTAGCTGTATGATAGGTTCTAATACGAGTAAAAACCGTATTGTTATCGGAGTTTACAGTACCCCTTATCCTGGAGGCACACCATCAACACCCGTCATCGGAAGGCTCTGAAACTGGTTGTCGATTTTATCAGCCCTTACAAAAGGGCTGTTACCGGCGCTCTCGTGGCTCTGGTTATTACAGCCGGCATCACACTTGCCCTGGGTCAGGGCTTACGGATTCTGGTGGACCAGGGCCTTGCCACCCAGTCTCCCGCGATGTTGTCCAAAGCAGTCGGTCTGTTTTTTGTGCTGGTGATCGGTCTCGCCATTGGCTCCTTCGCTCGTTTTTACCTGGTGTCCTGGATCGGCGAAAGGGTGGTGGCAGATATTCGAAAGCGGGTGTTCAACCATTTGATCGACCTTCACCCTGGCTTCTACGAGAAAAACCGAAGCCTGGAAATACAGTCGCGGTTTACCGCTGATACGACAGTACTGCAATCCGTCATCGGCTCCACGGTCTCCATCGCGCTGCGCAACACCCTGATGCTGGTGGGCGGGCTGATCCTGCTCTTCATAACCAATGCCAAACTTGCCGGTATCATCATCCTCGGCTTCCCACTGGTGATCATTCCCATCCTGATCTATGGTCGCCGTGTGCGGCAGCTGTCCAGGCTGAGCCAGGACCGGGTCGCGGAAGTGGGCAGCTACGTGGGGGAGAACCTCACCCAGATCAAGACGGTGCAGGCGTTCAACCATCAGCCTCATGACCGCCGGTTTTTCTCACAGGTGGCGGAAAATGCCTTCGAGATTGCCCGTGTGAGGATTCGCCAGCGGGCCTGGCTGACCACCATCGCCATTACCCTGGTTATGGGTGCCATTGGCGTGGTGATCTGGATTGGCGGGCTGGATGTGATCTCTGGCCGTACCAGCCCGGGCGAGCTGGCGGCATTTGTATTCTACAGCCTGTTGGTAGGCCTGGCCGCCGGCGCCATCAGTGAAGTGATTGGTGAGTTGCAGCGCGCAGCCGGAGCAGCGGCGCGGATTTTCGAGCTGCTGCAGACACCCAGTGAAATCCTCAGTGGAGCAAACGCCACCCAGGCTCTGCCCGACCCCCTTCGCGGCGACATCGAGATCAGCAATCTGACCTTTTCCTATCCGGCCCGCCGCGATATCGAGGTTCTGCAAAGCCTTTCACTTCACATCCAGGCAGGCGAAACCGTGGCCCTGGTTGGTCCCTCTGGTGCCGGAAAGTCTACGTTGTTCGATCTGCTCTTGAGGTTCTATGACCCCGACACGGGGCGGATTCTTATCGACGGCGTTGACAGTCGTAAGTTAGCGCTTACAGACCTGCGCCAATGCTTTGCGCTGGTGCCACAGAACCCCGCGCTGTTTCACGGCACCATTGCCGATAACATCCGCTACGCTCGACCGGAGGCCAGCGACACTGCCATGGTGGAGGCCGCCAGGATTGCCCATGCCGATGAGTTTATCCGGAAACTGCCAAAAGGCTATGAAACGCCACTGGGCGATACGGGTCTCGGGCTATCGGGGGGGCAGAAGCAGCGGCTGGCGATTGCCCGCGCACTGCTTGCGGATGCGCCTATACTGTTATTGGATGAGGCGACCAGCGCACTGGATGCAGAAAGCGAACACCTGATCCAGCAAGCCATGCCGGGACTGATGTCCAACCGCACGACATTGGTCATCGCACACCGGTTGGCCACCGTCAGGCACGCCGATCGTATCATTGTGATGGACGCCGGAATTATTCAGGATATCGGCAACCACGATGAACTTGTCGAACGGAATCCGCTGTACCGGAGACTTGCGGAACTTCAGTTCCGGGAGGACATTGGCGGCCGCAGTACGTAGAAACAACAGGGCCGGGTTTTCAAACCGGGCCATCATTTCGTGTATGCTGACAGTACCAAACCGAATTCGAGGAGAGGCAAAGTGACGAACAAAGAATTGCAGGCACTCAAAGAACGTTATGTCGCGGCCGGTGCTGCCAGCCCCAACGAGCAGTTTGCCGACCATGCGACCAATGCCGAGCTCTGGGATGCCGATGGCAAGCGTATGATCGACTTCGCCGGCGGCATTGGTGTACTGAATATCGGCCATCGTCACCCCAAAGTGGTTGAAGCGGTGAAGGCGCAGTTGGACAAGCTGATGCACACCTGCCAGACCGTCATGCCCTATGAGGGCTATGTGAAGCTGGCGCAGAAGCTCAGTGAAGTGGTTCCGGTAAAGGGCCACGCCAAGGTCATGCTGGCCAACTCCGGCGCAGAAGCCCTGGAAAACGCCATGAAGATCGCCCGCGCGGCGACCGGCAAAACCAATGTGATCTGCTTTGACGGCGGTTATCACGGCCGTACCTTCTACACCATGGCCATGAACGGCAAAGCCGCTCCTTATCAGACCGATTTCGGCCCAATGCCGGGCACCGTCTTTCGCGCCCCCTATCCGGTTCCCTATCACGGTGTCAGTGAGGATGAAGCGCTCCGTGGCCTGAAGATGGCCATGAAGGCCGATTCACCCGCCAGTGACACCGCCGCCATCGTGATTGAGCCGGTATTGGGTGAGGGTGGTTTCTACGCCGCACCAGCCAGCTTCCTCAAAGAGATCCGCAAGATCTGCGATGAGAACGGCATCCTGATGATCGCGGATGAGGTTCAGAGCGGCTTCGGCCGGACTGGCAAGATGTTCGCCATCGAACACAGCGGTGTTGAGCCCGACATGATGACCATGGCCAAGAGTATGGCCGATGGCATGCCGATCTCAGCCATTGTCGGTACCGACAAGGTTATGGACTCGTCCGGCCCGAACTCCCTCGGCGGCACCTACACTGGCAGCCCGACGGCCTGTGCGGCAGCCCTGGCAGTATTTGACGTGTTCAAGGAAGAAGACATTCTGGGCAAGAGTCAGCGCCTGGGTGACACCCTGCGCAAACGCTTTGATCAGTGGCAGGAACAGTTCCCCCACGTGGACAACGTGCGCAACCTCGGGCCCATGGCTGCGATTGAACTGGTCACCGACAAAATCAGCAAGGAACCGCGGGCAGACCTGGCGGCGGCCGTTACCAAGAAAGCCAAGGAAAACGGCCTGATCCTGCTGAGCTGCGGCATGTACGGCAATACCTTGCGTTTCCTGATGCCGGTCACCATCGAGGACAATATTCTTGAGGAAGGCCTGGCGATCGTTGAGCAGGCACTGAAAGAGGTGGGCTAACACCTTCTGGCAGGGTCATTAACACACCTGCCGCTGTATACCGGAACGCTGGTCAGTGTGAAGCTGACCAGCGTTTTTTTTATGGGCTCTATCCGTTCTAGATCAACTTCCTGATTTCCTTCCACAAGCGCCGATAGGCATCGGCAGCTGCGGATGACCGATCCATCAGTTCCACCGGCTGGCCACTCTCACCCATCTTCTCCACCACACTGGCATTGGGAATCAGCGCGTTCAGCCCATTCTCGAGGCGCTGTTTGCGATGGATCACCATCTCGCGATGCAGATTCTTGCGGCGGTCGACGATGGAGAAAAACGGGTGCAGACGACCGGGTTTGAGTTTCTTGTCCCTGGCGAAGGACTGGAGCTGTTGCCAGCTATTCAGAGCGAGCCAGGTCGGAACCACCGGCACGAACACGCCATCGGCGGTTTTCAACACCTGCTCGGACAACCGCGACATCGAGGGCGGGCAATCCAGTACGACCAGGCTGGTTTCCTCCGATAGCGGCGCCAGCCAGTTTTTGAGGGTATTGGCGCTGTCGTCCTTATCCAGCCGGACATCAAGGTTGCGAAAACTGTTATGGGCCGGGATAAAATCGAGGTCAGGGTAGGCGCTGGCCCGAATGAATTTGCCGATGGGGGTCTTGCCATCCATCAGTGCAGCCAGTTTCCGACCCTTGATCTCGTCGGTTCCCGCCAGGTACCAGCTGGCCGCGCCCTGAGGGTCGAGATCCCATAGCAGGGTGGGAATGCCAGCCTGGCTGGCCAGGTAGGCAATGTTTACAGCCGCAGCGGTTTTACCGACACCGCCTTTAAGGCTGTAAAACGCAATGATCTTCATGCTTCCTCCTAAAGCCCCGTCAAAACACCGGCTGCAAGCTTAACCGATCCCACTGGCAGGCGTGTTTCAGTTTAGTGACACGTATTCAGAAGCTACGTAAATATTGCAACTCCTCCCCCTGACTACTCCCCGCAAACTGCCTGAAAGGATGTTTTGGCTAACGATTGAACACTTCATGTTGACGATGGACATCCACAACTGCCGTCAACAGCCGGCAGTGGCCATTGGATCGTCTCCACAACAAATACAAGACAGGAGCACACAATGATCTCCATACAACGCCTGGTAACCGGTGTCAGTCTCGGCCTGACACTTGCGTTGCCCATTAATACCGCCCACGCCGGTACCTTTGTCCATCTGTTCGAATGGAAGTGGAGCGATGTCGCCACCGAATGTGAACAGTTTCTTGGGCCCAAGGGTTACAGCGCCGTTCAGGTGTCACCGCCGCAGGAACACATTCAGGGCAGCGCCTGGTGGACGCGCTATCAACCGGTCAGCTACCAGCTCCAGAGCCGCAGTGGTAACGCCAACCAGTTCGCTAACATGGTTTCGCGCTGCAACGCGGCCGGAGTGGATGTTTACGTGGATGCAGTGATCAACCATACCGCCAATGGTACGGGAACCGGCACCGCCGGGTCCTATTACAGCAGCGATTCCCTGACCTATCCTATCTACAGTGGCAATGATTTCCACGCCGAATGCAGTATCAACGGCTCGGATTACAGTTCGGATGCCTGGCGCGTTCGCAATTGCCGACTCGTCGGCTTACCGGACCTGGATACCGGAAGCGGCTACGTGCGCGACACTCTGGCCGGCTATCTCAATCAGCTCACGTCGCTGGGTGTGAAGGGTATACGGGTGGATGCCGCCAAACATATGTCGCCCGGTGATATCGGCGCCGTCATCAATCAGGCCGGCGGCCCGCTGTACGTATTCCAGGAGGTGATCGACCTGGGTGGCGAAGCCGTCAGTGCCACTGAGTACACGGGTACGTCAGACGTCACCGAGTTCCGCTACAGCGCGTCCATCGGCAACGTCTTCAAGAACCAGCAACTGGCCAACCTCAACGCCTTTGGTGAGAGCTGGGGCTTCCTGTCCGGCGGTGATGCCGTTGTATTCACCGACAACCATGACAACCAACGTGGCCACGGTGCCGGTGGCAGCAATGTGTTGACCTACAAGGATGGTGATCTCTACAACCTGGCCAACGTGTTCATGCTGGGCTGGCCTTATGGCTACCCCAAGGTAATGTCGAGCTACGCATTTTCCAACGGTGACCAGGGCCCTCCAGCCCAAAACGTCTACCAGAACGGCACTGCTCAGTGCGGGTCCGCCTGGGTATGCGAACATCGCTGGGACTCCATTGCCAACATGGTTGCCTTCCGGGCTGAGACCGACGGCCAGGGCGTGAACAGCTGGTGGGACAATGGCAATAACCAGATTGCCTTTAGTCGGGGCAATAAGGGGTTCGTCGCCATCAACCGTGAAGGCAGCACACTGTCACGGACTTTCAGCACCGGGCTGGCCGATGGAAACTATCGCAATGTGGCTGGCAACGGTGCCTGCGTAACGGTGCAGAATGGCCAGGTGGCACTGACGGTACCGGCGATGGAGGCAGCGGCACTTCATAGCGGTGCCCCCTGTGACGGAAGCGATCCCAATCCGCCAACAGCAGGGACGGCATCCGTCACCTTCCAGTGCCAGAACGGCACTACCACCATGGGGCAAAGTGTGTACGTTACCGGCAACAACAATGCTTTAGGTAACTGGTCACCTGCCGATGCGGTAAAACTGGATCCAACAGCCTACCCAACCTGGAGTGGGTCGATCAATCTACCAGCGGAGACCTCCATCGAGTGGAAATGCCTGAAGCGCAGCGAAACCGATCCCAGCGCCCAGCAGCAGTGGCAGTCAGGGGATAATAACCTGGTACAGACCGCAGGTGAGGGCACCAGCAGTTCCACTTCCGGTTCTTTCTGAAGCGCACCTGCCACTACCACACCAACTGAAACGGCCCGCGTTAGCGGGCCGGTACCGCCGACCTCGGTTACTCACACTCACGGTTTCATCGTATACTGCCTGACGACTTTTTCGGTATGCTGGATTCCACCGGCATCACTTCCCCGAACGATCAGGCTGATTTATGACCGACCCGGAAATCCAATCTCCACCGACCCACAAGCCAAGGCCCTGGGTTGATCTACTCGTGAGTATCATCATTCCCTCCGTCATTCTGATGAAGTTGAGCGGGGATGAATATTTGGGCAGTGTCATGGCCCTGGTCATCGGGCTTGCGTTCCCCCTTGGATGGGGACTGTTCGAGTTGGTGCGCTATCGCAAGTACAACTTTATTGCGGTGCTCGGCATTGTCAGCGTCGGTTTGACCGGCGGTATCGGCCTGATGGAGCTGGATGCCGGCTGGCTGGCGATCAAGGAAGCGGCTGTTCCCGCCGTCATCGGTATTGCCGTGCTCGTTTCAACCCGTACACGCTATCCGCTGGTTAGAACGCTGCTGTACAACCCGTCCGTGCTGAACGTGGACAAGATTCAGGCGGTGCTGAAAGAAAACGGAAGTGAGGAAGAGTTCGAGGCCCGCCTGCTCAAGGCCAGCTATTTCTTCAGCCTGACCTTTCTGTTCTCCTCCATCATGAATTTCGTGCTGGCCAAGTGGATTGTCACCAGCCCGTCCGGAACCCAGGCGTTCAATGAAGAACTGGGCAGGATGACCCTAGTGAGTTATCCCATGATCGCTATTCCCTCGATGATCATGATGATCGCCATTTTCTACTACCTCTGGCGTTCCATTCGCCGGCTCACCGGCTACACCCTTGAGGATGTTATGGCGCCGCACCTTGCGGCCCAGCACGACAACAAGTCGTCTGACACATCCACAGGTAACGGTAGCTGACGCCAGTCAGAAATACTGAATTCCTCTAAACAACTGAATTATAAATAAAAAAGGCGACCATCAGGTCGCCTTTTTCGTATCCCCGGACAACCCGGGTCCGATCAAAAACCCGCCGTGATCACACGTCCAGGTTGGTCACTTCAAGCGCATTACTCTGGATGAACAGGCGCCGTGGCTCGACGTCATCGCCCATCAGGGTGGTGAAGATCTGGTCCGCCGCAATGGCGTCCTCGATGGTGACCTTCATCATGCGACGAGTCTCCGGATCCATGGTGGTTTCCCACAACTGCTCCGGGTTCATCTCACCCAGCCCCTTATAGCGCTGGATGTTCAGGCCGCGTTGGGCTTCCTTCATCAGCCATTCCAGAGCGCCCTCGAATGACAGCACCGCCTGCTTGCGCTCGCCACGCTGGATATAAGCGCCGTCTTCGATCAAGCCGTCCAGTGTCTCACCCATCCTCGCGATGGCCGCGTAAGAGGACGACTCGAAGAACTCATGGCTGAACACGTGGTTATGGGGAATCCCGTGCACATAAATCACCACCTTCGGCAGGTAGAGATTGCGCTCGGTGTCCTTTTCCACCGAGAAGGTGTACTTGGTGCCGGTGCGAGTATCCAGCTGAAGGCCGTCACCCAGGCGAGCCACCCAACGAGCCACTTCTGCCTCTTCTTTGAGGTGTTCCGGCTTCAGGGTCACGTTATCCAGCATTTGTTGGAGTACCTTGGCCGGGTAGGCCCGGGACAGACGATCAATCATCGCCATCACCGCCTGGTAGTCCTTCACCATGGTTTCCAGAGCGGAATCCTTGATAGCCGGCGCTTCCGGATTGACATAGAGCTGGGCGCCTTCCAGGGCGGTCTGTGTCAGGTACGCTTCCTTGGCTTTCTCGTCTTTCAGGTACTGCTCCTGCTTACCACGCTTGACCTTGTACAGCGGTGGCATGGCAATGAACACATGGCCACGCTCAATAATTTCACGCATCTGACGGAACAGGAAGGTGAGTAGCAGCGTACGGATGTGGGAACCGTCCACGTCCGCATCGGTCATGATAATCAGGGAGTGGTAGCGGAGTTTTTCCGGATTGAATTCCTCTCGCCCGATGCCGCAGCCCAGCGCAGTAATGAGCGTACCCACTTCCGCCGAGGACAACATCTTGTCGAAGCGGGCCTTCTCCACGTTCAGGATCTTACCCTTGAGTGGCAGGATGGCCTGTGTCTTCCGATCGCGCCCCTGTTTGGCACTACCACCGGCGGAATCACCCTCCACTATGAACAGTTCGGAAAGAGCGGGGTCTTTTTCCTGACAGTCCGCCAACTTGCCCGGCAGACCGGCAATGTCCAGCGCCCCCTTGCGGCGCGTCATGTCACGGGCCTTGCGGGCCGCTTCACGGGCGCGGGCCGCTTCAATCATCTTGTTGACGATCAGCTTGGCCTCGTTGGGCTGCTCCTGCAGGAAGTCCGCAAAGGATTGATACAACTCCTGCTCAACCGCGGTTTTGACCTCGGAAGAAACCAGCTTGTCCTTGGTCTGGGACGAGAACTTGGGGTCAGGAACCTTCACGCTGATAATAGCCGTCAGACCTTCCCGAGCGTCATCACCGGACGTGCTGACCTTGGCCTTTTTGCCCAGGCCTTCGTGCTCAATATAGTTGTTGAGCGAACGGGTCAGGGCCGCACGGAACCCAGCGAGGTGGGTACCACCGTCGCGCTGCGGGATGTTGTTGGTAAACGTGTAGATATTTTCCTGGAAGGCATCGTTCCACTGCATGGCCACTTCCACCGCAATACCGTCTTCACGTTCCTTGATGAAATGAAACACGCGGTTGATCGGTGTCTTGTTGGAGTTCAGGTGCTCAACAAAGGCACGCAGGCCACCCTCGTATTCGAATACCTCTTCCTTGCCACTACGCTCATCCTGCAGGCGGATACGCACACCGCTGTTCAGGAACGCCAGCTCCCGCAGGCGTTTGGCCAAAATATCCCAGTGGAATTCAATGCTGGTAAACGTATCCGGGGATGGAATGAAGTGAACCTTCGTACCACTGGCGTCGGTGTCGCCAACCACATCGAGCGGCGCTTTTGGTACGCCGTTGTTGTAGGTTTGCTCGTAAACCTTGCCATCACGTCGAATGGTCAACGTAAGGGAGGAGGAGAGGGCGTTTACCACCGACACCCCAACACCGTGAAGCCCGCCTGAGACCTTGTAGCTGTTGTCATCAAACTTACCACCGGCATGGAGAACCGTCATGATAACTTCCGCAGCGGAGACACCTTCTTCCTTGTGAAGGTCGACCGGAATACCACGGCCGTTATCCCTGACCGTGACCGATTCGTCCGGATGGATGATCACCCCGATTTCAGAACAGTGCCCAGCCAACGCCTCGTCAATGGAGTTGTCCACCAACTCAAAGACCATGTGATGCAGGCCCGTGCCATCATCAGTGTCACCGATATACATGCCGGGCCGCTTCCGAACGGCATCCAGTCCTTTCAATACCTTGATGCTTGAGGAGTTGTAGTTCGATTCACTCATTAGGGTACTCCTGAAGGGTGATTTCCCGGCGTGAAGCCATTGCCGCTGTTATTTTAGAGCGATGAAAGTGGATCATCCGGGTTCCTGTTCTTTCGTCAATTTGCCATGTTCCACGTGGAACAATCTGTATTCCGGCATGGTGTGCCGCCATAACTCATCCGGCCTGGGCGCCTCTATCGATGTCACAAACACCTGACATCGTAATTCGTAGAGCTTTTGGGCAAGCATGGCCCTGTGGACGACATCCAGCTCTGCATTGATATCGTCCAGCAAAAAGGTAACCTGCTTTCCAAGATCGCTTAGCACCATGCCTTGCGCGATCTTCATCAAAATGACCAACGTCTTTTGCTGGCCCCGGGAGAAGGTCTCCGCCACCGGCCTTCCCTGGTATCGCAAGCGGATGTCAGCCCGATTGGGACCGTACAGGGTATGGCCCATTTTCTGTTCTTGCTCCCGGTGGGAACGTAGTACCTCGACCAGGGGTTGGCTGGCGTCCCAGCCAACGTAATAGTCCAGCTTGAGCCCATCAACCCAGGGGGCGTCTATCTCACCGAGTAAACTGTAAAAAGCCTTGGTAAAGAGCCGAAAGGTTTCGTTCCGGGCTTGCGTCAATCGCTCTGCCAACTCCGTGTACTGGGAATCCCAGACCTTCATCAGAGCGTCATCTATCCTACCATTTCTCAGGATCTGATTCCGCTGTGACGTCACTCTTTGACACTGCTGCCACAACGAAGCAAACGAAGGTTCCACGTGGAACACTGCCCAATCGAGAAACTGCCGGCGTTTTCCGGGTCCGCCGGCAACAATATCAAACACCCCCGGATCGATAACCGAGACGGGCAGATGCCGGGCAAGCGAAGACAGGTTACGAACTGCTTCCCCATCCACTCTAAGCGTGGTTTCTTTAGCGGTCACATCCCTGGAGATGCCCACACGATGGTTAAGCTCTCCAACTGATGATTGTTCCCCTCCCGACATTCCCTGATCCAGGCCACCGAACACCGTCAGTTTGTGTTGGCCGTGGCTAACCACCGCCTGATGTCTACTTACCCGGAATGAGCGGCCAAGCCCCAGGTAGCCAATGGCTTCCAGAACGCTGGTTTTTCCACTGCCGTTGGCGCCATATAACAAATTAATGGAAGGTGAGAAACTGACCGGCGCAGGCGAGAGATTGCGGAAATGTTCCGATTGAAGTTTAACAAGCGCCATAGGTCACGATAGGTTATTAACCAGCAGGAGACGGGGACAAAAAAGGCAGCGTGCCTTACCGACAACGCTGCCCCAGTGTACAAAACCTCGCGGGTGAACGCGATTAATGCAGCATGTTCAACCGCTCGTCCATGAAGACATCCATTTCCGGCGCCAGTATGTGAACGTAACGGTCGAAATACAGGAACTGCTTCAACAAGAGCGCAAACTCTCTTGGAAAATGCAGCCCGTGGCCCTCACCAATCCGTACCATATCCATCAGGATGTTGTTCACGTCATCCTCAGCTTGTTCAGCCTGATACGGCACTTCATCCGGCACCATGGTGTCCATTTGCTGGTAAAGGCGCCGCAGGTCGGCTGCCAGTTCAGCCACCTGAACCTTTTGATGGGTGATACCGATACGAATCATCGCGTCGGCCATGCCTTCAAAATTGCCGACCATGACCGTTGAAATAAAATCGCTGACGGCCTGCCAGGTATCCGGACGGATGCGACCGACAATACCGAAATCAATAAAACCAACCCGGCCGTCTTTCAACACCATCAGATTGCCCGCATGAACATCGGCGTGGAAAAACTCACACTGGGTGAGGCTGGAAAACCAGGTGTTCATTGCCGTAATCAGCGTGCGCTCCGGATCCCGCGCGTAACCCCGGATGCTTTCAAGATCCGTCAGAGGTACACCGTGGAAACGCTCCATGGTAAGAATGCGACGAGTACTGCAGCTTTCGTAGACCCGTGGCACGGTAGCATCTTCATTGTGGGTGTTATGGAGAAATTCCCGGAACACCTTAAGGTTGTTCGCTTCCTTGATGAAGTCGCACTCCTCCAGCATGGTGCGCTGGATTTCCTCCACGATTCCGGACAACGAAGTCCAGGATAGTTTGGGCGCCAGGGTCTCCAGAATTTTCGCGGACAGGTACAGGAAATTGAGATCCGTCAGCAGAATGTTTTCCACACCCGGCTTTTGCACCTTGATCACCACATCCTCACCAGTAACCAGCTTTGCGGCGTGAACCTGTGCAATCGATGCCGACGCCAAAGCCACCGGGTCAATGTCAGAGTATACGTCTTCGATTGGTCGGCCCAGTTCGTCCCGGATAATTTTCCGGATCACACTGAATGGCAGGCTTGGGGTACGGTCCAGACAGTATTGGAATTCCTCCACGTATTCCTTGGGGAAAAACGTGGGGGAGCTGGCAATAAACTGGCCGAGCTTGATGTAGGTGGCACCCAGGGATTCAAACGTCTGCCTGAGCAACCGCGGCGCGGGCGGTCGATCTCCCCGCACCCAATTCACTCCAGCGCGTCCCAACACCGATACGGTCTGACCGATTCGAAAGGCACCCTTGAGGCTGTTCGTCACCGTTCCCATGACTCTCTTCCTTACTGATCCGGTAAATATCTGGCGGCCACAACCAATCCGGCGGACCTACAGCCGCATCGGCATGACGACATAGAGGCAGCGATTGTCGTTCTCGGCCTCAATCAACGCACTGCTATTGGGATTCGCCAGGGTTATCTTGACCTGATCTTCATCCAGCGCGTTCATCACATCTACCAGGTAGCCTACATTAAAGCCAATCTGTAGTGATTCGCCCTGATACTCGACCGGCAGCGCGTCTTCGGCCTGTTCCTGATCCGGGTTGTTGGCAAATACCTGCAACTCGTTGGGCGCCAGGTTCAGGCGTACGCCACGGATGTTTTCATGGGATAGAATGCCGGCGCGCTGGAGTGTGTTCTTGAGGGTAGCGCGATCCGCCAGGACAACTTTATCCCCACCGCGGGGAATTACCCGGTTATAGTCCGGGAACTTGCCTTCGATCAACTTCGAGGTAAAGGTATAGGAGCCTACCGTCGCGCGCAGATGATTGTCTCCGATCACCAGGGTCACCGGGGTTTCCACATCATCCAGCAAGCGCGCCAGTTCCAGCACACCCTTACGCGGCACGATCACCTGGCGGGGTTCCGGGCAGCCGGTGGGCAAATCAAAATGCGCCATGGCCAGGCGATGGCCATCAGTAGCCACGGTGCGAACGTGATCCTTGTCGACTTCCAGCAACAGCCCGTTCAGGTAATAGCGAACATCCTGTTGAGCCATTGCAAAAGCAGTGGCGTCGAACATTCGGCTGAGTTCTTTCTGGGGCAGTTCCAGGCCGAAACTTTCCGCATCATCCTCAACGTTGGGAAAATGCTCCGCCGGCAAGGTCGACAGCGTAAAGTGGCTGGCGCCACAACGCAGATGCAGGCGGTCGCCCTCCAACGCCAACTCGATAGGCGCCTCATCACCCAACGCCCGGCAAATATCAGACAGTTTCCGCGCCGGAACTGTAATGCGGCCTGGCTGGTCAACGTGCACCGGTGACACCCGGCCCACCAGTTCCACTTCCATATTGGTACCAGTCAGCGTGAGGGTATTATCCTCGGCCACCAGCAACACGTTGGAGAGAACGGGCATTGTCTGTTTTCGCTCCACCACACCGGCAATGGACTGAAGGGGGGTGAGCAGAGATTCTCGGCTGATCGTCAGTTTCATGGCACTCAGCATTCTTTTATTGGAAGGTGAATGTGTATTGGCTGCCGCTAACCCGGTCAGGTTGTCAGTAGCCGCATAAAGTTCTGATAATCCTCTCGGATGCCAGGATCCGTTTCCTGCAGCTCTACAATCTTTTTGCAGGCATGCAATACCGTGGTGTGATCACGGCCACCAAACGCATCGCCAATTTCCGGCAGGCTGTGATTGGTCAATTCCTTGGCCAGGGACATGGCAACCTGTCTTGGCCGGGTCACAGTGCGGGTACGCCGTTTTGACAACAAATCGGCCACCTTGATCTTGTAGTACTCCGCCACCGTGCGCTGGATATTATCGATGCTGACCTGCTTTTCATGCAGCGCCAACAGATCCTTGAGGCTTTCCCGGATAAACGGCGGGGTGATCTCCGAACCAGTGAAGTGAGCATTCGCTATCACTAGGCGCAGCGCCCCTTCTAGTTCACGAACGTTCGATCGAATTTTTTGCGCGATAAAAAACGCCGCCTCGCTGCTGAGTTTGACGTTCACCTGCTCCGCCTTTTTCATCAGGATGGCGACCCTGGTCTCCAGCTCCGGTGGCTCTACCATCACGGTCAGGCCCCAGCCGAAACGGGATTTAAGGCGCTCTTCCATATCCACAATTTCTTTCGGAAAGCGGTCACAGGTCACAATAACCTGCTGTCCGCCTTCCAGTAACGCATTGAAAGTGTGGAAGAATTCTTCCTGAGAGCGCTCCTTGCGGGCGAAAAACTGAATATCGTCTATCAACAATGCGTCCACAGAGCGGTAATAGCGCTTGAACTCATTGATGGCGTTTAACTGAAGTGCCTTCACCATATCCGCCACAAAACGCTCGGAGCGAAGATAGGCCACCTTGGCTCTCGGGTTGCGCCGTACAATGTCATTACCAATGGCATGCATCAGGTGGGTCTTACCCAGACCCACACCACCATACAAAAACAGTGGGTTATAAGCTCCACCAGGGTTCTCCGCCACCTGCATCGAGGCCGCCCGGGCCAACTGGTTCGATTTACCCTCCACAAACGTGTCAAAGGTAAAGCCTTCGTTCAGGAAACTCTGGTGCTTGATGTCACCCTCAACCTGAACCGAACGTCGTTCGCTGGTGCTCTTGGCCTTCACCGAAGGCGTGGTCACTGTGGCCGCAACGCCTTTCTCTTCTTCCGTTACCCGGCTACCCGCTTCCTCCTGTTCGGCGGCCACACCACTGACCGCGTTCTCGGAACGGACCACCAGGTCAGATGACCGTGGCGCGGAACCCACCTTCATATCAATCCGAGGTGCCTGGCCACCGTGCAGATCCTTCAGGACTTCTTCAATTCTTCTGAGGTATTTTTCGTTCACCCAGTCCATGACGAACCGATTGGGTGCGAACAGCATCAACTGACCCTCGCGGTGATCCGACTGCAAGGGTCTAAGCCAGGTGTTGAATTGCTGGGCGGGAAACTCGTCCCGGAGTACTTCCAGACACTGATGCCATATGTTGTTCGGCACGACAGTCTTGCCTCCGATGCCTCAGAAATTTCTCGTCACGGATCTCCATGACCCGACGAAAGAGATGACCAAGGATTCTAACCTGAGGGCCTCCCGAGTGAAAGAGCCAAACGCATTTAATAAACAGCCTGTGGAAATTTATTTTCTTTTATTTCAATTTTTTACAGACTTACCTACAGGCTTGTGTACAGAAATATCGTGCAGAAAAAGTTACCCACAGACCTGTGTGTACAAAGCGCTCTCAACCCTGTGGACGACACCCCGATGTTCGGTGGATAAATCGCGATCTGAGCAAACCTCCAACTTACCCACATTTCCTGCCTCGGATATACACAGGCCTCATCCCCACTTCTCAACCACTTTATGAACCATCCAATCCACTGTTTCCAAATCAATTCCATCGGTTTTCCACAGAAAAAGGCCTGCCTAATAACAGTAATAATAATCCTTAAAGAGAATACAAAAAGACCTAATGAATTTATTACCTGAACCGTGAATCAGCGGAGATGGAAATAACCCGACACTGGTCTCGAATAACCATTGAATTCCACCGCCACATTGCATAGAATGCCGCTCCTGTTTTGGCTGTTCATTTTCCAGCCAACGATTGAATTTCCAACATCTGTAATGTGAGACCGACACCATGAAAAGAACGTTTCAACCAAGCGTACTGAAGCGTAAGCGCGTTCACGGTTTCCGTGCCCGCATGGCAACCGCCAACGGCCGTAAGGTAATTTCCCGTCGTCGCGCCAAGGGCCGTGCCCGTCTGTCTGCATAGACATTGACCGCCTGATGAAGGCTTTGACCTTTCCAAAATCGTCCCGGCTGCTCAAGCCATCCGATTACGGCAAAGTCTTCGATGACGTACAGCTAAGGGTTCCGCACCGACATTTCCTGATCCTGGCCACACCCAATACTCTGGGGCACGCCAGGATTGGGTTGGTGTTTTCAAAGAAGAATCTCAAACTGGCTGTACAACGAAACCGCGTTAAACGCCGGGTTCGGGAAACCTTCAGGCACGAACGGGAATACCCTGCCCTGGACATCGTGGTTCTTGGACGGCGAGGATTGACGGAGCTTGATAATGCCGCGCTCAATGCTACCCTGACGGAGCTCTGGGCACGCCTCAGGAAGAAAAACCGCCAGCTCCAGAAACCAACCACATCGGAACTTTCCGGTACCGGCAAAGGAACGGGTTAATGCGCAAACTGCTGCTCCTGCCCATCCGAGTCTACCAGTACGCGATCAGCCCGATGATGGCCAGTCATTGCCGTCACTACCCCACTTGTTCCCAATACGCTGTCGAAGCCATCACCGCCCACGGCGCCATTAGAGGCCTTTTTCTTTCGGTCAAACGTCTAATGAGGTGTCATCCATGGGCAAAAGGCGGGTATGATCCCGTTCCGGGCACTGACGTTCGCACTGAGGTAGTACCTTCCATCTGCTGCGGGCCGGCCAGCCAAACCCATAACGCTAACCAGACCAAACAGTAAGTTTATGGATATTCAACGCATTGTATTATTTGCCGGCCTTGCCATTGTCAGTTACATGATGGTGCTTGCCTGGAATGAAGACTATAACCAGCCGCAGACCCAACCCGCTACGGAACAGGCCAGTACCAGTACCCAGCCTGCATCGACGGATGACATGACTCTCCCGAGCGAGAGCGCCAGTGGCCCGGATACCTCAAGCGAAGAATTCACCACTCCGGAAGGCGACGGCCAGACAATCTCGGCCTCGGAGACATCCTCCGTTTCTGCCAGTGATCAACTCATCACCGTGCGTACCGATGTCTACGAGCTCAAGATCGACCGTGTAGGCGGTAATCTGATTGAGAGTTCCCTACTCCAGCACGACCGGTCCCTGGACAGTGAAGAATCACTGAGGGTGTTGACCAATACCAGCAAGCGCACCTACATCATGGAAAGCGGGCTGATTGGCCGCGATGGCATCGACAGCAAACGCAATGGCAGTGCTCCGGTTTACAACGCGTCTGCGTCAGAATACGAACTGCAGGAAGGCGAGAATACACTGACGGTCGATCTCACCTTCACCACGGACAACAATGTCGAAGTCACCAAACAGTATCTGTTTAGCCGTGACAGCTATGAGATTGATGTTCGTTATCAGATCAACAACCAGTCCGATAGCGTCTGGCAGGCAAACATGACGGGCAAGATTGTCCGTGATCAGGCACCGGACCCAACCGCACAGAACAGCCTGGGCATACGTGCTTTCCTGGGCATGGTGGTCAGTTCGCCAGAAGATCCTTACGAGAAGTTCGATTTTGACGATCTCTCCGAGAACCCGATCAACCAATCAGTGACCAATGGCTGGTTGGCCTTCCTCCAGCATTACTTCCTGGCGGCCTGGGTGCCCGAACGTGATCAGCCGGCCCAGTTCCAGTCCACTCGTCGTGGCCCGCTCTATGTCATGGGCTTTGTGTATCCCGCGACCGTCGTGGAGCCGGGTCAAACCAGCGAAGTGTCCGCCAAGGCCTATGTCGGTCCCAAGATCATTGAGCGCCTTGAGAATGTTGCCCCGAACCTCGACCGGACGGTTGATTTCGGCTTCCTGTTCTTCATTGCCCTGCCATTGTTCATTATTCTCGACTGGTTCCACGGGCTGGTTGGCAACTGGGGTGTGGCTATCATCCTGCTGACAGTCCTGGTCAAGGCGGTGTTCTTCAAACTGTCGGCGACCAGTTACCGGTCCATGGCAAGAATGCGTGCGGTAGCTCCCCAGCTGACACGGTTGAAAGAACTGTATGGCGACGATCGCCAGCGCATGTCCCAGGAAATGATGGCGTTGTACAAACGGGAGAAGATAAACCCGTTGGGTGGCTGCCTGCCGATACTGGTACAGATGCCGGTCTTTATATCCCTGTACTGGGTGCTGTTTGAAAGTGTCCAGTTAAGACATGCTCCCTTCATGCTGTGGATCCAGGATCTGTCGGTCATGGACCCCTATTTCATCCTGCCCATCCTGATGGGTGCCAGCATGATGTTGCAGATGAGTCTGAACCCGACACCACCGGACCCGATGCAGGCGAAGATTATGAAGCTGATGCCGCTGATCTTTACCGTGTTCTTCCTCTGGTTCCCGGCAGGTCTGGTTCTGTACTGGTTGGTCAACAACATCCTGTCCATCAGCCAGCAGTGGTACATTACCCGCAAGATTGAAGCAGAAGTTGCGGCCAAGAAGAGCTGACCGGTCATCCAACGGTTCCAGTGATTGCGGAGGCTCCTTTTGGGAGCCTCTGTTATTTCAGGGGGCCCAAGGGGCAAGGGGAAAGTAACGATGTTTTATGCCACCGATACCATTGCAGCAATTGCCACGGCCCCGGGCCAGTCCGGGGTGGGTATTGTTCGGGTATCTGGCCCGCAGGCAACGGCCATTGCGTGCCAGATGCTGGGGTTCGAGCCCAGGCCGCGTTACGCACACTATGGGCCGTTCCTGGACACTCGGGGGGAACTGATCGACGAAGGTATCGGGCTGTATTTTCCCAATCCCCATTCGTTTACCGGCGAGGATGTGTTTGAGCTCCAGGGCCACGGTGGCACCGTTATTCTGGACCTGCTGTTGAGAACGGTGTGCGAACTTGGGGCTCGCCTGGCCCGGCCCGGAGAATTTTCAGAACGGGCTTTCCTGAACGACAAACTGGACCTGACCCAGGCCGAGGCTATCGCCGACCTGATTGAAAGCAGTTCGGAGCAGGCAGCGCGCTGTGCGGTGCGTTCCCTGCAAGGCGTATTCTCCCGCAGAATTGACGCCCTGGTTGAGGCTGTTACCCACCTACGGATATATGTCGAGGCTGCGATCGATTTCCCGGAAGAGGAAATCGATTTCCTGGCTGACGGCAAAGTGGCGAACGACCTGCAGCTCATTATCCAGGACCTGGATGTTATCCTTGAGGAAGCCCAGCAAGGCACCATTCTAAGAGATGGTATGAAGGTGGTGATTGCCGGGCGTCCCAATGCTGGCAAGTCCAGTCTGCTCAATGCCCTGGCGGGACGGGAGGCGGCCATTGTGACCGCAGTTGAAGGCACCACCCGGGATGTGTTGCGCGAACACATCCACATTGATGGCATGCCCCTGCACATCATCGATACCGCCGGCCTGCGGGACAGCCCCGACGAAGTGGAACAGATCGGGATTGCCAGGGCCTGGGACGAGATTCGTCAGGCCGACCGTATATTATTGATGGTAGATGCCACCACCACACCGGAAACCGAACCCCATCAACTTTGGCCAGACTTTATCGACCAGTTACCACCCGGCGCGCCCCTGACCGTCATCCGCAACAAGGTGGACCTGACTGGCGAACCAGCGGGCATCGAGCAACTGGACGCCAGTGCCGCGCCGGTGGTGCGCATTGCGGCAAAGTCAGCGGACGGTCTGGAAGTGCTGCGCGATCATCTGAAGCAGTGCATGGGATTTGCCAGTACCACCGAAGGCGGCTTTATCGCCCGGCGTCGTCACCTGGATGCCCTTGAGCGGGCCCGCGTTTCCCTGCTGCAGGGCGAGGACCAGTTACAGGGCTATGGAGCCGGTGAACTGTTGGCAGAGGACCTTCGTGCTGCCCAGGATTCTTTGGGGGAAATCACTGGTGTAATGACACCTGATGACTTACTGGGGAAAATCTTCAGCAGTTTTTGCATCGGCAAATAAGCCTCAAAAGAAACGGTTTGAACCTGCCTTCTTCCGTGTAAAACTAGTCGCTTCATCGACTGCTGAAAACGGCTAGTGAGTGTAGATGTATCGTCCGTATTCCTGTCTTCTGATTTTGCTCTTTCTAAGCGGATGCGCAAGCGTCGACGGTGATCGCTTGTCCAAGGCGTCGTCGGATTTGCTGCAACGAACCGGGCAGGTGATGAAGAAGATCGTTAACCCGCAAACGCCGAATTCCTACCAACGGGAACAGCGGGCGTTGTTTGACCAGCCGTACATCGACCCGCTGACGGAATACCTTGCGGAGCACCGCGACGATCCATCCCGCGCTTCCGTACTACATAACGTGGAACGGGAAAGGGATCTGCGTTGTGAAGCCATTGCAGAAGAGTACGCCAATGAGCCGGCTACTAACGTGATGCTTCAGCGCTATCAAGCCGGCTACAGTTACTCATGCCCGGACCAGGTTGCCGCCTTTGCGGAGCGGGTGAAGCGGCAGCCGTCGACACCGGAACCCGAACCTCGTGCTGAGCCGGAGCCAGCCACGGTAGACGTTGCCGATGAAAGCGGCGTTTCCGACCAGGCCCTGAGTGACTGCTACCTGTTGATGGCCATTCGCAATTACAGTGAAGCCAGAGAGGCCTGCCAGGGTCCGGCTGACAACGGCGACGTGCGCGCGCAGTCCAATATGGCCATTATTTTCCATGCCTTTGAAGACTACGCCAGTGCACGGGTATGGGCCGAAAAGGCGGCGCCTGCCTCTGGCGAAGCCGCGTTTCTGTTGGGCCAGATGTACGCCACCGGACGTGGTGTCGGGCAGGATATGGATCAGGCCGTTTATTGGTACACTGAGGCTGCCAAGCGGGGCCACAAGCAAGCACAGGCAGCGCTGGACCGGCATCTGGAAGACCTCCCTGCCGGAGACACCTGACTCACTGCCCGAGGATATCCGTAATGCCGGGGATACTTCCCAGCCGCCTGACTCGTCGGAAAACCCCGTCCTCACGCCAATCCATCATGTGGATGCTGGGTTTGTTATTGCTGGTGTTTGTTGTCGGAATGCTTCTGTTATCCAGCCTGAATCTCAGTTACTCACGGGATGCCCTCTCCGAGCTTCGGAGGCAACAGATCAATGAGGTGGTGGGTGCAGGCCTGTCGCGCATCAATGCCCGTCAATCCGCTTTGGCAAGCTACACCATTACCCTCGCCAACGTTGGTGAGAGTTTCCACGAGATGGTCGAGAGTGGGATGTCCGGTCGTGCTCTGTCTATAGTGCGTGGGAGCCTGGAGCACACCTTGAACGCCCATTTGCAGGATTTCGAGGGAGCGGCGGGTGCCGGGCTCTGGTTTGAGCCGGGCGTGTTGTCAGAAACAGGCACCAGCTATATGCCCTACTTTTTGCAGGGTAGCGACGACAACACACTGACAAGGCTGGATACTGAATCCCGTTTTGACCACTATCGCAACGCTCCCTGGTTCGGTCGCACATTGGAACAGGAGTGGACGGCCGATCCCGACAATTCCGGACACGTGTACTGGTCGCCGGTGTATTTCGATCTCAATACTGAACGCGCGGTGCTGACGCTCGCCAGTCCTATGTACGATCGTGACGGCAACCTGTTGGGCATGGCTACAACTGCTTGGGGCGCTGACCAGATCATTGATGTTGTCAGTCGCATCACCGTCACCCAACACAGTTTCGCGTTCCTGAATGACCGCAACAATCGCAATCTATCGAGCCTCAGTCAGGGGAAAGACACCCGCAGGGAGCAGGCCCTGATTGATGCCATCCTGGCGCTGGATCTTGGTGCTGATGTTGACTCAGCACGGTCCTTGGGCGAGGTCGGGGAACTGACCACTCGAGGCCTCTCAGCGGGCAATGAAGACTATGAGCTTTACTATGCCGCCACCGCTGGGGGCATGGTGTACGGGGCCGGCGTTCCGCGAAATGAGATCAATGCTGTGCTGCTGCCGATGGAGCGCACCAATTACCGGATTCTGGTCGGTACCGTCTCGGCGATGCTGATCCTGAGCCTGTATCTGTTGTACCGGATTATCCAGCTGATTCGTGAATTGCAGGCGTCCTATACCGACGACCTTACCAGTCTCCCGAACCGTGTCCGTTTGTTGCGGGATCTCCAGAACCGCCAGGCAGCCGCGTTGCTGATCATCAATCTGGACCGCTTCAACCAGATCAACAGCTTGTTCGGTAATGTCTGTGGCGACCATGTGCTTTTGGCGGTTGCCACACGATTGACCGCGTTCAGCCGCGATCATAACCGCGAAATTTTTCGGGTATACCGTCTTCCCGGTGACGAATTTGCTGTCCTGGCACCGGCAATGGCGCCGGAAGTGGCTCACCAGCTTGCTGTCCAGGTCCGGCATCTGGTTACTGGCGACCGGGTGTATTGGCAGGAACAGCGCCTGACGGTGGATGTCAGTATCGGCATCGCGCTTCGCAATAACCGGAAGCCGGAAGATGCCGCCGACCAGTTGGTCAGCCAGGCAAAAGTGGCGGTATTACAGGCCCGGGAAACAGGACGCCATCATCTGTTGTATGACCCGGCCGTAGGGGTTGAGGAAAACTACGAAAACAATCTGTACTGGGCCAATCGCCTGAAAGAAGCCATTGACCATGATCGCCTGGTGCCGTGGTTTCAGCCTATCCAGGATAACCAGAGCGGCCGTATCTCCAAGTACGAATGCCTGGTGAGGATGGTGGAGCCGGATGGCAGCGTGATCAGTGCTGGCCGCTTTATGGACATCGCCAATAAACTGCGGCTGAACCGACGAATCACCGAACTGATGATCGAGAAATGTTTTGCTTGTTTTACCGGGCGCGACGACGAGTTTTCGATCAACCTCTCCTACGGTGACATCACCGAGCCGGAGACCGTCGCTCAGATCCTCTCCGCCATCGAAACCTCAGGCATTGGCGATCGCGTTATCTTCGAGATCCTGGAATCGGATGGTATTACCAACTACGACGACATCCGCACGTTCATCGAACAGGTCAAACCCTATGGCTGCCGTATTGCCATCGACGATTTCGGCACTGGCTACTCCAATTTTTCCCACCTGCTGAGCCTGAACGTGGACTTCATCAAGATTGATGGCAGTCTGATTCGCAACCTCCATGAAGATCAAACCGCGTTCCTGGTGACCAGTGGCATCGTCCAGTTCGCCCGCAGTCTGGACATTCAAACGGTGGCGGAATTTGTCCACAACGAGCCGGTTCAGGCAAAGGTAAGGGAGTTAGGGATCGACTTTTCACAGGGCGAGTACGTCAGCATGCCGGTGCCGGCCCCCGGGTCTGCTGACTAGGCAGATGCCGGTTCATTCCATTACGAAAACACACATTTTTATTGTCAAATACCGTGAAAACCTGGGGTAGACTCCGGCGACACAGAGAATGACAGACCGTGACATCAGCTCATGGCGACCACGCATATCAAGGAGATAAACCGTGCGGAACCTGCCAGTGTTCTTACTCGCTGCCCTCGTCTTGATGACGGGTGTTTCCAGCGCCCAGGCTTCAGACAAGCTGTATCTGTATACCGAAAACTTCCCCCCGTACAACATGAGCGCTACCGGCCGGGCGTTCGAGCATAACGGCACCAACATTGATGGTCTGTGCACGGAAATGGTCAAGGCCATCCTGAACAACACCGATCTGGATTACGTGATCAAGCTGCGCAATTGGGATTACGGTTACAACCGGGCACTCAGCAAGCGTAACCACGGTATTTTCTGCACCACCTACACGGAGTCCCGCGCGCCGCGTTTCAAATGGGTTGGCCCGCTGACCCGGAACCTTTGGACCATTTTCGCGCCGGCGGGTACAAACCTGCAGATTGATAACCTTGAGGACGCCAGGGGGCTGCGTTTTGGCGGCTATCGCAATGACGTAATGACCGAATACCTGCTCGAGCGCGGCTACGAGGTGTCCACTCTGGACAGCGATGACCTCAACCCGAAACGCCTGGAGCTCGGCCAGATTGACCTGTGGATCGCAGACCGCCTGGCCGGCCCTTATTTTGCGTCCCAGCAGAACGTTGAGGGGCTGGATCCGGTCTACTCGTTTAACGACACCGAGCTTTTCCTGGCGATCAACCTGGATACGCCGGACGCCACGGTCGAAAAGCTTAACGCCGGGCTTCGAAAGGTTCATGAAACCGGCATGTTTGAGGCCATCGAAACCAAGTACGGCCTGTAAGTTCGTACTACAGGCCGTACTCGCTTCAGTCGGTGAAGGCCATGTGCTCGGGCGCCAGTTGCATCAGGCTTCTTGTCGGGCTCAACATGCAGGTGGCGTGAGCCTGCGCCCGGGGCAGCAGGCGTTCATAGTAGAACTCTGCCGTGGCCAGCTTGGCACGGTAGAAATCTTCCGAGTCGTCACCACTCTTGTCCAGTTTCTCTGAAGCGACCGCCGCCATCCTTGCCCACATGTAGGCCATGGTCACGTAACCGCTGTACATCAGGAAGTCGTTGGCAGCGGAACTCACCACATCGCGGTCCTTGCGGGCGGCCAGCATCAGCCGCACCGTAAGCACATTCCATTGCGCTGTCAGTTTGAGCAACTCCACCGAGAAAGGCCGTACCCGTTTGTCGGTCAGGGTCTTGCGGGCAAAATTGGCGACCTTGAGGGTGAACTCCCTGACCGCGCCGCCCTGAGTCATCAGCAGCACCTTGCGGCCCAGCAGGTCCAGCGCCTGGATACCGGTGGTCCCTTCATAGAGCGTGGCAATGCGGGTGTCGCGGACAATCTGCTCCATGCCGTGCTCGCGGATATAGCCGTGGCCGCCGAACACCTGTACCCCCAGATTGGCGGCTTCGTTGCCCAGCTCGGTCAGGAAGCCTTTCAGAATGGGGGTCAGAAAGCCCAGCCTGTCATCGTAAGCATCCGCTTTCTTCTCATCACCAGCGGTGTGGCCTTCCACCATGTGATCGGCCAGCCGTGCGGCGTAGTACAGCATGGCACGCCCGCCCTCGGCGATGGCTTTCTGGGTCAGCAACATGCGGCGGACATCGGCATGGTGAATCAGGCTGTCGGCCACCTGGTCGGGTTCTTTCTTACCCGACAGGGCGCGCATGGAGCGGCGTTCCCTGGCGTAATCCAGCGCCCACTGGTAGGACAGTTCCGCCGGGCCGACACCCTGGATGGCAGTGCCGATCCGCGCGGTGTTCATGAAGGTGAACATGCAGTTCAACCCTTCGTTCTCCGGGCCGATCAGGAAACCGGTGGCATCGTCGAAGTTCATCACGCAGGTGGCTGAGGCCTTGATCCCCATTTTCTTTTCCAGGCTGCCACAGGTCACTCCATTGGCTTCGCCAACGCCACCGTTCCCGTCGGGCAGGAACTTGGGCACGATGAACAGACTGATGCCCCGGGTGCCTTTCGGGGCATCCGGCAAACGGGCGAGCACAATGTGAACGATGTTCTCGGTCAGATCATGGTCACCGGAGGAAATGAAGATCTTGGTACCGGAGAGCTTGAAGCTGCCGTCTTCCTGAGGGGCCGCTTTGGTTTTCACCTGTCCCAGATCGGTCCCGCACTGGGGTTCGGTCAGGCACATGGTGCCACCCCAGCGGCCTTCGGTCAGCGGCACCAGGTAGGTTTGTTTCTGGTCTTCGCTACCGTGAAGAAAAATGGTATTCATGGCGCCCATCGACAGGCCCGGGTACATGGAGAAGGACCAGTTGGCGGTACCCATCATCTCCTGCTTGAACAGGCCCATGGAGGCCGGCAGTCCCTGCCCGCCGTACTCCTCCGGTGCAGACAGGCCCTGCCATCCGCCCTGCGCGTACTGTTGATAGGCTTCACGATAGCCTTTGGGGGTGATGACTTCGCCGTTATCCAGTTTGCAGCCTTCCTCGTCGCCGCTCTGGTAGAGCGGGCTCAATACCTCTTCGCAGAATTTGCCGCATTCGTTGAGTATCGCATCGACGATATCAGGAGTGGCGTTCTCACCGGTTTTCAATCGTGTGTAGTGCCCCGGGTAGTCGAAAACCTCGTTGAGCAGGAACTTCATGTCGCGTAGGGGTGCCTTGTACACCGGCATAGCAAATACCTCTGTGGTTCTGTTTCCATTGCCCGATGTTTTACGGCATTGCCGGCGACCTGCCATTGACGGAAACCGCCATGCCCCATGTCAGAAAGGACAATTGGCTGAAATGACGCGAGCATGGATGTCGACGTTGCCTAATGATCGATAACAACGCTATAGGCGTATTTGAAGGACCGATCATCCGTTCTGAATCGCCAGGGGAGTGTAAATATCATGCAAATATCGATTGGGACCAACAGGATCACTGGTCTGCCCCGCTGTCTCTGGTTATTGTTGGCGACAGTGTTGCTTGCGGGCTGTGCCGGGCCGTCGCTTGAGGATTACAGTGACCGCGGGCCGGTGTTGACGCCCCAGGAATTTTTTACCGGCGAACTTTCTGCCCGGGGTGTGGTCAAGGATTTCTCGGGCGAAGTGATTCGCACTTTCGATGCGGACATTTCCGCCAGTTGGGACAGCAACGGCATCGGCACTCTGAATGAGGAGTTCCGCTTCGACGACGGCGAAGTCCAGACCCGGGTATGGACGCTGACACCCGACAACGGTGCATTGCACGCCGATGCCGATGATGTGGTGGAGCCGGGCACCATGCGTTGGCAAGGCAATGCCATTAATATGAATTATGTCCTGCGGGTGTCCTATGGCGACGGCACCATTGATGTCCGCATGGATGACTGGATGTACCTGATTACACCGGACACCCTGATTAACCAGACCACCATGACGAAATGGGGGATAGAAGTCGGGGAGATCGTGCTGGTGATCAGCAAACGATAGCCCATGTCGAACCTTCAGCCGGTTGTTGGGGCACAATCAAGCAGACGGATAATGCAATTATGGTTAAGCAATGGTTGATCGCTCTGGTACTCGTGGCTTTGGCCGCCGGGGGGGCATTCTCCTGGCAGCATCTGACCGGGGAGCAGGCGGCGGACGCCCAGCGGGAACGCCCTGCCAGCAAGGTGAATACGGTCACCCCCGAAATGGAGCTGGTCAGTGACACCGTCAGGGCGGTGGGTAGCCTTCAGGCCCGGGATCAGGTGGAACTGACCACCGAAGTCAGCGGTCGTGTCGTTGAAATGAACCTTGATGCGGGAAAGCGGGTCCAGTCCGGTGACCTGTTGCTGCGGCTGGATGATCGTCAGGCCAGCGCCGATCTGCAGGTGGCGGAAGCCACCCTCTCCGACGCCCGTCGCCAGTTTGATCGCGCCCGGAAACTCCAGGCCAACAACAGCATATCCCAGTCCCAGGTGGATGAATTGCGCACCGCTGTCGATGTGGCGGAAGCTCAGCGCGAGGCCGCCCGCACCCGGCTCGACAACCACCGTATTGAAGCGCCATTTGCCGGGGTTATTGGCCTTTCCGATATCAGCCTGGGAACTTATCTCGGTGCAGGCACGTCGGTGGCCACCCTGGATTCCACCACCAAGATGGAATTGGGCTTCGCAATCCCCGAGCGCTTCCTCGGCCAGATTCACATTGGCCAGACCGTGCGGGGCACGTCGCCGGCCTATACCGGGGAAACCTTTGGCGGTGAATTGGTGGAGTTGGGCACGCGAATTGATGAACTGAGCCGAACACTGCCGGTCAGGGCGCTGATCGACAATCCCGATGGCAAGCTTCGGCCTGGGCAGTTCATGTCGGCCACGCTGACACTCCGCGAACGAGAATCCCTGGTCATTCCCGAGCAGGCAGTAATGATTCGCGGTGACGAGAAGTATGTGTTCGTGGCCGAAGACGGTATCGCCCGACGGGTTTCTGTGACCCTGGGGTCCCGGATGCCTGGCCTGGTGGAAATCGTTGACGGACTGTCGCTGGACGAGCAGGTGATTGTAACCGGCCAGGACAGATTGAGCAGTGGCGACAGGATCAGTGTGGTGGAAGGGGAAAACGTGATTCCCGACAACCGCTTTGCCAACTCCCTGGAGTCCTGAACCGTGATCCTGTCTGATGTCTCCATCAAACGCCCTGTCTTTGCGACGGTTCTCAGTCTTCTTATTGTAGTTTTCGGGTTGGCGGCGTTGCTGGGGCTTCCTGTGCGGGAGTATCCGGACATTGACCCACCCGTGGTGTCCATTTCCACGGATTACATCGGCGCCGCCGCCGAAGTGGTGGACACCCAGATCACTCAGGTGGTTGAAGGGGCTATCAGCGGGATTGAAGGTATTCGCTCCATTGAGTCCTCCACCGAACAGGGCGAATCCCGAACCAGTATCGAATTTACCATTTCCCGCAACGTCGACATCGCCGCCAACGATGTGCGCGATGCCGTGTCCCGCATTGCCGATCAGCTGCCCGAAGAGGCTGAGGCGCCGGTCGTCCAGAAGGCCAACTCGGACGCCCGCCCGATGATGTGGGTGACCTTGCGCAGTGACATCTGGGACAGTGCGGAATTGAGCGATTTTGCCGAACGGGTGCTTGCCGACCGACTGTCCGTGCTGGATGGCGTTGCCGACGTACGCATTGGTGGTGAGCGGCGCTACGCCATCCGGGTCTGGCTGGACCGTGAACGGTTGGCCGCGCGGGATATCACCGTGGCCGAAGTCGAGCGCTCACTGAGGGCCAATAACGTTGAACTGCCCGCCGGCTCGGTGGACTCTTCCACCCGTAACTTCACGGTGCGTGCGGAAGGCCGGCTCACCAATGTGGAGCAGTTCCGTGATCTGGTGATTCGTCGCGACGGCAATGATCTTCTGCGCCTCGGCGAGGTGGCCAATGTCCAGATGGGGGTTGAGTCCGATGTCAGCCGACTGCGGGCCAACGGCAAGACTGCAATCGGCATGGGCATCATTCGTCAATCCAAGGCCAACACGGTGGCGGTGTCCGATGCCGTGCGTGCGGAGCTGGAGAAGATACGCGAGACCCTGCCCCCGGAAGTGACTATTGCCGAAAGCTACGACGAGTCGATATTCATCCGCGCGTCGATCAAGGAAGTGGTGTTTACGCTCGCCATTGCGGTGTCCCTAGTCATTCTGGTGATCTTCCTGTTCCTGCGGTCCTGGCGGGCTACCTTGATACCGGCGGTGACCATCCCGGTGGCGGTTATCGGCGCCTTTATCGGGCTGGGCTTCCTCGGTTTCTCCATCAACGTACTGACCCTGCTTGCAGTCATTCTGGCCATTGGTCTGGTGGTGGACGACGCCATCGTCATGCTGGAAAACATCCAGCGCCGGATCGATGAGGGCGAACCGCCACTGCTGGCGTCCTATCGCGGCGCCAAGCAGGTGGCCTTTGCCGTTATTGCCACCACGCTCACCCTGGTGGCGGTGTTTGTGCCGATTTCGTTTATGGGCGGCAACATCGGGCGACTATTTGCCGAGTTTGGCTTCACCCTGGCGGCGGCGGTGGTGGTGTCCAGCCTGGTGGCGCTCACCCTGGCGCCCATGCTGTGTTCAAAATGGTTGCGACACAGCCCGGAATCGGCGGAAGGACATCGCTTGTGGGCGGCCAGTGAAAAAGTGCTCAATGGCCTGACCCATGGTTACGAACGCATGCTCCGATTCGCCCTCAACCAGCCCGGATTGTTGCTGGGACTTGGGCTTGTCGGGCTTATCGTTGCCACAGCGATTTTTCCAAGATTGCCGCAGGAGTTGGCGCCTACGGAAGACCGGGGCGTGATCATCATGCCGACCAGTGCCCCCCGGGGCTCGACGGTCGAGTTCACCGATCATTACGTGCGTCAGGCGGAGCAGGAACTGTTGCCCTATCTGGAAGACGGTGTCTCCAATCGGTTGTTGTCGATCGTGGGCTTCCGCGACGAAGAGGACAACGCGTTCATGATCATGGGCCTGGTGCCCTGGGAAGACCGTGAGATCAAACAACAGCAGATCACCAGCGAGCTGCGAGGCAAGCTTAGCCAGGTCACAGGTATTCGCGCGATTGCGGTGAACCCACCGGGGCTTGGGCAGCGCGGCTTTGATCAACCAGTGGAATTCGTAGTGGCCGGGCCGGATTACGAAAGTGTGCAGGCCTGGAGCGAGGAAATCGTCGAGCGGGCGAAGGACAACCCGAACCTGCTGAATCTGGACACTGATTTCGAACTGACCCGCCCCGAACTGCGCGTATCCATCGACCGGGAGCGCGCCGCGGACCTGGATGTCACCATTGAAGATGTGGGCCTGACACTGCAGACCATGCTGGCATCACGGCAAGTCACCACCTACCTGGACCGCGGACGCGAATACGATGTCATCCTCCAGGCCGCGGACGCTGACCGGGCAACGCCGTCGGACCTGGGGCAGATTTTCCTGCGCCCCCGTGAGGGAGGCACCCTGATCCCTCTCCAGGCGCTGGTGTCGGTGGAGGAGATCGGCGCCAATCCCGACCTGAGACGCATCGACCGCTTGCCGGCGGTTGTCATCAGTGCCTCCCTGGCCGATGGCTATGATCTTGGGGCGGCACTGACGTATCTGAACAACCTGGCTGTGGATAACCTGCCGCCGGAGGCAAGGGTAAGCTACAAAGGGCTATCGCGGGAATTCCAGGAATCGTCGTCGGCGATCTACGTCACTTTTGGCCTGGCATTCGTGATTGTCTTCCTGGTGCTGGCTGCCCAGTTCGAAAGCTGGATTCACCCGCTGATCATCATGCTGTCGGTCCCATTGGCGGTTACCGGAGCCCTGCTGGGCCTGTGGTGGGCCGGCATCAGCCTGAACATCTACAGCCAGATCGGCATCATCATGTTGCTGGGGTTGATGGCGAAGAACGGCATATTGATTGTCGAGTTTGCCAACCAGCTCCGGGATAAGGGCTATGAAGTGAGGGACGCGATTTTGGAAGGTGCCAGCCTGCGCTTCCGGCCGGTGTTGATGACCACCATATCCACGGTCTTCGGTGCCGTGCCTTTGGTGCTCGCAACGGGCGCGGGGGCGGAAAGCCGGGCGTCGATCGGTATCGTGATCCTCGGCGGGCTGGTGTTCGCCACCACCCTGACCCTGTTTATTATTCCGGTGCTATACAACCTGTTGGCACGGTTTGCCAAGTCCACCAACGCGATTGCGCTGGAGCTTGAACAACAGGCCAGCCAGTCTCCTGGTGGTCGCGGCATGACGGCCGCCCCGCAATCAAAAGAGATGGATCAGTTCTGACGACCGCAGGCAGCACCAAACTGTGGATAATTTATTGGATAACCTTCGGATAAGCTTTGGTTAGAACAAAAATAATTTATTTAAAACAAACAGTTAGGTTGAATAATAAGGCGTTATAGGGTACATCTGATATGTGGATAACTTTCTTGAAAAGTTTTCTGAGAAGGTGTCTACAAGCCGCTGATATCTGTCAGATTTCGGTTATCCACTATTCGTGAAACCCGGCGTGGAACCCTATGTATCGGGTAGGTAATGCTCGAGGTCTTTCGATAACCCCGCCTGTCTGGTTAAAATTTGCACATTCTGACTGCAATTTACCGGGTGAGGCGTTATACTCCCCGCCCTGATTTTCAGGCAGTTTCCTGATACCGAGAATTTTTCTGAGTCCCCGTTTGCCGAGGTGATGTTGTGGATTATCCGACCCGTTTCGATGTCATAGTCATTGGTGGTGGCCATGCCGGCACTGAAGCCGCTCTGGCGGCTGCACGCATGGGCTCCCAGACCCTGCTGCTGACCCACAACATCGAGACCCTGGGTCAGATGTCCTGCAACCCCGCCATTGGCGGCATCGGCAAGAGTCATCTGGTCAAGGAAATCGATGCTCTCGGCGGCGCCATGGCGATGGCGACTGACAAGGCAGGCATCCAGTTCCGCGTGCTCAACTCGCGCAAGGGGCCGGCAGTACGAGCCACCCGCGCCCAGGCAGACCGGGTGCTGTACAAGGCGGCGATCCGCGAAATCCTCGAGAACCAGCCCAACCTGACGCTGTTCCAGCAGGCTGCTGACGACCTGATTGTGGATGGTGAGCGCATCACCGGCGTGGTGACCCAGTCGGGCATCCGTTTTCGCGCGCCCACGGTGGTGCTGACCACCGGAACCTTCCTTGGCGGTGTTATCCACATCGGCATGCAGCAGCATTCCGGTGGCCGTGCCGGTGACGCACCGGCCAACGCGCTGGCACAGCGTCTGCGGGAACTGCCGTTCAACGTCGGGCGCTTGAAAACCGGCACCCCACCCCGTATCGATGCCCGCAGCGTGGATTTCTCCGTGATGCAGGAGCAATGGGGTGATGACCCGGCGCCGGTGATGTCCTTCCTGGGTTCCCGCAACCAGCATCCTGAACAGGTCTGTTGCTACGTTACCCGCACCACCGAACAAACCCACGACATCATTCGCAGTGGCTTTGACCGGTCGCCCATGTTTGCCGGTAACATCGAAGGCATCGGGCCTCGCTATTGCCCGTCCATCGAGGACAAGGTCAACCGGTTTGCCGACAAGGACTCGCACCAGATTTTCGTGGAGCCGGAAGGGCTGACGACGAATGAGCTGTACCCCAATGGTATCTCCACCAGTCTGCCGTTCGATATTCAGTTGGCGGCTGTGCGCACCATTCCCGGCTTCGAGAATGCCCACATTACGCGGCCTGGCTACGCCATCGAGTACGACTTCCTGAACCCACAGGATCTGCGCCACACCCTGGAAACCAAATTCATCCAGGGCCTGTACTTTGCGGGCCAGATCAATGGCACCACCGGTTACGAAGAAGCCGGTGCCCAGGGCCTTCTCGCAGGTATCAACGCGGCATTGCGTGCTCAGGACAAGGACGAATGGTACCCCCGCCGTGACGAAGCCTACCTCGGCGTTCTGGTGGACGACCTGATCACCATGGGTACCTCCGAGCCGTACCGTATGTTTACCAGCCGTGCTGAATACCGGCTGATCCTGCGGGAGGACAACGCCGACCTTCGCCTGACGGAAACCGGCCACAAGCTCGGGTTGGTGGATGACCAGCGTTGGCAGGCCTTTAACGGCAAGCGTGAAGCCATCGCCGCAGAACGTCAGCGCCTGGAAACCACGCGCATTCATCCGGGAACATCTGGCGGCGACGCCGCCAACAGCCACCTGCGTCAGCCCATGAACCGAGACCAGACACTCGCAGAGCTGCTGCGGCGCCCGGAAATCAACTATCGCCACATTGCTGACATGGCCGAAGGCCAAGCAGACGACCCGGCGGTGGCGGATCAGGTGGAAATCGAGATCAAGTACGAGGGTTATATCTCCCGCCAGGCGGACGAAATCGAGCGTCTGCGCCGGAATGAAAATACCCGTTTACCGGATGATATTGATTTTGATGCCATTGGTGGCCTGTCCAATGAGATCAAGCAGAAGCTCAAGGAAGTACGGCCGGAAACCGTGGCCCAGGCCTCACGCATCCAGGGCGTGACCCCGGCCGCCATTTCCCAGGTGCTGGTGCATCTCAAGAAGCGCGACCTGCTGCGCAAGCAATCCGCCTGAGTGCGCCCATGAGCGACGCACTCTGGCAACGCCAGCTCACCCAGGGCCTGGCTGACCTCAACCTGGAACTGGACAGCGCCAGCCAGCAACAGTTGCTGGCGTTTCTGGCCCTGCTGAATAAGTGGAACCGGGCCTATAACCTGACGGCTGTACGGGAGCCACGACAGATGGTGTCGCGCCAGTTGTTGGACAGCCTCAGTATCCTGCCATTTGTTACCGCGGACCATCTGCTGGATGTTGGCGCCGGAGGAGGGTTGCCTGGCATCCCCCTCGCAATCACGTTGCCCGAAAGGCGTTTTACCCTACTGGACAGCAACAGCAAGAAAACCCGCTTCCTGACCCAGTGTGTGCTGGAACTCGGCCTGAAGAATGTGGAGATCATTCACGGCCGGGCTGAAAGCTGTGATCCCGCGATCCGATACCAGCAGATCAGCAGTCGAGCGTTTACGGCACTGGATAACCTCGTCAACTGGTGCGGGCATCTGCTTGCGGATGAGGGCGAGTTCCTTGCCATGAAAGGCCAGTTTCCGGATGATGAGGTGGCTGCCCTGCCAGTGGGTTGGCAGGTAACATCCCGACAGTCATTATCGGTACCTGGCTCGGACGGCGACCGGCACCTGCTGGTGATCGGTCGGGATTCCAGCCATCAGAATTTCACGACAGGAGGCGAGTCATGGCGCGTGTGATTGCAGTGACCAATCAAAAAGGCGGTGTGGGTAAAACCACCACCTGCGTCAACCTGGCTGCGTCATTGGCCGCAACCAAGCGCCGCGTGTTACTGGTGGATATGGACCCCCAGGGCAACGCCACCATGGGCAGTGGTGTGGATAAGAATGCCCTGGAGCTCTCCGGCTACGACATGCTCACCAAACGGGCAACGGCAGCCGAGGTGATTTTCCGGGCCGAAGTCTCTGGGTTTGACATACTGCCGGCTAACGGCGACCTGACCGCCGCCGAAGTGGAGCTGATGAACGAAATCGGCCGCGAGCATCGCCTGCGCCTGGCCCTGAACAAGGTGCGGGAGAACTACGACTACATCCTGATCGACTGCCCGCCGTCCCTCAGCCTGCTGACCGTCAATGCGCTGTCAGCGGCGGATACGGTGCTGATTCCCATGCAGTGCGAATACTATGCCCTGGAAGGTCTGGCGGCATTGATGAACACGGTTGAGCAGATTCAGGAGACCGTCAACCCGGATCTGCAGGTGGAAGGCATCCTGCGCACCATGTATGACCCCCGCAACAGCCTGACTCTGGATGTGTCCAGTCAGCTCAACGAGTTTTTCGGTGACAAGGTCTACCGCGCGGTGATCCCCCGCAACGTGAGGCTGGCGGAGGCCCCCAGCTATGGTATGCCGGCCCTGAAATACGACCGCGCGTCCAAGGGCGCGGTGGCCTATCTGGCCCTGGCTGGTGAGATGGTACGCCGGCATGGATCGCAAAAGACATCCGCGGCTGTTGCCGTGTAAACTACCTCTCCTTTGCACACAGATATTTCATCGGGAAGAATGACAAACACCATGGCGGCGAAGAAACGAGGACTGGGTGAGCGCGGACTGGGCGCTCTGTTGCAGGGCTCCAGGGTCAACCTGGACCAGGAACTGAAGGATCACGATGGTGAGCTCCGGGAAGTTCCGATCGACCTGATCCAGCGTGGCCGGTTCCAGCCTCGCCGTGACATGGATCCGGCGGCCCTGCAGGAACTGGCTGACTCCATTCGCCAGCAGGGCGTGATGCAGCCCGTGGTGGTGCGTCCGATTGCCGAAGGCCGCTTTGAGCTGATCGCCGGCGAGCGCCGCTGGCGAGCCACCCAGATGGCCGAGCTCGACCGCATTCCCGCCATTATCCGCGACGTGCCGGATGATGCCGCTATCGCCATGGCGCTGATTGAGAATATCCAGCGCGAGAACCTCAATCCCATCGAAGAAGCCTTTGCGCTACAACGCCTGCAGGATGAGTTCGGCCTGACCCAGGCTCAGGTCGCGGAAGCGGTGGGTAAGTCCCGTACCACCATCACCAACCTGCTGCGGCTGATCAGCCTGTCGGAAGACGTTCGTGTCATGCTGGAGCACGGTGATCTGGAAATGGGTCATGGTCGGGCCATGCTTACGCTTCAACCCGAGCAGCAGATGCAGGTGGCGCGACAGGTGGTCGCGAAATCCCTGTCAGTGCGGCAGACGGAAGCCCTGGTTCGCCGGGTGCAACAGGAATCGCCGAACCGCAAGAAAGCCAAGGGTGAAGTGGATCCGAACATCCGTGCCCTGCAGGACGACCTGGCCGAGCGACTCGGTGCCCGGGTGTCGATCGACCATGGCCAGCGTGGCAAGGGCAAGCTGGTGATCGAATACACCTCTCTCGACGAACTGGATGGCATTTTAGGCCATATCAAGTAACGTCCCTGGCAGGATTTCCATAGCGCCACTGTTAACAATTTAGTGTTGGCACTCTGCGACCAACGGCGGGGTACCAAAGGTCAGTTTTGACTAGGTACCACTACATATAGTGCTGCCCCTTCATGTTGGTGTCTATTTGTGTCCCTCATGCCCCCCAACGCCAGTTTTTCTGCGTGTTTCGGGGCGGAGCGACCGTTCCGGTTTTGTTGATTCGTGTAGATTGAACACATATAATCTGCGGCGCTTGTATCGGTGCGATTGTCTAATTAATAAACGGCACCGAACCAAAGCGGTGTGGCAACCGGGAAATACCATGACGAAGGCTGAACAGGGTGGGATACAGCGTCCGCCCATCGCACGATGGTTTGTAATAGAAAGTGTGGTATTGGTCGTCGTCAGTCTGGCATTCCTCTTTAAAAGCCAGGTGGCCGGTTATTCAGCACTGTTTGGGGGGCTTATTTTTCTTCTGCCCCACGCTTATTTTGCCTTCAAGGCTTTCCGCTACTCCGGCGCGCGGTCTGCCAGGCAGATCATGAGTTCTTTTTACCAGGGTGAGGCCGGCAAGCTCATCCTGTGCGCCATCCTGTTTACGATGGTGTTCAAATGGATTCCGTCGCTTGATATAGCGGCACTTTTTTTATCATTTGCGATCATGTTGGTCACCAATTGGTTGACTCCGCTCCTAGCGGGCCGCAGAACGCAGCGAAGCTAACAGGACCTGAGAGAACGTTATGGCAGGCAGCGCATCAGAGTATATCCAGCACCACCTCCAGAACCTCACCTACGGTAAACTTCCGGCCGGTTACGAGCGTGCGGATGGTTCGGTGATGTCAGAAGCGGGCTGGACCATGGCCCATAATGCCCGGGAAGCCTCCGATATGGGATTCTGGGCCGTTCACGTGGATTCTCTTGGATGGGCTGTTGCACTGGGCGCCCTGTTCCTGATCCTGTTTCGCATGGCGGCCAAGCGTGCTACCTCTGGTCAGCCCAGCGGCCTTCAGAACTTCGTTGAAATCCTGATCGAGTTTGTTGATACCAGCGTGAAGGAGACCTTCCACGGCCGAAACAAGGTGATTGCACCCCTGTCGCTGACCATCTTCTGCTGGGTCTTCCTGATGAACCTGATGGATCTGGTGCCGGTAGACTTCCTGCCCCAGCTGTTCCACATGATGGGTCTGGAATACATGAAGGTGGTGCCGACCACGGACGTTAACGTCACACTGGGCATGTCGCTCTCCGTGTTCTTCCTGATTATCTACTACAGCATCAAGGTCAAAGGTGTTGGTGGTTTTGTCGGCGAGCTGACCCTGCACCCGTTCTCTTCCGACAACTTCTTTCTCAAAGTACTGCTGGTACCGGTCAACCTGCTGCTGGAAGGCGTGAGCCTGCTGGCCAAGCCCATTTCACTGGCACTGCGTCTGTTCGGTAACCTCTACGCCGGTGAGCTGATCTTTATCCTGATCGCCCTGCTGCCATTCTGGGCACAGTGGGCGCTGTCGGTACCCTGGGCCATTTTCCACATTCTGATCATCACGCTGCAGGCGTTCATCTTTATGATGCTGACGATTGTTTACCTGAGCATGGCTCATGAAGACAGTCATTGATCGGAACCATTAAACCGTAGTTTGAAAACCGAAACCCTTAAACTGAAAACCTAACTGAAAACTGGGAGTTATCATGGAAACTGTAGTTGGAATGACCGCGATTGCCGTTGCACTGCTGATCGGCCTGGGTGCCCTGGGTACTGCTATCGGCTTTGGTATCCTCGGTGGCAAATTCCTGGAAGGCGCCGCGCGTCAGCCGGAAATGACCCCGATGCTGCAGGTTAAAATGTTCATCGTTGCAGGCCTGCTGGACGCCGTAACCATGATCGGTGTTGGTATCGCTCTGTTCTTCACTTTCGCCAACCCGTTTGTCGGCCAGATCGCCGGTTAATCGAGTCGCCGCCGGGGAACTTCCCGGTCTGATGATTCTTTACACAACAGGCGAGAGGTGAAGACGTGAACATTAATTTGACGATGATTGGTCAAGCCATCGCGTTCTTTATCTTTGTCGTGTTCTGCATGAAATATGTGTGGCCGCCGATTATGGCCGCACTGCAGGAGCGTCAAAAGAAGATCGCTGACGGACTGGCTGCCTCAGACCGCGCTGCGCGCGATCTGGAACTGGCTCAGGAAAAGTCAGCTCAGGAACTGCGTGAAGCCAAGCAGCAAGCGGCTGGCCTGATCGAACAGGCCAACAAGCGTGCGGCCCAGATTGTGGAAGCATCGAAAGACGATGCTCGCAAGGAAGGCCAGAAGCTGATTGAGCAGGCCAAGGCCGAAATTGAGCAGGAGCGCAATCAGGCTCGTGACGCGTTGCGTGCGGAAATTGCCGCCATCGCGGTTGCTGGTGCTGAGAAGATCCTGGAAACCTCTGTCGATGCCAACAAGCACAGTGAGATGCTGGACAAGCTGGCAGCAGAACTCTAAACGACGAGGTTCATCATGGCACAACTGAGAACGCTGGCCCGCCCTTACGCAAAGGCAGCATTTTCGGCCGCTCAGGACCAGAAGCAACTGGCTGAATGGTCTGAAGTGCTAACCGTTGCCGGGCAGATTACAGCCAACGAAGACATTCGACAGCTTCTCGCCAGTCCAGGCACCGAAGAGCAGAAGAAGGCAGACATGATTCTGGAGTGCGTTGGAGACAACGTCACAGAGTCGGTTCGCAATTTCTTAATGATTCTGGCGGCCAATCGCCGGTTGAGTCTTCTGCCCGAAATTGCAGCGCTCTTCAACACGTACCGGGCTGACTTTGAGCGTACTGTTGATATTGAAGTCACCTCGGCATATGAGCTGACGGACGAACAACAGCAGAAGCTCGCCCAGGCACTGTCGACCAAACTCGAGCGCCAAGTGTCACTCGCAGCGTCAATGGACAAGTCTTTGATCGGTGGTGTGATTGTACGCACCGGCGACATGGTGATTGACGCATCTGTACGCGGAAAGCTGACCAAACTGGCCGACGCTCTGGGCTCCTGATTTCAGCACAAGGTTTGAGGATAAAGGCATGCAGCAACTGAATCCATCCGAGATCAGTGACATCATCAAGAAGAGAATCGAAAAGCTCGATATTTCTTCCGATGCAAAGAACGAAGGTACGATCCTCTCCGTTTCTGACGGTATCGTACTGATCCACGGTCTCGCCGACGTTATGTACGGTGAGATGATTGAATTTGCCAACGGCATATTCGGTATGGCCCTGAACCTGGAGCGTGACTCCGTGGGCGCGGTTGTACTGGGTGACTACGAAGACCTGGCGGAAGGCCAGAAGGTTCGTTGCACCGGCCGCATCCTGGAAGTACCGGTGGGTCCGGAACTGATGGGCCGTGTGGTTGATGGCTTGGGTAATCCCGTCGATGGCAAAGGCGAACTGGGCACCGATCTGACCTCACCGGTCGAGAAAGTGGCTCCCGGTGTTATCGCTCGTCAATCCGTTGATGAGCCGGTCCAGACCGGTCTGAAAGCCATTGACACCATGGTGCCAATCGGTCGTGGCCAGCGTGAGCTGATCATCGGTGACCGCCAGATCGGTAAGACCGCCGTCGCCATCGACGCGATCATTAACCAGAAAGATTCCGGCATCAAGTGTATCTACGTGGCAGTTGGCCAGAAGCAGTCTTCCATTGCCGCGGTTGTGCGCAAGCTGGAAGAGCATGGCGCTATGGATCACACCATCGTAGTTGCCGCCGGCGCCGCCGATCCTGCAGCGATGCAGTTCCTGGCACCCTACTCCGGCACGTCCATGGGTGAATACTTCCGTGACCGCGGTGAAGACGCCCTGATCATCTATGATGATCTGTCCAAGCAGGCTGTGGCCTATCGCCAGATCTCCCTGCTGCTGCGTCGTCCGCCGGGCCGTGAAGCATACCCGGGTGACGTTTTCTACCTGCACTCCCGTCTGCTGGAGCGTGCGTCCCGGATCAACGCCGAGGAAGTTGAAAAACTGACCAACGGCGAAGTGAAGGGCCAGACCGGTTCCCTGACGGCTCTGCCGATCATCGAGACCCAGGCCGGCGACGTTTCCGCGTTCGTACCGACCAACGTGATCTCGATCACCGACGGCCAGATCTTCCTGGAGACCAACCTGTTCAACTCCGGTATTCGTCCGGCGATGAACGCGGGTGTCTCGGTATCGCGGGTGGGTGGTTCAGCCCAGACCAAGATCATGAAGAAGCTTGGCGGTAACATCCGTCTGGCGCTGGCCCAGTATCGTGAACTGGCCGCTTTCGCACAGTTCGCTTCCGATCTTGACGAAGCGACCCGTAAGCAGCTTGAACACGGTCAGCGGGTAACCGAACTGATGAAGCAGAACCAGTACAGCCCGATGTCCGTGGCTGAAATGGGTACGGTTCTGTTCGCAGCCAACGAAGGCTTCCTGGACGACGTTGATGTCGACAATGTAGTGAAGTTCGAAGCACTGATGCTGGACTGGATGCGGTCCGAGCAGAAAGAACTTCTCGACAAGATCAACGAGAAAGGCGATTACAACGATGAAATCGCCGCGAGCCTGAAAGCTGCACTTGAGAAATTCAAGACCACTCAGAGCTGGTAACGAATGGGCCTGCAACGTGTTGCAGGCCGATTTTAGAGCAATGAGTGTCTAACTTGAGAAGGCAGTGAGTTATGGCCGTCGGAAAAGAAATACGTAACCAGATATCCAGCATCAAGAGCACGCAGAAGATCACCAGCGCCATGGAAATGGTCGCGGCGAGCAAGATGCGTAAGGCTCAGGAACGCATGAAGGCGACACGCCCTTATGCGGAAAAGATGCGTCAGGTTATTGGGCACATTGCCAAGGCGAACGTCCAGTACAAGCACCCGTTCATGGTCGAGCGTGAAGTAAAGCGCGTGGGCTATGTGGTGGTGTCTACGGATCGAGGCCTGTGCGGTGGTCTGAACATCAACCTGTTCAAAGCGCTTGTCCGTGACATGCGAGCGTGGAAGGAGAAAGGGGTAGAGGCTGATCTGTGCGCCATCGGGCAGAAAGGTGCTTCTTTCTTCAGGAGCTACGGCGGTAACGTCGTTGCGGCGCTGACCCATCTGGGGGACAGCCCGAGCTCTGACAAACTCATCGGCAACGTCAAAGTCATGCTGGACGCGTTCTCGGAAGGCAAGATCGACCGTCTTTACCTGGTCAGCAACGAGTTCGAGAACACCATGACCCAGACCCCGCAGGTGGAGCAGATTCTGCCGCTGCCTCCGGGGGAAGACGAGGAAGAGATCAAGAACCAGTGGGATTATCTCTACGAGCCCGATGCCAGGCAGATCCTCGATGGCCTTCTGCCACGTTACATTGAATCCCAGGTGTACCAGGGTGTGGTAGAAAATCTGGCATGTGAACAGGCCGCCCGTATGATCGCCATGAAGAGCGCAACTGATAACGCCGGTGGCATCATCGACGAGCTTCAGTTGGCGTACAACAAGGCGCGTCAGGCAGCCATCACCCAAGAGATTTCGGAGATTGTCAGCGGCGCGGCTTCGGTCTGATCCGCCAACAATCCAACTGGTTTTATTGACTATCTAGATAACGAGGAACCGAGCATGAGTAGCGGACACATCGTTCAGATCATTGGCGCGGTTATCGACGTGGAATTCCCACGTGACTCCGTACCCAACGTATATGACGCACTGCTGCTTGAAGGTGGCGAAACAACTCTGGAAGTCCAGCAGCAGCTGGGCGACGGCATTGTTCGTACCATCGCCATGGGCAGCACCGAGGGTCTCAAGCGAGGCCTGAAAGCAGACAACACCGGTAAGGCCATTTCGGTACCGGTTGGCACCCAGACTCTGGGCCGTATCATGGATGTTCTGGGTCGTCCGATCGACGAACAGGGCGAGATCGGCGAAGACGAGCGCTGGGCGATTCACCGCAAGGCACCGGGCTATGCAGATCAGTCTGCATCTGCCGACCTGCTGGAAACCGGCATCAAGGTTATCGACCTGATCTGCCCATTCGCCAAGGGTGGTAAGGTTGGCCTGTTCGGTGGTGCTGGTGTTGGTAAGACCGTCAACATGATGGAGCTGATCAACAACATCGCGAAAGAGCACTCCGGTCTCTCCGTATTCGCCGGTGTTGGTGAGCGGACTCGTGAAGGTAACGACTTCTACTACGAAATGAAGGACTCCAACGTCCTTGATAAAGTAGCGATGGTCTACGGCCAGATGAACGAGCCTCCCGGAAACCGTCTGCGTGTGGCCCTGACCGGTCTCACCATGGCTGAGAAGTTCCGTGATGAAGGTCGTGACGTACTGCTTTTCGTCGACAACATCTACCGTTACACCCTGGCGGGTACCGAAGTATCAGCCCTGCTCGGCCGTATGCCGTCCGCGGTAGGTTACCAGCCGACTTTGGCCCAGGAGATGGGTGAGCTGCAGGAGCGGATCACGTCGACCAAGACCGGTTCCATCACGTCTATCCAGGCGGTCTACGTACCGGCGGATGACTTGACTGACCCGTCCCCGGCGACCACCTTCTCCCACCTTGACGCGACCGTGGTACTGAGCCGTGACATCGCTTCCAAGGGTATCTACCCGGCGATCGATCCGCTTGACTCCACCTCTCGTCAGCTGGATCCACTGGTCATCGGTGACGAGCACTACGAAGTGGCTCGTGGCGTGCAGACCAATCTGCAGCGCTACAAGGAGCTGAAAGACATCATCGCCATCCTGGGTATGGACGAGCTGTCAGAAGAAGACAAGCTGACCGTTGCCCGTGCCCGTAAGATCGAGCGTTTTCTGTCCCAGCCGTTCCATGTTGCTGAAGTCTTCACCGGTTCCCCCGGTAAGTACGTTTCCCTGAAGGAAACCATCAGCAGCTTTAAGGGCATTCTCAACGGTGACTATGATGATATGCCTGAGCAGGCGTTCTACATGGTTGGTACCATTGAGGAAGCGGTCGAGAAAGCGAAGGAAATGAAGAGCAAGGCGAAGAAGTAATCTGAGCCTAAAGCGCTTGTTTCCGGATCGATCAGAGAGGCAACAACATGGGTATGACCGTGCATTGTGACGTGGTAAGTGCCGAAACAAAGATCTATTCCGGATTGGTTGAAATGCTGATCGCAGCGGGCTCTGAAGGTGACCTGGGTATTGCCCCGGGTCATACGCCGCTGCTGACCCAGCTTAAGCCGGGTCCTATCCGGATAATCAAGCAGGGCGGAGAGGAGGAGATCCTCTACGTGTCTGGTGGTTATCTGGAAGTTCAGCCGAATCTGGTAACGCTGCTCGCGGACACAGCTGTCCGTGCCAAGGATGTGGACGAAGCAGCGGCGATCGAAGCTCAGCGTGAGGCTGAGAAGGCACTCGCCAACCAAACGGGTGAGTTCGAGTATTCCCGTGCCGCTGCCGAGTTGGCCGAAGCTGTTGCCCAGCTTCGCACCATCCAGCAGCTGCGCAACAAGATGCGTTAAGCATTTCTGTTCGGGACTGCCGATCACCGAAACCGCATCCTGAGTCGCCTGAGAACAGCGAAACGTTGTCAGGCAACCAAGGGTGCGGTTTTTTTGTATTCAGGCATTGAAACTGGCTACCGATCCGGAGCGTGGTAATCGTATGACTCCCCTTCACGTTGTGATTCTGGCCGCCGGCCAGGGTTCAAGAATGAAATCGTCGCTGCCGAAAGTTCTCCACCGGGTGGCTGGCAAGCCCATGCTCCATCACGTTATTGATACCGCCCGCCAATTGGGCGCCTCCGGTATCCATGGCGTCATTGGACATGGTGCGGAGCAGGTTCGGCAGATTACCCCCGCCGAAGATCTCATCTGGGCACTGCAGGAACAGCAACTGGGCACTGGCCACGCGGTTGCTCAGGCCTTGCCGGCTCTGCCGGATGAGGCTCGGGTGTTGATTCTCTATGGCGACGTACCGCTAACCAACGTTGAAACGCTCCAGAACCTGGTCTCTCAAGTAAGTGATCGTTCACTCGCGTTGTTGACCGTGAACCTGGAAACGCCGGATGGTTACGGGCGTATCCTGCGGGATGACAGTGGCAAGGTGCGCGCGATCGTGGAACAGAAGGATGCCACTGACGCCCAGAAACAAATCCGGGAGGTAAATACCGGCATCCTGGCGGTCTCGTCACGCCACTTGAAGGACTGGTTGCCGCAGCTCTCCAATCGTAATGCTCAGGGTGAGTACTACCTGACCGACATCATTGCCATGGCGGCTGATCGCGGTGTGGAAATCGCCGTTGCCCAGCCTGCCAGCGAATACGAAGTCCAGGGCGTTAACAACCGTCTTCAACTTGCCGAACTTGAGCGCTGGGTGCAGCGTCAGGAAGCGGACCGTTTGATGACTGAGGGCGCCACCCTGGCTGACCCCGCCCGTATTGACGTGCGTGGCGAGGTGTCCGTGGGCCAGGATGTGCTGATCGATGTTAACGTAGTGTTCGAAGGCAAGGTGTCCCTGGCGGACGGCGTCAGTATCGGGCCGGGTTGTGTGATACGGGACAGCCAGATTGCGGCTGGTGCAAAAATTGAAGCGCATTCAGTGATCGAGGGTGCGGATGTGGGTGCAGGCGCCAGTATCGGACCGTTTGCACGTCTCCGGCCGGGTACCCGGCTGGCGGCCAGGACCAAGGTGGGCAACTTTGTCGAAACCAAGAAAGCCGATGTTGGCGAGGGCAGCAAGATCAACCACCTCAGTTACGTTGGCGATACCTCACTTGGCCGTAACGTAAATGTGGGTGCAGGAACCATCACCTGTAATTATGATGGGGTGAACAAGTCCAGAACCGTTATTGGTGATGACGTGTTTGTCGGGTCCAACACTTCACTGGTGGCACCGGTCAGCGTTGCCTCTGGGTCCACCATCGGTGCGGGCTCTACCATCACCCGTGATGTAGCGGAGAGTGAGCTGGCGGTCGCACGAGCTCGCCAGCGCAATATCTCCGGCTGGGAACGGCCGACGAAAAAGTGATTTGAACGATTTACAACGGACAGGTGAGAGCGACATGTGTGGCATTGTAGGTGCGGTATCAGAAAGGGATGTTCAGGGAATTCTTCTCGAAGGCCTGCGCCGTCTGGAATATCGGGGCTACGACTCCGCCGGCATGGCCGTAATTGACGGCAAACAAGCCATCAACCGGGCCCGCGAAGTGGGTAAGGTTGCGGCCCTGGCCGATGCCATCACTGGAAACGGGCTTGAGGGAGCAGCCGGCATTGCCCATACCCGCTGGGCGACCCACGGTGAACCGTCCCAGATCAATGCCCACCCGCATATGTCCGGTGACCGCCTGGCCATTGTCCACAACGGCATTATCGAGAACTACCAGGAGCTACGGGAAGAACTGAAAGCCGAGGGGTTTGAGTTCACCTCCCAGACGGACACCGAAGTCGTTGCGCACCTTATCGAAAAGCAGTTCCGCCTCAGCAACAGCCTTTACGAGGCCGTGAGCACCGCCATTGAACGTTTGCGCGGTGCCTTTGCGCTGGCAGTGATTCATGCCGACGAGCCAGACCATATGGTGGTGTGCCGTGAAGGCAGTCCGTTGGTGGTGGGTGTCGGCATAGGCGAGAATTTCATCGCTTCCGACCAGCTCGCGTTACTGCCTGTCACCGACCGTTTCATGTTCCTCGAAGAAGGGGATATCGCCGATATCCGTCGTGATCACATTGAGATTCATGATCGTAACAAGCAGCTGGTGGAACGCGCGGTTAACCGTTTTGAACACAGCCAAGACGCTGCCGAAAAAGGCGAGTATCGCCACTTCATGCTCAAGGAAATCCATGAGCAGCCGAGGGTCATACGCGCCACAACGGAAGGCCGGGTTACCAACACCCGTGTGCTGGAACAGGCACTGGGTACCCAGGCTGGCAACCTGCTGGAAGACGTTCGCCATGTTCAGATCATCGCCTGTGGCACCAGTTACCATGCCGGCATGGTGGCACGCTACTGGATAGAGGACCTGGCGGGCGTGCCCTGTTCCGTGGAAGTGGCCTCCGAGTTTCGCTACCGCAAGCACGTGATTCAGCCGGACACCCTGTTCCTGTGTATCTCCCAGTCCGGCGAAACCGCCGACACTCTGGCTGCCCTGCGCCAGGCGAAAAAGGCCGGTTTCCGCGCCGCCATGGCCATCTGCAACGTGCCCGGCAGCTCCCTGGTGCGGGAATCTGACCTGGTGATCATGACCCAGGCCGGCCCGGAAATCGGGGTTGCGTCCACCAAGGCGTTTACCACCCAGTTGACCGCGCTGTTGATCTTCACCCTGGCGCTGGCTCGCCACAACGGCCTGGAAGAGTCGCGCGAAGCAGAAATTGTTGAGGCGATTCGCCTACTACCCAGCCAGGTGGATCAGGTACTGGCACTGGATGGCGATATCGCCGAAATGTCGAAGTCGTTCATGGACAAGAACCACAGTCTGTTCCTGGGTCGTGGCGCCATGTTCCCGGTGGCTCTGGAAGGTGCACTGAAGCTCAAGGAAATTTCCTACATCCATGCCGAAGCCTATCCGGCCGGCGAGCTCAAGCATGGCCCCCTTGCTCTGGTAGACGGGGAGATGCCGGTGGTCACCGTGGCCCCCAACAACGAGTTGCTGGAAAAGCTGAAGTCCAACCTGGAAGAAGTTCGCGCCCGCGGTGGCGAGTTGTTTGTATTTGCCGACCAGGCAGCGGACGTGCGGCCACAGGAGGGTATCCACGTAATGCCGCTGCCGTCGGTACACCCGATCACGTCTCCGATCGTCTACACCGTGCCATTGCAGTTGCTTTCTTATCACGTCGCCGTACTGAAAGGTACCGATGTGGATCAGCCACGCAACCTGGCGAAAAGTGTGACTGTTGAGTAGCGGGCATATACGTAGGCCTGGAGATGTCAGAGGACATTAAAGTTTGATCAAAACAAGCCCCCAGCTATTCTCAACATAGCAGGGGGCTTTTTTCATGACAGATGCCAACAAACCGCTTGATCCAAAACACGAGAAATTGCTGAAAACTCGTGGTCGGGGATCAGGCAAAGATTATGAACCTTTCATCAAGGTTCATGAGCTCAGCAGTTCAGGTGAGAGCGTTCGAATTCGCAGTGCCTCAGTGGGCCGGATTCATCATCTGCTGTCCGGTATAGAACTGCTGGCGTTCCTTGTATTCGATCAGTTCGAGCAAACGATGGGTATCCGCGAACAATACCCCCTGCAGATAGACGATACCCTCGACATCTGTGCTCGACTGGGAATCCGTCATCCCCAGATGCATGGCAGTTTAACGGTGGTTTCAACGGACCTATTAGTCGACTTGTCGTCAGGCAGTCGGTTAGCGATTGCAGTGAAATCTTCGTCGGAGTTATCCAAGCCGCGAGTGATGGAGAAGCTCCAGATTGAAAAAAACTACTGGGAAACTCGTGATATGGAATGGAAGATTTTCACAGAGAGGGAAGTCAATGATGGCATGCGGGAAAACCTTCTGTGGATCCAGCCCTATCTAAGCCCGGATATGTCGGCACATCAAGAGGTGGATTATTCCGATGTGTACGATCTTTTCTATCGGCTTCAGTCGCGTCCGCGAACCAAGATCACACGGCTTTGTGCGAAGCTCGATGACCAATATGAAGTAGATCGCGGATTTCATTTGAGTATCTTTCGATACGCTGTGGCCCACCGTTTCATAAAAGCACCTCTCAACAACGCATTTCACAGCTGAAAATTTGGAGACCTGGCTCTAAGAGAGCCAGAGTTCGTCACCGAGGTGAACAATGCTTCTTAATCGTGTATTCCGGGATCCTTCGACAGGCAAGCGGTATCGTGTGGTCCTGGAGCACCTCTCAGATTTGATGTTGATCGACGTCGACAGTGACAAAGCCTGGCCTTTCCCAATGTCTGAAGAAGAGTTCCGTTCGGTTGGGTATGATTTCATTTCCGACCCGTACCCGATACCGGGTGTTGACGATGACAGTATTGGCGCTAAAAGGCGTGATGAAGCCTGGGCCGCGATCAGTCCATTGTTGGAACACTATCAATCACTTTTGATTAAGAACGAGCGCAATCGGCTGATCAATGAACTCCTTAAATCAACCGGTAAGCCGAGGTTATATATCACCCGACAGCTTCGTCGCTACTGGCAAAGGGGAATGGCCCCGAATGCCCTGGCACCGGATTATCACAACTGCGGGGCCAAAGGGCGTCCCAGACGTGAGGTGGAGCAAAAGGTTGGCCCAAAACGTACGATTACACCCGGAGTGGGGGTGCCGGTAACAGAGGAAGTTGCGGAGCTTTTTCGAATGGCACTTGATGGCTTTTATCTGACCAACGAAAAGGTCCCCTAGGCTGCTGCGAGGGACAAGGCTGTCGGGCTTTTCAAAGCGCGCTATCCCACCGCAACAGAGAAAAGTATGCCCACGATGAGGCAATTCCGGTACTTTTATGAAACGAATTACAGAAATCTGATGTGGTAAGGACGCGGACTCCAAGCCGCATCTATCAAAAAGATAAACGGGCGTTGACCAGCACGTCAGGCAATCTCAATTTCGGCCCGGGGGCCCGGTATGAAATAGACGCGACCATAGCGGATCTCTACTTGGTGGCAGAGGTCCCATCATTGGCCGTCCGGTTTTGTACTTTGTCAAAGATGTATTTAGTCGGATGGTTGTGGGTATGTATGTGGGCCTCGAAAATCCCTCATGGGTTGCTGCGATGGTGGCGCTTAGCAACGCCTTCAGCGATAAAACAACGTACTGCCAGGGTTATGGAATAGCTATCAGTAAAGAAGACTGGCCAAGCTTCGGCCTTCCCGCCTCCATCATGGCTGACCGCGGTGAGCTTCTTTACAAACAAGCGGATGTCTTAGTTAACAAATTCAACATTCAATTGAGCAATTCACGCGCCTATCGCGGTGAAGACAAAGCAATCTGTGTGCGATTCTTCAACACTATTCAAAGTAAGTTTCGGCCCTATGTTGGCGGGGTAGTTGAGCCTGTAAATGGGAAAAAGCGTGCCGGGAAGCGCTACGAGCTGGATGCGGAACTGAACCTCTCTGACATTCACGCAAATGTTGATTAATCTGGTCATCATCTACAACACCCAGCATGTTGTTGAAGGTTATGATTTCGCGCCTGATATGCCGACTGAGTTGCCCGCAGTGGCCCGGGGAGCTCTGGAACTGGGGAATTCAAAACCGCACCGGCCAGCTTCGCTCCTGTGACGAAGACTTGGCCCGCATTAATCTCCTGCCCTATGAAAGTGGAACGGTGTCACAGGTTGGCATCACCTTCAAAGGACTTGTGTACACCTGTCAAGAGGCGTTGGCGCAGGGCTGGTTTGATCGGATCCGCCCGAACCGCCCTTCAAGAGTTGAAATCGCTTTTGACCCGCGACGGACTGACACTGTTTACCTGAGACCTGACTCTACATTCGAAAACTACTGGGTATGTGAGTTTTCGGACCGAAGCCGGCGATACAAAGGCATTAGCTTCGTGGAGGCCGCTGGAATGGTGAAAGAGATGAATCGTACCAAAGCCACTGCCAAACAAGAGGAGGATTATCAGAAGCCGGACGCCCTATCCGCGGTTGAGGAGATTGTTTCTAACGCGAAGAAGCGGCAGAAAGCCAGCAAACCATCCCTTACTGACTCTGAGCGACTTCGGGGCATACGGCAGAACCGCGCCACAGAAAAAGAAGTTGAGCGAAATCGCAGCGGAATTAAATCCAAGAATCAATCAAAGCGTGACCGTCCAGCGGATGTAGTGCCGTTCCGCTCAAATAAGACCCAATCAAACGACAGTCTCGATTACCCGGATATGGATGCCTTCCTGGAGGACGATGATGATTAAACTGCCGTTCGCACAGTATAGGCAAGCAGAAATCTGTGAATACGAAGGTCAGCCTCTGATTAATGCCCTGCCTCCCATAAATTCACCACAGGATACGGCTAAGATGCTGGCTCGTTTCCCAAAAGTCGACGAGGCTGAAAAGGCATTGCCAGCCCATATCCGGCGCCATGCAATGATGAGGATTCTTGATCAGTTCCTGTACCCAACGAAATCCCATCTTCAATTAGAGCAAATGATTTCTGGAATGATCCGTCGTGGCTATCTGAGCCGAAATATTGCCGTGCCGGACTATCACCGCAACTTGGATGCCGTTGCCCATACAGATTTCAATGCTATCGTTCGAAATGCCGGAAATGAAGCCCTCGTGAGTTCCATTATCGGGTGTTCCGGTACTGGCAAATCCACCGCGGTAGAGGCAATTCTGAAAACCTACCCGCAAGCGTTTTATCATCCAGAATACCAGCACGCCTAATTGGTCTGGCTGAAAGTGGAGTGCCCTCATGATGGTTCGGTAAAGAATCTGTGCACCAATTTTTTCCGAGCCGTCGATGACGCGCTGGGTACGGACTATCAGGCGCTCTATGTAAAAAGCCGATCCTCAGCGGAGTCCATGCTTGGAGATATCGCCCGCGTTTCAGCCTTACATTCAGTGGGTGTCCTTGTTATTGACGAGATTCAGCATTTGGAAAAATCGCGGTCAGGCGGGGTTGCCAAGATGCTTAACTTCTTCGTGACGCTGACTAACGTTATCAAGGTCCCGGTGCTTTTCATCGGAACGCCCAAGGCATTGGAGCTTTTCCAGCCAACCATGCGGTCGGCGAGGCGAGCGGCGCAATTCGGTAGCTTGGATTGGGGGCGATTTTCACGGGCTGAGAATGAGGGCGCTGATGGAGAGTGGGAGCGATTTTTCAAACGGCTATGGAAACTGCAGTGGTTTGAGCACGCAACTCCCATCAGTCAAGAAATGATGGATCTGTTCTGGGAGTATACTCAGGGAATCGCGCACATTGCCGTTGCCTTTTTACCTCAGCCAGGCGCGGGCTGTTGTCGCCGGGAGGGAAGTGATTGACCAGACTCTTGTAACCAAGGTCTATCAAGAGGAGCTCGCCATGGTTCATCCAATGATCGCTGCGTTGCGAAGCGGGCGTGAGGCAACGATTCTCCAATATGCGGACCTCGATGTGCCGAGGGAATCGATACGTGCTCAAGCTACCCTCCAGGAGGTTCCTTACATTGCCTCGCCCGGAGAGGTTCTGAAGGATTCTGAAACCTCAAAGCAGGATCAACTGATCTCGCTGCTGATTCAAATGGGCATCGGTGAGGACATTGCACCCATTGTCGCAGAGTAAGCCCTGGCAGAACGTCCCGAGGTGAGCCTTTTTGGGTTAGTAGCTCATATCAAAAGTCTTGAAGAGAAGACTCCAGCAACGTTTACACCGAAAGCGAATAAACGAGCAGAGAAAAAAAGACAACCGGTTTATCTTGAAGACGACCTTCGACTGATCAGGGGTGATGATCCTGAAAAAAGCTACCAAAGCTTGAGGAAGAGGGGTGTGGTTATTGAGCTTTCGGCTTACCTTTGAGGGCGCAAGGTGGAATTGACGGGTACCGAGTTTACCATCCATCGTCGCGGGTTGCTGCCCTTCTGTCTACAGCGCGAGTGTTTTGAACAGGTGTAGCTTCTATCATCGGAGCATTCAGGTTTAGCGAAACAGTATGGGCTCTTCTGAGAACAACCTCAGACTAGGTGACGTACTGGCGAATAGCGTCGCCATTAGGGTTTACGTCCAACTCATCCTGGGCATTGATCAAAGTGGTCTGGGGCGTCTATTGATCCGGAAAGCAGAGAGGGATCTCGTGTCCGGCAACTTGTTCGAATTTATTGTGGGATTCAAACGAAGTCGTTAAGTTCAAATTTAAGTTGGTAATCGTCTGCATCAATTACCGACGCAACAAATCCTGCGTTCTCCCAGTGAGAACCGACGCTAACGTACCCAACCGGCTCCAACCGTCAAAATTTAGTTACCTTACGACCGATCGGGTTTTATATTTATATTGACCATCCGGATAGTATGTGTTTTATTGGTCAAAACACGCACTCACTACCAACAAAAAACGTGGGAGAAAGAACGATGCTTGAACGACAGGATTACGAAGAGTTTCGCAAGGCGGTGAGGCGTCTGGCCGAAACCAAAATTCAGCCTCATGCTGCGGACGTTGACGAAAAAAAGCGATTTCCCGAAGAGGCACTTGCGGCATTCAAGGAATTACAACTGATTGCGCTGCCCTTTGATGAAAGTATTGGTGGTCAGTCTGGGGATGTATTGGCCCAATGCATTTGTTTGGAGGAAATCGCCCGTGTCTGTGCCACCTCATCATTAACGCTGATGGTGATCTGGGCCGGGCTTGGTCCGATAGCCTCATTTGGTTCGCCACAGTTGATCGAAGAGGTAATGGAACCGGCCATTAATGGCAATACCGTTGCCTCCATCTGTTTGACCGAAATTCACGGCGGCTCTGATGTCTGGGGTGCTCGCACTCGCGCCCAATACAAGGATGGCCAGTGGGTGATCAATGGCCAGAAACGCTACATCACCAATGCCACCCGCTCCGACTGGTACTCGGTCCTGGCGCGTACCGGTGAAGACAGTTTTGGCGTGTTCGCAGTGCATAAATCTGACCCTGGCCTCTCCTTTGGCAAGCTGGAATCGAAGATGGGTGTAAGGGGCAGTCCCACCGCCGATGTGATTTTCGAAGATTGCCGCGTTGAGGATTACCGGCTACTTGGTGATTCGAAAGAGGGCCGACAGTACATCACTGATTCTCTGGCCTACACTCGACCGTTGATCGGAGCTCAGGCGCTTGGTATTGCCCAAGGGGCGCTTGATGCCTCCATCAAATACGTGAAGGAGCGGGAAGTGTTTGGTCAGCAGGTAGCACGCTTTCAGATGATCCGCGGCACTATTGCCGATTTGGCAACGGAGATCGAAGCTGCCCGCCAACTGCTGTATCGCTCATGTCAAGCGGTTGAAAACGAGGAGCCCGAAGCCCGCACCCTAGCCTCCATGGCCAAGCTATTTTGCAGCAATGTTGCTATGAAAGTGGCCACCGAGTCCGTACAGCTCCATGGCGGTGCCGGTTATCTGACCGATTTCCCCGTCGAGCGCATGATGCGGGATGCGAAAATTACTCAAATATACGAAGGAACCAGCGAGATCCAGAAATTGATCGTCGCTAAAGCCATGCTTTCAGATTAAGGCGAAAACCATGATTGCCCAAATTAACTACCTGACTAATATTCGCTTAGGCGCAGGCGCAATAGCTTCACTGAATGATGAGCTGGCAAATCTGAAGGTGAGTAAGCCGTTGATCATCACCGATGCTGGCTTGGTATCCACTGGCCTGCTTGATAAGGCAAAGGCAACTGCCAAGCTTCCGGACAGCGTTGCTATGTATGATGGCACGCCGGCTAACCCAACTGAAGCGGCTGTAGAAGATGCCTTACACGTCTATCGTTGCAACGATTGCGATAGTATTGTTGCGATCGGCGGCGGTTCCAGTATAGACCTTGCCAAAGCTGTTGCGTTGCTGGTAACCCACGAGCTGCCACTGCGCCAATATGCTGCGATTAATGGCGGCGTTGCCAGAATCGGCCCAACTGTTCCACTTGTGGCAGTGCCCACCACCGCAGGTACCGGCAGCGAAGTAGGCCGGGCATCCCTGATAACACTGCGGGACGGCCGTAAGCTAGGATTTCTTTCCCCTTACCTGATCCCGGACTTGGCCATTTGCGACCCGGAACTGACTCGCTCACTTCCGGCCGGGCTAACCGCCGCAACCGGGATGGATGCCATTGCCCACTGCGTTGAAACTTACCTGAGTCCCAAGGTTAATCCGCCGGCCGATGCCATTGCGCTGGACGGCCTGCGCCGAGCTTCGAAGTATCTGATTCGTGCCGTCAACGACGGAACCGATATGGAAGCACGCAGTGAAATGATGATTGCGGCTCTGGAAGGCGCGCTGGCATTTCAGAAGGGTTTGGGGGGAGTGCACTCCATGTCCCACGCTCTTGGTGGCTTGAAGGAGCTTAAACTTCACCATGGCACCCTGAACGCGGTATTGCTGCCCCCGGTATTGCGTTTTAACCAGAGCCATTGCGGTGACAAGTTCGACCACCTCAAGGCTGCCATGGGCCTGCCGGCCGATGCCGATCTGCCAGCTGAATTCGAGCGTTTGAATGCCGAGCTTGGCATGCCAAAGAATCTTCGCGAAATGGGTGTGCCCGACAATGTGCTAGAGGATATGGCCCAGTTTTCCAAGGAAGACCACTCCACCGCCACCAATCCGCGTCCAGCGTCGGCTGAGGACTTCCTCGCCATGCTGAAAGAAACCATGGACTGAAGTTGTGACTGTGAGGAGTCTGATATGACTGGCCAGAATTCGATCCTGAAAGGCACGCGGGTACTGGACCTGACTCGCCTTGCACCAGGCCCATACGGCTCAATGTTGCTGGCGGATATGGGGGCAGAGGTTATTGTTGTTGGCGGCGGTCGCTCCGGCTTACCAATTGACAGCTACCGACGTGGCAAGCGTTTTATAAACCTTGACCTGAAAAGCGAAGAAGGTCTTGATGCCTTCCGCCTGTTGGCTGCCAATGCGGACGTCTTGATGGAAGGTTTTCGTCCTGGTGTTATGCATCGCCTGGGCCTCGGCTATGACGCACTCAGGCAAGACAACCCCAAACTGGTGTACTGCTCGGTGACCGGCTACGGCCAAGATGGTCCACTCGCTCAGGAGGCAGGCCACGACATCAACTATGTTGGTCTTTCTGGCGCCCTTGGTGCCATGGGCCCGCTCGATGGGCCACCAGCACTGCCGCTGAATATTATTGCGGACTTTGCCGCGGGCGGGCTTTACGCTGCCTATTCTATTCTCGGAGCCCTGCTGGAGCGGGAGCGCTCGGGACTAGGCCAGTTCCTGGATGTCGCCATGGTAGATGGCTGTCTTTCCCTGATGACAATGCACTATCCGGACTGGGGTAAACCAGTGCTGCCATCTCGTGGCAAAGGGCTGCTGACCGGAGAGGCTCCTTTCTACCGGTGCTACGTCTGCAACGACGGCAAATACCTAGCGGTCGGGGCTTTGGAAGGCGCATTTTTCACAAATCTGTGGCGGGGGCTGAACCTTGAGCAACCAATGCCAGATCACATGCGTCCGGATACTTGGCCCGCCATGACCGAGCAGTTCGAGCGACTATTCGCCAGCCGGTCCCGGGACGCCTGGGTGAAGCACTTCGAGGGCCGGGATGCCTGCGTTTCACCGGTGTTAGCGCCAGATGAGGTGTTCGAACACCCGCATGTGCAGGCACGATTCCCTGGCAGCGACAGCTACGCTACTCCGGCTATTCCCCACTATTCCCGAACCCCGACCATGCCGGGTGTTACTGGTGGCACGGACGATTCGTATGCGGTCCTCCGAGCGTTAGGCCTGTCAGAAGCGAAGATCAACAAAGCTGTTCCTGAAACCTCGAACGTGACAGGGCTGGAGTGGCCACCGGTTAAACCCAGTCAACCCTGAGGCTGCAGAGCCAAGCCGTCACAACAGCCCATAACAACAAGAACTGGACGGATCACCGTCAGGGTGAACCGGCCAATTACGCAAGACTGAGAGGAGTTCAATAATGAAAACGCTTAAAAACCCTATCAAGGTGGCTATTATTGCCGCCAGCCTAACCCTTGCTGCCGGTAATGCCATGGCCGAGGAAGTAACCTGGAAAATGGCCACGCCCTGGGGCGGCGGTCCCTGGCTGGAGAGGGATGCTAAAGGCTTTGCCAAGAATGTGGAGGACCTTACCGGTGGACGCATAAAAATCAATGTCTTTCCGGGCGGTACGCTTTCCAACGCCCTGAAAGTCACCGAGGCTGTCAACCGCGGTGTTGTTGAGATTGGCCACAATTGGATGGCCTATGACTGGGGCAGGGACCGAACCACTGCCCTGTTTGCTGGCTACGCGGGTTCTCCTACCCCGGAAGGCTATCTGATGTGGCTTTACGAGGGTGGTGGCCTCGAACTTTGGCAAGAGTACCGTGATAAAGAGTTCAATGTAGTGTCCTTCCCCTGCGCGATTATTGGCACGGAAATTTTTCTGCACTCAAATAAGAAAATTCAGACCCACGAAGATTTCAAGGGTCTGAAGCTGCGTACTTCCGGCGCCTGGGCCGAGATTGCATCAGACCTTGGCGCCTCCACCATTGTGATGCCTGGAGCCGAGGTTTATACGTCGCTTGACCGGGGGGTTATCGACGCCACTGAATGGGGTAGTCCGGAAATCAACAAGCCGACCGGCTTCACCGATATAGCTAAGTATGTGGTCGTACCCGGCATGCACCAGCCCGGTGGCGTCCTTGAATGCGAAGTCAACAAAGAGGTTTGGGCTGGTTTGTCGGAGGAAGACCAGCAGGCGATCGCCAAGGCGGCAAGGCTCTCCATGTATGAAAGCTGGAGTGCTGGTGCCAATGCTGACCTTTCGGCATTCAAGGAGATGAGCGAGGGTGACAATGAAATTGTGCATCTTGACCCGGACTTCATGGCGACAATTGAAGAAGCTACGAACAAGTGGGAAGACGAACAGGCTGAGGAGAATAAGTGGTTTGCCAGGGTGCTTAATTCCATGAGGGACTTCGAGGAGCAGTTGGCAGTCTGGCCCGAGTATCGCTTTCCGATCGGCGGTAAGCAGTAACAATAGGAAGTTCCCGGGCCTTTGTCTCTATGCACGAGGCCCGGCATTGTAAGAAACACGATGCCCTCGGCCCAATCCAAATTGTGCCCGGGCCGGGAGCATCGGCACCAGTAGGGTATGCATAATGAAAGTTTTCAGCTACCTCGGAAAAACCGTGGATGCGTTCTCGAAAGCGGCTGCGCTGATCGGTGCATTACTGATCGTGCCGCTGATTGGCTCGCTGACATATGAGGTCGTTAGCCGCTACATCCTGAACACGCCAACAGCCTGGGCCTACGAAATGAGCTACATGTTCATGGGCTCAATTTTTCTACTGGGCATGGCGCACGCGCTCAAAGTCAGGCAACACGTCAACGTGGATATCTTTTATGGCGCAATGCCGCCGCGAGGCAGAGCGACCATGGACATGATCGGCTTGGCCATCTTGTTAGTGGCACTGGTCTGGATCGTCGACGCGTTATTCCAGTATGCGGTGGAGGCATACGAGTACCAGGAAACCTCCGGCGCTTCAGGCTGGAATCCCGTGATCTGGCCGTTCCGGACAGTCTGGGTTATCGGGTTCGGTATATTAACGGCGCAAACCGCCGTCGAGCTGGTGCGCTCCATTGCCATCCTAATTACGGGCGACGAGGGGCCGGAGGTGTGGCATGAGTGAATACATCGGATTCTGGATGTTCCCGGTTCTCCTGATTTTCCTGCTGGGTGGTTTCCCCATTGCGTTATCGATGATCTGCACCGCGTTTATCTTTGGTGTTATGCAGTTCGGCGCTTCGGCATCATTCCAGCTGATTTCCCAGATTGATAGCGTGGCGGGCAACTCGGTACTGGCCGCAGTGCCCCTGTTTGTCTTCATGGGGGCGTTCCTGGAGAAAAGCGGGATTGCATCCAAGTTACTTGAGGCTATCCATATCTGGACATGGCGACTACCCGGCGGCATGGCCCTTAGCACCATTATCATGGGCGCCATCTTTGCTGCCATCAGTGGCGTGGTAGGCGCCACAGAGGCCGTGATCGGATTGCTAACCGTACCGGTTATGCTGAAACACGCCTACGACAAACGGCTGATTTCCGGCACAGTTTGCGCCAGTGGGTCACTGGGCACGGTGATTCCGCCTTCCATCACAGTGATTGTGCTGGGCCCGGTTGCTAACGTTTCGGTGGGTGAGCTGTTCGCCGGTCTGTTGTTGCCTGGCCTGATCATGGCTGTGCTATTCGGTCTTTACGTGGTTGGTGTTGCTATTGCCAAACCGGCTATGGCTCCCCGCACAGTGGAGGGTGGCCCCAAGTACAGCCTTGGACAGAAACTGCGAATAACTGCAGTAGCGCTGATTCCGCCTTCGATACTTATCTTCGCCGTACTTGGTAGCATCCTTATGGGCGTTGCCACACCCACGGAGGCAGCTGCATGGGGTGCACTGGGAGCGGTTGGTTTATCCGCTATCTATCGCACGTTTACCTGGGACTTGTTCGGTAACGCCCTGATGAAAACCCTGCTTATTACTACAATGATCCTGCTCATTGTTCTGGGCGGCAGTATGTTTGCGGGTGTCTTCTTTGCATCAGGCGGGATGTTGGCAATCCAGACCCTGCTGAATGACCTGGGAATCCCAGCTTGGGGTGTGATTGCGTTGATTCTGCTTCTGACATTCGTAGCTGGCTTTGTCCTTGACTTGATTTCGGTGGTGCTGATCGTCATCCCGATCGCCATGCCTCTGGTGCTGAACCTTGGTTTCGACCCTATTTGGTTCTGTATTGCCTTCCTGGTGGTTCTGCAAACCAGCTACCTGACTCCACCCATGGCGCCATCGATCTTCTATCTTCGAGCAGTGGCGCCGCCGGAGATCACCCTACGGCATATGTACAGCGGTGTTATTCCGTTCATCATCCTTCAGATCATTACCTTGGCGGTGGTGTTGGTATTCCCGGATCTAGCAACTTGGTTGCCAGAAGTACTGCTGGGTTAAATGGCCGAGGCTAAACGTTGAAAATAATTCGACCACCGGTGGCGATCCGCCACCGGAACATAAGAAGGAGATCATCATGACTGTATCAGGACATCAATTGATTGGTCAGATCAGCTACCGGGGTGATCAAGCTGCCCTTGAACCGATTGACCCTGCCACCGGAGAGCGCCTGGAGCCAGACTTCCCCGGCGCCAGTAAAAGAGATATCGAACAAGCCTGCAGCCTGGCCCTGGAGGCCTTTGGTGAGTACCGCGAAACTTCTCTGGAAGCGCGGGCCAGCTTTCTCGAAACTATTGCCACGGAAATCGAGGCTCTTGGCCCTAGACTAATTGAGCGAGCGATGGCTGAAACTGGCCTACCGAAGGGCCGGATTGAAGGCGAACGTGGTCGTACCTGTGGTCAGCTCCGGTTGTTTGCCTCGGTAGTGCGTGACGGTGAGTGGCTGGACGTCAGGGTGGACCCGGCGCTGCCTGAGCGTCAGCCGATGCCCCGGCTTGACCTGCGCCAGCGGCACATTGCTGTCGGGCCAGTTGCGGTTTTCGGGGCTAGTAATTTCCCGCTAGCGTTCTCGGTTGCAGGCGGCGATACTGCATCCGCGCTGGCAGCAGGCTGCCCGGTGGTGGTCAAGGGCCACCCAGCCCACCCTGGCACATCGGAGTTGGTCGGCCGGGCAATCCAACAAGCGGCCAAAGCCTGTCAGATGCCGAATGGCGTATTTTCACTGTTGTTCGGTGTCGGTAACGAGATCGGCCAGGCTCTGGTGGCGAACCCCTGCATCCAGGCGGTTGGCTTTACAGGATCGCGGCGTGGCGGGTTAGCCCTGACAGCGATTGCGCAACAGCGCAGCGTACCGATCCCGGTCTTCGCTGAAATGAGCAGCATTAACCCCGTATTTCTCCTGCCTGAAGCTGTTGCGACCCGGGCTAGCAGTATTGCCAAGGATTTTGCGGCATCCCTTAATATGGGCGCAGGTCAATTCTGCACCAACCCAGGGCTGATAATTGGCTGTCGCGGCAAAGCCCTTGACGCCTTCCAAAAAGCTGCCACGGATGCCGTGGCGCAAGCGGATGCTCAGACCATGCTGACACCGGATATACACGCAGCCTATACGCAGGGCATCGAGCGGTTGTCCGGCCATGCCGCTGTTCAGTGTCTAGCGAGTGGACAGCAAGGCGTAGCCTCCAACACCTGCCAACCCCAGTTGTTTTCCGCCCGAGCCAGCGATTTTCTCACAGATGAAACATTGCAACAGGAGGTTTTTGGGGCCGCGTCCTTGATTATCGAGTGTGAGGGACTGGAGGAGATGCAGCGCGTTGCCGAGAGCCTCGAAGGACAGCTCACAGCCACTCTGCACATGGATGAGGGCGACATGAGGGCTGCGCAATCACTACTCCCAATATTGGAAACGAAGGCTGGCCGGATATTGGTCAATGGCTGGCCGACAGGTGTAGAAGTCTGCCATGCCATGGTTCATGGGGGGCCTTTCCCGGCCACCTCTGATAGCCGCACCACATCGGTAGGCAGCGCGGCTATTCGACGCTTTCTCCGGCCTGTATGTTATCAGAATTTCCCCGACGCCCTGCGCCCGCATGCCCTGAAGGAGGCAAACCCTTATAGGCTGCACCGCTTGTTGGATGGTGAGCGGGAAGCATAGATGTGACAAGCTAGGGTGATGGGCCCGGCCGCTAGAGCGTGCCGAGCAGATAAAAAGCACGATTTAGCGGCACTTTCCATTTACTGTATTATATACGAATGAACCTGTGCGCAAGCTGGAAACCATTTATTCGAGAGTTTGAATTCATTTAGGAAACAAAGTTGACTAAGACGGGCAAGAAACTTAACAAGAACGAAATATCTCGTGAACGCAGCATGAATCGGTTGATACAGGCTGCATTCGAATTGTTTGTGATACGCGGATACCATGCCACCAGCCTGGAGGCTATTTCATCAAAAGCCGGCCTCACTAAAGGCTCGGTTTATTTTTACTTTGGCAGCAAGGAAAAGCTGATCCTGCACATGTTTGAAGTTCTTCGTGAGGATCTTGTGGATGGTCTGGTGGCCACTCTGAGAAATCCTGTCGGCAGCCATGTGGACCGCATCATCCGCTATATACACAAGGGTGCTGATTTTGGCGCGGAACGGCCCAACGAGCTGCTCTTCATGATCCAGATAGCCATCGAATTCGCTCGCCAGGAGAATGTCATCGCCACGGCAATCAGGGAGCTATACGGAGATGTACACGCCGCTGTCGAGGCGGTGGTTAGCGAGGCCCAGGCCGTTGGTTCGATGTCGTCAGACATTGACGCACGCTCGTTCGCCTCCATGATCGTGGCGGTCCACGATGGCATGATGCTGGAGTGGCACCTGCGTGGCGCTGAAATTAGCGGCCCCGATCTGGTCAAAAATGTGCGGCGCATGTTGTTGCACGGTATCGGCTAAGCTATCCCATTGGGTTTACCTAATGCTGTTTATCTCTGGGAGATAAGCTCCTTTAGGCTGACGCCGGCGCCTTTGCGGTCCCAGGTGCTGGTTTGAATGCCGCGCTGTGATAGCTGCTTTTTCTTCACCTTGTTGGTGGGTGTTCTCGGTAGTTCGTCGATGATTTCTATATAGCGTGGCACCATGAAATGGGGCAGTGCGCGTGCCAGGAAACTCAACAGCGCCGGTGGTTCAACTACTGCGTCCTCCGTGGTTACGATATAAACCAGAATATCGTCGTCGTTCTCATAGCCCGACGGAACACCCACCGCCACGCATTCCTTCACACCAGGAAAGTCAGCCACTGCAGCTTCGATATCAAACGAGGAGATATTCTCGGCCCGGCGGCGGATACGGTCGCCTTTGCGATCGATGTAGAACATGTTGCCGTTGCTATCCCTGACGGCGATATCTCCGGTATGAAACCAAAGGTTTCGCCATGCGTTCACGGTTTCTTCCGGCATACCCATGTAGCACAACATGGTAGTCCAGGGGTGCCTGGGCCTGACCACAATTTCACCTGCGGTGCCGTCCGGTACCGGACGGTCTGTTTCCGGGTCGACGACTTCCACGTCATACCATTCCGTTAGTACTTTGCCGCAGGAGCCAGCAACCACCGGGAATTGCCGTGACGTCCAACATGGGCAACCAACTTCACTCATACCCCACATTTCGATACCCTTGACGCCAAACCGCTCCAGAAAGGCATCACCATGACGTTTGGGCAATGGGCAGCACATCAGACGGGTAAGAACGTTATCTGAATCTTCGGACCGTGGCGGCTCTGCCTGGATCATTTCTATCATCGGTCCATGGGCAATACTGATGGTTGCTCCACTTTCCCGGATGCGATCCAGCCAGCGTTTAGCGTCAAACTTTCGGTCAAGAACCAGTGTTCCGCCGGCGGCAAAGATGGCGAGTACTCCCATGAACTTACCGGCAATGTGAAACAGAGGGTGGGCGCTGTAGAACACGTCAGACGCGGTCATGTCTGTTTCCCCTGCGGTGGTGTTAGCCAACAGGCAGACATGGCCATGGGGCATCACCACGCCCTTGGCGGGACCAGTGGTGCCAGATGTGAACACCACAGACGCTGCATCGGAGGGCTGAATCTCTGGCCAAGGCTGTTTCAATAGTGTTGGCTTGGCGATGAGTTCTTGGTGATGCCTCACGCGGATATTCCCTTTTGCCTCAAATGTTTTGACCAGTTCGCTAGGACCAGTTTCCGTGTTGTCGATAACGACAATCTGCCGGACGCAGGAAAAGTCCCAAGTCAGTTCGGTAATACACGGCATTAAATCAGCATCGCTGACAATCAGGCTGGGTTTGGCCAGGTTGAGGACATGGGCCAAAGAGTTACCGCGATAGCCGGTATTCGCCGACACATCGACCGCGCCAACTAGCGCTGCAGCCATCCATGCGTGCAATGCGGCAATACTGTTGGCAGCAAATATCAGGATACGGTCACCGGGCTCAATACCTACCTGAAGGAAATGCGCTGCTAGCGCCTCCGCATGGGCCATAAACTGGCCATAAGTCTCTCGATTACCCGAGACCTCGCGGGCAAAAACTGCATCGGGTGAGGCCTCCAAGCGCCGTGCAGCCACTTTGGGTAATGTCCACTCAGAGAGCGAATCGGGAATCGCGAATGCAGGTAATTGTTCGTTTAGAACCATAAAGCGTCTCCGGCTATCAAGGCGTGCCTTGTGAAATAGAATAACGATCAGTACTTGTCAAACTGGCTTGTGTATATTAAATAAATACTATACGGTCAGTATGTAAAATGGAATGATGGAGGAAATCAATGAAACCACTTTCTGGGATCACCGTGCTAGAGCTTGGCATGGTTATGCAGGTGCCACTTGCCGGGCAGATGCTTGGGGATTACGGCGCCGACGTAATTAAGATTGAGCGACCGCCCCGAGGCGACATTATGCGGGATCTCGACGAGGTCGGCACCGCCCGCGAAGATATGAGCTGCTATTACGCTGCGGTTGGTTGTAATAAGAGGACCCTGTGCCTCGACCTCAAGCAGGATGAAGGCCGAGAAGTCCTTGGCAAGCTGATTGATAACGCCGACGTGTTGATTCACAACTTTCGGCCCGGTGCCATGGAGCGACTCGGCTTTGGTTACGAGGAAGTCTCTAAGCGCAATCCCCGACTGGTGTATGCGGTTGGTTACGCCTTTGGCGCAAAGGGCCCGTTATCAGGTATGCCGGGCCAGGATATGCTGGCGCAGTCTCTTAGCGGCTTTGCCATGAATGGGGTTGAGTCCGGTGGCCGCCCCCGTCTTACTGCCACCCCTACGGTCGACTATGCCACTGCGGCATCGTTATCTCAGGGGGTGCTGGCGGCACTTTTGGGACGGGTACGCACCGGTAAAGGTGACCTCGTAACTACTTCTCTGTTTGATGTCGCCATCGCCATGCAGCTTCTGGAAACCTCCAGCCGCACACTATACGACTACCGCACCGACTGGGTTCAGTACGCCATGATTTTCAAGACTCGGGACGGCTGGATCACCGTACTCACGCTGTTTCGGGACAACCCGCTGCAACTTATGTGCAAGGCGTTTAACGAAGACGACATGAGCGCAGACCCGCTGCTGGCCACCGCCACTCTGCAACGCAAGCATGCCAGCAAAGTACAAGAAAAATTCGGGCCTGTGATGGAACGTTACACCACCGATGAGTGTGTAAAGCGGTTATCTAAAACTGACATTCTGTGTGCCCCGGTGATGGATCTGGACGACACATTGAAACACCCGCAAACCCTGCAAAACGATATTTTGCGGGAGGTGGAAATCCCCGGCCATGGAACAGTTCAACTGGTTGGTAATCCAGTAAAATTGGCTGGCCAGGGTAAAGACAAGCCACGGCCACCGTCCGCTCTGGGCGAATTTTCACGTGAGATTCTGAGCGACTTCGATTACTCCGAAAGCGAGATCAGGGACTTCCAGGAACGTGGCGTCATTACCTGATTGACAACCATACAATACAGAGAGGCATCACTTAATGAACAGCAAATCGACATATATCAATGACGAAGACCGGTTATTTGACCACACCGTTGTAAGTCTGACAGAGCGGGCGCGTCACACCCTGAAGCAACCGTTAAAAGGCTTTCCCCACTATGCCGACACAAGGACCGGGGAGTGGACTACCACGGAAGATGGCTTCTGGACCGGGGGATTCTGGCCCGGCGTACTCTGGCTGAGCGGCTATTTTTCCGGCGATTCATCATTCTGGCAAGCGGCCGAGGAGTGGGCAGAGCGCCTGGAGCCGAGGGTTGACTCTGATTCGGTATTTCGGGGCTTCCTGTTCTATTTCGGATGTTCCGTCGGGGCAGATCTTGCGGGCAGCAAGAAAGCCGAGACACTAGCGTTAGACGCTGCCCGCAGCCTTTGTGCAACCTTTCGCTCCAATATTGGTCTTATGCCGTTGGGCACAACGGCGGAGGAAGCCCACACGGTAGGCGAGAACGAAACCAACATCGACAGCTTATCAGCGAGCTTGGTGCTGGCTTGGGCAGCTGAGAAAACTGGCGACGACAAATTTAAGGATGTGGCCATCCGCCATGCCCTTACCAACGCTCACTTTTGTGTACGCGAGGATGGTTCGGTGTGCCAATCTGCCAGCTTTGACAGCCAGACCGGGAAGGTGATCAAAACATATACCCACAAGGGCTTCAGTGCGAATTCTACTTGGGCCCGTGCGCAGGCCTGGGCCATGATGAGTTACGCTTATCTATCGGTACTTTACCCGGAGAATCGTGAAATCCGTGACTACGCCGAAAAAGTGTGTAGATGGTGGACCCAGAATGTGCCCGATGACGGGGTGGCTTACTGGGATTTCGATGCGCCCCAGGAAGCCGACACTCCGAAGGACACGTCCGCCACTTCTATCGCCTGCTATGCCTTGCTGACACTGGCTACCGTCCTTGACGACCGCCAAGCCGCGCGGGTATCTCAACGCAAGGCTCGAAACACCGTCAAAACCCTCTGTCGTGACTATGTCGCGGTCGTGCCGCGGGGCCAGGCAGAAGAGACCACTGGTGCCATCTCGCCCGCAGTGCTGACAAGGGGCTGCTTCGACCCAATGCGCGGTGTAGCCACCGAGCATGAGCTGATTTGGGGCGACTACTTCCTGCTGCACTGCCTGGGTATACTGACGGGTCTGTTGCCCACCAACAAACCTGGCTGATACCGAGGGACCAAGGCCTGAATGCTCAGCCTTGGGACATTGTGTTATCTGCTGAACATCTGGGAACTAAGTCTTGAACAGTACAATATCGGAGTCTACCTTCGAATTTAGCCGGTTAGCGGTCATGTTGAGTATATTCGGTGTTGACCCTACCCCAGAATTTCGGTCCATTAAAAACTGGAAAATCCGGCATGATTGAGCCTTGAGCAGGAGATCATGCCATGAAGCGATCCCGTTACACTGAAGAGCAGATTGCCTTTGCCCTGATGCAAGCCGAATTGGGTACGCCGGTTCCGGAAGTCTGTCGAAAGATGGGCGTCTCGGATGCCACCTTCTACAACTGGCGTAAGAAGTACGGTGGCCTCGGCCCGTCAGAGCTGAAGCGGCTCAAGCAGCTGGAGGAGGAAAATCAGCTACTGAAGAAGCTGGTGGCCGACTTGAGCCTGGACAAGGCCATGCTTCAGGACGTGGTGGCAAAAAAGCTCTGAGACCGCCTCGTAAACGCCAACTGGTGGCTGACTTACAAGCACGGTACGGAGTCAGCGAGCGCCAGGCGTGTGCGGTCTTGCAGTTTTCCCGGGCGTCTTGTCGATACCAATCGGTGGCGAGGGATTCATCGGCATTGTCGATGAAGATCCGCGAGATCACTCTCACGCGGCTTCATTACGGTTACCGGCGCGTGCATGTCCAATTGCAGCGAGAGGGCTGGCGAGACAATCACAAACGGGTTTACCGGTTGTATCGTGACCAGGGATTGTCGCTTCGCCTCAAGCGTCCCAGGCGCAACAAGGCAGCCAAGAACCGTCAGCCACTTCAACAAGCCAACCATCCCAATCACATCTGGGGCATGGATTTGTCTCGGATGCGCTTTTTGATGGACGAAGGCTACGCCTGCTGACGATCATCGACCTATTCACCCGGGAGTGCCTTGGCATTGTTGTTGGACAGAGCCTGAAGGGCCACGATGTTCAAGAAGCCCTGACGGCGATTGCGCGCTTCCGGGGCAACCCGGACCCGGACGTCCTTAAAACCGACAACGCAACGGTAGAATCGTTCAATGGACGGCTCCGGCAGGAATGTCTGAATGAAAATTGGTTCTTGTCACTGGCCGATGCCCGGGAGAAAGTCGAAGCGTGGAGGACGTTCTATAACCAAGTCAGACCCCATTCCGCATTGGAGTGGTCCACGCCTTCGGACTACGCCAGGAAACATGCGGTTTCTCGGCGAAAACAGCACCAACTGGAGCCGGATTTTTCCAACTCTGGGTGGACCTAATACAGGGTCAGGGTCAAGTAACGGACATTACTAGGGCGCGGTTGGATTAAAGACTGGGGGCAGGTCACAACTCTGGAGAGCCAAAGAAAATATCAAACTTTTGAGCTTGGTGAAGCTGAAAATGCGCGAAAATGAGGCCGGTTTTTATCAAACATTATTGTCCACCGACAGGAGAACCCACCGCCGAGGTATGGTTTTCAGGCCCCCGTGGCTATGATTCTCCGCTGAGCCCACGGATATTCCTTGACCGGCAAATGAATCACCGCTGACAGGGCGCCCACCCCAACGCCAACCCACCACACCAGAGTGTAGTTGTTGTAGATATCGTATAGGGCCCCACCCAGCCACACCCCCAGGAAACCGCCCAGTTGGTGTGAGAAGAACACCAGCCCATACAGCGTGCCCATGTATTTCAGGCCGTAAATATGCGCCACCAGGCCGGAGGTCAGTGGTACCGTGGCCAGCCAGAGTGAGCCCATGGAAACAGAAAACAGCACTACCGTCTCTGGTGTTATCGGCGTCATGATAAACGCCGCCGACACGAGAGTCCTTAGTAGATAGATGACAGCCAACAGGTATTTTCGGGAGTATCTGTTGCCCAGCCAGCCGGCGAACAAGGTTCCGCCAATGTTAAAAAAACCGATGAGTGCGATGGAAATGGCGCCCAGCCCGGATGCCGATGTCACCCCGAGGGTATAGAGCAGGCTGTCCGGTGCAATGGGGCCGCACATTTCAGTGATAAAAGCGGGGAAATGGGCCGTGATGAAGGCCAACTGGTAACCGCAGGAGAAAAAGCCGATAAAAATAAGCACGAAAGAAGGATCTTTAACCGCCCGTTTGATCACCACCCCCATCGGCTCTTCACTGCCGGTCGGCTGCTGCGGTTTTGGTGCCCGCATCAGCAGCAACGCCAACATGGACAGCAGGATAAAACCTGCGAAGACAATAAAAACCGACTGCCAGGGCATCTGGCTCAGCAAGGCATTGGCCACCGGCGGCCCGACGATCTGACCGGCAGAACCCGCCGCCGTCGCTATCCCCAACGCCATGGATCGGTGCTTGTCAGGCGCTGCCCGCCCGACCACAGCCAGAATCACCCCAAAGCCAGTACCGGCAATGCCGAAACCAACCAGCATTTCCAGCAACTGGTGTTGGCCAGGGGTGATGGCAAACGCCGACAACACCAGTCCGGTCACATAAAACGCACCACCACCAAGAATTGCTTTGCGGTCCCCAAAGCGTTCAGCGAGAGCTCCGAAAATTGGCTGCCCTATGCCCCAGAACAAATTCTGGATTGCAATAGCCAGGGAAAATGATTCCCTCGGCCAGGCGAATTCCAGGGCAATCGGCAACTGGAACAGCCCGAAGGATGCGCGAACCGCGAAACTGACGAGAATGATGATGCAGCCCGCGATCAGAACCGGATTGATCATCCGGGCATAGGTACCGGTAAAGGCTTTATCCACAATTTGAGCTCACTGTACCGACTGGCTTGAACCGGGTGGCAGGTGGGGAAATAGTTAACGATACCGTGGCAACATGCAACAGATAATCCGGCTGCCCCTGCCCCTGCCCCTGCCCCTGCCCCTGCCCCTGCCCCTGCCCCTGCCCCTGCCCCTGCCATTGCAGGAGCGAAATGACGCTTGCCGCCGTCCTGGTCTCCCAGATGCTGCATTACTGTGGTGATCGCGCCAGCCGGATTTTTTCGCTGACTACCTGAACTGGCCATTGCCACCCGTTGGCCTGGCTAACAGAGCCAGCTCCTTCACTAGTCAGACCATGATCAGTGTCGCGAAAACGAGATATTTGCTATTGTGCGAAGCTGATTGGTTTAGATAATAAACCAGACATGTCAGCGGGAGAGACCGAGTCGCACAATCGTGCGCCCGGCGCCGAAGGAGCAACTGCCCCGGAAACTCTCAGGCAAAAGGACCGCTGACATGAAGACTTTCCGAAGAGTTGCCAACGACTGCGTCCGTTGGCACACCGAAGGAGCAAGCGGCCGGTTCCGTTGGAGCGGTGCGTGAATCTCTCAGGTCCAGTGACGGAAGGGGTGCTTTCTACCATGCTGTGGAGAAAGGAAACCCTGGACGCCCCTGGAGAGTATTATGAAGCGAGTTGCAGTTATTGGCGGTGGTATCACGGGTATCACCACCGCATACACCCTGGCCAAGCGCGGCCTGGATGTCACCGTTTACGAGAAACACCGTTATGCGGCGATGGAAACCTCTTTCGCCAATGGTGGCCAACTGTCCGCCTCCAACGCTGAGGTCTGGAACAACTGGCAGACCATCATCAAGGGCCTTAAGTGGATGTCCCGGAGGGATGCGCCGCTGCTGGTTAACCCCAAGCCTTCCTGGCACAAACTGAGCTGGTTCGCCGAGTTCATCGCCGCGATTCCCCAGTACGAACAGAACACCACGGAAACCGCACGCCTTGCGATTGCCGCCCGGGATCACCTGTTTGCCTGGGCGCAGAACGAAGGGATCGACTTTGATCTGAAGAAACAGGGCATCCTCCATATCTACCGTGACAAGGCCGGGTTCGACCATGCGGCGAATGTTTCCAGGTTGCTGGCTGCCGGCGGCCTGGAACGTCGGGCGGTCACTCCCGAGGAAATGCGGGCTATTGAACCCACGCTGGCGGGGACCTATTACGGCGGTTTCTACACCGAAAGCGATTCAACCGGTGATATCCATAAGTTCACCAATGGCTTGGCGGAGGCCATTCTTCGCCTCGGCGTCAAAACCTGTTATGAGCACTCGGTGACGGAACTGAGTGCGGATCAGTCCCACGCCTGGGTCACCTCGTTTGATGGTGAAGAGCAAACTCGTGACACCTTTGATGGTGTGGTGATCTGTGCGGGCGTGGGTAGCCGGGAACTGGCCGCCAAGCTGGGGGACCGAGTCAACATTTACCCGGTGAAGGGGTATTCCATCACCGTTGAGCTGGACGACCAAGCCTCCCAGGAAGCGGCACCGACGGTCAGTTTGCTGGACGATGCCACCAAGATAGTCACCAGCCGGCTGGGAGATGATCGGTTCCGGGTTGCGGGTACGGCGGAATTCAGCGGCTATAACCGTGATATCCGGGATGACCGAATCCGGCCGCTCACCCGATGGGTCGAGCAGTGTTTCCCTGGGGTTTGCACCCGCCGCGTCGTACCCTGGGCAGGGCTGCGCCCCATGCTGCCCAATATGATGCCGCGAGTCGGTCCGGGCCGGTTGCCCACCGTGTTCTATAACACGGGTCACGGTCATCTGGGCTGGACCCTGTCTGCAATCACTGCCGAGATGGTGGCGGATGCTGTTGCGTCCGCGGTGTCAGGCACAACAGCGAGTACAGCCGGCTAGTGTTGGGAGATCGTGCCGAACTAACGTCGTTCGGCAGGCAGGAGTTCCTGGCTTTTGGCCGCGAGTACGGAATCAGCTACCGCTTCCCCGGCGTCGACGGCCATGACGCCCCCGATGACGATTCAACCATCGCCCGGGGGTGGATTGATGAAACCCCGCTACCGTCGGGGTTTCGCTTCACTCATTCCGACCTGACGATCTCCCACAGCTACGAATCGGTGTCGCTGGGCCATGCGCCCCTGTTGATGGTGATCGTGCTCGAAGGACGCATCCGCCTGTCGGTTGGTGCGGTCGAGCGGGAGCTTGGGAGTGGCATGGCTGCCAGCCTGCAATTACGACCGGAATATGCACTGGCAGCCTATCAGCCTGCTGGTCAACGTTTGAAAACCATTGTGTTGGCTTTTGATCCCGGTGGCCCGTTGCCGGCGCAGACCGAACAGGGGTCTCTGCGAGCCCTGCTCAGGGGGGTGCAGGACCCAGTGGTGCTGTGGGACGTTCCACCGGGTCTCATGACGGCTCTTGAGCAACCCCTTGGCGTCGGGCTGCCTGAGCTTCAGAAAACACTGGTGCTGGAAGGTCTGGCTCTGCAGTTGGTGGGTTATGGTCTTCCGGAGCCGGTGCCAGCGATTGAACGGAAAAGTCGCGCGTCCACCCAGGAACACCAGCGCCTGGAGGCCATTCGTCAGCTGATGGAATTCGCCCCGACGGACAATTACTCCCTGACGGATCTCGCCAGCCGTGCCGCAATGAGTCCCAGCAGTTTGCGTAGTAAATTCCGTGCGACCTACGGATTGTCGGTGTTCGGTTATCTGCGGAAGTGCCGGTTGAACCTGGCCTGGCATTACCTGGAGCAGGGATACTCCGTTCAGCAGGCTGCCCACCGGTCCGGCTATCGACATGCCACTAACTTTGCGACCGCGTTCCGGCGCCAGTTCGGTGTTTCTCCCAAAACCGTCGTTTGAATCACGGTATTTATCATTCCGCATATAAATTCTGTCACTTGGCATATCTAATGCTGGATCTAAAAGCGAATAATTCGCATTAAATTATCGTTAGACCCAAGTGAGGTTTTCATGTTCCGACATTCCCGTTTGTCATTTGCGGTTGCCATGGCCCTTGTCGGTGTCACCGGCGCGCCATTAGCCGTTGCCCAGGAACAGGGCGAACCGAAAATGCTGGATGCGCTAAACGTAACAGCGACCCGCAGCGCCACGAAAACCGATACCCCGGTGATTGAAACCCCGCAATCAGTATCTGTTGTCAGCCGCGAAGACTGGGAAGAAAAAGGCGCCCGTACGGTGCAGCGCGCCGCCAGCTATACCCCGGGTGTGGGTACGAACCAGGTGGGGTCTTCCAACCGCTACGATTATCTGATTCTCCGCGGTTTTTCCGATGGCAGTATCAATAACACCTATCTGGATGGCCTGCGGGTGATGAACGACGGTGGCTCCTACAGCTCCTTTGCCATTGATCCCTGGTTTCTTGAGCGTATTGAGATTGTTAAAGGCCCGACCTCCGTTCTCTACGGCCAGGGCTCCCCTGGTGGGATTGTTGCCCTCACCAGCAAGCGTCCGGAGTTCCGGGATGGGGGTGAAATCCGTGTCTCGCTCGGCAACAACGCCCAGCGCAGCTTTGCCTTTGATGTCACCGGTTCGGTGGATGATGAGCAACGGGTTGCCTATCGTGTGACCGGCATTGCTTCCGCTGCTGACGCGCAACAGGACCACGTGGAACTGGACCGTCGCGCCATTGCCCCGTCGCTGACCTGGGACATGACCGACGAGACCAGCGTGACTCTGCTGGCCTACCTTCAACGTGATCCGGAAGGTGGCTACCACAGCGGTTTGCCGTACGAGGGCACGGTGGAGTCCCGCGACGGCCAGAAAATCGACAACACCTTTTTTGAGGGCGAACCGGACTACGACCTTTTCCGGCGCGACATGACCATGGTGGGATACGATCTGGAGCATCGAATCAATCGTAACTGGTCCGCCTTGCAGAAAGCCCGTTACCTGGATTCGGACGTTGAGTTGAAACAGGTTTATGCCTACGGCTGGGCCTCGGCCACTGAGCTTAACCGCTACTACTCCGGTGGCGATGAGGATCTGCAGGCACTCACCGTTGATAACCAGATTCAGGGGGAATTGACGACTGGCGCGGTGGATCACACCGTATTGGTGGGGGTGGACTATCAGCAGCGTGAGAACGACGTGGTCTGGCCGTCGGGCGCCTTTCCGGCCATCGATGCCTTCAATCCTGAGTACGGGGCCGATCCCTCTGCCCTATACCCCCCGCAACGCAATCTCCGTAAGCAGAAACAGACCGGGGTCTATCTGCAGGACCAGCTGGCCACCGGTGGCTGGCGGTTGACGTTGGGTGGCCGTTACGACTGGGTGGAGATCGAGAACACCAATCGTGACACCGGTGTAGTGACAGAGCTGGACGAAACCCAGTTCAGTGGCCGTGCCGGGCTGCTCTACCTGTTCGACAACGGCATTGCACCCTACGTGTCCCACTCCACGTCGTTTTCGCCCAGCGCCTATACCGACGAGAACGGCGACCTGCTGGCCCCGAGTGAAGGCAAGCAGATAGAAACCGGGCTTAGGTACCAGCCGGTGGGAACCACGGACCTGTATACGCTCTCTCTGTTCCGCATCAACCAGGAGAATCTGGCCACCAAGCAGCCACAGGAGTCCTTCTACCGCAGTATTGGTGAGATTGAGTCCCAGGGTGTGGAGCTGGAAGCCAAGGCGCAGCTGACGGAGAACCTGAATGTCCAGGCCGGATATGCGTTCACGGACGTCACCTTTGAGAAGTCCGAGGCCTATCGCGAGGGCAATGCCGCCAGCCAGGTGCCGGAACACCAGCTGACCCTGTGGGCCGGTTACCGGTTCACGCAGGGAGTCCTTAATGGGGCAAACGCGGGATTGGGTGTCCGTCACAACGCAGACATCTACGCCGATGATGCCAACACCAAAAAGGTGCCGGACTACACCCTGGTGGATCTGGCACTGGGCTACGATTTCAGCAAGCTCGGCCTGGAAGGCGTTTCTACCCGGCTGAACGTGAACAATCTGCTGGACAAGGAATACGTGGCGTCCTGCTACAACAGTCTGGACTTCTGTTACTTCGGGGCAGAACGTAACGTTACGGCGTCGGTTTCTTACCGGTTTTGACACGTAAGCGGGAAGTGATAACGGTCATAATAAACCCTGAGTGCTGAAAACAGAGTCGATTCCGGCTCTGTTTTTAAGTAATATTACGAAACTCTTTTGAGTGGTCGTCCGGCCACTCTTCCTTGTTTCATGTAAGACCAAATAGGCACTCACCCTGTACCTTTGGGGGATTACCGGTTACACAAATATCAAGGAAGATGCGGGCCTTCTGCCACACAATTCCAACAAACCGTTTACTCAGAAGATTCCCGCAATGCCCACAACCGTTCTCTCCGGCTTTACCCACAACTTCCTGGGTAATGCACCCGCCTGGTACAAACAGGTCATCCTGCTTTTCCTGATTGCCAACCCGCTGATTGTCTGGACCCTTGGCCCGGCCGTGGCCGGTTGGGCGTTGGTGGGAGAGTTTATTTTTACCCTGGCCATGGCGTTGAAGTGTTATCCACTGTTGCCGGGTGGGTTGCTGGCGATTGAAGCCCTGTTGGTGGGTATGACGTCAGCGGACGCGGTGTACCACGAGGTGTTGGTGAACTTCCCGGTCATCCTGCTGCTGATGTTCATGGTGGCTGGCATCTACTTCATGAAAGAGCTGCTGCTGGTGACGTTTACCCAGATCCTGGTGGGTGTGCGGTCAAAGTCCGCATTGTCACTGCTGTTCTGTGCTGCTGCGGCCGTTCTATCCGCGTTCCTGGACGCGCTTACCGTCACTGCAGTCATCATCAGTGTCGCTGTCGGTTTTTACTCGGTGTACCACAAGGTAGCCTCCGGCAAGGGTTATCATCACTCTGATCACAACGCCAACAGCGACGAACACGTGATTGAGTTGCACCGGGAAGACCTGGACAAGTTCCGGGCCTTTCTGCGTAGCCTGCTGATGCACGGCGCCATTGGAACGGCCTTGGGGGGAGTGTCCACCATGGTGGGCGAGCCCCAGAACCTGCTGATCGCCAAGGTAGTAGGGTGGGACTTTGTCAGTTTCTTCCTGCGCATGGCGCCGGTGAGTCTGCCGGTGCTGGTGGCCGGCCTGACCACCTGCTGGCTGTTGGAAAAGCTGCGCTGGTTTGGGTATGGCGCCCGGCTGCCCAAGCCTGTCCGCCAGGTACTGGAAGAGTTTGCTGACAACGAGCGCACCAAGCGCACGAAAGCCGACCAGGCTGCTCTGTGGGTGCAGGCAATGGCGGCCCTGGTGCTGGTTGTTGGGCTGGCATTTCACCTGGCAGAGGTGGGATTGATCGGTCTTCTGGTGATTATCCTGATCACCTCGTTCACTGGCGTTACCGATGAGCACCAGATCGGCAAGGCCTTCCAGGAGTCGCTGCCATTTACCTCGTTGTTGGTGGTGTTTTTCGCCATCGTCGCGGTGATTCACGAGCAACACCTGTTCAAGCCGATCATCGATTTTGTGCTCAGCCTGCCGCAGGACCAGCAGCCGGGCATGTTCTTTATTGCCAATGGGCTGTTGTCGATGATCAGCGACAATGTGTTTGTAGCCACCGTTTATATCAGTGAAATCAAACAGGCGCTGGACGCCGGCAGTATCGACTACGAGCATTTTCAGGAGCTGGCCATCGCCATCAATACCGGCACCAACCTGCCCAGTGTGGCTACCCCCAACGGCCAGGCCGCGTTTCTGTTCCTGCTGACGTCTGCAATCGCTCCGCTGGTGCGATTGTCCTACGGGCGGATGGTTGTGATGGCGTTTCCCTATACCATCGTGATGGGTGCGGTGGGCCTGTTTTGCGTCATCAATCTGGTTTGACCAAGCTGACATCGCCATACCAGGCGGTGGCAGATGCTCCGGTGTTGTCGGAATCCGACATGATGGCGACGCCCACCAGCTTCGGTGGCTCGCGGTCAAAGGCCTTGCGGTAGTCCGCAACGATATCCCGTTCTACCGTGACCCATTCGCCAGTGTTGGTGACGCCGGAGTTCACGGCGACCATCATCGTGGTATCGGTGAACGGGTTGGCAACGATTTCGCCAACCGGCAGCCGGTTGGCCCATATGTAGTTCAGCGCATTGCCCGGCAGTTCCTCCCCGAACACCACTTCCACGGTCTTGCGTTTGGCGCGCTCGAAAAAGCCGGCTTCGTCCGGTTCGAACTCAAAGGCCACGTAGATTCGCGCAGGGTAGTCATCGCCCTCCTTTCTACGGGCGTTTCCCTGCTCATAAACGTTCGACACTTTCCACCGCCAGCGCAGGATCAGTGAATCCCCGGGTTCGACGGATACCCTTGCGATCAGCCCGGAGGCGCTGTTGTCCGTGCTCGCCATGACCACCTGCTCGCCGTCGTCGTCGGTCAACTGATAGCGACTGTGGCGGTCTATCTTTGGAAATTCCATCGGTTCCCAGCCATCTTCCAGGGACGTTATGGTCGAAAACGCGGTGATCAGTGAGTTTTCCGTGCTGTCAGCCTGGGCCGAAGTGGCCATCAACGAAAGGGCGAGGGCGGCCGTCAGGTATCTCGGTAGCGGTGTCATGGGATGCTCCTATGGGTTCGTTTACTGACCGGTAACCGTCGAAAAAGTGCCTTGTTGCGATTTACCTTAGTCTATATAGTGTTTATATCCTTGGCTTAGTACCAGATATAGTGATCAAAGGCTGATCAATCACAGATCGCCTTCGTCACGATGATCGTGGTACCGGGAATCCGGTGAGACTCCGGAACTGACGCGCAGCGGTATTGGGGAACGAGCGTGGCATAAAGACACTGGCGAATGCCGGGAAGTCGCCACGCAAGGCCGAGCCAACAGGTTCACGCCCCTGAGTCCGAAGACCTGCCAGGGAATACAACTGCACCTTCGCGTATCAAGGTGAGCAGACCGGTTTTGCGTTGTCTCTGTTCAGAGCAATGCTCGCCCCTGCGTACGCGAAGGTCTTGGCATAAACGCGTACTCAGGAGAACCGACATGTCCACTGCCACCCTGGCCGAGCCCGGCCAATCTGCCTCAACCAGCACCGCCTCCCTACAGGTTATTAAACGTAATGGCGCCCTGGTTGGATTCGACGCCAGCAAAATCAGTGTTGCCGTGACCAAAGCGTTTCTTGCCGTCGAAGGCGATGAAGCAGCAGGCTCGGCCCGTATTCACGATTCCGTGGAACAGGTTACCCATCAGGTCATGCAGGCCATCAGCCGGCGCTTGAAAGCCGGCGGCAAGGTGCACATTGAAGATATCCAGGACCAGGTGGAACTGGCGCTGATGCGGGCGGAGGAGCAGAAAGTGGCCCGCGCCTATGTACTCTACCGGGAGGCTCATGCCCAGGAGCGGGCCAGCCTGGCGCCGGTGGAGGCCCATCCCACGCTCACGGTGAAAAAAGCCAACGGTGAGGTCGCGCCGCTGGATCTGGGGCTGATGAAAGTCCAGGTGGAGCGTGCCAGCCAGGAATTGGAGGGCATCGATGGCGAGTCCCTGGTGGAAGGGGCGCTGCGGAACCTGTACGACGGTATCGCTGAGGAAGAGGTGCTGTCTGCGTTGATCATGACCGCCCGCGGCCGCATCGAGCAGGAACCGGACTACAGTGCCGTAACCGCTCGTCTGCTGCTGGAACAACTCAGGCTGGAAACCGCGGCCGCCTTGAGCCTGCCCCTAAGTTTGCCGCTGGCGGAAATATACCCGCAGGCCCTGAGCACCTTCATTGAGCAGGGTATCCACTACGAACTGCTCGACGACGCCATGGCGGCGTTTGACCTGGAGCGGCTGGGTGCTGCCCTCAAGCCGGAGCGGGACCACCAGTTTGGTTTCCTCGGCCTGCAGACCCTTTACGACCGCTATTTCCTCAACTGGAAAGGTGACCGGCTGGAATTGCCCCAGGTCTTCTTCATGCGCGTGTCCATGGGCCTGGCGTTGCAGGAAGATGACCCCAATGCCCGGGCCATCGAGTTCTACGACCTGTTGTCGTCCTTCGACTACATGGCCTCCACGCCAACCCTGTTCAACAGTGGTACCCGACATTCCCAGCTTTCATCCTGCTACCTCACCACCGTTCAGGATGATCTGGAGGGTATCTATGGTGCCATCCGTGACAACGCCATGCTGTCCAAGTGGGCCGGCGGCCTGGGTAACGACTGGACGCCAGTCAGGGCTTTGGGCTCCCACATCAAGGGTACCAACGGCAGCAGCCAGGGTGTGGTGCCATTCCTGAAAGTGGTGAACGACACGGCGGTGGCGGTGAATCAGGGCGGCAAGCGCAAGGGCGCCGTGTGCGCTTACCTGGAAAGCTGGCACCTGGATATTGAGGAGTTCCTGGAGCTACGCAAGAACACCGGCGATGAGCGTCGTCGTACCCACGACATGAACACCGCCAGCTGGGTACCGGACCTGCTGATCGAGCGCATGCGCAGTGATCAGGACTGGACCCTGTTCTCGCCAAACGACACTCCGGACTTGCATGACCTCTATGGCAACGCATTCCGGGCGCGGTACCAGGAATACGAAGCTATGGCGGCCAGGGGCGAGATCACTCTGTTCAATACGGTGTCCGCCAAACAGCTCTGGCGCAAGATGCTGACCGTGCTGTTCGAGACCGGTCATCCGTGGATCACCTTCAAGGACCCCTGCAACCTGCGCTCACCGCAGCAGCATCGGGGCGTGGTGCACAGCTCCAACCTGTGTACCGAAATCACCCTGAACACCAGTGCGGATGAGATCGCCGTGTGCAACCTGGGGTCCATCAACCTGGCGGCCCATGTCCACAACGGTGAGCTGGATGTCCAGCGCCTCGAACGCACGGTCAATACCGCGGTCCGCATGCTCGATAACGTGGTCGACATCAATTACTACGCAGTGCCCCAGGCGAAGAGTTCCAATTTCAAGCATCGGCCCGTTGGTCTTGGCCTGATGGGCTTTCAGGATGCGTTGTATCGGCTCAATCTGCCCTACACCAGCGCGGAAGCGGTGGAGTTTGCCGATGTGGCGATGGAGCAGATCAGTTATTTCGCGATCCGGGCCTCGGCTGCGCTGGCCGGTGAACGCGGTGCCTACGAGACCTACGAAGGCTCATTGTGGCATCAGGGTATTCTGCCCATTGACTCCATCAACCTGTTGAAAGAGGCCCGTCAGGACGGCGACCTGAGCCTGAATACCAGCAGCCGCCTGGACTGGACGGCGGTGCGGGAACTCATCGCCCGCAATGGCATGCGTAACAGCAATGTGATGGCCATTGCGCCAACGGCGACCATCTCCAACATCGTCGGTGTCTCTCAATCCATCGAACCGGCGTACCAGAACCTGTTCGTGAAATCGAATCTCTCCGGCGAGTTCACGGTGGTTAATCCATCTCTGGTTCGTGATCTGAAAGCTGAGGGTCTGTGGGACAACGTGATGGTGAACGATCTCAAGTACTTCGATGGTAGCGTGCAGCAGATTGATCGTATACCGGCAGCACTGAAGGCCCGCTACGCCACCGCCTTTGAGATCGATGCCCGCTGGCTGGTGGAGGCGGCGGCCAGGCGCCAGAAATGGCTGGACCAGGCCCAGAGCCTGAACCTTTACATGGCGGAACCCAGCGGCAAAAAGCTGGATGAGTTGTATCAGCTGGCCTGGGAACGTGGACTGAAAACCACCTATTACCTGCGCTCGCTCGGGGCCACGGGTGCCGAGAAAACCGCGCCGGTAGCAGCACCGCAACCACAGGTATGCAGCATTGATGAGCCGGACTGCGAAGCCTGCCAGTAAACCCGACCGCCACCAAGATTCTAGAGGTTAAAAGATGCTCAACTGGGACGACGAACCAAACACCCAAACCCGCCCGGCTACCCAGGAGGGTCCGGCCCCGGTCAATGTCGATGACAAGCGCGTTATCAACGGCGAAACCGACATCAATCAGCTGGCACCCTTCAAGTACCCCTGGGCCTGGGAATACTTCATGAATGCCAACAAGAACCACTGGACGCCGCTGGACGTGAACATGGCTCAGGACGTTCACGACTACCACCACCGCCTGTCCGCGCCGGAAAAGCACGTGTATGAGAACGTGCTGGCCTACCTCACCACCTCCGACATCCTGGCGATGCGCAACATCGGCCTGGCGGTGATGGAGAAGATGAGTGCCCCGGAATTGCAGATTTACCAAGCGCGGCAGGTGTACGAGGAAGCCATGCACACCTGGGCCTACCAGCACTGCATTGAAACCCTCAACCTTGACCAGAGCGAGATCTACAATCGCTATCGGGTGGTCCCCGCGATCAACGGCAAGATCCAGATGGCCAACCGCCGGCTGGATGCCGCCATGCGCTCTGACATGAACCTGCGCAACAAGGACGACCTGCAGGAGTTCATTATGTCCTACCTGTTCTTCGCAGCGGTCTTTGAGGGTGCCTGGTTCTACAACGGTTTCAGCCCCATCTTCGCCCTGCAGCGTCGGGGCCTGATGCGGGGCACCGGTGAGCAACTGCAGTACATCCTGCGGGACGAAGCCATGCACTTCTCGTTCGGGCTGAAAGTGGTGAACCAGATCCTGGAAGAGGAAAACATCACGCTGGACCCCAAAGCCGTGCGCGATATGTGGGACGAGTCCGAAGCCGCTGAAACCGCCTACGCCAACTACATCCTGCGGGACCCGATCCTGGGCTATTCCGCCGAGTACCACAGCGAGCAGTTCCGTTTTGTGGCCAATCGCCGGGCCAGAACCGTTGGCCTGGACGAACCGTTCCCGGGCGCGAAGAACGTCTCACCTTGGTTGGACGAGCAGGCCACCCTGCGCAAAGAGAAGAACTTTTTCGAAACTCGGGTCATCGAGTATCAGACCGGCGCGCAGCTGGAGTGGTAGCAACGTACTGACCTTCAGTCCGGCGGGCTGGCCGGCACTTACGTGCCGTTCAGAATCCAGCCTGCCGCTTTCTCCGCAATCATCAGTGTGGGGGAGTTGGTGTTACCACTGGTGATGGTCGGCATGACACCGGCATCCACCACGCGCAGGCCGGCGACGCCACGAACTCTGAGGTGAGGATCGACGACTGCCATGTCGTCGTCTGCCCGCCCCATGCGGGTGGTTCCCACAGGGTGAAAAATCGTGGTGCCAATGTCTCCCGCCAACCGGGTAAGTTCCTCATCGGTCTGGTACTGAAGGCCCGGTTTGAATTCTTTCGGCTCATACTTGGCCAATGCCTGCTGCTCTGCAATGCGGCGCGTTACCCGAAGGGAATCCGCTGCGACCTTGCGGTCTTCCTCGGTGTTCAGGTAGTTGGGGGCAATGGCGGGCTTGATTCTGGAGTCCCGGCTACGAATACGCACGGTACCGCGGCTCGTCGGGTTGAGGTTACAAACACTGGCGGTAATGGCTGGAAAGTCATGCAAAGGCTGGCCAAATGCCTCCAGACTCAATGGCTGAACGTGGTATTGGATGTTGGCGTACTCATATTCTTCGGAACTGCGGGTAAACAGACAGAGTTGGGAGGGGGCCATGCTCATGGGGCCGGAGCGGGTAAGCAGATACTCCAGCCCAATTCGTGCCTTGCCAATCAGTGAGTTGGCCATGGTGTTCAGGGTCTTCGCGCCCCGAACCTTGTAGACCGATCGAATCTGAAGGTGATCCTGAAGATTCTCGCCGACGCCGGGTAAGTCGGCAACAACCGGGATATCGTGCTCCCGAAGCAGATCCGCGGGGCCAATGCCCGACAGCTGCAGCAACTGGGGGGATCCGATAGCGCCGGCTGAGAGGATGACTTCGCGGCGTGCGTGGGCGGTAATTTCGCCCTCTCCCGGTCGTTCCACACGTACGCCGGTGCATCGGGGCTTTTCACCGGCCACCATGTCCAGCGCCATGACATGGGTGGAGTGCCACAGTGTCAGGTTAGGGCGCGTCTTGGCCGGCCGCAGGAACGCCTTCGAGGTGCTCCAGCGCCAGCCGGAGCGCTGATTGACTTCGAAGTAGTCAACGCCTTCGTTGTCGCCGCGGTTGAAGTCCCGGGTCCGGGGAATGCCAGCCTGAACGCAGGCGCTGGCAAAATCCTCCAGAACGGTCCATTTCAGCCGCTGATGCTCGATCCGCCACTCACCGCCGTGGCCGTGGTAATTCCCGTGTTCCGGATCGGCGTCGCCTTCTTCGTCCAACCGGTAGTGATCTTCATGGCGCATAAAGTCGGGCAGGCAGTTATCCCATGACCACGCCTGCTCTCCGGTAACATCGGCCCAGTGGTTGTAATCCCGGGCCTGGCCACGAATGTAGAGCATGCCATTGATGCTGGAGCAGCCACCCAGGGTTTTCCCCCTGGGGTAGATCAGTGATCGACCATTCAGGCCGGGGTCCGGCTCGGTGCGAAAGCGCCAGTCCGTGCGCGGATTGTCGATGCAATAAAGGTAGCCCACTGGAATATGGATCCAGTGGTAATTGTCACGCCCCCCCGCCTCGATCAGCAGCACCCGGTTGGCCGGGTCGGCACTCAGACGGTTAGCCAGCAGGCAGCCGGCAGAGCCGGCCCCGACGACGATGTAATCAAACTCGTGCTGCCCGTGTGCATTGTTGTTATTGGACATGGTCTGTCTCCCGGACTGGTTTGCGTGTTACTTGGCGGTTGGCATCACAAACTCGGCACCGGCATCGATGGAGTCTGACCAGCGCTGCATAATGGATTTCTGCCGAGTATAGAATTTAACGCCCTCTTCACCGTAGGCATGGGTGTCGCCAAACATTGAGCGTTTCCAGCCACCGAATCCGTGCCAGGCCATGGGAACCGGAATGGGCACGTTGATACCGACCATGCCAATCTGAATGCGACGGCCAAATTCACGGGCGACGCTGCCGCTCTCGGTGAAACAGCTGACACCGTTGCCGAATTCATGATCATTGATCAGACGGATGGCGGTCGCAACATCGGGAACCCGCACGCAGGCCAGCACCGGGCCGAAGATCTCTTCCCGGTAAATTGTCATCTCCGGAGTGACATGATCGAACAGCGTACCACCCATCCAGAAACCTTCGCCGCAGCCTTCACCCGTTGACGCTGCATCGAAGTCGCGGCCGTCGACCACCAGTTCAGCGCCTTCAGCCACACCTTTATCAATATAACCGGTAATGCGCTGGTGAGCGCTGGCACTGACAATCGGACCCATTTCGGCGTCCAGGTCCATGCCGTTCCTGACCTTCAGGCTGCGTGCCCTCTCGGCCAGCCTGGGGATGAGTTTGTCAGCGACATCACCGACCAGAACCGCCACGCTGATGGCCATGCAACGTTCGCCGGCACTGCCGTAACCAGCGCCAATGAGTGCATCCACGGCTTTGTCCAGATCGGCATCGGGCATAACCACCATGTGGTTCTTGGCGCCGCCGAGGGCCTGAATGCGCTTGCCGTGACGGGCGCCATTTTCATAGATCAGATTGGCAATCGGAGTGGAGCCGACAAAACTCAGCGCCATAACGTCCGGGTGCTCAATGAGCGCTTCCACCGCACCCTTGTCACCCTGCACCACATTGAACACGCCGTCGGGCAGGCCAGCCTGTTTGAGCAAATCAGCGAGCATCAGAGACGCACTGGGGTCGATCGGGCTGGGCTTGAGCACAAAGGTATTGCCGGCAGCGATTGCCACCGGGAACATCCACATGGGCACCATCACCGGGAAGTTAAACGGCGTAATACCAGCGACCACGCCCAGGGGCTGGCGGGTCGTCCAGTTATCGATACCGGTACTGACCTGTTCGGTATAGTCGCCTTTGAGAAGCTGGGGAATACCGCAGGCAAACTCCACGATATCAATCCCCCGGGCAACTTCCCCCTGAGCGTCGGTAAAGACCTTGCCATGTTCGCGAGTAATCGCTTCGGCCAGTTCGTCTTTGTGCTGGTTAAGCAGTTCCAGAAACCTGAACATGACACGTGCGCGACGAATCGGCGGGGTGTCCGCCCAGCTTGGGAAGGCGGCAGACGCAGCGGCCACGGCCTGATCAACATCATCGCGGTTGGCAAGAGCGGTCTGGCCTGAGACCTTGCCGGTAGCGGGATTGAATACGTCCTGAGTTTGGCCGGAGCTGCCTTCTGAAATTCGTCCATTGATATAATGCTGGATCGTTGGATTGCTCATGGTTGTCTTTTCCTGTTTTTGATTCAGTTTGTTGTAAGGGCTCTGGAAGCCGTTAATCGGGGCATTCGTCGCCATTGAATAAGAATTGAACAGATAATTTACGGTTGGTCAGGTACCGAAGCAATTGAGTTATTTTAAATCATGATATAAGTAATGCTTATATTGGAGCTCAGGAGGGAAAGACGGCTATGCAACACTTGCAGGGATTACGTGCCTTTGTGTCTGTGGCTCGTGAGGGGAGTGTTTCCAGGGCTGCCGAGCGACTGCATCTGACACAGCCGGCCGTGAGCCTGAAGCTGAAACAGTTACAGGATGATCTTGGCCTCAGGCTTTTTCGGCGTAAGCCGCAGGGTTTGGTGCTGAGTGCTGATGGTTACAACCTGTTGCCGGTGGCCGAAAAGGCGTTGGCGGGGATAGCTGCATTTGAGCAAAGCGCCCAGGCATTGCACAGCACTGTTCGTGGACGCCTTAAGATTGGCACCATCGTGGACCCCGAATTTATCCGTCTGGGGTCGTTTCTACACCAATTGGTGGCTCGCGCGCCCCAACTTGAAACCGAGCTGCATCAGGGAATGAGTGGCCGGGTTCTGGAACAGGTTCGCAATGGCAGCCTGGACGTTGGTTTTTTTCTTGCCCCGCCAGGTCTGGGCGCTGGACAGTCATCGCCAGAGTTAATGTACAGAGAGCTGACCCGGTTTGACTATCACGTTATTGCACCGGCGGGATGGGCGTCACGGGTGGCGGACAGTCGCTGGTCGAGCCTCGCCGGGCTGCCCTGGATCGTGACACCGCCGGATTCAGTGCACAATCGGTTATTGGCTGACGCAATGGAGCCTCATGGATTGGTTCCAAATGGCGTTGCACAGGTCGACCAGGAAGCCTGCATGCTGGACCTGGTCAGGGCGGGCGTCGGGCTCAGCCTGGCCCGGGATGCCCTGGCGATGGCAGAGCGACAGGAACGGGGGCTGGTCGTTGTGGAAGGCGTGCGTATCCCCTGTGCCCTGAGTTTTATCTGGCGCAAGGACCGGGAGGAAGAGCTGGTGATTGCAGAGGCGCTGGAGGCTCTTGCTGGTGTGTGGTTGTTTGAGACTCTTGATGACATCGATCGTGAAAACCGGCCCATTAGCCCGTGACACTTTCCATCAGACGCTGGCGGAACCAAATATGGGCCGGGTCATTGTCCATCACCGGTGCCCACAGCAGGTAGACCGGCAACGAGGGTACCTCTACCGGAAACGGCAGGGTCTTCAGCCCGAATGCCCGGGCGTACTGCTGGGCCAGACGTTCGGGCACCGTGGCAATCATGTCGGAGCGGCTGCAGGTGGCCAGCATACTGGCGAACTGGGTGACCCGGGCCCCGGTTCGCCGCTGCCAACCCGGTTCGTTGAGGATCTGGTCCAGGGGCAAGCGCCGGTTCCGATCCGGCAGTACGACGTGTTCGGCGTCCAGAAACTGCTGTTTGCTGCAATCGCCCTGCAGGTCTGGGTGGTCCTGTCGTGCCACCACCGCAAGCCTCTCCGCGAGAAGCACTTGCCGCCGTAGTCGATCGTTCTCTGTTGCAAAGGCATCCACGGCAAGATCCGCTTCGGCGGTATACAGCCTCTGGGGCATGTCATCGCCGGCCAGGGCGACCTCCACCACCACATTGGGCGCCTCGCTTCTCAGGCGTGTCAGTAACGTTGGTAACACCACCATTTCGAAATAGTCGTTGCTGAGCACGCGAAAGCGTCGCTGGCTGGTGCCGGGCACAAAGCGATTGGCCGGGTCCAGTGTGTCGCGCATGGCGCCGAGTTGCTGGCTGAGGCTTCTGTGCAGCTCACGGGCGCGGGGTGTCGGCACCATGCCCTGATGGGTACGCACAAACAGGGGATCATCCAGGGTATGACGCAGGCGCTGCAATGCGGCACTGATGGCGGGCTGGCTCATGCCCAGGGTGTCTGCGGCACGGGAGAGTTGCCCGGCTTCCATAATGGCATCGAATACCGGCAGCAGGTTGAGGTCGACGCTTCGTAAATTCAGTTTCATGGATAATACTTATACCAAATATTGAATAGAAAGATATAGCTCTCCCCAGTAGCGTCAGAAGACGTACAAACCCTCGTCTCGGAGAACAATAATGGACGACCAAAAACTGACGATGCTGGTTACGGCTTTTATTGTGGTTACCGCCCTTTGGGAGGTAGTCAGCGGCCGTACCCGTGAAGGTCGCAAGAACACGCAGGACTGGCGCATGGCATTTCTTGCCACGTTCATGATGGTGGCGGTGCAAAGGCCGTTGGTGTTGCTGTTGCTGACGCTGGGTCTGTCAACGCTGATTCCTGGCAGCGCCGGTTCACTGGCCTGGCTCGAACAGGCGTATTTCTGGCCCACGTTGATCGTGTTTTTCTGCGTGGAAGAGTTTATCCACGGCAGTTTCCACCTGTTTGCCCACCGGCGCCGACCCAATAACCGTGTTCTGCAATGGGTTCAGGCGTTTTACAAGATGAGCCACCGCCCGCACCACATGTCGGGCGGCCAGGACAACAAGGGCCAATTGACGGTAACGCAGACCTTCGTCAATGGCTGGGCCTGGTGGCTGATCATGCCCAACTACACCTTCCAGTTGCTGTGTCTTTATCTGGGGCTGGTAGAGGTGTTCCTGATTGCCACCGCCTTCAAGGGACTATGGGCGGCCCATACTCATGTGAACTGGAATTATGACCTGTATTTCCACAACCACCGCTGGGCCTGGGTTCGCAAGACCATGTGGGCACTGGCGCATATTCTGGTCTTTCCCACTCAGCACCACCATCATCACGCCCGCGGGCCCAATTCAGCCAAGAATGTGACCTCCACGCTGGCGATCTACGATTGGCTGGTGTTTGGCACACTCGCCATTGAAACCAGCAAACCCAAGGTCTATGGCTGGCGCCAGAAAGACCATGAGGCGAACAGTGCATTGAAACGCTATTTCTGCTGGGATGTTCGACCCTATGTGCCAAAAACATAGGCGGTGAAATTTTTTTTGGAATAAACGCCAGGCTCAGCCGTCTCCCTGATGAAAGCCACCCGAAACGGGTAAATCAGGAGGACGTAACCATGAAAAAGCATGTACTGACACTCGCAATCTGTTCCATTCTTTCCACCGGCGTTTTCGCCGCAGAAGGGTCTGGCGCGGCCAATGCAAACGCGCAGGCTGAAACCAACATGAGTGCGGAAGCCAGCACCCGCAACGGTGTTTCCGCGAATGGTGGTGCCTCTGCAAGCGCAGAGGGCAGTGTCAACGGCGAAGCCGCTCGAGACGAAGCTGCCGACCAACGCCAGGCGGCCAGTGAAGAAGCCCGCGGAAGGGCCGATCAGGCGGTCAGCGCTGGCGTTGAAACCGGCCAGAAGGTGCGAGCAACCGCCGATGCTACAGCGGACACGGCTCGCGATGAAGCTGGTGAGAAGCGCGAACAGGCGCAAGAGCGCATGAACGAGACCCGAAATGCTGAAATTCGCGCTGAAACCAATCAGCAGATCGGAACGTCTGTATCTGAGAGCGTCCGGAGTGAAGTGCAGAACACCGTCAAGGGGACCGTGAAAGGGTCCGGCAGTGGCGGCCTGCTATAACCACTCCTCCAGACTCGCCGGGCCATAGGGCCCGGCTTTCTTTTGGACGCCCAAGTGAAAGGAGCAGACATGCAGTTGATTCAACGTATTTTGACCTTGCCCCTGGCCATTGGCCTGGCGTCACCGGTATTAATGGTTCAGGCGCAGGAGAAAGCGTCAGCGAACGGATATCTTGAAGGCGGTTACGAGCACGACAGCAACGTGACCGTGGATGAACTGAACACGTCCGCCGATGAGAGCGATCAGGCCTGGGTTTTCGACGCCGGTCTGGAAGGCATCCTGAAACCCACCGAGCGGTTAAACGTGACGCTCGGCTATTCGCTCTCGGGCAGACGGTACCAGAACCTTGATGAATTCGATCAGGACATTCACCTGCTGTCGGCCGATGTCAGTTATGACTTCGACCCGGTCACCGTTGGCACCAGTTACTACTATTCCCACGCAACCCTGGGGTCAGACCCGTTCCTCGATTTCCGGCGTGCCAGTGTCTATCTGGGCAGCCTGCTCGCGGAGGACGTTTATCTGCGTGGCAGCCTGCAGGACAAGCGCAAGGAATTTGATGACAGTGACGCGCGGGATGCCGAGATAAAAGGCGCCAGTCTGGATGCGTTCTTCTTTTTCAACCAGGCCCAGAGCCACTTTCTACTCGGCCTTGACGGTGATCGCGAAGATGCGGAGGCGAAAGCCTACGACAATGACCTGCTTCGCGTTCGGGTAGCGTTGGTGCATCGGTTTATCCTGGCCGGCGAGGAAAACCGCCTGCGGTTTGGCTGGCGTTACGAGGACAGGGAGTATGAAGAGGTGACCGTCACCAGTACCAGCCCGGTTCTGACGGACCCTCTGACCGGTGACCTTACCGAACGCTCAAGCAATGAGCGGGCGGACAAAGCCCGTATTCTGGAGGCCAGCTGGCGGATTGGACTCAACGAGGTGTTTAGTGTTGAGCCCAGTGTTTCCTGGGGCCAGTACACCTCGAACGTGGATTCTGCGGATTACGACAAGACGGTGGCGGGGGTGACGCTCAGGGCGGATTTCTGAAACCCGACAGTCAGAAATCCAGAAAGCCGTGACCGAATTCGGTGTCTCGGCCAGGACGGCCAAGATCCTTCGCTGCATTGATCAGGGCACCAATGGCCTTGTCTTCCGAAAGTTCATTACGTTGGCAGGCCAGTGCAGCGGCAACCACCGGCGACGCCAGCGAGGTGCCGCTGTCTGCAACCATGCCGGCATCAGGGTGTGCTACCGGAACGGTGACGCCGTTGCTGGCAAACATCACCTGTTCACCCCGATTGGCCCAGCGGTAGAGCTTCCCGGAACTATCAGCCGCCGTCACACCGATCACTTCTGTGTAGGCGGCCGGATATAATGGCGGGGCAGAGGGCCCTTGATTGCCTACCGCCGCAACCATCAGCACGCCGCGCTCCCTGAGGCGGCTCACCGCCGCAGCGAGAAGCTGGTTGTCCGGGCCGGTCAGGCTGATGTTGATAACCGACAAATCCTGACCGGCCAGCCAGTTCAGGCCTTCCAGTAAATGACCAAGTGTGGCGCCTGAGAGGGTGCGATCCCGGTCATAGAACACCGAGGCATTGAAGATCGTAGCCTGCGGCAGCCGGGCAGGCCATTGCCCAGGCCGGTTGCCCACCAGCAGGCTGGCGACGGCCGTGCCGTGAATCATAGGCTCAGCGAGACTTCCTTCCATTTCCGCCAATGCCAGAAAACGCTCCTGCACAACCTGTGCACTTTCAAATACCCGATGGTCTGTGGCAATCGACGTATCCACCATTCCAACGCGAACCGGGGCGGTGCAGAGGCTACGCCACTGTGGCACTTTGGTCTCTGACAGGGGCTCTTTCGCACCCGTTTGCGGAGCATAGATATGGTTGCGGTCCAGCCGATCCGCGAGTTCTGGTAGGGCGTCCTGTAGGGCATTATGGGAATCCAGCTCGGCAGTGACCCGGAAGCGCACCACGGTCATTCCCAGGCCGGTCAGCTCTCGGCGTTCGAGAACTGTGATCTCCGGCTGGTCAAGGCGGGCGAGTTCCGCAGCGGTACCGGTCACCAGCCACTGACCTTCCACGGCACGGAAACCGTCGTCCAGTTGGATATCATTGAACGCTTTCTGTCCCTGACGCGTGAGAATGGAAAGGACTGACGGTAACGCTTCGAGCTGTTCCATGAGCTCTGTGGCCTGTGTGTTGATCTGCTTCTCAAGGCGACGGTCCATGGCCTGCTCCACCATGCGCTGTGTCTTCTGTTCAACCTGGCGGGTTATTGGATCTATCTGGCCGCTGGTTACGTCACCGACACCGATGGACAAGGCCGGTGCGGAAAGCGTGCAAAGAGCGATTGCAGGGAACAAGTGTCTCAAGAGAAAAGGTTTCATCGTGCCCGTCCGATTAAAGATGTGTGTCATACGATACAACGGCCCGGCGGAAAAAAAATTCCTTCGTTCATGGAATAAATCGGTTTCACGACCGTTTTACCGATAGCACCTTTGGAAATGGAAGGCTATGAAAGAGGAAATCACCGAACTATTACCAAGGCTCCGACGATTCGCCTACTCGTTGACCGGCTCCCTGTCAGACGCCGACGACCTGCTACAGAATACGGTGGAGCGTTTGTTGACCCGGGACATGCCGGACGACGCCGACCTTACCAAGTGGGCATTCCGGGTTTGCCGTAACGTCTGGATAGACGAGTGTCGCGCGCGTAAGGTCCGGCGGGACGCCGCGGAACATCCGGAGTTGACGGGTGGCCAGGTGATCAATGGCGAGCACCAGACCACCAAAGAGATCGAATGGCACCGAGTGGACGCTGCGATGGCAAGATTGCCACAGGACCAACGCCAGATTATCTCCCTGGTGGCAATCCAGGGCATGCCCTACAAAATCGTGGCTGAGATTCTGGAAGTGCCCAAGGGTACGGTGATGAGCCGGCTGGCCCGAGCCAGGGCGGCATTAAGCGAGGCCCTGGCGCCTGTAACCATGAGGACCGATTCATGAAGATGACTGATGAAACCCTGTCGGCTTTCCTCGATAACGAACTGACCGACGCGGAGATGGAAGCGGTTCGGGACCAGATTGAGAAGGATCCAACGCTGGCAGATCGACTGGCCGAGATGGCGTCCGTGGATGCCGAACTACAGGCCCATTACGGCTCGATCGATGACCGTCCCATGCCGGCATCAATTACCCGAATGCTGGAGGAAAAGGCCTCCCGGAGTGCTGCGCCCGCGCAGGACAATGTGGTCACTTTTCCGTGGTGGCGCAGGCTGCCCGGCCACACGGGTAAAGCGATCGCCGCCGCTATCATCGCGGGGGTGGCGCTGACGCAATGGCTGACGGTAGCAACGGACGGCGATCCGATGTCGCCCGCGGTGGCGAACGTTCTGGATAGCCAGCCCAGTGGCGAAGTTTACCAGGTTAATGACCAGGTAAGCTTGACGCCGAGACTGACGTTCCAAAGCCAGGCCGGCCAATGGTGCCGCCAGTTCCGCCTGGAGACGCAAACGTCCGCGTCGGAGCAAATTGCCTGTCGCACTGGCGAGGGTTCCTGGGAACAGGTGGCCACTGCCGAAGCAGAGCCTTCCCTGGCACCTGATGTATACCAGACAGCGAGCGGTGGCAGTGTGCTTGACGAGGAACTGGACCGGATGATGGCCACGCCCCCCGTTGGGCCGAACCAGGAGCGTGCGTTGCTTGAACAGCAGTGGAGGCGTAATTAACAGTCCTGCGTCCCAGCGGTTTGCGGTTCCGGTGGATGGCAACACGGGGGAATCCAGCTAGTATCAAGGTGTTTATCCTTCGCTGACCTGATGGGGCTGTAATGACCGAATACTTTATCCAGGCGTTTATCTATCTGACCGCCGCTGTTGTCGCGGTGCCATTGGCGAAGCGCCTGGGTTTGGGGTCGGTATTGGGGTATCTGGTGGCGGGTGTCGTCATCGGGCCGGTGACGGGGCTGGTGGGCCAGGAAACCGCAACCATTCAGCATTTTGCCGAGTTTGGTGTGGTCATGATGCTGTTTCTGGTGGGCATGGAGCTGGACCCGAAATCCCTCTGGGCCATGCGGATTCGTTTGCTGGGCCTGGGCGGCCTGCAAGTGGTGCTCACCTCCGCTGCCGGAATGGCGATTGCCTGGTGGATGGGGCTGCAATGGCAGACCACCGTCGCCGTTGGCCTTATCTTCTCGTTGTCTTCCACCGCCATTGTGCTGCAGACCCTGAACGAGAAAGGACTTAGCAAAACCGAGGGGGGCCGGGGCGCTTTCTCGGTGCTGTTGTTCCAGGATATTGCGGTCATTCCCATGCTGGCGGTGATCCCCCTGCTGGCGATATCCGAACTGGCGGGCGTTGGGGCGACGGACCCCGGGCACCAGGGCGGTTTCAGCCTGGTGGCGCATCTGCCAGGCTGGGCTCACGCCCTGGTGGTGATCGGCTCTGTGACTACGGTGATCGTCGGCGGTCATTACCTGAGCCGGCCCCTGTTTCGTTACGTGGTTCAGTCCGGTATGCGGGAGGTTTTTACGGCCACCGCGTTAATGCTGGTGATCGGTATCGCCGCGCTGATGAGCATCGTCAATCTGTCGCCGGCGCTCGGGGCCTTCCTCGCCGGTGTGGTGCTGGCCAACAGCGAGTTCCGTCACGAACTCGTGGCCAACATTGAGCCCTTCAAAGGGCTACTGCTCGGATTGTTTTTCATCACGGTGGGTGCCGGTATCAACTTTGAGGTGCTGGCGGCGCAATGGGGCACAGTAATCACATTGGCGCTGGCGGTTATCCTGGTCAAGGCAGCAATTCTGCTGCTCCTGGCCTTGTTATTCGGGCTGCGGGGCCGTGATGGCTGGCTGTTCACCCTCGGGCTGGCCCAGGCCGGCGAATTCGGCTTCGTGCTGCTGACCTACAGCATGCAGAACAGTGTGATCCCCGCGGACATCGCCCAGCTTCTGGGATTGGTGGTGGCGCTGTCCATGTTCCTGACGCCGCTGTTGTTTATTGCCTACGACCGGCTGATCTTGCCGCGGTATCGTGAAGCCCGCAATGAGCAGCGGGAAGCCGATGTGATCGAGGAGCAGGCGCCAGTGATCGTGGCCGGGGTTGGACGATTTGGCCAGATTGTGTGCCGGTTGTTGCGCGCCAACAAGATTCCCATTGTCGCGCTGGATCTGGCCCTGGATCAGATCGAAAACCTGCGACGTATCAACATCAAAAGCTATTTCGGTGACGCCAGCCATACGGGGTTACTGGAAACGGCGGGCATCGCCCACGCGCGCTTGCTCGTGGTTGCGATTGACGACCGGGATAGAGCCGTGGCCCTGGTGCACCATGTCAAACAACACTACCCCGGCGTCTGGGTACTGGCACGGGCGTTCGATCGGGGCCATGGCTATCAGTTGCGCCAGGCCGGCGCTGACGACGTCGTGAGCGAAACCTACCATTCTGCGGTGGAGCTGGGTGGCCATGCACTGACCGCATTTGGCGTTCACCCATTGCGGTCGCGGCAGATGACCTGGGCATTTATCAATAATGAGAAGTCCCACGAGGACGAACTGTTCGACGCCTGGAAGGAAATCGAAGAGGGTATCCGCTTTAGCCCCCGTTATGGTGAGCTGTTCATGAAGCTGGAGGACACCCTGAGTGACGTGATGCAGCAGGACTGGGAACCGCCCAGCCGTGAGGAGGTGCCCTTGTGGTCACCTCCCAGAACGGATGAGTGATGTCTGCGATGCCTAGTTGGTGCTGAACCTGAACCGGCGCCGACCCCATCCCATCATAAACAGCAGGGCCAATATCGGCCAGGACATGCTACCGCCACCACCGCCTGACGATGAGTCGTCAGAGGCCGAGCCGGAGGAAATGGAGTTGTCCACTTGCTGGACGTTGTAGGCCGACAGCTCGGCGTCCGGATCAAGGGAGCTGTAGATCCGCCCCACACCCTCCGCAAAGGCCTCAATTTCAATAGTATTGTCCAGAAGCTGTCCATCCATGGTGATACGGGTTTGTCTGAGTGTGACCAACACGGCACGCGGCTCCCCGTCTACGCTGGTTGTGGACTCCTCAATCAATTCAATGGTCGTGGTGAAATTGACCTGATTGCCCTGCCGGCCATTGATGTAGCTGGAGAGGGTGGCACGTGAAGAGACGCTCGTGCCCAGCTCAAGCGAGCTGGGGATCATTAGCAGACCATCCCCGTAGGTGATTCGAATCCGATCTCCTTCCGAATCAACAAACCGGCTTTCAAGCAGATAGACGCCAGTAGTACGACGTACCAGGCGGTCATCGCCATTTGGGAAAATGAACTTGAACATACCTGCGCCGCTTATGGATTCGCTTCGGAACTGGTAGCCATCCGATGGGTCGGAGAAAACCCAGGTGATGTCCCCCAAGGGGAAAAAGTCCATCGTATTGTGGGTGGGAAAGTCGTCAGAAACGTCGGGATTGTAACCGGAGGCGACTTCTGAGGCGTTCGTGGCGCCGTCACCGTCATAGTCCTGGGACGCATCATCGGGATTGTATGGGTCGAGCGCCAGATACTGGTCTTCCAGCGAGTCTGGCAGGCCGTCTCCATCGGAATCGCGGTTGGGATCCCCTGCAGGATAATCCTCCTCATCGGTCATGGATGTACCGTTGAGGTACTCGCTCAGATTGCTGTAACCGTCTGCGTCCAGGTCTTCCTGGGCATCGGCACTGTCAAAGGGATCCAGTCCCACTGCGAGTTCGTCTGTGTCGGGGATGCCGTCGTTGTCGGAATCATTGTCACAGGCGTCGCCAAACTCATCGCCATCATGATTGTCTTGATTGGCATTGGCGGTGTTGGGGCAGTTATCTTCGAGGTCAAACAGCCCGTCGTCGTCAGTGTCCGCTGTGAAATCGAGTAGTGAGATGTCAGGCCCCCCGCTTGCGGCCATTTCAATCGCCACCAGGTGGGCGCCATAGGCCAGAATACGGGTGTCCAGGGCATCGAATATAGAGTTCTCTTCAAGGAGCTCGTAGTTGTCGGACCAGGTTTGCAGCACGGCATTGCCATCAACTGCTGCAATGGTGTGGAGGGTATCTCCCGTCCAGGCGGCGTCTGTTATTTCATTGGACAGATAGTTGAGTTCGGCGAGGGAATAGGCGTCGTGGAGCTTGCCTCCGCCGGTCAGCAGCAATTGGCCTGCAGGGTCGAAGTGCAAAGGTGCGGCTGCGTAGCCGCTGCTGTGATAGGGGGAGTCGCCCTTGCTGCCCAAAAGCCCGGTGGTTGAGCTCAGCTCGGACCATTCAATGTCATTGGGCGATGTTCCGGACCGGAAGTGATAGATACGCTCGGTGACAGGATTCCATAGGTATTCTGAGCTGGCGTGCCGCCATTCAACGGAGTCCACCATTGTTCCGGATGCGTCAAAGCTGTAGAACCGCTCCCAGGCACCGGAGGCATCCACCGCAAAGAGATAATCGCCTGCGGATTCCAGACCCAGAACACTTTGTGGCAGGTTGGTGAACGGAGTTTCCTGAAGTGTCCCGGTGGACACGACTATCTGGCTGATCTTTCCACCGGTGTAGCCCAGGTAAAGTCGCCCATGGGCTGGGGAATACGTCATCCACGTGGGTGGGTTCAGCAGGCCGATGCTGTCAACATAGGTTTGCGTTTCCGCCGACCAGATGTGAATGGCCAGTGTCTCCCGGTCGGCCAGATACAACAGGCCTTCCTGGCTGTCGAACTCGATGAAATCCGGGATGAAATCCGAAGTTTCCGGATTGGGGGGCTCGCCTGGCGATGGCGTGGCAAGACTGTCGAGGTCCAATACTTCAACACTGATCTGACTGCTGTTCTCGTAGAAAGCAAAGACAGCGTCACCGTAGCTGGCAATTTTCAGAGGTTGCTGGTTGAGGCCCATCTGAGCCACTTCCAGCATGGCGTTGTTGTATTGATGAACGGTATTGCCACGGAGCACCAGCAGGTCGCCCTGCCAGAAAGTCATATCGTCAAACGCGCCAGCAAGGCTGCCGGCGTAGGTCAGGTCGTTGGCGAAATAAAGGATGCCCTGATTGTCGAGTACGCGACTTTCATCCGGGAACAGGTAAAGTTGACTGGCACTGGGATAATCCCCGTGGGCGGGGCTGTCCATATCGCTCCCCATTGTGCCATCCGCATTGAGTGGGATTTTAACAATATCGGACGGTGAAGTGCCGTCTGACCGATAGTACAGCGCTGACTGTGCTGGTGATCCCACAGACCCGGTCCCCCTGTAGAAAACCGTTTTTTCTTCTATGAGTGTGTAATCTGACAGGTTCCGAGCCATGACCCGGTTGAAACCCTGTACCAGATAAAGGGCGTTTCCTACCGCATGGAGTGCCGTCATGTCTTCGCCGGTGTTGGCAATGAAAGTCGGTGTCTGCGAATCGAGATCTATTGCGTAGGCACTGCGCCGATAGGCCACATACAGATTGTTACCCTGAATTTCTGCGGCTGTTGGTACGTTATTGAGGGGAATATCCGACAACATGGATTGCGACACCATGTCGTAGCGGACGACTTTATTCGGGGCAGCGAAAGTGAAATAAATCACACCATCGTCCTGGTCGATATCAACCAGCGCAGCGTGAGAAACGGTCGAAAAAAAGCAAAAACACACCAGAAAGAACGCTTTCAGCGCCTTTGGAGAATGTCGCATACAACGTTCCCTGTTTAAGTGACTGGACAACGATACTGAACGCGGATCAGGCGTTCTTCACACACATCACGTGCGTCGTGCACGGTATGATGTTAATTGATTAAGGATAGTTAATCATCCGCGGCATTAACTTGATAGGTGTCTCATTGGGGAAACCCCAGTCTGTTGATTCTCCACTGAAGGTTCTGTTCATTCATGCAAATACAGCTATCACATTTGTGGAATATCTGTTCGTTTTTGAAAGGGGTAGTCTGAATTCACTGAAACACGAAGGAGAATTCAGACATGAAGGTACTGATTGTACTGGCCCACCCGGAAAGGCGGTCATTCAGTGGGGGTTTGGTGGATGTGGCTACGGAAACCCTGAATCTGGCGGGGCACGAGGTAGAAATAGACGATCTCTATGGGGAAGGTTTTGATCCGGTGGAGCGTTCGTCGTGGTATGGCAAGCGTCAGGATGAGTGCTATTTTGCTCCGCTGACGGAGCAGCGGGCTCACTATGATGCCAATGCATTACCTCAAGACGTGCAGCGTGAGATAGCCAGGCTGAATTGGGCCGATCTGGTGATTTTCCAGTTTCCGCTATGGTGGCATTCTCAACCCGCCATATTGAAGGGCTGGTTTGATCGTGTGTTGGTCTATGGCGGACTTTACTCGGGAAGCATGCGCTATGATCGTGGCTATTTTCGCGGTAAACAGGCGATGTGTTCCGTGACCACAGGTTCGCCGGAGCAGGCGTTCATGCCATTTGGCCGCGCTGGCAATATGGTGGAATGGCTGTGGCCGGTTCATTCTTCACTGTATTACGTGGGCTATGACGTGCTGGCACCGCACATAAGCTATGGGGTGCAGGGTGGCGGCATCCGCTATCAGGAGGAAGGCGCGTTCCGGGACCATCTGGAGGCACTGAAAGACCAGTGGGCGCACCGGTTGTCGGGGATTGAACAGGACGCGCCAATTCCCTTTACTGGCTGGAATGACTGGGACGATGCCGGAGTGCTCAAACACTCGAATCCGACGCGTTGGCGGTTGTGAGCAACGTTGTGATTTGCCCTGAGAAGACTATGCTTGAGCTAAGGCCCGGCAGAGGAGAGCATCGCCTTGGCACAACAACGGGACGTCACGGTCTTTTACGATGAACGGGTATTGGCCCATCACCCCGATACCAACATGGATTTCCTGCCCGGCCGCCTGGACAAACGGGTACGTTCCATTCTTTCAGGCCTCAATGTGCAGTGGAAGTACCCCGAGCATCCAGGCCGTATTACCGCGATCATGGACTTGCTCGCCCGTGATCCCATTCCCGGTGTCCGGATCGAGCCTGGTAAGGCGGCAACGCCGGATCAGTTGAGCCGGGTTCATACGACTTCGTTCCTGGACGACATATTCTCATTGCGGGACGAAAGTGCGTGGCTGGATGTGGATACCACAGCCGTTTCACCGGGCAGTGTTGAAGCTGCCGAAGTGGCTGCAGGCACGGCCATTGCAGCCGTGGAAGCGGTGGTTGAGGGCCGAACGAACAGCGCCTTCGCAATGGTCAGGCCGCCTGGTCACCATGCTGAGCCAGTACGCGCAAGGGGGTTCTGCCTCTTCAATAATGTTGCCGTTGCGGCTGCACACGCGCAGGCGGAGCTGGGCTGTGAACGGGTATTGATCGTCGACTGGGACGCCCACCATGGCAATGGTACCCAGGACATCTTCTGGGCGGATCCGGACACCATGTTTTTTGATATTCACCGGGCCGCACCATTTTACCCAGGCAGTGGCGCGTTAACCGACGTAGGCGCCGGCCTGGGCGAGGGCACCACCATTAACGTGCCCATGCCCGGTGGCGCGGGCGATGTCGCTTACCTGAAAGCGCTGCGGGAGATACTGGTACCCGCCGCAGACTACTTCAAACCGGACCTGGTACTGGTTTCCGCCGGCTTTGATGCCCATTGGTACGACCTGGCGCTCAATGTGTCCTACGAAGGCTTCTCAGCCATGACGGGCATTGTGCAGGAAATTGCGGACAAGCACTGTAACGGCCGGCTGGTCATGGTGCTGGAGGGCGGTTACAATACCGAATCATTGTCTCATGGCGTGCACGCAGTGCTTCGGGCACTGGCCGGTGGCACGTTGGCGGAACCAAGGGTCTGCGGCATGGAAGAAGTGGACACTGCCATCGATTTTCATAAGGGCGCCTTCGAGCCCGATAACACGGATTAGTCCTTCTCTGCAGCCTTCCGAAAAATAAAATAGCGGTTTCCTATCGAACGGCTAAAAACAATCAATTTGAATGTTTTTGATCAAATCAATACTTTAGCCAACTCAAGTTAGCCAATGCCTAAACTCAACCAACGGGAGATATCTACTATGGGTATGATTAACAGCGAAATTAAACCGTTCAACGCCACCGCCTTTAAAGGCGGCGAGTTCGTTGAAATTTCTGAAGCCGACGTAAAAGGGAAGTGGTCTGTCTTCTTCTTCTACCCGGCCGACTTCACTTTCGTATGCCCGACCGAGCTGGGCGACGTTGCCGACAAGTATGAAGAGCTGCAGAAGCTGGGTGTGGAAGTATTCTCCGTATCCACCGATACGCACTTTACCCACAAGGCGTGGCACAGCAGCTCCGAGACTATCGGCAAGATCAACTACTTCATGGTAGGCGACCAGACCGGCACCATCACCAACAACTTTGGTGTGATGCGTGAAGGCCAGGGCCTGGCAGACCGCGCTACTTTCCTGATCGACCCGGATGGTGTTATCCAGGCCATGGAAATCACTGCCGAAGGTATCGGCCGTGACGCTGACGACCTGCTGCGCAAGGTAAAAGCGGCTCAGTACGTTCGTAACAACCCCGGCGAAGTTTGCCCGGCCAAGTGGAAAGAAGGCGAAGCGACTCTGACTCCGTCACTGGACCTGGTTGGCAAGATCTAAGGTTTCGGTAACAGTGAAACCTGTAAAAGGCCCGCTCTGCGGGCCTTTTTTGTTTCTATCCAATTGATTTACCGAGTCGAATAGCAAAGACCTATCAAATACTTTGGATCAATTAATTTGAGCTGTGGAAGGCCAGTCCGTATCGTTCTCCTATATTCGATTCACGACTCAAACCGAGTTCGCACATTCAGTTTTACGCTATCCAGAGGGGAAAAGAGAGCATGTTGGATGCCAGTATCAAGGAACAGTTGAACGCTTACATGGACAAGCTGCAGCAGCCGATCGAGCTGGTTGCCGCTTATGACGACAGCGAAAAGTCCCAGGAACTGAAGCAGTTGCTGGACGAGCTCGAGCCCATGTCTGACAAGATCAGCCTGCGCACGGAAGAGTCAGAGCAAGTACGTCGCCCGTCATTTGCCATTAATCGTGTTGGCAGCGACATCGGCGTGCGATTCGCCGGCATCCCCATGGGCCATGAATTTACCTCCCTTGTTCTGGCGCTGTTGCAGGTAGGTGGTCATCCGCCCAAGGCCAGCCAGGAAGTGATTGAACAGGTCAAAGACCTGGACGGCGACTTTGAGTTTGAAACCTACTTCTCGCTGTCGTGCCAGAACTGTCCGGACGTGGTCCAGGCGCTGAACCTGATGAGCGTCCTCAATCCAAGGGTCAAGCATACGGCGATCGACGGTGCCCTGTTCCAGGATGAAGTGGAGCAGCGTGAAGTCATGGCAGTGCCCAGCGTTTATCTCAATGGCAAGCCGTTTGGCCAGGGCCGCATGACTCTGGAGCAGATTATCGCGAAGGTCGACACTGGTGCAGAGGCTCGTGACGCTGAGAAGCTCCAGCAAAAAGACCCGTTCGAGGTGCTGGTCATTGGAGGTGGCCCGGCGGGTTCTTCAGCCGCTATCTATGCGGCGCGCAAGGGTATCTCTACCGGTATCGCCGCAGAACGCTTCGGTGGCCAGGTGGCGGACACCATGGGCATCGAGAACCTGATCTCTGTACCCTACACCGAGGGCCCCAAGCTGGTGGCGGCCATGGAGCAGCACGTCAAGGAATATGATGTAGACATCATGAACCTGCAGCGCGCTGAAAAACTGATCCCGGCGGCCCGTAAGGGTGGCTACCACGAAGTGCGTCTGGCCAATGGCGCCTCTTTGAAGAGCCGCACGCTGGTTCTGTCCACCGGCGCTCGCTGGCGCCAGATGGGTGTTCCGGGCGAAGAGGAATACCGCAATAAAGGTGTGGCCTATTGCCCGCACTGCGACGGCCCCTTGTTCAAGGGCAAGCGTGTGGCGGTGATCGGCGGCGGTAACTCCGGCGTGGAAGCGGCCATCGACCTGGCGGGTATTGTTGGCCACGTGACTCTGATTGAGTTCGGCGCTGCCATGCGCGCAGACGATGTGCTGCAGAAGAAACTGCGCAGCCTGAAGAACGTGGAAATCATTACCTCGGGCCAGACCACTGAGATTACCGGCGAGAACGGCAAGGTGAACGGCCTTCAGTATACCGACCGCACAACCGGAGAGAGCCACCATGTATCGTTGGAAGGTGTGTTCGTCCAGATTGGCCTGGTGCCGAACACCGAGTGGCTGAAAGGTGACATCGAGCTGAGCCAGCATGGCGAGATCATTGTCGACGACCGGGGCGAAACCTCCATCCCGGGCGTGTTTGCGGCCGGTGACGCTACCACCGTGCCCTACAAGCAGATCGTGATCTCTATGGGTGAAGGCTCCAAGGCCGCCCTGAGCGCGTTCGACTTCCTGATTCGAAACTCCGTTGATGAGAGCGAGAGTGACGAAGCTGCGGCCTGAAGCTCCGCCTGAAATTCGGCGTGAAAACAGGTTCACACACGGCTGACCCCTAACCAGTTCGTGTTTTTCCGCCCCGTTGTCCGGTTTCCGGATAGCGGGGCTTTTTTATGGGCGTCCCGAAACGTCAGTTGTGAGCGTATAACTGATGTTGAACAAGGCTGCGCAACTCACTGGGATTAATGGGCTTCTGCACCAGCCGGTAACCACTGGATCTGGCCTGCTTCAGTTTATCCGGATCGGTGGTGCCGCTGATAAGCACGCCGGGGATATTGGTGCGAAAATGATCTCTCAACTGGCTAATGATTCCAATGCCGTCGGGTCCTTTAAGCAGGCTCAGGTCGGTCAGGATGAGATCCGGAGCGGTTTGTGATTCGGGCATTTTTTGAAGCATATCAACGAGTGATTCAGCCACAATCACGGTGAGACCCCAGCGGGATAGCAGTGTGTGCATGGCATCCAGAACGCTAGGGTCATCGTCGATGACAAGCACGAGTTTCTGCCTGTCGTGCGCGTGGGGATGGTTGGCATCGTGCTTGACATGATTCTCTGCCTGGGCCTCGCTTCCTAGAGGGCAGCGGATTTCGAATGTGGATCCGTACCCCACCCTGGATCGTAGTGAAAGCGGGAGGCCCAGCAATTCACACAACCTGCGTACGATGGCCAGGCCGAACCCGAGTCCTTTTTCCTGTTCCTGGCCTGCATTGTCCAGTTGCTGAAACTCGATGAACGCCGTTTCCTGCTTATCCGGCGGTATCCCTGAGCCGGTGTCGATCACCTGGATGAGGACGTGGTCTTTGCGTCGTCGGGAGGCAATGAGTACGCCACCGGTGTTGGTGTAGCGCAGAGCGTTTGTTATCAGGTTTCGCAGGATGCGCTCCAGCAGCGCGCGGTCGGAATAAACGACGGTTCTTGATGAATGCATACGCAGGCTAAGGTGCCTGTTCCTGGCTTCCTCCCGGTATTCGCGCTCTAATCCTTCGAGACACTCTGCAATGTCAAAGTGATAGGGTTCCGGCTGCACGGCGTTGGCGTCCAGTCTCGAAATATCAAGAATGCCGTCAAACTGTTTTCTCAGTATGCCCAGACAGGTATCCAGGCGTCGAAAAATCCGATTGCCTTCCTGTCGGTTGTGTTTTGGCGTATCTCTTAGTGCATCAATGTACAGCGAGATGGCGTGTAATGGCTGGCGCAGATCATGGCTTGCTGTAGCGAGGATTCGCGATTTGGCGAACACAGCCTCCTGTGCCTCTCTGGTCTTGTGTTGCAGCTCACGGGCGAGATCAGCGCTGGAATAGTGCAATCGCATTTCCGAGCGAACGGTGGCGTTGAGCTGCTTTGCGATGTTTATCGCCGTCAGCAAGGCCAGCACCATAAGGCACGCGAGTGCAAGGTAAGGCAGGCTGCCGACGAAGGCCAATCTCAGTATCAATGCGATCAGAATGGGGACGCCGTACACATAGTATAGCGGCAGCCAGTGCGTACCGGAGGTAATGGAACCGATGCCAAGCGTCACAGCAACGGTAATCATGAACACCTGGTGAGGAGCAGAATGTTCATCAAAAAACGCAAAAGTCGCAATTACCCAAAGCGAACCCATGAAGGCGGTGCTCAGAAGCAGCCCCACGTGCCACTTGCTGGCGCTCTTGTCTCGTGAGGCGTGTAACTGGTAGTGCCGGGATAACAGGTATTTCGCGTAAATGCCCGCCATTGCAGCCAAAAGCCAGCCAATCAAGAGCGTTGCTTCATTGCGGGGCCATAGAACGATCACGACCGTGAGTGGCACGATCGCGGTTACGATCGACCACCTGCGCAGACTTGGAAAATACGGAGAGAGCGACTCAAACGTAATGCGTTCCTCAATGTCCAGTGCAGACATAGCGGCCTGGCTCCTGCGGTTCAGCGTTCGATAAGATCCCGTGTTCTGGCGATATGAACGCAATCGGTGCGGTTGACCGCATTCAGCTCAAGTAGCAGGGAGCCCACATGGGCTTTGACGGTGTGTTCGGTCAGGAAAAGCGCGGTGGCAATCTGGCGATTGGAATAGCCCCTGGCCATCAGTTCCAGAACCTGGCGCTGGCGTCTGGTGATATTGCCGGCGAGCGGCGTCCGTCTTGGTTTCAGGGTATCGATCTGTTTCTGGATGCCGGGTGGAATGTAGGTGTCACCTGACAGTACGCAGGCCAGCGCGGCCAGCATTTTCTGGCTGCTGTAGCTCTTGGGAATAAACCCGAGGATGCCCATTTCCAATGCCGTCTTGATGGTTCGGGCGCATTCCTCGCCGGATACCACGACGACGGGATACCAGATCCCCTGCTCATGCATTCTCTGAATAATCGATAGGCCATTAAGTCCCGGCATCACAAGATCAATCAGTACCAGATCAAATGATTCGTCAGACTCGAGTTGCGCAATGGCCTGCTCGGCACGGCTTGCTTCGGTGATATCAGGCTGGGGATGAATTTTCTGGAGAACGTGCCAGATGCCGTCGATAAAGAGCTGGTGGTCGTCCACGACGAGTATCTTCATAGCAATCGCCTGATCTGGGCCATCGAAACTGAGCAGAAGTGTAGCAAATACGCTGGCAAATACCCCTATTCCGTTGAAATTAGCGCTTATGGCTAATGATTCGTTCGCGCTCCTTACGGATACTTGTTTAGTTACAAATTGTTAACAACAACCATAAACACGAAGGTATCGTTCAGTCTGTTGAGCTTGGTCTGCCGTAATTATGGCTGCATCAGCTCCGAACCATACCAGCGTACGCTGAACGGAACTCGGAGCGATGATGAACACCCCCACTGTGAATAGCGGCAACGGATCAATGCAGGCCGGGTATGCCCGGTCTGGCCCTGTTTTATCCCCTGGAGTCTGGAAGAAACTGTCCCGCCTGACGGTTCTGGCGTTTGTGCTCCTGCTCGGCGCCTGCGGTGGCAGCAGTAGCGATGATGACACAGATTCAGCAAGCCAGATTGAACCGAATGCCGAGGAGCTTCCACCGGTCAGCGACGTCAAATCGCTCAGCCAGCGGTATGTTGAGGTGACGTTTGAACGGGCGGCCTCCGAAGACGCGGCTGAAAACATAAAAAACTACAACGTTGTACTCTCCAACGGAAACTCTGCGCCGGTTGTTGCGGCAAACATGGCGGCAGATGGCAGAACGGTGCTTCTTGAGATTGCCCCCGCCCGGTCAGACCTCCAGTTGGTGCCCAACGGCACCCTGGAGTTCGATCTGGTGGGCGTGGATGATCCGGCAACGGTGTTCACCGGCAACGGCACAAATGAGCCGATCATTGAGTCCGTCGCCTCCCTGAGCGATACGGTGGTCGAGGTGCTGTTCAATGAGCCGGTGTCAGACAATGCGGGCTTTCTGGAAAACTACCGGATTGAAACGCCAGGGGGCGAAACGCTGGAGATTCTGGCGGCCACTATGGGCGCTTCCGGTGATAGCGTGATTCTGACCACCGGGCCGCAGGACGATGTGCCCTACACCGTCACGCTGACCGGCGTTTCTGGCAAGGTGAGCGCTCTACCACTGCTTGCGTCCGCCAGTAACCTGAATTTCTCAGGCCTTTCCCGCAATACGGCAGCGTCCACGGCTCCTGCAGTGACCAGCGCGCGCTCGTCTGGCAATACTGGTGTGGTGATTGACTTCAACAAGCCAATGGGAATAAGCGCCATCAACCCGGCCAACTATGCGATTGGCCAGGAAAACGTTAATCCTGAAGCCAGTGGCCTGACGGTTGTCTCTGCTGAATTCTCCGGCGCTGATCGCAGTGCCGTTGTGCTGACCACCCGTTCCCAGAATTCGCTGACCTATCGGGTGACCGTGGGCAACGTCCGGGATATTAACGGCCAGTCGTTCAGTGTCGCTAATGGCACCCTCGATGTGATTGTCGCCAACAGCACCACCTTCGCCGGCACGGGGCCGGACGCCGGTACGCTGGTTGATACCGACGGCGATGGCCTCTACGACAACGAAGAACAGAGCGGTTATACCGTAATCATTGAGATGGCCAACGGCGACATCGTAGAACGCCAGGTCACCAGTGACCCGGACGTGGCCGACACCGATGGCGACGGTGTCAGTGATGGCGCGGAACTGCAGTACGGCATGAACCCCCGCGCCACCGACACCGATGGCGACGGCCTCGATGATAACCTCGAACTCAACACTATTTTTAGCAACCCGTTTGCGCAGGACTCTGACAACGATGGCTTACAGGATGGCTTCGAACACTTCGACTTGAAGACATCGCCACTGCTTGCTGATACCGACGGCGACCAACTCTCTGACTATACCGAACTGTTTGAGTTGAACCGGAACCCACTGCTTGCGGACCTGCCCAAACTGCGCATTGATGTGGGGAATGTTCGACTGCAGATTGACGAGCGCTACAGCTACACGGACGAGACCGGCGAAGTGATCTCCCAGGAGTCAAGCTCCAATTCGACGCTGGCGACCAGCGAGAGCACTTCGTTTACAAGTTCAAGCAGTGATACCACGGAGTGGGGCGTCGAGGCGTCACTTCGGGCGGGACTTGGAAGTGGCAATTTCTTCGGCGGGAGTAGCAATAACTTAAGTGGTGGCGCTGAGCTGACGGTTACTGGCGGTTACAGTGCGTCCAGCACGGTGGCCACGGACGACGAGTCGGCGCAGGAAAGCCAGGAAGTTTACGAGAACTCCCTGGTCAAGGGGGCAGAGCTGTCCACTACCAATACGGTAGCGAGGGAAGTTGTCGGGGCCCGGATTGATGTTGATCTGTCGATTCTCAATCTTGGCAACGTTCCTTTTAACGTGAGCGATATTGAAATTACGGTGTTGCAACAAGTCGGTAGTAGGACCAACTTCCTGCCGGTCGCTACGCTGGTGTCGAACTCAGAGCTAATTTCAGGGACGCCACTGAGTGTTAGCCTGGGGGCGTTCAGCACCGAGCGCGGACCATTTTTGTTCGCCAGCCGTGAAGTGTTCCCGAACCTAGTTGAGGACATAATGCGCAAGCCGGACGGCTTGGTCTTTCGAGTGGCCAATTACCGGGTGACCGATGAACTGGGCCGTACCTATACCTTTATCAACCAAGTGGCCCGCGACCGCACCGCCCGTATCGCGCTAGATTTTGGTGATGCAGATTCAGCAACGGATTATCTGGTCGCAACCAGCGGCGTGTTGGATGATGGCGGGGTCTCCGGTGGCGGGTATCTGGGAGGTTATGCCCCAAATGGCGACGCGATCGGTTTGCCGATTGGTTATGTGCTGGAGGCTATCATGGACGTTCCGCGGCACGACACCACGCTTGACCGAATCGTTTCCGGTGTTAATGGTCTTCTTGACACCGATAACCCGACATCGGTGGGCGGCGACGACATCGTCACCCAGTTTAATGGAGAGGCGGTGGTTACTGTTGGTCCGAATGGGTGGTTGGACAGCCGACCTGCAGGCGATGATTTAATCCTCAACCCCGATGTCGCCAGCGGCATTGTTGCAGGTTTGAACAAACGCGCCGACAGTCTGGCTCAGGGGGACGATGTCCAGATTGTGCCCCGAGATACCACCGGTTTAAGTATCGGAACGCTGGTGATCGGTCCAGGAGCCAACGGCAGATTGGACACGGGGCGCTTCGGCGACGATCAAGTTGAGTTTGTGAGTGGCTATGAGACCAGTCGCACTTGTGCAGTTAGCTCCAACAAAGCGGGTGACGTGTGTCGGGTCGCTGCAGACTGTGGGTGCGAGGCAGGCGACTCAGACGTTCGGTGCCTGGTTCCGGTTGTGGAACCGGTCAATGCCTGTAGCGGACCGGAACAACTGGTGCGCATTAACACCATGCGCAATGGTGACTTGAACCGGGGCTGGGTCGTACTGACGGCTGAAAGCCTACCGCCTGCAGCGGATTTCAATGAAATTCTGGTGGAAGCGGGCAACGACCTGTTTCTGGCGTTTCTGCAAGACTTGGACGGGGATGGTCTGTTTGCCCGCAACGAGTTCCTGTCAGGATCCACGGACAGCGGAACGGACAACTACGTCAACGGTTCCTTTGGGGAAGGTTTTGATCCGGATGTGGCCGGAGGGTGCCCGCTGCCGGAGCCTTTCTGCGACGGCATTCCGGATTCCAGGGATACCGACCGGGATGGCCTGGGAGATTTCGCAGAAATCAATGTGGGCTGGAAGGTTGCAGTGGACGGCGGCAACCTGAGGCAAACCTTCTCATCACCGCGCTTTCGGGATACCGATGGCGACGGGTTGCTCGACCCCGTTGAGCAGGACTTGCGTCGTTACTGCGAGGCGAATGACTCCCGAACGGACGCTTTGTGTGCATTTTTACAACGAGACCCTGTGGTCATAGATCAGGCCATTGGCATCATTGCCGGCAGAAATGGTGTAGCAGAGAGCCAGGCGAGCGATACCGATGAGCAGTTGGTGCCGGTGGGGGCCATCGTGGCGTATGGTACGGCGGTGGTTGGTCCTGGTACGGATAACATTCTGACAACCAGCCTGGCGGGCGACGATCTTTACGAATCGATCAACAGCATCCCGCCGGCGACGGACCCGACTCAGCGGGATACCGACCGGGATGCCATTTCGGACTTCATCGAGCTTGAGGGCTTTGATGCTGGACTGGCGATCGTGGATGGTGGCAACGGAATTGCCGATTCGTTAAAGAATGGTGACGATATTCAGCGCGTGTTTTCAGGCAACCCTGTCTATCCGGAAAGTGTTGTTATTCTTCCGGGAAACAATCAGTTGATTGATAGTGTCACCAAAGGTGATGACAGAGTTCGCCCTGCTATTGAGGGCCTGGTCAGTGACCCGTTGCGACGGGATACTGATGCGGATACTTTTGTAGACGGCCTGGAGCTGGCGCTGGGGTCGAACCCGACCGAGTTTGACGGTTCTGACTTCATCGATTCCGATCTCGATGGTCTTTCAGATCGGGAAGAAGACACGCTGGGATGGGTGGTGAGCGTGAACGGAGCCATAGGCCGTCAGGTTAATTCGAGCCCGTCGCTGCCCGATACCGATTTCGACGGCTTGCCGGATGTGATTGAACGGGACCTGCGGACCGACCCCAATAATCAGGATACTGATGGTGACGGACTGTCTGACTACGAGGAAGTGAATGACCTGAGAAAGTATGCCGAGCTTGGGCAGCTCTATCCGGTTCTGGATTTCCCGAGCTCGACCGGGGGCCTGGGAACCAATCCGTTACTTTCCGACAGCGATTCGGATGGCTTGTCGGATAAAGCAGAAACGCAAGAGGGTTTTCTCCTGCTTATCCCTGGTCGCTCGACCGCAAGTACGTTTTACACCAACCCATTGCTGGCTGATACCGATCTTGATGGCGTGAACGATGGTGACGAGGTGAATCGCGGCGGATTGAATCCTGAGCCAACGGATCCGACAGATCCCGATACGGATGATGACAATCGTAATGACGGTCAGGAAAGGGCAGCGAGCAGCAATCCGTTTGTTCCCGATGCAGTGGTCACTCTTCGCTACACTTTCTTATCGTTGAATGCTGCTGGCAGTGACAACGAATGGGATTGGACATTTTATGCCCAGGGAGGCGGCGATCGTTATCCAGGTAGAGTTGTCGTAAACACAAGAGAATTCACCGATAACTCTTCTTTCGTGTTAGTGGAAGCACCGGCCTGCAATTACATTGAAGTCGGGAACCTTGCGACTCTCTACTTTAGCGGCAGTTATGCAGACCAGACGTTTGTGATGCAGGCGGGGGATGCCATTGTGTTAAACGGGACAGTCAGAGAGATCGACGGGAGCGGTGGATTTTGCCCTGCTGGAGCTCCTGTAGAGGTCGATGAGCTATCTACTTTCGAAAAGGTTCTGACCTTTGAAGACATTGTTGGTAGTGCTGCAGGTCGAAACGGGACTATTACAACGGTTGCATTAACGGGTAGCGCGACGCCGAATGTTGGCTGGCAGGTGCTGGTCGAGTAGCAGTCAGTCCGAAGTCGAGAGCTTCTCGAAACAGACTGGCTACAAATTCCGCCCGTTGTCCAGCTTCTGGATAGCGGGCTTTTTTGTGGACGTCTATTCCGTGCACATAGGCCAGGTTGAATGGTTCGATTACTTTCTGTACACTTTATTTTAATTGAACGTTCAATTAATAAAACGGACAGGAAGCGCGATGCCGATTGTTGGCGTGAAAGACACCCGAAAGCAGCAACTGATTGATGCCACCATGGCGTCTATTGCCGAGCTGGGGCTGCAGAACACCACCATCATCTCCATCAGCCGTCGTGCCGGCATGTCGTCCGGCATCATCAGCCACTATTTCGGTGGTAAGCAGGGGCTGATCGAAGCCGCGTTGCGTTATTTGCTGGACCAGTTGGGGAAGGAATTGCGGGAGCGGATGGCCCGCACCGATGGGTCGCCGGAACAACGCCTTCAGTGCATCGTCGAAGCCAATTTTTCCGAGTTCCAGCGCACCGATCTGGCGGCAAAGACCTGGCTCAGCTTCTGGGCCCGCTCCATGCACGAGCCGGGTTTGCAGCGCCTGCAGCAGATCAACAACGCCAGACTGTACAGTAATCTGCGTTACTCCTTCGCCCAGCGTTTGCCAAAACAGGCCGCCACCGAAGCCGCCCGCCAGCTGGCGTCGATGATCGACGGCTTCTGGCTGCGAAGTGCCCTGAGCACCGATCCCCAGGAAGGCTTCTCGGCGGCGGAAACGCTGTGTAAACGATTTGCATTGAATGCGCTCGAATCCGCCCTTAATTAACCCCGAATTCACACGATCAGGTTTGAATCCCATGACTGAATTGCCCCGTTATCAGAACTTTATCAACGGCCAGCCCATGGCCAATGCCTCCGGTGAAACCTTCCCGGTTGTGAATCCGGCCACGGGCGAAGTGATCTATGAAATGGAAATCGCCGATGAAGCTGTCCAAAAGGCCGCGATAGACAGCGCCCAGGACGGCTTCAAGGTCTGGTCTGCGATGACCGGTGCCCAGCGTGGCCGTATTCTCCAGCGTGCCGTGGCGTTGCTGCGGGAGCGTAATGACGAACTGGCTGCCCTGGAAGTTCAGGACACCGGCAAACCCTGGCAGGAAGCCCAGGTTGTAGACGTGGTAACCGGTGCAGACACCCTGGAGTATTTTGCGGGGCTGGCGCCCTCGGTAGAGGGCAACCAGCAGGACCTTGGCGGGGATTTCTATTACACCCGTCGTGAGCCGCTGGGCGTGTGCGCTGGTATTGGTGCGTGGAACTACCCGCTGCAGATTGCCTGCTGGAAGTCCGCCCCGGCCCTGGCTACCGGCAACAGCATGATCTTCAAGCCCTCGGAGGAAACGCCAATGGGAGCCCTCAAGCTGGCGGAGATCTTTGTCGAAGCCGGCGTACCGGCCGGCGTGTTCAACGTGGTCCAGGGCGCGGGTGATGTCGGTGCCTGGCTGACCCACAGCCCCGATATCGCCAAGGTGTCGTTCACCGGGGAAGTCGGCACTGGCCGGAAGGTAATGACCGCGGCTGCCTCCACCCTGAAAGACGTCACCATGGAACTTGGTGGAAAATCACCGCTGATCGTTTTCGACGATGCAGACATCGATAACGCAGTGTCCGCAGCCATGCTGGGTAACTTCTATACCCAGGGCGAGGTCTGCACCAACGGGACGCGCGTGTTTGTGCATGAAGACATCTATTCGGAGTTCATGGACCGCCTGCTGGAGCGGACACTGAACAATATCCGTATGGGCGATCCCACCGATCCGGACACCAACTTTGGCGCATTGATCTCGCAGAAGCACCAGCAACTGGTGCTGGATTACATCGAGAAAGGCATTGCCGAGGGCGCCACCCTCAGCCACGGCGGTAAGGCCGCGAAGCCAGGCTCCGCGCCCGGCGGTTACTTCGTGGAGCCCACGATTTTCACCGATTGCACCGACGACATGACTATCTGCCGTGAGGAAATCTTCGGGCCGGTGATGTCGGTACTGACCTTCTCCGACGAGGAGGAAGTGATCGACCGGGCCAACAATACTGACACCGGCCTTGCCGCTGGCGTGTTCACCAACGATATCCGTCGCGCCCACCGGGTGATTCACCGCATCCAGGCTGGCATCTGCTGGATCAACAGCTACGGAGCATCGCCTGCGGAAATGCCGGTGGGTGGCTACAAGCTCTCCGGTGTTGGCCGCGAGAACGGCCGAGTCACACTCGACCACTACACCCAACTGAAGGCGGTGTACGTGGGCATGGAGGACATAGACAGCCCTTTTTAAGCGGGTTGTCAGGAGTTGCGTATGAAAGAAGTGAACTACGATTACATCATTGTCGGCGCGGGGTCTGCAGGCTGTGTGCTGGCCAACCGGCTTACCGAGGATGGCCGCCACCGGGTGCTGCTGCTGGAAACCGGCGGCAGCGACAAGAGCATCTTTATCCAGATGCCCACGGCGCTGTCCATCCCCATGAACACCAAAAAATACGCCTGGCAGTTTGAGACCGAGCCGGAACCCTACCTGGATAACCGCCGCATGCACTGCCCCCGGGGCAAGGTGCTGGGCGGCTCTTCCTCCATCAACGGCATGGTATACGTACGTGGCCATGCCCGTGATTTCGACGAGTGGCAGGAGCAGGGCGCCGAGGGCTGGGACTATCGCCACTGCCTGCCCTATTTCAAGAAGGCGGAAACCTGGGCCTTTGGCGCTGATGACTACCGTGGTGACCAGGGCCCGCTGGGCGTGAATAACGGCAACAACATGCAGAACCCGCTCTACAAGGCCTTTGTGGACGCAGGTGTGGATGCTGGCTACTTCGCCACCGACGACTACAACGGCGAGCGCCAGGAAGGTTTCGGCGCCATGCACATGACCGTCAAGAATGGTCGCCGCTGGTCTACCGCCAACGCATACCTGCGCCCCGCCATGGCGCGGGACAATCTGACCGTGGTCACCCATGCGCTGGTGCACAAGGTGTTGCTGGAAGGCAAACAGGCCACCGGCGTGCGCTACGAGAAAGACGGCAAACTGGTGGACGTTACGGCATCAGAGGAAGTGATCCTGTCCGCCGGGTCTATCGGTTCGCCCCATCTGTTGCAGCTTTCCGGCATTGGCAACCGCGACGTACTGGAGCAGGCTGAAATCCCCGTCAATCACGAACTGGCGGGTGTGGGCGGCAACCTGCAGGATCACCTGGAGTTCTATTTCCAGTTCCGCTGCAAGCAGCCGGTCTCTCTCAATGGCAAGCTCGACTGGTGGAACAAGCTCAAGATCGGTGTTCGCTGGTTACTTAAGAAAGACGGCCTGGGTGCCACCAACCACTTTGAGTCCTGCGGATTTATCCGCTCCAAGGCGGGCGTCGAGTGGCCGGATCTGCAATATCACTTTTTGCCAGCGGCCATGCGCTACGACGGCAAGGAAGCCTTCGATGGCGACGGCTTCCAGCTGCATATCGGCCACAACAAGCCCAAGAGCCGTGGTTCGGTAACTGTGCAGTCAGACGATCCGCGCCAGCCGCCGCGCATCCAGTTCAACTACCTGCAGCACGAGGATGACCGCGAAGGCTTCCGTGATTGTGTGCGCCTGACCCGTGAGATTGTCAGCCAGCCGGCGATGGACGCCTATCGAGGCTCCGAAATCCAGCCCGGCGTTGATGTGCAGAGTGACGAAGAAATAGACGCCTTTGTCCGCCAGGCGGTGGAAAGCGCCTATCACCCGTCCTGCACCTGCAAGATGGGTGTGGATGATCAGGCGGTGGTAGGGCCCGATACGCGGGTTCATGGCCTCACCGGCCTGCGGGTAGTGGACTCGTCCATCTTCCCCACTATTCCCAACGGCAACCTCAATGCTCCCACCATCATGGTGGCGGAGCGTGCCGCTGACCTCATTCGTGGCCTGGCGCCACTGAATCCGTCTGACGCCCCCGTGGCGATGGACGAGCAATGGCGAGATCGCCAGCGCCCCGGAGGGGCCGCGCGCGAGATCGCCTGATACCGTTCCCGGCGGCGCAATGGCCGCCGGTTGTTATGCAAACCATCAGGACTTACCTATCGTCGCTGCGGCGCGATAACCGTGTCGTTCTGAGCGCGCGATAGTTAAGTGTTGACCCGTCAACGCGGGGGTTTGTGTCCGATTCGAATGAACACGTGCTTCAAAGTAGAGGAGGAACACCCATGTTGTCCCATATAATAAGTAACGCCAGAAACTGGAGGTGTGTATGACACTCTGGTTATCCACAGGCCTGATTTTCACTTTCGCGGCTATCGTGCTGATCCTGTTCAAATGGTGGGACCTGAAAGTCATCGGCGTGACGCCGGTACGTACCTTCACGTTTATCGCCATTCTGTTTACCTCGGGCCTGGATGTCGGCCTGATCATGTTTCCGCTGACGGAATTTGCCGGTTACGGCAACCTGACGGAAAGTCCTGAGTACGGCTTCGCTAACCCACTGGCGATTGAGTTCGGGTTCTGGGCCTTTCTGATCTGGGGGTTCTACTTCCTTACCTGCTTCTACTTCTGTGTGATCGAGCCGCGGGTCAAGTTTTTCGACATACCGCTGGTGCGAGTGGTCAACAATGTGGTGATCATCGGCACCTGTGCCTTTACTGCGTTCCTGTTGCTGGTCAACCTGCCCTGGTATCTGCCGGAAATTGGTGACGGCGAAACCGTCGTGCCGACGTTCTACCTGATCGTCTTCGCGGCGATTGCGGCGGCGGTTTATTCCAGCAGTAAAATCAAGTACGTGCGCATACTCAGCCTGGGTTCCAGTTGGCTGTTTATCGCGCTGATTGCGGTAATGTGGGGCCGTGCCTTCCTGACGGGCAACGGCAGTGTCGGCGACTTCTTTGGCACGGCAGGGTTGATTGGTGAGTACTTCACCAACCTGCATCACTTCATGTTGCCGTTGAACGACTACCACGAGTTTTACCTGTTCTGGTGGTTCTCCTGGAGCATCATGATCGGCCAGTTCACTGCGCGCTTTGTCAGTGGCCTGCGCACCTGGCAGTTGATGATCGCGATGCTGGTGTTTCCGTCCATTGCCATCGGTACCTGGTTCTCGGTGCTCTACCATTACCACGCTGAAGGCCTGAACATCGCCAGCTATATCAACATAGCCATGATCACGGTGGGTATCCTGATGGTGATCAACTCACTGGACTCACTGATCCGGCTCTACACAGACAATCTCAACCTGACCGCAAGCCGGCTGGGACAGTGGAAGTATTATTTCGGCAACCTGATTGTGATGTGTGGTTTGACGCTGCTGTTCCAGCTCGACTTCCTGCGCATTCAGTGGGTGGGCGCTCTGGTGATTGCGCTGTACTTCGGCTGCTTCGTGTACATTGTCACGAAACGTCGCGCTGAGGTGATGGGCATTGAAGGTTCGCCCAAAGAGAATACACTCGACTTCAGGAAGATTGAGTTAGCGAGCTAGATAGCATCACACACCATCAGGGGAAACCCGGGAGGGCTTTATGTTTCTCGCCGAGAAATCGACCGGACACATGATTGAGGTGTTGGACACCAAAATGCTGATCGACCCCAACGAATCGACCGTTAAGGGCAGTCTGCATTTTGGCGAAGAAGCCCAGGACCCGGAGTTTTTCGACAAGGCCGGCCTGAATTTCCCCTCCGGGGAATCCCTGCCGCAGTGCTGGACGGACCCGGATTACCGCAGGCGGTGATCCGGGTTAACCGCAGCCATCAAATGCCAGGTCGGGCTGCCCGCGATGTTTGAGGGAATGAGCCTGACAGAGATGGCGGGCCAGGCGGTCAGCCTGATTGCACTGGGCTTCTGCATTGTCGGCTTTGCCAGCAAGCGGGATGACCGTTTGATGGTGCTGCTGATCTCCGCGAATGTGGCCTTTGCCCTTCAGTTTGCCCTGTTCGGCAGTTGGACGGCGGCGGTGCTGAGTTTGCTGGTGATCGGCCGTATCGTACTGGCCAGGCGATACCTGGGCAACTGGAAAGTCATGCTGGCGGTGCTCGCGGTAAACCTGCTGGCAGCGGCTCTGACCTGGCGGACGCCCGTCGATTTCTTTGCCATTGGCGCGGCCATGTTCGGCACCGTCGGCATGTTTATGCTGCGCGGCATTCCCATGCGGCTGACGCTGGCCGCTGCTGCGATCTGCTGGATGTTGAACAACCTGCTAATTGGCTCTGTCGGCGGCACGCTGGCAGAGGGTATGGTGGTGGTGACCAATTTCATCACCATCTTCCGCCTGGCGAGAATGAAGCGCCGTTATCCGGAGGCCTTCGCCAAACTGAACGAGCCGGACTCATAGCCGGCCGCGTTCAAAACCCTTCAGTACGTTCACCACATTTACGCCGATGGCGTCCACGTCGTAGCCGCCTTCCATGGTGAACAGGGTAGGTAGGTTCAGTTTCGCCAGCCGCTCCCCCATCAGCAGGTAGTCCGCAGACGTCAGCTTGAAGAAGGAAATCGGATCGTCCTCGAAGGTGTCTACTCCCAGAGCGATCACCAGTGCTTCGGGCTGGTATTCCGCAATGCGCTGGCAAGCGGTTTCCAGCCCTTCGCGCCAGACCTCGAAGGGCGTGCCGGGTGGATACACCAGGTTCTGGTTATAGCCGTTGCCGTCGCCTTCGCCGGTTTCATCCTCAAACCCCAGGAAGTGAGGGAACACCAGGTCCGGGTCGCCGTGCAGGCTGATGGTCAGCACGTCGCTGCGCTGGTAAAAAATGGCCTGGGTACCGTTGCCATGATGGAAGTCGACATCCAGTATCGCCACGCGTTTGGCGCCCTGGTCCCGAAATGCCTGGGCGGAAATAGCCGCGTTATTGAAAAAGCAGTAGCCTCCGAGCAGATCGGCATGGGCGTGATGCCCAGGTGGGCGGCATAGTGCAAACGCGGCATGCTCCCCGTTGGCCACCAGTGCCTGAGCGGTCAGTGCGACGTTTGCCGAGGCGCAGGCGGCGTCCCAGGTACCCTCGGTGATCGAGGTCTCGGCGGCAAAGCTGTAGTAACCCAGGCGGCCGTCGATGTCTTTTGGCGCCCTTTCCCGCATCCCCCGGCCCGGCCAGACGGCGGGAATGGCCTCGCCGGGTTTATCCTCGGCTTCCCAATCCTTCCAGCAGGTCTGGAGGAAGCTCACGTAATCCGGGGTGTGCACGCGCAGAATCGGTTCCAGGCCGAAGTCTTCTGGCGGAAGGACGTCTCCCAGTTGTTCCTGTTTGACCCGGCCCAGTATGGTCTCCGCCCGGGACGGTTTCTCGTGGGGGGCGATCAATACGCCGCCGTCCAGCTCGGTCGTGGCGGTACGGCGATTGTGCAGCGGGGAAAAAACGGTTTTCATGGAAAACGATTCCGTTCTGGTTGTGGAAAGTCAGTCGTTGGCGGTTTTCTGGATACTGGAATAGAGGCAAACCCGGTTTCGTCCGCCAGCTTTGGCCTGATACAGAGCCCGGTCTGCGTAGAGCAGCAGGGTATCCAGATTATCCGACTTGTCTGGCCAGAAGGTGGCGACGCCGGCGCTGATGGCCAAAGTAAGGTGCCCACTCTCCAGCGGAAGCGGGTTGTTCTCGATGAAGCTTCTCAGGCGTTCGGCGACCTCTTCCGCGCCCGGTTCGTCGGTGTTCTCCAGAAGCACGGCAAATTCCTCTCCGCCCACACGGGCAACAATGTCGATATCCCTCAAGGCTTCCGTTGCCAGCTTGCTGAGATGGACCAGCGCCTTATCACCGACGCCGTGGCCATGGGTGTCGTTCACTTTTTTAAAGTGATCCGCATCGAACATAATGGCCGACAAAGGCGCCCCTGATCGAACTGCTTTTTTAACCGCTGTCCGACCCAGTTCGAAATAGTGTCTCCGGTTTTTCAGGCCGGTGAGTGCGTCGGTGCGCACGGTTTCCTCCAATTGGCGGATCAGTGTTTCTCGCTCCCTGCGCATGGCGTCCCGCTGGATGATTTCATCCTCCAGCAGGGTGTTGGTGTTCTCCAGTTCCCGTGTTCGTTCCTCGACACGGTATTCCAGGGTTCTATTGAGCTCGTTCATTGCCCGGGTTTTCTCAGTCAGGTTCAGGATCAGGTTTCTGAGAGTGGACGATAGGGTTTTTACCTCCTCGTAGTCGTCTCTCTGCTTAATCAGAGTGGAGGGCTGATCCGGGTCCAGGTTTCGGGCTTCCTCGGTCATCTTGATTAAGGGCCGAGTGGTCCAGCGTGCGGCCAGGGATGCAAACAGGATCAGCAAGAGCGAGACAAAAAAACCTGTGGCAATCAACGTATGGCGAAGGTTGTTGGCCGGGGCAAAAGCTTCTTCAGCGGGCTGTCGTACCAGCACTCGCCAGTTGAAGCTGGCGTATTCCTCACGATCACGCAGGCGGCTGAAGCCAATCAGATATTCTGTCTGTTCGTCTGAAGCTCCGGCGGTCATCGAGTCCGTCACATAGCCGGAAGGGTTGCGGCTCGCCGCATCCGCCAGTGAATCCGGAATGGCCTGACCAATGCTGTCTGTTGGCCCGATCAGGATGGTGCCTTTGTGATCGGCGACGACGAGTTCTGCCTGCAGGCGCTCTTGCAGTGGGGCCAGCAAGGACTGGCCAATGGACGCCACCCAGTCCAGGTAGAGGTGTGCACCAAGAACGCCCATGAGCTCGCCGTTGTCCCGATACAGTGGTACAGCAACATCCACAAACCGAAGGGGAACAGAGGATGGGTTATCGAGTTTGGACTCCAGCAACACCGCGAGGTGAGCGTCTCCGAGAAAGGGCCCTTTGGAGGCTTCACGGAACCAGGGGCGCTCAGACACATTGGCGCCCTGAAGCAGGTTGTCCGTGCTCGTGATGACGGTACCTTCGGGTGATACCAAGCCGATCCAGGCATAGCTTGGGAAGGCGTCCTGAAGTGCATTGAGGAGAGTCGGTACGCTGACGGACTGGTCGTCCTCAATGGACTGACTGGCAATAGCGGCTGCGATGCTCAGGTCGCTGTAGCGCTCGTGGAGATCAATTTCGATCTTGTCCCTCAACTGCACCGCCACTTCCTGGAGGTTTTGGCTGGTGGACTTGCGTAATTCTTCAACAGCCAGATTGGAAGCCAACCAGGTGCCAATGGCGGTGGTGACGAGTATCAACCCACCGAATAGAAGAATCAGTCGGCTTTTGAGGGTGTTGAATGGCTTGATGGCAATGGCCCCATTGGTGCTTGTTATTCGTCCCAGTCGTTGACGCTGGCGCTCCCTGGCCACTATCTGACAGTATATTACTCATCCGATCAAACCACGAACGTGTTATAGGACTCCGTCATGAAAATCGCTGTCTTCTGTGGCTCCAGCCGGGGAAATGATGAACGTTTTGCCCAAGCCGCCGGAGTATTTGGCCAGTATATGGCCAGCCAGGGTATGGATCTTGTATTTGGTGGTGGCAAGGTGGGCCTGATGGGCGTGGTTGCCGATGCCGTTCTGGCCGGCGGCCGGGAGGTATATGGCGTTATCCCCGAGTCCCTTCGCGACCGCGAGTTGGCCCATCAGGGCCTGACCCGCCTGGATGTGGTGAGCAGCATGCACGAGCGCAAGGCGCTGATGGCGGATATGGCCGACGCTTTTGTGGCGCTACCCGGCGGGCCAGGTACTATGGATGAAATTTTCGAGGCCTGGACCTGGGGCCAACTTGGATATCACAGCAAGCCCTGTGCGTTTTACAACGTGGATGGTTACTACAATGAGCTGCTGGCCTTCATCCGCACGATGTCTGGCGCGGGCTTCCTGAAACCTGAGTACGCCGAGATGGTGATCGTGAAAGACCAGCCCACCGAACTGGTATCCGCCCTGAAAAACTACCAGCCGCCCTCGCGTAAATGGTCATGAACTCGCTGAAGGCTCAGGTTTTCCGCTGCCAGGGACTGTGAGGTCACGCAGAGTGCGCCACAGACCGCCCCGAGGCGAAGGCAGGTCTTCAGGTTTTCACCGTTAAGGTGGCCACACAGAAAACCACTGAAGAAGGCGTCACCCGCACCATTGGTGTCCTGCACCTGACCGACCGGAAACGCGGGCTGTTCCAACCATTGCCCGTCCCGGCTAAGCAGGGTGGCACCGTCGCTGCCATGGGTGCACACCACCAACTCCTTGCCATCATCGATCATCTTTTTCATGAAACTGCGATAGTCCGGCAGATTGTCGCTGGACAGGAAAATGACGTTCGCCGCATCGATAAACGGCTGATGATGCGGGTTTCGACCGTCGTAGTCATGCAGATCGCTCCACACCGGTTTGTTCGCGTTTTGTGCCAGGGCCAGCGCCGGCTTCGCATAGCTCAGGATATTGATCACCACCCGTTCGCAGCCTGAGATTGCGGAGGTCACCGGTGCCCAATCAACGACACTTGGGTCAGCCGGAGGTTGGACAAACAGCGAAACCCGCCCGCCATGCGGGTCCATCAGGTTTACGTGCTGTTCTGTCGGCGTGTCGGTGATTTCTGCAAGCAGCTCAATGCCAGGCTTATTCAGGGCGTGGCGCACCAGATCGGCCTCCGTGTCCTGCCCCAGCAGCGAATGCAGGACTACGCTGCGCCCCAGCGCTGCAAGGTTCAGCGCCTTGCCAGCACCGGTGCTGCCCACGGATCTGTAACTGCTCTTGGGCCACAGGGTTTGCGGTGTTGGGGTTGGCAGGGCATCGAGCTGGATGATGGTATCCAGCGATGCGCCGCCGATAATGACGATGGGTTTGTTCATGGGTTGGCCTCGGCAGGAAGATTAGCCCATCTTATCCGGTGTGGAACGGGTAGGGCTCCTCCCTGCGGCTACGCCCCTTTCGTTGCCTGTGGTGGTCAGGTTCGTGCCAGACATTTGATGGCGGCAGCCGCGGCCGACGTGCGGTTTTCCACGCCCAGTTTGCGAAATACCTGCTCCAGATGCTTGTTCACCGTGCGCGGGCTCATTTCCAGAATCTGTCCGATTTCGCGGTTGGTTTTGCCATTGGCTATCCACAACAGCACATCGGACTCCCGGCCGGTCAGGCTGAAGCGCGTCCGCAGAGCGCCCGTGGCCTCGCTGGGCTTCTGCACCTCTTGCAGGCGCAACAGGTATTCCCTTTCGTCGACCAGAGTGAGGAACTCCACCGCGTGGAGCTCGGGCAGGAAATCCAGAGTAAGGCTGTGGCCGTTCTCCGGATTGTGGCTCAACCAGTTGGCCAGGTTATTGGTCAGTAGCTCAAGGTTGTTGGAGCCGCCGCCAGTGAGCCGCTGATGAACCTGGGGGGTGGACCACAGAATGGCTCCGTGACGGTCCACGGCAAACAGGTTCTGTCCGGCGGTATCCAGTGCGGCCCGAGCGCTGTGTGCCATGCGGGCGTTGGTCAGATGTACCTGCATGCGGGCCATCAGTTCGGTGGTGTTAATGGGTTTGGTGATGTAGTCCACGCCGCCGCATTTGAGCCCCATCACCACGTGCTCAGTATCGCTGAGGCCGGTCATGAAAATGATGGGGGTATTTGCGAAGTCCGGATTCTGCTTCAGCCGACGGCAGGTTTCGAAACCATCCATGTTGGGCATGATGGCGTCCATCAGCACAATGTCCGGGGTGATGTTCTGACTGATGGTCAGGGCCTGGCTGCCTTCCAGCGCAATCAATACCGTCATGCCGGCACTTTCCAGGGCGTCGTTGATCATGCGAATGCAGTCAACTGCATCGTCCACCACCATAACGACCGTCTTTCGGGCTTCAGGTGTGCTCATGTTCCGTCACCTTGATCAAATCGATGATTTTTTCGAACTGGAAGTCGTTGGTGAGCTTCACAAGTTCTTCTACAAACACCGGATCGGCCTCGCTCCGGTAACGGAGTCCGTGCAGTGCCTCAAGAAGTCCTTTTTTGTGGCCGATGGTGGCCAGCCCCACCAGCGCGGCGCGATGTTCAGCCGCGGGCAGAATCAGCGTTTCCGATTCGGGCGTAATGGTGGCTGCCAGCGGTTCCGGGCTTTTCTCGAAGCGCCAGTCGAGGGTAAGCAGCCGGGCGATGTGGTCCAGCAGCAGGTTCAAGCGCACCGGCTTGATGATGTAACCGTTGTGCAGGGTGGGTGATTCCGGCCGGTTGCGTCCTTCGCTGGCGTCGGCCGATACCATGACCACGGGCACCTGATGGTTGTTGCTTCGCAATTGCGTAAGGATATCCCAGCCGCTGTAACCGGGCATGGAGACATCGAGTAACACCAAGTCGGGATGGCTGTTGTCGATGGCATCCACCACCGCCAGGGAGTTGCCGATGTCGACAATCTCAAAACCCAGCGGAGCTAGCATGGCTCGGATCACCTGGCGGTGGGAGGACTCGTCATCCACCACCATGATCTTGCGTCGCGGGCCTTTGTAGCCATAAATGCGCCGGGCCGGAGATGTCATGGATTCCGGGCGGGGGGTATGCAGGCTGGACAGCATCAGGCTGACGCGGAAGGTACTGCCTTCCCCGGGCGTGCTCTCTACAGAGAGATCGCCGCCCATGATTTCGGTCAACAGCCGGGTGATGGTGAGCCCGAGCCCGGTGCCGGTGCGACTTTGTCCGGGGGTGCGTATACGCTCGAAAGGTCGGAATATGCGCTCGATGTTTTCTTCGGCGATACCTTCACCGGTGTCCTTTATCGTGAACTCAGCCACCTGGCTGCGATATTTCAGGGTTAACGAAATGCTGCCGTTGTCGGTGTATTTGAGCGCATTGGACAGCAGGTTGATGAGTATCTGCCGCAGGCGCTTTTCATCCGTGGTCACCAGTTCGGGTAAGCGGGTAGGGCCGTGGTAACTGAAAGCCAGCCCTTTCTCTTCCGCTTGCAGCCGGAACATGTGCACCAGTTGCTCCATCAGCAGGTCAATACGCACTTCGTCCCGGTGCAGGTCCAGCCGCCCGGCTTCGATCTTGGAGATGTCCAGCAGGCCTTCGATTAGGTCTGCCAGATACTCACCGCTGCGGCGTATGACACCCAGCGCGTCCTTGCGGTTGTCGGGGATAGCGGTGTCGTTCTCCATCAGCTGGGCGTAACCCAGGATTGCGTTCAGCGGTGAACGCAGCTCGTGGCTGATGCCAGTCAGGTAGCGGCTCTTTGCGCCGTTGGCCGCTTCTGCGTGCTCCTTGGCCTGTTGCAGGGCCTGATCCGTGCGCTCGTGGGCCACGATTTCCTCAGTCAGAAGACGGGTCTGTCGCTGGGACTCCTCCTCGGCCACCACGCGGCTTTCATGGGCCAGCACAAACAGCCAGCACACCACGCCGGTGATAATGATCAGCACGAAGAACACCTTCCACAGGGTGATCGACAGCAGCGCGGCTTCGGTGGGCGAGTTCACCGGTGTCTTGGCGTATATCAGTGCCAGAAGAAGCCCGGACAGACCGTTGATCAGGAACAACAACGTCAGGAAGTGGCCAATGCGCGAGTGTAGTTTTGAGAGCACTGACTCGGGAATAAACAGGCCAAAAAACTGCTGCAGCTGATGCCGATAACCTGCACCGGGTTTACAGAAATCGCCGCAGCGGGCATCAAGGGAGCAGCACAGCGAGCAGATATTGCCGGCATAGGCCGGGCAGCCAGTCACGTCTTCCGGCTCGAATTCGTGTTCGCAGATACAGCAGGCGACAAGTTGTCGGTCAGTGGCGATGGGCACGAATGGGCGTGCGGTATAGAAGCGCCCACGAGTACGCCAGGCAATGACGGGCGCGATCACCAATGCTGAACCCAGGGTAATGAAGTGTGACAGCGCCTGGGGTACGTCGCCAATGGCGCCACCGTGGCACACCATACCAATGACCGAGGCCAGTATCATGGCACCGACACCAACGGGGTTGATGTCGTACAGGTGTGCCCGCTTGAACTCGATGTGCTTCGGGCTGAAGCCCAGTGGTTTGTTGATCACCAGGTCGGCCACCAGGGAGCCCACCCACGCCACCGCTACGACGCCATAGAAGCCCAGAGTCTCTTCCAGGGCGCGATAAACACCCAACTCCATCACCAGCAAGGCAATGGTCACGTTGAAGACCAGCCACACCACACGGCCCGGATGGCTGTGCGTCAGACGTGAGAAAAAATTCGACCAGGCAATGGAGCCTGCATAGGCGTTAGTGACGTTGATCTTGACCTGGCAAAGAATGACAAAGATGCCCGCGATGGCCAGCGCCACTTCCGGAGACGACGAGAGATAGCCGAATGCCACCATGTACATGCGGGTGGGGTCGGAGGCATCCAGTGCCGACACGCCATGGTTCAGGGCCAGTACAGCCAGGAACGAGCCCGCCAGGATTTTCAACGCACCAATGACGATCCATCCAGGCCCACCGGCCATCACCGCCGTCCACCACCGCAAACGCTGCCCTTGCTCAGACTCAGGCACAAAACGCAGGAAATCGACCTGTTCGCCAATCTGTGCAATCAACGAGAACACCACGGCCGACGCTGCCCCAAAAAGCAGCAGGTTGAACTCGCCGCCCTGATTGGGGGCAGTGCCCTCAAACTGCGTCCAGTCTGACACCGAGCCGGCGTCCATGTAGATGATGAAAACAAACGGCAGCAGCTGCAGCACAATCCACGCCGGTTGGGTCCAGAGCTGGAACTTGCTGATGGCGGTTATGCCGTGGGTGACCAGGGGGATAATCACCACCGAACAAATGAGATAACCGATTACCAACGGTATATCCAGCAGCAGCTCCAGCGCCATGGCCATGATCGCCGCTTCGATTGCGAAAAAGATAAACGTAAATGAGGCGTAGATCAGCGAGGTGATGGTGGAGCCGATGTAGCCGAAGCCGGCGCCTCGAGTAAGCAGGTCTATATCAACACCATAGCGAGCGGCGTAGTAGCTGATGGGTATAGCGGTCAGAAAGATGATCAGCGCTACGGCGCAGATGGCCGCGACTGCGTTGTTGAATCCGTAGTGGATAGTGATGGCCCCACCGATGGCTTCCAGCGCCAGAAAGGAAATCGCTCCCAGAGCCGTATTAGTAACGCGGGCGGCGGACCAGCGCCGGGCACTCTTTGCGGTAAACCGCAAGGCGTAGTCTTCGAGCGTCTGGTTAGCCACCCACTGATTGTAATTGCGCCTTACACGGAAAATGCTTTGTCGTGCGGCCATCGTTGTGTTGCCTGTGTCGCTGGATAAGGAGTGCCCGAAAATAAGTGCGGTTGCGTGGCGCGGTGCACCGGACCTGAAAACACCAACAATTTTCGTGCCATGGACAGGAACGCAAGAAAAAGCGGACACATTTAAATCGTGTACCCGCGTTTTAGCCTGTATTGCCGGAATCAGGAATGCGTCAAATGACGTAGTGTGCTGGGGTGATTGCCGAATGGGCTCCCTTAAAGGGCGCAAGCAGAATGTTTGATGTGGACGCTGTGCTTTCGATGAAAAGCGCGGTACCGGATTTCAAACACTGCGAGGAATCACCATGGGTACGACAGATAAAAACGCCAGCATACGATCGCCTGGCAAGAGGCCAGGGTTTAGAAAAAGTCTGATGACACTGGCGGCGTCCGTTATGCTGGCTACCTCCGCGCAAGCGGCGACACCCAGTACGGCAGAAGTCAATACAACCGATCTGGCGGTGACGGATGACACCGTTACGGTTGGCATACTGCACTCTATCACCGGCACCATGGCAATCAGTGAGATTGGCTCGGTGCAGGCGGAAAAGCTGGCGATTGAACAGATAAATGCGTCTGGTGGTGTTCTGGGTCGCCAGATAGAGTTTGTTCAGGAAGACGGCGCCAGCGACTGGCCAACGTTTGCCGAAAAGTCCCGCAAGCTTCTGCGTCAGGATAATGTGGCCGCGATCTTTGGCGCGTGGACCTCCGCGTCACGCAAGGCCATCCTGCCGGTGATCGAACAGTACAACGGCATGCTGTATTACCCTACCTTCTATGAAGGTCTTGAGCAGTCCCCGAACGTGGTTTACACCGGCCAGGAAGCTACCCAGCAGATTCTTGCGGGTATCGACTGGGCGGTAAAGGAAAAGGGCGCCAAGAGCTTTTACCTGCTCGGATCCGACTACATCTGGCCGCGAACCTCCAACAAGATCGCCCGCAAGCACATCGATAAGCTGGGCCTGAAAGTTGTGGGTGAAGAGTATTACCCTCTGGGCCACACCCAGTTCAACTCGGTGATCAACAAGATCAAGCTCAAGAAGCCCGACGTGATTTTCGCTTCCGTGGTGGGCGGTTCCAACGTGGCCTTCTACAAGCAGATGAAAGCCGCCGGTGTTGATTTCACCGACGAGAAACCGCTGCTGCTGACGATCTCCGTAACCGAGGACGAAATCCGCGGTATCGGCGGCGACAACGTGGAAGGTATCTACGCCTCCATGAAGTACTTCCAGAGCCTGGACAACCCCAACAACAAGGAGTTTGTTGCGGCCTTCAAGGAAACCTACGGCGATGACATGGTGATCGGCGACGTTACCCAGGCCGCGTATCTCGGTCCCTGGTTGTGGAAAGCGGCGGTTGAAAAGGCCGGCTCTTTCGACATCGACAAGATTCGCGAAGAGTTCGCAGGCATCGAATTCACCAAGGCGCCGGAAGGTTACGTACGCATCCACGAAAACCATCACCTGTGGTCCAAGACCCGGATTGGCCAGGCCCAGCTTGATGGTCAGTACAAGGTGGTTCACGAAACAGAAGAGCTGATGGAGCCAGACCCGTTCCCGGAAGGTTACCAGTAAAACGGAATGGCCGGCGCCACCGCGCGCCGGCCTTCATCGCCTCCGCAACGCAAAGCATGTTGGTTTGAAGGGGAGAAGGGTCATGTTCGATGGCTACACCAGCAGTGAATTGATGTCGATATTTGCCATGCAGGGGTTTGCCGGGCTCTCCCTGTTTTCAGTGTTCGTACTGATGGCAATGGGCCTGGCCATCATTTTTGGTCAGATGGGCGTGATCAACATGGCCCATGGGGAATTCATGATCCTCGGTGCCTACACCACCTACCTGACGTCGAGTTTTTTCCAGTCCTACCTGCCCGGACTGTTTGGCGGTTACTTCTTCTTCGCCATCATCCTGGCCTTTTTGATATGCGCTGCCTTGGGAGCACTCGTTGAGTGGCTGATGATACGGCATCTCTACCACCGGCCACTCGATACCTTGCTGGCCACCTGGGGGTTGAGCCTGATCATGCAGCAGGCCTACCGCTCCATCTTTGGTGCCCGCGAAGTGGGCGTTGATCTTCCTGAATGGATGATGGGCGCCTTCCAGGTGACCGATTTGGTGGAACTGCCGATCAACGGCTTGTTCGTGATGATCATCGCGCTCTCCATTGCAGTCGCCGTTTACCTGCTCATGTACCGCTCCGGCTGGGGCAAGAACGTGCGGGCTGTGGTTCAGAACCGTCCTATGGCTGAGGCTGTTGGTATCAACAGTGCTGGTATCGACCGCGCAACCTTTGCCCTCGGCTGCGGTATCGCCGGGATTGCTGGCGCCGCGTTCACCATGATCGGTTCCACCGGGCCGTCGTCCGGGCAGGCCTACATTGTCGATACCTTCCTGGTGGTGGTCTTCGGCGGCGCCCAAAGCCTGATTGGCACCATTATTTCCGCCTTCGGCATTTCCCAGGCCCAGTCCACCATGGAGTTTTTCCTGAGTGGTTCCATGGCCAAGGTTCTCACCCTGCTGGTTGTCGTCGGCATTCTGATGCTGCGTCCAGAAGGACTCATGGCCCTCAAGGTCCGTCGCTAGGAGATTGTCATGAAGAGTTCATCCCCCCTGAAATGGTTCGGCTCCCGCGAGGGCCTGTATTACCTGGCGCTGGCGTGTCTGCTGGTTGTCATCCTGCCGCTGGCTCTGGACCCGTTCCGGCTGAACATGGTGGGTAAGTACCTGACATACGCCTTCGTGGCGATCGGACTGGTGATGTGCTGGGGTAAAGCCGGCATCCTCAGCCTGGGCCAGGGCGTGTTCTTCGGCCTGGGCGGATACTGCATGGCGATGTTCCTGAAGCTGGAAGCCTCCACGCCAGAGGCGACGGCGATCCAGTCCACCCCGGGCATTCCGGATTTCATGGACTGGAACCAGCTCACCGAGCTGCCGTGGTTCTGGGAACCGTTCCATAGCTTCTCGTTCACGTTGATCGCGGTTATTGGCGTGCCCGTTCTGCTGGCTTTCGTGATCGGTTTTGCAATGTTCACCCGCCGTGTAGGTGGCGTGTACTTTGCCATCATCACCCAGGCCATTGCCGCAATCCTGACCATCCTGATTATCGGACAACAGGGGTACACCGGTGGCGTAAACGGCATTACCGATCTGCAGACCCTGAAGGACTGGGATATCCGCACCGATGAGGCACGGACCGCCCTGTACTTCGTCTGTGTCGGAATGCTGTTCCTTTGCCTGTTCGTGGCACGGCTTGTCCAGAACCGGAAACTGGGCCGCATTCTCGTGGCGATGAATGCCCAGGAAATGCGGGTGCGCTTTTCAGGCTATGACGTGGCTGCCTTCAAGATTTTCGTGTTCTGCCTGGCGGCGGCCTTCGCTGGTATCGGCGGCGCAATGTTCACCCTGATTGTTGGCTTCATGTCGCCGTCCTTCATCGGCATTGTTGCCTCCATCGAGATGGTCATCTTCTGTGCGCTTGGAGGCCGGTTGTCCATTCTCGGAGCGGTTTACGGTGCCTTGTTGGTGAATGCCGCCAAAAGTGGCTTTTCCGAATCCTTCCCGGAACTCTGGCCTTTTGCCATGGGGGCTCTGTTTATTGGTGTGGTGCTGGCATTCCCGAACGGCCTGGCAGGACTTTACCGCAGCTATGTCATGCCCCTGGAAGAGCGCTTGTTCAAACGCAAAGCGCCTGTGGCTAACGCCACCGCCGAGCCTTCGGCCACCAAGCCTGGTGCTGAAAAGGCTGACGATTATGATCCGATGATCAATACCTACAGCCCGGAGAAATCCTGATGAGTGCAGCCAAAAGCAAAGGCACGGATTTTCTGCTGGCGGTTGAGGGCCTGACCGTATCATTCGACGGCTTCAAGGCCGTGGATGACCTGTCTTTCTACCTCGACCCCAAGGAAATCCGGGTCATTATCGGCCCCAATGGTGCTGGCAAAACCACCGTTCTCGATCTGATCTGCGGCAAAACCAAGGCGACTGCCGGTTCGATCAAGTTTGCCGGCAAGGAGCTGACCAAACTCAAGGAACACCAGATCGTTCATTCCGGTGTGGGCCGGAAGTTTCAGACACCATCGGTGTTTGAAGATCTGACTGTGTTTGAAAACCTCGAGGTGTCCTACCCGCAGGGCCACAGCGTGATGGGGGCGCTGGCCTTCAAGCGGGACCGGGCGGTAGTTGAGGCTGTGGAAGAGGTGGCAGAAACCATCTTCCTGACGGACGCCCTGAACGAACCGGCGGCCTCGCTCAGCCACGGTCAGAAACAGTGGCTGGAGATCGGCATGCTGCTGATCCAGAAGCCGGATCTGCTGATGCTGGATGAGCCGGTGGCCGGAATGTCGGTGGCCGAGCGCAAGAAAACCGCCGAACTGCTCCGGGTGATCACCCGGGACCATACGGTACTGGTGATCGAGCATGACATGCAGTTCGTTGGTGACATCGCCGACCGGGTGACCGTGATGCACCAGGGCAAGGTTCTTTCGGAAGGGTCCATTGAGCACGTGAAGTCGGACCCGAAAGTCATCGAAGTCTATCTGGGGCACTGAGCATGCTGAGCGTCAAACATCATTCGGTGGCCTATGGCCAAAGCACCATCATCGGGGACCTGAACCTTGAGGTGGGAAAAAACGAGATTGTGGCCGTGGTGGGCCGCAACGGCATGGGCAAGACCACGCTGATGAAATCCCTGGTAGGCATGACCCCCACCAAAGGCGGTGAGGTCAGCCTGGATGGTTCCAACATTTCCAACCTGAAGAGCTTCCAGCGGGTAAGGGCTGGCATTGGTTTTGTGCCTCAGGGCCGGATGATTTTTCCAACCCTTACGGTAAGGGAAAACATTGAAACGGCCCTGTCCGCCGTGGGTGAAAAGAAGGTACCGGAGGATCTGTACGAGATGTTTCCGGTACTGAAGGAAATGCAGAACAGGCGCGGCGGTAATCTGTCTGGTGGTCAGCAGCAACAGCTCGCCATTGCCCGCGCACTGGCCACGCGGCCCAAGGTGCTGCTGCTTGACGAACCCACCGAAGGCATTCAGCCCAATATCATCAAAGAGATCGCTCAGACACTACGGCGTATCCGCGATGAGCGCGGTTTGTCGATAGTTGTCTCTGAGCAGGTCCTGAGCTTTGTGATGGACGCGGCGGACCGGATTCTGGTGATCGAGAAGGGAGCCATTGTGCACGAAGAGAACAGGGCTGAAGCAGACCAGGAAAAGATTGCCAGTTACCTGGCGGTTTAACGAGGAGCGAATTAATGAGACACGGTGATATTTCCAGCAGTAACGACACCGTCGGTGTGGCGGTGGTGAACTACAAGATGCCCCGGTTGCATACCAAAGCCGAGGTATTGGACAACGCCCGCCAGATTGCCGACATGATCAAGGGTATGAAAGTGGGCCTGCCCGGCATGGACCTCGTGGTGTTTCCGGAATACAGCACCATGGGCATCATGTACGACAATGACGAGATGATGGAGACGGCTGCCACGATTCCCGGCGACGAAACCGCCATCTTCTCTGCCGCCTGCCGTGAGGCTAATACCTGGGGTATCTTCTCACTAACCGGCGAACGGCATGAGGATCACCCCAATAAGGCACCCTATAACACCCTGATTCTCATCAACAATGAAGGTGAGATCGTCCAGAAATACCGCAAATGTATTCCCTGGTGCCCGATTGAAGGCTGGTATCCGGGGGACACCACTTACGTCAGCGAAGGCCCCAAGGGTATGAAGATCAGCCTGATCATCTGCGATGACGGCAACTACCCGGAAATATGGCGGGACTGTGCAATGAAAGGTGCCGAGCTGATCGTTCGCTGCCAGGGCTATATGTATCCGGCCAAGGAGCAGCAGGTGATGATGTCCAAGAGCATGGCGTGGGCCAACAACTGTTATGTGGCCGTGGCCAACGCCTCCGGTTTTGATGGGGTGTATTCCTACTTCGGCCACTCCGCCATTATCGGCTTTGATGGCCGCACTCTCGGAGAGTGTGGCGAGGAAGATATGGGAATTCAGTATGCCCAGCTTTCGATCAGTCAGATCCGCGACGCACGCCAGAATGACCAGTCACAAAACCACCTGTTCAAACTGCTGCACCGGGGCTACACCGGTGTTCACAACTCCGGCGATGGCGACAAAGGCGTAGCCGACTGCCCGTTTGAGTTCTATCGCACCTGGGTGATGGACGCTCAAAAGGCACAGGAAAACGTTGAAGCAATGACTCGCAAAACCTTGGGCACCGCTGAATGTCCGGTGGGTGAGCTGCCATTCGACGGTAAAGAAAAATCTGCAGGCGCTTAATGCCGGGAGTTGCTGATGCCGTTTATCAACGAACGGCTGGAAGCCAACCGGGAGTCCATAGAACAAAACCGGGCTGCCTCAGGCCCGGTTCGTGCTTCCCGGTTTCGCTTTGAGCCAGATGCCGTCATGTCCCGCCTGCGGGAGAGCATCGTTGGCCAGGACGATGCCCTGACAGCCATGGAATCCATGCTGGTGCGAGTGAAAGCCGACATCGGCGAAGAAAACCGGCCACTCGCTGTGCATCTGTTCCTTGGGCCCACAGGTGTGGGTAAAACCGAAACCGTTCGGCTGATTGCAGAAGCCATTCATGGCAGCCGGGATGGCCTGTGCCGCATCGATATGAACACCCTGGCTCAGGAGCACTATACCGCCGCTCTTACCGGCGCGCCGCCGGGCTACGTGGGCAGTAAGGAAGGCCACAGCCTGTTTGATCTAGACAAAGTACAGGGCTCGTTCAGCAAGCCCGGCATTGTGTTGTTTGATGAAATCGAGAAAGCCAGCCGGGAAGTCGTCCGCGCCCTGTTGAACGTTCTGGACACCGGCCGGCTGATGTTTCCCTCCGGTAACCGGGAAATCGATTTCAGCAACACTCTGATATTCATGACCAGTAATGCCGGAGCTCTGGATGCTGAGGCGCACCAACAGCGTTATCAGAGAGGTTGGCGCCGCTGGCTCGGGTTATCGGCCGGTGAGGGCGGATACTTGCTAGATGTTGCTCTGCGTCGGCATTTCGACCCTGAATTTCTGAACCGTATTGATCAGATCCTTACCTTCAACAGCCTTGCTGATAACTGGCTCGAAGCACTGTTGGACATCGAGTTAGTGGGGCTCAACCGGCGGCTGGGCAAAAAACACGCAGTGCTGTCACTGTCAACTAAGCTTAGGGGCGAACTGTGCTGTGGCTACGATGCCCGTTATGGAGCCCGGGAGATGTTGCGGGCTTTTCGCCAGCGTCTGGAGCCCGCGGTAGCCAGAGCACTGTTGGCGCATCCTGACTGTCAGCGGTTTGAGGCCGATACTCAGAATGGGGCGGTCACCGTGCACCAATACGTCGAATGACGTAGGTGTGGGGGGCATTTCGCGAATACCTCCGGGGCGCGGGATCTCGGATAGTAAAACCGTTACCTAATTGTGCAAGCCAACACCAAGGAGCGCCCGTTATGGCTGAAACCATTATCAAGATTGATCTGAACAAGTCGGCTTACGACAACGACAAAATCCACAACCGCTGGCACCCGGATATTCCGCTGGTGGCCACCGTTAAACCCGGTGACGACTTCATCGTGGAATGCTATGACTGGACCGGTGGCCAGATCAAGAATGACGACAGCGCAGACGATGTGCGCGATGTAGACCTCAGCCAGGTGCACTTCCTGTCTGGCCCGATCGGGGTGGAAGGCGCCGAGCCGGGTGACCTGCTGGAAGTGGATATTCTCGACATCGGCACCTTTGAAGAAAGCCAGTGGGGGTTCAACGGCTTCTTCTCCAAGCAGAACGGCGGCGGCTTCCTGACCGAACACTTTCCGGACGCCCAGAAGAGCATCTGGGATTTCAATGGAATGTTCACCAAATCGCGCCATATTCCCAACGTGGAATTTGCCGGCCTGATTCACCCGGGGCTGATAGGTTGCCTGCCCTCTAAAGACCTGCTGGATACCTGGAACAAACGTGAAGCAGGACTGGTAGCGACAGATCCGGAGCGGGTGCCGGAACTGGCCACCTTGCCCAACGGTGATACCGCCCACATGGGCCAGCTGAAAGGCGACGCCGCCAAAGCGGCCGGCGCTGAGGGCGCTCGCACTGTACCGCCCCGGGAACATGGTGGTAACTGCGATATCAAAGATCTTTCCCGCGGCTCCAAGGTTTATTTCCCGGTCTACGTGGATGGTGCGGGCCTGTCGGTTGGCGACCTGCACTTCAGCCAGGGCGATGGTGAAATCACCTTCTGTGGTGCCATCGAAATGGCTGGATGGATTCACCTGCGGGTGAACCTGATCAAGGATGGCGTTAAGAAATACGGCATCAAGAACCCGGTGTTCAAACCCAGCCCGATCAAGCCCCGTTACGACGATTACGTGATCTTTGAAGGGATCTCGGTTGATGAAGACGGTGGCCAGCATTACCTGGACGTGCATGTGGCCTATCGCCAGGCCTGCCTGAATGCCATCGAATACATGACCAAGTTCGGCTACACCAAGGCCCAGGCCTACGCGATTCTTGGTTGCGCACCGGTAGAGGGCCACATCAGTGGCGTGGTGGATATTCCAAACGCCTGCGCCACACTCTGGCTGCCCACAGGTATCTTTGATTTCGACATCAATCCATCCGCAGAGGGTCCGAAGAAAATGACCAGTGGCGGAATGGACGTACCTCTGTCGAAAGACAAGGAGTAGTCACCATGCCCGTATACGACTACAAATGCCGGGAACACGGTTTGTTCCACACTCTGGCAACGATGGAAGACAGCGCAAAACCGATGGCATGTCCCACTTGCCAGGTGCTTTCGCCACGAGTGATTGTGCTACCCCCGGAAATCGCAAACATGGACCCTGCCAGGCGCACTGCCCAGGACCGAAACGAAAAGTCCCGCCACGAACCGGTGTTCTCCACCGCCGATCGCCGGGAGCAGGACCCTGAGCACGGCCGCAGTTGCGGCTGTGGCTTGCCAAAACCCGGAAAGTCGATGCTGTTCTATACCGCTGACGGGAAGAAAATGTTCCCCTCCATGCGGCCTTGGATGATCAGCCACTAAGGCTGTGCCAAACCGACAGTCACTGTCACGTGTTTGCCCCCACTTCGGGGGCTTTTTTATAGCCGTTCAACCCAGCGGACTACGAACGCCGGCGACCCCTTGGCCTAGAATGTGTGGCCGCCGTTCAGCGCCCCAAAACGGTGCATGCCTTGTCCTGTGATTGATCGTCGTGCGTTCGCAGGGCGCAATTCTGTGATTTTCCCATTTCCAACTCTATCTTCCGAGTCCAGGCATTCAGCGGAATAATTGGTTTCCTAGCGCCATCAGGTTGATTCGGCCTGAACCTTGCTACAAGCCCTTGTGTTCCGGATTGGCTGCACCGGCATTGTGCCTTGCGGTCCTGGTGTACGGATTGAAGGAGGCGTAAATGACCCTGAAAAGCGAAACTATGAAACTGACCGGTGCAGAGCGAAGCTGGTTACCGGTTTGGGGCGCAACGGGCAAGCTTGCCATGGGCTGGTCCTGTTTTCTGAACAGGAATATGTATGACACCAATGAACAGATTTTCGAGAGTATCGCCCGAACACGGCGTGATGCTCTGATTGCCTGGGCGGATAACAAGTGGTCCTTTCTAGAAACACTGGCAGCCCGGCTTGACGGGCAGGCTGATGAGGGCGTCAGGGAGTTGCTCCAGGCCTCGTCCGGCAGACTCCGGGAGATCTCTGAACTCTTCGTGGTGAACGCGGACGGTGCCGTGCTGGAGTCCTCCGCAACGGGGCGCCGCGGAAAACGGGACCTTCCCCAGAAAGCGGTTGAGGCCGGGGTCCGGTCGCGTTTTCTCCATGGCCCCCACAAGGACCCTGTTACCCTGGCTCTCGGGGCTACGACCTCTCGCTTCCATGATGCCGTGACTCTGATGTTCTACCAGCCCGTGACGTTGAAAGAGGGGCGTCAGGCGGCCATCTGTGCACGTATTCCCAATGACGTGATGAGCGACCTTATTCAGCGCGAAGCAGGGCACGTGTTTGAGGAATCGGGTGACAACTACCTGTTCATGATTGACAGCAAGTTCGACAACACCATCCTGACCGGGACTGCGCTTTCACGGTCCCGCTTCGAAGACGCCACGTTCAGCCACGGTGACAACCTGAAAGATGGCATTCGCACGGGGTTCGGCACGGTGGGTGTACGTGAACACACCGAATTCGAAATTCGCTTCACCGACCCCGCCACGGGGCAACTGCATCCCGGTGTTCGGGAAACCATCGCCAGGGGCGAGAATCTCTACGTGAAGTACCCGGGCTACTCGGATTATCGCCATATTCCAGTAATCGGCAAGGGCGTGACGGTTCAGATGCCTGGCTCACCGGATCGGTGGGGCATGATGTGCGAGGGAGATCTCGAAGAGGTCTACCGTCGGCGTTCTATCTCCTGGAGCCTGACAGCGCGCCTGACCATCTTCATGGGGCTGCTCTGGTCTATCAATTTTGGGCTCGCCTGGAGTGGCGTTCCCCTATGGTTGGAAGGCACCGTGAATGCATTGGCCGCCTTGGTCACGGTGATGCTGTTTCGGGCATCTTCGGCTAAACCTCTCTCGGAAAAGTTGGGCACTATGGCGGATGTGATCAGAAACATTGCAGAAGGGGGAGGCAACCTGCGCCAGCGTATGGACCTGTCCCGTATGCGTCGGGACGAGACCGGGGATCTGGCCCGCTGGATTAACAGTTTCATCGACAGCCTTGATGGCATGGTTGGTCAGGTGCTTTCCCTGGCTGCGGACTCCCGCCAGGCCAGCGATCAATTGATGAACCAGAACCAACTGGCCGACGAGCGGATTCGTGAAGTACTGACGCACATCGAAGATATGGTGCGTGGTGCCACTGAACAGGAGAACGAGATCAAAAATGCTTCTACCACGGCGCAGGAAATGCGCTCGGGAATGGAGGATGTGGTGGAGCGGGCGCGGGAGCAGTTTGCCCTGGTTAGCAAGGAAACCCAGAGTATTCGGGACGTTATCAATCGTTCGGCGGAATGTATTCGGGCGGCCAACGATCGCACAGAGGAAATCAGCAAGACAGCGCTGGTGATCAATGACATCGCGGCTCAGACCAATCTTCTGGCGCTGAACGCCGCCATCGAGGCCGCCCGTGCGGGAGAATCTGGCAGGGGCTTTGCTGTGGTTGCCGATGAGGTCCGACAGCTGGCGAGCCGAACCGCCCAGGCCACCAAAGACATTGGCGAGCGGTTGGACAATGTGCAGGAGGAAACCCGTCGGGCTGTGGTGACGATGGAGGGTGGCATGTCGGAGATGGAGGAGCGACTTCGCAAGGTTGAGGCCGCAGCGGACGATAACTCGGCGCTGCACGACATGGTGGAAAAGCTGTTCCGAGCCATTTCGGGCATTGAGGACACCAATCATCAACAAAGTAGCCAAACGGCGGGTGTGGCTGAAAGTGCAGCCATCATGAATGGGGTTGTCGAGCAGTTGATGCTCAGCTCCGAGCGCACCCAAGCCTCAGCCACCAAGCTGCAAAGACTGACTGGGCAATTTCAGGTGTCGGCCGAGGTGGCCTGACGGGTCAGTTGATGGCCGCGACAAATAATTCTAAGAACCAGGCGCTGGGAAGGGCTTGAGATCTCTCGCATCCTTTTATAGGCTTCCCAAGTGCTGCCCTCAAATACCAGTGATCTCATTCATCTGCGCATCATTGGTGTGTATTCTTGGCCACGGCTGTGAGTTTCGCGCTATCCAGCGCGGCGTGTCACTTTGAGAGGCTCATGCCTAATACATTGCTCATTCGGTAGGCCCCTTTCCCTGCTTTTCACTGCATGAAGGAAACACGAATGCTTATAGACCTTGAGTCGATCGAGGCACAGCACATCCACCCAATCCTGACCCAGACCGTCATCCCGCGGCCGGTGGCGTGGGTGTTGTCGCAGAATCCGGGGGATGACTACAACCTGGCGCCGTATTCGTTCTTTACCGTGGTCACCGGTAAGCCGCCAATCCTGATGGTGTCTGTGGGCAAGAAGCCCAGCGATGGTAGCTTCAAGGACACGCGGGTGAATATTGAGGCTCGTAAGCAGTTTGTGGTGCACATTGGGAGCCGCAGCCAGGCTCAAGCCATGACGGAGTCGTCCCGCCATCTGGACCACGGCCAGTCTGAACTGGACCGACTGGATATGAAGTTGGTGCAGGAAGAAGGCTGGCCGATGCCCCGGGTCGAGGGGTGCCTGGTGGCGTTTTACTGCGAGTTGCGAGAGGTCATTGAAATGGGTGACACGCCGCAGTCGCTGGTGTTTGGCAACATCAAGAAGGTGTTTGTGGATGATCAGGTTGCCAGCATTAACGATCAGGGGCGTTACATTATTGATGCCAAGGGCATCGACCCGATTTCACGTTTGGGGGGCAGCGAATACGGCACGCTAGGCGACATTCTCAACGTGCCGCGCCCGGACTGAGGCAGACTGCAACAGGCTCAAACGAGCTGACAGAACTGACCGAAACGGCGCCGAATTCATCGCATGGGGCCAATTTCGGCGTTTTCCCTCCTGGGCTATTCTCATCCTGTTGGCGTGTGATCCGCGCTGAAATGTTGATAAAACAACGGCAGATGCCGACAGGGTGGTTATGAGCGAACAACATGTAGACGTACTGATTGTCGGCGCCGGCGTTTCCGGCATTGGCATGGCCTGTCACCTCAAACGAGAGTGCCCGGGTAAGTCTTTCACCATCATTGAGCGCCGTGAGTCCCTTGGAGGCACCTGGGATCTGTTCCGCTACCCGGGTATCCGTTCCGATTCCGACATGTACACCTTTGGCTACAACTTCCGCCCCTGGACCGGGGGCAAGGTGTTGGCGGATGGCCCGTCGATCAAGCAGTACGTTCACGATACCGCCAGGGAAAACAACGTTGAACAGCATATCCAGTATGGCCTGGCGGTTGTTTCCGCTGAGTGGTCAGGCACAGACAAGTGCTGGACACTGACGGCCCGCAAGGAAGCCACCGGCGAAACCGTTACCTTTACCGCCAGCTTTCTGGTGGGCTGCACAGGGTATTACAACTACGATGCCGGCTATAAGCCCGACTTCCCTGGCGAGGCCGATTTTGGCGGCCAGATTGTGCATCCGCAGCACTGGCCTGAGGACCTGGACTATACCGGCAAACGTGTGGTGGTGATTGGCAGTGGTGCCACGGCCATCACCCTGGTGCCAACGATGGCGGAGGAAACCGCTCACATAACCATGTTGCAGCGTTCGCCCACCTATCTGATGCCGCTGCCATCCCGGGACGCCGTGGCGCTGGGCCTTCAGAAGGTTCTGCCCGCCAATGTCGCCTATCGGCTGACCCGTGCCCGTAACGTCAGCATTGCACGGCTGCTGTTCAATCGTTCCCGCAAGAACCCCAAGGCCATGCGGCGGTTGTTCCTGGCCATGGTACGCCGGCAACTGGATGGCAAGGTCGATATGCGCCATTTCTCACCCAGCTACAACCCCTGGGATCAGCGCCTGTGTGTGGTGAAGGACGGTGATCTGTTTGAGTCTATCAAGGCGGGCAAGGCATCGGTGGAGACGGACCATATCGAACGCTTTACCAAAAACGGTATTCTGCTGAAATCCGGCAAGGAACTGGAGGCCGACATCATCATTCCGGCGACTGGGCTGGATATCCAGATGCTGGGTGGCATGGACCTGGTGGTGGATGGTCATCCGGTCACGCTGCGGGACAAGGTGATCTACAAGAACGTAATGGTGGAGGGCGTACCCAACGCCGGTATGATTTTCGGGTACACCAACATCTCCTGGACCCTGAAAGCCGATATCGCGGCTGAATACCTGTGCCGCCTGTTCAATCATATGGACAGCAAGGGGCAGAGCGTCTGTATACCCCGTGACACCGGCGACAGTCGCGCCGGAGACACCATGATGGGCGGCCTGGATTCCGGTTATATCCGTCGGGCTGACGACAAGTTGCCAAGGCAGGGAACCCATGGCCCCTGGAAGGTCAGCCAGAACTATCTGGAGGATGTGAAAACTCTCAGGTTTGAGCCTATCGAGGATGGTTACCTGGAGTTCGATGGTCGCCGGCCGGTTCAGCAAACCAAACCAAAACGCGGTTTCATGAGGCCGTTGCGTTCAGCGCTGTTTGGCTCTTGAAGGTGTGACACAGCTCGATCATTGATGAATGCAACTACAAATCTGCCGCAAAATATGGCAGTCTCATTGCCCGTTTTTGAACAGGCAATGATGTATGTCCGGCCGTAAAAATAAGAAGAATATGCCGTTGTGGCATCCGGTTCTCTGGCCTTCGTGGCTTCTGGTCTTCACGCTTTATCTGCTTGCCCTGCTGCCAATGTCGGCCAAGCAGCGTTTTGGCCGGCGGCTGGGCTGTTTTCTGGAAGGCAAGCTGACGTCACGGGCCAAGGTGGCCAATACCAATATTGCGACCTGTTTTCCGGAGCTTGATGACGCCGCTCGTGAGCGATTGGTGCGGGATAACTTTGTGGCCTGTACCCGTGGTTTCCTGGAAAGTATTCACGCCTGGTGGCGGGATATGTCGGGCTTTTGCGAGGGCGCCGAGGTTCAGGGGCTGGAGCACCTGCGAGAAGCCCAGGCCAGAGGTAAAGGTGTGCTGTTAATCGGCGGGCACTACAGTATTTTCGACTTTGCGCTTCCGCTGATTGCCTGTCACCTGAAGAAACCGGGGTATATGTACCGCCCCAACAATAATCCGGTGATTGACCGGATGATTGAAAACGGTCGCCGGCGTCACTTCGGTATCCGCCCGTTCACCAAGCGTGAGTTGAGGCCGTTGGTGTCGTTCCTCAAAAAAGGCGGGGAAGTCTGGTTTGCCTGCGATCAGGACTTTGGCAAGAAAACCGAGCTGTTTGTGCCGTTTTTTGGCACCGAGGCCGGGTGTATTACCTCACCCAGCTACATTGCTCGAGTGTCCGGTGCCTCAGTCATCTGTGTGAGCCATCTGCGGATGCCTGATGGTCGTTACCGGGTGATATTCTCGCCAATCCAGGAGGGATTTGGTGTCTGCAAACAGAGCGATACGGAAACCTGGAGTCGCTACATCGAAGACACCGTTCGTGAACAGCCAGACCAGTACCTATGGCTGCACAAGCGCTTCAAAACCCGGCCCGAGGGGTGTGCCAAGGTCTATTGATGCCTCGGGCTGTTTTCAGGATTACTCGCGGCCCAGGTAGCGCCGGACAATGTCCTTCCAGCCTGATGATTCCGTGACCTCAAGAATCTGCTCGGACACCGGCCCACGCAATGGACTTTCGGACGGCAGGGCCAACCCATAGAGTTGCTGCTGGAAAATACCGGGCAGCAGGGTCAACCTCTTGTCCCCCAGTTGCAGGTTGCGGTATTGCAGCAGGGCCCTGTCGTAGACCACGGCATCGGTTTCACCATTGGCGACTGAGAGCATGGCGCTGGTCAGGTCTGGATAGAGTTGGTGCCGAATGCGCTGATCTTGCAGATACTGCTCGCTGGCGGTGTTAGCGATGGTGGCTACGTTGGCGCGGTTGAGGTCGTCGGGGCCCTGAATATGATATTGCAGGTTGCTGACGGTGAGCGATGAGGTAATCGCTGCGGTAAAGCTTGCCACCATGATCAACCCGGCAAACATCCACACCAACGCAACCATTCGGCCCGCCAGCGACACCGGAGCCTTGTCACCATAACCAACAGTGGTCATTGTCACAGCCGCCCACCAGAAGCTCGCTCCTATTCCCTGTACCGCGGTGCCACCAAACTGCTCCGGATTGCGCCGACGCTCAAACAGCCACAGCACAAATCCCACAGCCAGAAGCAAGCCACCCAGGGCGATAACCACGCTCATAAATTGCCAACTGATCAGCGCGCGAAGGCTGGCGAGCAGCCCCTGCTCAGGCGCCGGAGGTACTGCGATGGACAGGCCTGTCTGGTAGAAGGGGTGGGTGAAGTCGAATGCCGCTTCCCGTTCGGCGGTCATGGTGAGAGCTCCCACCGCCACGTCGACTTGTCCGCTTTCGACCTGCGTCAGTAGATCACTGAAGGAGAGAGGAACGAATGTGTATTCCCGGTTCAGGCCATCGGCAACCTGGCGCCACAGATCGATACTGATGCCTTCCCATTCGCCGCTGTCGGTTTCCATGACAAAGGGCGGGACAGTGGTGATGCCGACTTTGATCGGCTCCGGTTGCCCCGCCGCCTGACTGGTAAACAGCAGCAGGAGGGGCAGGGCAAGCCGTGAGATCCATCGTTTCATGGGTAAGTCCGTGTTGTCAGGAAGTTAGTCAAACGCTGAGCTGATCACATCACGGTAGTTCCGGATGCGCTGTACATAGTGTACTGGTTCGTAGCCACGGGCGTAGCCGTAGCGGGTACTCGGGTAGTAGCGCTTGTCGGCTTTCAGCGGCAGGACTTCTTTCATATCGTCCCAGGAGTCAGGGTTTTTGCCCAGTTCGCGCGCAAGCTGGCGGGCATCCAACAGGTGACCACGGCCAATGTTGTAACTGGCCAGGGCAAGGAAGGTGCGGTCTGGCTCAGGAATGGTTTCGGGTAACCGGCGATGGCGATCCGCCAGGTAGCGGGCACCGCCATCAATGGCCGCCACGGGGTCCAGACGGTCCATTACGCCAAGGGATTCGGCGGTGTTCCGGGTCAGCATCATAATGCCGCGAACGCCGGTGGGTGATACGGCAGCCGGGTCCCAGTGGGACTCCTGATAGGACAGCGCCGCCAGCAAGTCAGCCGGCATGCCGGTTTTGGTTTCTGCTTCGGCGAAGCGATCAATAAAGTTGGGAAGTCGCTCATCTATCCGGCGGTTGAGGGCGCGCAGGTCGACGAAATCGAATTCGCCGATGTACGCGTAATAGCGGCTCTCGATATAGCCGATGGCTTCGTCACCGTCAGTGCTGTTCATCCATTCCCGGGTGGTTCCCGCCAGATCGTCGGAACCGGCTGGTAGGTACCAGCCCAGGTTATTGCCCTGGGTGAGGTTCATGGCCACTTCCAGGTGGGGGAAGTGGCGGCGCATGACCTGAACGATGTTGGAGTCAGCGACGGTGCAGTCGATGTCCTGCTCAGCGACTTCAGAAAGCAGAACTTCGGTCGTTCTGCTGTCATCTTCGGTGAACGTGATACCTTCGTGTTCGCTGGCGAGCTTGTTCAGAGTTTCTACGTAGCTGGAATCGGCGGTGACCGCAATGCTGACCTCAGGCATGCTTTCCGGTTTTCTGGGCATGGGTCGCATGTCGCGATGACACACCAGTTGCTCGGTGATTTCGGTGTGCGCGGGCCCGCGTGTGAACCGTCCTGTCCGTGATGGCAGGTGGGTCAGCCCGGCGGCCGCCAGATGCGTGTTGCCAGCCTCCAGCGCCTGCAAGACCTCGGCGGTTGAATCGTGCATGGTCCAGTTGACGGTCCAGCCTTTGCTCTCGGCGAAGCGTGACACCAGGCTGAACTCTGGGCCAATGGGGTTCTGGTGGCGGTCGAGATAGTAGGTGGTGGCGCCGTTGCGAGTTGCCACCTCCAGTACGCCGGTCTCTTGCGGCGGCGCGAGTTGTTCGGCCGGTTTATGGGTGGATGCGGTTTCAGATTCGCCCTGGCTACAACCAGCCATGATGGCAATGAGCGGAAGCAGGGCTCCCTTCAGCGCATGAGTCATAAAGACCTCGTTTTTTGGATTTATAAAATTATAAGGGTTTCTACGTACTCTGTGTGGAAGCGTATCACTTTGATTTTGAGCGGCCTGTGCAGGCCGGAGTTAACTGGCCTATGCTGGAGTGGTTCGATATTCCAAGGAGATGCGTAATGAAAGTCTGGACCAGAATCCCGATTCTTGCAGCTTTGCTGATTCTGCCACTGGCCGCGATCGGTGCCGATGGGGCTGATGGAATGGTAACGACGCAAAGTAAATACAGCGTTGCGATGACGGCGGACAAGCTGGTCTCGACCCTTAAAAGCAAGGGTATGACGGTGATGAACCGCATTAACCACACGGAGGGTGCCAGCAAGGCGGGGCTGGAACTACGCCCAACCGAGGTGGTGATTTTTGGCAACCCGAAGGTAGGGACGCCCCTGATGCAATGTGCCCAGAGTGTGGCGATTGATTTGCCGCAGAAAGCGCTGATCTGGGAAGACAGTGAGGGAACGGTCTGGTTAGGCTATAACGACCCGGAGTATCTGAAACAGCGTCACGACATTGAAGGCTGTGATCAGGTCATCAAAAAGATAGAGGGAGCACTGGCCGGTTTCGCAAAAGCGGCAACGGAATAACGTTTACTGATGCCCGGCAGTCACGTGTGCACGTGGGTTGGTATCAGAATCCGACGGCCAGGCTGGCGGTGACGGTGTGGCGATCGTAGCTGTAGCGATCGATATTGCTGTTGTTGTCGATACGGTCCAGATCCAGACTGAGAGATGTTCGACGAGAGAAACGATACGTGGTGCCAACGGACAGTGTATGACGCTTGTCTTCACGACGTATCGTTTGTCGGCCCTCGGGAACAATCAGTTGGTGTGGCGTACGATAGTAACTGAAGCGAAAGCCCGCCCCGGCTTCAACACTCAGTTGGTCAGTCAGGTCGTACTCAATGCCTGCATCAAGGCCATGTCGCTCGGGCGACACACTGAAGAACTCCTCTCCGGTATCCAGATTGTCCCGGTCATTGTAGTCAGCCCGGTATTTGAGTTCCGCCGTCCAGTTCCCCGGCCGGAGACGGTAATGGGCATCAAGCCGGTACATCTGGCCCCGATAGGCATCGAATCCAGGTAACGGAAAAATCTGGGTGGCCTCTGCTCTAACCAGGCATCGCGCGCCGGGGCCTGGGCAGTCGAGGGTGGTTATGCCGGCCATCAGGCGAGCGCGACGTTCCCTTGATCGCCGATCCCGCCATATATAGTCGCCGCCAAGGCCTACGCTGATCACTCCCGGTGCGGTTTTCTGAACCCATTTTGCACCCGCCTGAATCACCTGCAGGTCAAACGTGTGCTCGGAAGGGTACTGACGCGAATAGAACTTGATGTCCGAACGCAGTCCCGCCGAAGAGTCGCCATAGAGGTAATAGGAGGCAGCCGCCAGAGTTTCCACAAAGCCGCTGTCGAGCTTTCGGGGGGCGGTATCCGGGAACAGCGCAACGTTGTCTTCATAGCCACCCCCGATGGAAACCAGGCCAGCCCAACGTTTTCTGGGTGAGGCAGCATGCATCGTTGGATCGAGGCGTTCAAGTTGACGGGTGGCGAGCGATATCAGGTTGTCGTCAGGATCGGACGCAAGCACGTTCTGGAACGCTTTTGTTGCGGCGTTCTGATTTTCACGGGCCAGGGCGGTCAACCCGATGTTGTAGTAGGCAAGCGCTTTCTGACGGGTGGGGATAAGGGTCCGGAAGGTTTGCTCCGCCTCCTCGTAAAGCCCGAGCTTGTAATAGACAACGCCCAGGTTGTAATTGAGTGAGCGGGAGCTCAACCCCTTCGAGACGGCGGACTCAAGTAAGCGGCGAGCTTCATCCAGGTCACCGGCGTTAAACGCCTGGATACCCGCACGGAAGAGCGTCTTAGCCTCGGTCGTATGCTCCTGAGCATGGGCGGTTGACAGCGCGAGACACAACACCAGTGCGATGGTCAGAAGACGGCGCAAATACTCTCTCCGGAATAGTCTGAACTCGGACTCAGAGTATAACAGCCATTGGACGGGCGAGCGCCAGTCCTGAAGGGATCAGGTGTGACGTCTGTATCTAATCTACTGCTGTCCGGTTTCCTCCAGATTCAGGCCGTTGTCGTTTAACAGGTCCAGATCGGTATCGCCGGTGCCAGGCAGGTCCAGTCCAGGGTCTTCGATGCCCGGCAGATCCAGTTCTGGTTCGTCTTGGATGATCTCGCCAGGCAGTTCGATGCCGAGCGCGTCACGAGACTCCCGTGACTGTTCGGAGAGAGTGCTCTCGATATCCAGCATGTCTTCCCGGGTATCGGAAGCGAAGTCGCCGGAATCCGTCTGCATATCACCGAACCCGTTTGCGCCGGCGGGCGCGTCCACGGACTCCGGAAGCTCAAGTTGTTGCACAAAGGAATCGTCCAGCTCTTGATCGTCCGCGACCATTCTCATGGTCACATCAAGATCGTCCTGAGCCCAGGACAGAGCCGGTGTAGCAAGCAGAAGGCCGAGCATGGCCGGAGCAAGCCAGCGCATATGGATATGTCTTTTCATGATGAAGGCTCCGTGTTTCCTGGAATGGCGGTGCTGAACGTTTTGCGCCGGGTTCCATCGTCCAGGTGCGCAACCAGTTTGCCGGAACCAGGGAACAGTACGTTGATGGGCAACGCCAATACGTTATCGCCTTGCTTGAGATCCACCGTCCAGCTGATGGTCTGGCGCCCCGGGAAGGGTGCCAGTTCTGCGTTGGGCGGCAGTTCCAGGGTCAGAGTGACGTTGTCCATCGCCTTGCGGGAATTGAACGCCAGCCTGACGGTTTTCAGTTCCGCTCCACTTTCGGGTTCAGCAACGGTTTCTGTTGCTGTCTGCCCGTTAGCATCTGCGATGTCTTCGGGCAATCCCGTATCTGCCGGGCCGACCTGCATACCGATGAAGATACCGAGTGCCAGCACGGCGGCAATTGATGAAGCCCAGAGTGACGTTTTGCGTAACGTGGAATTCCGAGGTGTCTCGCCAGCGAGTGCCATTGCACGAACGCGGGATTCGAAATCGTCGTCGGGCTCTGGAACGGTCTGGGCCATGATGCCTTTTTGCAGGCGTTGTTCATCCTCCCAGAGTTCTGAGCAACTGGCACACGTCGATGCGTGAGCTTGGAGGGCTTCCTGTTCATGCAGCGGAAGATCGCCGCGAACCAGGCTGTCGACCTCCTGATGGAACTGACGACACGTCATGGCATTCACCTCTTCACCCTTCACGTTGTTGCTTTTCGAAAGGTTCCATTTGTTTTTTCAACCGTTCCCGCATAAACGCTCTGCTGCGATGCAGGCGTGATTTTATCGTACCAACAGGCACATCCAGAACCGTTGCAATGTCCTCCTGGCGCCAGCCATCCGCGTCGTGAAGCAATAACAGGGTTCGTTGGTCTGGTGGCAGGGTATTCAGTAACCGCTTGACGGTTTCGCCAATGCGCGTTTGGTCGATACCGGCGGACGCATCCGGGCTTGCCTCGCCGAGGGATTCTATGAAGGCGGTCTGGCTCTCCGCAGCGACCAGTGTACTGACGCTGATTTCTCTTTGGCTGGATTGTTTTCGGGTGAGGTCAACAAAGTGCCGGTACAACACACGGTTGAGCCATGGCTGGGGTTGCTGCACGTTTTCCAGTTCGTCCAGCCGGGGGTACATCTTGACCACGACATCCTGCACCAGATCCTCTGCGTCCTGTTTCTGGCCAGTCAGGCGGTAGGCGAAAATATACATGCCTTTCATGTAAGGCAGAATCAGCCGGTCAAATCGCTTTGACGACGACGAACGAAATGGGAGCAAAGCCAATCTGATTCCCTCGGTCTGTGGTTGGCACGGTTTGGCGGGTGCCCCGTCCTCAGGCCATTCTTGTAGGTGTTCGGATGTCAGATTCTGAACATACCATCATTATTGCCTTTTGTTCGAGACAAATTTCTCGCTACAAGAACCAGTTAGCCCTTCCTTTTGCGATTTCTCGTCTATTCGGGAAAATTTTTTTGGAACCACCGCAATTAGACTTCCGTGTTAGGCCGAAAGACACAGGACGAGTCTCGAACTACAAAAAAACGTACAGAGGTAAACAAGTATGTTCATGCGCCAAACGCGACTGATGTCGATGGTCATTTTGTCGGTCAGCCTGACGGGTTGTTTTGAAAGCAGCAGCCAGACTACAAAGAATGCGGACCCAGACTACGACATTACCAATCCGGCCGTGGAGCGGGGAACTCACCCATTATTTGACCCGTTGACCACCCAATTCCCGATTCCAAGCGATTCCCTTTTCTATCTCAGTGAGGTTGACGACGGCACCATGCTGAATGGCAGTGATCCTGCCAACCCAGTGACCACGGGCATTGGATTTCTCGATGGAAATTCAGTACTGGCACCCATTGATATCAAGATCAGTGGCAGCCTGGACAGCCAGCAGACCCTTGATGCACGTGACTTTGTCTCCGTGGAGGGCGAGGTTGTCCCCAACCCGGATCAGAATGTGTTCCTGATTCCCCTGGAATATGCCGGTGGCGATAGCCTCCGTCAAACCTCCGGAGAGGTCGCCGGAATTTCATCGGCGATTCAGTACCGGCGGGCACTGGCACTTGAGGAAAGCGGTAATACCGCCGAAGCGGATGCAATTTTCGATGCCCTGGTTGAGGACAGACTTCGGGTTGAGCTGCTGGATATCGATGGTGGCCAGAACAATATGATCCGGATTCTGCCGGTCAAGCCACTGGCTGAGAAAACCCGGTACGCCCTGGCCATCACCGACGACATTGTAGACACCAACGGCGACCCGCTCGTTGGCGCTCCGACCTACCAGTCGGTGGCGGACCCGGAAGCGGTACTTTCCAATGTTGCGTTCGAGCCATTCCGCGAGGCGTTGCTGCCTGCCCGCCGACTCGCCTCCGATTATTTTGAGTTCAAGCAGGCGTTTTCCATCGCTGGATTCTCAAAGACGTTCGATGACGTTGTGTTTTCCACAACGATCACCACAACGGCGGTAGACGACGTACTGCTGGCAAACACAGCCCCGGTAACGTTCTTCCGCAACAGCCTGGGTATAGCTGCCCGACAGGAAGGGCTTCAGCAGTTGATCTCCGGATTCTACAACCTGACTCAACAGCCGCTGGAGGGGGCCGCGACGGCGGAACAGCAGAACATCAACGATGAAATCCATGCAACGCTGACGGACACAGATTTCCGCCTCTACGACGCCGAGCTCGCCGGCCTGCTCAGTGAGGCCCGGGACGCTGGCATGGTCGTTCAATATCAGGACCTTGTCAGCAATGATCAGGCGGACCGCAGAGTCGCCTATGCTTTGCAGGCCGCAACAGCGATGGCCGTCGATACTGTCGCCGACAACGAGGGTGAAGCGCAGGCGCTTGCAACCGCCGCTGACAACCTTATTGATGCCCCGAAGCCGCGAACAGTAAGAATGTTCAACCAGCGCGACGGTGGTGAGATAAATCCGGCGTTGGCTCAGGAAGTTCAGGGCACTCCTCTTAATATCCATGTCTATGAGGGCGAGATTACCCTGCCGTATTTTCAGGGCGTGCCGGAGGCGACGGATGGTTCAGCTGTACGCTCGGCCAGTTGGCTCCCGGCGGACTTCAGCGCCGAAGAGTCGCTCGATCAGGCTCCCTCCGATCGGGTGACCTACCGTTTCCCGTTTGTTGAAAAGTCCGGTGAAACAACGGTCCCCATTGTGGTCGCCGCGCCCGACACCAACCAGGCCTTGATTGCCCCGCAGACCCCGGCAAATGGTTTTCCGGTGATCATCTATCAGCATGCCGTGACCACCGACCGTTCGGCGATCCTCCCTCTTGCGACAGCCGCTGGGTTGTCCTGCGCAGACCCTGGCAATACCTTTGACTGCTTCGTCACCATCGGTATCGATCAGCCGCTGCACGGTATTTTCGGAGAGGGCGTGGTTGGTCTTAATCCCATCACCACTCAGGATGGTGCTTCGGCGGACGCCGTCGAGCGTCACTTTGGCTTCGCCGCTGACGCGGATCTTAATCCGGTACCGGCGGGTGAACTGCAGGAGCCCGAATCGGGAAGTCTGTACCTGAATTTCACTAACTACGCCAACACCCGTGACAACATGCGCCAGGGCACCCTCGACCTGCTTAACGTGAACGCCTCGTTGCAGGCGATCGAGGACGCCATCAACGCGTGTCAGGCCGCCGGCGATTGCGCCCAGGGCCTGAGCATTGATCCGAGCCGGGTCTATTTCATGAGCCATTCGCTCAGTGGTATGGGTGGCGCGGCCTTCCCACCGGTTAACAATGCAGCGAGTGCTGCGGGCAACTCCAATCTCAGCCCGGTTCTGGCCTCTAATCTGCTGAACACCGGCGGTCAGTTCACACGTCTGTTCGAAAACTCGCAGTCACTGGCACCACAGCTTCTTCCCGTGCTGGACGCCGCCTCTGATGGCGTGCTGGCGCAGGGACGTACGGAGCTCAACATCTACTTCAATGTGTTCCAGTCGCAGCTGGATTCGGCAGACCCTGTCGCCTATGCCGGCTTTTATCAGAACACCAACACGTTGCTGACTGAAATCGTTGGTGTTGATGATGACCCTGAGCGCCCAACTGACGACACGATTCCCAATGCCGCGGATGATCAGCTTTACGCCATGGGGCCCCTTGAAACCACGGTTCCGGAAACCGGATTTGTGATCAGTAGTGAGCGCGCACCTCTGGCGGGTGCGGATCCCCTGGCTGCGGGTATGGGCGCTGAGTCAACGCCGCTGGCAAGTGGCCTCCCAGCTATAACCCGCTATCTGGAAGGGTCACATGGCAACCCCGTGTCTGCCGGTCAGAAAGCGGCGGATGCCTTTTCTTCACGTGCGGTTTTCGACGAGATGATCGCGCAGATGCTGGAGCTGTTCAGTGATGGCACCGTTTCTGTCAGCAACCCCTGTGTCGTAAAGGATGCCGATACCTCAGGTACGGACTGCTCCGCCGAGGGCAACACCGATCCAGGCAGTGAGCCGGACGGCGGCGGAGATGGTGGGGGTGATGGAGGTGATGGTGGCCTGATTGGTGGCGGCCTGATCTAGAAACCCAACGGCCAGACAACCAGCGCTTCGGAGATCCCGGAGCGCCCGTTCCCGATAAACACGTGTATGTCGATGGCGATTCTCTCCATCAATGGGGAAGCTTTGCCTGAAAAACTGGAGCTACAGACCAATGACAACAAAAAACCGAGACCGTAAACGCCTGGCGCTGGCTATCGGCGCAATCGTATCCACTGCCCCGGCGATGGCATTCGATTTTGACATCTACGAGATCGACGCCTCGCTCTCAACGACCCTGACGGCGGGGATTGCCTATCGGTTGGAAGATCAGGACAAAGATCTGATCTCCCAGGGCAACCTGGGTCCGGAATTCGCATTCAGTAACACGGGCGCCTCGTCCAACAACTTCGACGACGGCAACCTGAACTTTGAAAAGAACGAGCCATATTCCCAGATCCTGCGTGGCCGTAGTGAACTGTTCCTGGACTACACCCCCGACAGTGACACGCTGACGCGGGTCGGGGCGCTGGTGCGAGGCACTTATTATTACGACCACGAACTGAAGGATAACCGTCGCGCCAAGGACCCGGTCGGCCAGCGACGTGAATTGAATGATGAGGCCAAAGATAACGCCTCCGGTGTGGATCTTCTCGACGCCTACGTGTTTACGGACTGGTACTTCGGAGATACGCCGGTGTCGATCCGTTACGGCCGTCAGGTGGTGAACTGGGGGGAAAGCACGTTCATCCTGGGCGGTATCAACGCGGTTAATCCGATCGATGTTCCCGCGTTTCGTGCTCCCGGCGCGGAGCTGAAAGACGTATTGTTACCAGTGGAGATGTTGTATACGTCGGTTGGCCTGACGCCTGAAATCACCATGGAGGCGTTTGTTCAGACCGACTGGGAAAGCTTCAGGATTGACGATTGTGGCACCTATTTTTCCTCCGCCGACGTGGCGGCCGATGGCTGTGGCCCGGTATTACTGGCGGGCCAGGTGCCTGACTCCCAAGCGCTGGAAGAGGGATTCGTGTCTCCGCGCCTGGGCGATCGCGAGCCCGGGGACAAGGATCAGTTCGGTGCCGCGTTGCGTTGGTATCTGACCGACCTGGGGGCCGAGCTGGGGTTCTACTACACCCGTTATCACAGCCGTCTTCCGTACATCAGTGGTGTGGTCAACAACCCCTCGGACCCATCGGCAAACCAGAAAAGCGACCCCAACCTGCCCAACTCCAGGTTTCCCAGCTATTTCATCGAGTATCCGGAAGACATTGATCTCTATGGCATCAGTATCAACACCACCCTGCCAACGGGCACTTCGCTGGGGGCGGAATACAGCTTCCGGCCAAACCTTCCCATCCAGTGGAACACGTTTGAGCTGATCTACGGAGGCTTGCAACAGCGTGGTCCGGATGGACAGGTAGTGAGCAAGCTGGAGCAACGCCAGCGTGAGAAGGATCCCAATTTCAACTATGCCGGTAAGGCTGTTGATGGCTACGACCGTTACAACGTTTCCCAGGCCCAGGCCACATTCATTCACTTCATTGACCGGGTAATGGGCGCCGCCCGTTTCATCATTGTTGGTGAGGTCGGTGCCACCTATATCCACGATCTGCCCAGCACCTCGGAAGCCCGCTACGGACGATCGGGCATCTACGGTGTGGGGCCGGTGCCGCTGGAAGGTGACAACTTTACCGGTGATTACTGCAGCCAGGGCACAGACAGTGACCCGCGTTTGAACATCAACCCCAGCAACTGCGGAGGTGATGGGTTTACCACATCCTTCTCCTGGGGCTATCGCACGCTGTTTGTCTGGGACTATCCGGATGCCGTCGCCGGCGTCAACTTGCGCCCCAGGCTCTTTTTCTCTCACGACGTGAAGGGCTACGCACCAGATCCCGGTGGCAACTTCCAGGAAGGCAACAAGTCACTGGGCCTTGCCGTCGAAGCCACCTATCAAAACGCCTACAAAGCCAACCTGAGTTACACCAACTATTTCGGGGGTGATTACAACGTCATCAATGACCGGGATTTCGTGTCGGCCTCAGTGTCCTATTCATTTTGAACCATTGTCTGAAAACCGAGGAGTAATCCATGATTAATCGAAAAAACCTGCTTTACAGTGCATTAGCGTGCTCAATGCTGTATTCCGTATCAGCCGGCGCAGGAGTGTCGGCCCAGGAGGCCGCCAAACTGGGAGATACGCTCACGCCGATGGGTGCCGAGAAGTCCGGTAATGGCGATGAAATTCCTGCCTGGGACGGGGGGCTGCTTCAGGCGCCGGGTGCCTACCAGGGCGACGGCCGATACGTGGACCCGTTTCCCAACGACAAAGAGCTGTTTCGTATCGATCAGAGCAACGTTGACCAGTACGCGGACAACCTGACGCCTGGCCAGATTGCGATGATCAAGACGTACGACAATTATTTTATGCCGGTCTACCAGACTCGGAGAACGGCGACCTATCCTGCCGACGTGCTGGAGAAAACCAAGGCCAATGCCACCGAAGTGGAATTGGTGGAAAGCGGAAACGGTCTCAAGAACTACACGACAGCGACCCCGTTTCCGATCCCCCAAAATGGTCTTGAGGTGATTTTCAACCATATCACCCGCTACCGCGGCGGTTCCTTTACCCGCAATGTGGCACAGGTAACACCGCAACCAAACGGCGATTTCAGCCCAGTCAGGTTCACCGAGTCGTTTACCGAGCGGGTGGCGCTGGAGGATTTCGATCCGAGCGAAGATCCCAACGTGATGTTCTATTTCAAGCAGGCCATCACCGCTCCGTCACGCCTCGCCGGCAACGTACTGCTGGTGCACGAGACCATCAACCAGGTTAAGGAACCCCGCCGCGCATGGTTGTACAACTCCGGGCAGCGTCGTGTTCGCCGTGCTCCCAATGTGGCCTACGATGGGCCGGGTACCGCCGCAGATGGTCAGCGCACGTCTGACAACCTGGACCTCTACAATGGCGCGCCAGACCGTTACAACTGGGAACTCAAGGGCAAGAAAGAGCTGTACATTCCGTACAATTCCTATCGCCTGACCGACGAGAGCCTGAGCTATGACGACATCATAAAGCCCGGCCATGTCGACCAGGGCCTCACGCGTTATGAGCTGCACCGGGTATGGCATGTAACAGCGACACTCAAGGATGGTGAGCGGCATGTCTACGGCAAACGGGACTTCTACATTGATGAGGATACCTGGCAGATTGCAGCGGTGGATCACTACGATGGTCGTGGCAACCTGTGGCGTGTTGCCGAAGCGCACGCGATGCAGATATACGATGCCAACATTCCGGCCTATGCCTTTGAAACCCTGTATGACCTGTTGTCAGGGCGCTATCTGGTGATGGGGCTGACCAACGAGGAAGACGAGCCTTACCAGTATGGTACCGAGCGTCGCTCCCGTGAATACACGCCGGCTGCGTTACGCCGGGACGGCGTGCGTTAATCGTTGATGGCGGACCGATAACCCTGCCTGGCCTGGCAGGGTTATCCCCGACGGGGCACCACATCAAAGATCCCTGCCCGGTAAAGTTCCTTATAGCTATTCCCGAATCACTCTGTTAGTGTGCCCAGCATCCTGCCTCTAGGGATTTCCGCAATTCAAGGCTTCAAGCCCGTGCGAACCATCCATACGACCTGTCAGAGGACGTCACCCCGTTAACGGTGTGTGGCCGTAGTCGTCTTTTATTCCATGAATCTTCATGGCATCTGCCCGCATTCGCCGAGATCGGTGTTCGTGGAGGCAGACTAATCAAGAGTTGATCCACTATGAGTTTTTCTTCACTCGGTTTGTCCGAGCAACTGGTCCGTGCCACTGCCGACCAGGGTTACGAAACCCCATCACCCATCCAGGCCAAGGCCATCCCCGCCGTTTTATCCGGCAGGGATGTGATGGCGGCTGCCCAGACGGGTACCGGTAAAACCGCAGGGTTCACCCTGCCATTGCTGCAGCGCCTGGCGGAAAACCCCCGCACTGGCAAAGGCCCGCGTGTACTGATCCTGGCGCCTACCCGCGAGCTGGCGGCCCAGGTACATGACAGTGTGGCCCTTTACAGCCGATACATGCCGACCAAGTCCGCCGTGGTGTTTGGTGGCGTAAAAATCAATCCGCAGATGATGAAGCTGCGTAAGGGCCTGGACGTGCTGGTGGCCACACCCGGCCGTCTGATGGACCTGTATCAGCAGAATGCAGTTCGCTTCAACGAAGTGGAAATCCTGGTGCTGGACGAAGCCGACCGCATGCTGGACATGGGCTTTATCCGTGACATCCGCAAGATTCTTGCGCTGTTGCCCGCCAAGCGCCAGAACCTGTTGTTCTCCGCTACCTTCTCCAATGAAATCCGCACCCTGGCCGAAGGCCTTCTGGATAACCCGGTGCAGGTGGAAGTGGCAGCCCGAAACACTGCTGCGGAAAGCATCAAGCAGTCGGTCTATCCGGTTGATCAGAGCCAGAAAACCGCCTTGCTGAGCAAGCTCGTGCGAGACAATGGCTGGGAGCAGGTGCTGGTGTTCACCCGTACCAAACACGGTGCCAACCGCCTGACCCAGAAGCTGGAGCGTGACGGTATTACCGCTGCTGCGATCCATGGCAACAAGTCACAGGGTGCTCGTACCCGCGCCCTGGCTGATTTCAAACAGGGTGAAGTGCGTGTACTGGTCGCAACCGACATCGCAGCCCGTGGCCTGGACATCAAACAGCTGCCCCAGGTGGTGAACTTCGAATTGCCGAACGTGCCGGAAGACTACGTTCACCGCATTGGCCGTACTGGTCGTGCCGGTGAAAGCGGCCATGCACTGTCGCTGGTCAGCGCCGATGAGGGCAAGATGCTTGCCGGGATTGAGAGGCTGATCAAGAAGCAGTTGCCGCGCAAGTCTGTTGAAGGCTTCGAGCCCCAGAACAACCTGCCATTGAAGCCAAAAGCCAAGGCAGACCCCAGCCGGGCCCGTGGTCGCGGCGGTAACGGTGGTGGCAATGGTAAGCCCGGCGGAAATGGCCGTAGTTTTGGCGGCAAGCCGGGTGGTCGCAGTGGCGGCCGTAGCCAGAATGGCAACGGTGGTCAGGCAAGGCGCTCACCCCAGCGCGAAAACGCGTAGTCCTGCCTACTCCACAGAAAACGGGCCCCCAGGGCCCCGTTTTGGGTATTGGCTCAGGCTGACTTTTTGCCGTCCGGTGTCTTTTTCTCGACGCCGGTGTCGGCGCCTTCCGGCACAAACACATCACGTACGGTCAGCGGCTTGCCGTCGGCATCCTGAACTTCAACCGGTAAAATGGCACGCCCGGTTTCGCGGTCCCTCAGGTCCAGCGGTGTTTGATCTGGCGCCGGATTCCATTTGTCGCCCCACTGGCGAAGGGCGATCACAATCGGGAACAGATCCCGGCCTTTTTCGGTCAGCCGGTACTCGAATCGTGAGCCGTGTTCGCCCACATCCACCTTCTTCAATACCTCGTTGTCCACCAGCCTCGCTAACCGGTCGCAGAGAATGTTGCGGGCAATACCCAGCTCTTGCTGGAAGTCCACAAAGCGGCGGGTGCCATACATCGCGTGCAGCACTACAAGCAGAGACCACCAGTCACCCACCTCGTTAAGGGCGCGGGCGACGGAGCAATTGGAGTCATCAAAACGTTTTCTGGCCATGTTTCGGAGTGTACCTAATAGGGTTGCATTTTAAAACCAGATTCAATATGGTTGCTTAAAGAAACCAGATTAGTAAGGTTGCGATCTACCATGAGCATGAATCTTGGCCCTTTGTTTGAACCCTTTGAACTCCACAACCTGACCCTGCGCAATCGCGTGGCGATGGCTCCGATGACCCGCAATTTCTCGCCGGGCAACGCCCCGAGCCAGGATGTGGTGGACTATTATCGCCGCCGCGCTGAAGGCGGTGTTGGTTTGCTGATTACCGAAGGCACTACAGTGAATCATCCTGGCGCCAACGGTTATCCGAATGTGCCGTTCTTTCATGGCGACACAGCTCTCGCCGGCTGGAAGGATGTGGTTGATGCGGTCCACGAGGCTGGCGGGGCCATTTTCCCGCAGTTGTGGCACGTGGGTGCCGTACGCAAGGAAGGCACCGAGCCGGACCCATCCGTACCCGGTTACAGCCCGTCCGGTCTGTTTTCACCGGGCAAACCCAACGGCAAGGCGATGAGCAAGGACGACATTGACGACGTCATCACGGCGTTTGCCGACGGTGCTCAGGATGCCAAAGCGTTGGGCTTTGACGGTGTGGAGATTCACGGCGCCCACGGTTATTTGCTGGATCAGTTCCTGTGGGAAGGCACCAACCAGCGTGATGACGAATACGGCGGCAGTATGGAGAACCGTCTGCGCTTCGTGGTTGAGATCGTTGAAGCTGTCCGCCATCGGGTAGGCCCGGACTTCCCCATCATGCTGCGTTTTTCCCAGTGGAAACAGCAGGATTATGAGGCGAAGCTGGTGAACACACCCGAGGAACTGGAGCAGTTTCTGAAACCGTTGGTGGATGCCGGTGTGGATATCTTTCACGCCTCCACGCGCCGCTTCTGGGAGCCCGAATTCGAAGGCTCTGACCTGAACCTGGCAGGGTGGACTCAGAAACTGTCTGGCAAGCCGACCATGTCCGTTGGCAGTGTGGGCCTGACGGAGGACTTCATCAGCGGTACTTTCGCCAGTAAGAAGGAAGCGGTGGAGCAATCTGGTATCGACGAGCTGGTTGAGCGCATGAACAACAGCGAATTCGAATTGATCGCCGTTGGCCGTGCATTGCTGCAGGACCCGGAGTGGCTGGTAAAAGTGAAGGATGGCCGCATTGGCGAGGTGGAGCCCTTCGCGAAGAAGTCGCTGGCAAAGCTCTACTGATCAGACAAGGCGTTGACGATAGGCCCCGGCGAGACACCGGGACTTTTTTGTGTCTGTCCGGGCTGTAATTTAACCTGTTGCCGAAACCCGTATGATTAATGCTCTTGTTTTCAACTAAAGGGATACACCATGAAGTCTGTAACTTCTCTTTCAGCCATTGTCCTGCTTGCGTTGACTCTGGTTATGGCCGGCTGCGCCACGGTCGGCCAGGACTTTGCCACCCATAACGTTGACCAGATCGAGATCGGCGATACCACCCGCGCCGATATCCAGGAGATGTTTGGTGAGCCCTGGCGCACCGGTATCGAGGACGGCAAGCGCACCTGGACCTACGGCAAGTATCGCTGGTCTGCTTTCGGTGACGCCGAGACAACGGACCTGGTGGTGCGATTCAACGAAGATGGCACAGTGTCTTCCTACGTCTACAACACCACCAAGTAACGATCAGATTTCCGGAGGCTGGTGAATGGATGACCAGGGTGATCCGGCGGATATCGAACAGTTACTGGACCGTATAGAAGCAGGGGCCGCTGGTCGTTCTCACGTTTCCATCGGTGAAATGATGGATGCAGTCGGGCGCCGGACCTTTGGGCCGCTGGTGCTTCTGGTTGGCCTTATTCTGGTGACGCCCCTCAGTGGCGTGCCGGGAATGCCGACCCTGTTGGGCCTGCTCACACTGCTGACGTTGGGGCAGGTTCTGTTGGGTCGGACCCAGTTCTGGCTGCCCAGCTTGTTGCTCCGGCGTCAGGTTCCCCGCCAGAAGCTTGTACAGGGGCTCCATTTACTGCGCCCGGCCGCACGGCGGATCGACCGCCTGATACGCCCAAGATTCACTTTCCTCGTCAAGGGTCCTGGCCTCTACGCCATGGCGCTTGCGTGCATGGTGATTGCGATCGTGATGCCGGCGACGGAGCTCGTGCCATTCAGTGCCAGTATTGCTGGCGTGGCGCTGATGACATTCGGCCTTGCGATGATTTCGAAAGATGGTCTCCTTGCCGTGCTTGCCTGGGGTGTTTCGCTGGCGGGGCCGGTGATGTTGGTGCGAACCATCGGCAGCTGAATAAGGCCAGATTACGTAAAGTCGGGGGTTATGAACTAAATTGTCAGTAGAAGAACGCCTCATTCACAGGCGAAAGAGGAGAAACACCATGATACGTTTATTCTATCTGGTATCTTCGATTGACAGTGCAAAAGAAATCTCCGACGACCTTCACGAGCACGACGTCACTGACTGGCGCTTCCACATTGTCAGCAAGGACGAGGCCGGCCTCTACACTCACCAGTTACACACCGCGTCCATCCTGGACCGAACGGATCTGCCCAGGTACGTGGAGCGCGGCGCCATAGCCGGCTTTGTGCTGGCGCTGGCCTTCCTTGTACCGTTGGCCTTGCTGGAAGTTCTGAACATGCCGGCGGCCGCCTGGATCGCCCTGTTTATCTTTGTGGTGATAGCGGGCGCCTGGGTTGGTGGCTTTGGTGGTATCCAGAGTGAAAACTACCGTATCGAGCCGTTCCATCATGATATTGAGGCAGGGAAGTACCTGATCATGGTGGATGCCCCGAAGGACCACATTCCCAAGGTCAAGGAACTGATGGCGAAGAACCACCCCGAGGCCAAGTTGCAGGGCAAGGATTCCAGCATTAACAATCCGTTTGCCGGCCGGCGTCGGCATAAGATCAAACAGGCCTGATGCGAGGCACTGTTCAAAACGGAATGGTTTCATGACAAAGAACGGTGTCATTCTCACCGGCGGTGGCGCGCGGGCGGCGTATCAGGTCGGCGTGCTTCGCGCTATCGCTGACATGTATCCGGACTGGAACCACCCGTTCAATGTCATTATCGGTACCTCGGCCGGGGCGATCAATGCCATGGCCCTTGCCGGTAACCGGGGGCTGTTTCGCCACAGTATTGATCATCTCGATAAAGTCTGGTCGGAACTGACTATGGACCGGGTATTCCGGGCGGATACCTTTAGCCTGATGCGCAGCTTCAGCGCCATCGCCCGCAAGATGATCAGTCGCCCCATTGAAAGCGGGCCGGTTTCCTTTCTGGATAATTCGCCACTGCGGGAATTGCTGGAGCGGGAGATCGACCTGCAGAGCATTCGGCAAACCATTCAGGAGGGCCACATCGACGCTGTGGGCCTGAATGCCTGCGGTTACGCGACTGGCCAGAATGTGTGTTTCTTTGAAGGGGCTGAAGGGCTGCAAGGCTGGTCGGTCGGACAGCGTGGCGGCACCCGCACAGAGCTGGCAGTGGACCACATCATGGCGTCTGCGGCTATTCCCACTCTGTTTGCGCCGGTGAAGATCAACCGCGAGTACTTTGGTGATGGCGTGACCCGCCAGATGGCCCACATCAGTCCGGCATTGCGACTGGGTGCGCGCAAGGTGCTGGTGATCGGGGTTAGTGCCAACGCGATGTGCCCGTCCAGGCGCCCGGAAAAGCCCGGTATGCCAACGCTGACCCAGGTACTGGCCCACGTGTTCAACGGCATGTTCCTGGATACGCTGGATTACGACATCGATCGCTCACGGCTGATCAACCAGTTGCTGGAACTGATCCCAGAGAAGAAACTGAAGGAGTCCGGGCTGGACCTGAACCCGGTGGATATTCTGGAAATTTCCCCTTCCGAGCCCATCAACGAAATCGCCATGAAATACATTGACGCCATGCCGCTGGTGTTGCGACGGTTGACCGGTGCTTCGGACAACGCGCCTTTTTCCAGCGCCAATCTCGCCAGCTTCCTGCTGTTCGACAAACGCTTCTGTCGCGATTTGATTGAGCTGGGCTACCGGGACGGCCAGAGCCAGTCCCGGCAGATTGAGCGGTTTTTTGAGAAGGAATCCGGGGCTGAAGAATCAGCCCCTTAACCCACCAACCAGCTTGTCGATGCTTTCCTTGGCATCGCCAAACAGCATGCGGGTGTTGTCTTTGAAGAACAGCGGGTTTTCCACGCCTGAGTAACCCGTGGCCATGCCCCGCTTGAGGACAACCACCTGGCGCGCTTTCCACACCTCAAGCACCGGCATACCGGCGATCGGGCTGCCCGGGTCTTCGGCGGCGGCCGGGTTTACGGTGTCGTTGGCACCGATAACCAGCACCACATCGGTACTTGGGAAATCGTCGTTGATTTCGTCCATTTCCAGCACGATGTCATAGGGCACGTGGGCCTCGGCGAGCAACACGTTCATGTGTCCGGGCAGGCGACCCGCCACAGGGTGAATGCCGAAACGCACGTTGACGCCACGGTCCCTCAGGATTTTCGTCATTTCGCTGACGCCGTTCTGGGCCTGCGCCACAGCCATGCCGTAACCCGGCACGATGATCACTGAATCGGCATTGCGCAGTTCCTCGCACACATCATCCGCGGAGGACTCATAGACAGACTGGTCAGTATCGGCCGCGCTTGAGCTGCTGCTGGTCTGGCCGAAGCCGCCCAGGATGACGCTGATAAACGACCGGTTCATAGCCTTGCACATGATGTAGCTGAGGATGGCACCGCTGCTGCCTACCAGGGCACCCACCACAATCAGCAGGTCATTACCCAGCATGAACCCGATAGAGGCCGCCGCCCAACCGGAGTAGCTGTTGAGCATGGACACCACTACCGGCATGTCGGCGCCGCCGATGGCCATGATCAGGTGAATGCCGAGCACCGAGGCGATGACCGTCATGATGACAAGGGATGTAAGCCCCAGCGCCATGCTGTCGGTACCGAGGAACCAGGCACCCAGCAATACGCAGGCAATGATGGCCACCAGGTTCATCAGGTGTCGGCCCGGCAGGGTCAGGGCCTTGCTGTCGATGCGGCCATCCAGTTTGCCGCAGGCCACCAGCGACCCGGTGAAGGTCACGGCGCCGATAAAGATACCGACAAACACTTCCACCAGCTTGATGGTGTGTTCGGCACCCGTGGTGGCTACCAGGGGCTCAATATAGCCCGAGAAGCCGACCAACACCGCCGCCAGGCCCACGAAACTGTGCAGCAGGGCAACCAGCTGCGGCATCTGGGTCATTTCCACCTTGTTGGCGATGGGGATACCAATACCGGCGCCCAGCAGCACCGCAATCACGATCGCGATAACACCACCGTCCACGCTGGCCAGGGTGGCGCCAACAGCGATGATGATGCCGGCGACACCATAAAGGTTCCCGCGCCGGGCGGATTCCTGATGGCTAAGGCCACCCAGGCTGAGGATAAAACAGATACTTGCGACCACGTAGGCCACGCTCACCAATCCTGTGCTCATATCGGGCGCCTCCTACTTGCGAAACATTTTGAGCATGCGATGGGTGACCCGGAAGCCGCCCCCCACGTTGATGCTGGCAATCAGCACCGCGAAAAAGGCCATGATGCCAACGGCCAGATTCTCCGCCTGGGCCAGGTGGAGAATGGCACCGATCACAATGATGCCGCTGATGGCGTTGGTCACGCTCATCAGAGGCGTATGCAGGGACGGCGTCACGTTCCAGATAACCTGCCAGCCGATAAAGCAGGACAGGACAAACACCGTGAAGTGCTGCAGGAAGCTTTCCGGCGCATGGGCACCAACCCCGTAGAGCGCCAGGGCCGTGACCAGCAGCAGCGCACCCTTGCCAAACTGGCTGCGGCGTTTGGCGTCTTGCCTCGCGGCCTCCTTGTCGGCAGCCGTGGGTTCTTCAGTGCCGGGCGCCGGCTTGGGGCTGACCGGCGCTTCCGGTTGAGGTGGTGGCCAGGTAACGTCGTTCTCTCGCACCACCGTCAGGCCACGGATCACATCGTCTTCCATGTTGACCTGGGGCTGGCCGTCTTTCTCTGGTGTCAGTTCAGTGATCAGGTGTACCAGGTTAGTGGCATAGAGATCGCTGGCCACCTTGGCCATACGGCTGGGCAGATCGGTGTAGCCAATCAGCGTTACGCCATGATGGTGAGCGACCTTGCCGGGCTCCGTCAGCTCGCAGTTGCCCCCGCGTTCCGACGCCAGATCGACAATCACACTGCCGGGTTTCATGGATTTCACCATATCGGCGGTGATCAGCTTGGGCGCAGGCTTGCCGGGAATCAGGGCAGTGGTGATGATGATATCCACCTCTTCGGCCTGTTCCGCGAACAGCGCCATCTCCGCCTTGATGAACTCGTCGCTCATCTGCTTGGCGTAGCCGCCGCCACCGCTGCCGTCCTCGTCGTCGAAATCCAGCACCAGGAACTCGGCGCCCATGCTTTCAACCTGTTCTTTCACTTCCAGACGGGTATCAAACGCCCGCACAATGGCGCCCATGCTGTTTGCGGCGCCGATTGCAGCGAGGCCAGCGACGCCGGCCCCGATCACCATGATCTTCGCCGGTGGTACCTTGCCAGCCGCCGTCACCTGGCCGGTAAAGAACCGCCCGAAGTTATTGGCCGCCTCAATCACCGCGCGGTAGCCGGCAATATTGGCCATGGCGCTCAAGGCGTCCATCTTCTGGGCACGACTGATGCGGGGCAGGCTATCGATGGCGAAGGAAGTAATCTTTTTGGCCGCCAGTTTCTCCAGCAGCTCGGGATTCTGCGCTGGCCACAGGTAGCTGACCAGGAACGCCCCTTCCTTCATCAGATCCACTTCGTGTTTCTTGAGCGAAGGGTTTTTCATCGGCGCGCGAACCTTGAGGATAAAATCCGCGTCCTGCCAAAGCGATTTGGTGTCCGCCGCAATGGTAGCGCCCACTTTTTCGTAGGCGTCGTCCGTGTAATTCGCGGCCTCACCCGCACCGGCTTCGACCATCACCTCATAGCCAAGGCCTATCAGCTTATGCACCGAGGGCGGCGTTGCCGCTACCCGTCGTTCATCCTCGAAAATCTCCCTGGGGATACCGATCTTCATTGTAAGTACGTCCTCCGGAATGACCGATTCACTGAAAATCTCGGTTTTTACTTATAGGTAGACGCTAACAGATTTACAAAGGTTTTCCTAAAAACGAACAAAGCGAAAAAACGGAAAGGTAAAACGAAAAAAATAATAAGCCCGTTAGAGGTCCTTCTCTAACAGTGCCTGTACCTCACTTTCGGCCAGCCCATCCAGCATTGCCCCCCGAAACTGGCGGTTGATAAACCGCTCGGTTTCATGTTGGATCATTGCCCGCTGCGCCGGTTTCTCGATGTAATCCATTGCCCTGAAAAGGATATAGCGAATGGTCATGCGGGAGATCTCATGAATCGTCTCCGTCGGCACAGCACTGACCAGCCGCCGCTCGATAATATCCTCCGCCATCTCGCGCGCGCTGGCATCCAACTGCGCCTCAAGCGCCCTGCGCAACAAAGCCGACGGCCCGTGAAGCTCCCGCACCGCCACGGTCGTCGCTGCCGGGTTGGCCAGGAAGTAGTGGTAAACAAACGTCACCGTATCGTGGGACGCCTGCTCCGACGACTCCGCCATCCGCCGCAACTCCCGCACGCCGGCTTTCATGTCTTCGGCAATGTACCCAAGTACCTGCAGACCGAACTCGTCCAGATTCTTGAAGTGCCGATAAAAAGTATTGGGATTCAGTCCGGCCTCACGGGCCAGTTCCCGGAGACCGAGAGAGGTCAGGCTGCGGCTTTGGGTAATCAACCTGAGCGCCGCCTGAATCAGCTTCAGTTTTCCACCACTTAAAACATTCATGAAGCATCACCAAAGTTCGAAGGGGTAATTGGGAAGGCTTTTCCGAAACTGTGCGGAGCCATGGATGGCGGAGCCCAAGCGCCACATGGATGTGCTCGAGCGTGTTTCGGAAAAGCCTTCCCAATTGCCCCAGCCCCCGAAGTTTGATCTGGGGGACAGTTAGTTATCAAACGAGGCCAAACAGCCAGATCCTGATGTTTGGAAGTATACAACTGTCTACTCTGTTGGGTATACATGTGTCTACCGCCAATCATCATGGCGAAACAGACAACAACAGGCAAGGCCAGAAGGCCAGCGAACAGCGAGGTGGAAAACATGAGTCAGACAGCAAAAATCGCCATCATAGGCACCGGATTCTCCGGCCTGGGCATGGGGATCAAACTCAAAGAAGCCGGATACGACAACTTCGTCATCCTCGAACAAAGCGACGACGTCGGCGGCACCTGGCACGAAAACCACTACCCCGGCTGTGCCTGCGACGTCCAATCCGCCCTCTACTCCTTCTCGTTCGAACAAAACCCCAATTGGACCCGCATGTTCGCCCAGCAGAAAGAAATCCAGGCCTACCTGCGAAGCTGCGCCGAAAAATACGACCTCATGAAACACGTGCGCTTGAACACCCACGTGGCGGGTGCCCGCTTTGACGAGAAAACCCAAAGCTGGACTGTCGAAACCTGCGACAGCCCCAAACTCTGGACCTACATGCAGGACAAGGGCCTGAACCCCGGCGACAAACTCAACCGCAAAGACAAGGGCCTGCCCAAATTCAGCACCTTCAAGGCGGATGTTGTGGTTTCCGGCATGGGCGGCCTTAGCACCCCGGCATACCCCAACATCAAAGGCATCGACACCTTCACCGGCAAAAGCTTCCACTCCCAGGACTGGGACCATGACTACGACTTCAAGGGCAAGCGCGTAGCGGTGATTGGCACCGGCGCCTCAGCCATTCAGTTCGTACCGGAAGTGGCCAAAGACGCAGCTCACCTCGACCTCTACCAGCGGACTCCACCATGGATCGTACCCAAGCCTGACCGCGAGATCCGCTCGCTGGAACGGATGATGTTCCGCAAGTTCCCGCAGACCCTGAACGCCTTTCGCCAGAGCATCTACTGGATGTTGGAAGCACGGGTACTGGGCTTTGTAGGCAATCCGCGAATCCTCAAAATCGGTGAATTACAGGCACGCCGCCATATCCGCAACCAGATCAAGGACAAGGAACTGCGCAGGAAAGTTACCCCGGATTTTCACTTCGGCTGCAAGCGGGTGCTGATTTCAAACAACTATTACCCGGCGCTGGCCCAGGATAACGTCGACGTGCTGACCGACGGCATCCGCGAAGTGCGTGGCAATATGATCGTGGATAACAACGGCCATGAGAGGGAAGTGGACTGCATCATTTATGGCACCGGCTTCAAGGCCCAGGACCCGATACCCGCAGGCATGGTACATGGCCGTGGCGGCCAGGACCTGCTGGATGCATGGAAAGGCGGTGCCGAAGCCTACAAGGGTAGCGCCATTGCCGGCTTCCCCAACTTCTTCATGCTCATGGGCCCCAATACCGGCCTCGGCCACAGCTCCATGGTCTATATGATCGAAAGCCAGATCCAGTATGTGCTGGATGCCCTGAAGAAAATGGACAAGCACGGCTGGAAGAGCGTGGAAGTGAAGGAAAACGCCCAAAGCCAATACAACGCCTCTATTCACGCCAAGCTCGGCGACTCCGTGTGGCAGACCGGCTGTAAGAGCTGGTATGTGAACGAGAATGGAAAGAACACCACGCTATGGCCGGGCTTCACCTGGCAATTCCGCCAGCAGACGAAGCGGTTTGACGCGGGGCAGTATGTGTGTGAGCCAGAGGCTGTTGAAGCGGGCGAGGCTGTTGTGACTTGATCGCTGGCCCCAATGGGGCCATGGTTTGGTAATGGGAGCAAATGGAGCACGCACCATGACCAAACCAACCCTTCCTGACCTATCCCAAATTCAGGCAGCAGAGCAGCGCATTCGACCGAAGCTGGGCGAAACACCGCTCCTGACTGTGCCTGACCTGAACGCCGCAATCGGCCAGCCACTGGGTCTGAAATGCGAGAGTCTTCAGCGCACCGGCAGCTTCAAGGCCCGGGGTGCCCTGAACTGGCTGCTGACCGCCAGTGCTGACGAACTCAAGTCCGGCCTGGTGACGGTTTCCGCCGGGAATCATGCAATCGGCCTGGCCTGGGCGGCGGCCATGCAGGATGTTCCGCTCACGGTGGTGATGCCGGAAGGTTCCAGCCCGTTGAAGATTCACCGCACCCGGGCGCTGGGTGCCGAGGTTATTGTGCACGGTAATATTCAGCAAGCGGTGGCCCGGTGCCACGAATTACGGGACAACAGCGGGTTAACATTGGTCCACCCTTATAACGACGTTCGAATTATGGCCGGGCAAGGCACCGTTGGTCTGGAATTGCTGCGCCAGCAGCCGGATGTGGATCGGATACTGTGCCCCATCGGAGGCGGCGGTTTGATTTCCGGGCTGGGGCTGGCCATTAAGGCACAAAAGCCGGAGGTGGAACTGATCGGCGTGGAGCCGGAAGGCGCGGCCACCATGTTCAACGCCTGGCATAAGCAGGATGCCAGCGCCAGCCTCGACTCGGTGGATACCTGGGCCGCCAGCCTGGCACCGGCAGTGGTCGGTGACTGCACCTATGCCGCGTCCCGTCAGGTGGTGGACCAGATCGTGACGGTTACCGAGTCGGCTATCCGGGAAGCCACACGTCGCCTGCTGACTGAAGCCAGGCTCTATGTAGAGCCTGGTGCCAGTGTCGGGCTGGCGGCGTTATTGGAAAACCAGGTTGCGCCTGATCCGGACAGGGCCACGGTTCTGATTATTACTGGTGGTAACCTGGACCCGGAGCAGGTTAGTCAGTGCCTTTAACAGACGAGAGGGGCATGCTTAACTAACCAGCGTGCCGCCATCCACTGCCAGGCATTGCCCGGTAATGTGTCGTCCGGCTTCAGACGCCAGCAACACCGCAGCACCTTTCAGGTCTTCTTCACCACCAAAGCGCTTCAGCGGAATCCGCTCCAGCATCTTGTCGCCTTGTGCATCCAACAGTCCCTGAGACATCTTGGACGGGAAGAAGCCTGGACAAAGCGCGTTCACATTGATGTTGTAATGACCCCATTCGGACGCCAGTGCGCGGGTGAAGTTCACCATGGCGCCCTTGCTGGTGTTGTAGGCGATCGTCTGCATGCCCTCCGGGTTGCCGGATAGCCCGGCGATGGAGGCGATGTTGATCACCTTGCCGGTGTTGCGCGGGATCATGCAGCGCTTGCCGACGGTCTGGGTGAGGAAGAAGCTGGCGTTCACGTTCAGGTTCATCACCTTCATCCAGCCTTCGGGCGGATAGTCTTCCGCCGGGGCGCCCCAGGTGGCGCCGGCGTTGTTCACCAGAATGTCGATGTCGCCTAGCTGCTCGACCACCTGATCCACCACCTTGGGAATGCCTTCCAGATCGCCCAGGTCGGCGGCGATGGTCACCACCGTCACGCCCTGGCTTTCCAGGTGTTCTTTCGCCGCATCCAGCTCGTGCTGTTTGCGGGCGCTGATGGCGATTTTGGCGCCCAGTTCACCCAGCGCCTCGGCCATTTGCAGGCCAAGGCCACGGGAGCCGCCGGTGATGAAGGCGACTTTGCCGGACAGGTCCAGTAGTTGTTTTACGCTCATAGTCGATTCCTTGTTATCAGTCCGAAGGTTCAGGCGCTGGCGGCCAGCAGGCCGTCGCTGACCTGGGCCAGATGATGATCCGCGTCGCCGAACAGCAGGTTGATGGTGGTCAGCCGCTTGAACATGTGAGCGGCAAACATCTCGTCCGTCACGCCCATACCACCGTGCAGCTGCACACCTTCCTGTGCGACATAGCGGGCACCCTGGCCGACCAGGGTCTTGGCCATAGACAGCGCGTTGCGGCGCTGGGCCTGGTCGTCGGAATCGGCGGTGTTGGCCGCCAGAATCGCCATGGATTTGGATTGTTCCGTCTGAATGAACATATCTGCCATGCGGTGCTGTAATACCTGGAATTTGCCGATAGGTACACCGAATTGCTTGCGGGTTTTGATGTAGTCCAGCGTGGTTTCGTTCATGGCTTCCATGGCCCCCACGGCTTCGGCACAGACCGCCGCAATGCCCAGATCGGTGGCTTTCTCAATGTGCGGGAACGCCTGGTCCAGCTCACCCAGAAGATTGTCGGCGCTGACGGCGACATTGGAGAAACTGATGTCTGCGATGCGGTAGCCGTCATGGGCGGCGTAGTCGTCAATTTTCACGCCTTTGGCATTGGCATCGACGATGAACAGGGACAGTCCGGTCTCATCATTGGTGTTGCCGCTGGTGCGCGCAGAGACGACCAGTTGGTCCGCCTGGCCGCCATGGATGACTGCGGTTTTCTGGCCGCTGACCATGAAGTGGTCGCCGTCCTTGCGGGCAGTGGTCTGTACCTGGCTCAGGTTGTAGCGCGCGCCGGGTTCGTAATGTGCAAAGGCCATCTTGCGCTCGCCGGAAGCGATCGCCGTCAGGTACTCGTCTTTTTGGGAGTCGTTGCCCACATCACGAATCAGCCCGCCGGCCAGAACGACCGTAGCCAGATAGGGCTCAACCACCAGGCCGCGACCGAAGTTTTCCATCACCACCATGGTGTCGACGGCGTTGCCATCCAGACCGCCAAAGGCTTCGGGGAAGGTGAACGCCAGCAGGCCCATATCCGCCAGGGCGGCCCAGGTGTTCGGGTCGGTGCCATTGCCGGATTCGATGAAGGTGCTGCGCTTTTCAAAGCTGTACTCGTTGGTCACAAAGCGGCGCAACGAGTCGTTCAGCATTTGCTGTTCGTCGGTAAGATCGAAATTCATAAGATCGCCTCCTTTAAAGACCAAGCACGAGCTGGGCGATGATGTTGCGCTGGATCTCGTTGGACCCGCCAAAGATCGACAGCTTGCGCATGTTGAAGTAATCGCCGGCCGCCGGGGTGGCGTCAATGGATCCGGCACGGGGGCCGCTGTAGTCCAGTTCCAGGGCGTCCGGAATATGCGCGATGGCGTCCTGCCCGGTGGCTTCCATTAACAACTCAAACAGCTTCTGGCCGATTTCGGTGCCACGGATTTTCAGGATGGACGCCTGCGGGCCGGGGCCGCGTTTGTCGGTCAGGACCCGCAACACGGTCAGCTCCAGCGCGCGCAGTTCGATGTCCAGTTGCGCCAGACGATCGCGGAAGCGGGTGTTTTCGATCAGTGGGCGCTGGCCGTCCTGTTCCTCGTTGGCCACGACTTTCAGGCGCTTCATCAAGGCTTTCCACTGCCCGACGTTCGCCAGCCCGGTACGCTCGTGCCCAAGCAGGAACTTGGCGTAGGTCCAGCCCTGGTTCTCTTCGCCGATCAGGTTCTCGGCGGGCACTTTCACGTTATCGAAATAGACTTCGTTAATCTCGTGCTCGCCGTCCAGCATGATGATGGGCTTCACATCGATGCCGGGATCGTTCATGTCGATCAGCAGGAAGGAAATGCCCTGTTGCGGCTTGCCTTCGTTGCTGGTGCGCACCAGACAGAAGATCCAGTCGGCGTGCTGGCCCAATGTGGTCCAGGTTTTCTGGCCGTTGACGATGTAGTGATCGCCTTCGCGCTTTGCGGAACAACGCAGTGACGCCAGATCGGAACCGGAACCCGGCTCGGAATAGCCCTGACACCACCAGTCTTCGCCGCTGAGAATGCCCGGCAGAAAGCGTTGTTTCTGCTCGTCGTTGCCAAAGGTCATGATCACCGGGGCGACCATGCGCAGGCCGAAGTCTAGCTGGCGTGGCGCACCGGCGAGGGCACACTCTTCTTCAAAGATGATCTGTTCAATCGGGCTCCAGCCCGGGCCGCCGAATTCTTCCGGCCAGGTGGAGGCGCCCCAGCCTTTTTCATACAGAATTTTCTGCCAGCGCTGGGTCATGTCTTTATCGTGGCGCAGGCGTTTCTGAACGCGCTCGCGGATGTCGTCCGGGAGGTTGTCGTCCAGGAACTGGCGAACTTCGGCGCGGAAGGCCTCTTGTTCCGGGGTGTAATTCAGGTCCATGTTGCACCTCTTGTCTGTTTGGCTGAGGTAAATGGTTTTTTGGATTGTGAGTGGCCTGCGAGTTTTAATGCCTGGCCTTCTAACTCTGAGGCGGCGCCGAATGGGTATCCCCTTTCAAAACACGCTCCTTCGGCCCATCCCTGGGGCGCTTGGACTCCGCCATCCATGGCTCCGTACAGTTTTGAAAGGGGATACCCATCCGACGCTTCGACACTGTGCTTGCCTATTTTTGAGAACACTTTGCGGGGCACTTCCACCCAAGATAAGGGCAATCGAGGCTTCAGGCAGCAACCAAAGCTTTAGGCAACCTCAAACAAGCCGGCAGCACCCATTCCAGTGCCCACGCACATGGTGACGACCACGTATTTGACGCCACGGCGTTTACCTTCGATCAGAGCATGGCCGACCAGGCGGGAGCCGGTGGTGCCGTAGGGGTGGCCTACGGCGATGGCGCCGCCGTTGACGTTCAGGCGGTCCATGGGGATGCCAAGTTTGCGCTGGCAGTACAGAACCTGCACGGCGAAGGCTTCGTTGAGTTCCCACAGACCGATGTCGTCGACGGACAGGCCGGCGCGTTTGAGCAGTTTGGGAACCGCGAAGACCGGGCCGATGCCCATTTCGTCTGGCTCACAGCCGGCGACAGCGAAACCACGGAAGATGCCCAGCGGAGTGGCGCCGCGCTGTTCGGCCACTTTGCTGTCCATCAGCACGCAGGCAGAGGCGCCGTCGGAGAACTGGCTGGCGTTGCCGGCGGTGACCACGCCGCCTTCCATTGCTGAGCGGATCTTGCTGACGCCTTCCAGGTTGGTGCCCGGGCGGATGCCTTCGTCCTGGCTGATGGTGACTTCCTGGCTGCTGAGCTGGCCGGTGGCTTTGTCAGCGACGCCCATGGTGGTGGTGATGGGCACGATTTCGTCATCGAACTTGCCGTCCTGGCGAGCCTGATCGGCCAGGTTCTGGCTGCGGACGCCGTATTCGTCCATGTCTTCTTTTTTGATGTCGTAGCGCTTGGCGACGGTTTCGGCGGTGTCCAGCATGGACCAGTAGAGCTCAGGCTTATTCTTCGCCAGCCAGGGTTCCATGAAGTAGTTCTGGTTCACGTTGGCCTGCACGGTGGAGATGGATTCCACACCGCCGGCGACCATGACCGGTACTTTATCCACAGCAATGTGGTGCGCTGCCATGGCGATGGCCTGCAGGCCAGATGAACAGAAGCGGTTGATGGTGGCGCCGCCAACGGTAACCGGCAGGCCAGCACGGATGGCACCCATGCGGGCGACGTCGTTACCGGTGGAGCCCTCGGGCAGGGCGCAGCCCATCAGTACGTCTTCAATTTCGTTGGGATCGATCTTGGAGCGCTCGACCGCGTGCTGGATGGCGTGGCCCGCCAAAGTAGCACCGTGGGTCATGTTCAGGCCGCCGCGCCAGGATTTGGCCAGGGGCGTGCGGGCGGTGGATACGATGACAACATCATTAGACATAACAATTCTCCTTCGTTCGAAGCGCCTGTTTATCGATAAAGGGCAGGCGCCCCGAGGGTATTTGTGGACCGGTTATTTGGCGTCGAAGCCTTTGCCTTCTTCGGCACGCTTGGCCAACAGGGCTGCGGGCTCCCAGAAACCAGGCTGGGTGTGGCGGTCTTCGGTGAAGGCCTGCATGGCGCGAACCACGTTGGGCAGCCCGACTTCTTCGGCGTAGTGCATGGGGCCGCCGCGGAACACGGGGAAGCCGTAGCCGGTCAGGTACACCATGTCGATGTCGGAGGCCCGCTGGGCAATGCCTTCGTCCAGAATCTGCGCGCCTTCGTTCACCAGGGCGTAAACGCAACGTTCAACGATTTCCTGGTTGCTGATCTTGCGCGGGGTGATGCCCAGTTCAGCACGGACGTCGTCCACCACCTTGTCCACTTCCGGGTCGTGCAGGGCGTTGCGGTTGCCCGGCTCGTAGCGGTAGAAACCGGCACCGGTCTTCTGGCCGTAGCGGCCCATTTCACAGATACGGTCGGCCAGCACCATCTTCACCATGTCCGGGTTTTCCTCGTACTGGCGCTTGCGAATGGCCCAGCCGATGTCGCCGCCGGCCAGGTCGGCCATGCGCAGCGGGCCCATGGCAAAGCCGAATTTCTCGATGGCCTTGTCGATCTGCTGCACGCTGGCACCTTCTTCCAGCATCAGCAGCGCTTCACGCTGGTATTGGTTGATCATGCGGTTGCCGATAAAGCCGTCGCACACGCCGGACACCACGGCGGTCTTCTTGATGGCTTTGGCTAGCTTCATGGCGGTCGCCAGAACGTCTTTGGCGGTTTTCTCGCCACGGACCACTTCCAGCAGCTTCATGATGTTGGCCGGACTGAAGAAGTGCAGGCCGATGACGTCTTCCGGGCGCTTGGTGAAGCTGGCGATCTTGTTCACATCCAGGGTGGAGGTGTTGGAGGCCAGAATGGCGCCGGGCTTGCACACCTCGTCCAGTTTTTCGAACACGGACTGTTTCACGCCCATTTCCTCGAACACCGCTTCGATCACCAGGTCGGCGTCTTTCAGGTCGTCATAGCTCAGCGACGGCTTCACCAGGTCCATCTTGGCTTTGGCGTCGTCCTCGCTCATGCGGCCTTTCTTCACACGGCCTTCGTAGACTTTGCGAATGGCTTCCACGCCACGGTCCAGGCCTTCCTGTTTCATCTCAACCAGCGTCACCGGGATGCCGGCGTTCAGGAAGTTGATGCTAATGCCAGTACCCATGGTGCCGCCGCCGATCACGCCGACGGATTTAACGTCACGGGTTGGGGTGTCAGACGGCACGTCGGCAATCTTGCTGGTCAGGCGCTCGGAGAAGAACGCGTGACGCAGGGCGCGGGATTCTGGCGTCTGCATCAGGTTGACGAACGCTTCGCGCTCCACTTCCATGCCCTTGTCGAACGGCATGGTGACGGCGGCTTTCACGGCTTCGACGCACTTCAGCGGGGCCGGGTAGTTCTTGGCCATGGCACCCACGGTGTTCTGGGTGAACATGAAGAAGCCTTCCGGGTTCGGGTGCTTGGCTTTCAGGTCGCGCACTTTTTTCAGCGGCAGGTTCTCGCTGACCACCTTGGTGGCGTAGGCGATGGCGGCGTCCAGGAGTTCGCCGTCGACAATCTCATCAAACAGGGCGCTGCCCTTGAACTGCTTGGCCGGAACGACACTGCCGGAGACGATCATATTCACCGCGTGCTCGGCGCCAATCACTCGCGGCAGGCGCTGAGTACCGCCGGCACCCGGTAGCAGACCAAGCTTCACTTCCGGCAGGGCAATCTGCGCGTCCGGCTTGGCGATGCGGTAGTGGCAACCCAGGGCCAGTTCCAGTCCGCCGCCCATGCAGGCGCCGCTGATGGCCGCGATCACCGGCTTGCGGCTGCTTTCCACGTAGTTGACTACCGTGTTCAGGTTGGGTTCGGCAAAGGCTTTGGGAGAGCCGAACTCGCTGATGTCGGCGCCGCCGGAGAAGGCACGGTCGGAGCCGATCAGTACCACGGCTTTCACTGCATCATCGGCTTCTGCCTGCTGGATACCGTTAACAATACCCCGGCGGAGTTCAAGGCCCAGGCCATTGACGGGCGGGTTGTCGAGTCGGATGACGGCGATGTTGCCGTTCACATCGTAATGGGCAGTACTCATGTAGCAGCTCCCTGTGGATAGTAGGCGGTGTACGGAAGACCTGTTGAATTATCCATACACTGGTGTATTGTTTGTCCATACACTAATGTATGTTTTGGGCGGGGTCAACGCTTTCAAACATGGCTCCGCTGTTGATGTAGAATTCACACCCAACAGCCAGTAGCAGGACCAGATTCCACCATGACGGATGTCAAACCTCAGAAACGCCGCAGCCGCAAGACGCCGGAAAAAGCTCAGTTGACCCGCGACGACTGGCTGGATGCGGCCGCCGGCGAGGTTGCAGCCGGTGGTTTCAGCAACCTGAGGGTGCTGACCCTGGCAAAAAAGCTCGGTGTGACCCGTGGCAGTTTTTACTGGCACTTCAAGGACCACGAAGACCTGGTGGTGCGTTTCCTCAACCGCTGGCGGGACCGGCGTCTGCACGAGCTTCAGTACTGGAAACCCAAGGGTGGGGATGTCGAAACCGAATTGCGGCAAATTCTGGAACTGTTGCTTACCGATGCGTCCCGTAATATCCGTCGCCTGCAGGTGGAGCTGGCGGTGCGGGATTTTGCCCGCAGAAATGACTACGCGGCTGATCTGGTCACGCAGGTGGACGAAGCGCGCATCAACCAGAACTGCGAGCTGTACGAACGGCTGAGCAGCGATCCCCAGCGCATTCGCGATCTGTCGCTGCTGATGTACGTGGCCACCATCGGCTCCCAGGTGGTGCTTACGGGGAAGAAGGGCGATGCTGAAACCATACGCCGGGTGGAAGACCTGATGGCGCGCGTGGCTTTGGGGCAGCGGGATGACAGCTAGATGGCCGGCCCTGGTCCTGCTTGCTCTCTGTGCCGGCACCCTCCATGCTGCCGAAGATGAATGTATGGCCGGCGCTACAACCGAACTGGAACAGATGTATTGCCGCGTAGTGAGCGAAGGGCTCGGAGGGGGCTTGCCATCACCTACGGATTTCAAGCGCAACGATCCGCAGGTGCAGGCATTGCTTCTGCGGCGCCCTGCCGGGCGGCTGGGCCTGGAAGTGCCTGAGCCGGGTGCTCCCGCGCAAGCCGACCCCAGCCCCGAACCGTCTGGCGCGGAACCGGAACCCGCTCGCACCGGACCTGAAGAAGACCCGCCGCAAAGCTGGTTGCTTTCGGACTGCCAACTGGAAGGCCAGCGCATTGCCTGTCCCCGGCAGCGCTATGATCTGGTCTCAAATCAGCCTAACAGCCAGCTGGCGGAAGGTGCCCTGGCGGAGAATAATCGCCTTGGGCTGCGTCCGTTCGAGGGCAATCGCGATGATTCAGAGGCCGTGCGCCGATACCTCTCCGAGGCCTACGACCGCTACATCCCCAAGATGGTGGACATCGGCCTGGGCGCCAACACCATGAGCTTCACGGCGTTCCACAACGCCTTTCACACCATTGAGGATGGCGGCGTCGATTTTGCCCGGCGCATGGAACAGACCTTCACCCTGCTTAAACAGGACAAGAAGAATCTGGCGGTCAAGGCTCGTTACCACGACGAGCTTCCGCAGGACCTGTCCCTGTGCACGGTGATCAACCGCGAAATCGTGGTGTGCGACAACGTCGGTACCAACTGGGTCTACGTCAGCCCTTCCAGGTAACGGCTCAGGCTGTGTCCAGGAAATCGTTGAGATACCCGGCGACGGCTTCGGGTTGCTCTTCCTGCAGGAAGTGGCCAGCCTCCACCTCCTTCACTCGCAGGTCTGCGAAGCATTCCTCAACATGATTGAGGTACTCCGGAATGATCACCTTGTCCTTGTTGCCGTAGATATACAGGGCGGGCATGGGCCACGTATGGTCTGCCGTGGTGGCCCAGCGTTTGGCGTCTTCGTGGAAGGTGCGGTAGTAATTGGAGCTGGTACCCGGCGTTCCCGGAATCCGGAAGGTGCGCACGTATTCGTCGAATGCGTCCCGTGGAAACGGGTCGCGGTTCCAGGTGCGCAGGAAATGCCCCAGCCAGGTCTCTTCGGCGCCCGGAATCATCGCTTCAGGCAGGCCTGGCGTCTGCATGAAGTGCTGATACCAGTAGGCTGCACCGCTGCTGGCGCGGACCTTCTCGATCACTTCCTGGTTGCCCTTGAGGTTGTTGATGATGGCGATGTTCATGATCACCAACCTTTGCACCCGGTCGGGAATGGCCAGTGCGACTTCCTGGGCGACGATGCCGCCCCAGTCGTGGCCCACCAGCTGAAACTCGTCAATACCAAGCTGGTCCAGCAGGCTGATCACATCCTGTGCCATTTCCTGCTTGCGGTAGTGTTCGATGTCCGGGCTGCGTTCACTGTCGCCCAGTCCTCTCAGGTCGGGGGCGATGATGCGAAAACCCGCCTTCAGATACGCTGCCACGTGCTCCCAGCAGTAGGAGCTCTCCGGCCAGCCGTGGATCATCACCAACGCCTTGCCACCGGGTGCCCCGCCTTCTCGCCAGGCGAAGCGTCCCCGGGGCGTTTGTCGCTGTTTTGGTTCAGACAGGTGCATGGCTGGGCTCCGTGAATGCGAATGGTACTGCTGCCAGACCATAAACGGACTGACGCAATCGCGCAATCAGAGGGTGTCCACCGGCCTGCCCAGATCCCGAAGCACCGTGTCCACAACCATGGGGCTCCATAGCAGGCGGTGGTGGCCCAGGCCACGGGTGCGGAGCACGTTGGCGTTTTCCCAGTTGTTGAAAACCCGTTCGCTTTCGTCTGGCGAGATGGAGGTGTCATCGTCATCAATGACCATCAAGCCCCGCTGGGTGAGGGTCCGTGACAGGGCTTCCAGGTCCAGTTGCTCCCAGACGGATTTGCCGAAACGCTCCTCCATCAATTGCAGATGCACCGCCAGAACGTCCTGGCTCAGGCCGAGTTGACGGCCCAGGTTATCCATCACCGCCGTGAGGCTGACAGGGGGCGCCAGCATGACCAGATAATCAGGCTTAAGGCCGTCCGCGATTGCGCGGGCAGCGGCAATGCAGCCAATGGAATGGGCCAGCACCCCGTGGACCCGGCCGACGCTGGCCGCCACCCTGGCAACGACTTCGGCCATTTCGAACAGGTTGGTGCTCTCGCCCTGGGCACGGCCGTGGGCGGGGGCGTCGAACAGCACCACGCGATAGCCGGCTTCCACCAGCGGGTTGACCCAGGCGCCGAACTGGATGCCGGCACCGGCCCAGCCGTGAACGCCCAGAATCACAGGCCCCTGGCCCCAGGAATACACCGGAATGGTCCGGGCGCCGTGCTGCAGCTGGGTATAGCTGTCAGCATTGTCCAGCAGGTATTCATAGCGGGATGGCATGGGCAGGCGCGAGGGCCTGAACGCCATGCGGTTAACCAGCCGGCCGGCTTTCTCAGGGGCCATTCGACCGTAGAGTTGAAGTGCCAGGCGGATGGGCGAAAACCCCTTCGGGCCTTCAACCTTGTGGGTTGTCGGTCGCTCGAAGATCACTGATTGAGTGTTCAGTTGTGAGGTCATGGTGAAAGTCCTTCTTCCAGTGGTAGTGGATGACAGGTTCAGGTTAGGGCTTGCGGGTTGCCAGCAGGAGTGTCATATTTGACATATAAAGTGCTGAAAGGGCCATTTCCATGTTCAATGTTGCCATTGTTGCCTTTCCCAACTGCCATGCCTCCGGTGTGCACGGCATCATGGATTTCTTCACCGTTGCCAACTTCTGCGGCCGCGCTCCGGCTGGCCGCAGCGAGCCCCTGTTTAATTGCCAGGTGGTGACGGTGGACGACCAGCCAGTCCGCGGGTACAGCGGTGCGGTGGTGACGCCAACCTGCAAGCGTGGGGATTTCGAGCCGGACCTGATCGTGGTGGGCTCCTCGGTGGAAGCCGCCGTGGGCGCGGAACGGCTGGAGAAGACGCTCGCACCCTCAAGACCGCTTTACGGCTGGTTGCGGGAAGGCCTGGAGAGGGGCGCCGTGCTGGCGAGCGTCTGCACCGGCAGTTTCGTACTGGCGGAGGCGGGTTTGCTGGACGACCAGGTTGCCACCACCCACTGGCGGGCAGCGCCGCTGTTCCGTGCCCGCTATCCGCACCTGCGCCTGGAGGAAGACCAGTTGCTGGTGGATAACGGCCGCATCATCTGTGCCGGCGGCGCCACGGCGTTTGTGGATCTGTGTAGTTACCTGGTGGAGCGCTTCTCGTCACCGGCGGTTGCCCTGGCCTGCAGCAAGATGCTGGTGCTGGACGGCCGCCGGGCGGAGCAAACGCCCTACATGGCCTTCTACAGCCAGAAAGCCCATCAGGATGACGCTATCCGCAAGGCACAGTCCTGGCTTGAACAGCACTACGCCGATGCACTGACCATCGACGAAGTGGCTGCCGTAGCGGGCCTCGGCACCCGCACCTTCAAGCGTCGTTTCAAGGAAGCCACTGGCGAAACCCCGATCGGCTACCTGCAGCATCTGCGGATCGAGGCGGCCAAGCACCTGCTGGAATCCAGCCGCGAACAGACTGCACGCATCATCTGGAGTGTGGGTTACGAAGATGCCAGTTCGTTCCGGAGGCTGTTTAAACGCACGGTAGGCTGTACCATGGAGCAATACCGCAAGCGTTTCAGCTATGTATCCCCAAAAGTGGCCTGATGCCCCGACGATCCCCGACCGAAGACAGGACTCCCATGCCCGGCAAAAACTCCACCCGCCTCAACAAATACATCAGCGAGAGTGGCATGTGTTCCCGGCGGGAGGCCGACCGCTATATCGAGAACGGCAACGTTGCCATTAATGGCAAGGCGGCCCAGGTGGGCGATCAGGTGCTGCCCGGCGACAAGGTCACGGTGAACGGCCAGTTGATCGAGCCGCGAGACGAAGAGGACCTGATCTTTATCGCCCTCAACAAGCCCGTGGGCGTGGTCAGCACCACCGACCCGGCGGAGCGCCGTAACATCGTCAACCATGTGGGCCATGGTGAGCGGATCTTCCCCATTGGCCGACTGGACAAGGACTCCCAGGGGCTGATTTTCCTCACCAGCAATGGCGATCTGGTGAACAAAATCCTGCGCGCGGGCAACAACCACGAGAAGGAATACCTGGTCACCGTCAACAAGCCGGTGACCGCAGAATTCGTGCAGGGTATGAGCGCCGGGGTACCGATACTGGGCACGGTCACCAAACGCTGCCAGGTCGAAAAGGTGTCCCGTTTCGTGTTCCGTATTACCCTGGTTCAGGGTCTGAACCGACAGATTCGTCGCATGTGCGAGTTCTTTGATTACGAGGTCACGAAGCTCGAGCGTGTGCGCATCATGAATATCAGCCTCAAAGGACTATCAGTCGGAGAGTGGCGGGATCTGGGGCCGAAGGAGCTGGCCGGGTTATTTGACATGATCCGCGATTCGTCCTCGGAAGTGAGCTCCGATACCCGTAGCGAAACGAAAAAGCCGGCGAGCAAGCGGCCTGGCAAAAAGCCCGGGACATCGCCATCGGGACCGCGTGGAAAGGGCGCAAAGGCAGGACAGTCCGGTAGGCCAGGAAAGCCCGCTGGAAAACACGGCAAACCCTCGCGCCCGGGAAAACCCGGCAAGCCCGGAAAGCCAGGAAAGCCACGCAAACCCAGGCAAAGCAGCGTTAAGCGCTAGGATACGTTCACTTCCGTACGGCACGAAGGCGCAACTGTCGCTATGCTATACCGCTTTTACCCCTGACCGGATATTCTGAATGTTTGAAGCGTTTATCAGTACCTACATCAGCAGCACGATCCGCTTTATGTTCCTGCTGGCGCCGTTTTTCGTGGTCACCATGTTTCTGGCGTTAACCCGGGGGCTGCCGGCGTCTGAAAAGCGTTCGATTATCCGCCGTTCCACCGTATCCGCAATGATTCTGGGGTTGTTACTGTTCTTTGCCGGGCCACTGTTGTTCAGTGCCATTGGCATTACCCTGAACTCGTTCCGGATCGGTGCCGGTAGCCTGCTGTTCCTGACCGCCATCAGCCTGGTTACCAGTGGTACCCGTAACCATGCCACCGGGTTGCCGGATGAAGACCGCGATGACATTGCCGTGGTGCCACTGGCGATTCCGGTGATGATAGGCCCTGCAACCATAGGTGCCATCCTGGTTTACGGGGCCGAGCTGAACGCAGTGCCGGAAGTGGCCGGAGGGCTTCTGGGGCTGGTGTCTGGGCTGGTTATCCTGGCGGTTTTACTGCACTTGTCCGGATACCTGGAAAAGGCGCTGGGTAAGACCGGGCTGAACATACTCTCCAAGATCAGCGGCCTGATTCTGTCTGCCATGGCGGCGGAAATTGTATTAACGGGCATCGCTGGATTTATTGCTTCCACGTCGGCCTCCTGATGTCTTTCGATACCGTAGCGCACAATCGCAGTCGCCAGCAGTTTGACGGAGTGTCCTCCGTGTGGCTGTTCGGTTATGGCTCGCTGATTTATAAGGTGGACTTCCCCTTCCTTGAGCAGCGGCCGGCGACGATTGAAGGCTGGGCCCGGCGCTTCTGGCAGGGCTCCCATGATCATCGCGGTACTCCGGAGGCTCCAGGGCGTGTGGTCACGCTGGTCAGCCAGCCTGGTGTGACATGCAAGGGCATGGCCTATCGGGTATCACCGGACGTGTTTGAGCACCTGGATGTGCGTGAAAAGAACGGTTACTTGCGCTTCAGCACGACCATGACATTTGACGACGGCAGCATTGCGGAAGGCCTTGTTTACATTGCCACCGAAGACAACGCCGCTTTTCTGGGGCCCGCTTCGACGCTCGACATCGCCAGCCAGATTGCGCGTTCGTCCGGGCCGAGTGGCCCTAACAGCGAGTATCTGCTGAAGCTGGCGGACGCTTTGCGTACGCTGGGTGATCATGATCCCCACGTGTTTGAGCTGGAATCCCACCTGCGTTGATTCTGTCGTGACGGTCAGCCGGCCACGGCAACTGTAAAGACTGTCCGCGCCTGCGTAAAAGAAGTGCAAAGCCGCCGCCGATCGCCTGACTTTCCCCGGAAGTTCCGTACTCTGAAATTAGGGAGCAGCCACAGAGTGTTCGTGGATGCTAATCCGGGATCTGAAAAGATCGGGAGAAGAACGATGAAAGCATTTCTGATTGGCAGTTGTCTTGTTGGCCTGATAATGGCCACCAGCCCGGCTGTGGCAGATTCTGACAGGCGGGAGAACCACAGGGCAGGGTTCCACCAGAAAGTGGACCACGACAGGGGCATACCCCACCACAAGAAGCTTCTGTCATCCCGGCACCGCGATGCGGATGCACACCACGGCCACCGGGATCGCAAGTATGGCTGGAAAAACAAGGCTCACAACCGACACAAACACGGTTGGAAGCATAAGAAGTACCACCAGAAAAGGCATGGTTACCAGGGCCACAAGCGCCATTGGAACAAACACCGTCACCATTACCGGGATGATCGTGGCACCCGTTTCCGGTTCTACTACAACAACGGCACCTACCCTATGGAGTATCAGGTGCTGCAGGGCGCTCAGCTACTGATTGACGTAACTCGTTGATTGCTTGGGTTAAAGCCTCTCGCCGGCGCCTGTGAACGGCGCCGGCTCTTCAGTCCAATCATTATCAGCGGCACGACGATCATGGTGCTGCCAGCCAGGAACCAGAGGTCCGGCACTTCGGAGAACCAGACCCAGCCAATGCCGACTGCCCAGATCAGGCCGGTGTATTCGGCGCTGGTCACCTGGTTGGCATCCACCTGCTGGTAGGCCAGCAAAACGGTGATGTTGTAGCCCAGAATAAACAGGGCAGATCCCAGGGCGCTGATGAGTATGGAGCTGTCCCAGGCGGCGCCTTCCCATAAGGCCAGTGCGCCGGCAGCCGGGATGATCAGCGCGTAATTCAGGAACAGCTTGTGAACGGTGGACTGCTGCTTCGGCAGTTTACGCACCATTACAGCGTTGATGGCCAGTGCAAAGGCGGAGGCCAGTGCGGCGATGGCCGCCCAGTTGAATTCTACTGGCCGCAGGATAACGACGATGCCGCCAAATCCGCTGAAGACGGCAAAGACGCTCAGCGGGGTCAGCTTTTCCCGGAACAGCATGACGGACAGCACCATGACCAGGATGGGAGCTGCGTAGAACACGGCGTTGGCGGTGGCCAGCGGCAGATTGCCGAGGGCAACAACCATGCACAGGATGCCAGCCAGGTGTATGTGGGCCCGCACGGCGTGGACCTTGATACCGGAAAACAGGTGTTTCCGGTTGAGTTGGCCGGCCAGGGGCAGTAGCAGCAACAGGGTGATGACGCAGCGCAGGAAGGCAAACTGGAATACGGGGGCGCCGGGTTCCAGCAGTTTGATGAACACATCGCTGATCAATGCCATGGCGTTGCCGATCACCAGCAGAAGGATTGCACTGTTTACGGTTTTGCCTGACATGATTTCGGCTCCTCTTGGTTGTGCTCCGACATCGGAGTTGTAGCCCTGCACACCACCCTTTCCAAAACACGCTCCTTCGGCACATCCATGTGACGCTTGGACTCCGCCATCCATGGCTCCGTACAGTTTTGGAAAGGGTGGTGTGCAGGGCTCCCTGAATCTTGTGGTGGTGAGTCTAGTGGTGTATTACTATCCGATAAAATGATCTTTAATCACTTATCATTAGAAATTTAGATAATGAAGCTTCCACCTCTCAAAGCCCTACCCGTCTTCGAAGCCGTTGCCCGGCTGAACAGCTTTTCGCTGGCGGCGGAGGAGCTGGCGGTCAGTCAGAGTGCGGTCAGTCACCAGATCAAGCAGTTGGAAACTTATCTCGGTGAGAAACTGTTCTGGCGCAGTGGCCGCACTCTGACGTTGACCGACGAAGGCCGGCAGTATCTGGATGGCGTGGGGTCGGCGTTGTTGCAGATTGAACGGGTGAGTGAGCAGTTGCTGGGCCATGAGGAGTCGCGGTTACGGTTGTCGGTGTTCAGTTCATTTGCGGTGCGCTGGCTGGTGCCGCGGTTGCCGGATTTGCAGCGGGAGTATCCGCAACTGGATCTTTCCCTGGAGATGAGCAGTGAGAACCCGGTGCTGTCCGACCGGGTGGCGGACTGTTTTATCACTATCAAGCCGTCTTCCGCGGCATTCAGTTATGAGTTGCTGTATACCGAGCGGCTGTTTCCGGTGTGCAGCCAGGATTACTGGCAGCGCATCCGTCGGGAACTGGGGCGGGATTCAGAGGTTGAGGGAAGGGATGAGCCAGAGTTGTCGCCAGAGGAGGTGTCACGGTTTCCTTTGCTTTCTACCCACAGCATTTTCGACAAGGCCGCCGGTGACTGGGAGGCCTGGTATCGGGCGGTGGATCAGAAGATTCCCGGTACGGCGCGGATACAGCACTTCAGCCACATGTTGCTGGCTCTGGAGGCGGCCCGTTTTCATCAGGGCATCGCACTGACCAACGATTACATGCTGAGCACACGACAGGATTCCGGCGATTTTGTCCGTTTGCCCAGTCACTCGGTGATGACGGGCGACAAGTTTTATTTCGCCTGGAAAACCAGCCGTCGGCGGGAGCGTGGGCTGCAGGTGTTGCGTCGCTGGCTGGTGGATGAGGCTATCCGAGGCGGCTTGCGGGGCGAGTAACAAGCCCCGGCGGCCTATTTATCCGCTTTTTTCTTCAGCAGCCGGTGCTGTATTTCACCGACAATACCGCGGCGGAATACCATCACGCAGACGACGAACACAGTCCCCAGGATCACTTGCACCCAGGAGCCGAATGCCGACAGTTCGTGGCTGAGTGCGCCGACGGTAATCGCACCCAGTACCGGTCCGAAAATGGTGCCAAGGCCTCCCACCAGTGTCATCAGGATGACTTCCCCGGAGGTTTGCCAGTGCGCGTTGGTTAATGCCGCAAACTGGAATATCACGGCTTTTGTGGCACCGGCGGTTCCGGCGAGTGTGGCGGAAATGATAAACGCCAGTAGCTTGAAATGGTCGACGTCGTAACCGAGCGAGAGTGCTCTGGATTCGTTTTCCCGGATGGCCTGGAGGACCTCGCCAAAGGGGGAGTTGATGGTTCGGTGGATAATGGCGAAACCAATCAGGAACACCGCAAACACAAAGTAGTACATGGCGATTTCGTTGTTGAGGCTGATGAAGCCGAAGAGTTCGCCACGGGGAATGCCCTGGAGACCGTTTTCACCGCCGGTGAACGGCATCTGAAGCGCCAGGAAGTAGATGATCTGCGCCAGCGCCAGGGTCACCATGGCAAAGTAGATGCCCTGTCGGCGGATGGCGAGGAAGCCGAATATCGTGCCGAGAATCAACGCAAACCCGGTGCCGGCAAGAATGCCGAATATCGGCCCGAATCCCCACTCTTTGGTCACATAACCGGTAATGTACGCGGCACCACCGAAGAAGGCGGCGTGCCCGAACGACAACAGGCCGGCGTAGCCGAGCAGCAGGTTGAAGGCGCAGGCGAAGAGCGCGAAGCACAGAAGGTCCATCACAAAGACCGGGTAGGCATAGAAGGGCGCGCCAAGGCCGGCGACCAGCATGATGATAAACAGAACGCGGTTGATCATGGCCTTACTTCTCCTTACCGAATAAGCCCGCAGGGCGGAACAGCAGCACCAGCACCATCAGGAAGAAGATCACGGTGCTGGCCGCTGGCGGGTAAAACACTTTGGTAAGGCCCTCGATCAAGCCCAGCGCAAGCCCGGATAGAATGGCGCCCATAATCGAGCCCATGCCGCCGATCACCACCACGGCAAACACGACGATGATCAGGTCCGCCCCCATTAACGGGCTGACCGAATAGATTGGCGCGGCCAGTACACCTGCCAGGCCGGCGAGGCCGGCCCCGAAGGCGAAGGTGAGGGTGATCATCAGTGGCACGTTCAGGCCAAACGCCTGGGTCAGGTCCGGGTTCTCGACACCGGCTCGCAGCCGTGAACCCAGTTTGGTGTGTTCGATGACGTACCAGGTGGCAAAACAGACCACCAGGGAGAAAATGATGGCGAACAGCCGGTAGGTGGGGAAGTACATGAACCCGAGGTTTACGACGCCACTGAGACTTTCCGGTTGCCCCGGATAGGGTGTACCGGAGACGTTGAAGTAGTTGGCAAACAGGCCCTGCAGGATCAGCGTGATACCGAACGTCAGCAGCAGGCCATAGATGTGGTCAAGGTCATAAAGACGTTTGAGCATGAAGCGTTCAATGGTCACCCCCAGAATACCGACGATCACGGGCGCCACCAGCAGTGACGCCCAGAATCCGATCTGAAGGCTGATACCGAACCACTGCTCCAGCAGAGAGTAGCCAATGAGTGCGATGAAGGCACCCAGCATGTACATGGCACCGTGGGCAAAGTTGATGATATTCAGCAGCCCGAATATCACCGCGAGCCCGAGACTCAACATGGCGTAGAACACACCCACATTCAGCCCAAGCAGCGCCTGGGCCAGTATGACCTGCATCGACACGTTGGCTATCTCCCCTGAAGCAGTGGTTAATCGGTGTGGTTAGTTAACCAGCGAACACTTGGTGTCTTCCAGCGAGATGTAGGCCTGATCCGCAGGGATCTTCGAGACTACCCGCAGCAGGTCCCATTCCTCACTGGCTTCGTCCGGCTTCTTCACTTCCACCAGATACATGTCGTGGAGCATGGAGCCGTTGGGCAGAATCTTGCCCCCTTTCACGAACATGTCGTTAAGGGTCATGTCGCCCAGTTCGGCACGCACGGTATCGCTGTCGTCAGAACCGGTGGCTTTGACTGCTTTCAGGTAATTGGTGACCGCCGAGTAAACGCCGGCATGAACCATGGTGGGCATGGCATTGTGGCGTTCATAGAAGCGGCGGGACCAGGCTTCGGTCTCGTCGTTCTGGTTCCACACGAAGGCCGTGGTGAACTGCAGGCCCTGGGCAATGTCCAGCCCCATGCTGTGGACGTCGGTGATGAACACCAGCATGCCGGCCAGTTTCTGTCCGCCCTGCACGATGCGGAACTGGTTGGCCTGTTTGATGGCGTTCACCGTGTCCTGGCCGGCATTGGCCAGGCCAATGACGTCGGCTCCGGAAGACTGGGCCTGGAGCAGGTAGGAGGAGAAATCGTTGGTGGACAGTGGCGCATTGACGTTACCGACCACCTCGCCACCGAGACTTTCCACCACGGCGCCGGTGTTGTCCCGCAAAGAGTGGCCGAAGGCGTAATCGGCGGTAATGAAGAACCAGCTTTCACCGCCGTTCTTGACCATCGCCGTAGCAGTACCAACCGGCAACGCGTGGGTGTCGTAGACGTAGTGAATACCGTAAGGCGTGCACTGTTCTTCTGTCAGTGCGGTGGTGCCGGCGCCGGTGTTCATGGTGATGATTTTCTTGTCGTTGGCCAGGCCCTGAACGGACAAGGCAACGGAGGAGTTGTCGAGGGCGGTGATCATGTCCACCTCTTCCGCATCGATCCATTCCCGGGCGGTACTGGCGCCGATATCCGGCTTGTTTTGGTGATCCGCGGAAATGATCTCAATGGGTTTGCCCATCACCGAACCGCCAAAATCCTCGACCGCCATTTTGGCGGCAGTCACCGCGCCCGGCCCTTCGAGGGCCTTGTAAACGCCGGACATGTCACTGAGGACACCGATTTTTACTTTGCCGTCGGTCAATTCGGCCGCTGCCGTGAGGGGCATTGCCAGGGTAGCCGCTGCCACGGCGCCTGCCAGTCCAGATTTCCAGTGCTTGAACATGGTGGGATTCCTTTTGTTATTAGATTCGGGTTCAGACACTCAGGTGCCTGTTCAACTGCTCTTTCTTGGCCTCGAGATCGGCCGCTTCTATCTGCTCAACCACTCGTCCGTGCTCAATCACATAGTGTCGGTCGGCCAGCGGAGCGGCAAAGCGGAAGTTCTGCTCAACCAGAATGATGGTGAATCCCCGGTCACGCAGTTTGCGGATGACATCATCCAGGGATTTGAGGATAACCGGCGCAAGCCCTTCGGTGATCTCGTCCAGTAACAGGAGATTGGCGCCGGTACGAAGGATGCGGGCAATGGCCAGCATCTGTTGCTCGCCCCCGGAGAGCTTGGAGCCCTGGCTTTTGCGGCGCTCTTCAAGATTCGGGAACATTTTGTAGATCTCGTCCGCGGACATCCCGCCATCGGCCACCACGGGGGGCAGCTCCAGGTTCTCGTCCACGTTGAGCGACGCAAAAATCCCCCGCTCCTCGGGGCAATACCCCAGCTTGCCAACGTGGGCAATGCGGTGGGTCGGCATGTTGATGATTTCGGTGCCGTGGATCTTGATGGAGCCGGTGCGTTTGCTGACCAGCCCCAGAATCGACTTGAGCGTGGTCGTGCGTCCGGACCCGTTGCGGCCAAGCAGGGTAATCACCTCGCCTTCCCGCAGAGTCAGATCGAGGCCATGGAGAATGTGGGATTCGCCGTACCAGGCGTGAAGATTCTCGATTTTGAGCATTTCCGGGCGTTGATCAGGCTGCATCGGTGGTTCCCATGTAGGCTTCCATGACGGCGGGGTTGGTCGATACCGTGTCGTAGTTGCCTTCAGCCAACACTTCCCCGCGGTTCAGGACGGTGATGGTGTCGGCCAGCGTGGACACCACATTGAGGTTGTGCTCAACCATCACGATGGTTCTGCCATCCACCACCTTGCGAATCAGCTCAGTGACCGTGCCTACGTCCTCTGAACTCATGCCCTGGGTGGGTTCATCAAGCAGCATGAGCCTGGGTTTGAGTGCAATGGTGGTGGCAATCTCCAGCGCCCGCTTCTGTCCGTAGGCGAGTTCCACCGCCTTGGTATCGGCAAAGGGCCCCAGGCCGACCTGTTCCAGGGTGGCCTGGGCTTCTTCATTCAGTTGATCAAGAATTCGTACCGGCCGCCAGAAGTGATAGGAAATGCCCAATTTGCGTTGCAGGGCGACTCGAACGTTTTCGCGGGCAGACAGGTGGGGAAATACCGCGGAAATCTGAAAAGAGCGGATCAGCCCCTGCTGGGCAATACCCGCAGGGCGTGCGTTGGTAATGTCTTTGCCAGCGTAGATAATCTGCCCGGCGCTGGGCTTGAGGAATTTGGTCAACAGGTTGAAGAACGTCGTTTTTCCGGCCCCGTTCGGGCCTATCAACGCATGTATGGAGCCTGTCCTGACGTTGATGCTGACGTCACTGATGGCGGTAAAGCCTTTGAAATCCTTGGTCAGGTTCCTGGTTTCAAGGATGGTTGAGGATGGTTGTGTCTGCTCGCCTACAGCCTGCTCTTCCACGGAAAGACACCCCTTTCAATTCAGGTGAGCGGCGCTGATGCCGCGTGTTTTTATTCGTTGTTGTGACAGCTGGTTTTTTGAAAGGTCGCAAATACAGCTATTTGAACCGACATTCAGTAATAGTTGGCGAATGTGGATTCTGTCAAGAATGGGAGGGGAGAACAGTGGGGGCGACACGCCCCGTTCAGGGCGTGTCTTTAGCGGTTATTCTTCGTCCCGTGGCGGGCGTTCGACCACTTTGCGCTTACCTTTGGCACAACGGGACAGGGCTTTCAGCCCGTCGGCTTCGAAGGCATCTACGCGGATGACGTCGTAGAGTGCTTCCAGTGCCTCCAGAAGTTTGTCGCATTCGTCTTTCTGAACAACGCCCTGCTCGCAGGCCCAGTCCACCAGTTCCTTACGCTGGTGCCCCATCAGCAGGTCGATACCGCCCAGCTCGTCTTCATCCCGATTGCGCAGGGCTTCATGCAGGCGATCGCGCATGTCCTTGGTTTCATTGGCCAGCCGGTACGCGTTCAGTACACGGCCCAAAGGGTCGTCCGGATCGGTATTGATATAGCTGCCGCGGCTGATGCGCTGGCGCAGCGGCGTATCGTTCACAATGCTGGCGGCCACCTCTGTGCCCAGGGCGTCGTCCGGGCCGTTGAGGCCGGTGGCGCCCAGAGGGAACACCAGCATCCGCAGCGGCCAGCGCAACAGCGGAACCGGGAAGTTGATGATCAGCTCACGCATGGATGTCTTGAGGTCGCGCAGGCTGGTCTGAAGGCACCATTCCACCAGTGGCCACTGGTCTTCCGGATAGCCTTCCTCGTGCCATTGCTTGATCACCGCCGTGGCGTAATACAGGTGTACAAGGCAGTCCGCCATCCGCCCGGACAGGCGCTGACGTGCCTTGAGGCCGCCACCAACCGTCAGCAGGGTGACGTCGGTCATCAAGGCAAACGCGGCCGAGAACCGGGCAAGCTGGCGATAGCTGGACTGGATGTTACCCTGGCGGGGCACGGTTTCCAGCAAGCCGCCGCTCAGTGCCAGCACTAACGAGCGTAACGCGTTGCGGGTGGTGTGGGCGATATGGCGGTAGAAGATGCCGTCGAACTTCTCGACCGCCGCCTTTTTATCGTCCATGCCCGCTGCTTCGATTTCTTCAACAATAAACGGGTGACAACGGATGGCACCCTGGCCGAACACCATCAGGCTGCGGGTCAGGATGTTTGCGCCTTCCACCGTGATGCCGATGGGCACCGCCTGGTACGCCCTGGCCAGGAAGTTGCGGGGGCCGGTAATAACACCGCGGCCGGCAACCACGTCCATGGCATGGTTGATCACCGTGCGCATCAAGTCGGTATTGCGGTACTTGAGCACCGCTGACGGCACGGAGGGGCGTACACCCCGGTCCAGCATGCCGGATGTCAGTAATCGGGCGGCATCCATCATGTAGGTGTAGCCGGCGATGGGCTCCAGCGCTTCCTGAACCCCCTCAAACTGGCTGATAGAGCGGCCGAACTGTTCCCGGGTCAGGGCATAGGAACCTGTGGCCATGCTGGCCACTTTGCCAGCACCGGTACCCAGTGCGGGCAGGGAGATGGAACGGCCGATGGACAGGCATTCCAGCAGCATTTTCCAGCCTTTGCCCAACATGTCCTGGCCGCCAATCACCTGATCCATGGGGATAAACACGTCGTTGCCCCAGGTCGGACCGTTCATGAACACGGTATTCATTGGCAGGTGACGGGCGCCGGAGTGAACCCCTTCAAGGTCCTGTGGAACCATCACGCAGGTAACGCCGATGTCGTCGGAGTCGCCCAGTAGTTTGTCCGGGTCGTAGACCTTGATGGCCAGGCCAATCAGCGTCGCCACCGGTGCCAGTGTGATGTAGCGCTTGTTCCAGGTGACTTTCAGGCCCAGTACTTCCTCGCCATTCCACTGGCCCTTACAGACGATGCCCTTGTCCGGAATAGCTCCGGCGTCAGAACCGGCGACCGGCGACGTCAGTGCAAAGCAGGGGATTTCCTCGCCGCCGGCCAGCCGGGGCAGGTAATGTTCTTTCTGGGCATCGGTGCCGTATTCCATAAGCAGCTCGCCCGGGCCAAGCGAGTTGGGCACCATGACGGTCACAGCGGCGGATACGCTGCGGGTGGAAATCTTCATCACGATCTCGGAGTGGGCGGTGTGGGAAAAGCCCTTGCCGCCCTGTTCCTTGGGAATCATCAACCCGAAGAAGCCATTCTCGCGAATGAACTTCCAGACCTTGTTGGGCAGGTCGTACTCTTCGTGGGTGATTTTCCAGTCATCCAGCATGCCGCAAAGCTTCTCGACCGGCCCGTCGAGGAACGCCTGTTCTTCGCTGGAGAGGTGGGCCGGTTTGGCATCGAGCAGTTTCGACCACTTGGGTTGCCCGGAGAAAAGCTCGCCATCCCAGTCTACGGTGCCTGAGCGCAGGGCCTCGGCCTCGGTATCCGAGAGCTTCGGGAGCCGACCGCGCACCCAGTTCAGCAGCGGAGCGCTGAACTTCTCGCGCCGCAGGTCACCTGGGATCACCAGCACCAGGCTGAGGGCAAGCAGCCCGCCACCAAACAGTATACTGAGGATGTGCCAGCCATCCTGAAACAGCCCGACGACCGTTGCAATCACAAGCACGGTGGCGGCAGTGGTGCCGCCGATGCCAAGGTAGATCAGTACCAGCGCACTGATCAGTAGAAGCAGAACACTCATGGGCGGATCTCCATATCGAGAAGAAATTCAACCTGAATCGTTCTTACCTTCGGCCAAAGCCAGAGAGGTTGCAAGCGCTTGCGTTAGTGATCTTGACGCATCGGCGAGGATTCCGACATTGATCGTTATCTGAAGCGGTTCATACATAGCCGGCTGTAAAGACCAGGCCCAGCACAATCGGCATCACCACAAGGCTTCCGAGGTTACTCATAAGCACCAGTGAGGCTACTTTATGAGGTTCCTGTTGATACTGCTCCGCCAGCATGTAGTTCAACACAGCAGAGGGCATGGCGGCGAAGACCCACAAAGCAGCTATCTGCAGGCCCGGCAGATCCAGAATCGCTATCATTGGCCAGGCAAGAATCAACCCGGATGCAGGCGCGGAAATAGCGCCCAGAACCCCGAGTTTCCAGTCGCTGAAATCCACATCCAGCATGCGAACACCAAGCGTAAAGAGCATGAGCGGGATACACACTCCGCCTAGCATATTCAGGGTTTCCAGCAGCCATTGTGGCATGGGTACGCCACCGAAGTTGACGGTAAGGCCGGCGATGCTTGCCGCAATAACGGGTATGCGAAGCCGTCTGATGATCGACGTGTGCGGGTCCAGCATGTAGATGCCCACCGTAAAGTGCAGCAGCATTTCCACGACAAATAGGACAACGGCCGCGGGCAGGGCTGCCTCGCCGAACGCAAATACCAGTACGGGAATGCCCATGTTGCCGGAATTGTTGAACATCATCGGCGGCAGGAAGGTTTTAAGGTTCAGGTTCAGAATCCTGGCCAGCGGATAGAGGACGATGCCGGAACCCAGAACGACCACCGTTGCCGACAGAGCCAGGCTGGTGTAATCCTGCAGCGGAGCCTGTTGATCAGCCAGAACCGCGAACACCAGCATGGGGACGAACAGCTCCATATTGAGGGTGTTCAAGCCTTTGATGTCTGGAGTGCGATATCGGCCGTAAAGGGCACCACAACCGGCGATCAGAAAGACCGGCAACATCGTGGACAGGATCTGGGCAAGCATTCAGGGGCTCCGAGGGTCGATCAGGGTAAGCAAATAACTCGTTAGGTTCGCAATTATACCGGGTTCCAGGCAAGTAAAACCTGTGCCCTTGCGACCAAAGATAACCCCTTCTATAAGCTGGGGAAGCGGCGCCCAACTTGCACGGATTGTAACGACTGCCACAGAATAACCTTGCTTAACTCACCATCCTAGCGGAGAGCCACTTGTGCCTGAGACCTTTGACCAGCCTGTTGAGCGGGAAAACACCTGTTCCGTAAAATTTGACGCCCGCAAAGCGGTATTCGGCAAAGATGACGTTATCCCCCTGTGGGTGGCGGATATGGACTTTCCAGCGCCGGAAGCGGTGACCAGGGCTCTGGAAGAACGGGCAAGGCACCCGGTATACGGTTATACACTGTTTCCGGAGAGCCTGTACCAGTCGGTGATTGACTGGTTTGAACATCGGCATGGCTGGGTCATTGAGCGGGAATGGTTAATGATGGCTCCGGGGGTGGTGCCTTCGCTGCACGCAGCGGCACTGGCGTTTGCCGGCGAAGGTGAAGGGGTGATTATACAGCCTCCGGTTTACCCGCCTTTCTTCAGTGCCATTCGGAAAACCGGTCGTGCGGTGATTGAAAACCCGCTGGAACAGGTGGATGGCCGTTATCAGATGAATCTCGAACACCTTGAGGCCTGTGCAGCGCGGGGCGACGCCAGAGTGTTGCTGCTGTGCTCGCCCCATAACCCGGTGGGAAGGGTGTGGAGCGAAAGCGAGCTCAGGGAGGTATTGGCCATTGCCAGGCGCTACAACCTGGTGGTGCTGTCGGATGAGATTCATTGCGACCTCACCTATCCGGACAAGCCTGCCCATCATGTACTGGCGAAACTGGCCGATGAGGAACAGGCCCTGATTACCACCGTAGCGCCCAGTAAATCCTTCAATATGCCCGGTCTGGGCTTGTCGGCGCTGGTGGTGAGGAATCCAGAGCATCGGAAGTTATTGAAAGACGTGTTCGACGCCATGCACATGAACCAGTGCAATCCCTTCAGTATCGCCGGCTTCGAGGCCGGGTATCGCCAGGGTGGCCCGTGGCTGGACGAACTCATGATCTACCTGCAAGGCAATCGTGACAGGGTGATGGACTACATCCGCCAACACCTGCCTGACATCCGGGTAACGGAGCCGGAGGGCACCTACTTGTTGTGGCTGGACTGCCGGGGCCTGGGCATGAGCGACGCGGAACTGAAACGGTTCTTTGTGCAGGAAGCGGGTATTGGCATGAACCCGGGCATCACCTTTGGTGAGCCCGGCAGCGGGTTCATGCGTATGAATATTGGTTGCCCGCGCCGGGTTCTGGACACGGCCCTGGAGCAGATCCGGCAGGCGCTGACTGAATAACCGGGTCAGTTGGCATTTTCAGCGCCGTTACTGCAGGGATCGTCTACTGGCTGCCAGTGAGGCGGCTGGCTCATGCCTGGCATCTGGCCGTTGCTGGGGCGTATGGCGCGGTAAGTCTGCCCTTCATGGATGGCCATCTGGCCCACGGTATAGCTGCCGCCAAAGCTCCATCGCCCGGGTTCTTTGCAGGCCTGTGGGCGCTCGTTGGAGGCTTTTACAGGCGGTTGGCCGGCGTCGGTCGGTGCCTGTGGCTGACGGTTCAGCCCACCTTCCGATTTGCGCTCAGCGACGTTGCTGTCATCACGACCGACGCCGCAATCAGGCACAGACGCCAGTCTTTCCCATTCGAAATCCGCACCGGGTGTTTTACCCTCGTGGAGTTCGCGGGACTGGTACCAGTCACCCTGGTGAAAGACCGTCTGTCCCGGTGGGTAATAGCGGCTCGGTATCCAGGTATTTTCCTCAGGATCGCAGGGGGCAGCGACCGCTGGGGTGTTGAAAGCCGCCAGTATCAGTACGCCGGCCCATCTGAAGCGCCTTGTCATGCCATTGACCATGAATGCCTGCCTTGTCGATATTTGTTGTTGGGTGCTCAACGGTATTTGCGGCGGAGTTCGGTGGTTCGGGTGGCCAGGAACAGTCCGGCCAGAATCAGAAGGCCGCCAATGACATGGAACAGGCCCAGGCGTTCCCCGAGGAAAATGCCCGCCATCACCGACGCAAATACAGGGGTGAGGTACATGAAGATGGCCGCTTTTGCAGGACCAATCCGATGCACCCCATGATTCCAGAACGCGTAAGCCAGAATACCGGGGAAGATTGCAAAATACATCATGGGCAGCGCGGTTGATGCGTTCAGCTCGAATCCACCTGAGAAGAACAGTAGGTCCACCAGGAAAAACGGCAAGATCACCATAGTGCCGCAGGCGATCTGGACGGTCAGAAAGGTCAGCGGTGGCAATGGTACCGCCTGGCGGCGAAGCAGTACTGAGAACAGACCCCAACTGGATACCGCCAGTACCATGATCAGATCACCGGGTTGCGCCCGCAAACCGGTCAGCACTGAGAGGTCTCCCCGCGCCACAACCGCCAGGATGCCCAGTACCGCCAGCCCGATTCCGAGAGCCTGAATGGGGCGTGTGCGATCTCCCAACAGCAACCAGGCCAGTAACGCCACCATGATGGGTATGGTGGCGTTAATCAGCGCGATGTTGGTGGCCGTGGTGGTCACCGCGGCAAAATAAAGCAGCGAGTTGAACGCCGCCACACTGAACGTGGCGAGTGCCAGTATCGACAGTGCGTGTTCGCGGATGACCCGGCGCTGGCGCCAGACCCCCGGCAGCCCGAAGGGCAGGAGTATCGTCAGGGCAATCACCCAGCGCCAGAACGACATGGACAGAGGAGGAATCTCGCCAACCACACTTTTGGCCACCACGGCGTTGCCCGCCCAGAACAACGGGGTCAGGACCAGGCCGGTGTAGGCCAGCCATAGTGGTTTCGGGGTTTCTGAGGGCACACCGACTCCTGTCAGGGTTTTTGGGTTTCTGATCTGGTTCGGGAGCCCGAAGGATACTACGCCCTGCGAGCTAATGCCTTGTTACCAAAGTGGTAGTGGAGATATTGGTTGATCGTATCCGGCTGGTGACTGTCTGATTGGGTGTCAGGATTTCTTACAAGCCCGCTGCTGGATAAATGCAGGATTCAATATAGATTCTTGTTTTAGATTGGAAATTCAGATGTTGGTATAGCAGGTGCCTGTATGGCGGGGCAGTAAAACGAATGAAATGTGGGATAACCCAGGGAGCAGCTATGCGACATCTTAAACTCACCATTGCACTACTGATTTCAATGTGCCTGCCTGCATTGGCAAGCGCGGCAATGATTTCTGCCAGCTATCAGGTCAACCTGAATGATTCAGACCCCGGACTGGTTGTTGATTCTGCAGACTATGCAGCCAACCCGTTTTCTTTTGATCTGAATGCCGGTGAAAGTACGACCTTTAATCTGTTCAAAATCTGGACGACTGAAGGCACGGTCAACAGCGATGACAAAGTCGCCAAACCGATTTCCGTCGATTTCAACTTCACAGCACCGGAACTGATGAGTGGCTCTGTCAACGGGAACACCTCCGGAGATTCCGTACTCTTTGGCCTTTACCAGGAAGGTGTGCTGTCCTGGAACGGTTCGCTTGACCTGGTGTTTGGCGCATTGGGCGATGGTCTGCTTCGTGTGTCCCTCCTCGACACCACTTTTAACGAAGGCATCTTTGGGCTGGGCAGCTACGGCTCCAAGGTTAAGGCGAAGATTGAACTGATTTCTGAAGCCAGCGAAGTACCAGAGCCTGGAACTCTGGCCATCCTGAGCCTCGGTCTTCTCGGTATGGGGCTGCGTGCCCGCCGACGTTCAGCCTGAACGGTTGCGTTTAGTATCCTGACAGTTGAACGATAAAATCGGGTCAGAGCTTGCTCTGACCCCATTTTTTATTCTCCCGGCACTTCCGCTTCTGTGCCGACGTGATAGGCCGCAAAACCGGCCATGACCACCTGATCCACCGCCATGCCGATAATTCGGCCGCTGCTGCGGGCGCGGATGGGATGCTGGGCGTTGGTGATGGGATCCGAAACATAACCCAGGATTTCACCTTCAGAAACCTTGGCCCCCAGCTTGGTTTCGCTGAACAGAATGCCGCCGTGTTCGGCCCGTATCCACTCGGAATCGTAATAGACGGGTTCGGGGTCTCCCCAGACGAACATCCTTGAGATCATGCCTTCCTTGTCCATCAGACTGGTCAGGCTGTTCACCCCGGCCTTGATCTGGTGCTCCTGGATTCGCAGTGATTCACCGGCCTCCATGGTGACGGACCGGATACCGGCTTCGACAGCGGCGTGACGAAGCATGCCGGTGGTGCCTGTACTGTGGACGACTGCCATGCGGTCAAATCCACGGGTGAGTTCCGCCACTTCCGGGTTATTCATGTCCGCACGCAGTTGGGGCAGGTTGGTGCGCTTGAGAGACCCGGTGTGGATATCCACCAACATGTCGCAATGACGGATTACGTTCTCGAACAGCGAGTGGGCAATCCGGTCCGCCAGGCTGCCATCGGTGCTGCCGGGGAAGTGACGATTGAGGTCACGGCGGTCGGGCAGGTAGCGGCTGCCTTGCTGGAAACCTGGCAGGTTGACGATGGGAATGCCGATCACCCGGCCGGAGAGCTTGTCTGGCTCCAGGTCGTACATGGTTCGGCGGATGATCTCGATGCCGTTGAGTTCATCACCGTGAACGGCACCGGTCAGGCATAGGTTAGGGCCGGGTTTGGAGCCATTGACCACCAGAACCGGTGTTGGTTGCGACAGGCCGGCAATCTGGATGGCAGGGGACCAGGCCAGGCGAGTCGACGTTCCGGGCAGAACCTCGGCACCGAGCATTTTCAGGCTGGTGGCCTTTTCGGGTTCCGTCACCTCAGCAGACTCTTCCACGCCGTTTTCATCGGTCGCCGTTGCGGGGTCTGCGCCCTGGGCAGTGGGTTTGGGCTGATCCGCCGTTGCGTCGGGCTTCGAAGGTTCGGGCTCCGAAGTCTTCGACTCCGCTGGTTCAGCGGGCTTTGGAGGCGGCGCCACCTCCTTTAAATCAACATTGGGGGCCACTTCTTCCACGGCCGGTTCTGCCGTGGAATCTGGTGTTTTATCCTGTGAGGCGAGCTCCTCATCGGATTTCTGAGTGGTGTCTGCTTTACCGCTATTCTTTTTCGGTTCAGACGAGCGCAAGGGTTCCGAATGCTCGACATCCTCAACACTCTCGTCCTCGGCAAGCTCCGCGACGAGCATCTCCGTGTTATCGGAGTCATCGGACTTGTTTGCGTAGACGGCAGGGATTGCGACCAGGCTGCCAGTCAGGGTAAACATCAGGCCAGCGCGAAACAGATGTGTCAGCCAGCGATACAGCATAATTCCTCTCGAGTCTTCAGCCAGTTTGAGGCTCGTTGTCCGATCTGTGAAAACGGTACAAGGATAGAGACCCCATTGTTTCATGAATACGGCTGTGACAAAGGTTTAATGCCACTTTCATGAACTCATTGTGTAATTCCGCAAAATGACCTATTCAAAGAGGTTACAGGATGCGGATTGCAGTTCTGTATCCGTTATACGTTCGATGGAGGATAAACTGTATGGATCTTTTGCGAGTTCTGGTTGCGATTTTGTTACCGCCGTTGGGCGTCTTTTTACAGGTGGGGATTGGCAAGCACTTCTGGATCAACATCCTGTTGACGATTCTCGGTTACATTCCCGGTATCGTGCACGCCGTCTGGATCATCGCGAAAAAATAGGCCGCCCCTGAGCAGGAACCAAGTGTCTGTGAGGGGCGGGCTTCAAATGTCGGGAGTGGTGCGCCAGATGTCGCCTTCTCGCGCAGCCCGGCCATCTGCCTCCAGTTTTAGCAGGTGCGCCAGCGCGGAGCGGGCGGCGACGCCATGGATCGCCGCTGGAACATCGTCATAGGCCTTTGCGGTCAGATCTTTCAGGCTGGCCGGGGCGAGGCTTTTCAGCACCCTGACAACCTTGTGCTCCCGTGCCAGACGATGCGTGATGAGATAATCGATCACCGATTCGGGGCGTGCCATCAGGAAACCGTGGGCAGGCGCTATGTAACGCACGGACTCGGCCAGCAGGTCGTACAGCGACTCCAGGTAGGCCTTCATGTCACCGTCTGGCGGATTAATGACCACGGTGGAGCCCTGCATGATGTGGTCTCCGGAAAACAGCAGCTCTTGTTCCAGGAGCAGATAGCAAAGATGGTTGGAGGCATGCCCCGGGGTGTAAAGGGCTTTCAGGGTGCCAGCCTCGGTGACGATCAGGTCACCATTCACCGGCTCTACATCCGGCGAAAACGTCTGGTCCTGGGCCGGGCCTTCGGGAGCCGGCTGGCCGTAAACGCGACAGCCGGTTCTTGCCTTCAGTGCCACTGTTGCCGGCGAGTGGTCCTGGTGGGTATGAGTGACCACCACTTGATCAATCGCTCCACCAGTGAGTTCCAGAATGCGCTCAATATGCGTTGCGTCGTCCGGGCCGGGGTCCAGTACCGTAAACCGTTTGTGGCCAAGCACATAGGTGTTGGTGCCGGGGCCGGTCATCATTCCCGGGTTTGGCGCTGTCAGGCGAATCACACCGGCCGCCACCTCCACCGGTTTCCCGGGAACAATGTCCGCGTGTGTAGAGCCTGCACCCTCCGGGTCCAGCTTGACCGCTTCATCATAGGCGGGTGCCCCCGGCTCCAGCATCGTGGTCCTGTCTTTCTTGACCACCGGCCAAGGCTTGTTGGGATAGGGTTCCGGCGGATTAGCGTGGACATAGCGCATGAGGGCTTCCGTGGTGCCGAACTCCGCCAGTATCCGCAGCGTCCCAATGGTTGGTAACCCTAGCAGGCGGCGGCCACTGCGATGATCTTCCAGGGCTTCCGCCGGGCTCAGCCATACGTGGTCAATGGTTTCATTGCCGTCATGACTTGCCCGTTGCCCTTCCGGTGCCACTGCAATGAAGAAGCGGGTATCAAAGCGCCGGGGAGGTCCCGGCGGTGTCACCCAGTGCCCGAGGTAGCCCAGACGGTCCAGGGGAATGGTGAGGTTATAGCGATGGCACAGTTCCGCCAGGGTTAACTCACCTTTAAACAGAGCTTCGCGGTCGCTGTGAATGGGATGGTCCTGAGTCAGCGCAGCCCCTTTTTCATCAACGGCTAACAGAATGCCGGCTTCCTCAAAACACTCCCGGACAGCCGCAAGCATGTAGTCGGCGCCACCTTCATCCATAGCCATTGTCTGGCTGATTTCAGTGTCAGCCCGCCCGATTGCGTGGGCCCGCCCATTGTTTTCCTGATCGTCGACAGAACCACCGGGAAAGACAAAATAGCCCGGCATGAATACCGCGTCCCAGGTTCGTTGCAGCAACAGTATTTTCGGACCTTCGTCGGTGTCTTTGGTCAAAACCAGCGTAGCAGCAGGGCGAATATCCATGGAGTGTCCGTTGTTTTCACATAGTGGTGCGCGCCAGATTCCTGAGCGGGGATCGGGATGGCCTTTTCAAAACTGTGCGGAGCCATGGATGGCGGAGCCCAAGCGTCACATGGATGTGCTTGAGCGTGTTTTGAAAAGGCCATCCCTATCCCTGCGACTCTAAAGCCAGACGCGCCGAAAATAACTCCCAAGATAACCAATGTGCGGTCTGCTGTCTCGGGGTGTCGGCATGGTTACAACCAAGTATCATTGGGTTTACAGAAAATCCCCCCACACAGGAACGCCGACTTGGCTCGCATCAAGCTCTCTTTTCCGGATAACGCCTTTTATTTTGAAACCAAGATGCCGGTTCGGATCACCGATATCAATGGAGCCAACCATCTGGGAAACGATGCGTTAATCTCCATGCTGTCTGAAGCCAGGGCACAATTCCTGGTGAACTATGGTGTCGAGGAAGCCGACAAAAACGGCGTGGGTATTATCGTGACCGACCTGGCAACGATGTACCAATCGGAATCGTTCTTTCCGGAGATGCTCCGCTTTGAAGTGGGGCTGATGGACTTCAACAAATACGGCGGGGATTTCGTATTCCGCGTAACCAAGGCGGAGAGCGGTCAACCCGTGGCCCTGGCCAAGTACGGTTTCGTGTTCTTCAATTACCAGCGCAAATCGGTTGTGCCGATGCCAGAGAGTTTCCGCGCACGCTTCGGCGATTAGTATTTAGTCCTGGAGTGCCAGCTTTCGGATGCCTTGCCGGTAGAACAGGTAGGCCATGACACCTGCCATCAGATTGCCAACCAGCGCACCGCTCATCAGGCCGTTGATACCGCCGAGCTGTGAGCCGAGCCAAAGCAGTGGCAGAAAGCAGAGGAATAACCGCAGGACCGACACCAGCAGCGCCCGCATGGCAAGCCCCAGCGCATTGCACACCGACACCATCAGCATGCAGATGCCCAGGCCGGTATAGCTCAGCGGCACCCGAACCAGATAACTGCCCAACACATCGCTGACGGCGCGATCGCTGGTAAACAGCTCTGAGACCACTCCTGACGCTAAAAGCCAGATCAACCCAATGGCCAGTTGCCACACCACCACAAAACGAACCGCCAATCGCACGAGAACGCGAATCCGCGCAAGCTCACCGGCCCCAAGCATGCGGCCAATCATGGGCGGCATCGACATGGTCAGTGCCAGCACCACTACAATGGAGAAGAACTCGAGGCGAGTGCCCAGGCCCCAGGCCGCGACGGCGGCGGAGCCAAAGCCAGCCACCATGGCGGTCGCGAACATGGCCGAGGCTGGCGGCATCAGCTGGCTGACCATGGCCGGCGCCATGATGCCATTCAGTTGTTTCAGTGCCTTGCCGAGGGCCAGCTGGGAAAGGTCGAAGCGTATCCAGCCAGAGCGCAGCAGTTTGGGGTAGATAAACAGGCAACCGATACCGAAGGCGGTCACGGTTGCCAGGGCAGCGCCTTGCAGGCCCCACCCGAAAACGAAGATGTACAACGGGTCCAGGGCGATGTTTGCCACGCTGGTGGCGACCATCATATAGCCAGGGAGTTTGGTGTCGCCGTGGGAGCGGCACACGCTGTAGCCAAAGTAGAGCATGGCGCCGGTCCAGGCGGAGAGCAGCCAGGGTATCCAGTAGCTGCGGATCAGCGGCAGTAGGCTCTGTTCGGCACCCAGGCCAGCCATGATTTGGGTTTGCAGCAGCCAGAGGGCGATACACAGGATAATCACCAGAGTGGCGCCCACGGTGACGACGAGACCGCCCAGGCGTTCAGCACGGAGTTGGTCGCCGGCGCCTAGCGTTCTGGAGATGATGGCGGTGGTGGCGATGCCAAGGCCCACCTGCAGGCCGATGATGAGCTGCTGCATGGGCAGTGTGAAGCCCAGTGCGGCCAGTGGGTCGCGGCCGAGTTGGCCAATAAAGGCGCTGTCGACGAGTTGGAAGGTCATCAGTGACAGTACGCCGAAGAGCATGGGCCAGGTCATGGTGAACAACTGGCGCGGCAGGCTGGCTTGTGGGGTGGCGTTCGTCACGTTGGTGGCTTCTGTTCCAGGTGTTTGCTCGGTGGGCGATTCTAGCAGCTATCGGTTTGTGAGTGGGTGCAAAGGCCGGGGCGCCTTCCCCAGACACGCCGTGAACCCATCCATGGGGGCTCGGCATTGCCATCCCTGGCAATGCACGGTCTGGGGAAGGCGCCCCGGCCTTCGCACATCGATTACGGAGTCGCTTTCAGTAAGTCGGAGTGCTGGGAATCAAAGCGCCGAAAGAGCGGCTTCGTAATTCGGTTCTTCCTTGATCTCACCAACCAGCTCACTGTGCAGAACCCTGTTGTTCTCGTCCAGAACCACCACCGCGCGGGAGGTCAGGCCAGCAAGTGGGCCGTCCTGGATGGCAACACCGTAATCTTCCTGGAAGCTGTAGTTTCGGAAGCTGGAAAGGGTAGTGACATTTTCCAGGCCTTCGGCACCACAGAATCGACCGGCGGCGAAGGGCAGGTCGGCAGAAATGACCAGCACCACCGTGTTGTCCAGGCTGCTGGCTTTTTCATTGAACTTACGGGTGGAGGTGGCGCAGGTCGGGGTGTCTACGCTGGGGACAATATTCAGAACTTTGCGCTTACCAGCCCAGTTGTCGAGGGTGACGTCTTCCAGGCCCTGAGTGGTTAGGGTGAAGTTGGGGGCGGTGTCGCCGGTTTGCGGAAGGGTGCCGCTCACGGTGATTGGATTGCCGCCGAGTGTGACGTTGCTCATTTGGAACTCCCTGATACTGGTCTAATGGATTTGTGTTTAACAGCTTACTCTGTGTAGCCCATTTTGGATGTTTTTTCATCCGGGAGTCGAGTTAAGTTGGTTTCAGGCGGGCTCAAATCCGGGAGCAGGATGGCGCTGGACCATTAGCAGGTAGCTGCAGAGGGCCGCAATGGCACAGGCAGCGATGATGCCTGCCATCACCAGTGACGTGCCGTCGTGGAAGTGCCCCACGAGAGCACCCACAATGGCTGCAACCACCATCTGGGTGAAGCCGAACAGTGCGGAGGCCGAACCGGCCATTTGGGGAAAATTAGCCAGGGCCCCGGCCATGGTCTGAGGCAGGACCATGCCCACACCGACCATAAACAACGCTTGTGGCAGCACCACTGCCCATACGTTGTAAACCTGCGAGGCTGCCAGTGCGGCCATGAAGCCGCCACCGATAACCGATATCGTCAGGCCTCGCACCAGTATCTGATCTGGCGCAAACGAGCGGCCCAGGCGGATGGCCGTGAGGTTGCCGCCAATATAACCGGCCACGATACAGGCGAAGAACAGACCGAAGTGCTGGGGTTCCACGCCCAGGAAATCAATCAGCACGAACGACGAGCCTGACAGGAACGCAAACAGGCCGGCGAAGGTCAGGGAGTTGGTCAGGGTGTAGCCCAGGAAGCTGATGTCCGAGGCAATTGCCCGGTAGTTCTTCCATAGGCTGCTAACGCGAAGGGATTGCCGGTTTTCCGGGCGCATCGGCTCGGGAATACCCACTGCAACCACCACAGCCATGATGAGCGCGTAGCCACCCAGTGCCAGAAAAATTGACGACCAGCCCAAGCTGACCACCATAAAACCGCCGAGAGTTGGTGCAACAGCGGGTGCCAGGGCCATGATGCTGGCCAGAATAGCCATGATTTTTGCGGCGTCCCGTGGGGAATAGATATCCCGTACGGCTGCCCGGCCCAGCACTGGACCGGCCGAGCCGCCAAGCGCTTGCAGGAAGCGGCACAGGATCAGTGTTTCAATATTGGTCGCAAGAGCACAAACAACGCTGGCGATCGCAAACAGCAGGAATCCGCCAATCATGATGGGCTTACGCCCGAACCGGTCCGCCAGCGGGCCGCAGACCAACTGCGCTAGGGCGAACCCGACCATGTAGATACTCAGCGTAAGCTGTACTTGACCTGTATTGGCCGAGAGCGCCTCTCCCATAGCGGGCAAGGCAGGCAGGTACATATCAATCGCCAGCGGCCCGAGGGCGACAGCGGCTGCCAATAGTATCGTTGTCCATACACTGGTGAGTGCGAGCATCACTGATCCCGGAATCTTTGGAGTACGGCACTGGGTGAGAGCCGGCCTTCTGAAACACGCTGTAAATACATCCCTGTACGCTCGGCTCCGCCATCCATGGCTCCGCACGGTTTCAGAAGGCCGGCTCTCACCCAGCGCTCAATCTGATATGGGGAGTCTACGCTCGTCCTGTCCTGGGATAACGGCCAGCTATTTCATACAATGTATGAACAAATCAGATGAATTAGGTATTGAGGCCATTGATGGTCGCTGCTACGCCGTTGACGTGGTTTCGAATCCAGCGGTGAGCGGGGTCGTTCTGGTTGCGTTTGTGCCACAGCATCAGCAATGTGAATGGCTTGTAGTCGAACGGTAGGGGCGTCCATGCAAACTGCTGCAGTAAGTCCTCACTCATGCGCTTGGGTGCTGTTGCGAGCATGTCAGTGCCTTGCAGGAAGGCTGGCAGGCCGGAAAAATTGGACACGGTTACGGCGGTTCTCCGGGTCAATCCCTGGGCGGCTAACGAACCTTCGAAAGCTGTTTTTTCACCCGTGCCAAACAGGATGGCGATGTGGTCCGCCTTCAGGTAATCCGCCAGGGACTCCGGGGCCTGGCGGATGGCGGGATCGTAGAAAACCACCATCTGATCCGCCATCAGGCCCCGCTGCATGATGTCGGTAGCTTCCGGTGCGTGAGGGGAAATAATCAAGTCACACAAGTCTTTACGCAACATGTCGGCGGTCGGAATGCCCGAGGGGACAACCTGCAAGCGGATGCCAGGCGCTTCTTGTCGGATCACGGACAACAGTCCGGGTAACAGCAGGTCGCGCTGATAGTCGTTGGCGGCGATGATGAAGGTGAACTCGGCCGTGGCCGGGGCAAACGGCGGCCCGGAAGACAGGGAGTGCAGGTCGTCCAGTATCTGGCGAATGTGTGGGCCGGCCTGGAGAGCATACCGGGTGGGGACAATGCCTCGGCCGGATTTGACGAACAGAGCGTCGCCCAGGGCCTGGCGTAATCGGTCCAGGGTGTGGCTGACAGCCGATTGACTCACGCCCAGTCGCACAGCAGCTCGAGAAACGCTGCCCTCATCCAGCACTGCAATGAAGGTGCTGAGGGAGCGAATGTCGAGGTTAAATGTATCAACAGGGTTCATGAATAGCAGTGTACCCGAGGCGTGGGAGGTTGCCCATTCCGGAGTACTTTGTTGTTGGTGGTTTGAGTAAGCATTCAAAAAACGATGCGGACTGGTTTACGATGTCGTGACACTGGTTGAACAAATTTAGGAGCACCCGATGAAACCGATCCTGGCGTTCGATGTATACGGAACCCTGGTGGACCCTATGGGAATGGCAGACCTGTTGGCGCCGGACGCAGGCCAGGCGGCGGAGTCCGTGAGTGCCCAGTGGCGGGAAAAACAGTTGGAGTTTTCCTTTCGCAAGGGGCTGATGCGCATGTACGAGGATTTCGGGGCCTGCACGCGGCAGGCGCTAAGGTATGCGATGGCCAGCCATGGGTTGAGCTTAAGTGGAGAGCGGGAAGATGAGTTGATGGGGGCCTATCTGTCCCTGCCTGCGTTTGACGACTCGTTGCCGGCACTGGAATCCCTGCAGGGCGAGTATCGAATGTTTGCCTTTTCCAATGGCACCTATCCGGCGTTGGAGAAGGTGCTGGGGCATAACCATTTGTTGGATCAGTTTGAGGGGCTGGTGTCGGTGGATGACATCAAGAGCTTCAAGCCGGACCCGGCGGTGTATGCCTATGCACGACGGGCAACCGGGGCGATGGATAAGCCTTTGTGCCTGGTGTCCAGTAACGCGTGGGATGTGATTGGTGCCCGGGCGGCGGGGTTGGCGGCCATCTGGGTGCAGAGGGATGCCGGGAAGGTGTTTGAAGATTGGGGGGTTGAGCCTAATGCGGTGGTTCGGAGTCTTTCTGAGCTACCTGCTACATTGGATAACCTTTAACTTCCGGGGTGGCGCGTCTCGTAGCGTCCCTTCCAAAACACGCCTCAAGACGTCCTGTTCGGCTTGGGCTCCGCCATCCATGGCTCCGCACAGTTTTGGAAGGGACGCTACGAGACGCGCTTCCGACTTATGTGCCGGCGGTCTCCCAGTCGCGCGTTCTGTGTGATTCAGTCCGATCTTTCAGCCAACCACTCCGCCATCTCCAGCCAACTTTCTTTCGGCGCCTTGCTGCCGGCCAGAATGCCCATGTGGCCCCCGGGGGTAACCCGGAAAGTGACGTCCTTCGAGCTGACATGGTCTTCGATGCGTTTAACCGCGCCGGGTGTTGCCAGGGTGTCGGTGTCGCCGGCGATGGCAAGTAAGTTGGCGTTTACATTCTCCAGCCGGGCGACGTCTTCGCCGATCTGGATCTGGCCTTTGGAGAGTTCGTTGTCGATCCACAGGCGTACTACCGCGTCCTGCACGATGCCGCCCGGGTAGGCGACCATGCGGTCGAGGAAGGCGGAGGTGGTGGCGTGGCTGGCGACGAAGTCGCGGTCGCCCAGGCGGACGATGAGTTCCCAGTAGCCCATCACGCTGCCGATGGGGTTGGTGAGTTTGAAGCCGATGGTGTTGGCCCAGCCCGGAGAGTGGAACCAATGAGGTTTCACGTCATGCAGGCGGAAGCCGGTGCGCTTACGGACGAAATCGGCGACGTCGGACACCCGCTGGTACATCAAACCCATCAGACCGGATGCGTGGCTGTCGATGGGCGAACCCAGCACGATGGCGTTGCGGATGTGCTGGTCGCGGCTGAGGGCAGAATAGAACAGCGTGAACATGCCGCCCAGGCTCCAGCCGTGCAACGACAGCTCCTGCTCACCGCTGTGTTCCCGCACCCGGTTCAGGTATGCCGGCAGCAACTCCGCCACGTAGGTGTGCAGGTTGTAATGACTGTGCTGGCGCATAGGCACGCCCCAGTCGATCAGGTACACCTCAAACCCCTTGGCCCGCAGGAATCGCACCAGGCTACGCTGGGGAAACAGGTCGTAGATCAGCATGTTCACCGCCAGTGGCGGCACGATTACGATGGGCGTCTTGTGGGGCGAGCGCTCCACATCAATCATCTCGCCGTCCAACTCGATAAAATCCTCGGCCAGCGGCGGGTAGTATCGCAGGCTCACCAGCCCATCGGTGTACAAGGTCTCGAACGGTGTCTGCCCTGCCTGCACCAGGCTGGCGGCCCGGAATACGCGGTCGAAGGCGTTACCGGCGTATAGTGCCGTCTGGCGGGTTATTCCCGAGGCTTTGTTGAAAGCGTAGCTGAGCGGGTCGGGCATAGAGGTTTCCATAAGGTTTATGTCGAGAACAGGTTCGGAATAAGACTAGACTACCTATACAGATCGGAACTATGGCAAGAACGTCCACCACTAATGGCAAACCGGTCACTTCAGGCCACTGCCCAAACCTGCCAACCATTGGTATCATTCAGCCATCTTAAAAAACCAACAACAGGACCACCATGCTCAGCTTCCTGCCAGCTCCCGTTATCGGCGTCATCAGTTCCATCCTCCTGGGGCTGAATACCCTGTTCTGGTGCCTGCTTCTCTACATCCCGGCGATATTGAAGCTGATTATTCCCCACACCGGTTTCCGGGTTCTGTGCACCAAAGTTATTATCTGGATCGCCGAAGCCTGGGTTGCCTGCAACACCGGCTGGATGAAACTTACCCAAGGCACGGAATGGACCGTCCACGGCGACGAAAAGCTTAAACGGGAAAGCTGGTACCTGGTGTTGAGCAACCATCAAAGCTGGGTCGACATCTTCGCCATGCAGCGGGTGTTCAACCACCGTGCACCGTTTCTGAAGTTCTTCCTCAAGCAACAACTGATCTGGGTGCCGGTCATAGGGTTGGCCTGGTGGGGGCTGGATTTCCCGTTTATGAAACGCTACACCCGTGAGTACCTGATCAAGCACCCTGAAAAGCGCGGTGAAGATCTTAAAGCGACCCGTACGGCCTGTGAGAAGTTCCGCTACACCCCGGTGAGCGTGATGAATTTCGTTGAAGGCACGCGCTTTACCCAGGCCAAACACGACAAGCAGAAATCAAAATACACCCACCTGCTGACGCCCAAGGCCGGTGGCGTGGCCTTTGTGCTGGATGCCATGGGCGACTCCATCGAAACACTGGTGGATGTCACGATTGCCTATCCAGGGGGCGCTCCAACATTCTGGGATTTCATGTGTGGAAGGGTGAGTAAAGTCGGCATGGAGATCGACACAGTTACCATCCCGGCGCACCTGAAGGGCCGGGATTATGCCACTGATGCAGAGCACCGAAAAAACGTGAAGAACTGGCTGGCAGAGCAGTGGCGTGCCAAAGATGAGCGGCTGACGCGTATGCTCTCCAGCCGCTCTGCTGATAATACCTACTGAGACGAGGCAAGGGCCGTCGCGAACTCAGGATAAATCTGGCTGGTCGCTTGGATGACGTCGCTGAAGTTTGGGTCTGATCCGTACTCTGATTTCAGGTATCGGGCCATGTCAGTCAGTGACCGGAAACTCATGTCGGACGTTGCTCTGACATACTCCCATCCGCCGATGCTCTCAATGGCGGTACTGCGACCAACGTCCTTGCCGACCTTTGAGCCGACCATGCCGCCGATAAAGCTTCCAAACGGCACGGATTCAAGGGCTTTGTTGGCGGCATAGGCGCCCGCCACTGCTCCTACCGCACTGCCGGCGGTGGCGCCAATATTGGCATTCAAGGCCTTGTTCACCCATTCGGCGGTTACACGGTCGCTGGTGTAAGGGCTCATGAAGTTGCCGGTATTGTCGTGGATGACCAGGCTTTTCCTCGCTTTGGCTTCGGCCTTGTGTTTCAAGTCAGCTTGACGTTGCTTGACCAGAAGGAAATCGCTTTGTGTGGCTAAGGCGCGTTGAAGTGTCACCTCCCGGGGTTCGCTATTGGCGGCATTCAGCAAGGTTAACTGGAGCTCCGTGCCTGGTGTTCCGCGAATCAGCCACACGAGCTGACTGAGTTTGAGATTATCCACCGGATACGGTTTTCCATCCAGAGTCGGGCGGATGGCGATAATCTGATCACCAACGGCCAGTTGTTCACTGGTCGCTGCCGGGCCGTTCGGCGTCAGCCACGAAACAAAGAAGCCTTCCTCTGTTTTTTCCAACGAAGCGCCGATAAGACCGTCGCCGGGTTTGTCTGCTTCCGGAATAGGATGGCTGCTGACGTCTGACGGTAAGAACTGACCAATGTCGTCCTGACACCACCATGTATAGGCAAACGATTCGGGGCGCACCGTTACGGCTGCCTGTTCCGGGTAGATTTTTATCTGCTCTCCCGCCGAGTCCAATCGAACGCACTGCGTCAGACCGGCCCAAAACAGTTGGTTACTCGACATGAGCGCGGGATCGGTGGGCGTCTCAGGTTTACTGGCGCAGCCACCCAGCGCAACGACGATGGGAAGCAGGAGCAAGGTAGGCTTCAATTGGAACGTCATGAAACAACAGTCCTTCTCAGGTTAGGTCGGGTATTGAGCGTTAGCGGGCAACGCTTGCCAGGGTTTGGAGTGCGAGTTCCCCTCCGATTTCATCCAGCGTGAACGTGTGCTCCACTTTCTGGAAACCATGGTCGGTTGCTTTCCATTGACGAGCCTTGTCCTTCTCGGGAGGGACACCGTTGGAACTCAACATGGCGCGAATCGAACCGTTGTGAACGTCCAGTACTTCAATTTCGAACCGGTCATCGGCGATTCGGCGGAATACCAATAGCATGTCAGCGTGTTCACCCAGTGCTCGCATCTCGAGACGGCGTTGATCCGGCGACAGGCGTGAGAAATCGCCGGTTTCCAGGGCATTGTCGGTGATGCGCATGATCGCATTTCGGTCCACCACGGTGACGCCGGCTTCTGTCAGTTGGCTGACCAGACCGCTCTGCAGTTCAAAGGCGGGGCTTGCCGGGCCAGTCGTTCGGTTCGAGCGGTACTCTCCCTGCGCAGCGATCTGGCTTTGCCCCTGCAGGTCGACGTTGCCGTCCGGAACGTTGCCTTTCAGCGAGCCCCGAGCGGATACTACGCCCCGGGTGCTACTGCGCCAGTCACTAACCTGATCGTCAAACGCCCGGTTCCAGAACACGGCCACTCTGGGCGTGTTTCCGTCAAACGCTGCGCGGAAACGATCGAGTATCGCCTCCTCACTTTCCAGGCGTTGGGGGGCCGAGCGCTCATTTTGTAGATCGCTATCGGTCAACGGCTTCTGCGCCGGCGCCATCATCGGTGCCGCTTCATGACTCTGGCTGGCGGCCAGGCTGAAGCCCGGTACGAGCGCACAGAATACAATGGCGAGATGTTTCATCAGTTCAGCTCCCGTACTTCCACGCGGTACTGCAGAGGCTGCGCGGTGGTAGACAGTTCGCGGTAAGTAGAGAGGCTGTTGGCAGGTACGGTGGTTCGTTGCCAGGTAGGCTTCACATCAGTCGGTACGCCATCCTGATCGAAGAACTGGGTTCGGGCTTCAACCTGATAGTCATAATCGGTGTGGTTACGCAGGACGGCGTATACCTCGGTTGTGCCCGTCGCGGTTGCACGCTGACCATGCTGAACCACCGACAACCGATAGCGCTCACCGTCGCCGAACAGGCCGCCAGACCAGGTGCGCTTCAGATTATAGTCGCTGAATACCACGGAATTCATGGTGACTGGCGCCGTGCGCTCAGTCAGATCGGTGCTGTCAGAGGGCAGGCTGGTACAGCCCACCAGCAGACCGAGCCCCATGGTTGCTGCGGTCAATGTTTTAACGAGAGGGTTCATTGAGTTTCTCCTGGGTTCGGGCGACGGGAGGTGGCAAAGGCCAGGCCCGCCCCGCGACCATCAAAATGGAATGAGGTTGAGTCAGTGAGCCCTGGGATAGGCTGATCGTACTGATCGAGGAAGCGAACGACGACTGGCTCCCCCTCGGCAGCGGTCACCGGTATGACATGAATGGTGTCTGGCAGTCCGGCCCAATAGCGTATGTCGGCACGGGTATTGGCGGAGGCTGACAGACCATCTGCGGCCACGCTGATCAGGCTCACAGCAGCGAAACCGGCACCCAGTGCACCACCGGCCGCGGCACTGGCACCCGCCAGTATGCTGTCCTGACTGACCGTGCTCAGGGTCGAGCCGACGGCTCGGGTATTTTCCTTGAACTGGATCTGACCTTCCACGATACGGTCGATGGCGCGTCCACCCCGGGTTGAGGCCTGGAAAAAGACATCTTCCATGGGGTAAACCGACGACCACTCTTCGCCATTCCTGACTTCGGCGCCAACATCCCGGAAGTTCTTGCCCCGTCGATACACCAACTGATAGTGACCAACGCCGTCACCAAGTTTGCGGGGCGATTTACCGGTTTCGACAATCAGCAGAGCATTGTCGTTGGCCCCAGGAATGGGGGCATCTGGCCGGTAAAGCTTGAGCTCTTCAAAATGCTCTGCGGCCAGTTGGTCACTGCCCATTTTCTGTGCGGACCAGCCAGCAAGGTATAACAGCAGTGCGAAATCCGTGCTGTTCTGTTCTTCCTCTGCAAAGGCATCCTGCAACAGGCCGGCCAGAAAACTGGCGCGGGCGTTGCCATAGTCGCCGTCTTCCAGGTAGATCAGGCCGAGGTAAAAATACACCATGGCCCGTTCGTAGGGTTCGCCTTTGAAGTCTTTCTCCGCTTCCTCGTACCAGATGCTTCGTGCCTTTCTGGCGGCCTCGGAATCGGCATAGACATTCTCGATCTCAAGCCGGGCCTGGGTCAGCGTGTTCTTCGCCTCGTCCCGATAGCCGGCCCGGTAGGCTTTGACCCCGATTTCCATCAGGTTCAGCACCTTGTTGCGAGGACCCTCTTCAAACAGGTTCTGGAAGTCAGCACGCAGAGCGGCAGGCTTGCTGTTGATCAGGCTTTGTTCGGCAGGTGCGAGCGCGGCCCGGTCATAGACCTTGGGGCCAGACGCGCAGCCAGCGATCGCGCCGGCAAGAATTGTGGCCAGCGCAGGCTTTAACAATCGCTTATCGATAGACCACATTGTCCTTGGCCGCCTTTCTCATTTCATAGAGTCCGCTCCACACGATGGTGCCCAGTTCAAGATCGACCATTTCGAAGCTGATCTGGCTGTAGCGGGATTGGGTTCCGGTGTCGCGGTCGATGGCGTCCAGTGACGTGATACGGCCACCCATGCGGAAATCGGCACCGGCCTGCGCGGCAGTCTGGCGGATCGTACCGCCGTCGACGGCGCCGTCACGCTTCAGGTCTCGCTCTTTCTGGACCATGTCGGAGAAGTGGCGACCCACAAAAACCATGCGGCCGTTGGCGGCTCGATTCAGTTCGATGCGCAGGCGGTCGGTGAGCATGTTGGTGTTGACCACCGAGGTGCTCTCGTTCTTGATGTACTCGTTGTCGATGATAATGCGAGGCGGTGTAGAGCGACCGGTCAGCATCGGGTTGGCCAACATATCCCGCATCATCTGGTCGGTGACGGCAACAACGTCCTGGCTTTCGATACCAACGCCGCCAACTCGGCCAGTGCTGGAAACATCTTCGTAGACCGTGGGTTTACCTTTGACGTTCTCGATGTTTCCGGCGCATCCGGACAGAACCAGAGTCGCCGTTGCCAGGGCGCAAGCCGTTGTGAGTGCAGTTTTTCTAAGCATTCCATTCTCCATTTGATGTTAGCGGACTTGCGCGAGGGTCTCGGCCAGTTTGGGATAGATCTGTCGGGTGGCATCCATGGCATCAGCAAAGTTGCCGGTATGGCCGTATTTTGCCTTCAGATAGCGAGCCATGGACGATATATCGTCAAAGCTGCGGTCGGAAGTTCTGCGAATAGCTTCCCAGCCGCCGGACGCGCTGATCGCGGTTTCACGGCCAACACTCTTGCCAACTTCTGCGCCAACGGCACCGCCCAGGAAACTCCCAACAAACGGCACCTGTTCAAGAGCTTTTTCGCCCAGATACGCACCGGCTGCTGCACCGACGCCGGTGCCAACGGTTGACCCGATGTTGGCGTTAATGGCGGAGTTGACCCACTCGGCCAGCACGTCGTCGCTGGTGTAGGGGCTCATGTATTTGCCTTGATTGTCCTTGCGCACCAGTTGTTCGAGGAGCTCTTCCTGGGTTGGAATCCGGATGTTGCCGTTTTCGTCACGGAGTTTGCCGGTATTCGCCGCAGCCAATAACTGGGCCGATGGGGCCTCATTAGTCATGCGATCCACCAACCCCTCGGGGAGGCCAGCGTCCTTGAGCACTTGGTGGTGAGCCCGGGTCATTCCCGTGTAGTAGCCGGATTGAATGGGCTGATTTGGGTAGGCGTTGAGCATCTGCACCAGCAGTTGATCTGCGTCGACGCCCTGCGCCAATCTGGTTTCCAGGTCGATGCCACGCAGACTATCAGGGCCGATCATCCACGCTTGATAGCGAACCGGCAGGAGATCGGTGTAACCGGGTATATTGCTGTTGGCAGCATGGTAAGCGAGGGTGTCGGTTTCAGGGGCTTGATCGATCAGCTGCAGGATGGCAGAAGGCCGGTAAACGGAGTTTGCGCCGGGACCGGTTAGGTAGGCTGCAATTTCTTCGGTGGTTTGGGGATTAAACTGCTCGAATTCGGTGCGCTGCTGATCGATAGTGGCCAGAACGTTGTCCCTGTGATAGTCAGCAACGTAGGCTTCGGCGACGGATTTCTCTTCTTCCTTATCGCCCAGTGTACCCAGAAACATCATCGGCGTCGGAAAGTAAACAGAGAAATAGCCGTCGATAGAGTAATCGACACGGCTTTCCAGCAGCGTTTCTCCCTGCCAGGTCAGAGAGAAGACGTCTGCATAAGGTGTTTCGTCCTTGATGGGGACCAGCGTCAGCGTCAAGATGTAGCCAAGAAAGCTCAAACCATTTAAATCGGGTGTTCCAGCCATTTCAGTTGTGCGGGTTACGACAACCTCAGGGACATCAGCGGATTCCGGAACCAGCCAATCAGGACGTTCGTCTCCGACAACGGTGAAGGGGACTGTCCCGGTGCTATAGGATGACGAGGTGGGGGCACTCACACTGTCGGGATCAAATCTGTAGGTTTGGCAGCCCGTAAGCAGGGTTGCCAGAGACAGGCCAAGGAGTGATACGCCTGCCCGTTTGATCGAGGACCGTTTTACCTTTGAGGTGGAACGAGAAGGACTTAATGTCATCCCTGATACCTTATATGTGTTGATTTAGAGGTGGTGTCGATAACAACGACACTCTGTTAACAGGGTAACTGTATAAACAATTTTTAATGACAGTGTTAGGCTCGGAAGGTCGCGAGGCAGGGGATCGAGTTAGAAATACGTCGCGGAAAACAAAGAGTCCGTTGCGTAAGCTATTAAAGCATAAGCCTCTTTTTGGAAAAGAGGCATGAAATATATAGAAATGCAAAAATTTGCAAGATAATGTTAGCCCGCCTGAAGGAAGGTGGTTGGCGGGATCAGTGACAGGCCAAGGACGAACGCTTATGAAGATGCTCGGACAGAACTAATTGCTATCCTCGTCTTCGATTTCGTCCGGGTGCTCTTTCTTGTAGCGCTCCCACTCTTCCCAGTCATGGGGTGTGCCAGCATGAGGGCGCTTCAAGTGCTTTGCGTGTTCCATCGCATTGTGGCGCAGGCTGTGGTCGCGCTCCTCTTCTTCCTCTTCGAAGCCGTACTTCTTCAGGAACTCGGTTGGGCTGATAGGCATCCGGATTCACCTCCGTAACGAATAAGTGCCCGCTTATTCACTAAGATGGCGCTCCGGAGCCGGATTTTCAAGCGTCGTCGGTGTTCGCAGGCTCGCGGCCTTCAGTCGGCGCATCCACCAGATTGAACTGGATCTGCTTTCTTTCGTCGTCGACGCCGGACAAGGTCACAGTCACGGGTTGTTCTAACTGGAACGTACGGCCGTTTTTGTTGTGAACCAAGCGCAACGTAACGGGATCGAAGCTGAACTTACCTTCAAGTGTCTTGCAGCTCACGAACCCTTCCAGGCCGTTGGCCTCCAGCCGTACAAAGAACCCAGCAGGCGTTGTGCGGCTGATCACGCCAGTCATCGAGTCCTCGCCAAGGGTTTTCGCAAAATCGCTCTTGAGCCAGTTCTCAAGGCTGTTGGCAGCCTGACGGGCGCGGATCTGGGTCTGTTGCAGTTCGGCCAGTTGGTCATCGTTGAGCTCGTTCAGCGATTCCTGCCACAGGATCGACTTGATCAGCCGATGCACGTGGAAGTCGCTGAACTTGCGAAGTGGCGACGTGAACGTGGTGTAGGCGGCCAGTCCCATGCCCTGATGGGGGGCGGGCGTGAACGACAGCTCGGCGCGGGCAAGCTGGCGGGAAATAATGGCTTTGACAGGAACCTCTGCGTCCAGCCCGTCGGTCTGCTTCATCAGGTCGCGGAAGCCTGCGGCGCTGGTGGCGTCGATATCGGCGAGCTGTGGGGCATAGCCTTCCAGCAAGGCGCGGACGTTGTCGATGCGGTCGTTCCGCAAACCGGGATGCTGGATAAACAGCCCCTTGTCACGTTGCCCCAGGAAGTCGGCCGCGCAGCGGTTGGCGGCGATCATGCATTCTTCCACCAGGCGATGGGCCTCGTTCTGAACGGAGGGCTCGATCAGCCGTATCCGGCGATTCTCGTCCAGGCGCAGCCGGAATTCGGGGCGGTCGCCGTTCACCAGCGCGTGCTCGTTTCGCCATTTGCGCAGAGCGGTGGCGATCTGGTGGAGCTGGTCGAGGCTGTTGGAAACGGTATCCGGAAGCGCCTTGATATCGTCGTCTTCCCGGCCTTCGATCAGGTTGGAGACCAGTTCATAGCTGAGTTTGCCGTGGGAGCGAATCACTGCCTGATGAAATTGATAGTCGCCGAGGCTGCCATCGTTGTTCACCTGAAGGTCGCAGACCAGTGCCAGGCGCTTGGTGTCCGGCATTAACGAACACAGGCGGGTACTGAGGGTATCCGGCAGCATGGGTAGTGGTTCGCCGGGAAAATAGATGGCGGTGGCGCGGCGGAAGGCCTCCTGCTCGGCAGGGCTGCCCGGCTCGATAACAGCCGTCGGGTCAGCAATGGCAATGGACAGTTTCCAGCCAGTGGCGTTGGGCTCTGCCAGCAGGGCATCGTCCATGTCCTGGGTGCCGGGGCTGTCGATGGTCACATAGGGCTGGTCGGTGCGATCGTCCCGGCCTTCGCTTTTTGCTTCAACGGTTGATTCATCCAGCGCACTGGCCTGTTTCTGCACGGCGTCGGGCCAGGTGTCTGGCAGGTGGAAGGTGGCAACGGTGAGCGCGCGTTCGATGCCGGTATCACCGGCTTTGCCGAGGACTTTCAGGATCTTTGCCTGGCCTTTGCCATCCTTGATCGGATGTTTGTGAATCTGGCAGTAGATGTAATCGTCGGGCTCGGCACCCTGGCGCTCTTTCGGCGGAATGAAGATCCAGCGGTTGATGCCGGGGGTTTCCGGCACCACGAAGTGGCCTTTACCTTTCACCAGATAGCGACCAACGAACGTGTCCAGACTGGTGTCCAGCAGCTCGTCGATCATGCCCTGGGTCTTGCCTTTGTCGCCCTCTTCCTCGGTGATCTTGACGCGGTCACCGGGCAGCACTTTCTGCATTTCTTCCGGTGGCAGGAAGACGTCTCGCCCCTCATCCAGCGCAACAAAGCCGAAACGCCCATTGGTGGCTTTGACGGTACCTGGAAAGACAACCTTGTTTTCCTCGATATTGGTTTTCAGCTGGCGCAACTGGCTGAGGGCGTCGGCATTGAGCATGAACAGAACCTGGCTGGATAAAATTTGAGTGTCGCTGCGGAGTATACCGGTTATGGCGGTATGAGTCAGACCATGTTACGCGGGGTTAATTTCCTGGCCTGATCCATCCGTGATAAGCACTTTATTCCGCCCCTGCTGTTTCACACGGTAAAGCGCCTGATCGGCCTGTCGCAGAATGGTGTCAACGTCGTCACCGGGCTGGCAGAGGTACCCGCCCACGCTAACGGTCACCGGCGTGCCGGTGCGAATGCTGTCCCTTTCGATGGTTTCGCGTATCCGCGCGGCAATCTGGCACAGCGTATCTTCATCGCAGGGCGAGAGCACCACCACGAATTCGTCGCCGCCCCAGCGGCCGGGGTGGTCGTAGGGCCGCACGCCGGCCTTGAGCCACAGTGCCACGCGGCAGAGAATGTCGTCACCGGCCTGATGGCCAAGCTCGTCGTTGATGGCCTTGAAGTGGTCAATGTCCAGCCAGATCAGACCAAAGCCCGTGTTCTGTCGTTTTGCCCGCTGTATTTCTTCATCCAGGGCTTCGTCCAGACCACGGCGGTTCTTCAGCCCGGTAAGGGCGTCAACACGCGCCAGCCTGTTCAGCTCGTCAGTACGTTGCGCAACCTTCCGTTCCAGTTCGCGGGTTGAATGCTCGAGGGTGTCGGTCATTGTCTCGAAATGACTGGCAAGCCGGCCGATCTCGTTGTCCGGTTTTTCCAGGTGCGGAAGCGCAAAGCTGCCACCTCGAACCTTCTCAACCGCACTCTCAAGGCTGACGAGGGGTTTGAGGATGCGCGAACGGATAATCAGATGGAACAGGATCAGGGTGACCAGCAAACTGGTCAGGAACACGGCAACCAGAGGCCATAGGTAACTGCGGGGCAGGAGCGTTTCAAGATCCAGCAGGGTGATCTCGAACCAGCCGATGGCAGGCAGGAAGGCCACGCCAGCCAGGTGTTTTCGGCCGTCCACGGTCACAAAGCTGCTCTCCACGGCACCGGTGGCGCCGCCCCGGTTTTTCAGAAGTTGCAGCATGCCGAGCACCTTCTGCTTGTCTTCCGGGTTATCAAACAGCAGGTCGACGGTGCTTTTCTGGCCTTCGGGTTTGATGATGCTGGCAAAGTCGATGTAGTTGCGGTCGCGGTAGAGCTGTATCGCGCCGTTGTAGTCCACGAACAGGGTGGTGATTCCCTCTTGGTCAATATCCACGATATCTTGCAGGAACGCGTCCAGGTCCAGGCCGGTACCAACCATGCCGACGATGCGATCTTCCTCATCCCGCATTAGCACGTCGATCCAGAGTTTGGTCACACCGAGCTCGGTATCGGGGTTTACGTTCAGATGAAAGTTGCGGCCTTCCTCAATCAGTTGGAAGAACCAGGCATCTTCGGGTTTGTCGGGGTCCAGGATGTAGCGGAACTGATCATTCGCAAATTCGTTGTTGGCATTGTTGTAGTAGTAGCGGCGGGAATCACGGAGGGCGACGAAATAACTGTTGTCGCGGAAATTGCTCCGGAAGCTTTCCATTTCGCGTATGGCGTCGCTTTGTAACGCCTTATCTTCCGGTGAGGTAGCCCAGTTGACCAGCGTGGAGGAGTCGGCCATCTGGCGGGCGAGCCCGATTTCCCGTTCCAGGGATTGCAGCAGGCGGGCGCTGTCATAGCGCACCTGTATTTCGGCAACCTGCTGCCCCCAGCGCTCGATGATGTCGTCTGAAAGCTCACGATACGCGAGCCAGGAGGCGACTGAGGCGATGATCATCAGAGCCGCTGCCAGGCCCAGTAGTCGGGTTTTCAGGCTCAAAAGCTTTCCTTATGCACAGTCTGGATCTATCTGGAAGGTATGATAGAGCAGGCATGGCAAAGTGTGTAGGAAAACTAGTTGTGTTCTGCGAAGACTTTGGTCTGGCCGCTGTCGTTGAACATCAACACCTGATAGTGGTCCTTGCGATCCCCCACTTCCATGCCGGGTGAGCCAGCCGGCATGCCGGGCACCGACAGACCCTTTGCTTTCGGGGCCTGGGCGATCAACCGGTGAATGTCGTTGGCGGGCACATGACCTTCAATCACATAGTCGCCAACAAACGCGGTGTGGCAACTGGCGAGTGACGGTGTCAGGCCGGCGTCGATCTTTATCGGATTCAGGTTATTGGTTTCAGTGACTTCCACCTTGAAACCGTTTTCCTTCAGGTGGTCCACCCAATCCGTGCAGCAACCGCAGGTCGGTGACTTGTAGACATGGATGTCTTTCAGCCCGTCTTCGGCCTGTAACTGACCGTTCAAGCCGACGGTTGCGACGAGGCCAAGGGCCAACAGTTGTTTTTTCATGATGTTACCTCAATGATGATGGCTGTGATCGTGGTTTGGTTCTCCGCCGCCAGAGGGTGACAACCAGAACCACCAGACGATGGCGGCCATCAGGATCAGTCCTCCGGCATTGACCAGAAGTGCGTTCATTGGTTCCCCTCCTTGCCTGCGTTACTGGTGGTTTTGAACAGTCGCAGCCGGTTGGCGTTGGTAACGACCGTGACCGAGGACAGCGACATCGCGGCGCCGGCCAGTATTGGGCTCATCAGAATCCCCCACAGTGGGTAAAGCAGTCCGGCCGCGACGGGTATGCCCAACGAATTGTAGGCAAAGGCGCCGAACAGGTTCTGATGGATGTTGCGTACCGTGGCCCGGGATATCTCAATGGCGTCGGCAACGCCGTGGAGAGAGCCCCGCATCAGCGTAATACCGGCGCTTTCAATGGCGACATCGGTGCCGGTGCCAATGGCAAAGCCAACGTCCGCCGCTGCAAGGGCAGGCGCATCGTTGATGCCGTCGCCTACCATTGCCACGGTATAACCTTTGCCCCGCATCTCGCTGACGATGGTGGCCTTGTCTTCCGGCAGAACTTCAGCGCGGTAATCGTCGATCCCGGTTTTCTCGGCGATGGCCCTGGCGGTGCCGTCGACGTCGCCGGTCACCATCATCACCCGGATGCCGGCGTCGTGCAGTCGCCGTATGGCGGCTTCCGAATCCTGTTTCACCGCATCGGCAACGCCGACCACCCCCAGGGCTTGATTGCCCAGGGCCAGGAACAGTGGGGTTCCGGCCTCGGCGGTGATGGCATTGGCCTCCTCCTGCAGTTCGGCCAGATCAATGTTCTCGCTCTCCAGCCAGCGGCGGTTGCCCAGGCGCGCGGTTTGTCCATCCAGCTCGCCCTGCACGCCTTTGCCGTTGAGGGCTTCGAAGCGGGTGACATTGTCCGGCGTTGCCCCTTGGTCCTTCGCCTTCGCCATAATGGCTTCGGCCAACGGGTGCTCCGAGTGTTGTTCCAGACCGGCGGCCAGGGCCAGCAACCTGCGGGTATCGCCGTCGGTGGCATGAAAACGGGTGACGGCCGGGTGCCCCTCGGTAATGGTGCCAGTCTTGTCCAGGATCACCAGATCCAGCTTGCCGGCCGTCTGCAGGGCGTCCCCCTGGCGAATCAGTGCGCCGTATTCGGCCGCCTTGCCGACGCCCACCATCACTGACATAGGCGTGGCAAGCCCAAGGGCACAGGGGCAGGCGATGATCAGAACTGTTGTCGCGGCCACCATCATGTGAACCACGGCCGGTTCCGGCCCGACGTTGTACCAGACCAGTGCCGATACCACGGCAATCAGCATCACGCTGGGTACGAAAATCGAGGAAATCCTGTCTGCCAGGCGGCCGATAGCGGGCTTGGAGCCCTGGGCCTTTTTCACCAGACGGATGATTTGTGCGAGGGCAGTTTCGCTGCCCACGCGGGTGGCCTTGTAGATAATGGAGCCGTGGGTGTTGATGGTGCCGGCGGACACTTCGTCGCCTTCGCCCTTGCTGACAGGCATGGGCTCGCCGGTGAGCATGCTTTCGTCAACGCGGGTGCTGCCTTCGGTAATCTCCCCGTCCACCGGGAGTTTTTCACCCGGACGAACGCGGATGTGATCACCCGCCCGAACCTGCTCCACCGGCAGGTCTTGCTCCTCGCCATCACGGATTACGCGTGCGGTTTTGGCGCGCAGATCCAACAGCCGGCGCACGGCTTCCGAGGTCTTGCCCTTGGCGCGAAGCTCCAGTGCCTGCCCCAGATTGATCAGGCCGATAATCATCGCTGACGCCTCAAAATACACGTGCCGTGCCATTTCCGGCAGTGCATCCGGGATGCTGGCTACCGTCATGGAATAGACCCAGGCAGTGCCGGTCCCCAAGGCGATCAGCGTATCCATGTTGGCATTGTGGTGCCGGAACGCTTTCCACGCTCCGGAGAAAAAGTGACCACCGGTGACAGCCATGACGCCCAGGGTGACCACGCCAAGGGTCAGCCAGATCGGTTGGTTCTCGCTGGTCACCATCATGGTGCCGAAACCCATGCCCCAGATCATCAGGCCGAGACCGAGTCCCAGACTGACAGCCATCTTCACCAGCAGGGTCTTGTACTGCTTACGATCCTCCTCCTGCTTGCGGTCGTCCGCCGCGTCAGGGTCTTCGATTTGGCTGGCTCCATAGCCGGAGCTTTCCACCGCCCTGATCAGAGCCTGAGGGTCAGCATGCCCGGTCGCTGTGGCAGTTCGGTCGGCCAGGTTCATGTGAGCGCCGGTGATGCCGTCCACCGACTTCAGGGCGCTCTCAATCGTATTCACGCAGGAGGCACAGTTGGCGCCGGTAACGGCCAGTTGAATCTGGCCGTCGTTCAAATCGGTTTTCTCATTCATCGAGCCTTACTCCTTCCAACCGTCGTCCGGCAGGGATTCATCCCAATGTTCAATCAGCCTGCAAATCGTGTGTCCGTCCGGTGTGCCGTCCGGCATATCCTGCCAGGCGGACAGCGCGGCGGTCATACGACTACGCAGTTGCTGTAACTCGGCAATCTCACGCTCCACTTCCACCAGCCGCTGCTGGAACACGTCCCGCACCATCGGGCAGGGTGAATGATGATCATCTGCCTGCTCCAGAATCTGTCGTATTTCCGGCAGTGAAAATCCGAGTTGCCGGGCTTTGCGGGCAAATCGTAACCGCCGCAGGTCTTCAGAATCGTATTGCTGGTAGTTGTTGTCCGGGTTCCGCGTGGGCTTCAGCAACCCCTCACGGGTATAAAACCGAACGGTGTCCGGGTTAACCCCGGCGCCAATAGCGATTTCTTTGACTTTCATAACGTTGCCGGCCATTCCGAACGTCGAACAAGTGAGTGGAAGGTATCTGTTTCCAAAACTGTGCGGAGCCATGGATGGCGGAGCCCAAGCGTCACATGGATGTGCCGCAGGAGCGTGTTTTGGAAACAGATACCTTTCAATCACGAACAGGCACCCAATGTCGGGTACCACCAGGCATTGCATTAGGAATAGACTAAAACCTATGAGCTACTCACAGGTCAAAGGTTTTTCAGGAAGAGTTTTTAGCGCGCAGGAAAGTGCCACAGGCTTTGCACTGGTCCGGGGCCATCAGCTTGGCCTGCCAGCCAATCTTCTGCCGACAGGCGGGACATGCAAGACGCAGTTGCAGAATGATAATGGGGGTAACTAAAGCGGCAATCAGAAGTCCCAGCGGCCCCCAGCTGTCGCCACTGGACAGCCCGAGCTGGCTGCTGAAGACCAGAACAATGACCAGCGAGAAGAACGCGAAAATAAAGTAACGCTTGTTCCAGGCTTCCCACCGTCGCAGACGGACATCCTGTTCCGCCGTCAGATACTTTGAACTCATGAGGCCACACCTTGAAAATGAATACGGCAATAGTGGTGAATTGCGGCACTCATTTCAATCAGCTACCAACCGGCGTGTCGATATCCAGCAAACCAGCGCTCAGCGCTCGCTCCAGTTCACCTGCCGGAATCGGGCGGCTGATCAGGTAACCCTGAATCAGATCGCAGCGGTGATTCTTGAGGAAAGTCAGCTGCTCATGGGTTTCCACGCCCTCCGCCACCACCTGGATGCCCAGGTTATGGGCCAGGTTAATCACCGCGCGGGTAATCACTGCGTCGTCGTGGCGCTCGGTAACGTCGGTAATGAAGGAGCGGTCGATCTTCAGCAGGTCCACTGGGAAATCCCGCAGGTAACCCAGCGAAGAGTAACCCACGCCGAAGTCATCAATGGCCAGGTGCATGCCCAGCTTGTGTAGCTTGGTCAGCTGGTTCAGGTTGTGCTCGATATTCTGGATGAAGATCTCTTCGGTCAGCTCCACCTCCAGCCGGCTCGCGGGAACGCCATTGCTTTCCAGCGCTTCCTGGATATGGTCGACAATGCTTTCGTCATCCAGTTCGCGCCCAGAGAGATTCACCGCAATGCGCAGATGGGAGTAGGGGCCTTTCTGCCATTTCGCCAGTTGCCGACAGGCGGCCATGACCACCCAGCGACCAATGTCGGTAATGCGGCCGCTTTCCTCCGCCAGGGGAATGAAGTCCACTGGTGGCAACAGGCCACGGCGAGGATGCTGCCAGCGTATCAAAGCCTCCACGCTGTTGATGGACGAGTCGTTGAGATCCAGTTGCGGTTGGAAATAGAGCACGAACTCGTCGTTGGCCAGCGCGTGGTTAAGATCCTTGTCCAATTCCAGGCGCATGACCTCCCGGTCCTGCATGCCCTCGGTGTAGAACTGATAGGTGTTGCGGCCCTGTTCCTTGGCGCGGTAGAGCGCCACATCGGCATTGCGCAGCAAGGTATCGGCATCCAGGCCGCTTTGAGGATAGACAGCCACGCCCATAGTGGCAGTGATACTATGTTCCTCACCCTGCACGGCAAACGGCTCTTCGAAGCATTGCTTGATCTGGCCCAGCAGATTGATTACATCATCAATGTTTTCAACATGCTGCTGGCACACCATGAACTCATCGCCGCCGGAATAGGCCACCATCACTTTTTCGTCGCTCAGGGCATTCAGGCGTTCAGCGACTTTGATGAGCAGTTCGTCGCCGAATTGATGGCCGAGAGAATCGTTGAGCGTCTGGAACCGGTCCAGGTCGATCATCACCAGCGCTGCCTGGCGCATCTGACGGTCGGCGATGCTTAGGGTGTGCGCCATGTCTTCCATGAAAAAACGACGATTGGCGAGGCCGGTCAGCGCATCTGTGGTTTCCAGGCGAGCGAGATCTTTTTGCACCGCCTGACGTTGGCTGATTTCCGCATCCAGCTCCCGGCGGGTTTTCAGCAGTGCATGGTTGCGCTTGAGAGTCAGCTGCACCAGGAGTGTGGTAAGGCTGGTCAGCAGGCCCATGAACAGCATGACGATGAAGGTCACAAATGGCCAGCGGCTGCGTTGTTCCTCGACCCACGAGATGGAGGGGGTTACCGCCAGTGTCCAATCAAGTGTTGGCAGGTCAACATCCAGGGTGCGGGAAAACCTGGAGTCTGTTTCCATGGAATCGTTAAGCACATAGGCGGGTTCGCCTTTTTCCCGGATTTCGATGTGGAAGGAGGTCAGGGCGCGGTTGGAAAGCATGTAATTAGCCAGGGTTTCCATCCGGAACACACCGGCAATAAAGCCGTTGTTGGCGTTGCCGGTGAATATGGGCGCGTAGATGACCATACCCTTGCCACCCTGCTTCAGGTTCACAATGCCGGAGATATCGAGGTTCCCCGTGGTCTGTGCCTCAAGCAGTGATGCCCGTCGTTCCGGGGAGAAGGCCACATTGAAACCAATGGCGTCTTCGTTACCTTCGATCGGCACCATCCAGCGGATGACATAATCGCGGTCAATCCACTCGATCGCCTGGTAGACGCCAAAATCTGACAGGTATCGGCGGGCGTCTTGCTCCCAGATCTCTTTTGGCGTGTCCGGTAGGGCTTCAAATCGTTTCGCCATGCGGCTGATGGAGTTTGCGTGAACACGGAATTCCCGCTCCAGCCGCTTTGCCATGGAACTGGCTTCGCTGCCAAGATTGGACTGGATTTGGGTGTGGTCCTGTTTTTCGATGCCGTACTGCAAAACCAGGGCGATTCCCAGAAACACCAGGAAAATCAGTGCCGGAAATGCCGGGTTCAGCAGTCCCCTCACGAACAGGGTTAGCGCCGATGCAGGTTTGTCCACAAAATGCTCCGGTTGATGAGGTGAGTGACTAACATATCGGCCGTATTCATCTAATTATGAGGGATAAACGCTATGATCTGTTACCAATTGCTGAATCCTTCCCTTCAGTGAAATTCCGAAAGCGCCATCCGGCAACGGATGGTGAATCGCTTGCTGCTCTTCGGTTGTCGGGTTTGCCAGGTCAACGATTCGGGGAGGGACCGGCTTTTTGTTGGCATCCATCAGTATCTCAATCCTGGGTTTGAGTTTTTTACCCGGGTGCACGGTCACGATAAGGGCCACTTCCCCGCTGTTGAGCTCCACCAGTGTTCCAGGTGGATAAATGCCCACCATGCGAATAAAGGCTTCTACCATGTCAGCATCGAACTGCCGGCCGCGATTGCGGTATAGAACGCGGATGGCGTCAGATGCCGGAATTCCGTCGCGGTAGCAGCGGTCACTGGTCATGGCATCGAACGCGTCAACGATGGAGACCAGTCTGGCAAAGCGGCTGATCTGCCATTCCTCCAGTTGTTGCGGATAGCCGCGGCCATCCAGACGCTCATGGTGGTGACGGGTCACGTCCCCGATAATCGGATCCAGCTTCGGGTCAGAGCTCAGCAGCTCATAGCCGAACGTCGTGTGCTGTTGCATGATCGCATATTCAGCCGGGCTCAGAGCGCCAGGTTTATTAAGAATTTCGTCAGGAACCTTAAGCTTGCCCAGGTCGTGAAGCAGTCCGCACATACCGGCAATTTCCAGGTCCTCGTCGGGCAGGCCCAGAAAGCGTGCGAAGGCAACGGTAAAGATGGCCACCCGCAAACAGTGTTCCGCGGTATAGGCGTCGCGGGACTTGATGCGGCTCATCCAGAACATTGCACTGGCGTTGGCTTTGATACTTTCCACGCATTCCCGGATAACAGGGCGGGCGTCTTGCAGGTTCAGGTCATTGCCCCGTTCAATGGCAAGGGTGATCTGTTCCACGAATGCCTGGGTCTTGCCCCATACCTGGTTGGCGCGGGGGATCTCTTCCGCGAGGGAGCGGGTTTCCGGAAGTGGGGTAGCCGTGCGCTGTTTGTGACTGGTGACCCTTGCCAGGGCCTCAGCCAACACTTGCTCGTCGCCTTCAACCAGCGCCCATTCGCAGTACTGACGGAGTATGCGAGCCTGGTGGTCGTTCTCAAGAGTGAAACCCTGGAACAGTACGGGCACTTCGATCCAGGGTCGGTCCAGCTTGACGATGCGCATGCCGTAAGTCAGCAGATCGACGGGCAGACGGACGCGCTCAACTCTGGTTTGGGCGTCAGGGTCAAGCAAACCTGCCTGCGAACGGGCAATCGGTTTTCGTGAAGGTGGTGTGCTGGTTTTACGTCGGAACCACATGGCTCTGCCAGTCTTCTGATTGTCTGGCTAGATTATGGCAGAAGTGCTGTCTTCAGAACAGGCGGGGGATTTCCTGCTTGGGACACCGGTCCATGACCACTGATATGCCAGCGTTTTCCGCTCTTCGGGCCCCGGTTTCGTTGATCACACCAATCTGCATCCAGACAACCGGAATGCCCTTTTCAATGGCGGCATCGATAACAGGGTCGGTGTGGTTCGGTGCAAGGAACAGGTCGGCCATGTCGATTGTCCCGGGAACGGATGCAAGATCGGCGTAGACGGTTTCGCCCAATAGCGTCTTGCCAGCCAGCCGCGGGTTTACAGGGATCACCCGGTAGCCACGCCCCTGCAGGTAGGCCATTACTTCATGGCTGGGGCGGTGGGGTTTGTCACTGGCGCCCACGAGCGCAATCGTGCGGACGGTTTCCAGAATTTCGCGCAGTTGTTCAGGACTGTTTCGGGACATGCGATATCAACTCTTCAGGAATCCCGGTGTGCCTCAAGGCGAACGGACACCGACTCGGCATAGCGTAGCGCATGGGGTTTGTCGATTTCCACTGCCGCCCAGTGAACCGCTTCGTGCTCCATGACAATACTGAGCACCTCGTGGGTCAGCCGTTCCAGCAGGGCAAAACGGTTGCCGTCCACGTGGCCGATGATCTGCTTGGTAATGGTGCGGTAGTTCAGTGCCGCGCGAATGTCATTCTCGTTGATGGCGGCCGCGGCATCGTAGGTCAGGCAGACGTTGATCAGCACATCCTGCTGGTTGTTGATCTCTTCTTCCTTGATGCCGATATAGGCGCGCAGCAGCAAATCCTTGATGCGTACGGTTGCCTGGTGATTTCCGGTCACTGCAGTCATCTGGCCTCCTGGTCAACAATGGATGTTCAGCGATCCCGAATCAGGGTCAGGAACTCAGTGCGCGTGGCTTGTGACCTGCGGAACTGGCCCAGCATCATCGAGGTTTTCATGCGGGAATTCTGCTTTTCAACGCCACGCATCATCATGCACATGTGTTGGGCTTCAATAACCACAGCCACGCCCTTGGCGCCGGTCACCGTCTCAATGGCCTCGGCGATTTCGCGAGTCAGGTTTTCCTGGATCTGCAACCGGCGAGCGTACATGTCGACGATACGGGCAAACTTGGACAGGCCCAGCACCTTGCCATTGGGCAGGTAGGCAATGTGACATTTTCCGATGAACGGCAACATGTGATGCTCGCACATGCTGTACAGCTCAATGTCCTGAACCACGACCATTTCGTCCATGGCGGACTCGAAAACCGCGTTATTGACCAATGTATCCAGGCTTTGCTTGTAACCCTGCGTCAGGAACTGCATAGCCTTGGCTGCCCGTATGGGGGTGTCCTGAAGTCCCTCGCGATCAGGGTTTTCGCCCAGGCCTGCAATGATCTGCTGAAAATGGCTGGCCAGGTCGTCGAGCTTGTTGGTCATAGTCGCTTCCGGTTAAATGAATCAGTTCAGGGCGAAAGCTTAAGGGAATTTGCCCGCGCCCTCCAGATTTACGACCACACAGGGCGAAAAGACCACCCCGGAACGCTCTGGTTCGCAAATTGTCGGACCAGATCTGGCAGGGGCGGTTGGTTTGATTTAGAGTTTCAGTCTCAGGCTGGTTTCAGGAAACCGCAATGGAACAGGTAATACCGGGAGTTCGGGGTGCCGCCCCCGGCGCAGGGAATGCGACACTGGAATGGTGGCAACAGGAGGGCAAGTGGTTTTCCTATGGCGGCCACGCGATCTTCAGCAGAATGGCGGGCCAGGGCGATCCCGTGGTTTTGCTGCATGGCTTTCCGACGGCCAGCTGGGACTGGAGCCGGCTGTGGCCAATGCTGCAGCAGCATCACAGCTTGTTCACCCTCGACATGTTGGGCTTTGGCTTTTCCGATAAGCCGGCACTGTACGACTACAGCATCGAAGACCAGGCCGACATGTTCGAGGGTTGGATCGCCGGTCTGGGATTGAAGACAGTCAGTCTGTTCGCCCACGATTATGGCGGCAGCGTGGCCCAGGAACTGTTGGCCAGGGATCAGGAAGGGTTACTGCCTTTCTCCATCGCCCGGGTCGGCTTTCTCAACGGCGCCCTGTTTCCGGAAGTCCACAGTCCACTGTTAATTCAGAAGCTCCTGGGCAGCCCTCTCGGTGGCCTGATCAGTCGCGGTCTCACCCGTCGTACCTTCGAACGCAACTTCCGGCGTCTGTTTGGCCCGGAGACCCCGCCGTCACGGAAAGATATGGATGACTTCTGGTACCTGTTGACCTACAACAATGGCCGCGGAATTCTGCATAACCTGATTCACTTCATGGAAGAGCGCCGTTGCCATCGTAACCGCTGGGTGGGTGCCTTACAGAAGGCAGAACAGCCAATGAGGCTGATCTCGGGTGTGGCGGACCCGGTGTCCGGTTCCGCTATGGCCAGACGTTACCGGGAGCTGGTGCCGAACGCGGACGTGGTGAGCCTTCGCAACGTCGGTCACTACCCTCATTTCGAATCTACCGGTGAGGTGTATCGGGCGTGGCGGGACTTCTGCAAGCAGTCGGAGTAAGGCCCGAGGTGCTACAGGTCGTTGGCCAACGCTTTGTCTTCAGTATCTTCGGGTGGTTGCTCGTGCGGTCTCCTGGCGGCGCTGACTACTTGGTTACGGCCTCTCGCCTTGGCTTCGTAGAGTGCCTGATCCGCCCGGTTCAGCCAGACCGACCAGGTTTCACCCTTGCCGACTTCCGCCACACTCGCGCTGGCTGTGATCTGTATCCCTTCTACGAACGGGCGGGCACTGATGCTGGTCAGCAATTCCCGCGCGACTTTGTCAGCATCCTTCTGGCGGGTTTCCGGTAGTACCAGCATGAATTCCTCACCGCCAATACGGAATAGACGGTCGCTCTCTCTCAGCCGCCTGCCAATCCGCAGTGTCAGCTCCTGTAGCACCTTGTCACCGGCCAGGTGGCCCCAACGATCGTTGATCATCTTGAAGTAATCCAGATCCAGCAATATGAGACTGGACACTCGCTCGTATCGCTCACGCATCTGGATTTGGCCGTTGAGAATATCCGCCAATTGCGAGCGGTTGAGGCAGCCGGTCAGGGGATCGGTGGTGGCCAGGCGAGTCAGCTCGACCTGCAGGCGGCCCACAAGCCAGGCAAAGATCATCACGAACAGGCAGGTCAGGCCGAGGGAAAAGGTGATACGCCAGAAATCCGCTTCTGGAAACGTAATAAACGATACAACGGACATGCTGACTACAAACACGATATTGCTGGCGGTGGCCTCCTTCAACGGAAGCAAAAAAAACAGTGCGGCGGCGGCCGGGTATGCCCAGTACAGCCCGGCGTGGCCATTGATCAGGGTGGAGTACACCGCGCAGACCACTGCCAATGTCGGGAACAGTCGCCCCTGGAGAAAATAGACACCGCGGAACCGAAGGAATGCAATAACGGCCACTGCATTCAGGCAGAACAGAATAAGAAGCGATGCCAGCAGAACATTGCCTTTTTGCCATTGCACCATCACCAGCGGAGCGACGGCAATAAAAGCCCAGAAATGCAGGTGATAGACGATCTGACGCTTGAAACCAATCACGGCCAGGGTGGGGTTGGTGGCCAGGTTGTCTGTAGTGGCAAGAGGATTCACAGCACACTCCCGCTGTTTGTGGTGGGCCCGCATTCCTTGATCCGGGCTTTTGCAAAGTCTAGCACGGCCTTCACGGGAAGGTAGTTGGTTTTACACCTTTCAACGGGCGAGAATCGCGCTCTGGCTGCCGGGAGCCCAGTTCGCTAAACTGGCGGGCTCGGAACAAGGAGCCGTTATGAGCGCAGTACACACCCGTTCTCCCGCATTGACCATACGCGCCGGCCGCCGTGCTTTTGAGCGGTTGCGGGAGCAACCGTTTGCGGCGGGCGACGTGCACGTCATCCCTGGCGCAGCGGGTGGCCCGAAGGCGTTGGGCATTTCCGGCCTGGATAAAGCCATCTTTGGGGACTTTCTGCCCAGGGCGCCACAGGAGCGCTCGCTGATTGGCTCATCCATCGGCAGTTGGCGATTTGCAGCGGTGGCCTCGACGGATGACCCCAAGGCGCAGCTGGCCCGGCTGGCGGACCTCTACACATCCCAGCGCTTCGCCAAAGGCGTCAGCATGGCGGAAGTCAGCCGCAAGAGTGTGTTGTTTCTGGAAGAACTGCTGGGGGGCCATGAAGACCACATTCTCAATCATCCCTGGTACCGCCTGAACGTTGTTGTGGTTCGCAGCCGCGGCATGCTGGAGCACGATACCAGGGGGCGCCTCAGTCTGGGCCTGATGAATGCCATCAGTGCCAACATGGTCAGCCGCCGACATCTGGGCCGGTTCATGGAGCGGGGCATCATCCATGATGCGCGAGTGAAAGCACCCCTGGCCAAGCTGGTGGATTTTCCCAGCCATGAAGTGCCATTGAGCCGCGATAACCTGATGTCAGCGCTGCTTGCGTCTGCGTCCATACCCATGGTGATGTCCGGTGTCCGCAACATTCCCGGCGCTCCTGATGGGTTATATCGGGACGGGGGCCTGCTGGATTATCATCTTGACCTGCCGTACGAACAGCCCGGGGTGATCCTCTATCCCCACTTCACCGATAAGGTGGTTCCGGGCTGGTTCGACAAAACCCTGCCCTGGCGTCGCGGCGATGCCACCCGGCTGCAGGATGTACTGTTGGTGTCACCCTCCCCGGAATATCTGGAATCCCTGCCAGACCGGAAACTGCCAGACCGGAAGGACTTCGAGCGCTACATCGGAGACGACGCTGGCCGCGAGCGCGCGTGGCGCAAGGCGATTGCCGAAAGCGACCGGTTGGGTGACGAGTTCATGGAATTGGTGGAATCCGGGCGTCTGAAGGACGTCATTCGACCTCTGGATGGGAAGCGCTGAGCGCAGGCAATACGCCCCGCTTTGACTATACTGCCCTTGGATACAAAGGATAAATCAGGGGCTGACCAATGACTGATGAGAAGCCGGAAATTCCCAGAACCACGCCGTGTTCAGTGCTGGTCGAGGGCGGCAAGAACTACTTCTGGTGCGCCTGTGGCCGCAGTAACAGCCAGCCATTCTGTGACGGCTCCCACAAGGGAACAGGATTTACGCCGGTTAAATACACGGCTGAAAAGAAAGAATGGGTGTGGTTCTGCGGCTGCAAGCACACCGGCAACCCGCCGTTGTGCGACGGCACCCACAAAACCCTGGATCAGGGTGCCTGAATGCCGGGCTGGAGGCTTAGCCGGTAACCGCTGAAACCGTGTAGCGTATCCTGCAATGCCAGTACTCTCAGCGTAACAGAGACTTGGCGATCATCGGCATCCAACAGCTTGAGGTCGATACGCTGTATTTGTCGCTCCTGGCGGGACGCCTGTAGGGTCCTGAGGAAGTTTTCCACGTAGGTGGGGTCGACCAATTGCTCGAATGGGGTGCCGGCCAGGTCCGCCGGTGCCTTATTCAGAAGCTCCACCACCTGGGGTGAAATGTATCCGGTCAGTGCCTTTTCATCCAGCTCACAGATCGTTGCGCCGGAAAGGGCGACCAGGTCCCGGCTGCGTTGTTCGCTGTCATTCAATGCCTGCCGCAGGATCGATTTTTCAACCTGCATGTTGTTCAGTTGCTGTTCGTACCCGTGGGATACTTTTTCGGCGTTTCGGTAGTGGCTTTGCCACCGGCGGATGCGCAGGCACAGGAAAACCACGACCACCGTCGCCAGCACCGTCATCGCCAGCCCCGCAAGCCAGATAAAACGGAAGGAACGGCGGGCAGGTTGAGACAGGAATCCGGAATCCGGCAGTGTGGTTACCAGCCAGCGATGATCTCCAATTTCGACTTCAGAGCGCAGGGACTGGGAACGATCCGGGCTTTCTGCGCGAATGGCCTGGAACAAGGGGGTTTTGGTATGCCGCTCCAGGGTGTCCACGCGCAAATTGAGCATACCGGGTACCGCATCCTTGAACACAGTGGCAAGCCATAGCTCTGCGGGCGCTACGTTATTAATGGTTCTGGCTGGTGCGACTCCATCTGTATAGAGCGGCGGAAGCTCGTCATACCCACGTAGGCGGGCGACAAGCGCATTGTGCTGCTTTCGGTATACCTGCTCAGCGAGTGACCGTGATTGTTCCTCAAGCGCCTGCGCGGTCAGGCCGGTAACAACAAGGCCGGCAAACAATACCAGCAGGGGCGCCCACAGGTGTGGCAGCGCCATAGCGTGTCCTGTCCCTGTCAATCTGGGGCTTTCCATAGGTTGATCCATAACCGGTGGCGAACGTGTAGGGAACTTCCTGCTCTTATACTTTAGACCACTGCTCGTGCCCTGGGAAACTTTGCTCAGGAATCCATCGCTGTCAGGTCTGGACCTGCCGTGCCGAACCGTATACCAGCAGGAATACGGCAAAACCCGTCACCACCACCGAGGGGCCGGCCGGTGTGTCCAGGTGCCAGGACATCGTAAGTCCACCACTGACGGCGATAAAACCGAACAGGATGGCCAGCCCCACCATATGTTCGGGGTTGCCGGCCAATCTTCTGGCGGTGGCTGCCGGAATGATCAGTAATGCGGTAATCAGCAGGACCCCGACAATCTTCATGGCCACTGCGATCACGATGGAAAACATCAGCATCAGCACCAGCCGCAGACGTTCAACCGGTACGCCCTCAACCCGCGCCAGTTCCTCGTGAATGGTGCTCATCAGCAGACCGCGCCAGAGTACAGTCAGTAACGCCAGAATCAGGACGGCACCGCCGTATATCCACAACAGGTCGTTTCGGCTCATGGCCAGCAGGTCCCCGAACAGCAGGCCGGTCAGGTCCACTCGAATGTCGGGCATGAAGCTGAGTGTGACCAGGCCGATGGCCAGGGCACTATGGGCGAGGATACCCAGCAGGGTATCGGTGGCCAGAGTCTTGCTGCGAGAGAACAGCACCAGGGCAATCGCCAGCACCACGCAGGTCACGATAACCCCCACATTCAGCGGAACACTGATCAGAAAACTCAGGGCAATGCCCAGCAATGCCGAGTGCGCCAGGGTGTCGCCGAAATAGGCCATCCGCCGCCACACCACGAAGCAGCCCAGCGGACCGGCGATCAGGGCTACACCGAGACCGCCAATCAGCGCCCGCCAGAAAAAGTCGCCGAGCACGGCATCAATGATGGGCATGGGAGCACTCCGCGTGGTCATCGTGGTCGGCGGACACCACATCGCCATGCAGATCGTGGCTGTGGTTGTGGTGGTGATGGTATACCGCGAGACTTTCCGCTACCGGACGACCGAAGGTTTCGATAAAGGCGGGATCGTGGGAGATATCCGCCGGATACCCGCTGCAGCAGACGTGCTGGTTCAGGCAGATAACCTTGTCGGTGGCGGCCATGACCAAATGCAGATCATGGGAGATCATGATCACACCGCAGTTCAGTTCGTCCCGCAGGCTACGGATCAGCTCATAGAGCGAGGCCTGGCCATTGATGTCCACGCCTTGGGCCGGTTCGTCCAGAACCAGTAGATCTGGCCTGCGAGCCAGCGCCCTCGCGAGCAGCAATCGCTGTTTTTCGCCACCGGACAATCGATGAACCGAGGCGTCGAGCAAATGTTCCACACCGGTCTTGGTCAGCGCTTCAACGCACTCCTGGTGTGATCGGCCACTGAGCAGCATGAACCGCTTTACGCTGAGTGGCAGTGTCGTTTCCAGTGTCAGGTGCTGGGGCACGTAACCGATGGTGAGCCCGGGCGCGATAGTCAGGGCACCGCCCGAGACCGGCTGGATACCCAGTATAGCCTTGATCAGTGTGGTCTTTCCGGCACCATTGGGGCCGATAATGGTGATGATATCCCCGCGCTGGACTCGCAGATCCACACGGTCCACCACGGGGCGGTCATCGAAGTTGACGGTTAATCGGTTCAGCTCTACCAATGCATCAGTCATGGGCAGTGTCCGATTTACAGCCGGGGCAAATGCCGGATACCTCGATGGTCATGTTGTCTGGCTGGAAAGCCTCGTCCGCCGCGGCACTCTGGACCGCATCGGATACGCCGGGCGCCGTCAGTTCCAGCACGTTGCCGCAACAACGGCAGATCAGGAACAACCCATGGTGGTTCTTATCCGTGTGAGTGCAGCCGACGAATGCGTTCAGTGACGCAATCCGGTGAACAAGTCCGTGCTGCTGCAGAAAATCCAGTGCACGGTACACCGTGGGGGGCGCCGCATTGTGACCATCCGCAGCCAGCACGGCAAGCACGTCGTAGGCGCCAAGTGGCTTGTGGGATTGCCAGATCAGTTCCAGCACCCGCTCACGGGTGGGTGTCAGGCGGGCATTGTGCTGCTGACAGATAGTTCGGGCCTCTGTCAGCGCCTGGGCAACACAGGCGTCATGATTGTGCGGTCGATAGGGAAGAGCGCTGGGTGACATGGGCACTGTCCTGTAGAATTTGCAATATTATAACATTAGCAAAAGACAGTGCCAGGTGTGATGATCACGGGTGAGCGCTAGCGGGAGGCCTCCAGTGCCAATGACTCAAGGTAGCCGAGGTCGGGAATAAAGGCGGTTTCGCCTTCGACTTCAACCGCCATCAGGTCGGCAGGGCCGGTGTCGCCGTCAACCTTCTTCAACTGATCTTCGGTCAGGCGTGTCTGGCTGGGGATGCCCTGGGTGACCAGCGCCATAAAGGGGACCGAGTTATGGTGATCACCGATGGTGTTCAGTATGACGATTCGGCCACGATTGCCACCGGGCACGGTCAGTTTGCCGCCATTCGCGGCATCGTAGGAGATCACCGGCAGGTTCAGGCCCCGCCAATCAAGCTCGCCCACCAGCCACTCCGGTGAATGCGCAGCGGGGTCGGAGCTGGCGAAGTCCACCACTTCCGCAATCGACACGTTAGGCAGCAGCAATTGCTTCTCGCTCATCGGTATCATGACGCAGGGCAGGGTTTGGCTGTTATCGTTCATCACTCATTTCCTCAGGCGGAATCCCGTTTTTGCCGGCCCTTGAGCAGGCAGGATTCTTCAATCGTTTTGACGAGTTCGCGGGCGAGCTGTTCCGGTGTACCACAGTATACGGAACACCCGGTTGCTGCCACGGAATCCGGCATGGAACTGTTACCGCAGCTGCCGCTCTCCTGGACCCATATGCGGCTACCATAGGCTTTCAGCAATGGCGCGGCAATGGCACCATCGTTGCCCATACCGGAAAAGATGATGGCATGGCATCGGGCACCGTAATGGTCGCCGATGTTCAGCAGTACCTGGTCAATGGAGGGGCCATAGGGGCCGGGCCAGGGTGTTTCCCTTTCCCTGAGTGCACCGCTGTCGTCCAGAGTCCACTCTCGCTCCACCGGCATCAGCACAACATCGCCATTGTGAACACGATACCCGGTTTCAGCCCGTTTGAGCTGGTAGTGGGCGTGACGGCCCAGCACGCGAGTCAGCACGTCGGTGAAATTGTTGTCGATGTGTTGGGCATAGATAAAACCCACTGGTAATCCGGGCGGCAGGCTGTCCAGAAAGGTTTTCACCGCGGCCGGGCCGCCCAGTGACGCCCCCAGAATCCAGACCTCTTCCGCCGGCAGGTCCGCTGAGGCCGGCTGGATCCAGTGAGGCAGTTTGGGAGAGGTTTCCGATTGCGGTTGTTCGGTGGCCAGCTCTTCAATAGCGGCCGCGGAATCCAGCTTTTCCAGGTGCCCGAGGGACTGCTCCAGCTTGTCCAGCAACCGGCGTTCCCAGCGGAAGTACTCCGTGGTGCCCGGTTTTGGGGCCGGGTCGAGACCAAACAGTACGGGGGCTTCGGTGTTCTCCAACAGGTGGTCAAACAGCACTGGGTGATCGGCTTCGTCTTCCAGGGTAATCAACCACAGGCTGGCTTCCGGGAATTCAGGGTAGCCCTGCAGGCGATCCGGGTCTCCGGAAAAGCAAACGTCCAGGCCGAACCTGGACGAGGCTTCCTGCAGGCGATGACGCTGCAGGACGATATCCGAGACGATACCGACCGCTGGCCGTCCTGGCTGGCCGGTCATCACTGATTCCTGGTCAGCCGCGTGATGGTGTCAAGCAGCTCGGTTTCCTGGAAAGGCTTGCCGAGGTATTCATTGACGCCAATGGCCAGCGCTCGCTCGCGGTGTTTCTCACCGGTTCGGGAGGTAATCATGCAGATCGGCGTGTCCCGCAGGTTGTCATCGTGGCGCACAAAGCTCGCAACCTCGAAGCCGTCCATTCGGGGCATCTCGATATCCAGCAGGATAATATCCGGCTTGTGATCCTGTAGCTGTGCGACCGCATCCAGGCCGTCTTTGGCCGTGATCACTTCCATGCCATTACGCTCCAGCAGGCGGGACGTTACCTTGCGCACTGTTACCGAGTCATCCACCACCATCACCACGGTGGACTGCTCCTCACGGCGGGAGGCTTCCTTCGCATTCTCAAGGTTCGCCAGGCGCTGGCGCTCGGAGAGAATATCGGAACGGATCATGGCCGGCAGATCGAGAATCACCACCACGTTACCGTCACCCAGAATGGTGGCACCGGACACACCCCTGACTGTACTGAACTGCGGTCCGAGCGATTTAACCACGATTTCGCGACTACCCATCAGGCTGTCCACCTGCAGGGCCATGGGCTGTTCGGCACCCCGCACCAGGATAACCGGTAACGGCAGGGCCTGACCCTGCAGCTTGGGATGGTGATCACTGTTCAGCAGGCTGCCGAGATACTGCAGGCGGTACTGCTGTCCGGCGTATTCGTACATCGGTGCGTCAGGCTTGTAGTATTCCTCAAGCTCGTAGGTACTGACCCGAACGATGCCCTCAATGGTGTTCAACGGAATGGCGTAGAAGTCCTCGCCGGTAGACACCATCAATGCCCGGTTGACCGATACGGTGAAGGGCAGTCGAACGGTAAAGACGGTGCCCTTGCCAACGGTGGAGTCGATGTCCAGGCTGCCACCTAGCTGCTTGATCTCGCTAGCAACCACATCCATGCCCACGCCGCGGCCGGAAATCTGGGTAACGGCCTGGGCGGTGGAGAAACCGGGTTGCAGTATGAACTGCAGGATTTCCCGTTCGCTCAGGTCCTCGTCCTTGGCCATCATGCCCTGGCGAATGGCCTTGTCGCGAATGACCTGGGCGGGAATACCCGCGCCATCGTCGATCATCCGCAACACCACGTCACCACCTTCGCGGGTCAGCGACAGCGTCACTTCGCCGGTCTCCGGCTTGCCGGCCGTCTTACGGTCGGCCGGCTTTTCGATGCCGTGGTCCAGCGCGTTACGCAGCATGTGCTCCAGCGGTGCGATCATGCGCTCGAGGATGTTGCGGTCCATTTCCCCTTCCGGGTTGCGGACATCGAACTCAACTTTCTTGCTGAGCTCGCCGCTGATCTGACGGACAATCCGGCGCAGCCTGGGCACCATGGAGGCAAACGGAATCATCCGGGTCTTCATCAGACCTTCCTGGAGTTCCGTGTTGATCCGCGATTGTTGTACCAGCAGGGTCTCGGTGTCCCTAACCCGGTCGGACAGGGTTTCCCTCAGATCCGCAAGGTCCGACGATGACTCCGTCAGGGCCCGTGACAGCTGCTGGATGGCGGAATAGCGGTCCATCTCAAGCGGGTCGAAGTCGTCGCCGTAATCCGGGCCGTGCTCTTTCTCTGCGCGGAACAGGATCTGGGTCTCGGTTTCGATTTCCATCCGGCGCAGCTGCTCGCGCAGACGCTCGATGGTGGCGGCCATTTCGTCCAGGTTGTGGCTGAAATCGCTGGTTTGCTGTTCCAGTCGACCACGGGTAATACTGGTTTCACCGGCCAGGTTAACCAATTCGTCCAGCAGCGGCGCGGAGACCCGGATGGTTTCCTGGGGCGCACGCTGGGCGGCAGCCGCTTTCGCGGGCGTCTTGGACGGAACCTTGTTGGGTTTGGGCGCGGGTGCGACCGGTTTTTCCGGTTTGGCAGGCGCTTCCGCCGCCGGCTCCTGGGTCTTCGGCAATTTCTCTGTTTTTGCGTCCGGTTTGGCGGGCTCTGGAACAGCGCCTGTGTCTTCAAACCGCTTACGGATATCACCCACCAGCGCCACAATCGCGTCGTGGTCATTGGTGATGGCCTGCCAGGCCTCGTCGCCCGGGGTATTACCACCCAGGTCGATCAGCCGCGTTTCCAGCGCGTGGGCCTGGTCGCCCAGCTCGACAAGCTGCGACAGCCGCGCACCACCTTTAAGGGTATGGAGGGCGCGCTGGGCTTCCTGGTTAAAGTGGTGGTTAGCCGGGTCTTTACGCCAGTCATCCAGTAACTGCTCCAACTGGTCGAGGATCTCGCCGGCCTCTTCCAGGAAAATCTCCAGGACTTCGGCATCGACGGTTTCACCGTCTGCAGAGGGTTCAGTCTGAGTGGCGGGCGCGGACAGCTCGTCACCGGAGACTTTGTGGGCGTCGTTCAGTGCTTCAACCAACACCATGTCCGCAGTGGGCTTGTTGCCCTCTTCCAGGCTGGTGAGCATGGTTTTCAGTGTGCCATGCGCTTTTTCACTGAGTTCCAACAGGATTGACTGATTGCTGGAACCGGCGATCAGAGGGTCCAGGGCATCAGACCAGGCCTCGGCCAGATCGGCAATCGGGTCGACATCGGACAGACGAGCGCCACCCTTGAGGGTATGCAGCTCCTGCTGCAACTGGGTAACGCCAGCCAGTTCTTCAGGCTCGTCGCGCCACTGGGCCAGGCATTCGCCAATGGCTTCGTGAATCTCCAGGCCTTCGTCGAGGAAGATGCCAACCAGGTCATCGTCGGAGGCCTTTGCAATAGCCTCTGTGACGGATGCCGGTTGTTCGTCGGCTGTGGGTGCCTCGTCGACGGGTTCCGGTTCTTCCGCTGGGTCTTCAGGTTCCGCGGATGGTATTGGCTTGCCAGAGAGGATGGCTTCAACCTTGGCCACCAGTTCTGTTGCCGGCGGGCAGGGTTTCTGGGTGGCAACCTGTTCAACCATTTGCGCCAATCGGTCGTGGCAGGCAAACAACAGATCGTTCATGTCGCTGCTGGCGTTCAGTTGGCCTTCGGCGACTTTCTCGAACAAATCTTCAAGTACGTGGGTCAGGTCGCCAATGGCATCGACGCCCGCCATCCGGGCACCGCCTTTGAGCGTGTGCACATCGCGTTGCAGCTCTGCCGCCACATCGCGATTGTTGGGGTCTTCACTCCAGGTATGTAACGCGCTGCCTGTGGAGTTGATCAGGTCGTAGGCTTCTTCCAGGAAGATGCCGATCAGTTCCGGATCCAGGTGAGACAGATCGGTGGCGTGTTCCTCTTCAGGTTCCTCCACCGTGGTTTCTGGCTCTTCGGTATCATCCTCTTCCAATTCGGCCAGCGGAATCTCGTCATCATCTTCCGATTCAGCGTCCTGCTTTCTGACATCGGTCACTGGCCTGGAGCCCGTGGCGCTGTCCATGTAGGCGTGGATTTCACTGATCAGGTCCGGCGCCGGGCGCGGTGGCTCCTGTTGCTCAAGGGCATCGACCATACCTGCCAGTCGATCATGGCAGCGGAACAGCAGGTCGGAAAGCTCACCGGTAACGGCAAGCCGTTGCTCGGTCAGTCCTTCAAACAGGTTCTCCAGCTCATGGGAAAGATCGCCCACCGGTTGGATATCCGCCAGGCGAGCGCCGCCCTTGAGGGTATGCAGGTCCCGTTGTAGAAGGCGTAAAAGATCCAGGTTCTCGGTGTTGTCGCTCCAGCTTTGCAAGGCATCGGCGGTACTGTCGATCAGGTCCCGGGCTTCCTCAAGGAAGATCTCCGCCAGTTCCTGGTCCATGTCTTCATCGGTGTCCGCCAACGGTGGCTGCTCGCCATCGGGTTCCGGGGCATCTTCCGCCTCGGCTTCCAGGCTGCGATCGATCTCTTCCAGATCCCCGGTGAACTCCTGCTCAAACGCATCCGGCTCATTGTCTGCGGGCGTCGCGGGAGCGAGGGTGTCCAGCTCGGCAATCAGATCGGCGTTGGCCTCGGTGGCCAGTCCGGCCGCGACCTGATCCATCATGTTGATCAGGTGTTCATGGCCTGCACGCACACTGTCGTAGAAAGGCGAATCGGGAACAAAATCGGGGTTTGAGGCACGCTCGTAAACCTGTCTCAGAGCACCTGACAGCTCAGCAACATCGGCCAATCCGGCGTCCTGTGCGCCCTCAGTGAGCAGGTGCAGCTCCTTGCGCAGGGTGTCCAGGGCGGAGGTTGCTTCGGGATTTTCCGACCACTCATCAAGAATCCGGTCGGCATCCAGCAGGATATCCAGACCTTCGTTCAGGAACAGCTGAACCAGTTGCGGTCGTGCGCTTTCTTGCGGTTCATCGGTTCGGGAGCCATCGCCACGCAGGGTGGCATTGCTGACCTGCTCCAGTTTTGCCAGGAAGGTTTCGGTGCCCGGCAGGTCCGCCTGGGGATTCTCCCGAATTTGGTCAAGGCCCTGGGTCAGGAAATGACAGGTATCGCCAATCAGGCTTATAACGTCGCGATCGGCCCGTTTGTTTTGTGCCCGGGCTTCCTTGACGAAGCGTTCCAGGGGCGTGATCACCGCGGCAATAGGTGCGATACCGGCGGTGTGTGCGCTGCCTTTGAGGGTATGAAGCGCGCGAGACAGGTCATCGGTATAAGCAACGCTCGCTTTGTCGCCTGCGGCATCGAGGAAATCCCGCAGGGTTTGCAAGTGGGTTTCGGTTTCACTTTCGAAAATATCCAGCAGCACTGGGTCGACGACGGTGTCGTCTTCCTCTTCCGCTGCTGTCAATTCTGGCTCGGCGTCTCCGTTCGTCGCTCCTGACTGTGGCTCAGACGGAGGCATGGTGCTGGCATCGGGAATTTCGCCGTTTGCCAGAGCGTTGGCGCGTGCTTCCATGCTCGATGTATCGCGGGAAGGGGGCTGGCGTTTCTCGAAATCGTCAACCAATTCCGGCAGGGCCGCGGTAACGTCTTCCAGCAGCGCCGCAATGTCGTCGTTCATGAAAATGCTGCCGTCAATCACGCGGTTCAGCATGTTCTCAACAGACCAGGCCAGTTCGCCGACAACCAGCGCACCCACCATCCGACCGCTTCCCTTCAGGGTATGGAAAGCGCGCCGGACTTCCGAGAGCGCCGTGCGGTCGTCGTGCTGACGTAGCAACATGGGCAGGTATTCGCGAACGGTATCCAGTACCTCACCGGCTTCCTCGATAAAGATCTCGAGAATTTCATCGTCGATAAGGTCATCGTCAAACTCAACCTCAGCTGCGGACGGTTGCCCGGTACTGACAGCTTCGCCGTCGTTGCCACTGTCGATTGTGGGTAGCTCATCATCCGCTGAACTGCCGTCTTCCGATGCGGTGTCGATGTCAGTTTTTCGCGTGGTAGACAGAGCTTCAGCGCGTTCAATCAGCTCTCCAACCTCGCCATCGGCCTGTCCGTCACGGAAGTCGTTGATCAGCGCAGGAATTCGACTGTTGACGTCATCGATCAGGCTGAACATGTCATCGGTGGGTCGTAGCGTCTGGTCGATCACCCGGTTGAGCAGGTTTTCCACAGACCATGCCAGTTCACCGATGCTGGTTGCGCCCACGAGCCGGCCACTGCCCTTGAGGGTGTGGAACGCGCGGCGGACTTCAGTCAGTGCGTCGCGATCGTCGTGGTTTTGGCGCAGGCGAGGATAGAATTCATTGATGGTTTCCAGGACTTCTTCGGCTTCCTCAATGAAAATGCCGAGGATCTCATCATCCAGCAGTTCTTTATCGGAGCTCTTGGATTCGGCTTCTACCGATTCGACGGGTACTTCCGAATCAATAACCGGCACGTCGTCAGCTGTTGGATGCTGCCAGGTAGGCTCCTCGCCAACCGGGAAGCCCAGGGAGTTCAGGCTGGCCTCGGCAACCCCGAGTACGCTCTCATTGTCGCTGATGCCCTCGGCGAGCCGCTCCAGATAGTACTCAATACTGGTAATAGCGTCGGCCAGCGTGTCGAGCTGTTTCCAGTCGGGAACCTGCTTGCCCCCCAGCAGTACGTCGGTGATGTAACGTTCGGCGGAGGCGAGCATGTCGGCCACGCGGTCAAGGGGAATCAGGCTCAGGCCACCACGGATGCTGTGCAGGAGGCCGGGGACGTGTTCGATTTCACCGGTTTCCCATTGGGAAGCGATGAAATTGACGATGGCCGTTTTTACCTGCTCCAGCGTATTGCGGGACTCCCGCAGCAAAGCGCTGCTGGCTTCACCCAGTTCGCGGGAGCCAAGGTTGATGGTTTGGGTGTCGTCGCCGGTGGCATCCGATTCCGACTGTCGGTCACTGTCCAGGCCAGCCAGACTGGCTTCGACGTAGAGCAGAGCGCCGGCAATATCCATCAGAGTGCCGTCATCCACCGAGTCAGACTGGTTGGCCAGCTTCTCCACCAGTTCGATCTGTTCGGTAATGACCTTGCGGGGTATGCCCAGGCCTAGCACCGCCAGGGTATTGGCGACCTGGCGCAGGCCCGGAAGCAGTTCTTCCAGTTCATCGTTCTGGCGTAGCTCGGAGCGCACAAACAGATCGAGCTGGTCTTTGAGTTTGGCCAATTCTTCGTTGAGGGCGCTGACCACCGAGTGGATGGCGTCACGCCCTGGGCCCGAAACCCGGTTCTTGGCTGCGTCCACATCATCGTCGGAAGGCAGTGCGTGATCGAGCCGGTAACTGTCGCGCAGTTCCCTCACGAGTGGTGTATCGAGATCGCGAGCACGAGCAACGTAGTAGAGCAGATGTTTCAGGAGAGCTTCTGGAACCGCCTGCTGCAGGATATCAATGTGCTCGTCTGTAAGACGGCGGATTTCGGCGTCCAGCTCGCGCAACAGGGACTTCACGGCTGTATTGACCGGGTTCGCATGCTGCTGGAGCGTTTCCACGAATGCTCCGGCTGCTTTCCAGAGTTCGCCCCGGGGCGTTTTCTGGCACAGGCGGATCAGCCGCTGGATCACCTTCTGCATGTAATCGAAATGGGCGTCCAGGTCGGCCTCGCGAATCACGCCAGCGAGGGCGAACTGATACATCTGGCGCAATTTGCGGATATGTCCAAGTACCTTCGGATCCTGAAGGCGCTGGGACACATTGGCGGCAGCCGTTGCCCGTGAGGGCGACAGGTCTGGCTTGAACAGCGATGTATCGGACAGCAGGGACTCACCCCGTGCAGCACGGAGATCGTTCAGCAATGGCAGTAGCACCATCGGGAAATCGTCTTTGCTACTGGCCAGGTGCTCCAGATACTGGGGCAGTTGCAGGATGGCCTGCATCAGCACATCGACGGCATCGTCCACACTGGCGACGGTTTCGTTCAGGACCGCCTGGGTCAGTTTCTCCATTTCCTCGGTCAGCAGGGCCGCGCCGTAAAGCTCGACCATCTGCAGGGTACCGTGAACCTGGTGGAGATAGTTCAGGCAGAAGCGCAGGCGCGCGGTGTCGTCACGATTCTCGACATACGCTTCCAGTGCGTGCTGACCCTGGGTCAACGTGTCCTGTATTTCGCCCCGAACCCAGTCCAGGGCGATGCTGTCATGGTGATTGCCCATAACCACTCCGGTTATTCTTCGTCAGTCTGGCGTTTGATCCACGCCAGCACATGTTCCGAGGGTACCCTCTGTAAGCCAGGGGGCTGCCAGTCGGTCAACTCTCCCTGGCCCAGGACCAGCAACCCCCCGGGCGCCAGCCGCTCTGCAAGCCTTTTCACGATTTCCCGCCGGCGCCAGCGCCGGAAATAAATCAGCAGGTTCTGGCAGAAGATAATGTTCATTCCATGCATCGGAGCGTGTTTCAGATCCAGCACATTCAGTCTGGTGAAACACACCCGCTCCCGGATGCTTTCTATAATCTCGACGTTGTTCCGTTCCGCCGGCCGGAAATACCGGGCTTTCATGGCGTCATCCATTCCCATCAGCTTGCGGGCACTGAACAGGCCGGACTGGGCCTTGTCGATGGCCGGTTTACTGATATCGGAGCCGGTAACGCCAAACAATGGTTGTAGCGACAACCCCTCCATACTCTCATTCAGCAGCATGGCCAGCGTGTAGGGTTCCTCGCCGGTGGAACATCCCACACTCCAGGCCTCCAGAGGGCGCCGTTTCAGCGTCTCCCGGGGCCGGGTAAGCACATAGTCAGACACCAGCCGGAAGGCATCCGGATCCCGGAAGAACCGGGTTTCCTGAACCGTCAGACGATCCACCAGGGTGGACCATTCAACGACAGCGTCCGGGCCGGATACGATCTTCTCGTAATAGGCCTGATAACTACTGCAACCAATCTCCCGCATGCGAATCCCGAGGTTGGTCTCGAGAAACGATTTGCGCCCGGAAGACAGGGTAATGCCGGTACGATGTTCAAGCAGCGTCTGCCACTGGTTGAACTGCGCCTCGTCCATATCGGGAAGTCGGCGCAGTGACCAGATGCCTTCGGCAGGTGACAGATGGTTGCGTGTTTCAGCCATAAACTGTCAGCAGCCTCGGAGCGGTTGTCAGCTCACCACCGGTACGTCGCTGTCTTCCTCTTCTTCCTGATCGGCCGACTCTTCTTCGGGCAGTGTGAAGCCCGCAACAGAGGACCGCAGTTCAGACGCCATTTCTGCCAGGTTACCGATAGACTTCGCGGTCGCGTTGGTACCGGAGGACGTCTGCGAGGTGATTTCCTGGATGACGTTCATGGTGTTGGAAATGTGCGCCGCAGAGGACGACTGCTGACGGGCGGCGTTGGAAATGTTCTGGATCAATTCCGCCAGGGACATGGATACGTTCTCGATTTCCTCGAGCGCAATACCCGCGTCCTGTGCCAGACGTGCACCACGGACCACCTCGGCGGTGGTGTGTTCCATGGAGATAACGGCTTCGTTGGTGTCTGACTGGATCGTCTTAACCAGTGCCTCAATCTGCTTGGTTGCTGCAGAGGAACGTTCCGCCAGTCGCTGAACTTCGTCCGCAACCACCGCGAAGCCCCGGCCTGCGTCACCGGCCATGGAGGCCTGGATCGCGGCGTTCAGGGACAGGATGTTGGTTTGGTCGGCGATGTCGTTGATCAGGGATACGATGTCACCGATTTCCTGGGAAGATTCACCCAGACGCTTGATCCGTTTGGAGGTTTCCTGGATCTGCTCACGGATGTTGTCCATGCCGCGGATGGTGTTCTGTACCACTTCCGCGCCTTTCTTCGCGATCGCAACCGACCGTTCCGCAACCGCGGAGGATTCAGCCGCGTTGGAAGATACCTGGTCGATGGACACGGCCATCTCGTTCACAGCGGCAGAGGCGCCGGCAATTTCCTGGGCCTGGTGCTCGGAAGCATCCGCCAGGTGCATTGCTGTGGCCTGGGTTTCCTGGGCGGCTGACGCTACCCGTACCGCAGTACCACGGATCGCCTGTACCAGTCCGCGCATCTGGTCGATCGCGTAGTTGATGGAGTCGGCGATCGCACCGGTGAAGTCCTCGGTTACCGTGGCCTCCGTGGTCAAGTCACCGTCCGCCAGGTCAGCCAGTTCGTCCAGTAGTCGCAGGATCGCGTTCTGGTTCTGCTCGTTCTGTTCCTGGGTCGTTGCCAGACGCTCCTGGGCTTCGCGGTAGAGCACCACACCGATCATCACAACGATACCGACCATCGCGGCCAGGATGATGAATGCCAGCGTGGGGCTGACGAAACGGGATCCGGCCTGGCCGGTGAATTTCTCGGACAGAACCGACAGTTCGTCCAGCAGAACCTGTGAGTTCTGGAAGATGTCGCTGGCCGCAGTACGCACCTTGAAGAGGTCGGGAGAGGCTTCAAGGATGGCGTCTACGTTCTGGGAAACGAATTCAAACAGTTCGCCAACGGCTTCCAGGCCGTAGATGGCATCTTCATCGTTTACCTGGGAGATGCCCATGGCCGGGTTGCCATTGACCTGGCCGTCTAGAACCCGGCCAAACAGGCTGGCGTCGCGGCCAAACCGGTCAGCGGCGATAACCGCGTCTTCGTCACCGGAAAGTACGTTGTTAACCGAGCGCACAATCCGTTCCGCCAGCAGGGACTGGCGCTGTGCCAGTGCGATCTGTTCAGCGGGTGCGTTGTTATCCAGCAGGATCTGAACGATGTCGTCGTATTCCACCTGCAACTGCGGAATGGTTTCGTTCAGGGTCCGTGCCACTTCGTGGAGGCCGAGTACCGCGTCCTGGGTGGACAGGATGCTGTCGGCGTTGTCACGAACCGATTCCCAGGTCGCCTGCACGTTGCTGTCCTGTGCAACCTCGCTTGGGGGCAGGCCGGTTTCCGGATTACCGTCAACTACATAGCCCCACAACCGTTCGAACTCGTCACGGGAACGTCGCAGTGCGTCGAAAGCTGACGCGGTACCACCGGCGGCTTCCGTCGCGTTTTTCGCGATTTCCTGAGACAGCACCCTCAGTTCGGCTGAGTGAGCGATGTATTCCTGATCGTTCTGGCTGTCCCGATTGATAATGAACAGCACCGCAACGAGCAGGACGGTCAATGCGATCAGCGCGGCAATCAGGCCGGCAACCAGTTTGTTGCCTCCCTGTCCCATACTGAGTCTTCCGGCTCTATTTTTCATTTTCTGGCTCCCGGCCTCTTCGTAATAGTGGCAAGTTTGTTTCTGCGGGCGTTGGGCAGGCGGGAAGATGTTCCTGCCAATGTCACCACCCTTACCATTGCGCTACATCCAGGAAGCGTTCGTCACCGAGAAGCTCGGCGGCGGAAAACACTTTCCAGACTTCCTCGTTACGCTCGTAGCCGCCATTCACAAACGGCTGAACGCTTGCAGGCACATCCTGTGGCGATGCCACGAAGCTGTCCACTGCGAAATACTGCATGCCTGAGACGCTGTCGACCACCAGGCCACTGAATACGTCCCCCTGTTCGACAACCAGCACCCTGCGTTCGCGGGTGCTGCGAGAAGAACGGGGAACTTCAAAAAAGCCGGCAAGGTCGACCAGTGGCAGGAGGCGGCCACGCACGTTGGCAGCGCCCATCATAAACGGATGAACCCCCGGTATGTGGGTATAGCGGGGGACATGGAGAATTTCAGTGACTTCACCCATGGGCGCTACGTAACGCTCACCCGCCAGAACAAATCCGATTCCGTTCCAGAGTTCAACGGCTTCCTGTTGTTCCGGCAGACCGGCAGCCATGGCACGGCTGCGTCGGGCGATATCCGTCAGAACGGCAAAAGGGGCGGCCTGGGCGGACATGCTTACTCCACGGTTGGGGATCAGGCAATCAGGCTATTGATTGTTTTGATCAGGTCGTCTTCAACGACAGGTTTGACGAGGTAACCCTTTGCACCCTGGCGTGTTCCCCATACGCGGTCTGTTTCCTGATCCTTGGTGGTGACAATCACCACCGGAATGGAAGCGGTTTCCGGGGCGCGGGTCAATTGACGAGTTGCCTGGAAGCCGTTCAGGCCGGGCATGACGACGTCCATCAGGACCAGATCTGGTGTTTCAGCGCGTGCCTTGGCAACGCCGTCGGCGCCGTTGTCAGCGGTCAGCACTTCGTGCTTGTGCTTTTCCAGAATGGTCGAGATTTTCTTAACCTCGGTCGGGGAATCATCAACAATCAGAATGCGGGCCATGGTGTCCTCAATAGTTCTTTGCTGCAGCAGTTTTATTGTTCCGCCTGGGGAACATACTGGCGAATCGTGTTTAGAAGCTCGTCCTTGCTGAACGGTTTGGTCAGATACTGGTCTGAACCGACAATCCGGCCTTTGGCCTTGTCGAACAGTCCGTCTTTACTGGAGAGCATGATGACCGGCGTCTTTTTGAAAGAGGAGTTGTTCTTGATCAGTGCGCAGGTCTGGTAGCCGTCCAACCGGGGCATCATGATATCGACGAAAATGATATTGGGTTGGGAATCGGCGATTTTCGCCAGAGCGTCAAAGCCATCCGTTGCGGTAATGACTTCGCAACCGACTTTCTTAAGAAGGGTTTCGGCGGTGCGACGAATGGTCTTGCTGTCGTCGATCACCATAATCTTCAGATTCTCGAAGTTGTCATCCATTGTCCAACTGCCTTGCGCTCAGCGACTGTCGTTATTTTCAACCGGGGTTTTTAACACAAACATTAACGATGTTCTATAAATCCCGCTCATTTATAGAGTATTGGCGGCCGGATAAAAAGTATAACTTTGTGACCAAATGTACTTCTGCCCGGAAAGTCACGTAATTGATACGGGATTTCTCCGGATGCATTCGCGGCTCGGGTACAATACCATCTGTGTCCACAGCATAGCACTTATTCCCAGGATCGCTCTGCAGACCGGTTCGTGTTTTCAACCTTTTACCTGGCGAGGCAATATGACAGTCCGACTCGGCATCGTGATGGACCCCATCGAAAAGATCCATTTCAAGAAAGACAGCTCTCTGGCCATGTTGCTGGCGGCGCAGAAGCGGGGCTGGGAAATCGAGTACATGGAGCTACCGGACCTGTACCTCAAGGGCGGACAGGCGAGGGCGCGAACCCGTGACCTGACCGTACACCTGGACCCACAAGACTGGTTCGGTTTCGGTGGCGCCCAGGACCGGGCGCTTGGTGATCTTGACGTCATCCTGATGCGTCAGGACCCACCGGTGGACCGGGAGTTCCTGATGGCCACGTTCATTCTGGAAATTGCCGAGCAGCAGGGCGCCCTGGTGGTCAATCCGGCTTCCACGCTGCGGGATTGTAACGAAAAGCTGTTCGCCGCCCAGTTTGAGGACTGCACGCCGCCGTTGATCGTTACCCGCTCGGCTGAGCGACTCAAGGAATTCTACGCCGAGCATGGTGATGTCATCATGAAACCGGTGGACGGTATGGGCGGGCGCTCCATCTTCCGGGTCAAGGAAAACGATGACAACCTTGGGGTGATTATTGAAACCCTGACCAACTATGGCGCCCACCAGGCCATGGCGCAGAAATACATACCCGAGATCAAGCAGGGCGATAAACGCATCCTGCTGATCGACGGCGAGCCGATTCCCTACGCGCTTGCGCGTATCCCCTCGCAGGGTGAAAATCGTGGAAACCTGGCCGCTGGCGGGCGAGGAGAGGGTCGTGAACTCACGGTACGCGATCGGGAGATCTGTGACCGCGTGGCACCAGTGCTCAAGGAAAAAGGGCTCATTTTTGTCGGCATCGACGTCATCGGTGACTACCTCACTGAAATCAATGTCACCAGTCCCACCTGTATTCGGGAACTGGATGCCGCCTACGACATCGATATTTCCAGCCAGTTGCTGGATGCCATCGAGCGCCGTCTGAAATAATGACCTCCAGCCAGGTCTAACCGAGGGTAAATAGCAGGAATGGCAGTACAGGTCAGCGATTTTGATCGGTTTTCGTTCACGCTCTTCATGGCGCTGGCGCTCCACGCCATCGTGGTGCTGGGTATTACCTTTGCGCCTGAGTCTCCCCGCTCCTCGGCTCAGACCATGGAAATCACACTTTCCCAGTTTGACGACGAAACCGATCCGGAGGAGGCTGATTTCCTGGCTCAGACCAGCCAGAAAGGCAGTGGTACCGAGGATGAGCCGGTGGAAATGACCACGCCGCAGCCTTCCGACGTCAGCCAGCCGGAGGTCGCTGAGGTTCAGCCGGAACCTCCGTCTCGCGTTGAGCCCAGGCAAGAACAGGAACAGCCGGTGGTGCAGACACAGGCTCAGAATGAACGCCAGGTATCAGAGCCCTCGGCAGCGGAACCAACATCGGAAGAGCCGCTACCGGTGAAGGAAAAGAAAAGCCTGATGGAGCGCAGCCTGGAAATTGCCAGTCTGGAGGCGCGGTTTGATCAGCAGCGCAGGGCCTACGCCAAGAAACCCCGGGTCATGCGGGTAACCGCGGCCTCGACGTTGAAATCGACCAACGCCTGGTACGTTCAGAACTGGGTCAGCAAGGTAACCCGTGTCGGCAATATCAACTATCCTACCGAGGCCAGGCGAGCCGGAATCTATGGCACTCTGCGGATGCTGGTTTCCATGAGGGAGGATGGCACAATAAAGGAACTGGCTATACTCGAATCATCCGGCAGTAGTGTGCTTGATGATGCGGCAATACGCATCGTGAGAATGGCAGCACCTTTCGCGCCTTTCCCGGATGAGATGCGCGAGAATGTCGATGAACTGGAAATTATCCGCACCTGGGTATTCGAACGGCGGGGGCTGACATCGGGATGACAGCATCAAAACACTCTCCACACAGTCTGCGGCACCAGTTTCTGGTGGCGTCTCCTTATTTGCAGGACCCACGTTTCCACGGTGCAGTGATCTATCTGTGCGAGCATTCGGATGAAGGCGCCCTGGGGCTGACGGTGAACCACCCTCTGGACATCCACCTGGGGGAAATTCTGGAGCAGCTGGACATGGAGGGTGGCGAGCTCGACGTGCCAGTATACGGAGGCGGCCCGGTTCAGCCCGAGCGCGGGTTTGTGCTGCATTCCCCGGACGCAGGCTGGCAGAACACTGCGCAGGTGGCTGACGACGTCTTGCTGACCACCTCCCGTGACGTGCTGTCTGACATTGGTGTAGGCAGGGGGCCGAAGAATTACCTCGTGTGCCTGGGCTATGCCGGCTGGAGTGAGGGGCAGCTGGAAGAAGAGCTCTCCAGCAACGCCTGGCTGACCTGCCCCGCCACCGCCGATATCCTGTTCAGGACACCCTGGGAAGACCGGTATCAGGCCGTGCTCAAGCTTATTGGCATTGATCTCAACCAGCTCAGTGAGTTTGTGGGCCATGCCTGAGGCTGGCAACCGGCGTGTAATGGCGTTTGATTTCGGTACCCGCCGGATCGGTGTGGCCAGTGGTCAGGAAATCCTGGGGACTGGCAAGCCTCTGACCATGCTGCCGGCCCGTGATGGGGTTCCCGACTGGGAACAGATTGGTCGGCTGTTGAAAGAATGGCAGCCGGACCGGGTGCTGGTCGGCCTGCCCCTGAACATGGATGACACTGAAAATGACATGTGTGCACGGGCGCGGAAATTTGGCAAACGCCTGCATGGTCGCTTTCACGTCGAGGTTGAGATGGTGGACGAACGTCTCACCAGCTTTGAGGCCAAGGGCGATGTAATGGCGTCCGGTGGCAGTCGTGATTTCGGTCGCGATGGCGTCGATGACCGTGCCGCCGTTCTGATTCTGGAAACCTGGTTTCACCAGCAGGAGTCTCGTTCGTCCTGACCGGGCCCGGGCTGCTGACTATGAGGATTTAAATGACTGCATTGCTTGAAATCGACCGGCTGCTGGATGACCTGGAAGCTGGCCTGCGCAAGAAGCTGGAAGAGCGGGGCGTAACCTCTCCGGCGCTCATTGGCATTCGTACCGGTGGTGTCTGGCTGGCGGATGTCATGAGTAAACGCCTGGGTCTCCAGGAACCTTGGGGGGAACTGGATATTTCCTTCTACCGTGACGACTTCAGCCGCATAGGGCTGAACCCGAAAGTGAAGCCCTCCAGCCTGCCGTTCAGCACCGAAGACCGAGACATTATCCTGATCGATGACGTGATCATGAGCGGCCGTACCATTCGCGCGGCCATGAATGAAATCTTCGATTATGGCCGGCCGGCGAGTATCATCCTCGCCACGTTGGTGGATCTGGGCGCTCGGGAACTGCCCGTTCAGCCAGATGTAACCGGACGGGTGCTTGCCCTGCAGTCGCATCAGCGTGTCAAACTGCGCGGGCCGGACCCACTGCACATAGAACTCCAGGAAACAGGCCACTAATCAGCGAACGCATAACATCAACAGGCGACCCATGACGGCAACCGATCCCTCACAAACCTCCCTGCAGCTGACCGCGGACGGCCAGTTACGCCATTTCCTGACCCTCGACGGTCTGAACCGCGCGCTGCTGACGGAAATCCTGGATACCGCGGATTCGTTTATCGAAGTGGGGGAGCGCAGCATCAAGAAGGTGCCACTGCTGCGGGGTCGCACCGTGGTCAACCTGTTCTTCGAATCCAGTACCCGCACCCGCAGCACCTTCGAACTGGCCGCCAAACGGCTGTCCGCCGACGTGCTCAATCTGGACATCAACACGTCCGCAACGTCCAAGGGCGAATCCTTGTCGGACACACTGCTGAACCTTGAAGCCATGGCCAGCGATATGTTCGTGGTGCGCCATTCCCAGAGTGGTGCCCCCCATTTTATCGCCGAGAGCGTTACCCCTGGAGTTGCCATTATTAATGCCGGCGACGGCCGCCACGCCCACCCAACCCAGGCCATGCTGGACATGCTCACCATTCGCCAGCACAAGGGCGGATTTGAAGGCCTGAAAGTGGCGATTGTCGGTGATGTGCTGCACTCGAGGGTGGCCCGTTCCCAGATTCGTGCCCTGAATGAACTGGGCGCCGCTGAAGTGCGCGTTATTGCGCCCGCCACCCTGCTACCAAGGGACGTTGAGAGCCTGGGGTGCACTGTGGAATATGACATGACCCGGGGTATGAAGGATCTGGACGTGGTGATCATGCTGCGCCTTCAGAAAGAGCGCATGGAGGGTGCACTGCTGCCCAGCGAACGCGAGTTTTACCGGCTCTACGGCCTGAATCAGGAGAAGTTGGCGCTGGCCCATCCTGAATGCATCGTCATGCACCCGGGGCCGATCAACCGGGGTGTGGAAATCGAGTCCGCAGTCGCCGACGGGCCACAATCCGTGATCCTCAATCAGGTCACTAACGGTATCGCCATTCGTATGGCGGTGATGTCCATGGCCATGGGAGGTCAGATGGCCGAGCGCAGTCGCAAACTGGCGGGGAGGGCCCAGGGATGAGCAGCCTTAAGATTATCGGTGGCCGCCTGGCCGACACCAACGCCGAAACCACCGTTCTGGTCCGTGACGGGCGAATCGCCGCCCTGGGTGAAGCGGCCGAAAAGGAACCCGCCGACCACGATTTCGACGCCACAGGCTGCCTCCTGACACCCGGATTTGTGGATCTGTGCTGCAACCTGCGTGAGCCGGGCAACGGCCAGAAAGGCAATATTGCCTCGGAAAGCCTCGCCGCCGCTCATGGCGGCTTCACAACCCTGTGTGCCTCGCCGGACACCTCGCCGGTCAATGACTCCGGCGCGGTGACCAACCTGATCCTGGACGTGGCCGCGAAGCGCTCTTCGGTGCGGGTATTGCCGGTTGGCGCAATAACCCGTGGCCTGGAAGGCGAACTGCTCAGTGACATGGCCGGCCTGGCCGGTGCTGGCTGTATCGCACTGGGCAATGGAGCCCGCCCGGTGAAAAATGCCAGAGTGTTGCGCCGTTGTATGGCCTATGCCCGGACATTTGGCCTGACGGTGATGTTCAGCCCCGAGAACCAGGCGCTGGCAGCGGACGGCTACGCCCACGACGGCCTGGTGGCTTCGCGGTTGGGCCTGCTGGGTATCCCGGAGGTAGCGGAAACCGCCGCGATCATGGAAATGCTGTTGCTGGCGGAGGAAACCGGGGTTCGACTGCACCTTGGCCAGCTTTCCTGTGCCCGCAGCGTGGAAATGCTGGCCGATGCCCGCAAGCGTGGCATTGCAGTGACCGCCGATGTGGCCATGCACCAGTTGATGTTCACCGAGGACGCCCTGTCAGGATTCGATAGCCGCTATCACGTGCGACCGCCGCTGCGCTCTGAAAAAGACCGCCAGGCGTTGCTCGGCGGTGTGCGGGATGGCGTGATCGACGCCATCACCAGCCAGCACCAGCCCCACGATTCCGCTGCCAAACAGGCGCCTCTGGCGGCGACGGAACCGGGACTGTCCACCATCGAAAGCACGCTGTCCATGGGGTTGTTGCTGGTCGAACGTGGCGAGCTGGACATGGCTAGCCTGATCCGCTCGCTGACTGGCGGCCCGGCTGGGGTGATTGGCCGTTCTGCCGAGCTCCGGCAGGATGCGGTTGCAGATTTGTGTGTGTTTGACCCCGATGCCACCTGGGTTCCCAACGACAGCAGCCTCAGCTCTGTTGGGCGTCATGTGCCGCTGCCAGGAAAGGCCCTCCCGGGCGTTGTTCGCCTGACTCTGTGCGATGGGCGGCAGGCGTGGCCTCAATCTGACCTGTAGCTCCCGCCTTCATATCGCTTCATATTGGCAAAGTGTGGCAGAGGTTGCGTAACCTCTGTCGAGCCCGTCACAGTTCCTTACCTTTTTGCCCCAGAGCCCTTGAAGACAGGCACCTGTGCCAACGTATTCTTACCATCGCCGGCATAGTCTCGGCGAAGGAATGCGGTGACCTGTGCACATGCGGATGTGCCGTCGCCCAACAATAATAATTCAGGAGTCATCCCCGTGAAATCAGTCAACCTCCCGCGAAAGGCCACTGCGGTGGCAGCCCTGTGTGCCACTCTTGCGTTGTCGCCGTTCGTCCAGGCGGAATCAGACATCATGGAGCGAAGCTTCTGTGTGTTTGATCCGGTCGGTGCCAACGGTCCCCTGTTTGCCATTACCAAAACCTTCCAGCCGGTAGCCCTTAAGGAAGGTATCAAGCTGGACCTGCGTGCTTATACCGACGAGAAAGTCGCGGCCGAGGACTTCAAGGCCGGGCAGTGCGATGCGGTTTTGCTCACCGGTACCCGTGCCCGCGAATTCAACAAGTTTACCGGTACCCTGGAAGCCATGGGCGCTGTGCCCGGTGAAGAGGAAATGCGGCTGCTGTACAACACCCTCAGCCAGGAAAAGGCACGCCCGTTCCTGATTGACGGTGACTACGAAGTGGCTGGCGTATTCCCCGGTGGCGCGGTGTATCTCCACACCCGGGATCGGGCCATTGATTCAGTGGAAAAACTTCAGGGCAAGCGCATTGCCACGCTGGATTTCGATACCGCGTCCGTGCGCATGGTGCGCCACGTGGGGGCGTCTGTAGTGGGCTCCAACTCCGCCAATTTCGCTGGCAAGTTCAACAACGGCAGTGTTGACCTGGCCTACGCTCCGGCGGTTGCTTATTCACCCCTGGAACTTTACAAGGGCGTGAACCCGAACGGTGGCGTATTCAAGTACGCCCTGGCCTATATGAACTTCCAGGTGATCATCCACCGCGATCGCTTCCCGGACGACGCCGGCCAGATGGTGCGTGACCAGGCCATCAAGCGTATTGACGAGGCCTATGAAATCATTGCCGAAGCCGAAGCCGGTATCCCCGACGACATCTGGATGCATCCGCCACAGGAAGACGTTGCCGAATACGACAAGATGCTGCGCAAGGTGCGGTTGTCGTTGCTGGAGGATGGTGTCTACGACGAGCGTGCGATCAGTCTGATGAAGGCGATTCGCTGCCGGGTGGACGGTGCCCGTTCCGAGTGCGCCTCCTGAGCCGACAATGAAAGGGGCCCGGGCGGGCCCCGGTTATCGCTTTAACGGATGGAGTCTTTCAGTGCCTTACCTGCCTTGAAGCCGACAGTTTTGCTGGCGGGTATCTTGATGGTTGCACCCGTTTGAGGGTTACGGCCATCCCGAGCCTCACGGCTGCGGATGTTGAAGGTGCCGAAGCCAATCAGAGTGGTGTCTTCGCCACGGGCCGCGGCGGCGGAGATCTGGTCAGTAACAGCGGTAATGACTTCGCTGGCTTTGTCCCGGGACAGTCCGGTTTTATCCGCAACGGCGGCGGCAAGTTCAGGTTTGCGCATCAGGTACTCCTTTTTGTCGTTTTTGGTCACTGGCCGACGGATGCGACGCCGTCGGCTGATCAAAGCTATAGCGGTTTGCGGGCCAATGTGCAAACCGGCAATTGAAATGCATTTGAAGCGCCGTTTCCATTTGCGGGATGTGTCTCATAAAAACAGGGAGTTGTCGGCGATAATGCCGATTCGGTTACAAACCGTAACAGATTGTGAGTGCGGCCCTGGCCTGGTGACACTCCGGTTCTGAACCAACGCTCCGAACAACAAAAACGCAGAAGAGTAGAAGGTACAACGTTATGACGAGTATTCAGAAACCTGTCAGTCAGGCTCATCGGGGCAATACACGTTTCCGTAGTGCAATGGCCGCTGTGCTTGCCAGTGTGGTTTTGAGTGGTTGTGGTGTCGTCAACAACATGATCTATAAAACCACCGGCGACGTGATGCAGGGCTTTTCCCGCAATCACACCGTGCCCTATCTACTGGAAAGTGACGACCTCGCCATGGGGTGCGCCATGAGTGAGGCCACCGCGCCCCTGCTGATGTCTTTTGGCCGGGTTACCAGTGAGCCTGACCAACTGGCGGTGATGCTGTACCTCTCGGCTGGCGGGTGTGCAGAGGAGCAGGCACGGGAACACGAACTGGATGGCCTGGCCGCCCTGCGTGCGATGGACGCGGAAGAAGCGGAAGACGCCATGATTCGCCAGAAGCGCGCGCTTTCCCTGGCCGCCAAACGCTATCACCGGGGCTGGAAGCACCATAACGCCTTCTATGGCAAACCCGATGCGGGTGAGTGCCCCGATTTCGATGACGACCTGGGCGAGTTCATCTACATGGCGGGCTTGTTGTCGGGCTTGCAGGCCCTGAACGCTGAAATTCAGTCCACCTCGTCCATTGGCGTCCCCAAGAACATTGGCTCCACGGTTTCTCGCGCGACCCGTTGTCTGGAAAACGACAAATGGTGGGGGGCTCCCATGGCACTGCGTGCGACGGTCTGGGCAATGATTCCTGGCGCACTGCCAGAGGGCGAGGATCCTTTTGAGCGGCTGGAAATTGCCGACGCGCAGGGCGAGGAAGCCGGTGTCAGGATCAGCCACGTGTTCCACGCCATCGCGGCCCAGAACAAAGGTGACGAAGAACGCCTTCGCGATGTGATCCGTAGCCACGCTCAGGCCATCGAGGAAACACCAGCGAACGAGGAGTGGGTCTTTGTCGATGCGATGGCCACGGACATGATTGTGGCGATCTCCGATCGGCTGTGGATGGAAAATACCGGGCACCGGACGCCCATGGGGCAACTGGGTACCTTCTGGGACGACGAGAAGGAAGCGGTCGAAACCATGGATCTGGACGATCTGCTGTAAATCAATGTTCCCAGAGTGAGCTGTTATGTCCCAGGGTGGTTTTCGACGTAATGGGTTGGAGTGGTTGTCCTCTCTGCCGGCCTGTCTGCTTTTGCTGTCGGTGGTGCTGTTCTCCACCAGTAGCGACATCCACAATCAGATGCTGCGTGGCGGCGAGCAATTGTGGAGCGGCTACTACAAGCTGAGAGTCGACCCGGTACAACCCACCTGTGACCCGAACGTGGACATCGACGCCGCCGTTCAGGAAGAGTTGGCGAAAGAGGGCTCCGACAATCCCATGGCGGCCCTGCTGGGAGAGTCGGAAAAAGACCCGGATGAGGTTCGCCTGGCCATTGAACGTTCGGTGGCGGATTGCCGCCAGAGCTACCAGAGTTACGAGAACCTCAAAGACAAGCTTACTCCCGGCGTAAAAGCCTACCGGGCAGTGGAGCTGTTTGTGGCCGACCTGATTGCCTTCGGCCTGGAGTCCCAGCGCTACATACTGGTGATCCTGGTAATGCTGTGCGCGGTGACCGCCACCCTGACTCGCCACCACATTGCCATGCGGGCCATGGAGACCCGCCTGGACTACATGGTTTCCCACACGCTGCAGACCGTCGCCAATGCCATGCTCCTGGGGTCCAGCGTGATCTTCCGCCAGTCCAGTTTTGGCGCCGACACCACCATGTCGTCCGATGAGCTGTTGCTCCATAACCTGTGGATTACCGGTTTTGCCGCATTGACGCTCACCAGCCTGTATCGGCTCGTCAGGGTGCCGGATGACCTGAGGGAAGGCGGCGATCTGAACAAGGCCTTCCTGGCGGTGCCTCTCTATACCGTCATGTGCCTTATCTCGGGGACTTACTTTGCGCTGATTGGTCACGCCTCCGGTATCGGTATCTATCTGGGCAAAATGATGGAGCTCTCCGACATGTTCCTGAACGTCGGGCTTTACGTGTGGGTAGGCATGATGCTGAAGCAGACGCGCCTGGCCACCCTGGTGTTCAATGTCTTCCGGCCCTGGCGCATGCCACCTGAAATGCTTGCTGTTGTAGCGGTGTTGGTGGCTGCGGTGCCCACTGCCTACACTGGCGCGTCGGGGATCTTTGTCATTGCGGCCGGCGCGGTTATTTACAGCGAACTACGCGCTGCCGGCGCCCGCCGTCATCTGGCCCTGGCGGCAACCGCCATGTCCGGGTCCATGGGTGTGGTCCTGAGGCCCTGCCTGCTGGTGGTGGTCATTGCCTACCTGAACCGGGAAGTCACCACCGACGAGTTGTTTGGTTGGGGTATATGGGTGTTCGTGCTCACCGCGACCATGTTCACGGTGGTGGCCCTCACGGTGAACCGTCAGAGCAAGTTCAATCTGGCTCCGGCCTCCACGGCCTTTCCACCCATGATGTCAGCGTTGAAGCATCTGATACCTTATGCGCTGGTCATCGCTGCGGTGGTACTGCTGTACCGTTTTGCACTGGATGTGCAGATGGATGAATTCTCTGCCCCTCGGCTGTTACCGGTGATCATGCTGGCCATCCTGCTGTACGAACATGTCAGCCTGAAAAACCGCAAAGGCCGGGCCAGTGGCGAGATCAATCACCAGGGCCTGGAACGCAGCTTGCGCTCGGCCACCAACGACACCACGGCGGAAATCGGCGCGCTGTTGCTGCTGCTGGGTTTGTCGGTCAGTATCGGCGGGGTGATCGAACGCTCCCATATTATGGGAACCTTCCCCCAGGCATTCGACAGTGCCTGGTCTGCCATGCTGCTGATGGTGCTGATCCTGGTGGTGTTGGGCATGATCATGGACGCCTTCGGCGCCGTTATCCTGGTGACCGCCACCGTGGCCACCATCGCCTACAGCAGTGGCATACACCCGATTCACTTCTGGATGGTGACCCTGGTCGCCTTCGAGCTGGGTTACCTGAGCCCGCCGGTGGCGCTAAACCACCTGTTGACGAGGCAGGTTGTCGGGGAAGCGGAAGTGCTGGCAGCACAGCAGGAAGAGGGCACCTTCTACCAGCGCCACGAGCGTATCATCATGCCACTGATTGCCATGGGCATTTCACTGGTACTGGTAGCGTTTGTGCCACTGCTGTTCTACGCCTGAGTGTGAGGGGTCAAACTGGCTCTGCGGTCCGGTGTTCGCCACGCAGAAGCGTAACGTCGGCCCTGGGCGGTGCACCGAACAGGCGGCTGTACTCGCGGCTGAAATGCGAAGGGCTTTCGTAACCCACCCGATAGCTGGCGGTGGCAGCCTCAAGCCCCTCGGTCAGCATCAGGCGCCGGGCCTCATGCAGACGCAGCTTCTTCTGGAACTGCAGTGGCGACATCCGGGTCACCTGCTTGAAACTATGGTACAGGGTGGATTCGCTCATATTGGCCGCTTCCGCCAGTTCACTGATTCGTAGCGGTTCGGCGTAATGATCCTTCAACGTCGAGATAACCGTGGAAATGCGGTGTGCCTGGGAATCAGCGGCCGCAAACTTACGCATCCGTGACCCCATCTCGCCAATCAGAGCGCGATAAATGATTTCCCGCCGAGCCAGGGGTGCCAGAATAGGAATATCACCGGGCGAATCCAGCAGGCTGAGCAGCCGGTAGAGCGCGCTCTGCATCCGTTCATCCATCGACGACATACACAGGCCGCATTGCACCTCCGGGCAGGATTCGGTCGGGTGCAGCGGGGGTGCCTTGTCACCCAGTTCGAGCACCAGCTCCGCCACTTCCTGAGGGTCTACCTTGAGCTTTACCGCCAGATAGGGGTGTTCCTCCGAGGCATCAACAATTCGCCCCAGTACAGGCAGGTGGACTGAACTGGCCAGATAGGACAGGGGCTGGTAGGTGATCTCGCGGTCACCCAATTGGATGGTCTTGGTGCCCTGAATCACGAAACACAATGAAGGTTCATAGACACTGGAACCGCAGCTGGACGGTTCGTTGCAGCGTATCAATTCCAAGCCATCAATGGCTGAACCCTGAATGCCCTGGTGTGTCGTCCATTGACTGGCGACACGGGCGAGCTGTTGCTGCAGATTGAGCGTGAGATTTCCGGAAATCTCAGGAACGTTGGCAGTCATCGGTGGGTCTCCCTTTGGCGGCAGTATAATCCTTCATAACCTGAACTGTACGGGTTCTCAGGCATTTTCTGCAGGATCAGGCAATGACCACGCAGAAATTGGCAACCCGGCCTCTCCGGCATAAACCATGCCGGCAGAATCGGGCAAGCTTCCCGCAGTAACCCGATACCGCTTTATGCCTTCCACTGGATATTGTTGTGCTCCCGTTGGGTAAACATTACCCGATCCGATTAACCGGCGCTATGTCACCCATAGCCAGCATCTCGATTCAAGGTTATTGACCTCAAGTTAACTTGAGGAAATAAGCTTCGTGTCGAATTCGTTTTACCCCAAGCGACTTAACAAGCGATCCAACCGATTACTTGGCAAAAACGGGAACGCCCACAAGGTGAACCCGATAGCGGAGCGAGAAACCATGGAAAGTCTGACTGCAAAACCGTTCAGAGGGTCTGGCCGTTTACTGGGCCTGGCTGTAGCGATCACTGTTTTATTGACCGGCTGCGAGGCGCAAAGCGATGAAGCTGCAAGCATGCCGCCTCCGCCGGAGGTGGATGTGGCGGAAGTGGTCGTGGAACCGGTCACTCTCTGGGAATCATTCACAGGCCGTGTGGCATCGCCGGAAACGGTGGACTTGCGGCCTCGCGTCAGTGGCTACATCGACAAGGTGGCCTTTGAGGAAGGCGAACTGGTGCAGGCCGGCGAGCTGTTGTTCCAGATAGATCCACGTCCGTACGAAGCCCAAAAGCAGGCGGCGAGTGCCGAACTGGCGCTGGCCAACAGCCAGCTTGATCTGGCCAGAAGTGAAGCCGGCCGGGCCAAGACGCTGCTGGAAAGCCGGGCAATATCCCGTGAGGAATACGATCAGCGCAATACCGCGTTGATGAGCGCCCGGGCCCGTGTACAGGCTGCCCAGGCCGCGCTGGATACCGCCGAGCTGAACCTGCAGTACACTCGTGTAACTGCACCCGTCAGTGGCCGGACTGGCAGGGCCCTGGTGACCCAGGGCAACCTGGCGAACGCCGACCAGAGCCTGCTCACCACGGTAGTTTCGGTAGACCCGGTGCACGTGTATTTCGAGGCCGATGAGCAATCGGCGTTCAGTAGCCAGCAGCTGCTTGCCAATGGTCAGCCCAGGGATGTGCGCATTTCACTGGGTGGCGAGGATGGCCGTCAGTACCAGGGCAAGCTGGATTTCGTCGACAATCACCTGAATCCGGGGACCGGCACCCTGCAGTACCGTGCCGTGCTCAACAACCCGGACGGCCTGATTAAACCCGGCCAGTTTGCCCGTGTGGAAATGCCCGTGGCCGAGCTGGACCAGGCACTGCTGGTCAACCGCAAGGCGGTGCTGACCGATCAGGACCGTCGTTTCGTCTACGTGGTGGATGAACAGGATCGGGTTGCGCCCCGGCAGGTCACTACTGGCCGTCAGGTGGATGATCTCCAGGTGATCCGTGAAGGTCTCAACCATGGCGATCTTGTGATCATCAATGGTGTGCAGAAGGTGTTTGGCGCTGGTATGCAAGTCAAGCCGCAGCTGGTTGCCATGAAAGAATCCGACCAGGGAGAAGGCACCGTTGCCGTCGCCCAGGAGCTGGCGCAATGAATATCTCCCGATTCTTTGTCGACCGGCCGATATTTGCGGCGGTGCTGTCCATCATCATCTTTGCCATCGGGTTGATTTCGATTCCGAACCTGCCGGTCAGCGAGTACCCGGAAGTGGTGCCTCCGTCGGTGGTCGTGCGCACCGTCTACCCTGGCGCCAACCCCAAGGAAATTGCCGAAACCGTGGCCACACCGCTGGAAGAAGCCATCAGTGGTGTCGAAGACATGATGTACTTCAAGTCTGTGGCGGGCTCGGACGGCGTTCTTCAGATGACCGTCACCTTCCGGCCAGGCACCGACGCTGAGGAGGCCACCGTGCGGGTGCAAAACCGTGTCAGCCAGGCCCAGGCCCGGCTGCCGGAGGAGGTTCGGCGCCAGGGTGTGACCACCCAGAAGCAGTCGCCCACGTTCCTGATGGTGGTGCACCTGACATCACCGAACGGCACCTACGATACGCTCTACCTGCGTAATTACGCGCGGTTGCATGTGCGCGACCGACTGGCCCGGATTCAGGGCGTTGGCGACGCGCAGATATTCGGTGGCGGTGATTACGCCATGCGCGCCTGGCTGGACCCGGACCGTATTGCGGCCCGTGGCCTGACGGCGAGCGATGTCGTCCGCGCCATGCGTGAGCAGAACGTACAGGTGTCTGCCGGCCAGATTGGCGCGGAACCGGTGCCGGACAGCGACTTCCTGACACTGATCAACGCCCGTGGCCGACTTGAAACCGTGGAAGAGTTTGGTGACATCGTGCTCAAGCGCGGTGACAACGGCGAGATTCTGCGCCTGGAAGACGTGGCCCGGTTGGAAATGGGGGCCGGTGACTACACCCTGCGCTCGCAACTGGATGGCAAGGATGCGGTGGCCCTGGGTGTTTTCCAGGCGCCGGGCGCCAACGCCCTGGAGATCCGCGACGAAGTGATCGCCACTATGGATGAACTGTCTGCCCGCTTCCCGCAAGGGGTGGAGTATGAGGCGGTTTACGATACTACGATCTTCGTCAGCGACTCCATCAAGGCGGTCATTGCCACCCTTCTGGAGGCGGTGTTGCTGGTGGTACTGGTGGTCACGCTGTTCCTGCAGACGTGGCGGGCGTCGATTATCCCGTTGCTGGCGGTACCAGTGTCGGTCATTGGCACCTTCGGCGCGCTATACCTATTGGGCTACTCCATCAATACCCTGACGCTGTTCGGCCTGGTGCTAGCGATTGGTATCGTGGTGGACGACGCCATCGTGGTGGTGGAGAACGTCGAGCGTAACATCGAGGAAGGCCTGAAACCGCTGGCGGCGGCTCATCAGGCCATGAAGGAGGTCTCTGGCCCTATCATTGCGATCGGTCTGGTGCTGTGCGCCGTGTTCATTCCCATGGCGTTCCTCTCCGGGGTTACCGGCCAGTTCTACCGGCAGTTTGCGGTGACCATTGCCATTTCCACGGTAATTTCCACCATCAATTCGCTGACCCTGTCGCCGGCGCTGGCGGCGATGCTGCTGAAACCTCACAGCGCCCCCAAGGACCGACTGCAGCGTGTGATCGACGCGTTGTTTGGTTGGCTGTTCCGGCCCTTTAACCGCTTCTTCAACGCCAGCGCCGAGAAGTATCAGGGTGGCGTGTCCAGTTCCCTGCGCCGGCGCGGTGCGGTGTTTGTGGTATACGCGCTGTTGCTGACAGGTACCGGGCTGATGTTCAAGGCGGTGCCGCCGGGCTTCATCCCCATCCAGGACAAGCTCTACCTGATGGCGGGCGTGAAACTGCCGGAAGGGGCCTCCCTGGAGCGTACCGATCAATTGCTCCAGAAAGTCACCGACATCGCCATGGAAACTGAAGGTGTGGCCAACGCCGTGGCATTTCCCGGCCTGAACGCACTGCAGTTCACCAACACCTCCAACACCGGTGTGGTGTTCTTTCCCCTGAAGCCGTTTGACGAGCGCAGCCTCAGTGCCGGGGAGATCAACGCCCAGATCAACCAGAGAATCAGTGGGCTGAAAGAAGGCTTTGCCTTCTCCTTCATGCCACCGCCGATCCTGGGCTTGGGCAATGGCTCCGGCTATCAGTTGTTCATCGAGGACCGTGGGAATCTCGGTTACGGGGCCCTGCAGAACGCGGTGAACCAGTTCCAAGGGGCCATCAGCCAGACCCCGGGCATGGGGTATCCCATCACCAGTTACCAGGCCAATGTGCCGCAACTGGATGCGGAAGTGGACCGGCTCAAGGCCAAGGCCCAGGGCGTGCCCCTGACTGAAGTGTTCGACACCCTGCAGACCTACCTGGGTTCCACCTATGTCAACGACTTCAACCGGTTTGGCCGTACCTGGCAGGTCATCGCCCAGGCAGACGCCCCCTACCGCGACAGCGTGGAGGACATTGCCCGCCTGCGCACCCGTAACGACCAGGGCGAGATGGTGCCGATCGGCTCGATGGTGAACATTCGCCAGAGCTTCGGACCGGACCCGGTATTGCGTTACAACGGCTACCCCGCAGCGGACATCGCCGGGGAGGCAGACCCAAGGGTGCTGTCGTCGGCCCAGGCCATGGATACGCTGACAGCGCTGGCGGACCAGGTGCTGCCTGCCGGAATGGCGTTTGAATGGACTGACCTGAGCTATCAGCAGGCCACCCAGGGCAATGCCGCGCTGGTGGTGTTCCCACTTGCCATCCTGCTGGTGTTCCTGGTGTTGGCAGCGCTTTATGAGAGCTGGACCCTGCCGTTGGCGGTGATCCTCATCGTGCCCATGTGCATGCTCTCGGCATTGATCGGCGTGTGGTTTAGCGACGGGGACAACAATATCTTTGTCCAGGTGGGTCTGGTGGTGTTGATTGGCCTGGCCTGCAAGAACGCCATCCTGATCGTGGAATTTGCCCGCGAGCTGGAGCTTCAGGGGCGGAGCATTGTGGAGGCGGCGCTGGAAGCCTGCCGGTTGCGGCTGCGGCCCATCATCATGACCTCCATCACCTTTACCGCTGCGGTTGTGCCCCTGGTGCTGGCCACCGGCGCGGGTGCCGAGGTGCGCGAGGCTCTGGGCACGGCCGTATTTGCCGGCATGATCGGGGTCACCCTGTTTGGCCTGTTCCTGACTCCGGTGTTCTACGTGGCGCTGCGCAAGCTCTCTGGAAGCCACCCGCTGAAGAGCCATCATACATCCACACTGTCTTCCGATGACGGCGATAGCGAAGACGCATTGCCAGGAGGTAGCCATGCTTAAAGTCATCACCATGACGGGGGCTCTGGCCCTGTTAACAGGATGTGCCGTGGGCCCGGATTACCAGGCCCCGACGACGCCGGAACCGAATGCGTTTTCGGAAGGGCGAACCATGGTTGCCGGTGGAACCGACCAGCAGCGTTTCTGGCAGGGATTTGATGATCCTTTGCTGGCACGCCTGATTGATGATGCCCTGGCCGCCAACCTCAGCCTGGAAGGCGCCGTCGCTCGCTATGAGCGCGCGGCCGCCCTGCTGTATGGCGCCGAGCGGGATCAATGGCCCAGCGTCACGGCCAGCGCCTCTGGCGCCGAACAGTACCTTGCGGATATGGAGCAATCTCCTCCCGGTGCCGGGCCAGAGCGGGTGCAGCGTTACCAGGCTGGCGTTGCCGCCAGTTGGGAGCTGGATCTGTTCGGGCGCCTTCGCCGTGCGACGGAGGCCCAAAGGGCGGAACTGGAGGCAGCCGGTGCCGATCTCGGTGCCGTTCAGGTAGCCATCGCGGGCCAGTTGGCCAGCAGCTATTTTGAGCTGCGAGGCCTTCAGGAGCAGTATCAGGTTGCCCTGCAGAGTGTGGCTTTGCAGCAGCAGTCGCTCGACATCGTGGAAGCCCGGGTAAAGGCCGGGCGTGGTACCGAGTTTGATCAGGTCCGTGCCCGTGCCCAACTGGAACGGACCCGGGCCGAATTGCCCACCCTGCAGGCGGGGATACGAGGGGCCATGCACCGCATTTCCGTGCTGACGGGCCAGCCGCCGATGGCGCTTGTCGATACGCTGTCACCTCGTGGAGCGCTGCCGGAAACCCTGCCGACGATTCCCGTGGATAGCCCGGGGGAAGTTCTGCGCCGCCGCCCGGATATCGCCGCTGCTGAGCGACGCCTGGCGGCCTCCACCGCCCGCATAGGGGTGGCCACCGCTGACTTGTTCCCTCGCTTTACCCTGAGCGGGCTAATCGGTTCCGTTGCCGGCGACACCAGCGATCTGTTCACCGGTCCGGCGGAAACCCGCCGCGTTGCCCTGGGCATTGACTGGACTTTCCTGGACCACGACCGGGTCAAATCCCGTATCGAGGCGGCAGGAGCCGATAGCCGTGCGGCATTGGCCAGCTACCAGCAAACGGTGTTGGAGGCCCTGGAAGAGGCAGAAACGCGGCTGGTGCGTTATCAGCGAGCGCAACAGCGGGAAGAGCGGCTGGAACAGGCGATGAATAATGCCGAGCACGCCGTGGAACTGGCCCGGGCTCGCTATGAAGAAGGGTTTATCGGCTATTTCGAGGTGCTGACGGCGGAACAGGAGTTCACCGCCACCCGGGATGCGGCCGTGCGTAGCCGCACAGCGGTTACCCTGGCGATGGTGGATGTCTACCGCTCGCTGGTAGGTGCTCCGGGGTAAGTGTAAGTATCCCGGCGATCCTGATTACTTCATCTCGAAGCCCTTGCCACGCAGGAAATCCCGCATGTGGGGGCGCAACTTGGATGTAAACAGTGGTTTCAGCTGTTGCGACCAGTTGGTGTCCTTGGTGCCCCCGGTGCGGGCCTGGTAATAGGTGTTCATAGTGGTGTCGAATTCCGCCACCAGGTCCGCATCGCGTTCGCCCTGGTAATAATCCTCTTTAAGGATGGACGCCAGTGGCAGTCTCGGTTTCACCTCCGGAGCCTGGTCCGGATACCCCAGGCACATACCGAACACCGGATATACATGCTCCGGCAGACGTAGTAATTCGCTGACTTCCGCTGGGTTGTTACGAATGCCCCCGATATAACACAGGCCCAGCCCCGCCGATTCCGCTGCGGTGGCAACGTTCTGGGCCACCAGGGCAGTATCGATGCTGGCCACCAGCAACTGCTCGGTCATCCCGCGGACTACCTCGGCACCTGCGCGTTCCGCGGCATCCGTGGCCCGTTTCATGTCTGCGCAGAACACCAGAAAATCCGAACTTTCCGCCACATAGCGTTGGCCGCCACTCAACTCCGCAAGGGCCTCTCGGTTGTTCGGATCGACCACATGGATAATGGAGTAAGCCTGCACATGACTGGACGTAGCGGCGCTCTGGCCAGCCCGGATCAGTTCCTCGAAGAGCTCGCGGGGAATCCTGCGGTTCTGGAACTTGCGGATTGAACGGTGTGATTTAAGAAGCTCAATGGTGGGATTCATAGCGCCCTTCAGCATGATAACGGAAAGCGCTTATCCTGCCATTGGCGGGCGATGATGGCAAAAAGGGCCCCGCAATCATCATTACGGGGCCCTTTTAGAGGTCGAGCGTTTTTTTAGCCAGCGACTAGCGGCGACGGCGAAAGCCCAGGCCGAGCAGACCTAGCCCCATCAGCGCCAGCGTGCCCGGTTCAGGGACCTGTGCGGTTACTCTTACGTCGTCGAGGAAGTTGCCGACGGTGCCATCCGGGCTCACGGAAGTGAACTTGATGGTGGTTTCCAGGGCGTTGGCAATGAAACTTCCTGAGAAGATGCTCCAGCCACTCGTTACATGATCATTCAGCAGCGAATCGGCACTGTTTCCATCGGAAATCAGGGACAACATGAAGCTTTCAGAATTGTTCTGGCGAGCGCGGTAAGCAAAGCTCAGGTCATAACGCTGGCCAATGGTGGTATCAATGGTCTGGTAGATGCCAAATGGGCCATCCATGTCCGGGTGGGCATTCAGCTCGGCAAACTGGCTGCCGTCATAAGCGTTCACGCTGTTGAAGCCACTCTCCCAGATTTCAATGTTGCTGCCGGTCCAGCCAGCGACCTGGTCAGATGTAAAAAACTGCCAGGTGCCCGTAGTCACGTTGGGGTTTTCGAAGCTGCCATTCTCGATCAGGTTAGCGGTTGCCGGAGCGGCGAATGCGAGGCCTGCGGCAAGGATGCCCAGTGTGGCGATACGGTTGATAATGCTCATGTGGCCTTTCCTTAATGGTCATCAGTGTTGATCTGCACTGATAAAGGCAACATGTGGGCCACTGTCAAAAATTCTCCTTGAATTCAGATGCCACGATGATTTTTGAGCGCAACCTTGAAGGCAGTGTGTAAAGAATTCTGACAGGCCGGCAGCTGTTGCTGGCGATCAGAAGTGCTTCACAATAGCGCCCCCGAGGTCTCTGATAGCGCCATTACGTTCATCAAAAGACGCACCGGTTTGCGTTATATAGATCGCGATCACCAGAGGCGGGCGATGGGGTGGCCATAGCACGGCAGTGATTGAACGGGAGCCGTGGCCGCCGGCTCCAGAGCGGTCTCCGATTGTCCAGTCCGGTGGTATCGCTGCCCGGAGCAAGTTGTCACTGACACGGTTGCCTTTGAGCCAGGTAACCAGAGTATCCCGGGAACCTTTGGATAGCGCCTCACCAAGTACCAATTTGCGGAGGTTCGCGACCATCGCCTTGGGACTTGTGGTATCTCGCAGGTCGCCCGGCGTGGCCTCATTGAGTGAGGTTTCCGTCCGGTCCAGCCGCGTAACGGTATCGCCCAGATCGCGTGCATACGCGGTAACGCCGTCGGGGCCATCAATGGCCCCCAGTACCAGATTGGCGGCGGTGTTGTCGCTGGTGGCCATGGTCGCTTCACACAGCTCCCGCAAACTCATACCTGCCTCTTCCCCTACACGTGTCTCAGTGACCGGTGAATAGGTCACCAGATCGTCCTTGCTGAAGATCACTCGCCGATCCAGATCAACAGTGCCGTTATCCACCTTTGCCAGCAACGCCGCACAGGCCAGGGTTTTGAAGGTGCTTGTGATGGGGAAACGGTCATCGCCGTGATAGTCCCAGGATTCTCCAGTCCCGGAATCATAGAGGGCGATGCCCACGCGTGCGTCCAGGCGCTGTTCCACGGTTTTCACCGCCTCAAGCAACGGGTTGGCGTGGACCAGAGAAAGCGTGGAGGTCATCAACCAAAGGGCGAGCATTAACAGGGCGGAACGCATCTAATCTCCCACTGAGTAAGACAGAATTCGCGACAGGTGGCTGTAGGGCAGGCCAGTTTCCTTATGCCAGTCGTTGAAGGCCTGCTGTGCCTGCATCAAGGCCTTTTTGCTGCCGGGGCTGGCATCCAGCCGTTCCTCCCGATGCAACCCGGCGGCCACATCCGACGACAGGATAAACCCATCCCAGCCTACCCGACGCAGGAAATATTGGGCGGTGTTGCCGCCGAGGCGGGCACCGTGGCGTTTGAACCACATCAGCAAGCCGACCTGATCGTGCGAAGGCCACTGGCTCAGGAAGGCTCCAAAGCCACCGTGCTCACGGGCGCCATCCACAATCATCCGGGCGTTGTCCGGCACCGTGCGAATTTTCTGCATGTTGCGCACAATGCGTTCATCCTGTGCCAGATCCTCCAGCACTTCTGGCGGAACCTGCTGCCAGTACAGCGGCACGAACCCCTTGAAGGCATCTTCAAATCCCGGCCACTTGTTCTCGATCACTCGCCACACGAAACCGGCCTTGAAGACGCAGCGTGTGACCTCGGACAGGTAGCGGTCGTCACCCATGGCTTCAAGCTCACCGGGCGCCGCAACCCGGGGCAATATGGCGCGTAGCTCGACTTCGCCGCCTTTGCGGGCGGCTGCCTGATTGTAAATTCTGGAGAAGGACATCGTAATTTCCGGAATCCGGTTGTCGGGTTGAAGGCGTGTGGTCCACTATAAGGTAAATGGGTTCAATGAAGGAGCCAAGCCATGCCACTTATCGGATGGGTTTTTGTCATAGTCGCGCTGGCCCTGGTGGTCGGCAGCCTCTTCGTGCTGCGGGACAGCGCCAACAGTATGAAGATCTCTGACGAAAAGATGAAAAAGATCCAGGAACGCAAGGCCGAGGTAGAAGCTGAGGAAAGTGCGGAGGACCGGGAGCAGTGGTAATTTGCTGTCCCCGTTAGACATTTCACGAAAATTCACATTGTCGATGAAACGGTAGCGCAAGAGCCCCGTATCTCTGATGAATTTCTCATTTCACGGCAGTTTGGCCATTGGCGCAACCGGTCGTGAACAGTGTTCATCCAGAAAAACGGGTTTCAGAATGACGGGATATTACGATTACACCCTGGTGGCCGCCTCCTTTGTGGTTGCGGTACTGGCATCGTACAGCGCGCTCTACTTCGGCGCACAGCTTGCTACGCTCGAACAGGCAAAAGCCAGGCTATGGCTGGCGCTCGGGGCTCTGACGATGGGAACCGGGGTCTGGGTCATGCATTTCGTAGGCATGCAGGCCTATGTGATGCCGATGGAAATGAGCTACGACCTCACCATTACCCTGATTTCCTGGGTTGCCGCTGTGGGTGCTTCGGGACTGGCCCTGCATATCATCGGCAAGGACCGCGCGGGCCCGCTGCAGATCGTTATCGGCAGCCTGTTCATGGGCGGCGGTATTACGTCCATGCATTACGTCGGCATGGCGGCCATGGAGATGGAGCCGGGGATGCGCTACGACCCGGTTCTGTTCAGTGCTTCCGTTGTCATTGCGGTCGGGGCCTCGGGTGTGGCCATGTTCATTTGCCGCCGCTTGCAGTCAGTACAAGGCCTCAAAGGAACCGCCCTCCAGCTCGGCGCCGCCCTGGCCATGGGCGTGGCTATCTGTGGAATGCACTACACGGGCATGGCTGCCATGATCTATCCTGAAAACGCCATGCCCGCTGCAGACAATCTGCTATCGGGTGATTGGCTGGGTGCCCCGCTGGCCCTGTTCAGTGGCGTATTGATCCTGGTCGCTCTTTTTGCCTCCGCCAATGACGTCAAGCAGCGCCGGAACGCTGAAATCCAGGCGCTGGAGGAATCCCGGCGTGTCGAGCGCAAAGCACTGTACGATTCGACCACAGGACTGCCCAACCGGGCCAGCCTGGCGAATCATCTGGTCAAGGAACTGGCAAGGAGTGAAACCGACAAACACGAGTTCGCTGTGCTCTACCTGGAGGTTGCCAACCATCGGGAGATTCCCGACAACCAAGCTGAAGACGCAATAGCCGCCCTGGCCAGAACCGTGAGGACAGCCTTCGATGAAGGAACCTACCTGGCACGCCATTCAACCAGTGCGTTCGTGTTGCTCGTGACAAACCCCGCAGACGACAAACACAAAGACCTGTATCAGCGCCTTCGGAATCTTCCGACGGAAACAGAAAGTGGCGTTACACTTGAACTTCGAGCCGGGCAGAGCGTGTTCCCCAACTCCGGGCGTAATAGCCGGATGCTGATGAAAAAAGCGATGGAAACCTCAGAGCTTCGAAAGCTGGGGCTCGCCAGCATGAACGAAGAGGTAAAATCGGCGGATTACTTCGAGGCGCGTTCAGCATTGCCGGAAACATGATGCTGGCGGGTCAACGACGCCAGTTCATTTTGCAGCGGATCCAGCAACCGGGCCCTGACGGTAGGATGCACTCGCGATTCCGGGTAGCAAATGACCAATCGAATGTGGGATATGTGTTCGTCCTTCGGGAAAACAATATTCTCAACGTACTGGCCTGATTGGCTGGCTTTCATCAGGTTGCGCTCAGGCTTTTGATCGGACCCAAGCCGGTCGCCCTCTGAGAAAAAATTAAGGCACCTGAAGACGTTGGCCGGCGCCTTGCGGGGGTTGAATCCCCATTGGGCCGGCAACGTTCGGCCCAGGCCGCCTGCCGCAATGGTCACAACCAGGTCGACTGTGATGTCACGCCGGGCGAGTTCACGTGCCACCTTGATCGCCTCGAAACCGCCCTGACTATAGCCGACGATGGCTATTCTGCGGTTGGCGCCAGCTGCTTCGCTTAAATCGTCCGCGATGGCTTTCGTGGGATGCATATGGCTGTACATCGTTGTGTCGTGGTAACCGGACTCCTTCATCATGCGAAGCAGGTGTTTCCGCATAAGGTCATGGCCCATAAGGCCGTGAATCGCCGCCACCTTTGGTCCATTGAAACCAGGTTCAACTGCCGGGTAGTCCGGTGCCTGGGGAAAAGGAATTCGTATCATCGACTGCTTTTCTCTCTATTGGGCTATTGGGAGGAGCTTTGATCCACCAGCCGAATCGCAACACCGGCATGCTTCGCCCCGGCTTTAGTTTGGTGATGGGATTCGAAAAGACTCACCCATTGGCCTGCTTCCAGTACCAGCGTCCCCTGGCCCGCGAGGTTGCCATCACGGGTTGTGTATTCACTGGCATAGGTGAGCTGGAATGAACCAGAGGGCTTTTCCACCGGGCTGATCTCATATCCCATGGAGAGTGCCCGCGAAGCAACAAAGTTACTGTGTTCGGTTGTGACTGCTCCCACCCTTAGAACCCTTGACTCATCCAGAAACTCTGGCAGCACATCGCCTGGGGCGCCGTTAGGGGTGGTGGCACGACACTCACAGTAGCGGATTTCGAGAAGCAAAGGCTTGCTGCCGAGGTAGTCTGAAGCCGTGGGCTGGCCGGCTAACGTCAGGTCAGGGAGGGTGGAAAGTGCTAGCAAGCTGATATTGCGCAATGTCTTCCTTGGCATTTGGGGCTCCTAAAGATTGTTTACACCACTGGCTCTGACCAAACGGCATACTCATTGCCATTGGGGTCCGAGAAATGAAAACGGCGACCGCCCGGAAATGAAAAAATGTCCTGCACGATGGCACCGCCCGAGGACGTCACTTGAGGACTATCAGGGCACTTCCGTTGCTGGTGGTGGCGACCTTATCCGATTTGAAGAAGCCACCGTCCAGCCCGGCATTCTCAATAGCAACGTATTCCGGCCCGTAGTCTACAAACGACCAGCCAAACGCGCTGGCAAAGAACCGTTTCGTGACGTCAAGATCCCGTGAAGGGAGTTCAACATAGTTGATCTTTCCGGTTTCTCTCATGTCCCTAATCTCCCTCGACGACGGCTTCCCGTTCCCTCTCGTACTCATCGTACGATTTGTTGGAGCGCGCCATACACTCTTCGTACTGAGCCGGCGGAACCGTATTACATTCCTGTCGGTTGTTGTGCTGGATGTTGTCGTAAACGGCCTTGTTGCTGCATCCAGCTACCGAAAAAATGAAACACGCCATCAGAACTCTGTGCATGATTTTTACCGTCCCTAGAAGGTAGCTTTGGCGCAGCTACCATTTTCAGTTGGCGGAAGGCAGGTTGCCTCCCAGCATGTTCTCAACCACCGCCGCATTGTAGAAGGCTTCAACGGTCTGGATCTTATCGTTGCGCACGCGGAACCAGACGGCCAGCCGCACATCCCCAATCGGTTCAAAGTGGGTCTGGTAATCCAGAATCGCGAATACGTGCTCCCCGTCGGCACTGAGCTGCCGGAGGACGAGGTCTTTCTGGATGGCGGCCATACCGAACTGGTAGGACAACATGTCATCCGGACTGAGGAAATGCATGTTGGGCCCAACATATTCAAACCCGTCGGCAACCAGCCACGCTTTTGCCTCATCAAAGCGATGAGCACGGGTATCGGCGATGAACTGCTCCACGACGTCTTTTGGCTGCATGTACAGACTCCATTCCAAGACAGGACGATTTAAGTGCCTGGATCTGCGTAGATTGCATTGTTCTGCCACCCAGATCAAAGCATAGCGATTATTGTTATCGTCGTGGAGTCTTAAACCTTATTTAATCCCTGGCATCCCGATGTATCCAGGCAGCGATTTTATACGGTCGATCCAGGCCTGGATGGCTGGGTATCGCTCGAGTGTTACGCCACCTTCCCAGCCCGTTGCGACGTAAGGAAACACGGCACAGTCGGCAATGGTGGGCCGGCCCAGTGCCAGCCATGGATGTTCGCTGAGATGTTTCTCGATCAACGGAAGAACTTTAGCACTGACTTCCAGTGCGCGCGCCTTGTCCAGCGGGTACCCGAACTTGTCGATCAAACGGGCGGCGTTCGGGCCAGCGTGAATCTCGTTGGCGGCGGTCGACAGCCACTGCATGACTTCGCCCTGCTGTGCTGCGCCGTCTGGCCACCACTGGTTGCCGCCGTATTGGCGAGCCAGATACACCAGAATCGCCTGAGAGTCGCGCAGAATAACGCCATCATCGGCCAATACCGGCACCTGGCCCCAGGGATTGAGTGCGATAAACGGTGATTGTTTGTGATCGCCACCCGGGAGATCCACCGGTTCCAGTTCCAGATCAATGCCTGCTAATGCAGCAAACAGACGAACTTTGTAGCAGTTACCGGACAATTCCAGATCGTATAGTTTCATGGCATGTGCTTCCTGAGCGTTAATGGTTGTTGCTGGTGGGTGTGCTGGCGGGCCCTGATTCAGGCAATAACTGATTGAACTCCAGTACGTTCCTGTCGGGATCACGAATAAACAGCGTGATCCGGCGCGGGCCGAGACGGTGGATGTCTTCGGTAATGGCAATGCCTGCCCGATCAAGCCAGTCTTTCAGTGCGTAAAGATCGTCGACCACAAAGGCGGGATGGGTCACACCGGGTAGCTTGACCGGCTCATCCAGCAACACGTTCCGGGCGTGGGGTAATCGCGTGGCGTTGAAGATCAGGTTGATGCGCACGCCGTCTGGCGTTTCCATTTCATTGGCTTCGTACTTGTCGAAGCGGCGTATCTCTTGGAACCCAAGTTGTTCATAGAAGGCCACGGCCTGTTGGCGGTCGCTGACCCGGATACCGACGTGATCGTACTGGCGAATCGGCTGGGGTTGTTTCATGACAGGCTCCGAATGAATGACGTTGTGCCATCAGTAGACGCCTTCACGCGGATTCAATAAATGCCGTCCACCTGTTAGGATTGTTCAGGTTTTTGCACAAATCCCTGCCACACGCTGCGACGGTGCCCGCCGATGGACAAACTCAAAGCCATGAGTACCTTTGTCGCCATTGTGGATCAGGGCAGCCTCTCCGCAGCCGCTGACAAACTGGACCGATCCCCGGCCGCTGTCGTGCGAACCCTCGCCAGTCTGGAGCAGCACCTTGGTGTTCGCTTGCTCAATCGCAGCACCCGCCGTATCGCGCTTACTGATGAGGGGCGCGAATACCTCGATCACTGCCGCCGTATTCTGGCGGACATCCAGACCGCAGAGTTCCAACTCGATAGCCGGCGCGCCGACCCCGCTGGCAAGCTGACGATCACTGCGCCTGTAACGTTTGGCCGTCTGCACATCGCACCATTACTGAACCAATGGCTGAAACAGAACCCCGCCATGAGCGCGGAACTGATCCTGCTCGACCGCATCGTCGATGTGATAGAGGAAGGTTTTGATCTGGCCCTGCGCATTGGTCACCTGGCTGACAGCTCACTGGTGGCGAGACAGGTCGGCAGTACGCCCTATGTACTCTGTGCGAGCCCTGAGCTCATCGAACAACGAGGACAGCCCAGCCATCCCGAACAGCTATCAGACTGGCCAACTGTTGGGTTCACGCCTGCCGGCGAGGTGTGGCAATTTCAGGCAGAGGGAGAGCTGTGGGAGCAGCGCATTCATCCCGTAGTCAGCGCGAATCAGATTGACACCGAACTCGCCGCCGCCCGGGATGGCCTGGGCATATGCCGGGTGTTGGGCTACCAGGCGCAGGAGGATTTTAAGCGCGGCACTTTGGTACCCGTGTTGGCGGAATACAATGCCCCGGCGTTGCCGGTGCAGTTCGTGTTTCCGCACAGCCGTTTGCTGTCACCGCGAGTGCGGCAATTTCTGGATGCGGTGGTGGGGCCGTTGCAGGAACGGTTGAGTGGGATATGCAGTATGTAGCGGCTTGATTCGATCCACTTCTTCCTTGACCGACTGAGCGGCCGTCCAAAGATCAACAGATCGCTGCGCATTCAGCCAGAATTCCGGCGAATTACCAAACAAACGGGCAAGCCTGAGCGCCATTTCAGGACTGACAGCACGACGTTCGCGCAGTAATTCATTAACTGACTGGCGAGAAACACCCAGAGATTCAGCCAACCCGGCAACGGAAAGGCCATAGTCCGGAAGGAAATCCTCCCTCAGCATCTCGCCAGGGTGGGTCGGCTTGCGCTGCATGCCGGCAGTATTAAGAATAGCCATAGTCATCACCTCACTCAGTGGTAGTCACACACTTCGACTTCATACGCATCGCCATCTTCAAAACGAAAACAGATACGCCACTGATCATTGATTGAAATTGCGTGCTGCCCCTGCCTGTTTCCCGACAGCGGGTGAAGGCGATTGCCAGGCGGCACTTTCAAATCCTCCAGCTACACGGCCAGATCCACGTATTCAAGTTTTCTAGCGGCTCTCGGTGCAACATCCGCAGGAAATTTCTTTGACTTGCCCTTGGAGTAAAGTTCTTGGGTTCGTTTGTCAGAGAAGGAGTGTATTGTGCCACGTGACGCTTGTCAGCGTGACATGGCAATGCTGCATAACGCTCCGCTAATGTGCGCCGCCTGTGGCGTCACCATAGAGCGGTTTATTAGCAGATTCTGCCTGCAAACGCTCCACCAGCCACACCTTGATGATCGATTGGCGGGTAACGCCAATGCGTGCAGCCTCACGATCCAACGACTCGACAACCCAAGCCGGGAAATCGACGTTGATTCGCTTTTGTTCCTGATTAACGCGGCGAGCAGAGGACAGGTCCAGGTCATCGATGATATCTTTCTGACCTTCTTCAAATTTTTTATCGAAGTCTTTAGCTTTCATAGAGCTCAACCTCCTTCTTGCGGGAACGTCTGACTGAAATCAGACGAATACGAGCATCCCTGTACGTGACGACAGCCGACCAGTACTTTTCACCAATCTTTCCTATCAGCAAACCCCTCTGTTCATCCTCTGATTTTGCGCGGATCTCCAGCAGGTACGGATCTTTCCACAGCCCTTGGGCGGCCACGAAATCGATACCGTGCTTGCCCAGGTTGGCCTGGCATGGTTAGATTTGCCCGGTTTTCAGCACCTCACGGCTCTTTTTCTCAATTGGGTAACGGCAGAGCGACATTCTCAGTCTTGATACCGTGGGCATTTTGCTCAGAACCAGCTTTTCTAAATAGTGAATAGCGTAGTCAGCATGACCTGCAGCACGATCAAGTTCAGTCGCTATTGATTCAAAATCATCCGAATCTCGTTGCGAAGGCTTTTTAACAGCCCCCGGTGAGCGGGAGCTGTCCTCGGTAAACGTACCCTTCAAATCAAGAACTCGATCTTCAACTATTGAAAAGCTTATTCTGAAAAGATGTAGGTGGGCCGCAAGTGACACATCTACATCCAGCAACCGAACCATCTCAGCTTCAAAATAAGGTGATATTTTCGGCCTACGCAGCGATAGCTTTTCAGCAAGCCATCTCGGGTATTTCTCGTCAGATACATTGCTATCGGCAGCAAGAGTGTGCAAATTTTGAGCCGCTGTAACAATGGCTAGAAGATCAGAAAACACTAACATAGCCGCCGTCCGCCGCTCCCTGCGGGTTTGCGCTAGAGCAACTATTAGAGCCGCGATTAATGCAATGAGGCCTCCAAAAATCGCCCCCAACATTGTTTGCCAATGATCTAGCCATTCAATAATAGCGGCCATGAACAAAGTGCCTCGTAAAATCTAACGCGGAGCGCACCGGCGCACTTAAGTGAGTCAGAGTGACGCGAATTGTTATAAATGTTCTCGGACAAACTGCTCAACACTGAGATGCCGTCCCTTGCTTTGGTAGTACCCATCTAAGGCATAGGCCATCTTTTCTAGCGGAGCGTTATCATACCCAAAATCTTGAATCTCTCGAATGTAGCGTTCTATGAATCCTTGGGGAGCGAGCTCTCGCCATTGCACCACATGAACCAACTCATGGAAGTGAAGCCGAAGCTCGTTTGCGGCCTCTACCTTTATGTAATAGGTATCGTTGTAGGTGATACCTCCGACGTTCATGTCGATGAAGTCGCCTAGACCTGCTTCTCGGAGTTCTGGAAAATCAGGCTTCGGAATTTCGTCGGTAACAACGAAAAACGCTGTTTTGAGAAAATCAGGCGAGTAAAAACCACTGAAGTATTCTTCAAGGACGGAGCAAGACCGACGCACTTTTTTATGCGAGGAGTTCACCTGATGTATCCATTCCTCGATCCCTTCGATCATTACTCCTCCTATTTATAACGCCCGGCTCATCACGCGCCGGTTTGGAGCCGCGAAGCGGCGGAAAATCGGTCGCTGTGCAGCCGATTGTTATATTTATTCGGCTTTGAGCACGGAGCCTTCAAATATCTTGTGATACTTCGATGGCGAATAATCTGGGTTGAGGTAGAACTTGGGATACCTTTCCCCCTCGATACTTGCGTATCCATTTAGCTTGTCTTTGAGCTGCCCCATTTTTGAAGGAATAGCAAGCTCCTCTAGGGTCCGTTTTATAAAAACTCGATACCTCTTACCAACGAAGAACTGCTTATAAAAGGCGCTGGGTAACGAGCACTTCAGACTAGCAGGATCACCATTGACCCCAATACCTAAAAGGGTAGTAGGAGGGGAAAGCGTGATGTACCGTTTCTCTAACCCCTTTTCGATTAAGATGTTCTCCCCGATTTTTTCAATATCGGCTTTTAGTTTCTGAGCAGGCCTAATATCACCTGACGCGATGCCATTATTCACTTCTGACAGCATTGATCTGAGCGATTTAACGTCACTCTCATCTCTCATCTGCTTGAGCACATTCATAAAGTCCGAACCATCCTTGGATTCTTGGATCAATAACGGCAAGAGGCTATGAATGGTTAGTGTTGATGATTCGGGCGATAGCCCCAGATCTTCAATGATGGCAGGTAATTTGCCAGAGAATCTGGTGACACCCTTCGTAAATACTCGCGAGAATTCAGAAGCGTCTGTAGCGCCGCACTTTATTCGACCCATAAAGTCGGCTGCGAAGAAATCTCTCAAGGGGTGTGGCATGTAGCTGTGACCATTCTCAGCAGCCATTACTTGGTGCCACACATATTGGTTACCAAGCCACCCAAGAACGGTAAGCATCCTCTTAACGTGTGGGGCAAGGCGTTTCCATTGAACGGGAGCCCCATCAGTACCTCGGATATTGAGCCTTGGGCCCGTTAAGGAATCCACATTTTCAGCTAAGACAGCCTCTATAAGGGGGTTAGCCTTATCGATTCCTAGCGCACGAAAAACCAAGAAAAACTCTGAACTAGAGTGTTCCCAGAGGAAGTGGCTAAATGCCTGAACCTGCTGAAAATAATGACTAAATAGACCGCTATCTTTTTGGGCTTGAAATGCTTCAGTCCAGGTTTCCGACAAGCCCGAAGCTGTTTCAATGTATTCACGGTCTTTTTGACTTGGAATCTGTGCAAAACTAACCGATGGATGCTCTAGCAGATCTTTTCTCTGCTTGGAAAATTCTTCTTTGTAATTGTCAGGAACGACCAGTTGATCATGGAGCAAAAAGGCCTCTACGAAACGACCAAGCGCAACATGCTCCATATCCAACAGGTTTGGCTCAGAGATTGGGACGAATCCCAACGCACGTTGAACGCTCGATATTGTAGAGTTATCAATTAAGGTCGCCATATGCTGTTAACTCCCCAAATATAACGCAGAACTTTGCGGCAATTATGGAACCGCGAAGCGGCGGGAAAAATTGCCCGACAACAGTGACTTGTCAGCTGAAACCGATCCTAGTTTGAAGGCCACAAGGCTAGGATTCTTCCTTTGTTCATCACGACAAAACTATCAGGATCACTCTTGTATACCGCGCGTCGTTTCGTTTCCCACGAATAATAACCTTTCACTTCCCATTGCCGCGGAGCTCCGAGTGCATCTTCCAGTTTATTCTGTAAAAACTCATTACCAAATTTGTGATTAAACCCAAGTCGATACATTATGTGGGATATGGCTTGATCGTCTTTAGAATTATCAAAATAGTATATTGTACTTTTGAAGATTGAGTGTTCCAGATTTACCGTCCAGTAACCTTTATCTGTCTTTTCAATTGTTTCGGGCGAGAATGTATTTTCAAGCTCCTTTCGACTACTGCCCGGCCGAATATCTTGTAAACCCTGTGGGAAAGGATTGTTCTTGCCAAACAACGACTCTGTTTGGAGTTCGTAAAGTTGATCGCGTATTGAGCGCAACTGTTTATTTAAAGACTCAACCTGAGACGTTTTTGATGAGACTTCGCCACGGAGCTCTATCGCTTCTCTAGTAACGTTTCCCAACTCCTTCTCAAGATCTGCCGTTCGGACCGGTAAAATCACTTCATTGAAGAGTAAAAGCATAAAGCCAACTGTACTGGCGACAGCCACTGCCGCAACAGCAATTGGGTGATTTCCCGGACCGGATTCTGGTATTTGTAAGTTTATCTGAGGAGCTCTGGGGTCCAGCAATTTTCCTTTTCTCAATTCAACCTCTCCGAGTGAACATGCACACAGCTAACAACAGTTCGATAGCGCTCAAATTGATCACACAGATTTGACCGCTTCATGATTCCATCCAATCACGGTGTGTTCGTGCGTCAACGATCAAGGTAAACAACAGCTTAGCCTACACCTCACCGTGCTGCCATGTAGTATCGAGGCAGTCACCGTTCTCCCAATCATATCGGCCTCACGCTCATGGTTCAGCGGCAGGTTGGCTGTCCGAGCACAAAAAAAGCGCCGTGCTCATAGAGCAGGGCGCTTTCTTCAGTAAAGGCGGGCTTACGCTTTCGGCCCGGCCTCCACGATGGCGTCGGAAACATCAAACTTCTTGAAGTTTTCCACGAACTGGCCAATCAGCTCGGCGGCCTTGGCGTCGTAGTCTTCCTTGCTGGCCCAGGTGTTGCGGGGGTTCAGCAGGTTGTTGTCCACGCCCGGTACGTCAACCGGCACGTCCACGTTCAGGGTGGGCAGGTGCTCGGTCTCGGCATCGTCCAGGTCGCCATTTTGGATGGCAGCGATGATGCCACGGGTGGTGGGGATGCTGAAACGCTCGCCCACGCCGTAGGGGCCGCCGGTCCAGCCAGTGTTCACCAGGAAGACCTTGCTGCCAAACTCATCCATGCGCTTCATCAGCAGCTCGGCGTAGACGCCGGCCGGGCGCGGGAAGAAAGGCGCGCCGAAGCAGGTGGAGAAAGTGGCTTTCAGCTTGGACGAAGAGCCCATTTCGGTGGAGCCCACCAGCGCGGTGTAGCCACTCAGGAAGTGGTAGGCCGCGGCTTCCTTGCTGAGGATGGACACGGGCGGCAGTACTCCAGTCATGTCGCAGGTCAGGAAGACGATGTGTGACGGCTCGCCGGCGCGGTTCTCAATAACGCGTTTCTCAACGTGCTCCAGCGGGTAGGCGCAACGGGAGTTTTCGGTGAGAGAGACGTCGGTGTAGTCCGGCTCGCGGGTTTCCGGGTCGATGGTGACGTTTTCAACGATGGCACCGAAGCGGATGGCGTCCCAGATAATAGGTTCGTTCTTCTGGCTTAGGTCGATGCACTTGGCGTAGCAGCCGCCTTCAATGTTGAAGACGGTGCCGGGGCCCCAGCCATGCTCGTCGTCGCCGATCAGGAAGCGATCAGGGTCGGCGGAGAGGGTGGTCTTGCCGGTGCCGGAGAGGCCAAAGAACAGGCATGTTTCGCCGTCTTCACCAACGTTGGCGGAGCAGTGCATGGGCAGCACGTCTTTTTCCGGCAGCAGGAAGTTCTGTACGGAGAACATCGCCTTTTTCATTTCGCCGGCGTAGTGCATGCCTGCCAGCAGTACCTTGCGCTTGGCAAAGTTGATGATCACACAGCCGTTGCTGTTGGTGCCATCGCGCTCGGGCACGCACTCAAAATTGGCGGCGTTGAGGATCTGCCACTCCTGCTTGTCGGCCGGGTTGAAGCTGTCAGGGCGAATAAACAGGTTCTGGCCGAAGAGGTTCTGCCAGGCGGTTTCGGTGGTCATGCGCACCGGCAGGTAGTGTTCCGGGTCGGAGCCAACGTGTACCTGGCTTACAAAGCTGTCTTTCTCGGCGATGTAGGCTTCAACGCGATCCCAGAGGGCATCAAACTTGTCCGCATCGAACGGGCGGTTGATGGGGCCCCAATGGATATCGTCAGAGGTACTGGGCTCTTCGACGATGTAGCGGTCTTTCGGGGACCGGCCTGTACGTTCACCGGTTTTGACCACCAGAGAACCATTTGCGGCCAGTTGGCCTTCGCGTCTTTCCAGTGCCAGCTCAACCAGTTGTGCTGCACTCAGATCATTATAAGTGTTACTCACTTCGACCTCGCCCTCGGGATGTGATCGTGATTACTCAGGCCGTCCCCCCTAAAAATTGACGGAAATCTGAGCAATCGGGTCAATTCAGGCGCGCTATTATGCCAGAGACGCCGGTAAAAAACGACTGCCCCGGAAGCCGCTCTACGACTGGCTTTCGGGCCGTTCAGCCGGGTGTTCAGTGTAACGTATGGCCGGTGAAAAGGTGATCAATATCATTTCTATCGAAGCGATAGTGTTGATGACAGAACTGGCAGTCCATTTCGATGGAACCCTGCTCGTCGAGGATACTGTAGCACTCCTCCTTGCCGATGGATTCCAGGGCGCCCAGCGTTCGCTCCCGCGAGCAGCTGCAACGGAAGGCGACGGGCTCGGCATCGAACAGGCGCACAGTTTCTTCGTTGAACAGGCGATGGAGCACGGTTTCGCTGTCCAGGGTCAGTAGTTCTTCGGCTTCCACAGTGCTGGCCAGGTGGTTAAGGCGATCCCACAGGTCGGAGTCCTGTTCGGTGTCGCCGGGCAGTTTCTGCAGCATCAGGCCGGCGCTGCAGTTTTCATCGGCAAACAGGAAAAAGCTGGTGGGGATCTGCTCGGAGCGTTCGAAGTATTCTTCCAGGCAGCCGGCCAGGCTTTCCTCTTCCCGGGGCACCACGCCCTGGTAACGCTGGCCTTTGTCCGGGGAGATGGTGATGGCCATGCGGCCCTCGCCCAGCAGCGCATTCAGGGAGTCCTCGGTCACAGCGTGTTCGTCGTAACGGGCCAGGCCACGGATGAAACGATCATGGCTGCACTCTGCCATCAGTGTGCGCAGCGGGCCTTCGCCCTGGGCTTGCAGCGATAGGGTGCCTTCAAACTTGAGGGTGCTGCTCATCAGCACGCTGGCCACCAGGGATTCGCCCAGCATGCGCCGCACGGACGCGGGGTAGGGAGCCTGGCTGCCAATTTCACTGTAGCTGTCGTTCAGTTTCACCCAGGCTCCCCGGACCTGGCTGTCTTCAAAAATAAATCGCTGGAACTGGTCCCGGGATGCCATTGGTATTTCTCCTGAGCGTTAAAGTCGGAAACGGTAATCATTGGGGCGGGAAACAGGAATGCTAGAGCCCGTTCTGTTCCCGGAAGCGTTGTATATCCCGTCGGTCTTTCTTGGAAGGCCGTCTGGCCGGGGGTAGCTGCGCCGCCTGCATGGTTTTGCGCTGCCACGAGAGTTCTTCCCGGCGTTTCACGCTGTCGTCGGTTTCGTGATAGAGCTTCTGGGCTTCGGGGGCGCCCCGGCGCCGGTCACTGATGTCGTCCACCACCACAATGCATTCCTGCCAGCCCAGCCGCAGGGTCACTTTGGCGCCGGGCTCCACCAGTTTTCCGGGTTTGGTTCGCTGGCTGTTGTAGTGAACCTTGCCCCCTTCGATGGCTTGCTTGGCGAGGTTGCGGGTTTTGTAGAAGCGTGCTGCCCACAGCCATTTGTCGAGTCTTACGCGGGTGTCGTCAGTGGTGGTTGCCGTCATGTCTCCTCACCTGATGAGCGTATACCCATAGTATAGCTGGCTCACTGGCCGGATGGCAGGGGTTGGCGCTGACGCAGTGCCGGCAGGATTTCATCAAAATGATGAATCGAGGGAATGTCGGGGTGCCGGTGGCGGGCGGGCTGCCTGCTGTCTGGTGCCAGAATGGCAAGGCACTGGGCGATGCCAGCGGTGCGGGCGCTTTCCAGTACCGGGAAGCTGTCGTCCACCATCAATGTTGCGGCGGCCTGATAGGCTTCCAGCCCGGCAAGGTCCTGCCAGAAGGCGGGATCTTCCTTGGGTTTGCCCAGCTGGTGGCTCGAGATGATGTTGTCCACCCGGCTGTCCAGGCCGGTGCGCTGAAGCTTCAAACTGAGCGGGTCCGGATGGCAGTTGGTGACAATCACGGAGCGCAAACCGGTATCACGGACGGCATCGAGAAAATCCGTTACATGGGGGCGGTAGCCAATGCGTTCGCCCACTTCGGCCTTGAGCCCGGTGATGTCCATGTCCAGCCGGTCGCTCCAGTAGTCGGTGCAGTACCAGTTCAAAGAACCACGTTCGGCCATGATCATTGGGATGATGGTGTCACGGGCTTCTTCCGGGCTGAGATTATTGTACTCGGCGTAACGCCTGGGCAGGTGCTCGAGCCAGAAATGGTTGTCGAAATGCAGGTCGAGCAGAGTTCCGTCCATATCCAGGAACACCGTCTCAAGGGAGTGCCAGTTCACCATAAACAAAAACAGCCTGAAGTTGGTTAAACGTCAGGCTGCCGAAGAATGCGCAAATTGGCAAGGCGGGTTTTTACGGATCAGTTACCGCTTTGTTCAATGGGCTGTTGTTTCCTGCCGGTGCGAGTACAACCGAGGCAGCGAACAAAGGTGGCTTTGGCCGGGCCAACAACCAGGACTTCGCCGGCTTCCGCTGCGTTACCGCCCAGTGCGGAGAACGGCAGGGATACCAGGTAAACCACGCTTCCCACGATGGTGGTGGCAAACAGGGCCGGGCGAACAAACAGCGCATCGCCTGTCATCGCCAGTGCTGAGGGCTCTTCGTCAATGGCTTGAGCGTGGCCGACGGAGGAAAAAGCCAGCAGGCAAACCGCTACGGCTGTAATAACGATGTGGGAAATCTTACCGGTCATTTCTTGTTTCTCCTGAGCTTACCTTAGCTTGTCGGCGTTCTGATCTGGCCGATGGTCGCCCTGCCTAGGATGGCTGACGATACATATACCGCACAGTGTAGCTTACGATTATGGATACTCTGTTAACTATGAATCATATTTGCGTATTTTCAAACGATTTTTCTGTTTCATTAGTTGTCTGGAGGCCGTTCAGCGCTGGCATTTTCCACAGTAAACCGTCGAGCGCTGGTTCATCCGGATTTCCTTCAGCGGATGGCCGCATTCGCGGCAGGACTCGCCATTGCGGCCATACACCAGCAGCGACTGGGCAAAATAGCCCGGTTTGCCGTCGCTGTTCACAAAGTCCCGCAGGGTGGTTCCACCCATGAGAATCGCCGCACTGAGGGTTTCGCGGATGGCTTCCACCAGGCGGTTGTAGCGGTCCAGGCTGATGCGGCCGGCGGCGCGTCGGGGGTGGATGCCGGCCTTGAACAGGGCTTCGTTTGCATAGATGTTGCCCACGCCCACCACCACATGATTGTCCATGATGAAGGACTTTACCGGTGTCTTCTTGCCCCGCGAGAGTCGATAGAGCAGGCGCCCGTTGAATTCCGGTGCCAGGGGTTCCGGCCCCAGGCTGGCGATCAGTGGATGCTGGTCCGGTGTTTCGGACCAGAGCCAGCAACCAAAACGGCGGGGGTCGTTGAAGCGCAGGCGAATGCCGTTGTCGAGTGTCAGTTCCACGTGGTCATGAAGTAGGGGCTCACTCTGATCGGTGATCACCCGCAGGCTGCCGGACATGCCCAGGTGCACGATCAATGTTCCGGCAACGGTGGCCGAGCTTACGCCAATCAGCAGGTATTTGGCCCGGCGGTCCACGGTGTGGATGACAGAGCCTTCGATCAGTTCCGCGAGGTTGCCCGGCACGGGCCAGCGCAGGCGTCCGTCGCGCACGGTTACCTGAGTGATGGTCCGGTTTTCACAATGGGGGGCGATGCCGCGTCGGGTGGTTTCTACTTCGGGCAATTCGGGCAAAGGGGTATACTCCAGCGGCACGGGCGGTAACGGATAAGTGTAATCGGTAACAAATTCGCATCCAAATGCGGTTGTTCGAGCTAACAACTGTACGCTAAAGTGGCTCGATACGGTTGTCGGGCAGTGCCGGACCCGGATTTCGAACGAGGAAAACTCTATGTGGTACAACGGTCTTCTGGACCTTTCGGTGATGCAGCTGATTCTGGTTGCGCTGGGGCTTACCCACATCACAATTATCAGCGTTACGCTTTACCTGCATCGTCATTCTGCCCACAACTCGCTGGATCTTCATCCGGTGTTGGCGCATTTTTTCCGTTTCTGGCTGTGGCTGACCACGGCCCAGAACACCAAGCAGTGGACGGCGATTCACCGTAAACATCACGCCAAGTGCGAAACCGAGGAAGACCCTCACAGCCCGGTGGTCCTGGGTATCCGCAAGGTGCTGCTTGAAGGTGCCGAACTGTACGACGAGGCCGGTACACCAGAAACGCTGGAGCGTTATGGCCAGCGTACCCCGGAAGACTGGGTCGAGAACAACGTGTATAGCCGCTATAAACTGCTGGGCATTCAACTGATGGCGGTGATTGATCTGCTGCTGTTCGGTGTTCACGGTATCTGGATCTGGGCGGTTCAGATGATGTGGATTCCGGTATGGGCGGCTGGCGTGGTCAATGGCATCGGGCACTTTATGGGGTATCGCAATTTCGAGTGCAGCGACAACGCCCGCAACATTTCGCCCTGGGGCATCCTGATTGGCGGCGAAGAGCTGCACAATAATCACCACACCTACCCCAATTCCTCCAAGCTGTCTCGCCGCTGGTATGAAGTGGACATTGGCTGGGGCTATATTCGTCTGTTCCAGTTCTTCCGGTTGGCGAATCCCAAGGGCTTCAAGCCGATCGCACATTATGTACCTGGTAAGCAGGAAGTGGATGTCGAGACGGTTCAGGCCATTACCAACAGCCGGTTCGATATTATGCGTCAGTATCGTAAGCGGGTGATGGAGCCGGTGTTGCGTCAGCAGAAGGCGGTGATGGACGAGGAGATCCGTCCGCGTTATCGCAGCCTGAAGCGGTTGCTGTCCCGTGAGGTGACGTTGATCAAGCCGAAGGAGAAGGAGCACTTGGACATTGCTCTGCAGAGCAATGCGGTGCTGCGGCAGATTTATGAGAAGAGCAACGAGCTGCAGGAGTTGTGGCGTCGCCGTGGTTTGAAGCCGCAGGAGAAGTTGCATGCGCTGATGGAGTGGTGCCGGGAGGCGGAGGCCAGTGGCATTCGTTATCTGGAAGACTTTGCGGCGCATTTGCGGGCTTATTCTCTTCGGCCTTCTCCGTAATTCTCCTTGTAGCCTGAGGGTTCAGGTGTCTGGTCCCGAGGTGGGGTGCCTTTTCTTCTGGGAAAAGAATTCGCTTTGCTCAGACACCTTTTCCCGGCAGAAAAGGCACCCCACCCCGAGACCGTCTGACCACTTCGGGATCGCTGTTGCGGTTTCTTCAGACAGGTTCTGATTCTTCTACTCTGAATAAACAGTAGGTCACCTGGCCTGCTGTTTTTTGTCGATGCAGGGTCCAGTTGGCTGGTGCTTTGGGTGTCTGCATCTCGCTTTCGTGTTCTGCGTAGATCCAGCCCCCGGGTTTTACCCAACCATTGTCCGCGATCATCGGGAACAGTTTTTCCAGCCAGCCCTGTCTGAAGGGTGGGTCCATGAACAGGATGTCGACGGGGTTGGCCGGTGGCTGGGCCAGGTAGGTGTCGACAGCCTTGCAGGCCACTTCTCCGTTTTCTGATTTCAAAAGGCGCAGGTTGCTTCTCAGGGCCTGGGCGAGTGCGGGCGTGTAATCGACGAAGACGGTTGTGCCAGCGCCTCGGGAGAGGGCTTCGAGGCCGAGGGCGCCGGAGCCGGCGAAGAGGTCGAGGCAGCGGCTGCCGGCGAGGTGGTGCGTTAACCAGTTGAAGAGGGTTTCGCGGGTGCGGGCGGGAGTTGGGCGCACGCCGCCGGCTTCGGGGAAGCGGAGTTTGCGGCTGCGCCAGTCGCCGCCGATGATGCGGAGTTCTCCGCCGCCGCTAGCGGGCCTGGGTTTCTGGTTGCGTGCCATTCTGGGTGCGGCCTCTTGATCGCTGGTGTGGTGCGCCTGTGAGTGCGGTTGGCGCCATGTTACGAAGGTTTATCGGGCGAGTCACCTGCGGCCATCACTTCGGCCAGCCAGTCTGCTAGAATACCGCCTTTCTTATATTCCGCGAATCGACGACCAATGGTATGACTATGACGGCAGAGTGGATTGCTATCGGCCTTCTGGCCCTTCTTGTCCTTGTGTTTGTTCTGGATGTGGCGGCAAACCGTCAGCGTGTACCCCGGCCAAAGCCGGTGCCCCAGAAGAAGCCGGAGGCTCCGGAAGGTGCTACCCCGAAATCCGGGGCGGAGGAGAAGGCGGAGCCTAAGTCCGAGCCCGATAGCGCGCCGGTCGCGGAAGCACCTGAAAAGCCTGCTGTTGAGGAAGCGCCCGCTGAAACCCCGACAACGCCGGAGCCTGAACCAGAGCCGGAAGCGCCTCAGGTCAGTGTTTTCGAGCGTATTCGCAAGGGGTTGGGTAAAACCCGTGCCAACCTGACCGGTGGTTTTGCGGATCTGTTTTCCATCGGCAAGAAGGTGGACGAGGATCTGCTCGAGGAAATCGAGACCACGCTGCTGATGGCGGATGTGGGTGTGACTGCTACGTCGGAAATCATTGAGTCGCTCACCGACAAACTGGAGCGCAACCAGCTCAAAGACGGCGAAGCCCTGCGCAAGGCTTTGAGGGACGAGCTCCATGGCTTGCTGGCGGATGTGACAAAGCCCCTGGAAATTGAAGCCGGCAAGAAGCCTTACGTCATCCTTATGGTGGGTGTGAACGGTGTTGGTAAAACCACTACGATCGGCAAGCTCACCAAGCTGTTTCAGCGGGACGGCAAGTCGGTGATGCTGGCGGCGGGGGATACTTTCCGTGCCGCGGCGGTTGAGCAGTTGCAGGTGTGGGGCGAGCGTAATGACGTTCCCGTCGTGGCCCAGCATACCGGCGCCGACAGCGCATCCGTCATCTTTGATGCTGTTCAGTCTGCGCAGTCCCGTGGTGTGGATGTGGTGATTGCGGACACCGCCGGCCGCCTTCAGAACAAAGACAACCTGATGAGCGAGCTGGAGAAGGTTGTTCGGGTCATGAAGAAGCTGGATGAGTCCGCGCCCCACGAGGTCATGCTGGTTCTGGACGCCGGCACTGGCCAGAATGCGTTGAGTCAGGCCCAGGTGTTCCAGCAGGCGGTGGGGGTCAGCGGCATTACCCTGACCAAGCTGGACGGCACGGCCAAGGGTGGTATTGTGTTTGCCATCGCCCGGCAGTTGCAGCTACCCATCCGTTACATTGGTGTGGGGGAGCAGGTGGATGACCTGCGCAGCTTCGATGCCCGCACCTTTGTGGATGCGCTGTTTGATGAAAGCTCGGATAAGTAACCTTCAATGATCGAGTTCCGCCAGGTCACCAAACGTTATGACAGCGACCATACCGCGTTGCGTCAGGTCAATTTCGGCCTGGAGCGTGGTGAGTTGGCGTTTCTTACGGGGCATTCCGGTGCTGGCAAAAGTACGCTGCTGAAGCTGATTATGGTGATGGAGCGCCCCAGCGCCGGCGAGGTGATTGTGGGCGGGCAGGTGCTCAATACCCTGCCGCGCCGTCAGGTGCCTTACATCCGCCGACACATCGGTGTGGTGTTCCAGAATCACCAGTTATTGTTTGATCGCACCGTGTTCGACAACGTCGCCATGCCTTTGGAGGTGATGGGCACCCCGGCCCGGGATATCGGTCGCCGCGTACGGGCCGCTCTGGACAAGGTGGGGTTGTTGAGCAAGGAAAAGATGAACCCGATGCAGCTATCCGGGGGTGAGCAGCAGCGGGTGGGCATTGCCCGTGCCGTGGTGAACAAGCCTCCGGTACTGTTGGCGGATGAGCCCACCGGTAACCTGGACCCGGAATTGTCTGCCGATATCATGCGGCTGTTTGCGGAATTTAGTCAGGTCGGGGTCACGGTGTTGATTGCTACCCACGACATTGCACTGATTAACGATCTCGGTCGCCGTACGTTGACTCTCGATCATGGTCGGCTGGTGACAGGTGTTGGCGCAAAAGGGGGGCTTTATGGCTAACGATCCCCGACGGCAGCCTGCCCGGGGCGCCAAAAGTGCCCGTTCACCCTGGCGCCAGCAGGCCGAAAGTTACCTGAATCATCATCGTAAGGTGGCCCGGGACAGCGCGCAGCGTCTTTGGCATTCACCCGTGGCGAGCATGATGACCTGGACGGTGATGGGCGTGGCGCTGGCGCTGCCAGTGGCGCTCATGCTGTTGCTGGCCAGTCTGGAAGGCGTCAGTGCCGGCTGGGAAAGCTCGGCAAGGGTGACGGCCTATCTGAGTGACTCCGTTTCTATTGAAGATGCCCGGTCATTGAAAGCCGAGGTGGCTGATGACAGCCGGGTGGCGGAAGTCGAGCTGATCGATCGTGAGACTGCGCTGGAAGAGTTCCGCGCTTCTTCCGGCCTTGAAGACGCCCTCGATTACCTGGACGGAAACCCGCTTCCCCATACTCTGCTGGTCACACCCAGTGAAGGTTCCCGCACCGCCGACGGCGTGGAAATGCTGCTGAAGGTTATTGAAGGGCTGGACGGTGTTGACCGGGTACAGGTGGATCTCGGCTGGTTGCAGCGTCTGAACGCGATGACCGACCTGTTGGGCCGTGCCGTCTGGGCGCTGGCGCTGTTGTTGGCGGCCGCCGTGGTGCTGGTGATTGGCAATACCGTTCGCCTTGCGATTGAAAATCGCCGCGACGAAATTCTGGTGGCAAAGTTGGTGGGTGGCACCGACGCTTTCGTGCGCCGGCCGTTCCTCTATACCGGGGCCTGGTTTGGCCTGGGCGGTGGTATTGTGGCCTTTATCCTGCTGCAGGCGTCGCTCTGGTGGCTCAGTGGCCCAGTGGAGCGCCTAGCCGGGTTGTACCGCAGTGAGTTTTCCCTGAGCGGGCTGAGCGTCGATGGCGCGCTGGCGTTGATAATTGCAGCCATGCTGTTAGGCTGGTTAGGCGCCTGGGTTGCCGTCAAGCGCCATCTGGATGACATTGAGCCGGGGGAAATTGCCGGCGGATGATCTCCGATCTCGGAAATACCGTATTGAAGCCAATGCAGGTTTCGGCGTAGCTTGAAGATAGAATTCGAAGGCAGCCAGATTTCCAGTTTGTTGATTTGAAACGGTTTAGATGGAAATTTGGGTTATTTGCAGAGTGCTTGGCGGGCTGAATTAGAGTTGCTATATTTATCGGTCGTCATGTTCGGAGGATAAGACATGGGTACGAGTTTACAGATCATCGACAGACTGGTTCCGGGTGCCAACCTTGAGTCCTATATCCAGGCGGCCAGCCGCATTCCGGTACTGTCTGTCGAGGAAGAGCGCAAGCTCGCCGAGCGACTGCATTACGATGGTGATGTGGAAGCCGCGCGTGAGTTGGTTCTTTCGCATCTGCGCTTCGTGATCCACATTGCCCGCAGCTATGCGGGTTATGGGCTGTCCCAGGCAGATTTGATCCAGGAAGGTAACGTAGGCCTGATGAAGGCGGTCAAGCGTTTCAATCCGGAATACGGTGTTCGTCTGGTGTCCTTTGCAGTGCACTGGATCAAGGCCGAGATTCACGAGTTTATCCTGCGCAACTGGCGCATCGTGAAAGTGGCGACCACCAAGGCGCAGCGTAAGTTGTTCTTTAACCTGCGCAGCCAGAAGAAGCGTCTGGCGTGGTTAAGCCATGATGAGGTTAATGCCGTGGCCAGTGATCTTGGGGTTGAGCCCAAGGTTGTGCGGGAGATGGAAGGCCGTCTGGCTTCCCACGATACGGCATTCGATGGCCCCCAGGATGATGACGACGACAATGCTTATCAGGCGCCGGCGTATTATCTGGAAGACAAGCGCAGCAATCCGGCCACGCAGTTGGAGCAATCAGACTGGACGGACGATTCCAATGGTCGTCTGATGGCGGCGCTGGGGCAGTTGGATGAGCGTAGCCAGGATATCCTTCGTGAGCGCTGGTTGTCGGATAGCAAGTCGACACTGCATGAGCTGGCTGACCGATATGGTGTTTCCGCTGAGCGTATTCGTCAGTTGGAGAAAAACGCCATGAAGAAGATTCGTCTGCATATGACAACGGAAGAAGAGGCGGCTTAACCCTTAGTTGACTTGGGGTTTGTCAGAACGCCACCACCCTTTGCGGGGTTGGTGGCGTTTTTGTTTGTATACTCTTTTAAAACAAACCTTGGGTAAGAACAAATGACTGAAAATCGGTTTCATATAGCCTTCCTTGGTGTTGGCCTCATGGGTGAGCCCATGGTTCGGAATTTGTTGGATGCGGGTTATCCAATGACGTTGTGGAATCGGACGGGGAGTAAGTGCGAGCCTTTTGCCGATGAAGCTACCATTGCCGGTACACCGGAAGACGCGGTTCGAGATGCCGACATCGTCATCACCATGCTGGAGAACGGCGATGTGGTGGATGACGTGATGGTGGCCCAACGCGGTATCGCGGCGCTCAAGGCCGGGGCGGTCTATATTGATATGAGTTCGGTTCAGCCGTCGCTGGCGCGACGCCATGCGGCCTTGGCTAAGGAGCAGGGGGCCGGGTATGTGGATGCGCCTGTGTCCGGCGGCACTGTTGGCGCTGAGCAGGCAACGCTGAGTATTATGGCTGGTGGCTCTGGCGCAGACGTTGAGCGGGTGCGGCCAGTTTTTGAGGCTCTGGGGAGATGCACGCCCATTGGTCCGGTAGGGGCGGGGCAACTGGCGAAGCTGGCGAATCAGGCGATCGTGGGGATTACCATTGGCGCGGTGTCAGAGGCGTTGTTGCTGGCAGCGAAGGGTGGGGCTGATCCTGCCGCTGTTCGGGAGGCGCTGATGGGCGGTTTTGCGGGCAGTCGGATTCTGGAGTTGCACGGGCAGCGGATGATTGACCGGGACTTTTCGCCCGGTGCGCCGGCGCGAATTCAGTTGAAGGACCTGCGGATGATTCTGGATGAGGCCCGTTCCGAGGGTCTGACCCTGCCGCTATCGCAGCAGGTGCATAATGAGTATCAAAGCCTGATCGCCAACGGGCACAGCGATGTGGATCACAGTGGTTTGTTGCTGGAACTGGAGCATCTCAACGGGGCATTGTTGGGTTCTTCGTCGGCCATCAAGCGCAAGTAGCAGGCTCGCTATGAAAGTCTCCATGCTGTTTGCCGAGGTGAAATGCAGGAGCACGGCGCGGGTGAGATTAACTTTCGGAATGTTTTCGCAGCGCTGGACCGCCTGGGCTATGGTGGTTGGATGAACGTGGAATATTGCCTTGCGGGCTATACGGTGTCGAGACTAGGCTGGTTCGGGGTATGTCGTGACCGTCGCCATTGGCGACACCCTCTTACAAGATCGTAACTGGTCGGCAACGGATGTTCTTCGTACCCTAGCTGTTAATGTAATCCGCTATCGGGAGGAAAACCGGTGAAAGCACTGGTAATTGAAGACGATCAGGACGTGGCAAACTACCTTGTTAAAGGGCTGAAAGAGTCTGATTTTGTCGTGGACCACGCGGCGGATGGCAAGGAAGGCATGATGATGGCCGCCAGCGAAGACTACGACATCATGATTGTGGACCGCATGTTGCCAGGTATGGACGGCCTGTCGATCATCAAAACGGTGCGTGCCACTGGCAACCAGGTTCCAGTGTTGATCCTCAGCGCCCTGGGCGATGTGGATGACCGGGTGGAAGGCCTGCGTGGTGGTGGCGATGACTATCTGACCAAACCGTTCTCTTTCACCGAGCTGCTGGCCCGTATCGAATCCCTGGTGCGCCGTAATCGCCAGTCTGCGGAAACCGAGACCGTGCTGCGGGTGGCAGATCTGGAAATGGACCTGCTTGCCAGAACCGTTAAGCGGGCCGGGCACAACATTGATGTTCAGCCCCGGGAGTTCCGTCTGCTGGAATATCTCATGCGAAATGCCGGGCAGGTGGTCACTCGTACCATGTTGCTCGAAAAAGTATGGGACTATCATTTCGACCCCCAGACCAACGTCATCGACGTACACATCAGCCGTCTGAGGGCGAAGATCGACAAGGAATTCGAGACCCCCTTGCTGCAGACCATACGGGGTGCAGGGTACATGTTGCGTGAAACTGCTTAGCCAGCTCAGAACCTCATCGTTCCAGTTAGCCCTGCTGTACATGGTGGTGTTCGCCACCTCGGTTTTTTTGCTGCTGGCGTTTATCTACTGGCGCACGGCAGGGTTCATGACTGCCCAGACCGATGAGACCATCGAGGCCGAGATTGCCGGCCTCGCGGAGCAATACCGTGGCAGCGGTATCAATGGCCTTATTTCCATCATCCGCGAGCGTGTTGCCCGCGACCCCAACGCCAAATCCATCTATCTGTTGACGACGGACGACTTCGTCAAGCTCGCGGGTAACATCGAAAACTGGCCCAAGGGTTCTCGCTCTGACAGCGGCTGGATCAATTTCACTCTGAATCCGTCAGTGGGCTGGAATGGTCCGGAGCGACTCGCACGGGCTCGCATTTTCGAAGTGCAGGGTGGCCTGCGCCTGTTGGTGGGCCGTGATGTGGACGAGCTCACTAACCTGAAACGGGTGATCGAAACCGCCATTAACTGGGGGATGGGTATTACCCTGGCGCTGGCGCTGTTAGGCGGGTTCCTGATGAGCCGGAGCACCACGCGGCGCATTGAAGTCATCAACAACACTTCCCGGCGCATCATGAATGGGCATCTGTCCCTGCGTATACCAACCCGAGGTACCGACGACGACTTCGACCAGCTGGCAGAAAACCTGAACCAGATGCTGGATCGCATTGTTTACCTGATGGAAGGTATCCGGCATGTGTCCGACAGCATCGCCCACGATTTAAGAACCCCGCTGACCCGGCTGCGCAATCAGCTTGAAAACACCCTTATGTCGGTAGACAACGACGAGGCCCGGGAGCAGGCCGGCAAGGCCGTGGCAGAGGCGGACCAGTTGTTGGCCACCTTCAATGCCCTGCTTCGGATCGCGCGTTTGGAAACCCGTGGCAATACAGCGGACATGCAGCAGGTACCCCTGGGAGAGCTGGTTAGCGATGCGTGTGAGCTGTATGAAGCGTTGGCGGAAGACAAAGAGCAGCAGTTCGAGCAGTCCCTGGAAGATCATGTGGTGATCGAGGGCGATCGGGACCTGCTGTTCCAGATGGTCAGTAACCTGATTGATAACGCTATCAAGTACACCCCGGAACAAGGCGAGATCCGGGTAAACGTACGCAAGGACGGCAACGACGCGATTTTCGAGGTTGGGGACAGTGGCATTGGTATCCCCGATGACGAAAAAGACCAGGTGTTCCAGCGCTTCTACCGGGTTGGCAAAAGCCGGTCATTGCCCGGCAACGGCCTTGGGCTCAGCCTTGTCAGCGCGGTCGCGGAGATCCACCAGGGTGTTATCTCATTGAGCGATCATCACCCAGGGGAAGATTATCCGGGGCTGATGGTCACCATTCGGTTGCCCGCCTACTCGCCGAACCGGAAACGTCTGAAAGACACCCAGACCATTTCCGCTTCGGAAGCCGGAGAACAGAGCTCCCCGGGGGAGCTCAGGGGCGTTTGATCAGTTGCTGGATGCGCCGCGGAACTGATTTACGCGGCTCATCACTGGCTTCAGCAGCGTGTCTACCTGTGAGCGGCGACGATCGAATTTGGCCTGGATGCTGTCCCACTCACCTTCCAGATGTTTCTGTTCCAGCATGATAAACGCCGCCAGGTTATGACGGTTCAGCTTGCCGGTGATGCCGTATTGGTCAAGCCGATAGCCGATACTGTCGAGACCATTTAGGGCCGTGTTGAGAAGCTTTTTGGTGTTCATTCTGGTATCCCGTGCTTGGACGTTAAATCGGAAATTCAGTTAATTGAACGCTAACGCCTGCGTCTAGAGTGCGCAACCTAATCTGGCCCTGACCAAAACGTAATTCGGCCGCCACCACTGTGTAACCTGTTCTGTGGAAAATGGAAGGTGTAGCTAAGGAAGCCGGCGGAAACTCCGCTTGCTTCTCCCTCCAGCACAGCGCTAGCCTTACCCCGTTTTTACGGGGTTTTTTTATGTCTACACGGTGGTTTTTCTATGGCCAGAACCCGCTACATAACCGCGGAGGGCGAGCAGGCTCTTCGTGAGGAATTGCGTTTTCTCTGGAAGGAGAAGCGTCCGGAAGTGACGCAGGCGGTGCGGGAAGCAGCCGCTCAGGGCGATCGCTCAGAGAACGCCGAGTACATCTATGGCAAGAAGCAGTTACGGGAAATTGATCGACGCGTGCGCTTCCTGACCAAGCGGCTTGATGAGCTGACGGTGGTGGATCGTCTGCCTGATGACCGGGGCAAAGTGTTTTTTGGTGCCTGGGTGACCATCGAAAACGAAGGCGGCGACGAAAGCACCTACCGGCTGGTTGGGCCGGATGAGTTCGATCTGTCTCGCGGTTACCTGAGCATCGACTCTCCCATGGCGCGTGCGCTTTTGGGCAAACGGATTGACGACGAGGTGGGGGTGCGTACACCGGATGGCTGGAATCACGTTGTGATCACCAACATTCATTATGAGCCGCTAACGCCCGACAAGTGAGGAGTGTCACAAAACTGGCGACCGACCGGGTTTTTTGTCGTTTTTGGCGATAGACTGATCAAAAATTGTCAGCCTGAGATGTATTTGTTCAAATAATGGTCAGGCTCGACATGACATAGAAAAGGCAGTCGTTATGGGCGGATTCGATACAAAAAGGACTATGATCGGCGCGATCGTGCTGGTGGTGGCGTTGTCACCTCTGGTGTGGGCCCAAACCGGCGAAGAAACCGTCGAGGGAGGCGCCTTCAATTATGAAGAGCGTTCAACGCTGGAAACCATTCCGTTCAACTCCATGGAAGAAGAGTCTCTGGCCAATACCGTGATCGAAGGTGGCCTGGAAGCGCCGGCGGCTGGCGTGCCCGTGCAGCCGCGAACGGACGAGGATTTCTACCTGGATCCCCTTGCCCTTCAGCCCCGTGATCCACGCACGGATCTCGGGCGAAGCGAAATTCCGGTGGAATTCCGCTTCAGCAACCCCAAGTCCATTCCCGGGCAAACCCACGGCGACAACTACATTATCCGCCCACCGACCAATCGGAACTACGGCGCGTTCAATACCACAACGACGGAACGATAATTCGTCTGCCGCGAGGGTTCAGGCGGCAACAATGCCCTCGGGCTCAGTTCTGCCCAACACATCTTCGTAGAAGAACGCCAGCGCCTGTTTGGCCTGATTGAGGCGTGCCCGTGACACTTCTAGGCGTTCGCTCAGGTAAGCCAGGAATAATTGCCGGTCGCCGGGTTGCAGCGTTTCCGGATTTTTCAGGTCGTGGAAAAGCACGAACCGGGAAATCCAGTGGAGATAGGTTTGCTCTGCGCGGTGGTTAAGCTGATGTTTGCGGATGGCGCCAGTCACTCGACTGACAAGCCCGGGCTGCGACTGTTCCAGCGCCTCGGTGATATCCATGATGCGTCTTCCGTGTGAATTGTTGTTCTTATGATGCGCGCATCTTATGACAATCGTTTGACCGCCGCAAAACTTTTGCGAGGGAAATTGAGTGGGAGCAGAACCGTCGGTGCGGCGGCTGCTCCCGATCAGGCTGGACTACGGGTTACTTCAGGGATTCCAGCTTATCGATGTACTTCTGCATGGCTTCCTCGGAGGAGGTGCCCTTGACCTTTTCCCAGGCGTCGTACTTGGCGCGGCCGACAAAATCCATCATGCCCGGGCGTTTGCCGCTGACATCACCTTCGGTGGCCTGCTTGTAGAGGGCATAGAACTCCAGCTTGAGTTCGTTGGAGGGTTTGAAGTCGCCCTCGGCGTTCTGGATGTAGTTGACGGCTTCGTCAAAGCGGGTTTTCAGGTCACTCATATGGCGGTTCCTTTTCTGGTGTTGAATCCGATATTCACGATGCGGAAGAGTATATCCAGAGACAGTGTGACCGTCATTGGCCGATCGTTCCAATCCTTCGACGAATGGGGTATTGTCCGCATCCTTCTTTTAAGATAAACGGAGATGCCCCATGGCCGCCGCCAACAAACTGGCAAGCATTGTTGCCAAGATCAATCAGTTGCCGGAATTTGCCCGGCCCAAGGCTTTGTCGCTGTTTTTCGGCAAGGCGGTTCCGTTCACTGGTACCACCGGCATTCGCATTGAAGCCCTCGATCAGGAACGTTGCGTGATCTCCCTGAAGAACAAGCGCAGGGTCCAGAATCACATCAAGGGCGTACATGCCGTGGCTTCCCTGTTGTTGGCGGAATCCGCTACGGGCTTTCTCGTCGGTCTGAACGTGCCGGATGACAAGGTGCCCGTCATCAAAACCGCGCATGCCGAATACACCCGCCGTGCCAAAGGCGATATGAAGGTGGAGGCGTACCTTACCGCTGAGCAGCGTGAGCGTATGCTGACCGAAGAGAAGGGCGAAACCTCGGTGCCGGTGACCATCCACGACAGCGAAGGCCAGCAGCCGATTGAGATTGAAATGATCTGGGCCTGGACGCCAAAGCGTCGCTAGTTGCGATAGGTCATTGTTGTGAAAGGCCCCGGGATGTCGAATGGTTGGCAATTCTTTGCCCGGGGTCGAAATATTGCCAGAAGCTGGCCAATTTTTGCTTGAGTACCCGATTTATCCTGTGTAAAGTTCTGCCTGTAGCGTGCCAGGATGGTGCGCACAATGGACTGTAACACCGCAACTGAGTTTGCACATGGACCACAGGGAGCAAGCGCATGTCTTCAAAAGACGGTTCCGTCGCGCCGAAAGAGCGCATCAATATCAAGTATGTCCCCGCCACCGGTGATCAGCAGGCTGAAACAGAACTGCCGCTGAAGATGTTTGTCGTTGGTGACTTCAAGGGGCAAGCCGAAGAAACTCCGATCGAAGACCGTAAGGCGATTTCCGTCGACAAGAACAACTTCCGTTCTGTGATGTCGGAAGCCGGTCTCACCCTCTCCACCACGGTCACCAACAAGCTGGACGAAGAAGCCGAAGAATTGCCGGTTAACCTCGAGTTCCAGACGCTGGACGACTTTTCCCCGGATAGCATTTCCCGTCAGGTACCTGAGCTGAAGAAGCTGATTGAGCTTCGTGAAGCCCTGGTTGCCCTCAAGGGCCCGCTGGGTAACGTGCCATCGTTCCGATCCAAGCTGCAGGAACTGCTGGACAACGATGACGCCCGCGACAAACTCCTCCAGGAGCTTGAGCTGGCCACGGACGAAAGCGGCGAATAATCCGAACTCTTGATTCGAATTCTGCCATTGCTGGCAGGTTTCACTTTTCTATTAAAACGTACTGAAGGGATGTGGTATGTCTGATACTGCTGAGCAGCAATCTGCTGCCTCCGAAGCTGCTGCGGAAGGCTCACTGCTGGACCAGGTAATGGCCAACAGTCGCATGGCTCCCGCCGATGAAGGATACGATGTGGCGCGCCGCGGCGTGGCAACGTTTATCTCCAACCTGCTGAAAAGCGACGAGAAAGGCCAGCCGGTCAACAAGGCACTGGTCGACCAGATGGTGGTCGAGCTGGATCGCAAGATCAGCGCCCAGATGGACGAAATCCTGCACGCGCCCAAGCTGCAGGAACTGGAGTCTTCCTGGCGCGGCCTGAAGCTGATGGTGGATCGCACGGATTTCCGCGAGAACATCAAGGTGGACATTCTTCACGCCACCAAAACCGAACTGCTGGAAGACTTCGAGTTCGCACCCGATGTCACCCAGACCGGTTTCTACAAGCACATTTACTCCACCGAATACGGCCAGTTTGGCGGCGAGCCCGTGGGCGCAGTTGTCGGCAACTATGCCTTCACACCCTCCACGCCGGACATGAAGCTGCTGCAGTATGTGTCTTCCGTAGGCGCCATGGCCCACGCGCCGTTCCTCTCCTCCGTTGCGCCAACATTCTTCGGTGTCGACAGCTATCAGGAACTGCCGGCCATCAAGGAACTGAAAGCCGTCTTCGAAGGCCCGAAGTACGCCAAGTGGCGCTCCCTGCGTGAGTCGGAAGACGCTCGCTACCTGGGGCTGACATCACCGCGCTTCCTGCTGCGTGTGCCTTATGATCCCACGGAAAACCCGGTACGCAGCTTCAACTACAAGGAAGACGTGTCCGGCGACCACGAGCATTACCTGTGGGGCAACACCGCCTACCTGTTGGCGACACGCCTGACCGAAAGCTTCGCCAAGTACCGCTGGTGCCCGAACATCATCGGCCCGCAAAGCGGTGGTTCGGTGGAAGATCTTCCGGTTCACACGTTCGAATCCTTCGGCCAGCTGGAAGCCAAGATTCCGACCGAGGTGCTGATCACCGACCGTCGCGAATATGAAATGGCTGACGAAGGCTTCATCGCCCTGACCATGCGTAAGGGCAGTGACAACGCAGCGTTCTTCTCCGCCAATTCGGTGCAGAAGCCCAAGCAGTTCCCGAACACCAAGGAAGGCAAAGAAGCGGAAACCAACTACAAGCTGGGTACGCAACTGCCTTACATGATGATCGTGAACCGCCTGGCGCACTACATCAAGGTGCTGCAGCGTGAGCAGATCGGTTCCTGGAAAGAACGTCAGGATCTTGAGCGTGAGCTGAACACCTGGATTCGCCAGTACGTGGCCGACCAGGAAAACCCGCCGGCGGATGTTCGCAGCCGTCGACCACTGCGCGCCGCCAAGGTGACTGTTTCCGATGTGGAAGGCGATCCGGGCTGGTACTCGGTATCCCTGGCAGTTCGTCCGCACTTCAAGTACATGGGTGCGAACTTCGAACTGTCACTCGTCGGCCGTCTGGACAAGGACTAATCCGTGTTCAGGAACACCGGTGCTGACGGTGTTCAGGCTTCGGGCGGCAGTCTGTTCGAGCGTTTGGAACAGGCTGCCGAACCTGCGGGGCAAAGCATGGGGGAAGTAACCCATGTGGTGGATTCCATCAAGCGCCACCTGGTTCGCCTGCTGAATGCCCATCCGGGCAACAGCGAGAGCGTACCGGATCTGGGGCTTGTGGATTTCAACGACGCCACGCTCGGTACCCATGATCTGAGCATTCGTATTCGAAGCGCTATACGGCAGTGTATTGAGAAGTTTGAACCCAGGGTGAGCCGGGTGGATGTGATGGCAATGCCCCAGGGGCCGGATCCATTGCAGTTACGGTTTCAGGTGACGGTCTACCTGAAGGTGGGTTCGGAAGACGATAAAACGACCATTGATTTGTTATTGGATGACAAGCGCTATTACCGGGTGATTTAACGCCACGAAATAGCTTGAAGACACGGATGAGAGTGGGGGTGCAGTCAGGCTTCCAAAAGTGTGCGGAGCCATGGATGGCGGAGCCCAAGCGCCCATGGATGGGCTTGCAGCGTCTTTTGGAAGCCTGACTGCCCCCCTGCTCGGAGTCAGAGGCGATGGCGATACCTTTCCTTCTGGGAAAAAGAACTCGCTTTGCTCGGACACCTTTTTCCCGGCAGGAAAGGTATCCCCATCCCCTCGGCCGAACTTTGGTGTAGTAGTCGTTATGAAGTTGAATCGATTTTACAGGGACGAACTGAGTTTTCTCAGGCTACAGGGCAGAGAGTTTGCGGATGCGCATCCTCAGTTGACCCGGTTTCTTTCTGAGCAGAGTACTGACCCGGATGTCGAACGACTACTGGAAGGTTTCGCCTTCCTGACGGGGAAGCTCCGTGAGAAGGTCGAGGACGAGTTTCCCGAGCTGACGCATTCCCTGCTAAACATGCTGTGGCCGAACTATCTGCGGCCAGTGCCCAGTTGCACCATCATGCGGTTTGATCCGCAGTTGCACGCCATCAGTGAGCGTCAACGGGTGGATCGGCATACCGAGATCAAGAGCCGCCCGCTGGGAGACGCCACGCGTCAGACCCAGTGCCGGTTCCGTACCTGTCGGGCGGTGGACGTGTTTCCAGTCAGCGTGGCGGATGCTCACGCAGAGCACTCACGGGAAGTGTCTTCCGTCACCGTCGACCTGGCGTTGCACACCGACCAGCCGCTGTCGTCCCTGGGGCTGGACAACCTGCGTTTTTACCTGGGCGGCGAGAGCCATATTTCCGAGACGCTGTACCTGTGGCTGAACCATTACCTGCAGCGTATGGAACTGGTGGTGGGCGATTCGGTGTTTTCCATTTCGGCCAGCCAGTTGAAGCCCGTCGGGTTCGCTAACGACGAGGCGCTGTTGCCGTATCCGAAGAACGCCTATCCGGGCTACCGGATTCTGCAGGAATTCCTGAGTTTTCCGGAAGCTTTCCGGTTTGTGGATATTCAGGGCCTGAAAGCACGGCTGCCAGCGGTGCAGGCGGATGAGATCAGCCTGCGGTTCCACTTCAGCCGTATCCTGCCGCCGGATGCAAAGATTCGTGCGGAGAATTTCCAGCTTTACTGCACGCCGGCCATCAATCTGTTCACCCACGAAGCCGACCCGGTGGACCTGAACGGCCGCCAGACGGAGTACCGGATTGCGCCGTCCAGCCGGTCGCCGGAGCACTACGAAGTATTCAGCATTGAACAGGTGGAAGGCTGGCTGGAAGGCCGGTCCGGGCGCGGAGAGCCGCGTTTGTATACCGCGTTTGAGAGTTTTCAACATGAGGTGGAGCGGGATCGTGGTCGTACCGCCCTGTACTACCGGGTTAAGGCCCGGGAGAGCGTTCGTGGGGATGGCTTTGACCACTACATATCCTTCGTGCGCGGTGACGAGTCCGAGTGCCTGAACCGGCAGGAAGCGGTATCGCTGACTCTGACCTGCACCAACCGTCAGTTACCGCATCAGCTGGCGGTGGGGGAGATCTGCATGGCGACAGAAACCACGCCGGCGTTCGCCTCATTCAGCAACATTACCCGGCCCACGCACACCCTGCGGCCGACACTGGATGGCAGCCTGTTGTGGACACTGATCTCCAACCTGTCGCTGAACTACCTGTCGCTGCTGGATGTGGACGCCTTGCGCACGGTACTGCGGGTTTATGATTTTCGCGCTCTGGTGGATCGCCAGGCGGAGCGGGTATCCCAGAAGCGCCTGGCCGGCATCCTGGATATTGAAACCATGCCGGTGGACCGGATGGTGCGGGGGTTGCCGGTGCGGGGTATTCGCTCGGTGATGCGGCTGGATCAGCAGTCGTTCGCCTCGGAAGGCGATTTGTACCTGTTTGGTACGGTACTCAGCCAGTTTTTCGCACTTTACGCCAGTATTAACGCCTTTCACCAATTGGAAGTGGTGAATACAGACAATCAGGAACGGTACACATGGACGTTACAACAAGGGCAGCAGCCTCTGATGTAGCCGAGTTGCAACCCGTTCTGGGCAATGCACGGCGCTACAGCTTTTTCCAACTGGTGGATCTGATCCATCGTCACCACGGTGATGATCTGGAACGATCCCAGGACGAGCAGCCACAGCGGGAGCGCATCCGCTTCTCCGCGTCGGCCGGCCTGGGTTTTCCCGGCAGTGATGTGGTGTCGGCGGCGTCGCCGGAGCACGAGCACGCGCCCTATCAACTGGAAGTCAGTTTCCTGGGCTTGCATGGTTCTCAGTCGCCCCTGCCAGGCTATTACCTGGAGGACCTGGCCTGGGAGGCGGGGCAGAACCTGGGCATTCGTCGCCACTTCCTGGATTTCTTCAATCACCGGCTGGTGACGCTGTTTCATCGGGCGTGGCGCAAGTATCGCTATTACGTGCGGTTTCAGCCGGAGGCCTCGGACGGCTTCTCCGAGCATATTTTCTCCCTGGTAGGTCTCGGTGACCCGCAGGTCAGGGCGGCAACACCGGTTAACTGGTCGAAGATGCTGGCCTATGCCGGGATGATGGCGGGCCGTAGCCGTTCTCCGGAAGTGGTCAGCGGCATCATTGGTCATTGCTTTGATCTGGACGATGTCGGCATTGAGCAGTGGGTATTGCGTCGGGTGGAGATCCCGAAGGATCAGCAAACTCGGCTGGGGCAGGCCAACGCCGCCCTCGGTGAGGACACGCTGGTAGGCTCGGGCATTCGCGATCGCAGCGGCAAATTCATCCTGCGCATCCGCAACCTCGACCGACAGCGATTTGCGGATTTTCTGCCCAACGGCGACGACCACGACCGGCTGGTGAAGCTGGTGGAGTTTGTCACCCGGGAACAGCTGGCTTACGACCTGGAACTGCAGATGCGCCCGAGGGATGTAAAGCCAATGCAGTTGGGCGCGGATGTGCGGCTGGGCTGGAACTCGTTTGTCACCCCGGAAAAAGCCCGGAAGCTGCCAGCGGTGCGGTTGCAGATTCGCCGCTGAATTCAATGGATTGCTTAGCAGGTTAATAAAGGAAACCGGATATGGAACATCAACCAACCCATAACCTGAAACTGGTGGTCAGTAACCCTACCCAGGTTGCCAGTGGCCTGGCCCGGGAGCATGTATTCGGAGTGCATGGTGGCTCCATCGGCAGTGCCGGTAGTGACACCTGGCAGTTGTCCTCACATCGCACCGGGGCCGTCGGCGGCCATGCGGAAGTTCGGTTTATGGACGGCGTGTTCTGCCTCATTGACCGCAGCGGCCGCACGTATATCAACAGCGGTACCCAGCCAGTCGGCCGGGGCCGCCGGGCACGCCTGAAGAGTGGTGACACCATCACCATTGGTCGCTATCAGCTCAAGGCAGAGGTGCTTAGTGGTCAGCGCCAGGACGGTACCCTGCCGGAAGAGGTTGAGGACGCCACTCTGGTCAATGTCGACGAGGGCGAGCTGATGCGCGCCGAGGAGCGTGAACTGGAAACCGTTGGCGATGAACCGCTGCAGGGTTTGCAGCCGGCGCCGGGTGAAACCTTCAGCGACGATCCCCTGCAGGCCTGGTCAGCCCCCCGTGGCGAAAGCCAGCACGCTGATGTGGCCGAAAGCCGTGACCGGGAGTCCCTGCTGGCGGACAAGCCAGAGTGGTACGCCAGCGAGGGCGCTGTAACCGACGAGTATCGCGAGAACCGTGACGTAGCCATGGGCTTGCCCATGCGAAAAGGAGAGGGTGACAGGATGTCAGAGACCACCAAGTCGGCCCGCCGCCGGGAGACTAGTGATCAGAGCCGCCAACACATCAGCGGTGCGCCGCTGTTGCACGGCATGGATACCGACCTGGGCTTCGCCGACAGCGACGAAATGCGCCTGTTCCTGGAAGAGGCCGGCCAGACCCTGAAAGCCACCGTGGAAGGCCTGCTGGCCCTGCATCAGGGTGAGGACAGCCGCCATCAGGCTCTGCGCACCCGCTTGCAGCCCATTGAGGACAATCCGTTGCGCCTGGGCGAAGACTACAACGAGACGGTGCAGACCCTGTTCGCCAGCCAGCGTAGTCCGGTTCATCTGTCCGCACCGGCGGCGGTCAGTGAGAGCCTGCAGAGCCTTCACCATCATCAGCTCGCTACCCAAACCGCTATTCGCGAGGGGCTGGATGCCATTCTCCACGCCTTCTCACCGGAGGCATTGCTGCGCCGGTTCCATGGTTACCGCCGGGGCCTGAAAACCGACGAAGATGAAAGCAACTGGGCATGGGAGATGTACCAACACTATTACCGGGAACTGAGTTCCAGTCGTCAGCAGGGTTTTGAGCGCCTTTTTCAGGAGGTGTTTGAACAGGCTTACGATCAACAACTGCGTCAATTACAGAGGGAGAACCTGTCGTGAAGTACTGCAAATGGAGTTTGCTGGTCGCCATTCTCGTTTTGGTGGGGTGTAGCACCCCCTACAACGCTGTTACCAAGACCGCCAAGGTGATGTGGGATCCGGACATTCCTGTGGGTTACCCGGATGAGCTGCCAAGCCGCGTGGACCTGACCATGTTGGCGGAGCCGGACGTGAACCCCAACGAATCCCTGGCGCCGACACCCATCGCCTTCCAGATCATCCAGATGCGGGACAGCTCGCGCCTGATGGCGGCAGATTTCGACCAGTTGCTGGGCGAACTGGAGCCGTCCCTGGGTCGCAACTATGTGGACCACAGCGATTACACCCTGGTGCCAGGGCAGTTCAAGTTCATTGAGCCGTTCGAAATCGCCGAGGATACGCGCTTTATCGGTGTGATCGCCTTCTACGCCTATCCCAACCTGTCTCAGTGGAAGAAGGTGGTGAAGGTGGATCCCATCGGCGGTCGTTACCACCTGCTGGTCAATCTGCGCGAGCGTGAAGTCAAACTCAGAAGGTCGGATGAGTCCTGATGTCTGCAACGAATCGAGTCGTCTGGAGTGATGGGCTGTTCATCAAACCCCAACACTTCCAGCAACAACAACGTTACCTGGAACACCAGATCAACGAACGAGCCCTGGCGATTTCTGATTACCTGTACGGTTTTAGCGATCTGGAGCTGAACGCCGAATACCTGAGCTTTGGCCGGGTAGGCCTGGTGCGGGCCAGTGGCCTGTTCCCTGATGGCACCCGTTTCTGCCTGCCCCAGGACGACGTGATGCCGGAACCCCTGGAGATCACTGATGCCTCCGTGGCCAACCAGGTGGTGTATCTGGCCCTGCCGCTGGGCAGCGAGAGCCTGGCGGAAGTGGAATGGCCGGAAGCCGCCATCGCTGGCCGTTTCCGGGCCCAGAGCGAGGAAGTCCGGGACCTGCATTCCATTGACGGAGACTCCCACACCATCGACGTGGCCCGGGTGGCCCCGAAACTGATGTTGGAACGGGACGATCGCAGTGCCTACGCGGCCCTGGCCATTGGCCGGATCCTGGAAAAGCGCCCGGACGGCAGCCTGGTGATGGACCCGAACTTCATCCCCACCATGCTCAGTGTACGGGCAGCGCCCCGGCTTCAGCGTTTCGTCGGGGAAATGGCAGGGCTGATGCGTGAGCGGGCCAAGAACATTGCCGAGCGCGTGGGTGCCCCGGGGCAGGGTGGTGTCGCGGACGTGGCGGATTTCATGCTGTTGCAGATGCTTAATCGCGCTCATCCCCGTTTCCTGCATTTGGCGCGTTTGCGTCAGTTGCATCCGGAACGGCTCTACGAGGCCCTGCTGGAGTTGTGCGGCGAGCTGGTGACCTTTACCGATGAAAACCGCCTGCCCCAGGAATACACCGCGTACGATCACGACCTGCCGGAGGATTCCTTTACCCCACTGATGCAGGTACTGAGGCAATCACTGAGCACGGTGCTGGAGCCGCGCGCGCTGGCTATCCAGCTGCAGCAGCGCCAGTACGGCCTCACGGTGGCGCCGGTCCAGGATGCACAGTTGATCGGCCAGGCCGAGTTCATCCTGGCAGTGAAGGCGGACATGCCGCTGGACGATCTGCGCAAGCAGTTCACCCAGCAGTGCAAGGTGGCGTCGGTGGAGAAAATCCGCGATCTCATCAGCTTGCAATTGCCGGGGATTCCGCTGTCGGCCCTGCCGGTGGCGCCCCGTCAGTTGCCGTATCACGCCGGGTTCGTGTACTTCCGGTTGGACGACCAGAGCCAGGCCTGGCAGATGCTCGACAACGCCAGCGGCTTTGCGTTCCACGTGGCCGGCAGTTTCCCGGGGATGGAAATGCAGTTCTGGGCAATCAGGAGCTAAATCATGGCAGATGCACCGGTGATGGATTCACCCAATGGCAACACGGAAGCAGGTGGCAGTGCGTTTGATGACCTGATGTTCGCGGACAGTAACCGCGATGGTCGCGTGGGCGATCAGGGCTTCGGTAATGACCAGTTCCAGCTGCGGGGCCTGGAGGATAACCGGCTGATTGATGCCGCGACGCCCCTGCTGGGGCTGGTAATCCGGGTGCGCCGGCTGGCGGATTTCCACGGTGTGGAAAACCTGTACCAGCAGGTGGTGGACGAAGTAGCCGCCATTGACCGGGAACTGGTGGAGCAGGGGTACGAGCGGCCGACCGTGGTGGCCTATCGCTACGTACTCTGTGCCTTTATCGACGAAGCCGTTCTGGGCACCGACTGGGGTGCCCACAGCGTGTGGTCCCAGCATTCGCTGCTGTCCCGTTTCCACAACGAAACCTGGGGGGGCGAGAAGGTGTTCGCCATCACCGCCCGCATGGAGCAGGAACCGGAACGTTACCGCGACATGCTGGAGTTCATCTACCTGTGCCTGTGCCTGGGATTCGAAGGCCGCTACAAGGTGATGACCAACGGCCGGGACGAATACGAACAGATTATTCGTGGGCTGTATGAACAGATTCGCGGGTTGCGTCGCGACGAGGAACCGCAGCCGCTGACCCGCGCACTGGACAACGTAACACCGGCTCGCAACCGGCTACGGACAGGCCTGCCCCTCTGGGGCATCGGCGGACTGTTTGTGGCGGCCATGGCCGGGGTATACACGCTTTACAACATAGCGCTGAACGAACGCATCAGGGATGTGCTCAGCGTACTGGAACAACTCCCGAAATAAGGAGATCACTGTGATTCGGGTAGAACTGCCGGCGCTGATTGGGCGCCTCAACGAGATTTGTCGCCAGGGAATGGAAAGCTCGGCGGCCCTGTGCATCAGCCGCCAGGGTGCGGAAATCACTCCGGCCCACCTGCTGTTCAAGCTGCTGGAAACACCGTTTACGGACGTGCGCCAGATTCTGGAAAGCACCGGTATTGACCACCACACGCTGCAACCGGTGGTGGGGGACAGCCTGAACGGCGAGCCTCAGTCCGCCGAGCCGTACCCGTCGTTCTCGCCGCTGCTGATCGAGCTGCTGCAGGACGCCTGGCTGATTGCCTCCACTGAACTGGGCCACACCGACCTGCGCTCCGGTGCCATCATGCTGGCACTGCTGATGAACGCAGACCGCTACCTGATGCCCCAGGTCAGTCAGCGTCTGAAAGACATCAACCGCGAACAACTGCGCCGCCAGTTCGATTCCATGACCCGCGGCTCGGTCGAACAGCCTCGTGCTGAGGATGGCCCCAGTGACGCCAATCAGGCGCAGGTGGACATGGACCCGCTCAAGCGCTACGCCACCGACTTCACCAAACTGGCCCGGGACAAGAAACTGGACCCAGTGGTGTGCCGCGACACCGAAATCGATCAGATGATCGACATCCTCTGCCGTCGTCGCAAGAACAACCCCATTGTTGTCGGCGATGCCGGCGTGGGCAAAAGCGCCGTTGTTGAAGGCCTGGCCCTGCGTATCGTCAGTGGCGATGTGCCGGAGCGCCTGACGGGCGTGGAACTGTGGACTCTGGACATGGGGGCACTGCAGGCCGGTGCGTCGGTGAAAGGCGAGTTCGAAAAACGCCTGAAAGGCGTGATTGAAGCGGTGAAAAGCTCCGCGACCCCCATCATTCTGTTTATCGACGAAGCCCACACCCTGATCGGCGCTGGCAACAGTGAAGGTGGCTCCGACGCCGCCAACCTGCTCAAACCGGCCCTGGCCCGTGGCGAGCTGCGGACCATCGCCGCCACCACCTGGCGCGAGTACAAGAAATACTTTGAGAAAGACCCGGCCCTGAGCCGCCGCTTCCAGCCCGTCGCGCTGGATGAGCCAACCCCGGCTCAAGCGGTCCACATCCTCCGTGGCTTGCGCACTGTCTACGAAAAGGCCCACCAGGTCCTGATCGCCGACAGCGCCCTGAAAGCCGCTGCCGACATGTCTGCCCGCTACCTCGCTGGCCGTCAGCTCCCGGACAAGGCCATCGACGTGCTGGACACCGCCTGTGCACGGGTCAGCCTCAACCTCAGCACGCCTCCGCGCCGCCTCAGCCACGTGCGCAGTGAACTGCACCAGTTGGGCATGGAGCAGGAACTGATGACCCGCGAACAGACACTCGGGCAGGCCATCGACCACCAACGTGAAAGTGAACTGGTGGAGCGCCTGGAAACCCTGCGAGAGGAAGCGGAAGAACTGGAACAGCGCTGGAACGACCAGCGGGAACTGGTGGCGCGTCTCGTCGACATTCGCGAGCAACTGCTGAGCGAGGACCCTGCCGAGACTGACGCGGATGTATCAGCGCAAGACGCCACGCCCGAAACCAGCGAAGAGCGCCCGGACCTGAAAAGCGAAGCCGCCGCCATCGAACAGGAACTGGAAGAGCTGCAGGCCGACGAGCCACTGGTACACGCCCGTGTCGATGCCCGCCAAGTGGCCGAAGTCATCGCCGACTGGACCGGTATTCCGGTCAACCGCATGACCGCCGACGAACTGGAAAAGATCACCCGCCTGCCGGAGTATCTGCAATCGCATATCAAAGGCCAGGACACTGCCATTGGTGCACTGCACCAGCACCTGCTCACCGCCCGCGCCGACCTGCGTCGCCCGGGTCGCCCAATGGGCGCCTTCCTGCTGGCCGGCCCCAGTGGTGTGGGTAAAACCGAAACCGTGGTGCAACTGGCCGAGCTGCTCTACGGCGGCCGCCAGTTCCTCACCACCATCAACATGTCCGAATACCAGGAGAAACACACCGTCTCCCGCCTGATCGGTTCACCCCCGGGCTACGTGGGCTTTGGCGAAGGCGGCATCCTCACCGAAGCCATCCGCCAGAAACCCTATTCGGTCGTGCTGCTCGACGAAGTCGAAAAAGCCCACCCGGAAGTCCTTAACCTGTTCTACCAGGCCTTCGACAAAGGCGAACTGGCCGACGGCGAAGGCCGCCTGATTGACTGCAAGAACGTGGTGTTCTTCCTCACCTCAAACCTGGGCTACCAGACCATCGTCAAACACGCGGACGAGCCGGAGAAGATCGAGGAAGCGCTGTACCCGGAACTGGCCGACTTCTTCAAACCGGCACTGCTGGCACGTATGGAAGTCGTGCCCTACCTGCCGCTGGGCGAGGACACCCTCAACCGCATCGTGGCCGACAAACTCGGCCGCCTGGCCACCCAGATCGGCGACCGTTACCACACTGAAGTGGAACTGGAAGACGGCCTGGTAGAAGCCATCCGCAGCCGTGCGACACGCAGTGAAAACGGCGCGAGGATGCTGGAGTCGATTATCGAGGGTGAACTGTTGCCGCCAGTATCACTGGCACTGCTGGAAAAGCTGGCAGCGAGAGAGCCGGTCGCCAAAGTGACCCTTGGCGTTGAAGATAACAAGTTCACCGGAACCGTTGCCTAAGGCAACGCGAAAGTAGCGGGTGCTGGGGCTCGGCTTTCCAAAACCCTGCGGAGCCATGGATGGCGGAGCGGAGCGTACAAGGATGTATTCACAGCGTGTTTTGGAAAGCCGAGCCACAGGGCCTGCGGTCGGCGAACTCAACATCTCAGGGAATAGAAACATGGGACGGATGCAGACGGAGTTGCACACCGGCATAGACCTGGCGGTTGAACTGCTCCGGCAGGACAACCTGCCAACCCTGCTAAAAGTCGCCTCACGGCAACTCGAAAACACCTTCGGCCTCACCCGCTGCTGGTCGCTCGAACTCGACCTCAGCGGCCGCACGCTCCATTGCGCGGCACTGGGCGAGCAGGGCGAATTCGACTGCGGTGACTTCAGCCACCCCTTTGCCCACCTGCTGCAACAGGGCAAACCCAGGGAATTGTCACGGGCCGCGAGCTACCGCCTGGATCATCCGGGCTTCCAGGCCCTGGTCGACGCCAGCAACCGGCCCCGCTCATTCTGGCTGGAACCCATCAAAGGCGAAGATGGCCGCACTCTTGGCATCCTCGTGCTGTGCAATGAAGAACCCGAATGGGACGGCATCACCGCCCAGCCACTGTACCGCGGTTTGTTGACCCTGCTGTCTCACCAATGGGTCAGCCAGCTCAAGACCAGCGACCAAGTCTGGCAGCGGCGCATGCTCAAGCGCTCCCTCGACCACCTCCACGACGCAGAAGCCGTACGCCAGCGCTGTGAAGAGTTGGCGACCACTCTGGTTGGCAACTCCAAAGGCATGACCGACCTTCGCGCCCAGATTGTCCGGGCCGCCGGTAGTCAGCTGTCGGTTCTGGTGCAGGGTGAAACCGGCTGCGGCAAGGATCTCGTAGCCCAGGGCATTCACCGGTTTTCGGATCGGGCCGAAGGGCCCTTGGTGGTGGTCAATTGCGCCGCCATCCCGGACTCGTTGCTGGAAAGCGAACTTTTTGGCCATACCAAGGGTGCGTTTTCCGGTGCCGACCGGGCCAAGGAAGGTCTGCTGGCGCAAGCGGATGGCGGCACCCTGTTCCTGGATGAGATCGGCGACATGCCCATGGCTCTGCAGTCCAAACTGTTGCGGGTGCTGGAAAGCCGACGCTTCCGCCCACTCGGAGCTCAGCAGGAACAACACTCTGATTTTCGACTGGTCGCGGCCACCCATCAGCCACTGAGTGACTGCATCGAAGAGGGCCGGTTCCGCCGCGACCTGTTCTACCGGCTCAGCCAGTTCCCGTTGCGGGTCAAGCCATTGCGGGAGCGCCCGGAAGATCTGGAGCCCCTGTGCCGGCATTTCATCCGTGAGTACACGGCCCGCGAGGGCGCCGGCCCACTGGGTATCAGCAGCCATGCCCTGGGCATGCTGGCGGCATATAACTTTCCCGGCAATGCCCGGGAGCTGAGGAACATTGTTGAGTTTGCCTGCCTGCAAACCCCGGTGGGTGACGATATCCAGCCGGAAGTACTGCGCCTGGACGACCTGTTTCCGAGCCAGGAAACCTGTGTGGCCAGTGACTTTCAGGGAACTGTCGTACCGGGCATGCCCCAGGCGGATGAAGTGGACGACCTTCGGGCTGCGGCCCAGGCGTTCGAGGCAGCCATCATTCGTGAACGCCTGCGCCAGTACGGTGGCAACCGTGCCCAGGCAGCGGAAAGCCTGGGGCTGCCCAAGCGCACCCTGGCTCATAAATGTCTGAAGTATCAGGTGACAGAAGCGTGAACCCAAGTATTCGAAGTAACAGCCTCCTTGCCATTGTGCTCTGTGCCCTTGGTACGACGATGTCTCTGGCCGCCAATGCGCAGGGCAATCCCCAGGTGGCCGAGGCCATGGCGTGTACCGAAGAGAGCCAGCGCCTGGAACGGTTGGCGTGTTTTGACGAGGTGTTTGGTACCCCGTTTTCAGTGGCGGTTGAAGACGCCATCGTTGGAAACCAGCCCGAGCGCTGGCGCCAGGCCTTTGCTCAGGAACAGCGCCGCCGCCCGGGTGACGGCCCGCTGTATCGCAATACTTCGGAGCTGGCAGGACATCTGCTGACGCTCAGTGCCCTTGGGGTCAAACCGCCGAGGCCGCTGCTGGCGGTCCAGTGTCACAACAACATCACCGAACTGACGTTGATGATGCCGGAGGCAGTGAAAGAGGAACGGGTCACCGTCGATTTTGGCCAGGGCCGTCAGATCTGGCGGGTCCGGGACGACGGTTTCGTGATCAGTGGTGGTCGGGGGCTGCCCGCCATCCGAACCGTGCGAAACATGGCGGCCGCGTCCGGAGTGACTGTGGCGTCGTCCAGTGGTGTCGTCGACGGGTTGATGTTCGACCTGACCGGGTTTCGGGAAACCCTTGAGCCACTGCGGGAAGCGTGTGGCTGGTAGTGATCTTTATCAAGAATGTGTAGTGCCATTTGCAAAGACAGGGATTGGACATGCAGGCAGTAGAGCAGCATCCATACGTTGAACAGGTGTTGAATAGGCTTTCCGGTGAGAGTGCCACGGGTGAGAACCTGATGGACGACCCCACCATGGAATACCTCGAAAACGAAATCATGAAAGTGGGCTCGCTGGCCCACACCGGTGTTGAATGGGGCAAGGTGGAGAGTGAATCGCTTCGCTTGCTGTCGGACACCAGTAAAGACCTCAAGGTGCTGGGTTTTCTTCTGCTGTGCCTGCAGCGTGGCGGCAACGGTGAACGGTTTGCGCTGTCGCTGTACCTGTTGCACCGGGTACTGGACAGTTGGTGGCACGATGCCTGGCCTTATCCGGGCGACAAGGGCAAACGCGCCCGCAAGATGCTGATGACCCAGATTCTGCAACGAGCCCTCAAGGAAGTGTCGGCACTGAGCTTCGACGGCGGCGTGGGCGATGGCCGGGAATTCTGCCTGACCACGCTCGCCAAGCTGCTGGAACAGGCGAGTGCACTGGAGCTGCCGGATGACGGCCTGGTGGACTTGCGTCGGGCCGTGGAAAAACTGCCATCGCCTTCTGATACGCCCAGGCCGTCGGAAGCCACCGATAATACCGAAACCACGGGTACATCATCGGCCGGCTCCTCTTCGCCGCAAGCCAGCAGCACCTCTTCCGCGTCTCTGGGCAGCCTGACCCTGGACCCCGCCAATGAGCGGGCCACCCGCCAGAGCCTGCTTAAAGTGGCGGATATGCTGACCGAAACCACGCCCGCCGACGCATTGGGCTATCAGCTCCGCCGTTACGCCATCTGGCAGACCATTACCTCGGTTCCACCAGCACGCGACGGCATCAAGAGCGATCTGGCGGCGGTCAGCGCCGACAGGGTGGCTGACTATCGCGAGAGCCTGTCCAAATCCCCGGATCTGGCACTTTGGCAACGCATTGAGCAAAGCCTGTCGGTCAGTCCGTTCTGGCTGGAGGGCCACTGGTTAAGCGCACAAGTGGCGTCTTCGTTGGGGCATGAGACCTGTGCCGAAGCTATCCGCACGGCGGTCAAAGCCTTCGTTGAGCGGTTGCCAGAGTTGGCGGACATGACCTTTAACGACGGCACGCCTTTTCTGCCCAAAGCGGTAGCCGACTGGATGCTCAGCGGCCCGGCGAAAGGTGGCGCCGCAGGCGGCGCGAGTGCATGGGAACAGGCTTACGAGGATGCCCGGGCAGTGATGGATCAGAAGGGTCTGGCGCCGGCCATGAAGCTGCTGGAAGAAGGCCTGGATTCCGCCCGCGAGCCCCGTGACCGATTCTACTGGCGGCTGATGAGCAGCCAGTTGATGAAAGACAGCGGTATGAAAAGCCTGGCGAAACAACAGGTGCAGGATCTGCGTGAGCAGACCCGTGGGATGAATCTTGAAGACTGGGAGCCCGGCCTGGTGGCCAGGCTGGACAGACTCGCATAACAACTGACGGATCAAATTGACAGGAATGGACACCATGTGGAGACAAGCCCTACTCATTGGACGACGGATACTGCCCTTTGTGCGCAGTGCGGCGCCGATTACCCTGGCGCTGGGTGTGGTGGTACTGCTGGCCGCAACCTGGTGGTTGGGCCCGCGCCTGGAAATCGGCGGTGAATACCCGTTGGCAGCCTGGCAGATGCGTGCCCTGGTGACGCTGGTGGTGGTACTGCTGGTGGCCATGGTCTGGGGCATGATGCTGGCGCGCAAGCTGCGTAAAGTGAACGTCGCCAAGGCGGAAGAGCAGAAGGAAGAGGAAGATCCCATCCTGCCGCTGGAACGGCGTCAGCAGCGCCTGCTTGATCGCCGCCTGACGGAACTCAAGAGCAACCTGCCGGGCCGAAAGGGTGTCTATCGTTTGCCCTGGTACCTGGTGATGGGCCTGGAAGACGCTGGTAAAACCAGCCTCATCCAGCGCTCAGGGCAGACATACACCCTCACCAACGTCACCCGCAATCCTCGCACCGAGCGTAACCCTTTCGGTTTTGAATGGTGGGTGGGCGACAACGGTGTACTGATTGACCCGGACGGCGAACTGCTGAGCCAGAATGACGGTGAAGGCGCCAGTAGCGAAATTCAGCAGCGGCTGTGGACCCACTTCATCACCTGGCTGGAAAAGAACCGCCCCCAGCGCCCCTTGAATGGCATTGTGCTGGCGGTTGATCTTGCCCGTCTGAGCACTGGCAATGAACAGCAGCGCCAGGCCCAGGCCATCCTGCTCCGTACCCGGCTGCGGGAACTGATGGAGCAGTTGGGCTCCCAGTTGCCGGTGTACATCAGCTTTACCAAAATGGACCTGCTCTACGGGTTTGCGCCATTTGCCCGCACACTCTCCAAAGCCGAGCGTGAGCAGCCCCTGGGCTTTACCTTCCAGTTGGACGGCCAACTGGATGCCGACGACTGGCTGGGCGAATTTGACCAAAGCTTCAGCAAACTCGCGGAGCAACTCGGTGAGCGGCTTCCGGACGTGCTGTCTGCCACAAGGGATGCTGAAGAGCGTGCCGCTGCTTATTCCTTTACCCGTCAGTTGGCCGGCCTGAAGCCAGTGCTTGAGCAGTTCCTGGCAGACCTGCTTTCTGCGGATGCCTTTTCAACGCCGGCCCTGGTGCGAGGCACCTACTTCACCTCCGTGGTTCAGGAAGGCGTGCCGGAAGATGCGTTTGTCTCAGCCGCTGCCGCGAATTATGGGCTTGCCAGCCCGATACAGCCGGCTCAGCGTGGTGGGCAGTCCTCAAGCCTGTTCACCGAAAAGCTGTTTCCCAACATTATCTATCGCGAAGCGGGCCTGGCTGGTGACAACCAGAAAGTGGTTGGTAGTCGGCGTCGCCGCATTGCTGTCGCGGCCGTCGTGGCCGTTGCCGCCGGCCTGGGTATGACCGCCGGATGGCAGCACTACTTTATCGAAAATGCCCAGGCCGCTACCGCGGTGGAGGAGCGGGTACGCAGTTTTATCGATAACTGGCGCCCCATCGGCTACGAACCTGATACCACTGGCCGCAATTTGCTGGAGCCTCTGGACCAGCTGCGGGAAGCCACCCTGGCGTTTGGTGATTACCGGGCGGAACCGGCTGTCGTGGCGGATATGGGCCTGTATAAAGGCCACAAGGTTGGTCCGGAAGTGGAAGAATCCTACCTGGACATGCTGGCCTACCAGTTCATGCCCGCGCTGATGCTGGGCGTGATGGAAGAGATGAGCGATGCCCCGGACACCAGCTCTGAGCGCCTCGACCACTTGCGTGTATTGCGGATGCTCTACGATGCCAGTGGCCGCCGCCGGGACATTGTTCACAGCTACATGAGCGATTATTGGCAACGCGCCTACCCGGCGCAGCGGGATCTGCAACAACGGCTGCTCAGCCACCTGGACTATGCGATGCTGCACACGGACCTGAACCAGAGGGTGGAAGCGGGTGACAAGACCGCGGACATGGCCCTGGCCCCCTTCCGCAGCAGTGTTCAATGGGCTCAGCACGAGCTCGGCCGCATTGCGACTCCGGACCGGGTTTATCGGGATCTGGAGAAAGAAGCGGAGCAGAACTTCCGCTCACCGCTGGATCTGGCCCGGGAGTCCGGACCGGCCTTCAGCACCGTGTTCGTACGCCTGGATGAGTTCGGCGAACCTCTTGATGAGGAGAACACCGAACAGGAAGATCCGGTGGTGATTCCATCACTGTTGACCCGTGAGGGCCTGGATTCCTGGTTCCTGCGCAAATCCGGCTCGGTGACGGAACTGGCTCTGGTTGATGCCTGGGTATTGGGCCGTCGGGACGATGTGAACTTCAGCAAGGCGGATGAAGCGCGGCTGCAGGCGCAACTGCAATCCCTGTACGCGGAAAACTACGTGGCGAGCTGGCGTCGGGCGCTGAGCCGGCTGGACATCCAGAGCTTCAGCGACCTTAACCATGGTGTGCGTATTCTGGAAAGCCTGACCAGCGGTCACGAGCCGTTGAATCAGTTGCTGGCGCAGGTTACCGCCAATACCCGATTGATTCCCGGTGGTAGTGAAGAAGCCGAAGCGGCCCGCAAAGTGATGGAGCAGTCCGCCCACTTCCAAATGGTTCAGGAAATTGAACGACAGTTCACCGACCTGAACGCATTGATCGACAAACGGGGTGACAACCCCAGCGATATGGAACAGGTGATGGACGTGGTTCAGAACCTGCACACCTATCTGCGTGGCATCCAGGAAGCACCGGATCGTGGCAAGGCTGCGCTTTCCGCCGCCCGTGCCCGGATGGGCCTGCAAGGCGCGGACCCGATCTTCACCCTGCAACGGGTAGCCTCAAATCAGCCGGCACCGCTGGACCGTATGCTTGAGAAGCTGGCATCGGAAAGCTGGCGCGTGGTGCTGGATCAGGCTGTGGCGCAGCTGGAACGCCAGTGGTACCAGGAAGTCTACCAGCCGTTCCAGCAGAGTCTGGCCAGGCATTACCCGTTCAATCCGGGCGCCGGCCGCGACGCCGCACTGCAAGATTTCGAGCGCTTCTTTGCGCCGGACGGTGTGCTGGACCAGTTTTACAACGACAATCTGAAGCTGTTTCTGGAAGACCATCCGGAACACATTGCCGGTTCCAAGCGCGCCAGCCTGGTTCGTCGTGATGTGCTGGCCTCGCTGGAGAAGGCCGAGAATATCCGCCGTGCCTTCTTCACGCGAAGCGGCTCATTGGATGTCGAGTTTGCACTGGAGCCGTTGCACCTGTCTTCCAACAAGCGCCGCAGCGTGATGAACGTGGACGGGCAACTGGTCGAATTCAGCCACGGCCCCAGCCAGAGCATTCCGCTGGTGTGGCCCAATACACTGAGGGATTCGGTTGAGAGCCGGGTGACCCTGGTGCCCACGGAAGTGAACCGCTCGCCACGCAGTATTTCGGAAAACGGCCCCTGGGCGTTGTTTCGCCTGCTGGACGAAGCCGACATCACCGGCGTGAGCAGCAGTGCCGTGGATGTGCGGTTTGCGTTGGACGATGGCGAGATGCGTTATCGCCTGCATGCGGGCAGTAATACCAACCCGTTCACACAGCAGTTGCTGGCGGGGTACCAGATACCACGCAGTCTGTATTAGACTATGCACCAGAGCCAATACGGAAACAGGACGTTTTCCGTATTGGCGGTTCAGGATTTTACTGCTTCAAGGATCGAAGACATGCCCCAGGCAACCGGACTGCAGTTCACGGCCACCCTTGGCCAACTCCCCAAAGACCTGTTCGTGGTCGCCCGTTTCGA